>BNJT01001853.1_pt1 | contig 404792 bp, 637 predicted proteins | sample 8540491 | NCBI WGS metagenome assembly BNJT01 (sample SAMD00202455, study PRJDB9452) | human saliva metagenome | host: Homo sapiens | reverse complement strand
ACTATTCCTGTCACAATAGGCTTCATAGCGACCTTCCAAAAATTGACGACATTATACTACTAGACACACCTAATAAAAATACCGTATCTGTATCTACAGATGCAAAAGAGGTTATCCATAAACAATTAAGATTTTCATTTCTTTTTAACATAAAGGACTAACATAGGTTAGTTCCAATCCATACCAAAGCTCTGAGACTTTTTAGCTGCTGGCTTAGCATTTCAAGATTAAACTGTAGAAAAATCGTCGCGTTGTTTACACTTTTTCTACGACGGACAACTTTTATTTTTGCTTGAATGATGAAAGCAGCTATCCGTCATTATCAAGAACAAAGCGGGTTTCCCGTGTCTCATCGACATTCTTGACAATGCCGGATAGCTGCTCAAACGTCTTCAGCAAAAGCCGAAATTGTAAACAACGCTTGCTGATTTCCACATTCAGGTAGCCTTTCCCACAAGCAAATGTTAATATCCATCACTAACCATCCAAAGTTGGCCGCTCACCCACTCAAGCAAAGGATCAAGCCATGTTTGCAAAAATCCCTGTTGAAACCCCTCTTCCTCTCCGCCCTGCTGATGCTCAACGGCTGCGCCACCGCCTTCTTATGGAAAGATTATGATTCGGAAGGCCGCTCCACCACCTCCACCCACACCGACAAAGACACCGTGGTCGGCTTCGCCCGAGCCAAACCCGACAGCCGGCAACTGGTACCCAACAGTATCGTGATGCTGGGCGACCGCTATATCACGTATTGGATAAAGGCCTCGACCCGAGGGCAGGGAAATGGCAAAACAGCCCGGGAAGTGGATTTGGGCGCGATCCTAGACGTAAAGCTGTCCCAGCCCTTCCAAATGTACGACCCTCCAACGACCCTAAAACTGCTGCAGCACCCAGCCTGGGAAGGCTTCAGACTGGAGGCTGGCAGCCCTTCGGCGCAACGCTTCTGCAGCGCGGATTTCGATTTGATTTATCAAGAAAAACCCGAGCCTTTCTCCCTCCGAACGCCGCCGCGAGCGTACCGAGCTGGAGCGGCTGCAATTCAGACAAGTTACCGATAGCAAAGGGTGCCTCCCGCTATGCCTCGCACCATCCGGGTGTGCGGCCAGCGCTACACCCGCCCGAGCAGCATGAAAGACGATCTACCGCTTTGAAACGCCGATACCCGTTACCATCAGCAGCACGGTCACCCAAAAAGCAGCAACGTATCCGGCGCAGTCGGTCGCGCCTCGTTACCCCGTTTACCGCCGCCGTCGATATCGTTACCCTGCCCATCGTCCTGCCGTTTGCAGTCTTTGCGCTCAAGGATATGAAACCAGGCTTCTAAACTACGCAGCAAGGGAGGAGTGCCCAATGGTAATCCTCCCTTTTCAGGTAGTCTTCCTTCAAACAGGCCACCTGAAATCCAGACTGTTGCCCGCCCGTGCCTTTCAGGTAACCTTTTCGCCTCAAGCGAATGTTAATATCCATTGCCAACCATCCACGGTTGCCCACTCACCCATCCAAACAAAGGATCACGCCATGTTTGCAAAATCCCTGTTGAAACCCCTCTCCTCGCCGCCCTGATGTTGCTAAACGGCTGCGCCACTCTCATGCGCTGTGGGAAAATCCTGACTCGCGCAGCTCCGCCTCCACAACCTTACTTCTCCTCGATGATGACACCGTTGTCGGCTTCGCCCGCGTCAAGCCCGACAGCCAAAAACTGCCGCCCAACAGCATCGTCATGTTGGGCGAAAGCTATATCTATGTGATGACTCAGGCAGCAACCCTCGGGCTGGAAGCGGCGAAGCAGCCCAGGAAGTGGATTTGGGCGCGATTCTAGATGTAAAACTGTCCCAACCCTTCCAAATGTACGCCCCTCCAATGATGCCGAAAAATGCTGCAGCACTCGCCTCGGAAAGACTTCAGACTGACCACCGATGAAGCGAAGCAACGCTTTGCAGTGCAGATTTCGATTTGGTTTATCAAGAAAAACCCGCGCCTTTCCCCGCCGAACGCCGCCGAGAACGCACCAAACTGCGCCAGCTGCAATTCCAGGCAGGTTACCGACAGCAAAGGGCGCACCCGCTATGCCCGTACAATCCAGGTATGCGGCCAGCTCTATGCCCGCCCGAGCGACATGAACTACGACTACCGTTTTGAAACGCCAATCCCCGTAAGCATCCAAACCTGGGTAACCGGAACCGATACAAACGTATCCGGGGGATTACTTTACCGCGCGCTCGCCATCTCCCATTCACCGCTGCCCTCGACATCGTTACCCTACCCGTCAGCCTGCCTTTACCTGGCTGGGCACAGGGATGCAAGAGCGCATGAAATTGTTTTCAAACGCAAACAAAAGAGAGGAATGCCGCTTGGCAGCCTCCTTTTTCAGGTAGCCTTCTGTCATTGCATGATGGCTACCTGAAAACGAGGTTTCGGCATTGCTAATCTACCGCTGAGCTTCTGCAAAGCGAAAACATCAAACCAACCATTCCCGAATCCATCTTCACTGATGCGCAACCCGCCTGCCCTGTTCATCATCCACTCAGCCAACCGTATTCCCGCCGATGCCGCCCTATGCCGACCGCGCCGGCTGGCAACCCGTACCCTTTCCCGCTCATCCATATCCGACCAGAGTCAAACGTACTGGCTGGTTTGTCCGCATAGTTGTAGCCAGCCGCAGCTGCCGTTTGAATAGCATCACCGCAGTGGAAATCAGCCTGCCGCCCGAGAAGGGCTGACGTAGATTAGCAGTTATGCTAGGCTACAAAAATGCAGATAACCAATTGTAAATTAAGCAAGAGAGTTCAAAAAGAAACTACTTGAATTTTTGTGCTCCAAGTTACCGCCCGTTCCGCTGCCGATATTTTTGGGCATTCAGCCCAACTCCGCCATTCTGTTCTACCGTAAAATCCGTATGGTCATCAGCCATCATTTGGCCTTGGCTGCCGATGAGGGTTTTCGAGGGCCCTGTCGAGTTGGACGAAAGCTATTTCGGCGGACGGCGTAAAGGCAGACGTGGTCGCGGTGCGGCAGGAAAAGTGGTTGTCTTTGGCATTCTGAAACGCAACGGACGGGTCTATACCGTTGTCGTAGATAATGCCAAGTCCGATACTTTGATGCCTGTTATCAAACAGAAAAGTCATGCCGACAGCATTGTTTACACGGATAGCCTGAACAGCTATGACAAGCTGGACATAAGCGGTTTTATCCATCACCGCATCAACCATTCCAAAGCGTTTGCCGACCCGTCAGAACCACATTAACGGCATTGAGAATTTTTGGAATCAGGCAAAAACGCGTCTTGCGCAAATACAACGGAATTGATCGCAAATCCTTCCCGCTGTTCTTGAAAGAATGCGAATTTCGGTTTAACTTCGGCACACCGTCTCAACAGCTTAAAATTCTGCGGGATTGGTGTGGAATTTAGGGCTAATCTACGTCAGCCCCTTTTATTTATTTTATTTCTAATAGCAAAAAAGCACAGAAATACTTTACAATAATAACAATTTTTAACAAATATCTCATGAAGCTTCAAAGAGAGAGAATGATGCGGATACAGATAAAATTTGCATTAGCGATTTTGTGGCTGCCTCTTGTAATTACTCAAGCATCTGCTAATCCCTATACGGATGAATTGATTGAGAATATTTACAGCAATCCACAATGGAGTTGTATTCAAAAGAGATGGTATGTAATGGAGTACCTAAATAGCCTATCTGATCAAGACTTGGCTCAAAGTACACTAAATTACATTGATGAAAAACGAAGCCTGCATTTACTCTACCCCGAATCATGCCGTAACCGTAGTAAATGATTCTTCGACCAACTCACATTATACGGCTACAGAAAATACTCCCACGCCGTTCTAACGTTCGCCCCGAACATTTTTCTGCTTTGCTAAGCGGGACTGAGCAACATTCAGGATACCACGCACTCACTCATCTACATCACATCGCACCAATAATTCTTCTCCTCAATACTATGGTAGTAGTTGTGATTGTCGTGCCCATAGAATTTGTGGTTGGAGCCCAGGGGGCGGACGCTATCGCATCACTTCAGGTGGCAATAAACGCTATAATCCATTTTAATCATCTATCCTTAGCAATTCTGAACCTCCTATAAACACATATGAAACATTTTATTTTTACTCGCCATTTTATTAACTTTATCTAATACTGCTACCTCCCAAAATATTGATAATGATCCGCTAGTAGGCTGTAATGGTACCAACTACGTTGGTACAGACAGGTTTGGAAATAAAGGTTTACTCATCACTTGATTGGTATCGGTTTCTCGACACTGCCACTATATACACTACTAACTTTATCTTTATTCATGCCGCTCAAACCGATGGTAAAATTGCCTCAATTTCCATTCCAACAATTTTGGATACCGATGAGGCTGGATTTAGTGTCGTCTCAGCTAATACATTGATGGAAATGAGTGAAAATAATCAAAAGGGCATGAATCAGTTTATACCGTAAACTGCCCGGCAAAGATACTTTACCGATGAACAAGGGCGTTCACATAGTTTTGGCTGATATGCAGGGGCGTTTATCATACGGCAGTAGACACTTTCTTATGAAATTCTGCAGCAGGAAACTGTTGCCAAACGTAATGGCACATTACGACCCTTTGAGTAAAGGATGGAGTTTCCGAAAAAGTTCTACATTAATAGTTAATAACCTATATAAAAAGGCTACCTGAAAAATTTCGTTTGCAGAAACTGCGTGATCACTTGTTTTTCAGGTAGCCTCTTCCATCTATATCATCTCTCTCAAGCTACCTGAAGAAAATGAAAGGGGCTGTCCTAGATAACTCAGGAAATTCACATTAAGTTAGAATTTCCCTTATGAGAAAAAGTCGTCTAAGCCAGTACAAACAAAACAAACTGATTGAGCTATTCGTAGCAGGTGTAACTGCCCGCTATAGCTGCCGAATTGACAAATGTCAACAAAAGCAGCGGCTGCTTATTGCTTCCACCGCCTACGTCTGCTCATTTACAAAAACAGCAGCCATCTGGAAAATGTTTGACGGCGAAGTGGAAGCAGACGAAAGCTATTTTGGCGGACACCGCAAAGGCAAAACGCGGTCGTGGCGCGGCAGGGAAAAACCGCAGTATTCGGTCTATTGAAGCGCAACGATAAGGTTTACACCGTTGCCGTACCCAATACGCAGACAGCAACCCTGTTACCGATTATTCGAGAGCAGGTTACGCCTGACAGCATCGTTTATACCGATTGCTATAAGGGCTATGACGTATTGACGTGAGCGGTTTTATCCATCACCGCATCAACCATTCCAAAGGGAATTTTGCCGACCGCCAGAACCATATTAACGGCATTTGGGAATTTTTGGAATCAGGTAAAACGCGTCTTGCGCAAATACAACGGAATTGATCGCAAATCCTTCCCGCGTGTTCTTTCTGAAAGAATGCGAATTTCGATTTAACTGGCACACCGTCCCGGCAGCTAAAAATCCTGCGGGATTGGTGTGGAATTTATGGCTAATCTACGTCAGCCCCTAATATTTTTGATTTTATTTGCATAACGGATTCTTCCTGCCAGCATTTCCGTAACGGGATTTTTCAATCATTGTATAATTTTTACTTTTTCCAGCAGCCGCCTTTTTCAGACGGCTTCCGTCCAATCCGTTATAATCCGCCCTCTTTTTCATTGCCGGATACCCGCCAGATGGCCGATTCTCCCCCTTCCCTGTTACCTCTCGCTCGCCCCGATGCAGGGTTTGACGGACGCCCCGATGCGCGACCCTGCTGACCCGCATCGGCGGTTTTGACGAATGCGTCAGCGAATTCGTCCGCATCACACGCACACCGTCCATTCACGCGCCACCTGGCTGAAATACGCCCCGAAATCGCCAACGGCAACCGTACGCCGTCGGGCGTTCCTGCACGGTTCAGCTTTTTAGGGCGGCGACGAGGAAAAATGGCGGAAAAACGCATTTGGAAGCCGTACGCTTCGGCGTGAGAAAAATCGACTTGAATTTCGGCTGCCCCGCACCGACGGTCAACAAACACCAAGGCGGTGCGGTACTGTTGAAAGAACCGGAAAGGATACACCGCATCGTCCGCACGCTGCGCCGCGCCCTGCCCGACCATATTCCGCTGAGCGGCAAAATGCGTTTGGGATTTGAAGACAAAACGCTGGCTTTGGAAAACGCGCAGGCCACTGCCGAAGGAGGAGCCTGTTCGCTCACGGTACACGCCCGTACCAAAGTCGAGAGCGCTACGAGCCGCCCGCACATTGGTTTTGGGTGAAAAATCGCCGATGCCGTAAGCATTCCGGTAACGGCCAACGGGGATGTTTTCACCTTGCGGGATTATCTGGACATTAAGCGGGAAAGCGGCTGCAACAGTGTGATGATGCGGGCGGGGGCGGTCATGCGCCCGGACTTGGCGCGCCAAATCAAGCAATATGAAAACGGGGAAGAAGTATGCGAAATGCCGTTTGCAGAAATCCTCGGCTGGATAAACCTGTTTGTCGATTTGTGCCTGTTTCAGACGGCCAACAGAAAATACGCCGTCGCCCGCCTGAAGCAATGGCTGGGCATGATGAAGAAAGCCTCATCCGAAGCACAGGCTTTGTTTGACGCCGTACGGACGGTTCGGGAAGCGGAAGCTGTGAAAAAGATTGTAACGGGTTTCGTTGCCGCCGGATAATCGGAGGCCGTCTGAAAAAAAGTCAAGCATTAAAAAGGCCGTCTGAAATCGTTTTTCAGACGGCCTTTCGCCTGTTTATACGCTTATTTTGCCGTTTTGGCCGCGTTCTTCAAATTTTTCATCGGGTTCAAATCAATCGAAGCACCCTGGCTGACAATCCATTTGTTTTCCACCCGCCAAATCCCGCCTTCGTCTTCCAGCCGCACATACCAATGGTTGGCCGGCGGCAGCTTGGCGAACTGTCCGAGATATTCGGTCTTATCGCCCGATTTCGGCGCAGTCGAAAGTTTCAGCCCGATACTTTGATCGTATTCCTTTTTGACGGGGTGCAGCAGGGTCAGCTTCAGCGGTACTTTGTCGTCAAAGCTACCGGGACACACACGCGGAACCGCGCTGCCGTCGAGGATTGATGAGGCCTGCCCCGGATACCCCGTTCCACCGCCGCCGTATCGCGCTTGAGGTCCAAATCGATATGTTTTGCCGTCTTTGTAATAATCGTCGCTGACCAAATCGGAACTGCCGCTGGCAGCCAGATAAAGCGTTACGAAAGCCGCCACCACGACGATGGCGGACCGGAAAAACAGCAGCCACGGCCACGGCTCTTTATACCAGACTTTGATTTTTCCTGCGCCATGTTTTATTCTCCGATAAAGTTGGATTTTTCGTTAATGACCCGGCCTTCGGTATCGCCATCCTGACGGTAGGTAAAGGTAAAGTTAATCGGATGGCTGCCTTTTGTCGGCATATTCGGGAATAGTGGACACTTGAACCCGGAACGGTAATGGTCTGCCGTCCGCCGACTTTGATACCTTCTTTTCGGCAAACCTGAAAGTTCGATGTCGTCAAAACCGCTGACCGAAGCCGTGACGGTCTGTTCTTGCTCGCTATTGTTGATGATGCGCAGATTATAGGCGTTTTTCCAACCAGCCTTTGCCGTTTTTCCCGCACCATCACGCCGCGGTCTTTGATGACATCGACCCGCAGCGTCGCACGGGTGGCCACGCCGATGATAAATGCCACAATCGCCACAAAACAACACTGCGCCGTAACCTGCCACGCGCGGACGCAAAAGTTTTTCTTGATGTCTTTGTCGGTGTATTTGTGCTCCAGCACATTTTCCGTCGTATACCGGATCAGGCCGCGCGGATAGCCCATTTTGTCCATAATTTCATCACAGGCATCGATGCAGGCGGCACAGCCGATACATTCGTATTGCAGGCCGTCGCGGATATCGATACCGACCGGGCATACCTGTACGCACATGGTACAGTTGATGCAGTCGCCCAAATCGGTTTCGTCCCGACGACGTTTTTTTCTTACGTGCGCCGCGCGGTTCGCCGCGTTCGGTATCGTAAGAAATAACCAATGTATCGGGGATCGAACATCGCGCTTTGGAAGCGGGCATACGGGCACATGTATTTGCACACCTGCTCGCGCATCTGATGGGCGAACAACCAGGTAACGAAGCCGCAAATGCCGCCGCAAACAACGCGCCGCTGTCCGCAGTCATGGTAAACACCGCCGGTACGAATTCGCGTATCGGTGTAAACCATCCGACAAAGGAAATTCTCGTCCAGGCGCATACGGCGAAAATCAGCAGGTATTTGATCAATTTGATGCGGATCTTACGCAAGCCCCACGACTCTTTGTCCAGCTTCAAACGTTTGTTGCGGTCGCCCTCGACAGTGGTCTATCCACAACATGATTTCGGTGTACACCGTTTGCGGGCAGGCGTAGCCGCACCATAGCCGTCCGGCCACCGTCGTCCACCAAACAGCCGAAAGCGCAGATAATCAGCAACAGCGCCAGATAAATCAAATCATGCCCAGCGACAAACCGAAGATGAAGAAATGGCGGTTGGAAATATCGAACAAAACCGCCTCGCCGGCCCGACCAGTTAAACCACGGGAATGCAATAAAAACAAATTGTGTCGCCAAAATGGCTGCAATGCGCAGTTTGGCAAAACGGCCTTCAGCCTTTTTCGGATGAATACGCTTATTCGATTCATAAAGCTGATAACCTGCTCTTTCTGTTTGCCGGCGAGGTTTTGCTTTTCACGGTCGGCTTATTCTCAGCCGGACTACCGAATCGCCTTTACCTTCTGCTGCCTGTGCCTCGCCTCCTGCCGGTTTCATGGCATCATCTGATTCTTGTTCGGTCATGGCATGTTCCTTTTAGTTTCTGTTTATCAACGGAATTTACAGATTATATATAACGCGCGATTATACGCCTTTCTGCCAAAATGACTCGAATCAAGAACCTTTATCAACTCCTATTCATATTTTTAAATCCTCCTCTTCTGCTTTCAAACCGATTTTTACCGATAAAGGCCGTCTGAATTTCTGCTATAATGCGCCGTCATTTCTCATCCATTCCAATCCCAATGCAGCTGACCGTTATCGGAGTGAACCATCAAACCGCGCCGCTGAGCATACGCGAAAAACTCGCCTTTTGCTGCTGCCGAACTGCCCGATGCGATCGGCAATCTGATCGACAGCAATGCGCCGCGCTCGAGGCGGTTATCTCGTCCACCCTGCAACCGTACCGAACTCTACCGCATCGGCGAAAGCGCAAAATCACCGATCTGGCTGGCCGCCCGCCAAGGCTTAACGGCGGAAGAAATCCGTCCCCTACCTTTACACTTACTGGCTGCAGCGACACCGTCCGCCACGCCTTCCGCGTTGCCTGCGGCCTGACAGCATGGTGCTGGGCGAACCGCAAATCCTCGGTCAGTCAAAAGATGCCGTTCAGACGGCACAAGAACAGAACACCGTCGGAACTTGGCTCAATACACTGTTTCAAAAACCTTTTTCCGTCGCCAAAGAAATCCGCAGCGGGACTTCGGTGGGCGAACATTCCGTTTCCATGGCTGCCGCATCGGTCAAAATGGCCGAACAGATTTTTCCCTTCGGTCGGCAAATTGAATGTCTTATTTGTCGGCGCGGGCGAAATGATCGAACTGGTAGCCACTTATTTTGCCGCCGAAAAACCCGCGCCTGATGACGGTGGCCAACCGTACCTTGAACGGGCAGAAGAATTGTGCGGCAAACTAGGCATCAACGCCGAACCCCGCCTGTTGAACAACATCCCCGACATCCTGCACCAATACGATGTCGTGATTTCTCGACCGCCAGCCCGCTGCCCATCATCGGCAAAGGCATGGTCGAACGCGCGCTCAAAACAGCGCAACCAAAATGCCCGTCTTCATGTTGGATTTGGCCGTACCGCGCGACATCGAGGCCGAAACAGCCGATTTGGACGACGTGTATCTCTACACCGTAGACGACATGGCAGATGTGGTAAAGCGGCAAAGACGCACGCAAAAAGCGGCGGCGGAAGCAGAAGTGATGGTAGAACAAAAGGTGGCCGAATTCCTCGAATGGCAGAAAAAGCCGAGAAAACGTCCCCTAATCCGCGCCCTGCGCGACGAAGGCGAACGCGCCCGCCGCCATGTTCTGGAAAAATGCCATGAAACAACTTGCCAAAGGTGCCGCCCCGAAGAAGTGCTGGAACGCCTCGGTGCAATTAACCAACAAACTGCTGCACCTGCCTCACCCGCACCCTTTCCAAAGCCGGCGGCAGCGACAGCGAATTGCTCGATGCCGTCGCCCAAATCTACCACTTGGAACATCCCTGAACGAAAAATAAACAAAAAGCGGAATAATCGGGCACGCGGCCATAGCGGATACAAAGCATCCATCGTGCATAAACCACTTGTACAGCAAAAGCAGAAGAGGCCGTCTGAAAACTTTTCAGACGGCTCTCACCCATTTTTCCGCACACCGTTTCCTTTGCAACACGACAATACCTGCCGACTCCGACTCATCCGTGCAAAATCGGGCAATACGAAAACAATTCACCCGATGCCTCAACGCATGAACAATAGCTTTTTCAAGCCCGGACTCCGCACCGCCCTCAAACCATACTTCCTGCAAAGAATGCGCCCGCATATAACCGATTCGTCTTTGCTTGCTAAAAACGGTTCTTTCCTTTTTCAGACGGCCTGATTAAAGTAGCAACAGTCAGCTGAAAGAAAGATTCCGTATGTCCATCCAAAACAAGCATCTGAACTGGCTCGAAGCCGAATCCATCTACATCATCCGCGAAGTCGTCGCCGAGGCGAAAAATCCCGCACTGCTGTTTTCCGGCGGCAAGGATTCTCGTCGTTTGCTGGCGCTGGCGGTCAAAGCGTTCAAACTCGAAGGCCGCCCGCCTGCTGCCGTTCAGCTGCCGCACGTCGATACGGGACACATCATCCCTGAAGTGATTCAGTTCCGCGATGAAACCGTCGCGCGCACGGGCGTGCAACTGGTGGTCGGCAGCGTCGAAGATTCCATCAAAAAGGCGCACTGTCGTCCTGCGCCGCGAAAACCGATTCGCGCAACGCCGCGCAGGCAGTTACGCTGGTGGAAACGATTGAAGAACGAGGCTTTGACGCGCTGATGGGCGCGCGCGGCGCGATGAGGAAAAAGCGCGGGCGAAGGAGCGGATATTTTCGTTCCGAGACGAATTCGGACAATGGGGATCCGAAAAAGCCAGCGTCCCGAACTGTGGTCGCTCTACAATACGCGGCTGTTTAGCGGCGAAAAGCTGCGCGTGTTCCCCATTTCAAACTGGACGGAACTCGACATCTGGCAATACATTGCCCGCGAAAACCCTCGCACTGCCGCCGATTTATTACAGCCATAAACGCGAAGTCGTCGAACGCGGCGGGCTGCTCGCCCTCGTTACCCCATTGACGCCGAAACGCGAAGGCGAAGTTAGCCAACCGCGACGTGCGCTTTCGCACCGTCGGCGACATTTCCTGCACCCTGCCCCGTAGCCAGCACCGCCGCCACGCCCGAAGACATCATCGCCGAAACCGCAGCGGCCACCATTTCCGAACGCAGCGCGACGCGCATGGACGATCGCGTGTCCGAAGCGGCGATGGAAGAACGCAAAAAGGCGGGGTATTTCTGACAAAGGTTTCGGCAAGATAGGCCGTCTGAAAAGTTTTCAGACGGCCTTAAAGATAGAAAAATTTATTGTGGCGCGGCGGACGGGGCCTCGAACCCGCGACCCCCGGCGTGACAGGCCGGTACTCTCAACCAACTGAGCTACCACCGCGCATCCATTGTTCAACCAACAATGAAAGGAGAAAACTTGGCTGGGTGATGACGGAGTCGAACCGCCGACATTCTGCTTGTAAGGCAGACGCTCCTACCAACTGAGCTAATCACCCAATATTTTGTGGCGCGGCGGACGGGGCTCGAACCCGCGACCCCCGGCGTGACAGGCCGGTACTCTAACCAACTCGAGCTACCACCGCGCATCCATTGTTCAATCCAACAATGAAAGGAGAAACTTGGTGGGTGATGACGGAGTCGAACCGCCGACATTCTGCTTGTAAGGCAGACGCTCTACCAACTGAGCTAATCACCCTGATATTTTGTGGCGCGGCGGACGGGGCTCGAACTCGCGACCCCCGGCGTGACAGGCCGGTACTCTAACCAACTGAGCTACCACCGCGCATCCATTGTTCAAACCAACAATGAAAGGAAAAACTTGTGGGTGATGACGGAGTCGAACCGCCGACATTCTGCTTGTAAGGCAGACGCTCTACCAACTGAGCTAATCACCCTTTGCCGTTCAGCAAAGCGCGCATTAAATCAAATTTACGCCGATTTCGCAAGCCATGAATGGCCGGAAACAAATCATAATAAACTGAATTTAAAAACTTTTAATTTTACGCGCACCGTTACACAACTCATCTTCCCTTTTTTCAGACGGCCTTTAAATACGGTAGGCTTTGCGCTTTATCTTGCAACGGAGGACTTTCCGCATGCCGCCTTTCGCCGGACTCACCGCAGCCCCTCATCCGTTTTCAGACGGCCTTAGCGCAGCCGAAGCGGACGCAGCAGGCCGTTTTGGCCGATATTCTGCACCGCAACCGCGATTGCGCCTTCGGCAGGGAATACCGTTTTGCCGAACTGAAAGACTCACGGCGACTTCGCCCACGCCCCTGCCCGTCCGCCGCTATGAAGACTTCAGCCCGTCCATCGGACAAATTGCCGCAGGCCGTTCGCGGCATATAACGGCGAAGCCATATCGAATTTCGAAGAAAACCGGCGGTTCTTCCGGCGGGGCGAAGCTGATTCCCCACACCGATGGCTTTAGCATGCCGCCTTCCGCCGCGCCGTACTGCCGTGGCTGGCCGACCTGTAACGGCACCTACTGCAGGGCATTGGCCGGACGGCTGTTTTTCGTCATCAGCCCGCTGACCCGCAGCCGCGACAAAACCGAAGGCGGCATACCGATCGGCAGCGGCAACGATTTGACTATTTCTACCGCGAAACCGGCGCGGCACTGGCGGAAAAACCCTCTTCCTGCCTGAATTGCTGGCCGCGCAAACTGCGGGAAGAATGGCAGTTCCACTGCAGCCCGCCTGCTGCTTTCTGCGGAAAAACCTGAGCTTTATCTCCGTTTGGAGCCCGTCCATCCTGCTGCCGATTCGCAAAACCATGCAGGAGCGGCAGGGACGACTATTGGCCGAGAAATACACGAACTGCGCCGCCGCGCTGTACTGTCGCACGCACCGTCCGCAGCGCAACCTGATACCCGTCTGATTTGGCCGCAACTCGACACCGTCAGCCGTTGAACAGCCATACCGCCGCCGCACCTGCCGCCTTTGCTGCGGCAGAAGCTGCCGCATGTATGCGATTCATGGCAAAAGGCCTGCTGTCTACCGAAGCCGTTTCCAGCATCCCTTTTCAGACGGCCTCCATCCGATATTGGCCGTGGACAGCCATTTTACGAATTTGCTGACGAACGGGCATCTATCCCGCCTGGCATTGCAAAACTACCGCGACTCACCGCTTGATCGTTACCACCCAAGGCGGGCTGTACCGCTATGACACGGGCGACCGCGTCCGCATCCGCAGTATGGAAAAACGGCATTCCCGTTTGGAATTCGTCGGACGCGACAGCCTGACAAGCGACTGTGTGGCGAAAAGCTGACCGAAGCCTTCGTCCGCCGCGCCATGCTACGCACCGCCCTGGGCCTGCTCCGACCATGCCTTGCTGCAAGGCGTGAACGCCGCCCCGCCCTACTACCGCCTGATTCTTTCAGACGGCCACCCGCTTCCGATACCGGGCTTGCCGCCGCACTCGACAACGCATTGGGCGAAAACCCGCAATACGCCTACGCCCGGCGCATCGGGCCAACCCGCGCCGCCGCAATGCGTCCGCACCGCCGACCTGGCAGCAATACGCTGCCGCCCTGTTCCGTAGCCGACCAACGCCTCGCCCTGCGGAAAAACGCCGCTTCGCTGCCGCCTCGCCGATACTAGATCAGAAGAGGCCGTCTGAAAAATTCGTTTTCAGACGACCTCGGGTTCTTAAACCTGTATTCTGCTTTGATGACAAAGCCCCTAATATCCTCTTCCCCATATCGAATATGGGGAAATCCTAATTTGAAATTACTTTAGAACTTACCCGTAATCCCCTATTCTGATGGTTCTACCCGGGCTGGCATATAAGACGGGCTGAGAGGGTCGAGGTAGTAACGGTCGGTCAGATTCGTTCCTACCAGTTCGGCGGTAACGTTTTTGGCCCATGCGGTAGCGGATATAGGCATCGGCGTGGCGACAGGCTGCCATTCCCGCCCTGTGATGCGTATGCGTGAAGCGTGCCGTATGTTTCCAGCCAGTCTTTCCGGTAGGCGCTCCATGCTTCGTCGCGGCTTTTTGATGCGGTTGTGATAATGGAAACGCAGCCCCTGTTTCCAATTTTTCGCCAAACAGGCGCATGCCCAAATCGGCATCGATTGACCAGCGCGGTTGCAATGCGGAAGCAAGATAGCCGCTGTCGCTGACCCGCCGTGGTTGCAGGAGGGAGATCTCGGATATTTATCGGGCTCTAAAAAGTGACTTTCCAATTCTTCAGGATAAGGAGAAAACATGCTGTCGCACATTTCGTTTTTGATGTTGCGCAGATACGCCCAAGCTGCCGAAAACCTTACCGCTGTCAGCGGGCGGAGAGTTCGACGCCGGTACGCACCTGTTTGTCGAACTGCTCGAATTCTAAGTTTTCGTCACGGTCGATAATGTTTTTTTGGTTTTATTGTGGAAGTAGTTGAGGCGGAAATCGGCGCGGCGCATTTTCGGCAGCAGCTCCCTGTCAAATCGTGGATATAGCTGACTTCCCAGTTTTTGGCGTGTTCAGGCTTCCAGCCGTATCCCGCGCGGTTGAAACCTCCGGCAAAAATTCGAGAAACCGTAGGTGCCTTCAAAGATGCTGGGGTAGCGCAGGGTTTCGTGTAGCGCAGATAGGCGCGGGCGTGGTCGGTGAAGTTGACGGTGGCGAAAAGGCGGGTGCCCAACCGCCGTTACTTTTGATGCCGGATGCGGCTCAGTTCGGTCGGGCTGATATTGCCCTTTGATGAAATCTGTCAGCCAAAACATATTTTTAACTGTTTTCGGGCTGTTCGATTATTGGGATCATAAGCAGGATTGGCGGTTTCTTCGCTAAGGATCGCGCTGTTACTGCCGTTTAAAATCGGATGATCGGCAAGATTCAGACGGCCTGAGGCATCCTTGTTCCAAAACACGGTAGGTGGAAGAGGTTTGTTGTAAGGCTCTTTGTAATAATAGGCAAAAAGGTCTTTCAAAGTTAGGACGGAGCGGCTGGTAACGTCTGCCGTCATAAAACAAGATAAAGGTACACCTTTGATCATTGAGTTGAAGAAATTTCTGCTGTTCTTGGATTTGAGAGCACGGTTAAATCTGTCTTGCCCACATATCATCAAGAGTATCTGGGGATATGGCTTTCGCCGCTTTGTAAACCGCATATTCCTCAGGTGTGGCAACGCGGGTAAAAGTAAAGCCGCGACCACGATCCATCCCTATAGGAAATCCATATGGTGTCAATCCTTCCTTTGCTACCCTGCCGTCATCATTAATACTGAAACGGGTGTAGCGTGCACCTGCGGTAAGGTTCAGCCATTCGGTCGGTCCTGAATGGAAATTCGAAGCCCAGATTGGCTTCGTGTCGTCATCACCGTTGCGCGGATAACCGAGGCGGCTGAGTTCGTAGTTGGCGCGGATAATAGGAGGCTTGGCTTCATTTCATCTTTGTATTTGTCCATGCCCATCCAGCGCAATTCGTCGGAAAATTCGTCGCGTGAGCGTAGTTTTTCATACTGGTAGTCGCCCATCACAGTCAAATCCAGCTTTGGGCGTCAGTTTCATGCGGTTGGCGAAGGTGAAACCGTCGCGCCTGTTTTTGGCGTAGTAAGCCTGACCCTGTACGGTGTTGAAGTACCGTTGGTGTTGGGAGTGGAAGGCTCAACTTTGGGTTTTTGTCAGGGCTGTAAACCCATATCCGCCCATTCCTTACGCTCCTCCGGAGTCATATGCGGCCATTGCTGTATCAATCCCCGCCAGATACCCATCTCTGTGTCGTATCTGCGCTGAAACTCGCGGTCTTCGTAAGTGTGTCACCAGGCGAACCGCCTGCGGTATTGGTTTTCGAGCGGGTGCGCGTTGTCCATAAGGTTGCGTCGAAGTTTATCCAGCGGCTGTTTTCGGGCTCTGAAGGCGTAGTCGATATTGACGGAATTCTGTTTCACCCATGAGCGCGGCCACCGGCGATTTTGTTGAGGTTGCTGTTGTTGGAGATGGGGCCGATAATGCGCGAGGGCATGACGTCGCCGAAGGTGGTATGGGTGCGGCGCAGGCCGAATTTGAGGGTTTGGCGGTGCGGCAGGCGGAAGGTGGTTTTGCCTATCCATGATTTGCTTCCAGCGAGGTATTGGATACTTCGCCGCCAGGATGGAAGAAAAGGCCGACGCGGGCAACATTAGGAGAGCCAAGCACATTGCTGCTGCCCCAGAAAATTCTCACCACGTTGTCGGGCTTCATCTTCCAATCTTTTTGATTTCTGCCAGTTTCTCCGGTGTCAGCGGGCCGATATAGCCGTAGCGTTCCGCGCCTTTTTGCCGGAGAAATAGTTGCCCTTGCTGCGGTAGGCGTAGGCAATCGCGGCATCAAAGTTGTCTTGTTTGGTGGCGGCGGCGATGCGGAATGCTTTGTCTTTGAAGAATTTGTTACGCCCTTCAAAGCGTTGGTCGACGCGGTCGGTATCGTCGAGCATGGCGCGCCAAAATGCCGCCGGTGGCGACGGAAGGTTCGGGCAGGGTGCGGTAGTCGACAGAATCTTCGTAGACGTTTTTGCGCTGTTTGATGGAGTTGCTGGAGGTTTCGACTTTGACTTCGAGGCCGTATTTTTTTGGTCTGGGCACGATGTCGTCGGCGTCGATGGTTTTCATCGCCACCGAGCCGCCGATGCCGCTTTTTGATGCCTCTGTTAAACGACGGGCCTTTTTCGACATAGACGCTGCTGATGATGTTGGGGTCGACATAGTTGCGGTTGTTCGCGCTCGCGTAGCCGCGCCACACGGTAATCGCCTGCTCGGTGCCGTCAACCGTTACGGGGATGCGCCCCTGTCCCCTGCACGCCGCGTATGTTGGGGTCGACCGCGCTGCTGTTGCGGGCATCGCCGCTGTATACGCCGACCATGCCGCTGAAGAGGTCGGATACGGTGTTGCCTTGAAGGTTTCGACTTCTTCTTTGCCTTTTGTAGAGGTTGACGATTTCGCGGGCATAAACTCGGTTTTTACCGATTTCGTCTTTATTGCGTGCGCCTTTGACGGTAACGGGGGGCGAGTGCGCCACCGGTTTCCACGACGGGTACGACAGCCGTATTGCCCGAATTTGCTGCAACCGCAGGCAATCCGATTAGGGCGGTGCAGGCGGCAAGGGCGGTAGGGCGGAACGGAAACATGTTTTTCTCCTTTGACGGTATGTATAGTGGATTAAATTTAAATCAGGGACAAGGCGACGAAGCCGCAGACAGTACAGATAGTACGGCAAGGCGAGGCAACGCCGTACTGGTTTTAAATTTAATCCACTATATTTTCAGACGGCCTTTTGCAGGCAGAGAACAGTCGTTTTCGGTTTGCTTCGGTTAGTATTTATTGATTATTATTTTCTTTATTTTACGCAATTATAAAATCTGATGCAGAGATTGGAAAGGGTTTGTATAGAAATAAATGAAAGCCGTCTGAAGAAAAACAAAAAGGTTTTCAGACGGCCCCTTTTTCCGAAAACACCGCTTATCCCTTTTTCAGACGGCCTGAAAATAGGATAATGACGGCTTGAAGCTATCGGAAAAATCATCAATAAGGAAAACCACATGACCATCCTCCTACCGCCGACGGCCTGCACAATTACTGGTATATCGCCGCCACAGAACGCGCGGTACGGAAAAAGCCGCAGGCAGTCAGGCTGTTCTTACCGCCACTATGCCGTTTTCCATCAGGGCGGGAGGACGTTATGCCGCCCTGCTCGACTGCTGCCCTCACCGAAACGTGCCGCTTTCCATCGGCAAGGTAAACGAAAAAGGCTGTTTGCAATGCGCCTATCACGGCTGGTCGTTTGACGGCGGCGGCAGGCTGATTCGATTCCCGCGCTGTGCTGCGGCGAAACGCCCGACGTGCGTGTGCCCGCAGTGCACCGTATGGCGCAGGACGGCTATGTCTGGCTGTGCATAGGCGAGCCGGCGATGCCCGCCCCTGTTGCGGTTTTCCTGCCTCGGCGAGGCGGGTTACACCACCTTCGGATGAAAACCCGTTTTGCCGCGCCGGTGGATTGGTGTTTGGAAAACTTTTTAGACTGCCCGCACGCGGTTTATGTGCACGATTCGTGGTTCCGCGCCCCCCACCGGCAAACCCGTCCGCGCTCCCTGTTGCGGCGCAATGCCGACGGCGCGCAAATCGAATATGCGGACGAGCTGCGCGAAAAAGCCTGGTGTGGCGGCTGCTGCAAAACAGCGAAACGCGGATGAGCCACACCGACCGCTTCATCGCCCCGTCCACATCGCAGGTAGACTCACCGTTTTTCAGACGGCAAACACTACATCGTTACCCTCGTCCCTGCACACCGCTTGATGAGGACACCACCGAAGTCCACACCGTCATCAGTTACAAATCTTTACCGTCTGAACGGCCTGATACGCCTGTTGTTCGAACCGCTGTCGCACCTGATTATCAGGCAGGACGTCAATATGATGCAGAAGCAGCGCGACAATATCGACCGCTTCGGCGGACGGGCGCGCTTCTGCAACAGCGCGGCAGACCTGCTGATGCCCGAAATCACCGGCTGGCGCAAAACGCTGGCCGAAGGCGGCGAACCGCAACCCGAAGGCGTGGTGCGCGAACAGGAACTGTATCTGTGAAACGCGCCTTTCAGACGGCCTCCTCTCCGCCCTGGCCGCCGCCCTCGGTTTTTACCTGTGGCAGAACGGTTTTTAGCGCAAAACGGCGGCAGCATCGCCCCTGCCAAAAGCCTTGTGGCTGGGCATGACCGTCTTATACTGGCTGATCCTGCCGCCGCTGGTTTTCAGCTCGTCCGCCGTATCAGGCCGTCTGAAAACCGCCTATCTGCTCTTTTTGACGTTTCATGCTGGCGCGCGGACTGATTGAAATCCTGCTCATGTACGGCACCAACACTTGGAAATACGGTTACGGCATCATCCACGACCTGTTCAGCCTCGCCCTGCTGCCGCCGCTCGGTCTGCGGTGCCGCCGCGAACAACCCCGCCTGCTCGCCGCCAACCTCGGCATCATGGCCGCCATGTTTGCCGCCGAAGCCTGGTTTGCCAACTATATTTCCGCCTTCAACCAAAACCATCCCCACGCCAGACTATGGTTTATCGGCTGGGAAGCCCCCCACTTCGCCAACCAGGCCGCCACCGCATTACTGGTCTCCTCCTTGCCATCTGGCTCATCTGCCTGACCCGGAAACCGCCATGAACAAACTGACCACCTGAACCGCCTCCCCGTCCGAACTGACCGAAGCAGCCGTCGACAGCCTCTACGGCCCTCTACGCCCGCTACTATGGCGGCACCTCGCCCGAACTCTTCCGCCGCGACCTGCTGGAAAAAGACCACATCCTGCTGCTGGAAGACGAAAAACGGCGAAACCCGCGGTTTCACCACCCTTAAAGTCATCCCCTTCACCCACCTTTACCGCAGCGACCGCGCCCTCTTTTCCGGCGACACCATCATCGACCACCGTTTTTGGGGCGAACAAACCCTGCCGCTGGCCTGGTGCTGCCTGGCCGGACGCATCAAAGCCCGACAACCCGACCTCCCCTGTACTGGCTGCTCATCGTCAAAGGCGACCGTACCTACCGCTACCTCAACGTCTTCAGCAAAACCTACTACCCCAACCGCCGCCATCCTACCCCGCCCGAAACGCAAAGCCTGATCGACCACCTCGCCGCCGCCCTGTTCTTACCGGCACTACTTTGCCCGAAAGCGGCCTCATCCGCTATCCCGAATCTCAAGGCCACCTGAAAAACGAATGGCTGAACGAGAAAAAACCGCCGACAACCCCGAATCGCGCTTCTTCCGCAGCCGCAACCCCGGCTACACGCAAGGCGACGAACTGGTCTGCCTGACCCTGCTCGAACCGGACAACCTCCGCTCCTTCGCCCTGCGCGGCTTCACGCAAGGACTGGCTTTTGGGCGCGCTGTAAACACATTTGGCCCAAAGGCCGCCTGAAAGAAGCGGCGGAACAGGTACGCTGAAAACCTTCCGTATAGCGGATTGACACCCGTCCAAACCCACCGCAAACCCTGCACCGCACCTCCCGCACTGTTTCGACACCTGCAAAAATCATCCTCCCGCATCGAAAAGCGGCAATGCGGCGGAAAAAAATCAATCCGCATCAGGCAATGATGTTTAAATTTTCTCAATAACATCAATTATTCATCGCAAAAATTCGATTGTTTCGAGAGCCAATCCCAATTAAAAATCTCACATGAAATCCATAAATACAAACCTGCGGCGGCTGAACCCCACCATTGCCGACCAGCCAAACAACCCCATGCGCAATGCCGAGCATGTGGCCGAAATGCTCAAACTGATGGCGCACCCCTCACAGGCTGATGATTCTCGCCTGCTGGTCGAAAGCGAACACAACGTAGGCGAACTGGTGGAAGCACTCGACATCAACCAAAACCGCGCTGTCCAACCATTTGTCGAAACTGCGCAGTGCCGGCCTCATCGACTACACCCGTTACCACCGCGTATTGCAATACCGCCTGAAATCGGAAGAAGCCCGCACCATACTCGAAGTATTGAGCGGCTTCTGTCTCGACCGCTGATTCCCATTCCTACCGTCGGAGGATTTTTTTCAGACGGCCTTTCCCATTTCATCCCATCCGAACACAACATGAAAAATCGCGACTTGGAACGTCAACTCCTCAACGTGCGCCTGCCGCAGTGCAAAACTGGCTGGCTGACCATCAGCCCGACATCCTCGCCCTGCAGGAACTCAAACTCGACCAAGACAAATTCCCCGCCGCCGCCCTGCAAATGATGGGCTGGCACAGCGTTTGAGCGGCCAAAACCCTACAACGGCGTCGCCATCATCAGCCGCGGCGAACCGCAGGACGTACGCACCGGCCTGCCTGCCCCTGCCCGACGACCCGCAACGCCGCGTCATCACCGCCACCATCAACGGCGTGCGCATCGTCAATGTCTATTGCGTCAACGGCGAAGCCCCTGGACAGCCCGAAATTCCAATATAAAGAACAATGGTTTGCCGCCCTGACCGAATTTCTCCGCAACGAATTGTCCCGACATGAAAAACTGGTCCTGCTGGGCGATTTCAACATCGCGCCCACCGATGCCGATTGCTACGCGCCCGAAAAATGGCATGAAAAATCCTCTGCTCGTCCATCGAGACAGTGGTTCCAAAAATTTATTGATTTCGGGCTTAACCGACAGCCTGCGCCAAATCCATCCCGAAGGCGCGTTTTTATACTTGGTTTGACTATCGCGGTGCGATGTTCCAACGCAAACAAGGGCTGCGCATCGACCACATCCTGACCAGCCGCGCAATGGCATCCGCCTTGCAAGACGTGCAGGTGGATTACGACACCCGTGCCTTAGAACGACCCAGCGACCACGCTCCCGTTTGGGCGCAATTTGCCGACTGCGCTTCTTCATCCTAAGGCCGTCTGAAAAACGAGGCTTCCGTCAGGAAGCCGAGTTTCTGAGGAGCTAAAACGAGGCTTCTGCATAGAAGCTGAGTTTCTGCGAAAACCAAAACAAGGCACTGTCTGAAAAATAAAAGTGGTACTGAAACTACAGCAAGTAATTACGCACCCAAACCTACCCCGCCGGTAAATCTCTCCAACCGCAGAGCGGCCTCCTCCAAACGCGCCGCCGCTTCGGCCAAATCATTGAAAACAACGCCATGACCGACAACTTCCAAGCACTCGACGATACCCGCCATATGCTGCAATGGCTGGCCGACGAACCCTATGAAGAAATCCGCAGCAGCGTCGAAAGCATCCTGCGCGAACAAGTGGCCGACAGCCTCCTGATTGACTTTTGCCGTTACTTCCGAACCCGATTGGCTTACCGTCGGCACACGCTCGCCCGACAACCCGGATGCCATCATCCTTAACCGCACCGCCACGGCCTTTTTGAATTTTGCCTCCATGTATCGGGGGCGGCCAAATCCACGAACTGCACGGAGTCTACACTTGGGCGGCATGGCATCTCGACCACGATGGCGAAGAACCAAACCAACGGGTTTGGTTCGATATAGGCGGCACACTGGCCGAATTCGGCAAAGACGGCAAATTGCCCGAACGGCTGAACGAAGGAAGATAAGCGTAAACCTGCAAGCTTTTGCGGAACCCGCTCCATCAGCAGCAGCAACATAAAAGGCCGTCTGAAAATATCCGCAATGCAGCGAAACATTTTCAGACGGCCTGTGTTATGCAGGCTTACTGCACGCTGTAGTCGCGCAGGTATTGGATGCGTTCGCGGGTCTGGCGGCTGTCGCATTGCAACCGCAGATATTCGGCACGCTCCGACTGTCGGCTTGCGTACGGCGCGGCGGCAGGCCGCGTTTTTACGGTTGATCCACTCGCGCTGCTCGTCGCGCAGCCCCTTGCTGGATCACACCGTCCAAATCCCTCCAGACATTGTTGATTTCACGGTCTGCCGCACGGTAATCGCTGTGCCTGCTCCAACTCTTCATCCGACACGCCCGGAGGGGCCGGATCTTCGTTTTTGGCCGGAGGCGTCAGCACTTCGGGCATCGGTTCAGCCGTTGCCGAAGAGGCGGCTTCAGGTTCGGATGCCGTTTCTTCGATCACCCTCAATCTTCCCGCCCTCTTTCACTTGTTTGAGCGCGTCTTCCAAACGGACGGCCTTGCCGTCTATCAGCAGCAGGCTTTTGATGCCGTGAGCAGCAAGGCGGCAGACAATGCGTTGGCGGCGTTATCCAATCCATTGTCGGCATAGGTGATGGAAAAACGCCTTTTTCATCTTTTGGCGGGCGTGTATTTGAGGGTTTGGCCCAGTATGCCGTTTTCTTTGTATGTTAGCGAACCGATGCCGGTGCGCTCGCCGATTACTTTGGCCAGCGTTTTATCGCCGTAAAGCAGGGGCGTTGGTTTGGGCGGTTTTTAAAGTATCCGGAGAGATTGTAACAGACAAATCGGCCTGGCAATAAGGCTTGGTGCCGCTGTTGTCCTGTTGCGGGTCATTCAGGGTGATTGTCAGCTCTGCAGCGGCGGCAATGACTTTATCCGCATCGACAAATCCGCGCGTGTCGTTTTTGGCGAACGTCCGGCCTGTCTCTTTGACGGCCTGCTGCAAACTGTTTTGGATGTTTTGAATCACGGCGGGATCGCCGCAAGCCAAATCTTCCGGCTGCGGCTGCTCTTTTTTGCCGCAGGCGGCCAACAGCAAAATCACGGCGGCGGCCGATAAGGCGGTGTAGCGTTTAACGGTCATGATGTTTCCTTTTCCGAATAGGTGCATGACTGTGCCGATGCGGCAAAGCCTGCAAAATGCCATTGCGTCATTGTCCTTTCAGACGGCCTCCTGTGCGGGGAGGCCGTCTGAAAACATCTCGGCAACGACGCGCCATCATGCAACAAAAGCACCTGCCGGGGGTAAGCCGGAACAGGTGCTTTTAGCATTGCTTTACAGATTATTTCTTCAAGAATTCGACAAAGCCCGACAAAATCAAGGCGTTAATAATATCCACGAAGAATGCGCCCACCATAGGCACAATCAGGAAGGCTTTGTGCGACGGGCCGAAACTCTGGGTAATGGACTGCATATTGGCTACGGTACCGTCGGCGTTGCACCCAAGCCGAAACCGCAGTGTCCGGCGGACAAGACGGCGGCATCGTAATCACGGCCCATCAAAACATAGGTTACAAAAGTTGCGTACAAAATCATAACCACTGTCTGTACCGCCAAAATAACGGTTACCGATCCGGCCATGCCGGTCAATTGCCACAGTTTCAAGTCTAGCAAGGCAATGGCCAAAAACAGGGATAATGAAGCGTTACCGAATACGTCTACCGCACGGTCGAACATGTCGCGTTTGAAGACTAAGGTCAATACGTTGCGTAGTATCACGCCGGCAAATAGGGCACAAAACAAATTTCGGCAGTTTGCAGAAGTATTGTTCGTCAATCTGATACGCTTTTGATGACTTTCGGCAAACGCCAAACAGGCGGCAAACAGAGCCAATGTTTCAACAGCAGAGTCTGCAGTAATCAGGCGGGTTTTACCGTGGCTCTCGAACGCATCGTCTGACTGGTAGTTATCTGCCTGATCCCCGTTGTTTGAAACTTTGGCACGTCCCTCGCTTATTAATCAGGCGGCGTGCAACCGACCGCCAATTAAACCGCCGAATACCAAACCGAACGTTTGCGGCGGCAATACCCAAAACCCGTCGCACCGCCTATACCGAATTCTTTTTCCAAAGTCGGACCCCACGCACCTGCCGTACCGTGTCCGCCGGTCAGGGTAATCGAACCGGTAATCAAGCCGATGGCAGGATGAATGTCCATACTTTTAGCCAAACCGACGCCGACTACGTTCTGCACGAAAAATAAACGCACCTACGATAGCGGTAAAAAATAACCAGCGGCAGACCGCCTGCCTTCAGGCGGGAAAAAGTCCGCGCTCAGCCGATGGATGAGAAGAAAATCAGCATAAAGCGCATCTTGCAGCGGCTTCTCAAATTTTAAAGCTGAACCCGGTAAACGAATGCAGCACGGTAATCAATACCGCGGCCACCAAGCCTCCGGCCACAGGCTCGGGAATATTGAAATCTTGCAAAATTTAATTTTCTGCACCAAAAAAATTTGCCGAACAGCAAAAACGATGGTGGCGGCAATCAAGGTGTAGTAACTGTTGATTGCCAATTCTGTAGCTTGCATAAATTCTCCTATCGTTATTTAAAGCTAAGAAATGTTAGCGGCGGATATTAGGGCAAGCGTGAAGATTTGTCAAAACAGAAATTTGAGGCCGTCTGAAAACCCGTATCGCTTGTTTTTCAGACGGCCTTTATAAAGTCAATGACACGAGTGGTCAGGTTGCAACGGTAAATTCTGCCTTTACCGAACCGGCCAAATCCAAGGTCAGCTGGTCGCCCGGGTTCAATCTGCCTACACCGCAGGGCTGCCGGTAAAGATTAAATCTCCCTGCCGCAGGCCGTACGTTTCTGCCAAGCCGCGCAAAAATGACGGGCAGGGTTGTAAATCATCAATGCGGTGTCGCCGTGCTGGCGTAACTCGCCGTTGATATAAAAATCGAATGTGCAGTGCATCGGGTCGGGTAACCGGGCGGCAGGAACAAACGCCGACATGCAGGCCGCCCCTTTGAAACCTTTGGCCTTCGTCCACGGCCATCCCTTGCTTTTGAGTTCGTCCTGAATATCGCGGGCAGTCAAATCCAGCCCGACGGCATAACCGGCTACGATGTCCAGCTCACGCCCTTCTGCAAGGCCTTCCGCATCGCCGCCGATCAGCAAAAACCAGCTCGGCCTCATAATGTACGTTGCCGCTGAATGAGGGAAGGCGGATTTCGCCCCCGCTGTTGAGGATGGCACTGTTCGGCTTGAGGAAAACCAGCGGTTCGCTCGGCGTTTCGTTGCCGAGTTCGGCAATGTGGGCGACATAGTTGCGTCCGATACAGAAAATATTGTTTGCCCGTATTGCTTGGCCGTTAAGGAATATATGGCTCATAAAATGTTCCTGACTGTATATTTTGAAGTGGTAAATGATAACGGATACCGCCATATACGCCACGGCATACCGTTTTGCGGTATGCCGTTACGGCAACAGAGAACTGCTGTATTTGGCAGTGATTTGTGTTTTAGTCCTCTTGCGCCCCTGAGTTGGATATAGTTTTTCCAAACCCATTTTGGCAATCAGTTCCTGCTGGGTTTCCAGCCAGTCGATATGCTCTTCGTTGATGTCTTTTTGTTTTTCCAACAAAGCACGGCTGACATAATCCTGCTGTGCTTCGCACGCTGCGATGGCGGCAGCCAGTGCGGCGTGTTTTTCTTCTTCTTTGGCCAAATCGCATTTGATGATTTCTTCGGTATTTTTCACCGATCAGCAGCTTGCCCAGTTCTTGCAGATTGGGCAGGCCTTCTAACATCAGGATGCGCTCAATCAGGGCATCGTACGATTTCATTTCGCGAATCGACTGTTTTGTAAAAGTGTTCCGAAAGTTCTTCCACCCCCAGTTTTTTTCAGAATGCGGGCATGGAGGAAATATTGATTAATGGTTACCAAAAAGCAGGCCGAGGTTTTTATTCAGCTCGCGGATAACGGTACGGTCGCCTTGCATAGAATTTCCTTTCCGCCGTTATTACAGTTGGCTTTGCTTTATAATTTTTCCAATCCCATCATTTCAATCAGGCGCAACTGCTGTTCCAACCAGTGGGCATGATCTTCTTCGGTATCGGACAACTGTTTCACCATAATGTCGCGGGTAACATAATCCTGTTTTTCCTCGCACAGTCTGATACCTTTTTTTCAATGCGTCACGAACCTCAAGTTCGGTATTCAAAGTCGGCTTTCAGCATGGAAACCAAGTCGCTGCCGATATTCAGGCCGGTGGGAACCATAGTCGGCGTACCTTCCAGCATCAGGATGCGGCGGATGAATTGTTCCGCATGTTCGGTTTCCTCTGTCATTTCGTGGTTCAAACGCTCAAACAGTTTGTTGAAACCCCATTCAGCATACATGCGTGAATGGATAAAAATACTGATCGCGTGCAGCCAATTCACCGGCCAACAGTTCGTTCATATAATCAATGACAGCTTTATCGCCTTTCATTTTCTTTCCTTTTCTAAAAATAAATAATAGGGTTATATCAAATAATAATGGAGTGTGCGCATCCGTTGTTTTTACAGACGGCACGCTCTTTCGAATTGGGAGAATTTCTAGCACCGCCGCCACAAAAATCAACTTTCCTTTTAAAATACAAACAATTATCAGGAAGTAAAATTCAATATATCAACCCCTGCATTTTACATAACAATATGTTTTAAATAATATTTTATTTTTCTAATAGTAATAAACGCTCTCAATCGATTTTGTTATTTACATAGTTTAACTATTAGCCATTATTGCGGCTATTATCTTTTAAGCCCATTCAGGGAAAAATGCCGCCCCAATAATCTCAAAAGTGCTATAATGCGCAGTTTTCCGCATTTAACATCAAATAACTTAACATCATGAAACAAATCCGCAATATCGCCATCATCGCCCACGTCGACCACGGCAAAACCACATTAGTAGACCAACTGCTGCGCCAATCCGGCACATTCCGCGCCAACCAGCACGTCGACGAGCGTGTGATGGACAGCAACGACATTGAAAAAGAACGCGGCATCACCATCCTCGCCAAAAACACCGCCATCGATTACGAAGGCTACCACATCAACATCGTAGACACCCCAGGGACACGCCGACTTCGGCGGCGAGGTGGAGCGCGTTTTTGGGTATGGTGGGACTGCGTCGTATTGTTGGTGGACGCGCAGGAAGGTCCGATGCCGCAAACCCGTTTCGTTACCAAAAAAGCCTTGGCTTTGGGACTGAAACCGATCGTCGTCATCAATAAAAATCGACAAACCGTCCGCCCGTCCGAGCTGGGTCATCGACCAAACTTTTGAACTCTTCGACAACTTGGGCGCAACCGACGAGCAGTTGGACTTCCCGATTGTCTACGCTTTCCGGCCTGTCCGGTTTCGCCAAACTGGAAGAAACCGACGAGAGCAACGACATGCGTCCGCTGTTCGACACCATCTTAAAACACACGCCCTGCACCGAGCGGCAGCGCGGACGAAACGCTGCAACTGCAAATTTCCCAACTCGACTACGACAACTACACCCGTACGCCTCGGTATCGGTCGTATCCTGAACGGACGTATCAAACCCGGTCAAGCTCGTTGCCGTCGCGAACCATGACCAGCAAATCGCCCAAGGCCGCATCAACCAGCTTTTGGGTTTCAAAGGTTTGGAACGCGTACCGCTTGAAGAAGCCGAAGCCGGCGACATCGTGATTATTTCCGGTATCGAAGACATCGGTATCGGCGTGACCATTTACCGATAAAGACAATCCCAAAGGCTTGCCGATGTTGAGCGTGGACGAACCGACGCTGACCATGGACTTTATGGTAAACACCAGCCCGCTGGCGGGTACCGAAGGCAAATTCGTGACCAGCCGCCAAATCCGCGACCGCCTGCAAAAAGAATTGCTGACCAACGTCGCCCTGCGCGTGGAAGATACCGCCGATGCCGACGTGTTCCGCGTATCCGGACGCGGCGAACTGCACCTGACCATTTTGCTGGAAAACATGCGCCGCGAAGGCTTTGAACTGGCAGTCGGCAAGCCGCGCGTCGTTTACCGCGAAATTAACGGCCAAAAATGCGAACCATATGAAAAACCTGATCGTGGACGTGCCCGACGACAAACCAAGGCGCGGTAATGGAAGAACTCGACCGCCGCCGTGGCGAACTGACCAATAGTGGAAAGCGACGGCAACGAGCCGCACCCGTCGAATACCATATTCCGCGCGCGGCCTAATCGGTTTCAAGGCGAATTCATGACCCTGACGCGCGGTGTCGGCTCTGATGAGCATGTGTTTGACGACTACGCGCCCGTGAAACCCGATATGCCCGACCGCCACAACGGCGTACTGATTTCCAAGAGCAAGGGCGAAGCCGTCGCCTATGCCTTATGGAATCTGGAAGACCGCGGCACGCATGTTCGTGTCGCCCAACGACAAAAATCTACGAAGGCATGATTATCGGCATCCACAGCCGCGACAACGATTTGGTGGTCAACCCGCTCAAAGGCAAAAACTCACCAACATCCGCGCCAGCGGCACCGATGAAAGCCGTTCGCCTGACCACGCCGATCAAGCTCGACGCTGGAAGGTGCGGTTGAGTTTATCGACGATGACGAACTCGTTGAAATTACGCCGCAATCCATCCGTCTGCGCAAAGCGTTACCTGAGCGAACTGGAACGCCGCCGCCATTTTAAAAAGCTGGATTAATCCAAACAAATACGGATTAAGCATAAAAAGGCCGTCTGAAAACGATAAAACGGAAAAACGATTCCGAAATATTGATTTTCAGACGGCCTTTTAACCGTTATAGGTGGATAAACTTATTTCAGCTTCACAGAAACCCTGTTTTAGCTTCCGCAGAAACTGCGTTTTCCGCTAAGGCATACCATATTGAATTGAAATAAGAAATATACAGCCACCATCATCAGCTTATGCCAGCCCGTTACGCTTTCTGCGCAGGGCTGGAAACTGGAAAAGTTGAGAATAAAGATAATCTTTTAAACCTTTCTGAGAACAACGTAAACCGCTCTTCCCCAAATTTCAGACGGCCTCCCGTTCAAACCATCATCCTTTAAACCTATGAGCCAACAGCCGAACAACGCCGAACAGGCCGAAATCCCGCAAGACCAAACCGTCCCGCGCAGCAATACCGACAACGCGCCGCGTTCCGCCATCCATCAAACGCTTTATTCCGCCGATACGTTTGCCCAACACACTATCTCGCGGGTAAAAACTGCCCGACATCGTCCGTCCGCAGGCGGGGCAGACCAACTGGCTGCATTTCGTCGGCATCAACAACGCCGCGCTGCTCAAACATGCGCTGGAGCCTTACGGCATCCACGAGCTGGTCATCGAAGACATCCTCAGCCGCAAACAACGCCCCAAAAATCGAAGACTACGACAATTATCTGTTTATCGCCGCGCAGGTTTACTCACTACACCGCCGCCGGCAAACTGAATTCCGACCAAGTGTATCTGATTATCGGCAAGGATTTCGTGTTGTCGTTCCAGCAAAAACCGCTGGGGCTGTTCAGCCAGTTACGCCGCCAAATGAGCGAAAACCTGCGCGGCATTCTCGGTAAAAACACCGCCTTCCTCGCCTATTGCCTGCTCGACCGCATCGTAGACGACTATTTCATCGTCTTGGAAGAGTACAACAACCGCGTCGAAGCCATAGACAAATCCCTGTTTAAAAATGAAAAACAGCGACATTCTCGGCAAAATCCACCGCCTCAAGCGTGATGCCGTCCGCCTGCGACGCACGCGCTCTGCCCTTGCGCGACGTGTTCTATCAGCTTGCCGTGCGCGCGCGATTTTGCCATTTTTCAAAGGCGAATCCACCGTCTATCTGCGCGACGTGTACGACCACAACATGCAGCTTTATCGAATCGCTCGACGCCTCGCGCGACATGGTGTTGAGCATGATGGACATCTACCTTTCCTTCCAGTCCAACCGCATGAACCAGCAAATGCGCGTCCTGACCGTCATCACCATCATCTTCATGCCGCTAACCGTCATCACCGGCATCTACGGTATGAACTTCAACAACATGCCCGAGCTGCACTGGCATTACGGCTATTTTATGGTTTTAGGTTTGATGCTGTGCATCATCGTCGAGCTGCTGATTTTTCTTCTCGCGCAGGAAATGGTTATAGAAAAGGCCGTCTGAAAAACAGGGTTTCAGACGGCCTCCATCCAAACGTACAAACCAGCTCAAAAAGGAACACATCAATGGAACAAACCCGCCAACTCCCTTCACACGAACTCATCATGTCCGAACTGATGATGCCCGACACCGCCAATTTCAGTGGCAGCGTCCACGGCGGCGAACTTTTTGCGCCTGCTCGACCAAGTTGCTTATTCCTGCGCCAGCCGTTACAGCGGCAACTACTGCGTTACCCTGTCTGTCGATAAAGTTTTTTGTTTAAAAAGAACCGATACACGTCGGCGACTTGGTAACCTTCTACGCCAGCGTCAACTACACAGGGCAGAACTTTCCATGGAAATCGGCATCCGCGTCGAAGCGCAAAACATCCGCACCAGCGAAGTGCGCCATACCAACAGCTGCTATTTCACCATGGTCGCGGTCGAAAAACGGCAAACCCGTTCCCGTCCCGCCGTTGGAAATCACCACCGAACGCCAACGCGCTGCCGCTACGAAAAAGCCAAAAACGCAAGGCTCTGAGTTTGCAGGAAAAATGAAACCCTGTCCCTGCCGCTGAACCGTCCGCGCTATGACAAACAGGCCGTCTGAAAAGCATATCTGCCTTTTCAGACGGCCTGGAACAGTTCAAACGCCGCTCAATAAAACATCACGCTGATAACGTTTGTCTTCGCGCAGGCCGTTCAAATATTCTTCCGCGTCGTCGCGATCCATGCCGCCCTGTTCCGCAATAATGTCCAACAGGGCCTTTTTCCACGTCGCGCGCCATCCGCGCCGCGTCGCCGCAAACATAAATGTGCGCCCGTCCTGCAGCCATGCCCAAACGTCGGCGGTAGCCTGGCGCAGTTTGTCCTGAACGTACACTTTTTCCGCCCCCTGCCGGCTCCAAGCCAAATCGGCGCGGGTCAGCAAGCCGTCTTTGCGAAACTGCTGCCATCTCAAGCTGATAGAGGAAATCGTCGGTAAACTTACGGTTGCCGAACACCAGCCAGTTTTTCCCGCCGTCGCCGTTGGCCGCGCGCTGCTGCATAAAGGCGCGGAACGGGGCGACACCTGTACCCGCGCCTATCGCGATAATCGGCGTATCGCCGTTTTCCGGCAGACGGAACAGCTTGTTCGGTTCGACAAACACGCGCACTTCGCCGTCTTCTTCCAGCCTGCCGCCCAGCCAGCCCGAAGCCCGCCGGTGTAGGCTGGCCGTGATGCTCGAACGCCACCACGCCGACCGTCAGGATGCACTTCCTCGCCCACTTCGTCCTGCGACGAGGCAATCGAATACAGGCGCGGGGTTTTGCGGCCTGAACAGGCCGTACAGTTCCTGCGCCGTCATTTTGTGCGGAAACTCTGCCAGCACGCCCACTGGCGGCGTGGCGGCCAAATAGGCTGCCAAGGCCCCCTGCGTCTCGCCGCCGTGCCTTGCAATTCCTCCGCTCCGCACAACACGGCATCAGTCGCGGACAAACTGCGGCGTGATTTGGGTGATGTCCAAATCCTCGCGCAAAGCGGTCCGGATTTCACACTCGCCGCCGTCGGCGCGGCGGATGTCTTCGCTTCCGTCCAAACCGGCGTATTGCAGGATTTCCACCACCAAAGGCTTCGTCGTTTATCGGCCATACGCCCAAGGCGTCGCCTGCGTGGTAGCGGATGCCGGAGCCCGTCAGGTCGATTTCGATGTGTTCGACATCTTTGTCGGCGTGGCCGGAGGTAATCTTCTGCCGCACGGCAGGCTGGCGGCAAACGGCTTCTCTTTCGTGTATACCGTTCCGCCCCTTCCGTTTCGCTTTGGCCGTGCCGTTGCCTGAAGGAACGGCGTACGGGTGCGACGGCCAGACGCGCTACGGCTTCGGCAACGGCGACCGTCCACTTGTCGGCTTCTACCTGATATTCCAAATCGCAAAGGCCGACCTCGTGCAGCCGCTTGCCGCCGAGTTTGTCCAACAACAAATCGAAATCGCGTCCGGCCTGGCAGAATTTCGGATAACTCGAATCGCCTCAAACCCAAAACGGCAAAGCTGACCGCGCTCAAATCGGGGGCTTTTTGCCGTTGAGGAATTTATGCAGCAGCAAAGCCTCTTCTGGCGGCTCTCCCTCGCCCTGGGTGGACGTTACCAACAATAAAAATGTCTTCTTCGCCAACTGTTTGGTTTTGTAGTCGGCAGCGGTACTCGTCAGGACGGCGTCCACGCCCGCACTTTCCAGTTTGGCCAGCAACTGTTCGGCCACCTTGCGGGCATTGCCGGTTTGCGAGGCGGAAAGGATGCGGACGCTGCGGGCAGGAGCGGGCTGCGCGGCGGATGCCTGTGATTGAAAGACACGGCGTACCGCATCGCCGCCCGCACTTTTTGCCCAGGCATATCCGGCCAAAAAGCCAGCTGCTGCGGATTGAGGAGGTTGAGTTGGTCGGCCAGTTCGGGAGAAATCGGATCATTTCGGTGTTCCTTTGATTGCTGTCCGGTACTGTCGCGAAGGAAAGGTTTGTTGTTTTCAGACGGCCTGTTTTTCGGTTGCGCCCCACTATACTGAGGCCGTCTGAGAAAAAGAATGCTTGTTTGTGAAAGCAAAGAGGGATTGGTTATATGAACCCATCCTGCGGATGCGCTTACACCGGCTCAGCCGAACAACCCTTCATATAAGGCCGTCTGAAAACCGCAGTAAAACCGCCCGCCATGCGCCAGCACGGGGCGTTTGATCAAACTCGGCTGCGCGCACATCAGCCGCACTGCGCCGTCTTCGCTATCGGCAGCGGCGCGTTCCGCTTCCGACAACTTCCGCCAAGTCGTGCCGCGCCGGTTGAGCAGCGTATCGGACGGCACATCGGCCAACCATGCACGGATGTCGCCTTCCGTCGGCGGCTGCTTTTTAAATCGGAAAACTCGTACCCACGCCGTGCTCCCTGCAGCCAGACGCGCGCTTTTTCACCGTATCGCAATTCGGGATGCCGTATAAAACCGTCATTTTTCATCGTCCTTTGCCGTTAAAAAGGATTGTAGCAAAGGCTCTTGCCGAATACGGATAAAAACTATGCTACCCCTGTTTTTCCACCCTTTCCCATTATCCTTCGAAGGAAAAACATGAAAAACCGTTTTTACTCGGCGTACTGCATTCGTACTGGCTGCCTGCGGCAGCAGCAACGAAGCAAGTGAAAGCCACTTCAAAAAGTCATCGAAGAAAGCGGCAACAACCGCAATGTCTGCCTGCCGCTGATGCTGGACATCGAAAACGCCGAACGGCATTCCGGCGCAAAACGTCATGCTCGGCGAACCCGTACTCCTCATCTCCGACCACTCCGCCGACGGCAAACGCATCAACCAAATAGCGGAAAAACAACTGGAAGTCCTCGAAAAAGAAGGCCTGTACCGCAAACTCAAAACAGACACCCAGCCGCTGTCGGAAGAGCGCAGCATCAAAACCGCCACTACGAGCTGACCGACAAAGGCGTGGAACTGGTGCGCGGCACCCAGCGCGGCCCGCTGTTCTGTGTGGGCAAACAGAAAATCGGCAAAATCAACTGGTTTACCACCCCACTCCCGACAACGGCCTGACCGTATCCGAAGTGTCTTACCAAGTCGAACTGAAACCCGAAAAATGGGCCGACAAACTGATTAAGGCCAGCGAAGGCAAATGGAAACGGCTCAAAAGAGCCTTACAACGAAAAACTACCACCCTGGTTCAAACCAACAAGGGCTGGCGCGACATACGCGAAATGAACCGCTAATCCGCTATCGAAAAAGGCCGTCTGAAACCCATTTGGGCTTTTTCAGACGGCCTTTTTCTTCTTGGCAAACCGTTTTTGAACATAAGATGACGGCAGAATTTTATAGTCAATTAAAATCAAAATAGGACAATAGCGCATCGTCAAATCGGGCGTAATCAGACAATACGGTTCGCAGATACCGCTTAATATTCGCCCACACCTTCTCAATCGGGTTGAGCTCAGGTGAATAAGGTGCAAGAGGCAATACCTTATGTCCCAATTTTTCCGCCATTTCCCGTAAGACACCCATACGGTGAAATCGTGCATTATCTAAAATAATCACCGATTTTTGAGTCAATCGCGGGCAGTAGGCATTGCTGAAACCATGCTTCAAAAAGACCTGGTCATCGTATTTTGATAAACCATCGGAGCAATCAGCCGGTTGCCGACTTGTGCGGACACCAGAGATAAGCGTTGGTATCTTTTTCCACTTATCTGCGCTTTCACTATTTGCCCTTTCAGGCTGCGGGCATAGGGACGGAACAGGTAGCGGTCAAATCCTGTTTCATCCAAATAAACACGTTGGTAGTCGGAAAATTCGGCCAGCTGTGTCAAATAATGCGTTACTTTGGCTGGGTCTTGTTCTTTGTAAGTGGTGGTCTTTTTGCGCGTCATCCCCATCTGTTTGAGTGCATAGCAAACGGCGGCTGGCGTACAATCAAAATGTTTAGGATTTCATGCAGATAGGCATCCTGGTGTTGCTCAACATATTGAGCCAGTTTTTGCCTATCCAATTTGACGGCATTTAGACCGGTAACTTGATGTTTTAGGCTGCCTGTTTGTTTTTAAGGGCGAATCCACAGGTAAAGCGTGTTTCTTGACAAGTTAAACGTTGCTGCGGTTTGGCTGATGTTTTTGCATTGTTCGTAATAGTTTAAAGCTTTGTTTCTTAAGTCCGCAGAGTATGCCATGGTTAGACCTTCAAAGTTGAGTATTGTACTATTTTTGTTTTTAATTGACTATAAAATGCCGGACGGACGGTTTATCGTCGAACCGAAACCGGCCCAACCGTTTTTTTCAGACGGCCTTTACACAGCGCAAAATGCTGTGCCCGAGTCCGATGCGGTCCGGAAATTTCCGCCACCTTCAGTCCGGCGTTTTCAACGCCATTTCATTGTAGTCGTAGCCGATGGCGGACAGAAAGGCGCAGCGGGCGGTTTCGAGGTATTTCACTAGTTGCCGTGCCAGACGATGTGCGATGGCGTCCACGTCGAAAAACGGAACTTCGGTTTCGAAGCTGTGGCGGCAGTAGATGTGTTTTTCATGAGGTTCCTTGTGTGCGGGAGGGAAAGGCCGGGGGCGGACGATACCGGTTTTTCAGACGGCCTTTTCACTCAAAAATCGCAAAAGTTAAAACCATTGCAGCGGATTTTTGCGCGCATTCTTGCGCCAGGATATCGGCGAAGCCCTGCATGGCGGCGGTAACGGCGGCTTCGCGGTTGCCGCGTTTCCAGTCGGAGGTGTCGGTGAAGCGGCGCAGTTTCAAATGTAGCAGTACCGTTTTGCTTGACGCAAAACAGCGTGTTCACCTGCGTTTTTCGAAGAGTGCCGCCAAGAGCCATGCGCCTTGCGGCATGGGGGCGGTATGGCCTCAGGAAATTGATGTCGGCGGTTTTCTCGCCGCGAACGGGTACGCGGTCGGCGGCAATGGCTATCCATTCGCCGTCTTCGATGCGGCGGTTCAGCTCCATCATCAGGGTGGGATCCAAATCCGTGACCTGAATCAGGCGGATGTGTTCCGCGCCCGCTTTTTGCAAGGCTTCGTTGAACGCCTGCGCGTGTTTGCTGTGTACTAACACATTGAGCCTGAAGCCTTTATGGTGCGACACCAGCGCGCGGCAGACTTCGGTGTTGCCCAAAGTGGGAGCAGGCGAAAATCTGCCCGCGTACCGAATTGCTCACTTGCGTATAAACGCCGTCCGGGTCTTCTAGTACCAAATCTTCTATAACGGATTTTGCGCTGCCACACGGCAAATCGGTCGCATATTGCCTCGCCGAACGCGATAAATTGTTTGAATACGCCGTGTTTCGGCAAAACGGTATTGGGAAAGGCCGTCTGAAGACGGGTTTGATACCGCAGGATATGGCGGCGCGGTTTTGGGCGCGGTGGCGTAGAAATACAGCACCACAAACCAGATGCACGGGCCTCATCAGGAAGGCGGGCAGATAGCGCACCATCAGTGTGGTCAGGGCGAGAAACAGACGGCTGCCGCGTCTAGCTGCGCCGCCCAGTGGTTTTGCGTGTTGTCGGTCATGGTTTCAGACGGCCTTTCCGAATAAAGCGCCCAAACGACGCCGCAACATCCCTAAAAACAGTCTCGTGTGCATTTTGCTGATGCGCACGTTGTCGGCGAAGGCGTTGAAGTGGGACACGCCGTCGGCGGCGTATTGCACGGGCGTTTTAATCCAAAACCGGCTTTGATGCCGCGCCAGTACAGGCGGATGAGGATTTCCGTGTCGAAATCCATGCGGTCGCCCACGGTTTCTTCGCGGACGACTGAAAGCGCGGGGCGAGCGGGTACAGGCGGAAGCCGCACATGCCGTCTTTGATGTCGCACGACCAAGTGTGCAGCATGTTCCAGAAATCGGTAATCTTGCGCCCGTACAGCCGCGCTTTGGGCGCGTCGCCGCCGTATTGAGGCCAGCCGCAGACGACGGCTTCGGGGTTTTGTTCCGCCGCCGCCAAGAGTTTGGGCGTGTCGTCCAGATGGTGCTGTCCGTCGGCATCGACCTGTAAAAACATGGCTGTAGCCGTTTTTCTTCGGCGTATTTCAAACCGAGTTTTTGACCGCCGCGCCTTTGCCGCCGTTGATGGGGCGGTAAAGGACGCGGATGCCGTCTGAAACCAATGCCTGCAATATGGGTTTGCATTCTTCGCGCGAACCGTCGTCCACAATCAATACGTCCAAACCGAAGCCGTGCATGGTCTGTGCGACGCGGGCGATGGCGGCGGGGTGGTTGTAGTGGGGGATTAACACTAAGGTTTTCGTGGGGATACCGTTTTTCAGACGACCTTCTCGCAGCGCAAAAATGCTGTGTCCGCGTCCGATGCCGTCTGAAATTTCTGCCACTTTCAATCCGGCGTTTTCAACGCAGCGTATCAGGTCTTCGGAATGGAAGATTTTGCTGTTGCCGTTGGCCATGGCGGTGAAATACAGGCTGGTCATGGTCAGGCAGTAGGCGGCGGTTTCGTATTGCTGCCTGTCCCAGCAGGGTTCCATGATGTAAAGGCTGGTGTGGCTGCCCATGGAAGCGGCGGCGCGGCGCAGGATGCCGGTGACTTGTTCTTCGCTGAAACAGTCTAAAAACTGGCTCATCCAAATCGTGTCGAAACCTGTCGGGAAGGGGACTTCGGGGTCGAGCAGGTTGGCGGGATGGGCATGAATGCGTTCCGCGCCGGTTTTGCCTTTTGGTCGCTTCGCGCATCAGGGCGATTTGTTGCGGCAAATCCATGATGGTGACTTCGACTTCGGCGTTGTAGCCGACGCATTGTTCCGCCCAGCTACCGGTGTTGCCGCCGACGTCGAGCAGTTTTTTAACCGGTTTGGCGAACACGGTTTTCAGCGCTTCGGTAAAGGAATTGTCGGAATAATAGTGGTCGAAGGCAAACCATTTTTTTCCTGCGCGACGCTCGGCAGCGAGGACAGGCCTTCGTAAATCGTCGGCCAGCTGCCGAAAACTTTTCAGCCCTTCGGGTTTGCCCGTTTGCAGGGTTTTTCCAAGTCAAACATGCCTTGGTAACAGATTTCCTGCGTGAAATCCATGTTCACGCGCGCCATTTTGTCTTTCAGTAAAACCAGCCCGCTTTGCTGATGAAATAGCAGTTGTCGCGGGTATGCACCGTGCCGATGGAGAGCGACGCTTCAGCAGCACTTGCGCGGCGTAACCGCTGATTTGCGCTTTCTCGGCGATTTCGGCTTGAGTGAGGCCGTCTGAATGGTTGTTCAGCAAATCCAAAATGCCGAATTTCACCATCAGGCGGGATACTTGGAACACAATCGGCGCAAAGGCGATTTCCTGCGCCAAACGCTGCGCTTCGCCTGCGGACTGGCGTTCTTCGGAATAACGTTGTGCTAGTGCTGGAAAAAGTTGCATATTTTTCCTTATACGAAATGGCAGATAACGGGATTCTATCGCGAATCGGGCTGAAACCGGCATAGCCATGTGTTCGGAGCAGCTGCCCCAAAAATCGGGCCTACAGGACAAACACCAAGCCGCCGTTTTCAAACAAACCGAACACGCCACCCTAACATTCGGGCAATCTTACCGCACTTTAGCCGAAGCCATGCTTCTTTCAAAAACATTCAAATCCTTGTTGTCTGCCCGTCCATTATCTTTTCCGCCGCAATGCGCGGCAGAAAGCGTTTGAAAACATCGCATATCCGGTCAGCCGGCACGCCGGTTCGCTTACACTAAACTAATTGGCTTATAATCGCCGCTTTATCCGCCTGCGACACCACCAGACATGACACCAGCCCAACTTGCCCACACCGCCGACCTTTTGGCCGAACTCCTCACCTTCCGCCAACCCTGCCGACGCCGTTACTTCCGCCTTCTTCCGCAACCGGCGCAAAACTCCCTACCGCCAAGACCGTGCCGAAATCGCCGAAACCGCCTTTGCCGCCATCCGTCATTACCAAAAATCTCCGCCGTCCTGCGCCGTCCTGCCGCACAAGCGCGCAAAGCCGCACTGGCCGCACTCGTCCTCGGACGCGGCTTCAACATCAGCCGGCTCGACGGCTTAGCCGACGGCGAAGAAAAACCTTCCTTGCCGCACTCAAAGCACGCAAAACCGAATTTTCAGACGGCCTCAACACGTACGCCGAACTGCCGCAATGGCTGATCGACACCATGCGCGCCGACTTTTCCGACCAAGACATCCTGAATTTCGGTACCGCAGCACGCCTGCCCCGCCCGCTCGATTTGCGCGTCAACGCCCTGAAAGCCAAACGCGACAAAAATCCTGGCTGAACTCCAAGCCGAAGGCCTCCTGCCGAAGCAACCCCGTTCTCACCTTGGGGTATCCGCCTGCACGACAAATCCGCCCTCGGCAAACATCCCCGCTTCCTCGACGGCACGCTCGAAGTGCAAGACGAAGGCAGCCAGCTCGTCGCCCTACTGCTCGGCGCGAAGCGCGGCGAAATCATCGTCGATTTCTGCGCCGGCGCGGGCGGAAAAACACTCGCCGTCGGTGCCATGACGGCCAACAAAGGCCGCATCTACGCCTTCGATATAGCCGAAAAACGCCTAGCCAACCTCAAACCGCGCATGACGCGCGCAGGCCTCACCAACATCCACCCCGAACGCATCGGCAGCGAACACGACCCGCGTTTAGGGCCGTCTGAAAGGGCAAAGCCGACCGCGTTTTGGTGGACGCGCCCTGCTCCGGACTCGGCACACTGCGCCGCAATCCCGACCTCAAATACCGCCAATCGCCCGAAACACTGGCCAAACTTGCCGAACAGCAACACAGCATCCTCAATGCCGCCGCAGAACTGGTCAAACCACAAGGCCGCCTCGTTTATGCCACCTGCAGCATCCTGCCGCAGGAAAACGAGGGCCAAATCGAACGTTTCCTGCGCGAACACCCCCGACTTTGAAGCACTAAACTGCGCCGACCTGCCGGGCAGCCCGAAAAATCAGCCCCGACACCGGCACTTATCTGAAACTCGACACGGCGGCACACGGCACGGACGGCTTCTTCACCGCCGTCCTCCAACGCCGCGAGGCCGTCTGAAAACCATCCGAACGCCATGCCCATACTGAAAAAAAGCCTCGCCTGGCTGACCGACCAACTGCTCTGCCTTTCCGTATCCTTCCTTACCGGAGTCAAGCCGAAAAAGCAGGATAGAACTCGACTTCAGCCCGCAACAGAAAGTCTATTACGCCAACCACGGCAGCCACGGCGACTTCCTGCTCGTCTGGATTTCCTGCCGCGCCGCTGGCGCATCCACACCCGCCCCGTGGCGAGGCTCCGACTACTGGCTGACCGTACCGCATCCGCCGCTTCATCATCAAAAACGTCTTCAACGCCCTCCTCATCCCGCGCCACAGCGACCGACGCAAGAAAATAACCGAACAAATGAAACAGGGCCTTGGACGAAGGCGCATCCCTCATCGTCTTCCCCGAAGGCACGCGCAACACTGACGACAACACCATCCTGCTGCCCTTCAAATCCGGCATTTATCATCTCGCTGACACCCGACCCGGTACGGAATTCGTCCCCTCTGGATAGACAACATCAACCGCGTGCTGCCCAAAGGCAAATTCCTGCCCATCCCGCTGCTGTGCGAAGTCCACGTCGGTACCCCGCTGAGCCTGCGCGAAGGCGAAACCAAAGAAGCCTTCCTCGAACGCAGCCGCAATGCCCTATTGGCACTGGCTCCGGCGGAAACATAAGTTTTGAATCGGCCTGATGCCATGCAGTATCAATCCCCCTCTCCGCAAGGCTGCGGACTACAGATGTCCTGCCGCACGAAATGATTGGAAGCCGAATCACCAAACGTGGGACAAAAAGCCGCATTACCCGGTTTCAAGTTATTCCCATGTAAAAATCGCTGAAACCCCGCCATGCGGTTTGCAGCGATTTTGATTTTTGATAAAAGCGCGGTATGGCATCACCGTATGGCATGCCATGCACAGATACACTTCTAGAGACCTTTGCAAAATCCCCAAAAATCCCCTAAAAGTCCCACCAAGACATTTAGGGGATTTCCCATGAGCACCTTCTTCCAGCAAACCGCACAAGCCATGATTGCCAAACACATCGACCGCTTCCCGCTATTGAAGTTGGATCAGGGTGATTGATTGGCAGCCGATCGAACAGTACCTGAATCGTCAAAGAACCCGTTACCTTAGAGACCACCGCGTAGTCCCGCCTATCCCCTGTTGTCCATGTTTAAAAGCCGTCCTGCTCGGACAATGGCACAGCCTCTCCGATCCCTGAACTCGAACACAGCCTCATCACCCGCATCGATTTCAACCTGTTTTGCCGTTTTGACGAGTTGAGCATCCCCGATTACAGCACCTTATGCCGCTACCGCAACTGGCTGGCGCAAGACGACACCCTGTCAGAATTGCTGGAACTGATTAACCGCCAACTGACCGAAAAAAACCTAAAAATAGAGAAAGCATCCGCCGCCGTCATTGACGCCACCATTATTCAAACTGCCGGCAGCAAACAGCGTCAGGCCATAGAAGTCGATGAAGAAGGACAAGTCAGCGGCCAAAACCACACCGAGTAAGGACAAAGATGCCCGTTGGACAAAGAAAAAAACGGCCTCTACAAACTCGGTTACAAACAACATACCCGTACCGATGCGGAAGGCTATATCGAGAAACTGTACATCACTCCCGCCAATACCCATGAGTGCAACCACCTGTTGCCTTTGCTGGAAGGTATAGCCAAAGATACGACCGTCTATGCCGACAAAGGCTACGACAGTAAGGAAAACCGGCAACACCTGAAAGAACATCGGTTGCTGGACGGCATTATGCGCAAAGCCCAGCGTAACCGTCCGCTGACGGAAGCGCAAACCAAACGTAACCGATATTTGTCGAAAACCCGTTATGTGGTCGAACAAAGCTTTGGTACGCTGCACCGTAAATTCCGCTACGCCCGGGCAGCCTATTTCGGGCTGATTAAAGTGAGTGCGCAAAGCCATCTGAAGGCGATGTGTTTTAAACCTGTTGAAAGCGGCTAACAGGCTAAGTGTGCCTGCTGCCGCCTAAAAAGCGGCCCGGATGCCTGATTATCGGGTATCCAGGGAAGGATTAAGGGGGTATTTGGGTAGAATTAGAGTGATTGGGGGAAATAGCCGAAAACCTGTGTTTGGGCTTCGGCTGTTGGAGGAAAGGCTTTTTGCAAAGGTCTCCACCTGTTCCGGTTATTCCCATATCCAAACCGATTGCAGGCATTTTCCGATTGAAAGGCCGTCTGAAAACTAATAATGGTTTTCAGACGGCCTTTTTACACAAATAACCTAGTATCACACTATATTGTGGAAGCTGCTAATAGTGGGCGATTATCCGTTATCTCTGTACCTACACCCGACAAAGCCGATGCTGAACCACTGCCAAACACAGACATCGCCTGTATCATATTATTAGCTGCAGTAAGCTGGGCGGTAAAGTTTGGAGTGCTAATTGTACGGTCTGCAAACTCAAAGCGGTCGATTTCATAATTACGGTTACTGAAATAAGACATAACCCTTACTGAGTTATTTCCATTGCGCTCTTTTAACAGTAGATCAGAACCAGAACGCTCAAATAAAAACATTATCAGCACGAAGATGTTCAAACCGTATGGTATCGGTTCTGCCGACAGAGGAGTCATAGTTGTAGATGCTATCCTGACCGAAGCCTTTTGCCGAAGACATAGGTATCGGAACCGTTGCCGCCGATGAGGGTGTCGTTGCCCGCACCGCCGATGAGGGTGTCGTTGCCGTCTTCTCCGTACAGAGAATCATTACCTGCGCCGCCGTTGAGGGTATCGTTGCCCAAACCGCCGGAAATGTTGTCATTACCTTCGCCGCCGTTGAGGGTGTCGTTGCCGTTTCCGCCGTATAGGTAGTCGTTACCCAAGCCACCGTTTAACGAGCTTCCCGAATGGTAGGCATAAAAGCCTATCGTCACCGGACGTGCCAAGTGTGACCAGTGACGGCGGCAACATCGAGCACCTTGCCGTCGCTGAAAGCGATGCGGTCTATCCGGTAATTGCCGGCGCCGTCTTGGTCGAAGTAACCTGATACGGTAACCTTATCGGTCCCTTTTTAGCCGCGATGATCAAGTCGCTGGAAGAGCGGGTAAAGTTGAAGTCTTCCTGCTTGAGGCCATCGGTGAAGCGTATGGTATCGGTTCTGCCGACAGAGGAGTCATAGTTGTAGATGCTATCCTGACCGAAGCCTTTGCCGAAGACATAGGTATCGGAACCGTTGCCGCCGATGAGGGTGTCGTTGCCCGCACCGCCGATGAGGGTGTCGTTGCCGTCTTCTCCGTACAGAGAATCATTACCTGCGCCGCCGTTGAGGGTATCGTTGCCCAAACCGCCGGAAATGTTGTCATTACCTTCGCCGCCGTTGAGGGTGTCGTTGCCGTTTCCGCCGTATAGGTAGTCGTTACCCAAGCCACCGTTTAACGAGCTTCCCGAATGGTGAGGCATAAAAGCCTATCGTCACCGGACGTGCCAAGTGTGACCAATTTTTGACGGCGGCAACATCGAGCACCTTGCCGTCGCTGAAAGCGATGCGGTCTATCCGGTAATTGCCGGCGCCGTCTTGGTCGAAGTAACCTGATACAGTAACCTTATCGGTCCCTTTTTTTAGCCGCGATGATCAAGTCGCTGGAAGAGCGGGTAAAGTTGAAGTCTTCCTGCTTGAGGCCATCGGTGAAGCGTATGGTATCGGTTCTGCCGACAGAGGAGTCATAGTTGTAGATGCTATCTGACCGAAGCCTTTGCCGAAGACATAGGTATCGGAACCGTTGCCGCCGATGAGGGTGTCGTTGCCCGCACCGCCGATGAGGGTGTCGTTGCCGTCTTCTCCGTACAGAGAATCATTACCTGCGCCGCCGTTGAGGGTATCGTTGCCCAAACCGCCGGAAATGTTGTCATTACCTTCGCCGCCGTTGAGGGTGTCGTTGCCGTTTCCGCCGTATAGGGTAGTCGTTACCCAAAGCCACCGTTTAACGAGCTTCCTGAATGGTGAGGCATAAAGCCCTATCGTCACCGGACGTGCCAAGTGTGACCAATTTTTGACGGCGGCAACATCGAGCACCTTGCCGTCGCTGAAAGCGATGCGGTCTATCCGGTAATTGCCGGCGCCGTCTTGGTCGAAGTAACCTGATACAGTAACCTTATCGGTCCCTTTTTTTAGCCGCGATGATCAAGTCGCTGGAAGAGCGGGTAAAGTTGAAGTCTTCCTGCTTGAGGCCATCGGTGAAGCGTATGGTATCGGTTCTGCCGACAGAGGAGTCATAGTTGTAGATGCTATCCTGACCGAAGCCTTTGCCGAAGACATAGGTATCGGAACCGTTGCCGCCGATGAGGGTGTCATTGCCCGCACCGCCGATGAGGGTGTCGTTGCCGTCTTCTCCGTACAGAGAATCATTGCCTACGCCGCCGTTGAGGGGTATCGTTGCCCAAACCGCCGGAAATGTTGTCATTACCTTCGCCGCCGTTGAGGGGTGTCATTGCCGTTTCCGCCGTATAGGGTAGTCGTTACCCAAGCCACCGTTTAACGAGCTTCCCGAATGGTGAGGCATAAAGCCTATCGTCACCGGACGTGCCAAGTGTGACCAATTTTTGACGGCGGCAACATCGAGCACCTTGCCGTCGCTGAAAGCGATGCGGTCTATCCGGTAATTGCCGGCGCCGTCTTGGTCGAAGTAACCTGATACAGTAACCTTATCGGTCCCTTTTTAGCCGCGATGATCAAGTCGCTGGAAGAGCGGGTAAAGTTGAAGTCTTCCTGCTTGAGGCCATCGGTGAAGCGTATGGTATCGGTTCTGCCGGCAGAGGAGTCATAGTTGTAGATGCTATCCTGACCGAAGCCTTTGCCGAAGACGCAGGTATCGGAACCGTTGCCGCCGATGAGGGTGTCGTGCCCGCACCGCCGATGAGGGTGTCGTTGCCGTCTTCTCCGTACAGAGAATCATTGCCTACGCCGCCGTTGAGGGGTATCGTTGCCCAAACCGCCGGAAATGTTGTCATTACCCGCGTCGCCGTTGAGGGTGTCGTTACCGTTTTCACCGCGCAGATAGTCATTACCTTCGCCGCCGTTGAGGGTGTCATTGCCGTTTCCGCCGTATGGGTAGTCGTTACCCAAAGCCACCGTTTAACGAGGCTTCCCGAATGGTGAGGCATAAAGCCTATCGTCACCGGACGTGCCAAGTGTGACCAATTTTTTGACGGCGGCAACATCGAGCACCTTGCCGTCGCTGAAAGCGATGCGGTCTATCCGGTAATTGCCGGCGCCGTCTTGGTCGAAGTAACCTGATACAGTAACCTTATCGGTCCCTTTTTAGCCGCGATGATCAAGTCGCTGGAAGAGCGGGTAAAGTTGAAGTCTTCCTGCTTGAGGCCATCGGTGAAGCGTATGGTATCGGTTCTGCCGGCAGAGGAGTCATAGTTGTAGATGCTATCCTGACCAAAGCCTTTGCCGAAGACATAGGTATCGGAACCGTTTCCGCCGGAAGGTGAGTCATTGCCCGCACCGCCGATGAGTGTCGTTGCCGTTTCCACCATGGAGACTAATATTTCTATTTTCACCTAAATTGACGTTTTGTAAGACATCGTCCCCGTCTCCACCGTTGGTTCGGGTAAGCAGTGCAATGGTGTTGTTACCCAGGAGTTGCTTATATTGCTCCAAAAGACCGTTCTTGCGGGCAGTTTCAATGAAAACGTTCCATTAACTGTCGGCCTGTATACCAGTCATTCAAGCTGCCATAGGCTAACATTTCTCCCAAATCCACAAATGCTTTTTGCGGATTTTGTTTTTGTCTGGTTAAAAGGCAGCGGTTAGGCCGTTGTAATCGATTTTAAATTGGTTATTTTCCAGTTTTGAAGCCGATTTGGTTGATATAAGGTTTCAGTCTAGTTTTGGAATAGGAGGAATGTGTAAATACTTTCACTAAGTTTTTGATAGGGTCTCGTTGGTAACTTTAAGGATACGCTGAGCGTCAGCCTCGTTGTGGATAAAACATACGGCGGGTGTCTTCGCCGCTATAGGCATCAAAATCGCTATGCGTTCGCGGGCGGCGTTTATGGCCGCCTGAATTTTTCAGGTAAAGGAGGTATTTTCACGAGCCGAGCAAATTGGTGTGGAGTAAGTGCCACGCCTTCATTTTTGTACGGATACCAACTGCGAAAAGTATTAAAGGATATTGCTTCGGTATTCCACCGCAGGTCGGTTTTGGCCCAGTTGAGTACCAGTGAGTCGAGCAGCTTGAGTTGGGCTTCGCGGGTGTTGGCGGCTGTGTATGCCTTCAGTGTAGCGGAGAGGCCGTTTGAAAGGGCAGCAGCTTCGCGTGAGGTCGCGCAGGCGGCCCGTACCTCTGAGGTTGGGGGCTTCAGCCTGAGCGGCAGTGAGTTCTACTTTATCGCTAAAAATTACTGTAGATTTTGTCGGCTGCCAGTTCGAGGTCACCCATCACGGCATTTGTGCCGTCGGTTTTCGAGTGTAGCTGCCTTTTTGAGCCAATGTATTGCCGTTGCCGAGATCTTGGCGTGTATCGGTGTAAGCAGTATTGAATGATTTAATACCCAAAGATTGCAGGGTAAATAATTCGTTATTTTGACTGATACCGTCCTGATTGATGTCGCGCCAAACGCGCAGTTCTTTGAATGCGGCGTCTTTTGCGTCTATCACTTTATCGCCGTTGCTGTCCAAATCGGCCAAAGCGGCAAAAGCCATGTTGTGCGGCACCGCCGTTTTTGAGTTTGGTGTTGTCGCCGAAAAGTTCGGTGCCGTTGTCGATGATGCCGTTTCCGTTGATGTCGCGCACCAGCAATCCGTCATCGGCGGATATCCAGCCCGTGGCGGTTCGAATGCCACTGCCCGTATGGTCGAACAGTGTGCCTGTGAAGCCATTAGTTGCAACAGTTTCGATGCCGTCGCCGTCCAAATCGAGGGCGAGAGGGTCGTAGATATGATATTTGCCGTCGCGGTTGAGGGATTTTTGCCATTGATTCCAATCAGATTACAAATCCATTGAGACTCGCCATTGTACTTCTCATGAAGATCAACTAACCACTCCCCTAATTCCCTACCAGCTATACTTCCTCCCGCGGCGCCAAGGCCGCCGCCAATTATGGCACCCGGCACGTTTCCAAAAAAGGCACCGACTACAACACCACCCCTTCCTCCCAATGTCCCTCCGATCCATGACATAGTTTCAATGAAAGCTTTTTTATAATTTCCGTTCCACGCATGTCCCACTACTTGCGCGCCTGAGTATATATTTCCAAACCTATTGAAAACTTTAGCTGCGGGTGTATTCTTAATAGCATCATTATCCAACTCCCCAAAGTATTTTACAAATCTTTAAACCCTTCATCAGTTGAACCAATTACTCCGGTAGCTATGTCAGACGCTTGTATTACGTCTTCTTCTTCTTTATATTACAATGATTATTACTCATAACCCTCTCCTAAAGATTGAATAAACAAGAACAATTGATAGTCCTGTATGCTTGGACAGAAAAAGCCTATCGCTATAACCAAGAAAAATGTTCCATAAGAATAAGAAAAATTGATAATTTGAAATAAGCCTGAATAGCCAAAATGGTACAAACGGAACGTCAAACCAAATAAAACCACTCTAAAGCAGCAAAAAGTGTCAAAATAACAAAAACAACGATGCTACTTTAAAAAGAATAGATTTCCTGATCTGATATTTATGAAACCTAATAGGATCTATTACCGTGAAACCAAGCATATATAAAATTTCATTATTATTTTTAATTTTATTAAAAAAATGAATATTCCTTTTGCTTAAATAATACAAAGCTAGAAAAGATGCTTAAAAATACATTAATTATAAATAAAAAGCAAACTTATTAAAAAGAGTAAACTGTAAGGAGTCACTGGTTATTCTTGGAAATGAAGAATTGTTTACAAGAAAAACAATCAATTTATTTTTAAAAGATAATTAAAAATTGAAATTTATTACTTTAGTAAATATTAAAAATTAAGCACAATTGCAGCAATAAAGATATAAAAATTTAAATTTAAAAATCTTTTGTGTAACGCTATGAAAAACATCCTTCACTACACACTCCTTAGAGTTTTTAGCCTGGTTTGAAATAAACATGAGGAAGCATGGTTTTTGCCTGCATAGCCAAAATATATGTAATCCCTTTTATGCTTTTTAAGTTCAATGTAAAAATATTATCTGAAGTACGAGTATAGCTCAGTCTAAATATCGAAAAGTCAAAAGAAAAATCCAGTTATCGCACGATACTCCTCCAAAAGCAAACAGTCTCAGGGCTGAAACAAAAATATCGAATCTGTTGCTTTTCTATATTTATTTGTACCGGATGAATCCACTTTGCATATTTTAAAGAAGAATATTTGACATTTTAGCACACTATTATTATCATATACAACGAAAAATTAAATTCATTTTTACCCTGCGTATCGAAATTTCCTTATAAGCCGTAACACAATCATGCAGAATCAACCCGCCCTTTTCCGCACTCATCCTGCTTGCCCATTATCACGGCATTGCGGCCAATCCAGTGAAATATCCTGCATCGGTTTGCCGACGGTAAAAGTGAGGATTTGTCGCGGGGAGCAGTGGCTGTTGGCGGCAAAGGGATTGGGTCTGAAGGCAAAGTTTGTTTTCCCATAAAACGGAGCGTTTGCATCTGCTGGCCCTGCCTGCTTTGGTCTGGTGTGAAGATGGGCGGCATTTTGTGTTAGCTAAGGTGGACGGAGACCGCTTTCTGGTGCAGGATGCCGAGCGGGACAGTAGGAAGTGTGGGCGCGGGAGCAGTTTGACGCGCGCTTTTCGGGCCGGCTGATTTTGCTGGCTTCGCGCGCTTCGGTGCTGGGATCGCTGGCAAAATTCGATTTTACTTGGTTTATTCCGGCGGTTTGTCAAATACCGCCGTATCTTTTTGGAAGTGCTGGCGGTGTCGGTGGTGCTGCAGTTGTTCGCGCTGGTTACGCCGTTGTTTTTCCAGGTGGTGATGGACAAGGTTTTGGTGCATCGCGGTTTTTCGACTTTGGATGTGATTGCTGTGGCATTGCTGGCGGTTACCGTATTCGATGTGGTATTAGGCGGTTTGCGGACGTATATTTTCGCCCATACGACTTCGCGCATCGATGTGGAACTCGGGGCGCGCCTGTTTCGCCATTTATTAAGTCTGCCGCTGGCTTGTTTCGAAAGCCGCCGGGTTGGGGATACGGTGGCGAGGGTGCGGGAGTTGGAGCAGATACGCAATTTTCTGACCGGTCAGGGCGATGACTTCGGTTTTGGTTGTGTTTTTCGTTTATTTTTCCTGCTGGTGATGTGGTATTACAGCGGTTGGCTGACGCTGGTGGTATTGGTTTCTCTGCCGTTGTATGCAATGTGGTCGGCTTTTTGTCAGTCCGATGCTGCGGTCGCGTTTGAATGAGAAGTTCGCCCGCAATGCGGACAATCAGTCGTTTTGGTGGAAGCGGTTACGGCGGTAGGCATCGGTGAAGGCGATGGCGGTAGAGCCGCAGATGACGCGCCGTTGGGATCAGCAGTTGGCGGCCTACGGCATTCGGGTTTCAGGGTAACAAAGTTGGCAGTGGTCGGACAACAGGGTGTGCAGTTCATCAAAAGCTGGTTACGGTGGCAACGATGTGGCTGGGGGCGCGATTGGTAATAGACGGGCGGCTTACGGTCGGTCAGTTGATTTGCGTTTAATATGTTGGCAGGGGCGGGTGGCTGCGCCGGTCATCCGTTTGGCGCAGTTGTGGCAGGGATTTTCAGCAGGTCGGCATTTCGGTAGCGCGGTTGGGCGATATTTTGAATACGCCGTCTGAAAATTCGTCTTCGCGGCTTGCACTGCCGGATATTCGCGGCGATATCGCTTTTGAGCGGGTGTCGTTCCGCTACAGGCCGGATGGTGCGGAGATTTTGCGTGATTTGAGTTTGGAAATCCGTGCCGGTGAAGTGCTGGGGATTGTAGGCCGTTCCGGTTCAGGGAAAATCCACGCTGACGAAAGTGGTACAGCGGCTTTATGTTCCGGAGCGCGGTAGTGTGTTGATGAGACGGCAATGATTTGGCTTTGGCCGACCCTGCGTGGCTGCGGCGGCAGGTTGGGGTGGTGCTGCAGGAGAATGTGCTGCTCAACCGCAGTGTACGCGACAATATCGCGCTGGCTGATCCAGGGTATGTCGTTGGAGCAGGGTGATTCAGGCAGCGAAGCTAGCCGGCGCGCACGATTTTATTATGGAATTGGCCGAAGGTTATGATACTGTGGTTGGTGAGCAGGGGTGCTGGACTTTCGGGCGGGCAGCGGCAGCGTATTGCGATTGCCCGCGCTTTGGTTGGCAATCCGCGAATTTTGATTTTGGATGAAGCGACAAGTGCGTTGGATTATGAATCGGAGCGGGCGGTTATGCAGAATATGCGCGCCATATGCCGCAATCGTACGGTGCTGATTATCGCCCACCGATTGTCTACAGTGCGCATGGCCGACCGCATTATCGCTATGGACAAGGGCAGATTGTGGAACAGGGTACGCATGAAACACTGTTGACAAAGGAAAACGGCTATTACCGCTATCTGCATCAATTGCAAAATACTTAAGCTGTCTGGGACAACTTTTTCAGACGGCCTAAACTATATAATCCAGTAAAACAAAAGATAAAACATGGGTATTCGTTATCAGGCATTTCCGAGATTTCTTCTCCCGCTACATCAGTGTTTGGCGCAGCGTTTGGTCAGTACGTGACCAACGATCCGCCCGAACGGAATGAAAACGAACGTGCCTTCCTGCCTGACATCTCGAATTGACGGAAACCCCGTATCGCCCGCGCCGAAATGGGCGGCACGGCTGATTATATTGTTTGCTCTTTCGGCCTTGATTTGGTCGCTTGTTGGTCAAATCGACATCGTAGCCACTGCACGGGGAAAAACTGTCCCCGGCGGGCGCAGCGAGACCATACAGCCACTGGAAACCGCCGTCGTCAAATCCATAACCGTGGAAAATGGGCGGCATGTCAAAAACCGGACGGGTATTGGTTACGCTTGAAGGCATAGGGTCTGACTCGATTATGCTCCAATCCGTGCAGGCATTGCAGGCCGCACGTCTGAGTAAATTGCGTCAGGAAGCTGTATTGGTTGCTGTCGAACAACGCCGTCCGCCGCAAATCGATCGTCAGACAGCAGTGGCATGGCAGTTACCTGAATCTGAAATTGCGGCAGCGCAAGTATTGGCGCAAAATCAATACCAAGCTTGGTTGGTGCAGGATGAGCAGCTCCAAACGGCCGTACGTGCTCACCAAGCTGAATTGCATGCTGCTGAAGCGCAGGCGCGAAAACTTGAACAAATTGGTCTCATTGAGGAATAAGCGTACGGAAGATTTTCGCGATCTCTTGGTGCAAAACTTCATTTCCCGCCACGCATTCTACGAACAAAAAGCAAATCCATCCAAAAATCGGAACGATTTGGTTACGCAACACAGCCAAATCCGACAGATTAAAGAAAACATCCGAGAAGCCGGACAAGCCCGCCTGCTCAACACCCAAACCCTGAAAAGGGGATATATTGGATGCCGTCCGCCAAGCTGACGAGCAGGCGGTACAACTGAAAGCCAAACCGAACGCGCGCGGCAGCGTGCAAAGTCTGATGACCTTGAAATCCCCCGTGGACGGCACGGTGCAGCAGCTTGCCACCCATACCGTCGGCGGTGTGGTTTCGGCGGCGCAGCCGATAATGACCGTTGTGCCCGACGAAGAAAAAAATGGAAGTGGAAGCTTTGCTGCCAAACAAAGATATTGGTTTTTGTTAAAGTGGGGCAAGATGCAGTCATCAAAATTGAATCCTTCCCTTATACCCGTTACGGTTATTTGTCTGGCAAAGTAAAAAACGTGAGTCATGATGCGATAGAGAACGAGCATCTCGGGCTGGTCTTCTCTGTTACAGTACAATTAGATAGCAATCGAGATCAATATTGATGGACAAGACGTAAATCTGACAGGCGGAATGAATGTAACGGCGGAAATCAAAACCAGTAGCCGGCGAGTCATAGATTATCTGCTCAGTCCTCTACAAACCAAAATTAATGAAAGTTTGAAAGAACGTTGATTATTTTAAATGGACTTCTTTTTACATGATAAGGAAGATTTGAAAACAATCATCGTGGAAAAACCGATATACAAACTACATCAGTCATCCCGTATCTGTTCTTGTTTACGGCTTTACCTTCCTCTGCATTCGACTTAAAACAAGCTTGGGCAGGCGGCGCAAGCTCATTCTGCAGAACTATGCGGCAGCACAATATGCTCGTGATGCAGAAATAGAGCAACAATATCAGGCACGTTCGGCATTATTACCGCAAATTGGATTAACAGGCCAATATCAGAAACAACCTGCTTCACTTTCCACAAATACTAATAGTTACGGCTGGGCTTTGCAGGTTGATCAAGTACTTTACGATCCTGTTAGGCAGTTACGATATAAACAAGGGAAGTTGGCTGCACATTCTGCCGATATGAAATTAAAAACAAATCCGAAATGAATTATTATTGAGTACGGCTCAAGCTTACTTTGACGTTTTATTGAACAAAAGACAAACTGGTATCCATCCGGGATGAGAAAAATGCCCATAAACAGCAGCTTGTTCAAGCCAAAGCTATGTTTGATCGAGTGCCGCGACAGTTGTAGATATTTATGAAGCAAAAGCCGGGTTCGATGCGGCATTGGCTAAAGAAATTGTTACAAAAACTGATTTGATTTTTAGCAGAAAAATAGATTAACCGATTTAACTGGATTGGATGCTTCAAAGGTGCGTCCAATTAAAATGCTTCAACAGTCTTTTTGCATCAGATATTAGACAAGAACGTAATTGGCAGGCATTAGCTGAACAATATAACCCCGAATGGATACGCCAAAATTTGGAGTTGGAAAAATGCAAAGACAGCCTTGAAGGCCGCAAAAGTGGCCATCTGCCTAAACTAAATTTTTAATGCAGGCTATCAAAATCGACATAATACGCAAGATTGTATGGTAGAAACACATTACCATAGTAAAGGAGGTAGCTTTGGTATCCAATTAAATATCCCTCTTTATACTGGTGGGCAAACCTCTAGCCAAATCCGTGAAGCGGTGGCACGAAAATGCAAAATAAAGAACAAATGGTTGCTATTGATCGAAAAAATTAGGCTGTCTGTTAAACAGGCTTATCAGAATGTTCGTAGTAATTATTATCGTTTTATGGCACAACAACGTTTGCTGGATTCTGAAAAAATCCAAAACTTGCAGCAACAATTTTAGGGAAGAAAGTAGGTGTGCGCAGTAATCTTGAGGAGGTTAGGGGCTAGACAGGCATATTCTGAAGCTGAACAACAACTTGCTGAAGCACAATATACCTATATCTTATCTTATGTACAGTTGTTACAAAAGAGCTGGTATTTTGGATAATGAAATACAGATGAAACGTGTCAATGATGCTTTATTTTGGTAGTAATTATTGAATGTTATATTGATATTTTAATTGGTGCATCATTAACCTGTAACACGCAATGCTTGACATGCCTCCAAGAAGATTCAATATCGTTAATATGCTGCGTATCGCGGGCAAACTCATTACCTCCTTGATGTATCTAGAAATATTTGACAAAAACTCATGGTAGAGACCTTTTGCAAAATCCCCCAAAATCCCCTCGGAGAGGAAGCTATATCTGAAGTCAGGCTGAAGGCAGGTTAGCCCGTACACTTCATCCAACTCTTTATCCCGATATGGAAACCCTAAATCGATTGCCAATTGCGAAGTTTTGGGTTGTGCCATCAATATCGATATATTTGTCACACTCCTCCATGGAATCATAACGGCCTAACCATAAATGGTATTTTTCGTTATGTTTCATTTTCGGACTTCTTGTAAAAATAAAAAAGGCCGTCTGAAACACTGTTTTTTATTACACAAAAACGTTTTTCAGACGAGCCTATCATTTATTTCTTCTTATCGTTGCCTTGCAGTTTTTTCACGCTGACCGGCCGTTTTTTCAGTTTTTTCACCCGCTGTTTGTCTTCTTTCCGTTCTTCCCTTTTGGCGATACGGTTACTTAATGCCACTCGGCGGGGCGGCTGTTTTTTCGCTTTGACGGTTTCTTCCTCGTAGGGATTCTCGCCGACATTGTATTGAATCCGAAGCGGCGTACCTTGCAAATTGAAAGCCTTGCGGAAGGTTTGCGTCAGGTAGCGTGTATAGCTGTCGGGAATGTGCTGCAAAGAGTTGCCGTGGATGACGATGACGGGCGGATTCATGCCGCCTTGGTGGGCATAGCGCATTTTAGGCCGGACCAACCCGCGCGCGCGCAGGCTGCTGGCGTTCGATAGCGGATTGCAAAAACTCGGGTGATTTTCGGCGTCGGCATTTTTGATAAACGCCGCATCATAGGCCGCCTGAATGCTGTCAAACAATCCGTCGATCCCGCGCTCTTTCAGTGCGGAAATATAGTGGAACTTCGCAAAATCAAGGAAAATAGAGTTTACGGGCAATGTCGCGCTTATGTCGTTACGCCGTTCCTCGGAAATACCGTCCCATTTGTTCACTGCGATGACGAGGTGCGCGGCCTGCTTCCAATGCAAAGCCCGCAATGGTCGCGTCTTGGTCGGCGATGTCCTGTTGCGCGTCAATACCAAAACGGCAACGTTTGCGGCTTCCACCGCCTGCATGGCTTTGATGACGGAAAACTTCTCCACCGCTTCGTCGACCTTGCCGCGCCGACGCACGCCTGCGGTGTCGATAATGGTAAAAGGTTTGCCTTCGCGTTCAAAAATCGATATGGATACTGCTCGCGCGTTGTGCCGGCCATATCGAAAGCAATTACGCGCTCCTCGCCCAGTATGGCGTTTACCAATGGATTTTGCCGACGTTCGGCCTACCGATAACGGCAAAAACGGGATGTTTGACTTCGTTGCTTTCTTCTTTGGCATCGGGGAAGTGTTCCATCACTTTCTCAATCAGGTGATACACACCGTCGCCGTGCGCGCCGGAAATCACATGCGGTTCGCCCAACGCCAGTTCGTAAAACTCGGCGGCCAGGGACATCGTGGCGTCGCCTTCGCCTTTATTGACCGCCGATACACCGGACGCGGACTTTGACGCAGGCGATCGGCAATGATTTTTGTCTTGCGGCGTCAAACCGGTACGCCGCATCCACCAGGAAGACGACGGCATCGGCTTCATCTACGGCCTGCAGGGTTTGTTTAGCCATTTCGTGCAGGATGCCGCTGTCCACGACAGGCTCGAAACCGCCGGTATCGATAACCAGATAGGGTTTGCTGCCCAAACGGTACGTGACCGTAGTGGCGGTCGCGCGTGAGACCGGGCAAATCATGACCAATGCGTCTTTGGTGCGGGTTAAGCGGTTGAACAAGGTGGATTTGCCGACGTTCGGTACGGTAAACCAGTGCGATGGTGGGTTTCATAATACTGTTTCCTTTTACCGTCGGACGAAAGCGGCGGCGGGAGGTGATGGGGACAGGCTGCCGTTTGGATTTTTATCAAAAACGGTTGTTCCAAGCTTTGCCCGACTGTTCTATCCGCATCATCGGCAATTCTTAATCTGAGGAATATAAAAGCCTGAAATCAGTCGGATAACTTCAGGCCGTCTGAAAAAGACCGACGTTTTTCAGACGGCCTCAAAGCTTTAAGCAAGCGGTTTCCTTTGCCTGTGAGGGCAATTTGCCTGTCGTTTCAAAAATAATGCCAGCCTATCTCAATTCGTCTGCCTTCAGTTGCAGCAATTTGGAGGCCGGGGGCGTCTTGTACCGTTTTGGCAGGTGCTTGTTCGTAAACTGCCAGTGCTTCTTTATTTTTACCTTGCGCATAAAGCACATCGCCCTGAGTTTCCAAAAGTGGGGCTTCAAAGGCTGCATCAACCGGCATTTTTCAATGTGGCCAAGGCTGCGTCGTATTTCTTCTGCTGCAGCTGCACGGTTGCAAGCCTTTGGATAGCCAGTGCACGGACAAAGGGGATTTGCTGGTTTTGCAATACCCAATTCAATTGCTTTTCCGCCGCTTCATACTGTCCTTGGTCGAACGGGTCGGCAGCCACCATCATGGTTGCCTGCGCGGAAGAGATGCTTTCGGGATAGTTTTGCTGGAGGATGGACAAATCCGCCTGCAATGCCTGTTTATTCTGGCTGGCCTTGGCTTTTTCGACTAATCCTGCCAAGGCGGTGGCGGCTTCTTCGTTTTTCATCTTTTATATGGCCTTGGTAAAGCACCCAGCCCAAATAAACCAATGAGGGCCAATAATAAAACCGCGAACAACCAACGCCCCTTGCTGCGTCAAAAATATTTGAAATTCTCAAGTTCTTGCTGATCATCCAAGTGCGCTGCCATTTTTATGTATTCTTCCATTGTGTTAATAAGGCGGTCAGTTCAGTAGAGGCAATGGTTTTGCTGGCCGAACTGCCCTTTGCAGTCTTTCACGGTGGCCGTGCCGTTTTCCCGCTTCGTCCCCCTACAATCAGGGCAAAACGCGCACCGCTGGCATCGGCCTTTTTATTTTGGTTTTCAAACTCTGATTGCCGCAGTGCTGCAATACGTTAAATCCAGCGGCACGCAGTCGGGAGGCGTAGTTTATGGCTGCTTCCAAACCTTCTTCCTGTTGCATGACATATATATCGGGCGCGGAATCGGTTTTCAGACGGTAGTATTCGTGTACCAGAAGCAGCAGGGCGTTCGATACCCATGGCAAAAACCGATTGCAGGGGGCATCCTTGCCGCCCAGCTCTCCCTATCAGCCCGTTATAACGGCCGCCACCGCAAACGGTAGCCTGTGCGCCGAGTCTGTCGGTCGTCCATTCGAACACGGTCAGATTGTAATAATCAAACCGCGAACCAGACGGGGATTTTCCACATGGCAATGCCCAAAACATCCAAAAAGCCGTTTGAATCCGTTGTAATGCGCCAATGATTCTTCGCCCAAATAGTCGAGCAAACGCGGAGCTTGATTGCAAACAGCCTGCAAATCAGGATTTTTGCTGTCCAAAACTACGCAAAGGATTGGTTTTCAGACGGCGTTTGCTGTCTTCATCAATATGGCTTCATGCTGTTGGAGATAGGCAACCAGCGCACTGCGGTGAGCCGCACGCTCTTCCTTGTTGCCCAGATTGTTGATTTCAAAGTCAGGAAGTCCGAAATCCCCAGTTCACGCCACAAATCGGCACACATGGCAATCATTTCGGCATCGACATCAGGGGCCGTCAAACCCTCAAAGCTTCTACGCCGACCTGATGAAACTGACGGTAACGGCCTTTCTGCGGTAGTTCGCGGCGGAACATCGGCCCCATATACCATAGCTTTTGCGGGCTGTTGTACAGCAGATTGTGTTCAACCACCGCACGCAGACAGGGAAGCCGTCCCCTCGGGGCGCAGGCTTAAACTGAGCGTATCGTTGGAATCGGAAAAGGTATACATTTCTTTACCGACCACGTCGGTTTTCTTCGCCGATTGAACGCACAAATAATCCTGTTTGTTCCAAAATAGGCGTACGGATTTGGCTGTAGCCGAAACGGCGCGTCCATTTGCGGACCACATCTTCAAACGCCTGCCAGAAAGCACTGGTCAGCTTGAAATCCTTCTGTTCCAGCGGCAACAAATCATTCATGCCTTTCACGGCTTGGATTTTCTGTCCCATTATTCTCTTTCTCTATATACGGTTTTCAGACGGCCTTCTAACTGCCTAGGCCGTCTGAAATGATTTGTTCGGCTGTGCCTCAATTTTGAAATTGGCGCAGCATACTGCCTGACAATTGTAAAAACTGGCGGTATTTATCAGACTCTTCGACCTTGCCCCGATCCAAACTGATATTCACTAAAACCCTGCCTTATTACCGTACAGTACAATATTTTCGATTTCATACCCTCCATCAATTGGTAGGATGAAAGCCTGCAACATCTCTCCCGCTGGTAAATTTTTGCAAAATAATGCTTTTTCTTTACCCCCGGCGGTAAATCGGCTCCGACAAATTGAAATGGATTATGCAGGGCATCATTTACGCCCTGGTAGGTATAAATAAAAACCTGATGTTTCAATTGCGGATTATTTTGCAAATACAAACGCAGTAAAAGTTCCCGTAAATCTTGATTCATTTTATTTTTACCAACATTTTTAAAAATCAGGCCGTCTGAATCGGAATAACGCGGCGGTAGTCCCTCTTTTTACCGCCCTCTCCGTAATTAACTTCTACATATTCGCGCACGATGGCCAAAAATTCGGCAGCCATGTTATCGCCCTTTAACGTAACCTTGCGTTCGCCGTCCACATACACCGGGGCAATCGGCGTTTCTCCCGTCCCAGGCAGGCTGATGCCGATATCGGCGAGTTTGCTTTCACCCGGCCCGTTTACCACGCAGCCCATCACAGCCACATTCAGATTTTCCACACCGGGATACTGTAATCGCCAAACCGCCATTTGGTCACGCAAATATTGTTGAATATCACGCGCCAACTCCTGAAATACAGTACTGGTCGTACGACCACACCCCGGACAGGCAGTAACCATGGGCGTAAACGAACGCAGCCCCATGGTTTGCAGGATTTCTTGCGCTACTACCACTTCTTTTGTACGCGAAGCACCGGGTTCGGGCGTTAAAGAAATACGGATGGTATCGCCGATGCCTTCTTGCAATAACACAGACAATGCCGCAGTTGAAGCCACGATACCTTTGCTACCCATGCCCGCTTCAGTCAAGCCCAAATGCAGCGAATAACTGCAACGGGCAGCCAATTCACGGTATACCTGAATCAAATCCTGCACTGCGCTGACTTTGCAAGACAAAAATAATCTTATTTTCCGGCAAACCCAAATCAACTGCCTTCTGGGCTGATTCCAATGCAGAAACAATCAGGGCTTCCTTCATGATTTCTTCCGGCGTTTTCGGATTGGCGGAAGCTAAATTCGCATCCATCATCCTCTTGGCCAAACTCTGATCCAACGAGCCCCAATTCACACCGATACGCACAGCCTTGCCATATTCAGCGGCCATACGAATTAAAAAAAGCAAATTTTTTTCATCACCTTTTGAGCCCTTACCGACGTTACCCGGATTGATACGGTATTTTTGATAGGGCTTTGGCACAATCAGGAAATTCTGCTAACAGGCGTTCGCCGTTAAAATGGAAATCTCCTATTAACGGGTGTTGCAACCCATATCGTCCAAACGCTGACGGATTTCAGCCACTTTAGCAGCAGATTCTGGATTATTAACAGTAATCCGCACCATTTCCGAACCGGCTTCACTGAGTTCCTTTACCTGTAAAGCAGTGGCTTGGGCATCTGCCGTGTCTGTGTTGGTCATCGATTGGACAATGACGGGCGAGTCCGAACCAACACTAACATGATCAATTTTGTACTTGATGGGTAGGACGGCGCGGTATTTGTGTGTTCATCTGAATTTATTTTCCTGCCGTAAACGAAGCGGTTTTTATCAATCATGTGATCGGAAACTTGAATGTCTTGCGAACCATAACTCGCTACAGCATCTTTGGCATAACCGATCCAAACATCATAAGGTTCTTGGCCTGAAAATCTGTGTTCGCTATTTGCTGGCACAATGCTGTTCAACAACTCTTTGCCGGTTTTATCTTTAATGACCAACATAGAACGGTAACGAACCTTAACAACCAGTTCATTTCCAGTTACATTAGCCGAACCTTCATTATCTTGGGACAAAGCCTGTGATGCAGCTGAAGCTCCTGCCGGCATCGGTACAACCGACACATTGCCATTATCAAGATTTGGCGCAGCAACTTCTCCCAAACTCACACTTTCCTCGCTACGCGAAGTTTTGCTGGCATTTTCTTCTTTGGATTTTCCCTGCCAGATATACACACCAGCAATAATTATAGCAATTGCAATAACACCAAAAATCCATGTTGGAAAAAGATTTTTTTCAATTTTTGATTCTGATAATTCAAAGAACTTGAGGTATTTGGCTCAACGTTATAGCTACCCTTACCGGACTGAGGCACAATTCTGTCCAAATGCATTGAAACAGCTTGCTCATCCAAATCTAAAAATCTGCCGTAACTCCTTAAAAATCCTCTAATAAAGACTCCTTCTGGCATGCCTTCGTAATTGCCGGACTCAAACGCCTCAATCTGCTTTGCCGACAGCTTTTAAACGTTCTGCTACCTCTCCGATAGACAAACCTTTCTCTTCACGACCCAATCTTAATATCCGGCCAAATTCCACGGCAGGGATCTTGTCCTACAGCCTGATTCTCAGTAGTTTGATTCATATTTTTAGTGCCCTGCTGAAATTGTTTTTAATTCTTCAGAATAAGGGTAATTTGCTCTAATTTGAGCTTCATATTCATATGCAGCCTGTGAATTACCTGAAGCCCGAGAAAGCTGCCATCCTAATAATAAATCATCAGCGCTCAATACTTCCATTTGACTCTGGTATTGTCTAAACAACTGATCAGCCTCTTTAATTTGCCCGGCCAACATTTTCGTTCTTGCCAATTCCTTACGAATCGGCATGAATGCCGGAGCAGAAGCAAGACCACGTTCCAAATACGCTTGTGCCAATGAGTACTGACCCATTTTTGCACTGCAGATACCCTTATTCATATAAGCAACTTGTGGTGCAGGATATGTAGGATCTGCTAACGCTCGATCGAAATAAGGTATTGCGGCATTAGGATTATTTAAATAGTTACACAAAAACCATCCATAATTATTATTAATTTCCGCACTATCCGGTTTTAGCCGTAAAAGCTTCTCGAAAACTTTCTTCCGCTTTGTCATTTACCTTTAAATATTGATAAATTTGCGCACGCATCAACCATGCAATCTCATTCTTATGGTCAGCCTGCAAAGCCTCCTCTATCGTAGTGACGGCTAATCTGTAATCTCCCGCACGCATATATTCAACTGACAATTGTGTCTTGATTCTGGATACTTCTTCAGTACGTTCTTTCTTACTTGGTCTTTTTCAATTCAGTACTTTTTACACGCACTCAATGCACAAGCAAGCAAAACTGCAATCCATAAATTCTTCATAACTTCCACCTCATTGCTGAATCAATAGCTGATGCCATTTTTGTTGGCGGCGTGTTTTTATCTTGTACTTGGCCGGCTAATTGGCCACAAGCAGCATCAATATCATCACCTCGTGTTTTCCGTACAGTCACAACCAACCCGGCCTGCTGCAAAATATCGCGAAAAAATCCGTATATTTTCACTAGAGGAACGCTCATAGCCTGAATTAGGGAACGGATTAAAAGGGATTAGATTAAATTTGCAAGGTACATCACGGACTAAATCCAATAATTCACGCGCATGTTCAGCCTTATCATTGATACCGTCCAGCATCACATATTCAAACGTAACAAAAATCGCGCGGAGCCTTAACCAAATAACGTCGACAAGCCGCCATCAAATCTTTCAAAGGATATTTTTTTATTAAGCGGTACAATTTGATCCCGCACCTCATCATTGGATGCATGCAGGGATACGGCAAGAGCCACCGGCATATCCTCTTTGAGCCTATCCATTTGAGGCACCATACCTGAAGTTGAAAACCGTTACTCGGCGACGGCTCAAACCGTATCCGTGATCATCCAGCATTACGGCTAATGCCCGTACCACATTATCGTAATTTGCTAACGGTTCACCCATGCCCATCATAACGACATTCGAAATCATGCGTTCGTTTTTTGTGTGGCTCCCAATGCTTTATTGGCCCACCACAATTGGCCGATAATTTCAGCAGTGGTCAAATTACGGTTAAACCCTTGCCGCCCGGTCGAACAAAACGTACACTCCAAAGCACAACCTACTTGAGAAGATATACATAATGTACCTCGGTCCGCCTCCGGGATAAATACAGTTTCTACACCATTACCCGTTCCGACATCCAACAGCCATTTTCTTGTACCATCTTTTGATTCTTGCGCAGTCATTAGCGCGGGAACCCCAACAATGGCACATTCTTCCAATTTGGCACGCAACGATTTGGCCAAATCTGTCATTTCTGCAAAAGTCAGCCGCGCCGAACCAGTGCATCCAGCGCATGACCTGTTTGGCGCGAAACGGTTTTTCCCCCATCTCGGCAAACCAAGCAGTCAGGCTGTTTAAATCATAATCCAATAAATCATGTATTTCGGCAGGCTTTTCATTAAACCGTTAAAAGTTAAAGCCGTCGTCATGCAAATTTTCAGACGGCCTTATTTAACAGCCTTACTGCCGCCAACTCTGGCGGCAGTAAAAAACCTTTATACTAACTATATATTAACGCGAGCAAATTTCAGCTTCAGTAAAGAAATATGCAATCTCCAAAGCAGCATTTTTCCAAGCTGTCGGAACCATGCACGGCATTTTCTCCAACCGATTCGGCAAAAATCAGCGCGGATAGTTCCGGCAGCGGCCTCTTTAGGATTAGTCGCCCCATCAATTCGCGATTTTTGCTACTGCGTCCTCACCTTCAAGTACTTGAATCATCACCGGACCGCTAATCATAAAATTAACCAGATCCTGAAAAAAACGGACGCTCTTTATGAACGGCGTAGAATCCCTCAGCCTCCTCCTTGCTGAGATGCTTCATTTTTGCCGCCACAATCTTTTAGACCATTATCCTCAAAACGACTATAAATTTTTGCCGATAACGTTTTTTTACCAACTGCATCGGGTTTTATAATAGAAATAGTACGTTGAATAGTCATTCAATTCTCCTTATAAAACAAACAAACGGCACAGCCTTACCTATTGGCAATGCCGGCGCATTGTAACAAGTTTTTTTCCGTATTCTGCCTTATTTGTTATTTAACTATATACTCTTCAAACCGGCTTTCCTAAAGTCAGATGGGGCAGGTTCAAATATTCCTGAGATTGCATTTCGGTTAAACGGCTGGCCGTACGGACAAATTCTTGCGCAAAATCCCTTCTACATAAATCTCACCAACAGGTACGTCGCAGGTTGCGCAAAACTTTACGCGATAATCGCACATGACATCAATCAGCCAAGTCAGGCGACGAGCTTCCGCACGCTCTGCCTGAGATAATTTTTCAATACCGAAACAAAAAAATCATCTCGTAATGTTCTGACAAATACAGATAGTCGGCCTGCGAACGCGGCCCGAAACACAACATACGGAAATCAAACCAAATTGCTTTTATCCGTCCGTTTTTACACCGAAGCATCCGTCCGTGGATTTCTATTTCAGACGGCCTCTCTGCTTGACCTGCCGTTACCTGAGTAAACAAATCGGCCAATTTCCGTTCATTCTCGTCGTTTGCAGGAATATAAAATACCTCGGCAGCCGTCAGGGTACGATGCCGGTAATCCTCTCCGCCATCCACATTCAGGATGGTCAATTTCTCTTCAATCAACGCGATGGTTGGCAGGAAACTGCTGCGGTTCTGTCCTTGAGGGTATAACTCCGACGGCGCGTAGTTGGATGTCGCCACCAGTACTACGCCTTCGTTAAACAAGTTTTCCAACAATCTCCCCAAAAATCATGGCATCCGCAATATCGCTCACATGAAATTCATCAAAGCACAACACCCGCGTTTCTTTGGCAATTTCCGCAGCCACAGCCTTCAAAGGATTGGCTTTCACTTTTCAATCCTCGCAAACGCTGGTGAATTTCAGCCATAAAAGCGTGAAAGTGAACCCGCCGTTTCCGCCGATAAGGAAGGCAGCCATAAAAAGCATCCATAGAAAAACTTTTTACCCCGGTACGACACCACCGTAGAAATACAATCCTTTCGGCAGCTGGGAGAACGCAAGCTCCGACCCAAAAACGGTTTCTCTTGCGTTTAAACATCATCAATTCCGTCCACAATCTATCCAAATGCTCGATCGCCCTTGCTTGGGCGGCATCGCGGATAAAAGGCGGCCTGCTGTGAAGCAGCCTGATACCAAGTCAGCGGACTGTGATTGTGATAAGGGGCGGAACAAAACGGTTGGAATTTATTTCAGACATAACTTTCAGACGGCCTTCTACTCATAGTATCGGCATTATAATGGATTTACACATAATGTTAAACAAAGTTATCGTTTTAAGCACACAAATCACACAAATAAAGAGTGCCGCACTTGGCGGCACTCTTTCATAACAATCACTCGGCTTCGGCAGCCATTGCCCGATCGACTCGTTCGCGCAATTCCTTGCCGGGTTTGAAATGAGGCACGTATTTCTCAGGCACACTCACTTTATCACCCGTTTTTCGGATTGCGCCCTTGCCGGGCGGGACGATGGTTTAAGTCGAAACTGCCAAATCCTCGGATTTCTATCCTCTGGCCTCGAGCCAGCGATCTGAGTCATGGTATCAACCAGTATTTTCACGCTGTATTCGACATCTTTGGCCAGCAGGTGCGTACCGTTTTTCTGAGCAAAAACCTCAGCCAAACGAACCATCAACTCTGATTTGGTCATAATTTTGTTCCGCAATTATTCTTGATCGCCAGACAATTTGGCTTTTCAACAAATCACCCAGGCTGGTCGTACCGGCACTGGCTGTTGATGCGGCATTAACCGAATTCAGCGCGTCACGGCTTTCTTTGGCGTCTTTCGCTTTAACTGACAGTTTGATGCTGCGGTTTTTGCGGTCTACCGTTACGATAACGGCTTCAACGGCATCACCTTCGTTCAATTTGGTTGTCAGGTCTTCAACGCGGTCTGCGGCAAATTCGGAAGCAGGCAGGTAACCTTCAACTTCGTCGCCCAGTACAATAACCGCACCTTTGGCTTCAACGGATTTTTACAGTACCTTTAACCAAAGAACCTTTGTCGTTCACGCTGATGTAGTTACCGAACGGATCGCCTTCCAATTGTTTGATACCCAAGGAGATGCGCTCTTTCTCCACATCGATGGCCAAAACGACGGTTTCGACTTCCTCTCCTTTTTTTGTATTTGCGGACGGCTTCTTCGCCTGTTTCGGGTCCAAGACAGGTCAGACAGGTGAACCAAACCGTCGATGTTGCCCGGCAGGCCGACAAATACGCCGAAGTCGGTAATCGATTTAACCGCACCTTTGATTTTGTCGCCTTTGTTGTAGTTGGCGTCAAAAATCTTCCCACGGATTGGCTTGGCATTGTTTCATACCCAAAAGAAATACGGCGGCGGTCTTCGTCGATTTCCAGAATCATTACTTCTACTTCGTCACCCAATTGAACCACTTTTGCTCGGATGTACGTTTTTGTTTGTCCAGTCCATTTCGGAAACGTGTACCAAGCCTTCGATACCTTGTTCGATTTCAACGAACGCACCGTAGTCGGTCAGGTTGGATACTTTGCCGAACAGGCGGGTGCCTTGCGGGTAACGGCGGGCCAAACCGCTCCACGGATCTTCGCCCAGTTGTTTGATGCCCAAAGAAACGCGTTGTTTGTCTTGGTCGAATTTCAAAACTTTGGCTTCGACTTCTGACCAACTTCCAGCACTTCGCTCGGGTGTTTTTACACGGCGCCATGCCAAATCGGTGATGTGCAGCAGGCCGTCGATGCCGCCCAAGTCGACAAACGCGCCGTAGTCGGTAATGTTTTTCACGATACCTTTGACTACAGTGCCTTCTTGCAGGTTTTCCAGCAGGGCTTTGCGTTCTTCGCCCAGAGTTGCTTCCAAAACAGCACGGCGAGAAACAACGACATTGTTGCGTTTTTGTCCAGTTTGATGACTTTGAATTCGATTTCTTTGCCTTCAAAAATGGGAGGTGTCTTTGATCGGACGAACGTCCAGCAGCGAACCGGGCAGGAAAGCACGGATACTGTTGATCATGACGGTCAGGGCCGCCTTTTTACTTTGCCGTTGATCAGGCCGGACAGGGATGTCGCCGTTTTCCATGGCTTCTTCCAAGGCGATCCAGTCGGCGGCGCGTTTGGCTTTTTCGCGCGACAGTTTGGTTTTCGCCGAAACCGTTTTCAACGGATTCGATGGTTACGGTAACGAAATCGCCTACTTTAACTTCTACTTCGCCTTGCAGGTTTTTAAATTCGTTGATGTCGATCAGGGATTCGGATTTCAAACCTGCATTGACGATGACGTGTTTGTCGGTAATCGCCACCACTTCGGCGGTGATAACCTCGCCTTGGTTCATTTCCTGTACTGCTGAGTATTCTTCCAACAACTGGGCAAAATTTTCCATATTTGCTAAATCTTTCTTGCGCTGCCGGGGCACGCGGGGTTTTGAGGTTGAAAAAACACCTGCCCTCCCCAGCCGGACAGGCGGTGCAAACATATTTTCAGACGGCCTTCGGGTATACCGTCAGGCCGTCTGAAACACTGAAAGCGCGCATTATATATCAGCTTTGTTTTTTTCATACCAATCAATTACTTTTTTTACCGCTTCGTCGATACCCATTTCCGAGGTATCCAGCAATTCGGCATCGGGAAGGCGGCGCAGCGGTGCGACCGTCGCGGCGGCTGTCGGCTGCGTCGCGGGCTTCGATATCGGCCAAAAATCCCTATCGAAGGCCACGCCGCTGCAAAGGCAGGCCGAGCTGTTTAGCACGCCTCTGCGCCCTGATTTCCGCAGAGGCGGTCAGAAACACCTTCAAAAACCGCATCGGGAAAGACGACCGAACCCATGTCCCGCCCGTCGGCCACCAATCCTTTGGCCGTCTGAAAATCGCGCTGGCGTTGCAGCAAGGCCGCACGCACGGCAGGCAGCTGCGCCACGGCGGACGCACCCATGCCGACGGCTTCGCTGCGTATTTTTTTGGGAAACGTCCGCGCCGTCCAGCAATACCGTCTGCCCGACAAATCCGACGGGCAGCTCCGCCGCCAGCCGTGCCACGCCTTCTTCATCCGTCCATTCCGTCTGTTTTTGCCGCGCATACAGCGCGGTCAGGCGGTAGAGCGCGCCGAGTCGAGATAGTCCCAGCCCAAAGCCGCCGCCACCCGTGATGCCACCGTTCCTTTTCCCGACGCGCTAGGCCCGTCTATTGCGATTATTTTTGCCGTCATTGTTTGCATATCCTTGGTTTTATTGTCGATTTCTCGTTACCTGATGCGGGATTCCACTGCCACGCCCCGCCTTGTATAATGTTGAGCCAAGCGACTATAACAACTCTTTCCCCTATCTTCCAGTATAAAAATCATGACCGACTTCATCCGCCTAGAACCACGCCGTCTGAAACCTTCCTCCATTGCCCTGCCCGGCTCGAAAAGCATCAGCAACCGCACCCTGCTGCTGGCCGCCTTGTCCGACAACGGCTGTGCGATACGCTCGCTGCTCAATCGGACGACACCGACCGTATGCTTGATGCCCTGACTGCCTTGGGCGTGGGCATCGAACCGCTTTCAGACGGCCTGATTCGGATACACGGCTGCGGCGGCCGTTTCCCGCAACGCGAAGCCGATTTATTCCCTGGCAACGCCGGCACCGCCTTCCGCCCGCTGGCCGCCGCACTGGCCGTATTGGGCGGCGATTACCGTCTGCACGGCGTGGCACGAATGCATGAACGCCCCATCGGCGATTTGGTCGACGCCCTGCGCGTCATCGGCGCAGACATCCGCTACACCGGCAACGAAAACTACCCGCCGCTGCACGTCGGCAAACGGCAGGACAACGGCATCCGCAGCGTACCCGTCAAAGGCAACGTTTCCAGCCAGTTTCTGACCGCGCTGCTGATGGCCTTGCCGCTGACCGGCGAAGCATTTGAAATACAGGGTGGAGGGCGAGCTGATTTCCAAACCCTATATCGACATCACGCTCAACCTGATGCGCCGATTCGGCGTCAATGTGGAAAACGGCGGCTACCGGCGTTTTCGGCTGCCTGCCGCCCGCTACCATGCCCCCGAGACGGTCCATGTCGAAGGCGACGCGTCCAGTGCATCCTACTTCCTTGCCGCCGGACTGCTTGCCTCCGTACCGATACGCGTTACCGGCTAGGGAAAAACGCCATACAGGGGGATGCCGCCTTCGCCCGCGAACTGGAAAAAAATCGGCGCGACGGTAACATGGGGCGACGACTTCATCGAAGTTTCCCGCGCAGAAGGGCAAGCCGTCCTGCCTTTCGATTTGGACGCAAACCCACATCCCCGACGCCGCCATGACGCTGGCCGTCGTCGCCCTGGCGGCGGGCGCGCCCTGCACCCTGCGCAACATCGGCTCGTGGCGCGTCAAAGAAACCGACCGCATGGCCGCCATGGCCGCCGAATTAAGGAAAGTCGGCGCCACCGTGCGAGAGGAAGCCGAAGCCATACACATCACCCCGCCGGCACAACTCACGCCGAACGCCGTTATCGATACCTACGACGACCACCGCATGGCGATGTGCTTCTCACTGGTTTCACTGCTGGGCGTGCCCGTGACCATCAACGACCCGCAATGCACCCGCAAAACCTTCCCCGATTATTTCGCGGTATTCGAATCGCTGACGGCTTAAAACGAAAAAGGCCGTCTGAAACCGCCAAACACCAAAAAGGAAACGCATGAGCATCAAACACTGGCCGGAAGGCGAACAGTACGCGCGAAAAGCTGTCGGCCTTGGGCGCGGCGGCCTTGAGCGATGCCGAATTGCTGGCGATTCTGCTGCGTACCGGCATCAAAGGCATGAGCGCGGTCGATTTAGCACGTTACCTGTTAAACGAATTCGGCAGCCTGGGTCGGCTGATGAACGCGCCGGAGCGCGAACTGGTACGGCACAAAGGCATGGGGGCAGGCCAGTTTCACCCAATTTGCCGTGGTACGCGAAATCGGACGGCGGGTGCTGGCCGAAGAGTTGCAGGGAGGGCGCACTGTTCCCGACAGCCCCAAGGCGGTACGCCGATTTCCTGCGCCTGCACCTGGGGCACGAACGGGTGGAAGTTTCACTGGTATTGCTGCTCAACCGCCAAAACCGCCTGATAAACTGCGTGGAACTATCGCGCGGCACAGTGGCGGAAAAACACAGTATATGTGCGCGAAGTGGTGAAACTGGCACTCGACCATTACGCCGACTCGCTGATTGTGGCGCACAACCACCCCGGCGGCGCGACCGAACCTTCGCCTTCCGACATCGAATGGACAGGCCGTCTGAAACAAGCCCTGGAACTGGTGGACGTGCGGCTGCTCGACCATTTCATCGTTACGGCGAGGCAAAGCGGTATCTCTGGCGGAACAAGGCCTGCTGTGAGGCTGTCTGAAAAAGAAACAGTCAGCCAAAAATCAAAACAAAACCCAAGCAACCAAACAGATAAAATACCGATGCAACGCACGCTGCCAGTACCGCCCGCACAAGCCGAAACACATTTTCAGACGGCCTGATTCCGCCCGCAACGGCCAAATCGGCTATAATCCGCCCTTCTTTTTCAAATCCAGCGTTTCACGCAGCATTGCACACTAAATTAAGAAATCCGGATGAAAAACTGCTTCTGCCGCTGGCGACTGCCTTCCTGCTTGCCGCCCTGCGCCACACCGCAAACCCACTATTTCACCCTGCCCGACAGCACCTTCCAAATGCCCGAACACACGCGCGGCAAAACCGAAACCGCCCTGCGCGTCGTTCCAGTCGAACCGCTGAATAGGGGCGGGCTGGCATACCGCTCGGACGCTTTCCGGCTCGACTACGCCCGCAACCACCTGTGGGCGCAACCGCTCGATCAGGCCGCCGCCGCGCGGTTTGCCAACGAATTCAACCGCATGGATACCGGTACGCTATTTCGTCCCCGCCCATCAAAGCAAAGCCGCACAATCGGCAACCATCTACCTCGAAGCCTTCCAAGGCAGCTACTTGGGCAGCACGCTGGTTGAAGGCTACATCCGTTCCGACTCCGGCGGCCGCCGATTCCGCGCGGAAACCCCGCAGCAAGGCGACGGTTACGAAGCCATGCTGGAATCGCTGTCGCAAGGCGTCAGCGCAGGTCGCAACACAAATTTACTAGTAGTTAAATCCGCCCTGAAACCTTTTCAGACGGCCTCCAAACCCGATGAGGCCGTCTGAAAAACGGCTCACCCCAAACACACCGCATCCCCGATTATCGAAATCCGAAATGTCCGATACCGCCAAATCCCCTTCCCTTCCGCTGGCTGCTGGTCTGCCTTCTGCCGCTTTTTCACCGCCGTTTACTTCCATTTCTTTCCGGCCACTCCCGGCAGCTCCGGCTTCAATCAACGGCATCATATTGGCCTGCGAATGCGCCTTCCTGTTCAAATACGTCCTGTTCGCCCTGGTTACCCACCATTTTGAAAGGCGAATTCGCATACAGGCGGCAAACCGCCCTCCTCTTTCTGCCGCTGATATTGCTTGTCGTCTACATCTTCTATTATTTCGGTGCTTTTTAACACGAAGGATATTGACAACGGCTAACCAACTGCTCGGCGTGCCGTATTTCGGCGCAAGTGGCATAGTGGAAGCCTCCGCCCTGCCCACGCGCGTGTTTAAATCCCAGGAAAACGTGCAACTGCAAGGCTTCTCCGGCCTGATGCTGGTGATCACCGAAGACGAAGGGCTGGCCGCCACCCACGCCGCGCAATTCGACATCCGCGCCCTGCTGACGTATAGCAGCGTGTGCGGCTTCAATTTCACCGTGAATTTCAACTGCGCCGCTTACATTCCTTATTTTCCCGCCGGTTATCACCGCGGCGAACGCAACAACGCCATTGTGTTCGGCTTGGAAACGCCCGATTTGCTCGCCGCCGCCCTGCGCAGGTTGGAAAAAGCAGCCTGCACCTGTTTCATCAATCTTCATCCTCCTCTGCGCCCTTATCTTCACGTGGCGGCTCGCGCAAGGCCTTTTTCACCTTCATGTCCGCGCTGCAATAAAAGCCGACCACCATAAACAAAAATATCAATCCCACAAAAACAAAATTAACAGATTGGGGACTTCGGGATTTCTCCGTTTTATTATTACAAACATCATGGCACAGAAGCCGCCTGAAAAATTAAAGAATTTTTAAAGCCCTCCGCAAAATGCCTTTGGCCGTTTTCTGGTGTGATTTTTCGGATGGAGAAATGACCGTAGGCGACAAATCGTTGCATTCCGACCAACTGACTTTCGCCCAACTGTGTAACGGCAAACCCAACAGAAACCACAACCCCAAAGCTGCCTCTCCGTCTTTCCAGCCCATGATCCAGCTGCCCAGCCCCACCAGTATCGAACCCCAATACAGATACGCATAGCACACCGCCATCCGCTCATACGTTTCCAGCCGTTCGCGCTCGTCCTGCCGTCCAAGCATGGAATCCACCATTTTACGGTTGAATTTGTTCATCATTTTTCTCCAAATACATTATCCGAATAGCTTTAATCTGCCAATGAAAAAGCAGCCTGCACGTTCAATCTTCCCCTTCGCCTTCGCGCAGTTCGCGCAACGTCTTTTTCACCCGTATGCACACGCTGCTGTATGTGCCGCCGGCAATAGCCAAAAACAGCAATACCGCAAACGGCAGAATCAAAAGGAACGGCGCATCCTTTTGCATAGAGTTTGCCGGCAACAAACGCCATCACAGCAGCCATCAGGGCCTAATAGCAATGCAGCCTTCCGTGCTTTTTCTCAACACCTCTTTGGCCGTTTCGGGCGTTATCTTTTGAGGATACGGAATCACCTCGTCCGATATATCGTTGAATTTCGCCCAACCGTGCATCGGAATGCCTAATAAAAAGAGCAAGCAAAAGCGCATATTGGCCGGTCTCCCAGCCAATCATCCAACTGACCCAACACACCAGCAGCGAACCCCCAATACAAATACGCATAACACACCGCCATCCGCTCATACGTTTCCAGCCGCTCGCGTTCGTCCTGCTTGCCAATCATGCCGTCCAACAATTTACGGTTGAATTTGTTCATCTTCCTCTTCCCAAAAAAAGCGCATTCAAATCCGTATCCAATGCTTTTTGCCAAGCGGATACACAAAGACAGGGTCGGGTTATAATCCTGATTTTCAATCATATTCACCGTCTGCCGCGAAACTTCCACCAAATCTGCCAAAGCCTGCTGCGAAAGCTGCTTCTGCTTGCGGAACTGCCGAACTCTGTTCATAGCCTCAATAAGAATGTCCGATATATCTGACATAAGTATGGCATTGCGCCGTTTTCATGTCAAATATATCGGACAAAATTGCTGTAAAAGCAGCCTGCACTTGCACTTCGTCGTCTGCCAGCAGCCACACGCTGCCGTATTCTGCCAATGACGGCACACCACCGCCGCCCATTTGTGCCACGCCAGCCACACATGGCCGCCGGGTTGCGCCAGAATGCCGCGACCGCAAATGCCAATCCGCACGTTCGCCGCAGCCGCTGCGCTTTGGCCTGCGAATGCGCCTTCCTGTTCAATGTCCTAGTTCGCCCTGGTTACCCACCATTTGAAAGGCGAATTCGCATACAGGCGGCAAACCGCCCTCCTCTTTCTGCCGCTGATATTGCTTGTTATCTACATTTTTCTATTATTTCGGTGCTTTTTAACACAAAGGATATTGACAACGGCTGACAAACTGCTTTAAAGTCCACCCATTCTTTAAACGTTTTAACGAGAAACATCATGCACATTCGCTCTGTTGCTTATTTTTATTGGTATCGCACCAAGGTGCGGTATCTTTTGCGTCTGCGTAAAAATAGAGCAACAGCGAAAAAGCCGCCCGTCCAAACCGAACAGGCGGCTTTTATTGTTTTTCCTTACCCGATACAGGCCGCCGAAAACCACCGCTTACCGGCAACAGCGGAACCGAACAGATTCAGGAGCCTGCCATGCAAAACGCACAATCTTTTGCAACACAACGCCGATATCAGAAACACTCAACCGATGCTGCCTCGTTGTAGACGGCAACGGCCACCGTCCCGACTTGATCGACGACAGCCTGCCGGAAAATTCTCGGCGCGTTGGCCGCCGAGGCGATGCTGCCGCAAATCCGCACCACCGCCCTGATGATTGCCGCCTCGCGCCACGATTTCAGCCGTCCCAGCCCGAGCGTGTTTACCGATGAGGCCGACTGGTTTTGCCGCCCGGATTTTTGGTTTTGCAGGCGCGCGTCTTCCACCTCGACATCAGCCTGCGCTTCATGCTCGAAACCGCCAACCGCCGCGCCGCCGACTTTGCCGCCGCCCGCAACCTGCCCTTCATTCCGGCAAAAAATCCGCATGAGCCTGCACACCGCCGCCCGAACAACCTCCTGATGATGGATTGCGCGCTGCCCCTGCATCAGGGAAGACTGCGGCCTGATTGAAAAACAGCCGCCGCCTGGCCGCCAAACTGCCGCAACTGCTAGAAGCCCCGTAGCCCGCCATGCCGTTTCGCGATATGATGCGGGCTTTTTCAAGAAAGTCCGGTTATGCTTACACTTTATCGAACAAAAATCAGCAACGGCGACTACGTTCGCATGATAGAAACACACCGCCAACCGTTCAGCGGGCCGGAAAACGAGCTGCTGGAAGAAATCCTGCAACGCTTCGAGATTCGACGTGGTGCAGCAGCAGGCACTGGCACAGGCCGTGATGCAGCAGGCGCGTTTCGACCCCAACGCCCTGCACATCGAAGAATTGGAAGACGAAGACGTAACAGGCATCTGCCCGCACTGTCTGAACCCGCCGGGTTCCCCGCTGCGCGATTACCTGATGTGGCGCGAACGGCAGATGTGATTGAGGCCGTCTGAAACTGTTTTTCCCGACTGTTTATCACAAAAGGCTCGTCTGAAAAAAAGCAACCCGCTGTTTGCAGGGTTGTTTTTCAGACGGCCTCCTATCGGTGGAACCGGTAAAAGCTGTAACGCTGTTATATCCCGTTGGGCGAGTTTCCCGCACAGGGCGGAATACCGCGCCGCCCTGCATCGCGATGATCTTTCCATCACCGTTCTATTTTGACAATGCTTCGGCAAAACTTTGCACCGTCCGTTTCGATGTTTTGCAGCTTGTCCAAACCAGAACAGGCCCAAACGGAAGGTTTGGAAATCGGCACGCTCGCCGCATTGTAATGGCACGCCGGAAGCAATCTGCACCCGTGCTGGATAAAGGCGCAGTAGCTTTGAGTTTCAGGATTATCGGTATAGGCAACCACGACGCCGGGGGCTTCAAATCCGCTGCCGCCACGCTCGAAACCCCGTTCGGCCAACAGGCCGCGTATTTTGCCGCTCCATCGCGCTGCGCTTCGGCCAATTTGTCGAAACCGATGCCTTCGGCTTCGCGCATCATGTCGTGCAGGCGCAGCGGGCCGTCGGTCGGCATCGTGGCGTGGTAGGCATGGCCGCCGTTTTCAAATGCTTCCATGATTTGCAGCCATTTTTCAGGTCGAGGGCAAAACTGTCGGACTGGGTTTCCTGCGCTTTTTGATAAGCCGTTCCGTTCGGTATAACCAAGCCGCCGCAGGGCGTTCCGCTCCAGCCTTTCTGCGGTGCGGAAAGCGGGATGTCGATGCCGAGTTTTTCCATATCGAGCCAAATGCAACCTGATGCGATACGGTCCACCGCCAACGGGCCGCCGACGGCGTGGACGGCTTCGGCCAGCTGGCGATGTAGCTGTCAGGCGGCATGATGCCGGAGGCGGTTTCAACATGCGGGGCGAACACGATGTCGGGACGGAAGGCGGCGATTTCGACACATACTTCTTCTATCGGTGCAGGCGAAAACGGGGCTTGAAACGGTCTTCCTGCCGTGCGGCCAGCACTTTGGTTTCCGATGCGATGCCGCCCTGTTCGAGGATTTGCGACCAGCGGTAGCTGAAAAAGCCGTTACGCACAATCAGGCATTTTTGCCGCGTGCAAACTGGCGCGCCACCGCCTCCATGCCGGCAGTTCGGTGCCGGGAACAACGGCGGCATGCTGTGCGCGGTAAACTTTTTCAAAGTGGCGGAGATGTAACGAAAGGCCGTCTGAAATTTTTGCGACATGTGGTTCAGCGAGCGGTCGGTATAAACCACGGAATATTCGAGCAGACCGTCAGCATCGATTTCAGGACGGGGGCAGGGGATATTGTTTGCATGATTTCTTCCTTTGGTGTCGTTGGGATTTTTATGTGCGCCGTGTCTGGCGGGAAACTTCAAACCGATGCGGCGTTGGCCGCCTCATTCCGATTTAAAGCCAATCCACTATAACATGCGCTCGGGGATGTTAAAAGGCCGTCTGAAAATACGCGGCGGTATTTTTCAGACGGCCTTTAGATCGAGGAAAACCGGGCAGGGAGGCCTTACTGCGCGGCCTTCAAACCGGCGAGGCACTGCTTGTCGCGGGCATTGAAGGCTTCGGCACCACCCAGAAGTTCAAGCTGTTTTTGACTGTCGAGGTTTGGCAAAGCCGTCGAGCTGCTCTTTCTGGGCCGAGTTTGTCCAACGGCTCCGCCCACATGCAGACGCAGTGGTTTTGCACCAGCTTGCCGCTGTCGTCCTTCAAACCCAGCGTTTGCAAATCGCCCTGCCATTTGGGGAGCGAGAACGGTACGTTTTGGATGCATCGATTCGACAAATGCGGCCTTGGCGCGCGGTTTTGCTCATGGCGCATTGTGACAGAAAGAAGGTGGCGGCGAATAGAGAGGCGATCACCCACAGCCAAATGCGTATGGTGCGGATTTTGCGTTTGGACTTAAGCGTTTGTTCGCGGCGTTGCTCTTCGTCTGAAGGGTTTTCAGACGGCCTTTGCGCCTGTTCAGTCATTTAAACTCTCCATGCGTATCACTGGTTACTTTGCCGTTTACCGTATCCATGCCTTCGATGCCGGCGATGGCGGCCTTGACGTGTTCTCGACCGTGCTGTGTGTCAGGATGACGATTTCAGCGGTGTCGCCGTTCACCACGCCTTTTTGAATCAATGCCTCTATCGAAACGTTTTGATCCGCCAGCAGGTTGGCGATGCGGCTGAAAGTCACCCGGCTTTGTCTTGCGCCTGCACGCGCAGTAATAGCTGCTGACGATTTCATCCATCGGCAGGATGGTTTTTGCGCCTGAACCCTGCGAAGGCTGGAAGGCCAGATGCGGCACGCGGTTGCCCGTATCCGCACCGAGCAGGCGGGCGATGTCGATGATGTCGGCCACCACGGCGGGAAGCGGTCGGCAGTGCGCCCGCGCCCGCGCCGTAATACAGGGGTTTCGCCCACCATGTCGGCATTCACGCGCACGGCGTTCATCACGCCGTTCACATTGTGCCAACAGGCGGCTTTCGGGCAACAGGGTGGGATGGACGCGCAATTCGATGCCTTTGTCGGTTTTTGCGCGTGATGCCCAAGTTTGATGCGGTAGCCGAGTTCTTCGGCATATTTGATGTCGCGGCTGTCGAGTTTGCTGATGCCTTCGAGATAGCAGGCTGGAAATTGACCGGCGTACCGAACGCCAGCGCACTCATGATGGTAATTTTATGTCCCGCGTCGTGGCCTTCGATATCGAAGGTCGGGTCGGCTTCGGCATAGCCCAAAGCCTGCGCTTCTTTTTCAATACGTCGGCAAACGCGCTGCCTTTTTCGCGCATTTCGCTTAAGATGAAATTGCTGGTGCCGTTGATGATGCCGGCGATGCTGCGGATGCGGTTGGCCGACAAGCCTTCGCGCAGGGGCTTTTGATAATCGGGATGCCGCCGGCCACCGCCGCTTCAAAACTGCACCATCACGTTTTTCTCTTCCGCCAGCGCGAAAAACTTCGCTGCCGTATTCGGCCAGCAGTTTTTATTGGCGGTAACGACGCGTGTTTGCCGTGGCGTATGGCTCCAACACCAGCTCTTTGGCCGCTTCCGTGCCGCCGAACACTTCGGCCACGATGTCCACTTCCGGGTGGCGCACGACTTCGAACGGGTCGGCGGTAATCAGGGGTTTCGGGCGGACAGGCGGCGCGGGCTTTGGCTTCGTCGCGCGTGGACACCATAAACACGTTCACCGCGCGCCCCAACCGGCGGCTGATTTCCGCCGCGTTTGCGCGCAACACTTCCGCCGTGCCCCTGCCCACGGTACCCAAACCCAAAAATGCCGATATTGACCGGTTTCATCATTACTCCTTGTTAAGCGTTCCCTGAATGGCTAAACTTGCCGTCAAAAACGCGCAATCCTAGCCCGAAAAACCCTTATTCAGAAAGAAAAAAATATGCAGTTTCAGGAACACCTGCCGCAAGACGGATGGAATATCGAAGGCGGTTTGGACGGTACCGTCTGAAAATCAACGGAGAAACCCACACCGAAGCCGTCTGCCTGATCGAAGGCCGCTGTCTGCCCGCAAACGCCGCACGCCCGCAGGATTTGACTGCCGATTCGTTTTCAGACGGCCTCTCAAAAATACGCCCCGCCGAAATCATCTTAATCGGCACGGGGAAAAACACAACAGTTCCTCCATCCGAAACTCAACGCGCGCTGGCCGCGCAAGGCATAGGCATCGAATACATGAACACCGCCGCCGCCTGCCGGACATTGCTGATGCTGCAAAGCGAAGGCCGCCGCGTCTGGGCATGGCTGTGGCCTTAAAAACACAAAAAGGCCGTCTGAAACACCGCGCCAGCCGCTTTCCAGACGGCCTGCAATCATGCCATAATCCGTTCCGTTACCCTTACCGTACGCCCATCCGCCATGATTACCGAATTCAAACGCATCGGCATCGTTACCCGCCCGCAAACGCCCCGGATAGAAGTCAGCCTGCACGAACTGATAGACTTCCTGCTGGCGGAAAAAATCGACGTATTCATCGACCGCGAAAGCGTGGAAGGCGGCGTAGTCCATCCCGACGACCTCCCCGCTGCCGCTCAACCGACAAAGACAACATCGGTAGCGAATGCGCTTAGTCATCGTTTTTGGGCGGCGACGGCAGCTTTCCTTTCCGCCGCCCGCAAAGTCGCCCCCTACCGCATCCCCCTCGTAGGGCGTGAATCAAGGCCACCTCGGTTTCCTGACCCAAGTCCCCGCGAAAAATGCTGAAAGAAATTGCAGGCATCCTGACCGGCAAGCACCAGGCGGAAGAAAGGATACTGCTCGAAACCGACCTCATCCGCAACGGCACCCATGCTGAAAAACTCGCTGGCACTGAACGACGTGGTCATCTCGCGCGGCGGCGCGGGCCAAATGATTGAATTCGAAACCTTTATCAACAAAGAATTCGTTTACACCCAGCGTTCGGACGGCCTGATTGTCTCCACGCCCACCGGTTCGACGGCTTACGCTTTGGCGGCAGGCGGCCCGATACTGCAAAGCCAGCCTGCGCGCCTTCACGCTTGTCCCCATCTGCCCGCAATCCGCTGACCAACCGCCCCATCGCCGTCCCCGACACCTGCGAAATCGACATCCTGATTACCAAAAGCCGGCGACGCGCGCGCCCACTTCGACGGGCAGTCCTACATCGATATTCAAAGCGGCGACATGCTGCGTATCCGCCGCTACCGCCACAGCCTGCGGATACTGCACCCGGCACTTACCGCTACTACAAAACGCTGCGGCAGAAACTGCATTGGGGCGAACAGCTTGTACCTATTTCGCAACACGACTGACACCATACGCCGCACGGCTTGAAATCAACTCCTTTCGCCCCACCTTGCTTATCCTCGAGCATTGCGCGAAAATACCGCGCAAACCATGACACACAAGGAAAGAACCATGTCAGACGAATCACCCATCCTTCACCGACAGCTGCTGCACCAAAGTGGCCGACCTGATTGCCGAAGAAAAACAACCCCGACCTGAAACTGCGCGTTTTCGTGAACGGCGGCGGCTGTTCGGGCTTCAATGCAGCTTCACTTTCGACGAAATCAAAAACGACGACGATTTCGAAATCTTGAAAAACGGCCTGACCTTCTTGGTCGACCCCATGAGTTACCAATACCTTGTCGGCGCGGAAATCGACTACACCGAAAAGCCTGCACGGCTCGCAATTCGTCATCCGCAACCCGAACGCGGAAACCACCTGCGGCTGCGGTTCTTCGTTCTCGGTATAAACAACCGGCTTTGCAGCAAACAGGGGGCCGTCTGAAACCCGTTTCCGGGTTTTTCAGACAGCCTTTACTCGATGCCGAAGGCTAACCGACTTTCTTCGCTTTATATTGCGGGTTAATCAGATTGGCGGGCGACAAAATATCATCAAGCTGTTCCGCACTCAGCAAACCGAGTTCCAACACCACTTCGCGCACGTTTTTACCGGTTTGGGCGCAGATTTTTGCCGACCTTGTCGCCGTTGTGGTGGCCGATAAACGGATTCAGGTGAGGTAACGATGCCGATGGAGTTCAGCACACAGGCGGCACAGGTTTCGCGGTTGGCGGTAATGCCGTCCACGCATTTGTCGGCCAGATTTACGCGCAGGCATTGCCCAGCAGCGAGATACTTTCAAAAATCGCTTGTGCAATCACGGGTTCCATCACGATTGAGCTGCAACTGTCCGGCTTCGGCGGCAAAGGTTACGGCAGTGTCGTTGCCGATGACTTTGAAGCACACCTGATTCACGACTTCCGGGATCACGGGATTGACTTTGGCGGGCATGATGGACGAACCGGCCTGCATTTCGGGCAGGTTGATTTCCTTGATGCCCGCACGCGGGCCGGATGACATCAGGCGCAAGTCGTTACAGATTTTGGAAAGTTTACGGCCAGGCGTTTCAACGCGGCATGGACGCTGACGTAGTCGCCGCAGTCGGAGGTGGCTTCAATCAGGTTGGGCGACAGCGTGCAGGGCAGGCCGCTGATTTCGGCCAGTTTTTTCACTGCCAGCGGGGCGTAGCCTTCAGGGAGTGTTCACGCCCGTGCCGATGGCGGTTGCGCCTCAAGTTGATTTCCAACAGCAAATCGATATTGCGTTGCAGATTGGAGTTTTCTTCTTCCAGCAGGACGGCAAAGGCTTTAAATTCCTGCCCCAACGACATGGGTACGGCATCTCGAAGCTGGGTACGCCCCATTTTCAACACGTCTTTAAATTCTTCGGCTTTGGCTTCGAAGGCCTGTTTCAGGCGGTTCATTTGCGCCATCATGGCCACCGTGCTGTTATATACGGCCAAACGGAAGCCGGTCGGGTAAGCGTCGTTGGTAGACTGGCTGGCGTTTACATGGTCCATCGGGTCGATGATGTCGTAGCTGCCTTTGGCTTTGCCCAAGTGTTCCAAAGCCAGATTAGCCACGACTTCGTTGGTATTCATGTTCACCGATGTACCCGCTCCGCCTTGGAATACGTCCGACGGGAATTGGTCGAGGAGCGGCCTTTCACCAGCACTTCGTCGCGAGCGGCATCAATCGCGGCGGCAACTTCGGCGGAAAGCACGCCCAATTCAGCATTGGCGCGGGCGGTGGCTTTTTCACCATCACCATGCCGCGCACGGAATTCAGGAATATCGGAAATCTTTTGCTTGGAAATTTTTGAAGTTTTCTGCCGCGCGCAGGGGTGTATGCTCCCAATAGGCATCATTTTGGAATTTCGCGTTCGCCCAATAAGTCGTGCTCGATACGGGTGGTCATTCTTTTTCTCCAGAGTTCGTTTACATTGAAAATGCCGCCGTGCGTCAACGGCGGCATTTTGCCTGATTTAATATATTATTCCAATAGTTTTCGCTACATTTCACTACATTAATTTTCGATTGTCTACAATCAGGCAGATTATTCTAATTGTCTACAATTTCATTCCTTCCGAAAACGGATTTTTCCTGCCCTTTTTATATTTTGCGGCGCATAAAAGTGCCAAGCAAGCCAGGCGGCAATCAAAGCCAACGGGATTTGCCGCGCGCGGCGGAAAAAGGCGGCTTTCTGCGCCCAGCCTTCGGAAGCGACGCAGCGGCGATTTCGCCAGTTGCACGAAAATCCACCCGCTGTTTTTTCCGTTGTTGCCGCGTTTTTTCCTGCCGGATTTGTGCGGCAGTGACTTTCAGCCGTGCCAGCTTGATTTCTAATTCCAGCAGTTCCCGCGCCTGTTTTTCTTTCCTTATTCACGACCGGCCTCGCTTTCCGGACAGTTCGCCGCGCAGGCAGGCAATGTCGTTCCGCAGGCCGTTTAGGCTGTCGGCAAACAAAGCCGTTGTGCCTGCGCCAGGCCGCCCATATCCGCCAAAGCAGCAGCATGACGGCAACGATGCAGACGGCAGCGGCGATGAAAAATACTTTCACGGCGGTGGCATCGTCGAGCAGCCGGTTGAGGCCGAAACAGGGCGGCAAACAGGGCGACGAAGAGTAAAACGGCGGAAAAAGCAGTGCCAACAGGGGTACGGAAGGCGTTTTCCGCCTGCTCGGCCAAAATCGAGATTGATGACTTGAAGCCGCAACAGAAGCAAGTCAATCCCTTGGTTCAACAGTGTTTTCGTATGTTCGATTTCTTGTTTGATGCCCATTTTTCCTCCTTGATGCAGAGGCCGTCTGAAAAAGCCGCTGCCGAATAATGCGGGCGTTTTCAGACGGCCTGATTCAAACCGTTATCAACGGCGGTTCAGCAATACGCCGACCACCAATCCGGCCAGTGCGGCGAAACCCGCATGGCGTAATAGGGTTTTATCATGCACCGCTTCGTCAGCCTGTTTGGCACGGCGTTTGATTTGATCGCCCGCCTCTTCCTCAAATTCGCGGAATTTCTTTTTCGCACGGGCTGAATGCTTACGCAGGCTTGCGGCGGCATCGCTTTCAAAAAGCACTCAATTTCTCTTTTGCCGCTTCCAGTTTGTCACCTAAGCGGGTTTTCAAATCTTCTATCTCTTCGCTGCCTTCTTCGACGCCTTTATTGTACAAGGCTTCAACATCGTCCATTACGGCACGGATATCTTCCAACATGGCGGCTTTGCGGGCTTCGTAATCAGATTTGCTCATAACATCTCCTTCTTCTCGATGGGTGGAAAGTGAAGGCAGTATAACAGACCGCTTCATGATATCTATGATGATTTATTTCAAATTTAATAAGTTAGCGTAAAGTTTTGTATTGAAAGCAGCCTTTCTCAGGAATTATATGAGCAATAGGCCGTCTGAAAGTGTTTTTCAGACGAGCCTGTTCATTTTGATTTTAAAAAGTTACAGGCATCAGCATGCCGCCGTTGACGTGCAGCGTTTGGCCAGTGATGTATTTCGGCTTGGTCGGAAGCCAGGAACAACACCGCGTCGGCAATGTCTTGTGCGTCGCCGAAACGTCACTGAGTGCGGTTTGCGCTTCAAAGGTTTTGCGGACTTCTTCCGGCAGGGGCGCGGGTCATGTCGGTGTCGATAAATCCCAGGGCGATGCAGTTGACTGTAATGCCTCGGCTGCCCACTTCGCGCGCCATGGATTTGGCAAAACCCATCAGGCCGGCTTTCGCGGCGGCGTAGTTGGCCTGCCCGCGTTGCCCATCGCGCCCACCACGGACGTGATGTTGATGATGCGGCCGGAACGCTGTTTCATCATGCCGCGCACTACGGCCTTGCTGGCACGGAAGACGGATTTCAGGTTTACCTGCATGATTTCGTCCCACTCTTCTTCTTTCATCCGCATCAGCAGGTTGTCGCGGGTGATGCCGGCGTTGTTCACCAAAATGTCGAGGTTTACCGAATTCTTTTTTCAATATCGGTAATCAGGGTTTTCGATACCGTCGGCTTCGGCGGCATTTAATGCCCTGCCCTGCCCGTTCCACTGTGCCAGGCGTTCGCCGATGGCGGCTGCGCCGCTGCCGCCGGTAGGTCGTACCGATGACGGTTGCGCCCGCTTGTGCCAATGTGTCGGCAATCGCCGCGCCTATGCCGCGCGATGCGCCGGTTACCAATGCGATTTTGCCGCTCAAATCTTGTGAACTCATTTTGTTTCCCTGTCGGTTTGGAGAAAAGCGGACTTGATATCACAAGGCCGTCTGAAAAACCACTTTCAGACGGCCTGCCGTTGTTTTAAAGATAAGGCCTCAAATCGCTGTAAGGCGGAATGCCAGTCGCACGGCCCGATGCCGAACACGGCGCGGATTTTGCCGCAGTCCAAACGCGAATCGATCGGACGCTTGGCCGAGTCGGATAATCCGTCGTGGCAATCGGCTTCACGGCGAGGGATTTTTCGCCAGCACGCCCTGCGCCGCCGCTTCGGCAAAAATGGTTTCGGCAAAGCTCAAACCAACTTGCATACGGGCTGCCGCAATGATGATAAATTCCCGCACGTTCCGCCAACTGCCCGGGCGTATGGCGGCGAGGCGATGGCAATCAGTGCGGCGGCGATGTCGGCGTACGCAGTCGGCGCACCGTATTGGTCGGCCACGATGCCCAAGCTGTCGCGTTCGCGTCCCAGCCGCAGCATGGTTTTGACGAAGTTCTGCCCGTGCGCGCCGAATACCCACGAAGTCCGCATCACCACGGCGCGGCGGCAGGCGGCCAACACTGCCTGTTCTCCCGCCAGCTTGCTTGCACCGTATACGCTTTTTGCGGCGCGGTTGAGGGCAGCTTCGTCATAAGGCGCGCCGCCCGCACCGTCAAACACATAATCGGTGGAAATATGCAGCATGGCCGCACCGGCTGCTTCGGCGGCTTCGGCCAAATGGCGCGCGCTGTCCCGATTGACGGCAAACGCCCGTCCGGTATCGCCCTCGGCTTTATCGACCGCCGTATAGGCGGCGGCATTGATGATGTAGTCGGGGCGGAAGGTTTCACCGCCTGCCGCACGCTGCGGCGGTCGGCAATATTGAGTGCGGAGGAATCGGGGACGGAGAGTTCGGCACAGCCTGAAGTTGTGCTTTCAGGCAATGGCCGACTTGCCGCCGCCGCCGGTAATCAGGATTCGGGGTAAATGGGAAGATGGCATGACTGCAATCCGAAGATGAGAAAGCGGTATTGTAACGGAACAGGCCGTCTGAAAACGAGTTTGGCGGCAGAAAATCAAGAATCCCTGTTTTGCCGCTGCCCACTTGCGGAGTAAAATATGGCGTCAGGCCGTCTGAAAAGTTTTTATTTGTTGCAGCCGTTAGCTTCAGACGGCCCAAATATCGGGCATGAGGGATGATGGTTGAATGCAAGCGGTACCGCCGCCCTAATCCGGCGCAAAAATCACGGCGTTTCGAGCTGTCGGGCAATTCTCTTCCGCACGGCTCTGCAACTGCGCCGCCTTGTTGCGGCTCCGACTCAATCGACACCTTTTTCCTGCGCTTGCCGCCCGAAAAGCCGAACCCCTGCCGCATCAAGCGGCTGCTATTCCAAACAAAAAGGAAAACCGATGAACACCGAACAACGCACCGAACCGCAAGGCCGTCTGCTGCTGCGCACGATGGCCATGCCCGCCGATACCAATCCCAACGGCGATATTTTCGGCGGCTGGCTGATGTCGCAAATGGATATTGCCGGCGGCATCGCTTCTACGAAACCGCCTGCGGCACGTGCCGCCACCGTAGTACCGATAAAATCGTCTTCCACCGCCCCGTTTCCGTTGGTGATGTCGTCGCCTGCTACGGCGAACTGATTAAAATCGGCAACACTTCGATACAGATTCACATTGAGGTTTGGGTTCACTCTGCCTCCTTCGACAGCCTGAACGAACAACGCCTCGTTACCGAAGCCTTGTTCACTTACGTCGCCATCGACAAGGACGGACAGCCCCGCCCCGTTCCGCAACTGTAGTGCCCGTATCCGCAATCACCGTGTATTTGATTTTCGTATGCTGCTGCCTGCTGTGCCGCTTCTCATGCCGCCGGCTGCCCAAATGTGAAAGCCGCTTCAGTTCCACATCGTCCGCACCGGTTTTCAATTCCACCCGGTGCGGCAATGCTGAAAAAGAAGCGGCAAATGTTTCAGACGGCCTACGTATCGCTCGGACATCCGGTTTTGAAAGCAGCCTACGTTTCTATCAAAAAATTAACCATCACGAAAACAAATGCAACCGCTACAGGCCGTCTGAAATATATTTTCAGACGGCCTGACTCAATCCCGGCCCGACTCATCGCCTCTTTTACTTCTGCAATCGATATTTCGCCGAAATGGAAAAATACTGGCGGCCAAAACGGCATCGGCTTTTCCTTCTTTAATGCCGTCAATCAGATGCTGTATAGAGCCCACCCGCCCGATGCGATAACGGGTATGTCCACCGCTTCGCTGACGGCACGGGTCATGGCAGGTTAAAACCCCTGCTTCGTACCGTCCCTGTCCATACTGGTGAGCAGGATTTCGCCCGCGCCGCGCCGCTGCATTTCAAGCGCCCATTCGACCGCATCCAAACCGGTCGGGTTACTACCGCCGGGTAAAAATTTCCCAGCGGGTATTTTTCGGGATTGACGGCTTTTTGCATCAACAGCGACGACTATCGCCTGAGGGATCCGAAAAATCCGGCGGCTTCATTGACTAAATCGGGATGGGTAACGGCGGCGGTATTGATGCTGACCTTTGTCCGCACCGGCATTAAGCAGGCGGCGGACATCAGCTACAGTACGCACGCCGCCGCCAACGGTTAATGGAATGAAAAACTTGGGATGCAACTGCTTCGATAACATGCAAAATGGTATCGCGGTTGTCGGAAGAAGCGGTAATATCGAGGAAAGTCAGTTCATCTGCCCCTCGTCATTGTAACGTTTAGCAACATCGACGGGATTGCCCGCATCGCGAAGTCCGAGAAAATTCACGCCTTTGACGACGCGGTAGTCTTTAACATCCAAGCAAAGGGATGATTCGTTTGCAAAGAGCCATTCGGATTACCTGTTGTCTATAGAACAAACTGCCCTCTCAGAGGGCAGTGTGAAAAGTTTTGCGCCGTAGGAAAAAACAAGTAAGGCGTTATCCTACTCCAAGAGCTTGCCGCCTGGGGGTTTTATACCACGAAGCATCCTGATTCTGCCATGCTTTATCTTAGACAGCCGATACCCCATCGCACAAAAACAGTAGTCAAAATTCAATGCGGCCAAACCGTTCCGTCTCGGCTAAATAAAAGGAGAAAGCAGCGATTTCATATTTTCCGGTTGCGACAACCAATACAAAACCCATACCGCCTGCAGCAGCCAAAAAACAGGGTGGTGGCAAAGCTGCTGAAAGCCTGTTAACAGCAGTCAGTACCAAGGCGACATAACCACTGTACGGCAATCTCTGCCGCCCATACACCATTCATTGTCGGCAGGGTCATCGCCATAGCCACGGATAATCACGGCAATCACGATAAAGCCCAAGCTCCGACAAGGCATAAATATCGCGGCTCACTGACCAAATCATCCAAAAATCCTAAAACAAATGCTTCCAACATTATTTTTATTCCTTCTTTCCCATAATATTTTTATATTAAAAATCAGTTATCTATTCGCCGAGAGAGTCGGCCCAATTGTTGTGCTTGCGCAAAATCAATACTGCCTTCGTAAATCGCACTACTCGGTAATCGCACCGGTTACACCGTCTTTCTCGGCGGCACACAGGGGCGCGTATGTCATTCAAGTCGGTCAAACCGCCGGAAGCAATAACGGAATGCCGACTGCTTCGGCCAGCTTAACCGTTGCATCGATGTTTACCCCTGCTCATCATGCCGTCGCACTAGATATCGGTGTAGATGATGCTGTTTACTCCGTCGTCGGCAAAGCGTCTGCCCAAATTCAGTACGCACGGTGTTCAGTTACCGTTGCCCAACCGTCAATAGCCGCCATTCCGTCTTTTGGCATCGATACCGACGATAATATGCCCGGCAAACTCCCGGCAGGGCCTCGCGCACGAAAGCAGGATTTTTAACTGCCGCCGTACCGATAATAACGTCTGTCAGTCCTAAGGCCAGATATTTTTCGATGGTCGCTAAATCACGGATACCTCCGCCCAGTTGGACAGGAATATCGTAGCCACCGCCGCCAGTATCTCGCGGATGGCCGGGAAATTTTTGGCTCGCCGGCAAAGGCACATTCAAATCAACCAAATGCAGCCGCCTCGCGCCCTGCTGCTGCCAATGCGAGGCCACATCCGCCGGTTGGTCGGAGAACACGGTGGCATCTTCCATCAGGCCTTGGCGCAGACGTACGCAGTTGCCGTCTTTTAAATCGATTGCAGGGGATAAGCAGCATGGCGGTTCTTTCGGATTGGCAGGAAAGGCCGTCTGAAAAATGCCAGATAGGCTTTCAGACGGCATGTGTTTTCATGTAAACCCGCATTTTACACAAATTATCCATTCCAGTGTAGAAAATTACGCAGAAGCAATAAGCCGGCATCGTCACTTTTTCCGTATGGAATTGAGTGGCGAAGACATTATCGCGGTAAACAATGCAGGCAAACGAATCAGGATAGTCGCTGGTAGCAAGTACGATTTCGGAACTTTGCGGTGCAAAAGTAATAACTATGGACGAAATAAAAACGGCTATCTTGCGGAATATCGCGGAACAGCGGATGCGGTTTGGTCTGATGCACGGTATTCCAACCCATATGCGGTACTTTCAGACGGCCTCCATCGCGGTCGCGCACATTCGCGAGAGAACCGTTTGACCTCCCCTGCAAACCAACCCAATCCCGCAGTATCCCTTCTTCACTGTGTTCGAACAAAAGTTGCGCCCCGACGCAAATACCGAAAAAAAGGCTTGTTTTTCAGGCCATCTGAAACCGCTTCGCCCAATCCGCTGCGTTGCAGTGCGGCCATACAGTCGGGCATGGCGCCTTGTCCGGGGAAAATGATTTTTGTCGGCGGCGGCCACATCTTCCGGGCGGGCGCTCAACACAATCTCCGTCCCCGTTCCCGCAAGGCGTTCCGCCTCACGCACAGAGTTCAAAACCGAACGCAGATTACCCATGCCGTAATCGACAATAACCGTTTTCATACCATCTCCTTTGCTATAAACATATTTTTAATGGGTGGCAGGCCATATTGCATACTCATGGCAAATCTGATGCAACTGTATTTTTCACCCGTCGGGCAAAAATACCAAAACTCAAATCAAGCCGTTCGGATACCGTTTTCGGGGTACCGTTTTCGGCAAAATAATCACGCATCCGAGCATTCAATATCGTCAGCAGTTTGCGCATACATGCCGTAACGGCAACCTTATACGGCTTACCCTGGACAGCAGGCGTTGGTGAAATCCCGAATAAGCGGTTCAAAACGTATCGCTACCACGGTAGCCATATACAGCGCCTTACGCACCGCAGATCTTCCGCCGAAGCAACGGCTTTTGAATTTGGTTTCCCCGCTCTCCCTCGTGTGCGGGGCAATACCGACCAGACTCGCCAGCCGTTTGTGCTCAGCCGCCCCAATTCGGGCAGCATCGACATCAGCGTAGCCGTCGTTATCGAACCGATGCCTTTGATTTGTTCCGCCACTTTGGGCTTTGCCGTCAAAATGCGTGTGGGTGTGGTCATCGATTTGTTTGTCCAATTCGTCAATCAACCGGTCAAAAATGAGCAATCAGTTGTTTGACGCTTTCGACTTGCGTTTCGTGAACCCTGATGCAGACGGTTTTTCTCGGCAGTCCGCATATCCACCAGTTGGTTGCGGCGGTTGACCAATGCTTCCAACACTTCCTCCCGCTTCGGTGGGCGGTTGGTAGAGCATGGTTTGCCAACCTTCTTTCTGCGTCATCATCTGTGCGAAGAAGGCGAGCATTTTGGCATCTTTGGCGTCGGTTTTGGTCAGCGACTGCGATTGGGCAAACTGATGCGTCTGACGCAGGTTGGCGATAATGACGGCTATGCCTGAGCGGTGGATGGCTTTGGCGGCGGGGATTTCGAGACCGCCGGTACTTTCCATGGCGACGAGGGCGACCTTGTGTTTTTAAGGTATTCGACGGTATGGGCGATCCCTTTGGGGTTGTTGGTTTCGGTTTTGGTTTTAGACAAAGACGAAACGGAGATGACGAAGTTTCGTTTGGCGATGTCGATGCCTGCGTAATTGTGTTGGGTACTCATCATAAACCTGCCTTTGCATTCCGGTTTGTGTTGTCTGGCAACTGTCCGGTTGTGTCGATGGGTGCCCGGCCACTCCCTGAGCTACGTGACGGTTGTCTGCCTTGGGTGGGCGCGGATGGCGTACTGGGCGGTTTGTTGCTATGATACTGGAGTTCCGATATACAAGTATGGGCGATACCTTTGGGGTTGTTGATTTCGGTTTTTGGTTTTAGACAAAGACGAAACGGCGATGACGAAGTTTCGTTTGGCGATGTCGATGCCTGCGTAATTGTATTGGGTACTCATCATAAACCTGCCTTTGCATTCGGTTGTGTTGTCCGGCAACTGTCCGGTTGTGTCGATGGGTTGCCTGACCGCTCCCCTGAGCTACTCAACGGTTGTTTGCCTTGGGTGTGTACGGATGGCGTAGGACGGTTTGTTGCTATGATACTGGAATTCCGATATACAAGGGTGTGTTTTTCGCCTTCGGTTTTGCGGGTAGTCGGCCAGCCGTTCGCGCTTCGCCCCTGCCCGATAGGATGGTTAAACCGTAGGATTGCAGCCGCTGCCAGCCTTTCACGCTGCCGATTTCGGCGGTAGGGACGGCGACTTGTTTGGCGCGCCCGTGAGGCGGTCTTTCCATTCGATGATGCGGTAATGGCTGCCCGTGCCGTCCGTGCCCCTGCCGATGAGGCGGATGGGGGTCGGACAGCCGAGACGGGCGGGTTTCGCTGGTGTTCTCCTCTTTGTCGGTTTTTGATGCCGATGTGGTAAACGCCGCCGCGCGTGCATTCGTAGCGCGGGCGCGGGTGAGACTTTCTTTGCAAAAGCCTTTCCTCCAACAGCCGAAGCCCAAACACAGGGTTTTCGGCTATTTCCCCAATCACTCCCTAATTCTACCCAAATACCCCTTAATCCTTCCCGGATACCCGATAATCAGGCATCCGGGCCGCCTTTTAGGCGGCAGCAGGCACACTTAGCCTGTTAGCCGCTTTCAACAGGTTTAAACACATCGCCTTCAGATGGCTTTGCGCACTCACTTTAATCAGCCCGAAATAGGCTGCCCGGGCGTAGCGGAATTTACGGTGCAGCGTACCAAAGCTTTGTTCGACCACATAACGGGTTTTCGACAAATATCGGTTACGTTTGGTTTGCGCTTCCGTCAGCGGACGGTTACGCTGGGCTTTGCGCATAATGCCGTCCAGCAACCGATGTTCTTTCAGGTGTTGCCGGTTTTTCCTTACTGTCGTAGCCTTTGTCGGCATAGACGGTCGTATCTTTAGCTATACCTTCCAGCAAAGGCAACAGGGTGGTTGCACTCATGGCATTATGGCGGGAGTGATGTACAGTTTCTCGATATAGCCTTCCGCATCGGTACGGGTATGTTGTTTGTAACCGAGTTTGTAGAGGCCGTTTTCTTTGTCCAACGGGCATCTTTGTCCTTACTCGGTGTGGTTTTGGCCGCTGACTTGTCCTTCTTCATCGACTTCTATGGCCTGACGCTGTTTGCTGCCGGCAGTTTGAATAATGGTGGCGTCAATGACGGCGGCGGATGCTTTCTCTATTTTTAGGGTTTTTCGGTCAGTTGGCGGTTAATCAGTTCCAGCAATTCTGACAGGGTGTCGTCTTGCGCCAGCCAGTTGCGGTAGCGGCATAAGGTGCTGTAATCGGGGATGCTCAACTCGTCAAAACGGCAAAACAGGTTGAAATCGATGCGGGTGATGAGGCTGTGTTCGAGTTCGGGATCGGAGAGGCTGTGCCATTGTCCGGAGCAGGACGGCTTTAAACATGGACAACAGGGGATAGGCGGGACGTACCGCGGTGGTCTCTAAGGTAACGGGTTCTTTGACGATTCAGGTACTGTTCGATCGGCTGCCAATCAATCACCTGATCCAACTTCAATAGCGGGAAGCGGTCGATGTGTTTGGCAATCTATGGCTTGTGCGGTTTGCTGGAAGAAGGTGCTCAGTGGAAATCCCCTAAATGTCTTGGTGGGACTTTCAGGGGATTTTTGGGGAGATTTTGCAAAGGTCTCGAGGTGTAGGTGTCAAATTCTGCGGCGGTGCTCGTTGTGCTCATTGTGCTGCTCCTTCGGTTTTCAGACGGCCTTTACGGGCGTTCCATTCGTCCAGTGCGTCCGTCCCCGCCTTGTCGGGCTGCCATATCTTCACGGTGATGCCTGCGGCGTGGGCGCGGCGGGCTAGGGGCTTCGGCGGCCTTGATACCCGTTCGGCTCAAGTCGTTGTCGGCAGCAATGTACAGTTTCCCGCGTTTCGGTCGGCAGTCGAAGGCGGAAAGGCCGTGCGCGGACAGGCGAGGCGGCGGCAGGGCAGGCCAACATGGCCGATGCGGCCAGTGTGGTTTCTATGCCTTCGGCGGCCAGCAGGCGGTCTTGTCCGTCGGGTGTGCCAAGGTGACCGCCGCGCCGTTCAATGCGCTCTGCATATCGGGCTTTCATTTTTGCGGGCAGGGCTTCGCCCGTGTCAGGGGTGTGAGGCGGCCGGTTTGCGCCATTCGGGGGCGTGCAGGCCGTCTTCCCGCATGGTTTGGGGGTAGTCTACCTGAAGGTAGGTAATGTGCAGGCACTTGCAGCTCTCCTTCCCGCTCGATGGCGGCCAGCATGGCGGGGTAGCGTCAGCAGGGCGGGGCTGTGGCCGTCTGAAAGCCAATAGGGCATAGCCGGGGCGAAGCGTAGGGCGGCGTTTTGGCAACGTATTGATTCCACGGCAAAGCGCAATTTTGCGCCCTGTGCCCAATCCAGCCCGCGCCCTTGCAGGTACAGGCCTGCGCGGGTCTTGCCCGTCCAAGGGCGGGGCTTCGCCCCATGCGGCCAGCAGGGGCGGCTTGTCGGTCTGCGGGCGGCTGTTCGGGCTGGGCGGGCATGGGAGCGTAGTGCCCGTGCAGGCCGTCTGAAAGTCCCAGCAGGGCGGAAACCTGATTGACTGCTTCCGTAAAGCTGTAACCAAACACCAGCATCAGCAGGTCAAAGCCGCTGCCGCCTTCGGGGGTGCATTGATTGCAGATGTAGCCGCCGCCGTGCTTGTGGTCGGTGTAGCGGTATCGGTCTTTCTGCCGCCGCAATGCGGGCAAGGCTGGTGTTTGCGGGCTGCCCGTGTAGCCGTCTAAAGGCTCATAGCAGGCCGCCCTATCTTTTTCAGGGTCGATAATGGTCCGGTAATGTTTTCTGCTCCACCTGTGCCAGCTCTCCCCGCAATTCGGCGGCGGGGTTGAATATGCACAATCTCAACATGACTGCGTAACGGAAAACCTGATTTACCACGTCATAGACTTTGTACGCCGTATCGTGTTTGCCTGCCGCCTCCAGCCGTTGCAGCAAGCCCAGCACTTCAAGTGGCATGATTTCGCCTATTTGGCGGCGGGCAAGGTTGGGGAAGATGTGCAGCTCAAGGCTGCGGATAACGCGCCCTGCATGGTCGGGCTTCCATTTGTCGGGCTTGGCCGCTTGGTCGGCGTGCCATTTTCGGACAACGGCCTCAAACGTGTTATTCATCTGCTCTGCCTGCCTCTGCGCCTCGTTTTGCCGGTATAGCTTCGGGTCTATCCCTCTTGCTACCAGCCCGCTGCAATTCCTCCCCTCCTCCTTGCCTCTTTCAGGCTCATGGCGGGATAGATGCCAAAGCCGTATTTCGTCCCGCTTGTTGTCGGACGGGCGGTAATGGCGGAAACGCCAATACTTGCCGTTACCCCTTGCCTGAAGGGATAGGCCGCCGCCGTCCGACAACTGGTTAGGCGGCTCTAGTTTTTGCATTGGCTGTCTGTTAGGGGAAGGGTTGGTTTTGGCATTTTTAAGTCCGTTTTGGGGTAACTTATGCAAAAACGCTGGAAGCCTTATGAATAAAGGGTTTCAGGCGGTTTTGGGGTAACTTGTTTCAAAAAACGGCGGGAAAAATCAGGGGGATTAGGGGGCGTTTTTGGGGTAATTCGTGAAAAGTTACCCCAAAAGTTACCCCATAAACGGCGAAAACTCAAGCATACCCCAGCACATTCAGGGTAATAAAAATCCATGAAACTGTTATATTTCAAGGCTCTATGCATAATTCAGGATACTGCTGAAAAATCAGGTATGGTGGAGGCGGGGGAATTGAACCCACCTAGCCCGTAACCAGTAGTAGTGTATAGACAAATGCCCTTGATTTAGGGCGTTTTTTTTATCTGTTCATATACTACTGACTGCGGTCATTTGTGCCACGATTTGTGCCAAGGCGAATCCACAGGTAAAGCGTATTTCTTGACAAGTTAAACGTTGCTGCGGTTTGGCTGATGTTTTGCATTGTTCGTAATAGTTTTAAAAGCTTTGTTTCTTAAGTCCGCAGAGTATGCCATGGTTAGACCTTCAAAGTTGAGTATTGTACTATTTTGTTTTTAATTGACTATAATGCCAAGTCCGATACTTTGATGACTGTTGTCAAACAGAAAATCATGCCGGACAGTATTGTTTATACCGATAGCCTGGGCAGCTACGACAAGTTGGACGTGAGCGGTTTCATCCATTACCGCATCAACCATTCCAAAGGGAATTTGCCGACCGCCGGAACCACATTAACGGCATTGGGAATTTTTGGAATCAGGCAAAACGCGTCTTGCGCTAATACAACGGAATTGATCGCAAATCCTTCCCGCTGTTCTTGAAAGAATGCGAATTTCGGTTTAACTTCGGCACACCGTCTCAACAGCTTAAAATCCTGCGGGATTGGTGTAGAATTTAGGGCTAATCTAGTACAGTCCCAAAAGAAAACCGCCCGCCACTGGTGGAATTGGTGGGATTAAGCTCGAAAGCCGTCTGAACAGTATGCCATTGGCTGCTTATACGCAGGTAGTGGAGTAAGGTTTGATATTTGAAATTCAATGCATATTTGGCCATAAAAACCACACCTTGACCTTGGCGGTTGGAAGAATGCTCAATTTTGAGGTGTACTTCACTACTATTCAGACGGCCTTTCCACCACCAATCCTCCCCAGCTTGACCGCCCCCCGTTCAAAACTACCATACCCACCCCATCGTCATCTTGAAATACCCGACCATGACCGCCCGCCAATCCTACCACCTCACCTGCCCGATTCTCCCCATCACTTTCAGTCCGCTCCTTCACCGCCTCCGAAGCCGCCAACACCGCCTACCGCGTCGAAATCACCGCCACCTCCACCGATTCCTCACTGCCTCTCTCTTCCTACCTCAACCAGCGCGCAGCATTTGAAATCCGTCCGCAGGAGGCCGTATTGTCCGAAGTCGCCGTCGCAGCCGGTTCGGACGACCCGCCAGCGAAACAATGGCAGGGGCATTATCACCTCATGCGAGAAACTGTCGGTTTCAAGGATGAAACCGTTTACCGCTTCGTATTTAGAGCCGCGCTTCGCAGCTCTAAAAGCATTCAATCCTCCCGACTGTTTCAAAACCAAACCGTCCCCGACATCGTTGCCGCCGTCTTCAAAGCACCACGGCTTCTCCGGTGTCGACTACCGTTTCCAAAAAGCCGCAGCTACACCGTACGCGAGTATGTGACCCAGTATCTCGAAAGCGACTTCGCCTTTATCAACCGTCTGTGTGAGGAAGAAGGCATCTGGTATGCCTTCGAACAGAATGAGCAACATGGCGATGTGGTCGTCTTCGGCGACAGTCCCGAACACTACTTCCGCGACCAAAGCCTGCCCGTTTCCTACCGTCCCCATGCCGGACTGGAAAGCGTCGGTACCGAAGCGCTGTTCAGCTTAAGCATCCGCCACAACCCCGTCGTCGAAGGCATACGCAGTGCCGACTACAACTACCGCAGCGCCGATACCGACCTCTTTGCCGAAACCGACAACAAACAATCCGAAGAGTCCGCCGACAACACCGTCTTACTGGGCAAACAACAACACTGGGACTCCATCCCAAAACCCCCGACGAAGCCGAAGTTCAGACGACCCTGCTGAACGAAGCCGTCCTCTGCCGCCAAACCGTTGCCAACGGCAGCGGCAAGTCATCGTGCCCTTTCCCCGATGAAAGTGTTCCAAACCGATACCGCCTTCCCCGAAGCACCCGACGGCTGGCTGGTACTTTCCATGGAACACAGCGGCAGCCGCGATAGCGCCTACACCCATACCTTTACCGCCATACCCGCCCAACACACCTTCCGTCCCGAACGCACCACCCCGCGCCCCCATATCGCCGGCACACTGCCCGCACGGGTAACCGCGGCGGAGAACTGCACCTACGCCTACATCGACGACATGGGGCGCTACCGCGTCAAACTGCCGTTTGATTTGGACGAATGGAGCCCCGGCGGCGAAAGCCGTCCCGTCCGACTGGCCAAACCCTATGCCGGTCCCGAATACGGCATCCACTTCCCCTGCACGAAGGCACCGAAGTCATGTGTCTTTCGTCCAAAGGTAATCCTGACCGCCCGTATATCTCCGGCGTCATGCACGACAGCGCCCATCCCGACCACATCCTCGCCGACTGGAACTGCAAGGAACGTCATCCGTACCTGGGCGAACAACAAACTCAGGATGGAAGACCAAAAAGGTCAGGAACACATCAAACTCGCCACCGACTATCAGAAATCCCAACTCAACTCGGCCACATCGTCGACAGCGGTAGGGCAAAAACGCGGAGAGAACGGCGAAGGCTTCGAACTCAGAACCGACGGCTGGGGTGCCGTACGGGCGGGTAAAGGCATACTTGTCAGCGCACAAAACCAAGACGCCAATGGCAAAGTGCTGGATATGGACGATGCCATCGCCCAACTCGAACAAGCACTCTCCCTGGCCAAAAGCCTGAACAAAGCCGCCCAAACCGCCAACAACCACCACACCGATGAAGAAAGCCCCAAAGGGGTCGTCTGAAAGACGCCCTCAAAGACCTGAAAGAGGCAGGATTAATCCAAACCGCCCCGCCGGTATTGCTACCGCGACACAACAAAAGCCAACTGCACACCGCCAATGAAAAACATCCACCTCGTCAGCGGCAACCATACCGACATCACCGCGGGACAAAGCCTGACCGCCCATGCGGCAGAGTCTCAACTTGTTTTGCGCAAAGCAGCGGCATCAAGGTACAGGCCAATCAGGGCAAAGTGGAAGTGCAGGCACAGAATGACGAGTTGCAGCTGAATGCGCTGAAAGACGCAACATTAACCAGCAGCGCGGGGAAAATCACCATAGCGGCGAAGGAAGAGATACTGATTACCTGCAAGGGTGCGTATATCAAGCTGAGTAACGGGGAGGTTGAGATCGGAAGTCCGAAGGTGGTGCGGGTGAGGGGCGCCGTTGGTGGTGGGTGGGGGTAATAGTAGTGTCTAAATTGTTACCGCTATTACCTTCGAATCAAAAAGATGACAAGTATTCAAATCAAACGTAGGGGAACACAGAAAAATATCAGGCATTGCTTTTGGACTATAAATTGAAAGATGCTAATGACAAAACTCTCTTTCATCTACGACGAAAAATGAAAAGCGGATTGGGTAATGATTATGATAGAAGTGAGTTTGATGGGGTAGCTATCTGCTCATTGGAAAAGAAAGTGATAACTGGCAGATGTTTGTGTATGAAGAAGATGAAGTTAAGGAGGATTTAAAATGAGCAAATCAAAATTATTGATAGTTTTTCAAAGACTCTCTGGCAGGTACACCTGAAAAATTACGCTATCGCGTATATATTAATAGTGTACAGATAGGGGAAGGGTGGTGATACAAAAATAGAGATATTGCTTCTTATCAAATTACATGGCACGAAAATCGACTGGTTATTGATGCGGGAAGAGCCATTGTACCTAAAGCAACCTTTTTGATTATGTTGAAGTTAAGGTAGTAGCTGCAAATGGGTCGGAAAAGTTATGAGGCCGACATAACCATTTGAGACCAACAAATACGACTGTGGCGTTAGTCTCTCCCTGGGTAAGAGTCCCTTAGCCGGAGGAGGAACGTTTGAGGGGATTTTTGAAGTTGAGTATAATATTAGAAATCAAAATAAAAATTTATTTGCAAAGGTAGTTATTAAAAGATATTCGAGGAAAATTGTATTAACAGCATTGAAATATAGAGGAAGCAAAAATGGGAGTACGACACTGAAAAAGACTTCGACGAGAAGAGTAAAGAGAACAGTTTGGACAAATGATTCACGCGCAGGCTTATTTATGGGCAAACCTACGGCTAAAAGAAATAATAGTAACTGAAAAGTTTAAATATCCTAATCCTTCAAAATAAATGCAGTACATTCGTTTTATGATGTACTACAAGAGGTTGGTATTAATATCCCATGGCTGCCTCATGGTTGGATACCTAATGATTCTCCTCCTTTGGCAAGAGAATGGGGAGATGATAAATTGACATTTCTAAATAATGATTGGTTGCTTTTTAAGAAATAAACCATTACCTGGTGATATTGGTTCATTTGATGTTAGAAGAGATTATGGTAGAAAATGGGAGGATGCTTCTGGTCATGTAGGGTTTTTATTTTGACAGACGGGGTATGCATTTCTGCCGGGCATAATAAAGTAGAGGTCAATGATGCAGGATTTAGAATGAAAAATGGAACAGCTTCACGAAATGATTTTTGATTTCAAAACTTTTCGTAGGTATAAACATAAGGTAATTAAAAGATGAAAAAAATATTTTTATTTATTACCTTGTTTTTTATTGCTGCTATTATTAACTTTTTAATTTATACGGAGATTCCTTATAGTAGGTGTTTAAATTACAAGCCAGCTAAATATTCGGCATTTCTACGAGTCATTGATGAATTGTCTGAGAAAAATACAAGAGAATATTTATTAAAAGCGTAATCTTGTTGGTGGATATACATGGAAAGATTTTGAATATAGTCCTTATGATTTTACTGCTGATGACCGATTAGATTTTATTTATAAGGATCAAGATGAATATATATGCGATGCGGCACACGTACTGCTATCCCAAGATTATGATCAATCCCAAAAAGGCATATACAATCTTATTGATGCAACATATTTCGATTAGAGAGCATTTATACTTAGCAAAAATTGCGAATCAATCATATGGTCAAAAGATACTGACAGATAAAGAAGCATTAATTAATTTGTTTTATTCACCAGACTTACATGGGACAGGAACAAACGCTAAATACCGATGGCTACCGGCATGGAGAGGAATTCGGCAAATATGCTGAAAAATGCTGACCGGAGAGCAATTAGAAATTATAAATAAAGATTATTTTTAGTGAATGGTAGAAACCTTGGGTTAGCGTTTAATAATCATAAAGGCCGTCTGAAAAAACACTTTCAGACGGCCTTTCTCCACCAATCCCCGCTTGACCACCCACCGGCAGTGTCGTTTCTTTCGAATACGATACCGATAATAATCTGACAGCCGTTACCGACCCCGAGGGACACCGCTGGCTGCGTCAATATGATGCCAACGGCAACAGATTCTCGAAACAGACCCCGAAGAGACGAAACCCGCTATCGCTACAATGATGCGAGCTTACCGATAGAAATCACCGACGCACTCGGAGGCATTAAAACCCTGACTTGGACGAAGGATGGACAAATCTCGAGTCATACCGACTGCTCGGGCTATACCAGCCGCTGGCAATATGATGACAAGGCCGTCTGCAAACCCAAACCGATGCCGAAGGCAGTAGCACACACTATAGCTACGACTCAGGGGCAGTCCGAGGCTGTGATCCAAGCAGACGGCACGAGGAATCCTACTCAGTATGATGCGGAAAGCAGGCTTTTGGAATACCGTCGAGGTTAATGTGGTGTAGGTAACCACTACCATAATACAGGCGGTTTTAAAACTTCACCTGTAGGCAGGATGGTTTTGGATGCGGTTGCCCAGTACGTCGTAACGGTGTTCGGTAATCTGTGCAGCGACATCTTTGGATTGTGAACGGCTGGTACCGGACGTAATAGGTTCATCCAAGTGGATGAGCTGTTCTTTAACCAGTCTGTTGTGATCATAGCCGAAGCGAAGCTCGCTATGGGCGTTATGTGCTTGGATCAGACGGTTGAAAGTTTGTCGTAGCGGTAGTGGGTACTCAGGATTTCTCCGCCGTCCAGATGACTGTCCTTTCTGACGGATGCGGTAGATACGGTCTCGGTGGTAGGTGATTGTCCGTAGCGGGCGGGTACGCACGTCGATGTTCCCAGACGCGTATTCTTCTTCGCGTATGAGTTCGCCGCGGCAGGGTTGTAGGTGTAACGTGTCATTTTGCCGTCAAAGCCGGTTTCACGGATCAGGCGGTCGCGCTCATCGTATTCGAAGGTATAGCTGTCGCCGTTTTTCGTTGACGAGGGTTTTCAGACGACCCTACGGAATCGTAACGGTATTGGAATGCATCACCCAGCGCGTTGTAGCGGACGATTGGTTTGCTGTCATTGTCGTAATCGTAGGCGGTACGGTTGCCTTCGGCATCAGTCAGAACACTCAGTCGACCAGCGTGATCGTAGCTGAAGTGCTCACTACTGCCATCCGGATAGTCGGTACGCAATGGTTCTCCGTTTTGGTAATGGTAGCGCGTGGTGTGGCCGGCTGCATCGGTAATGCTTTCGAGTTTTCCTTCATCGTTATAGGTATAACGGGTTTGCTGACCGGAACAGTCGGTTTGAGTGCTCAGGCGGTGGTGCAGGTCATGATTCGAAAAGTATAAGTATTGTTTTTTGCATCGGTAATTTGGGTAATTTGCCCATTTTCGTTGTAACGGTAACAGGGTTGTATTGCCTTTGCTATCGCTTTTGGATGGCAATAGAACTACAGCTTACTAATCTACATCTGATCCCACAGTTTTAAAGAAATATAATTCTTCAAATTGACACGGATTATTATCGCAGATATAAGTTTCTTCTAGATAGGCATTTTGCTCTAAAAACAGCATGAGTTACACATTGTAAATACTCAAATACTTCCTCTCTTCCAGCTTCTCTTTCTGGTAATAATACATATTGATCAAATTTACTTTTATTCCATTTTATTTGTTGTCGAATTAAATAATTTTTATATTTATATTTTTTTCTGTTTTTGCAATTAAATAATTATTATTTAATCTTTTTTTGTGCCAGCAAATATGATTTAGAAAAACATACAATAAGATCCTCTTGTTTAATGCTATTCATATAGCATGGTTTTATTTAGTGCATCGTTATCGATAAACGTTTTCAGGTGATTACCAAATGCAATAATTGGAATTATAGAAATAACAACAAATAATGTTCTATTATTTAAAAACAATCACAATGTAATCCTTTTTCAAACCACTCAGCTTCTTTCTCTCTGCGTATTATTAAACCCCTTTCTCTGGGATCAGGGCTCCATAGACGCTTCATTTCTCTCAAATATTTTTGGTATATCATTTCCTCTATTTTGTCTTAAAGCAGATTGTATATCTCTCATATCACCCGTGGCTTACGATTAGGTTTTATCTATTAATTGATGTCCTCTATTATAAACTAATGATAAGATTGCTCCTTGACAATGAGGATGATAATTAAGTATTTCCGGATATATAAAAAACAGTGTCTTCCGCATATCTTCTTTTTACTAAAATAGCTAACCCTTGTGCTTTTTCTCTAGTTATAGTGATATCACTAAATTTTCCTACAATTTTTCTTGCCACATCTCCTCGTTTCCCTATTGCCTCTTCTAATCTTTTTAATTGATCATTTGTATAATATGGAGCTTTAACTCTTGATACATTTTATCTTTTCTTTGTTGACCTAAATCATAACCATATCCTAATGTAACTCCACTATCCCCTGATGGAACATATGGCTGTGCTTCATACCCTTCTGTAGATAAAATGAAATCCCATAATTGTTTAGAAATAGTATATTCACCTTTTTGAGGTACTAAATCTAATAACTTCAATTTGACATTCAGGAGGTACTTTTTGTTCGAACACATGTTACAGGCCTCCCATCCTTCCCTCCCTCCTGAATACCCGGCTTCTCCTCCGCAGGCTTCCCTTCATCTGGAGCGGATTTTTACCAGCAGGCTGTGCAGGTTGCCCCTGCCCCTACAGGTTCTGCACCTTGCAGTAATATAGGCTGATCATCCTTTTTTTCTGTTCAGATGTTTTTCCGTCCAACCCTTTCAGTAAATCGTCAAGCGGGTCGCTTGGTTGGCTCTCAATCACCCTTTATCTGGGCGTACTGCCAGAATCTAGCAGCCTTTTCCGCCCCCTCTCGGCAATAACAACGCATCCCCGACCTCTGGCGGTGTGCCGTCATCAGGAAGGTTGTTGATGAATTTAATTAACGATACATTGGTGTTGCATTTTTGAGCAATCCCTTCCCATGTATCTCCGGCCTGTACTTCATAAAATGCCTGCCGGTAATCTTCCGACTCGTTATTTTTGTTCTCCGTCTCTCGAAGTTTAATTTCATATACTCTAGGTGCCATAATCGGCTGTGTTATGACATTTTCCGCCCAGTAAAAAGGTTGAGTACTGAATGCGGCATCTTGTCGCTGTCCCTGAGGCCCAAAAACGCACCCAAATCTTTTTCCCGGCAATCAATTCTGAGTCAAATGCCGCCCTACCGTTTTCATCGGCAACATCTTTACGCAATGTAGAGGTCGTACTGCATGATTTGGTAGTGACATTTGGCTATAGGTTTGCAGTCGGCATCCAAAAATTCAAAACGATATTGGGCCATTATTTTTCCCTCGCTTTTCTTCACCCGGCAGTAAGCGGCATTACCTGCAAAAATTTTTACTGTTTCGGCTGTATCCGAATATAGCCTATCGGTTCTTCCCATTTTATCAAGTATACCATGCTGACTTTCCTGCCTTTATTACCTATTACCGTAAAAGGAATCTTTTTCCTCTGAAAAACCAAATATGTCGTAAAGATCAAGTTTGTTACTAAATATTTGTAAAGGTGGGATATTTTTGTAATGGATAATTTATGCCTTTAGATTCAGACACCACCAACGGTGCCCTCAACCGCACCACCTTCGGACTGCCGATCTCCACCTCCCCGTTGCTCAGCTTGATATACGCCCCTTTGCAGGGTAATCAGAACCTCCTCCTTCGCCGCTATGGTGATTTTCCCCGCGCTACTGGTCAGGATGGCGTCTTTTAAGGCGTTCAGCTGCAATTCGTCGTTCTGTGCCTGTACGGTGACTGCGCCTTGGTTGGCCTGTACTTTGATTCCTTGGCTTTGGGGCAAACAGGTTTTGAGACCTCTGCCGCATGGGCGGTCAGGCTTTGGCCGGCGCTGATGTCGGTATGGTTGCCGCTAGGGAATCTTTATGTATTTGCACTAATAATCAACAATGGATTGACCCTCTTGGCTTAAATTCTCTTGCCCAATGCCTCAATCCTGCGAATACGATACAATGTGCGGAAGCAGGAATGATTTCGGCTCCTCCAGTAACGGCACCAACAACAGTAGGAGGAGTTACAAAAGGGAGCTCTTGCAACAGGTACAGGTATAGCAGCGATCTCCATATCGAAAGTAAGTCCTGATGCCATCGCCTTTATCAAATGCTCATAATTCTGGTCAAAATTATGGTGGTAATTGCACGCCCAAAAGAGCATCGCGCTCTAACTGCCATGAAAATGAGTTTCTGCAATGCTCCACGCAGCTGTCATCTCTAACTGATCAAAGTGAAATAGCTGTGCGAGAATCATTTGCTTTAGGGTGTGCTCAAATTCGTTCGAAAATAAATAACAAGTGCTTTGCTGGCGGAGACCAAATACATCGTGATGAAGAGAAAAGAAGCTTGGGACGTATAGGGCAACTTGTCGTGCAAAGTTAAAATTATGAACACAATATTAGATTTTTACAGATATAAATAAAATGACAAGAATTATCCAGGAAAAATTTCCTAGTTCTTTTTGTATTATATTCATTAAATAATGAAGAAATTCAAAAATTTAATTCCTATGAAATAAATACTATTGAAATCTTCAATAATAAAACTTGGTTGGATATTCTAAAAATTATAACTATCTGGATTGTAATCAACTAATTGACGGTACTTATCCTTCATTATATCCACCTAGCACTATATTTTTGCGATATTCCTTATGATCATTTTTATTAAAAAAATTTATATTTAATTTTACAGGATTATTCTATATTGGTGCTTTAATAGAAACAAATAATAATCAAGAAAATGGAAACTACTGTTTTACAATTTGCAAGTTTATGGATTTAGGTAGCCTTTATTATAATGAGGATAGGGACAGGTTTACTGAGTTGATTGATTTATACAATGATGAACAGTTATTGATTATATCCAGTTTAATGATTTATCTAGAAAAATTTTGTGGATATCTCATTTATTGGTAAAAAATATTGGCACTTTATTCATAATAATTTATAAAACAACAAGTATGGGTTAATTTGAAAACCTAACCTATGAGCTAACTTGTTAGTTTGGTGTGTCTGACTAATCTACTTACCCTTTCTAATTTCCCTACTGATGAAAATGAGTAATCGTAGGTTGGATTGATAAAACCAACTTTCAAAAATGGTCGTCTGAAAAACTTTTAGACGACCTAATTTATGTACTTACAGTAGCACCAACATTTCTACGAAGAAAAATGGTTAGTTTGTTATCCAATTCAGTAAGCGTAGGTTGGGTTAAAAACCCAACTTTCACAAAGGTCGTCTGAAAAACTTTCAGACGACTTAAAAATACATCCTCGTCAGACGATAACAAAAGTTAGTCTCTACAAGACGGCTGTCCCCGTCATAAAAATACCGCGAGAAGCCCCAGCCACATTGGCACTGAAGATTAAAGAGTAACTAAGTGTCCAGATTACTTCCTATAAAAACTTTAGGTCAGACAAGAGAACCTGTAATCAAATCGGTATTCTGCGTGAAATGACTGATGAGGAAAGGCAATATTGTGTGGAGCAGTGACTATAGCAGCTGGGGCAAACTGACCCAAGAAAGTCGTCTGAAACTGGATATACATCAACCCTTCCGTCTGCAGAATCAGTATTATGATGAAGAGACGGGACTGCATACTAACTTCTTCCGTTACTATGATCCGGAGATTGGGCGGTTTACGCAGCAGGATCCGATTAAGCTATTGGGGGAGAAAGTTTGTATGCTTATGCTCCCTAATGTCCAAAAATGGATAGATTTTTCAGGGTTAGAATCTTTCAACCTTCAATCTTTTTGGTATTTCCGAGAGAGCTGCCTCAAACTTGTATAGCAAGGGATGAATAATCTTGCGACACAGCTAAACCCGCAAGCACAAAAATATTCGAGTATACTGTTGGTGCAGATGTATCTGGAGATATTGCTGCTTTAGTAAATTTAGTGCATCTGGTGGTTACTTGCAGTCACAAAATACCACAGGACAAACTAATAAATGTGTATATATGACATTGTGCGGAGGTGCTGGTCCTGTAGGAGGAGCAAAAGCAGCTCTCCAAGGAGTTTATTCAAATCAGTCAACCTCAAGCGGTTTATCTTTTCCTACTTGTACGGATATAACAGGAACGGCGGGAGGAGGATGGGCGGCATCTGGTTGCATAGATCCAAAAACAGGAAGTTTTTGCAGCAACAACTGGACCTGCAGTTGGAGTTCAAGCAGGTGGAAGCGTCAAACAATGTATGCAAGCGACGATATGCACACCATTCCGATAATTATTTTTGATTTCCCAAAATATTATGTTGATATTATTTTGATAATAGTAGCTTGGAATTATTTGGTTGTAGCTATTTCGAGAAACAATCATCTGATATAAGACAGATTGTGCTATCACTATATCCGGGCAATCTATAAAACAACTGATTCAATGTGCTCAAAGTGGAGATGCAGTCAGTCAATATAATTTAAGTGTGAAAATATCGTGATGGAATAGATATTCAACAAGATTTTGAACAAAGTTTTTTATTGGACTCAACGTGCTGCTACACAAGGATTAGCTGAAGCAGAAGCTAATCTTAGTTGGTTTTTATGAAACTGGATTTGGAACACCAAAAATCCTGAACAAGCTTTCTTCTGGGCAAAAGCTGCAAAGAAAATACCTATAGCAATAAATAATTTTGGGTAGCTATTATCAAAAAGGATTTGGCACCTCTATTAATTTTAGAGCTAGGGGCGGCGTATTTTTCTACAAGCCGCAGAAGAAAGGCAACCTTTTCACTTGCTCAAGTCAATTTGGGGTTTTGCTTATTTCTATGGAAATGGTGTTCCGCAAAATACCGAACGAGCTTTGTTTTTGGACAAAAAGCTGTGGAACAAGGTGATTCGTAAGCTATGACTAATCTAGGTAAATTTTTATAAAGAACTGGGACAGCTAAATGAAGCGTTTATGTGGACAGAAAAAGCAGCAATGATGGGAAATTCTTTGGCTGAGGCAAATTTGGGCTTTATGTATGCGAACGGTATTGGCGTAAATGCAGATAAAGACAACAGCTTGGTTTTTGGCTTGATAAGTCAATGAAACAAAAATAATTCTTACGCATTTTTCCTAATGGGTACTCTTTTATTCACAACCAAATCCAACTTTTCCTTTTGATGAAGCCAAAAGCCTACAAATATTATCAAAAAGCTGCTGAGATGGGTAATGCCCAAGCACAAAATAATTTAGCTAATTGGTTAATGAACGGGCGTTATATTCCTAAAAATGAAACTGAGGCACTAAAATGGTATGAAAAAGCAGCAGAAAATGGTTTACTCATATCCATGCAAACTTTAATTAAAATCTACGGGGAAGGCTCTAAAAACATTCCCAAAAATGAGGCCAAAAAGCAATATTGGCAAAATAAGCTTTCTAGGTAAAAATTCTTTTTATCCAGCCGTTCACAATCCAAAAGATGTCGCTGCTAGATTACCGAACACCGTTACGACGTACTGGGCAACCGCATCCAAACCATCCTGCCTACAGGTGAAGTTTTAAACCGCCTGTATTACGGCAGCGGACATTTGCACCACATTAACCTCGACGGCACCACCCTTGCCGACATCGAGCGTGATGCTCTGCATCGCCCAGTCGAGCGGACTATCGGCAAGCTGAATACCCAATTCAACTTGACCCATTAGGCCGTCTGAAACAACAAATCGTCCAACCGAACAGCCACAACAAAGCAGACCCAGCCGTCCTTATCGGTCGCCGTTACCAATACGACACTATCGGCAACCTTATCCATACCGATGACCAAACCAACGGTAGCAGGGGATTACACCTATGACGCACTGGGCAGAATTACCCAAAGCGCAGACGACCACTACCGCTACGACCCTGCCCACAACCTTACCGACGGAAGCAGAATCAGTGGCAAACCGAACGCACCTTTGGCAAACATATCCGCCAACAAACACAATACGACCCCTGTGCGTGCAGAATCCTGCAGCAAATCCACAACCGCAGCCGGCGCGAACCCCAAGGGCAGTCCGAAGCGCAGCCCGAATTGGTTTATTACCAAAACGAGCCGCAACTGTTCCTATTACAGACGGCCTTTGTCATCATATTGCCAGCGGCTGGTATAGCCCTGAGCAGTCGGTATGACTTGAGATTTGTCCGTCCTTTGTCCAAGTCAGTGTTTTAATGCCTCCGAGTGCGTCGGTGATTTCTATCGGTAAGCCTGCATCATTGTAGCGATAGCGGGTTTCGTTCTCTTCGGGGTCTGTTTCGAGAATCATGTTGCCGTTGGCATCATATTGACGTAACCAGCGGTGTCCTCGGGTCGGTAACGGCAGTCAGATTATTATCGGCATCGTATTCGAAAGAAACGACAGTGCCGGTGGGTGGTCAAGCGGAGAGGATTGGTGGTGGAAAGGCCGTCTGAAAGTATTTTTCAGACGGCCTTTAGACATAGGGATTGACAACACAATCATTATTTAATCAGTATTTTTACCTTTATTTTTCAAATAGTCGGTATATATCTTCGGCAATGGGTCTTGATAGCTTTCATCTATTTCTATGCCCTGCCTTTTTCAGCTCGCGTTCTTCTTCCATACGGTATTTATCATTAGACTGCAATACTTCTTCCACCATGGGCAGCCACTTTGCAGGGATAAAGCGGTCGTCGTTATCTCTCTTGTAAACACCACTGTAATCCTGAAATTTATATTCCAAAGCATCAAACTCCATGCTAATGGTATAGACTGCCTCTCCATTTCTGAACTCAGTATTATCCCCATAATGTAATCTTCAATATAATATCTTCCGCATAGAGCAAAAAGAAAGAGAATGTGACGTATCATTAAAAAGCTCTTTCCATTCTTTCTCTGACGGTTCGTATTTTTAGATAATTAAATATTGGCTCTGAATCCCAAGTTTTTACTTCCTATAATTCTAGGCGAACCATGAACATAATATTGTTTCCAGCCTTTAGCTTGCAGCTCCCGCAGCAGCTCCAAAAACTTTTCCTTGCCTGAAGATGTTTTGTCAGGTCGGTCGGAGCGGTGAAAACTCCGCATCCACTTCAATACTGGTTACACCCCAGCCGTTTCCTTCCTGACTGGAAGCCAGTACGTGGCTGTTGTCCGGCAGCATAAAGCTGTGTTCCCATGCTTGAAGCGTATCTTGGGGTAACCGCCCAGACTGATAAAGCCTGTACTGTATATTTGTTCGTAACCGCCGTTTAAGCGATTAGCCAGTTCTTGCTCGTTTTTCACGCAGGAGATTTCGGGAATGCCTGTATTCATTTTCCAATCCTTTTTGGGCAAATAGGGGGACATATGCAATAGCGCATACGGTAAATACTGCTAAGACAGGGGAGGATTTTGAGGAGTTTTTTTCATATACGGTTCCCTTTTAAGCCTTGGGAGTCAGTTTGTCCGAATACCATCCAGCCAAGGCTTTGAGCGAGGCATGGATTTTTCAGGCTGCTCCTTCATCAGTCTGTAGTATTTTCTTGCTGCCTCCGTAATCCATATCATACGGTGCTCGACATTTTCCACTTCAAAGGCACTGGTCCGGAAGGTATGTATTGTATATGTTGATTGACGGAATTTGACCTCTGTTTGGTTCTCGGCATTTTTCCAAAACCTCTTTATCCGAAGGAGTGCTGACAAACCTTGAATCTTGACTATTTTGATGTTCGGTCAGTACCAACTTCAAATCAGGGTGCTGCAATGGAAACAAACGGATTCCTCATCAGTTCCATTGCGCTTCTCAGTTTGGGCTTATTCAGCAAAAGGGGTTGCAGGACGACTCGTTGCTCATGGTTGGCAGAGTTCGATCAGGTGTTTTGAATTGAACTTCTCTGATCTCTTCTTTAGGCCGTTTTTCTCAATAATTTTCTACTTCTTGTAAATATTCAAAGGTTTCATCAAATAAGCCCCCTTCCTTGTTTTTGAAGTAGCCAATTTCCTTTAATGCCTCAGGCTCTCCAAAAAAACTGATAAACTGCTGGATTACCGTTGCAACTTTGGGTTGAATCTTGGCTAAGTTAGAATAATCCCGCTTTTCAAAACATTTGTTGAAACTTTGTTCGCATTGGTTATACCCCCAGTGCCAAGGGGAAACATCCATAAACAGCCAAAAATTTCCGGCGGCCAGAAATTCTAGTTGCTTCAGTATCAAAATTAGACTGCCATGCGCTAACTGCCATGCGCTAAAAAGAAAAGGCAACTGTTTTTAGAAGCAAATGCCCCTAAGCCCATCCAATAATACCTGCCCATCAGTTTTGGGATTGCCATATTTTTTTCCTGTTCCAAATAAAAACGTGCATAGATACCGGCAATGGTCTTTGCCCTTGCTATAGGACTCGGGCTGAAAACGGCAGTCTGCCCATTTCGCGATGCAAAGGAAAGCTGCATATAGGCATATTGCTGCCACATAAATCAAAACGGCAGTTTGGCGGCAGAGGACGGCTTCGTTCAACAGGGTCGTCTGAACTTTTAGGCTTCGTCAGGGGTTTTGGGATGAAGACCCCAGTGTTGTTGTTTGCCCAGTAAGACGGTGTTGTCGGTAGATTCTTCGGATTGTTTGTTGTCGGTTTCGGCAAAGAGGTCGGTATCGGCGGTGCGGTAGTTGTAGTCGGCACTGCGTATGCCTTCGACGATGGGGTTGTGACGGATGCTTAGGTTGAAGAGTGCTTCGGTACCGGTGCTTTCCAGTCCGGCATGGGGAGCGTGCAGGAAACGGGCAGGCTTGGGTCGCGGAAGTAGTGTTCGGGACTGTCGCCGAAGACGACCACGTCGCCATGTTGTTCATTCTGCTCGAAGGCATACCAGATGCCTTCTTCTTCACACAGAACGGTTGATAAAGGCGAAGTCGCTTTCGAGATACTGGGTCACATACTCGCGGACGGTGTAGCTGCGGCTTTTTTTGGAAAACGGTAGTCGACACCGGAGAAGCCGTGGTGCTTGAAGACGGCGGCAACGATGTCGGGGACGGTTTGGTTTTGAAACAGTCAGGGAGGATTGGAAATGCTTTAGAGCCGCGAGCGCGGCTCTAAAACAAAGCGATAAACGGTTTCATCCTTGAAACCGACAGTTTTCTCGCATGAGGTGATAATGCCCTGCCATTGTTTTCGCCGGCGGGTCGTCCGAACCGGCTGCGACGGCGACTTCGGACAATACGGCCTCCTGCGGACGGATTTCAAATGCTGCGCGCTGGTTGAGGTAGGAAGAGAGGCAGTGAGGAATCGGTGGAGGTGGCGGTGATTTCGACGCGGTAGGCGGTGTTGGCGGCTTCGGAGGCGGTGAAGGATTTGACGGAGAGGAGGGGAGAATCAGGGCGAAGGTGAGGTGGTAGGATTGGCGGGCAGTCATGGTCGGGTATTTCTAAGATGACGATGAAATTTGTACGGTAGCTTGAATGGCATCAACGGTAAAGCAAATGGGATAAGCGATGGAAAGGCCGTCTGAAAGGTAACCAAACTTGTTGACTCTCTTTCAGACGGCCTTATCGATTACAACAAAGGTTTGCCTCTCTTAAGTCCTGCTTAAAAACTTCGGTTCTTTCTGCAAAATAGGGCAAGAGGTCGGGATCCTGATAGTTTGTATCGATCCGATACCCCTGCTTGGCCAGCCTTGCTTCTCGTTTTGGCGTTTTGCCAGTTCGATGCGGCGGTAGCGTTGCCAGTACCAGTAAGATTGTCTGTAATGTCCTGTTTGGCCGCAACCCGCTCTTCACCATGCAGGTCTTCCAAAAATGTTAAGTACATTTGCTCACGCCAGCTCATTCGGGCAGTCGTAAACGAAATCCTCATCATATACTGCCCCCATTCGTTAAAATTTAATGTACTGTTGATACGGTCCAAATCCTCTTGGTCTTTAACGGTCTGACTCAGGGTAATACTCATTTCGATACCATCCAGATAGAAATCTGTAAAATGCCACTCCGTGAAACTACCTCCATCCACGTTTGGAAATCCGGCAGGGGTTTTGGGATCGGTTATATATCCCAAACTGAAGTTTTCTTCATCCTGAAAAATACCTGATCGCATCTTTTCCCGATAATCTAGGGCGTGAAAAGGGACAAACTTCTCTGCCAGCCACTGTCCTGTATCCGCTTCATCAGCTAACCCATAAATCATAGGCCCTCACGGTGGCGGATAAATTCATCGGCACTGATGCCGCTATTTAAATCGATACCGATCACGCCTTCCCCTTTCGGTTCCAGCCATGCCGTACCCATTGCGGTAAAAGTATGCGGGATGATCAGGTCATGGCGGTCGTGACGGATGGTTACAACCCCCAATTGCTTGGGCGGCCATCTCAAATCCAAAAAAGCCAGCGATTTCGCCGGCGGTGCGGTGATCCGTAACCGCGCCTGCCTGCTTAAAGCTTTCCGACCCATTTTTGCCCAATTCCAAAGTTACCTCCTGCGGCATGATTTTCTCCTTGTTTAAAGCATGAACGGTGAATGAAACCAAAGCGATCAAGACGGCGGTCAGCAAAGCCGCCACGAGACGCTCACTGATTACCCTGCGGGTCGTTTGAGTAGCCATCGGTTTTTCCTTGCTTGGTGCTATTTACCCATGTGGCGATAATACGCAAATGTCCTTCGATGTAGTTTCTTCCGGTCTCCGAACTCATTAATCTATGATATTTATCTGCCACATCTAAAATCCATTTTCATCCTGCTGTCGTATTCCTCTGCCTTCATGTTTGTCGGTGCATAGGAAAACGGGTCTTCAACCAGCCTGTATTTGTCCTTTTCCGCCTGAGGCGGCGGCATACCGTGCCGGTTGAAAGATTCGCCCGCATTACCGTATTTTTCCACATTTTGAAGATAGACAGCGTACGATTCTTCCTCATAGCTGCTGTGGAAGCGGATAAAGGTTTTTGGCCTTCCCCAAAACCGCTGCGCCGACGCACCCTTCCGCATCCACGGATGGTTCCAACATATGTTTTGCAGGATATTCTGCTGTTCCTGTACGGCAATCTTTTCAGGTGTTTGATTTGCAAATCTAAAGCATCTTTTTATTATAAGGCTTCAACTGTTCAATTCTTGGCAAATATTTAAAGGCATCCAGAACCTCTTTAGTCAGCTTGAATCCTTTAACCCCGGGCAGAGCGGTGGAAGCCCAAGGCAGGGCATTTATTGCCTTTCTGACCGGTTCGACATAATGCCCTGCATCGCGGCTGCCTTTGCACTGATCGAACGAGGCGGGGCTGATCGCCCAAGCCCAGTGCCACGGCGCGACATCCATAAACAGCCACAGGTTGCCCTTGGCAAAGATATGTACCGATTTCGGGGCATCAAACAAACTGGCGACCAGCTTATTGCTTTGATAACCCGTCCGCGTCAGCCAGGCATCAAATGTGGCTGCTACCATTTTTGAGGCAAATGCACCTAACCCCATCCAATAAAAACGCCCTTTCAGACGGGGATTGCCACCCAGCTCTTTTTCCGTTTCGAGATAAATCCGCGCATATATGGCCGCAATCCTCCGCGCCCGCTGTTCGTACCACGGTTCGAGATGGTAGCGGTTGCCTTCCACACGGTTCGACAGTTTTACATAGGAAGTTTGTTGCAATAAAGACCAAAACGTTGTGCAGCTACATCTTTCAGAATTGCAACTGTTTGGGGTTTGATTGGTTTTGTGCGGTACTGAAAGGTCAAATCGGTTGCCATTATGCTTCTCAAATGGTTTGTCTGCATCAAAATCCATCCATTGCAGTTCGGTTCTCAAATCCTGCTGTTTTTTTCCGTATGAAGACGGCTGCTTAACCCGTGTCTGGAGGCTTTTTCTTCCAACACTTTATCATCGGCATAAATTTTTATACTCAACATAAGGCATGGGCATTCCGTCGGGCAGTAAAAATTGGAACTGTTCGTCATACCGCTCAACCGCAGGCATCCCTTCATATTCACCCCTGCCGAGTTTGGTCCCGGGACCACCAACGGCGCCCCTCACCCGCACTACCTTCGGACTCCCGATCTCAACTTCCCCGTTGCTCAACTTGATATACGCCCCCTTGCAGGTAATCAGAATCTCTTCCTTCGCCGCTATGGTGATTTTCCCTGCGCTGCTGGTTAAGGTTGCGTCTTTCAGCGCATTCAGCTGCAACTCGTCATTCTGTGCCTGCACTTCCACTTTGCCCTGATTGGCCTGTACCTTGATGCCGCTGCTTTGCGCAAACAAGTTGAGACTCTCTGCCGCATGGGCGGTCAGGCTTTGTCCCGCAGTGATGTCGGTATGGTTGCCGCTGACGAGGTGGATGTTTTCATTGGCGGTGTGCAGTTGGCTTTGTTGTGTCGCGGTAGCAATACCGGCAGGTGCGGTTTGGATCAAACCTGCCTCTTTCAGGTCTTTGAGGGCGTCTTTCAGACGACCCCTGTGGGTTTCTTCATCGGTGTGGTGGTTGTTGGCGGTTTGGGCGGCTTTGTTCAGGCTTTTGGCCAGGGAGAGTGCTTGTTCGAGTTGGGCGATGGCATCGTCCATATCCAGCACTTTGCCATTGGCGTCTTGGTTTTTGTGCGCTGACAAGTATGCCTTTACCCGCCCGTACGGCACCCCAGCCGTCGGTTCTGAGTTCGAAGCCTTCGCCGTTCTCTCCGCGTTTTGCCCTACCGCTGTCGACGATGTGGCCGAGGTTGAGTTGGGATTTCTGATAGTCGGTGGCGAGTTTGATGTGTTCCTGACCTTTTTGGTCTTCCATCCTGAGTTTGTTGTTCGCCCAGGTACGGATGACGTTCCTTGTGTTCCAGTCGGCAGGGATGTGGTCGGGATGGGCGCTGTCGTGCATGACGCCGGAGATATACGGGCGGTCAGGATTACCTTGGACGAAAGACAACATGACTTCGGTGCCTTCGTGCAGGGGAAGTGGATGCCGTATTCGGGACCGGCATAGGGTTTGGCCAGTCGGACGGGACGGCTTTTCGCCGCCAGGGGCTCCATTCGTCCAAATCAAACGGCAGTTTGACGCGGTAGCGCCCATGTCGTCGATGTAGGCGTAGGTGCAGTTCTCCGCCGCGGTTACCCGTGCGGGCAGTGTGCCGGCGATATGGGGGCGCGAGGGTGGTGCGTTCAGGGACGGAAGGTGTGTTGAGCGGGTATGGCGGTAAAGAGTATGGGTGTAGGCGCTATCGCGGCTGCCGCTGTGTTCCATGGAAAGTACCAGCCAGCCGTCGGGTGCTTCGGGAAGGCGGTATCGGTTTGGAACACTTTCATCGGGGAAAGGGCAGTGACATTGCCGCTGCCGTTGGCAACGGTTTGGCGGCAGAGGACGGCTTCGTTCAGCAGGGGTCGTCTGAACTTCGGCTTCGTCGGGGGTTTTGGGATGGAGTCCCCAGTGTTGTTGTTTGCCCAGTAAGACAGTGTTGTCGGCGGACTCTTCGGATTGTTTGTTGTCGGTTTCGGCAAAGAGGTCGGTATCGGCGCTGCGGTAGTTATGATCAGCACTGCGTATGCCTTCGACGACGGGGTTGTGGCGGATGCTTAAGTTGAACAGCGCTTCGGTACCGACGCTTTCCAGTCCGGCATGGGGACGGTAGGAAACGGGCAGGCTTTGGTCGCGGAAGTAGTGTTCGGGACTGTCGCCGAAGACGACCACATCGCCATGTTGCTCATTCTGTTCGAAGGCATACCAGATGCCTTCTTCCTCACACAGACGGTTGATAAAGGCGAAGTCGCTTTCGAGATACTGGGTCACATACTCGCGTACGGTGTAGCTGCGGCTTTTTGGAAACGGTAGTCGACACCGGAGAAGCCGTGGTGCTTGAAGACGGCGGCAACGATGTCGGGGACGGTTTGGTTTTTGAAACAGTCGGGAGGATTGAATGCTTTAGAGCCGCGAAGCGCGGCTCTAAATACGAAGCAGTAAACGGTTTCATCCCTTGAAACCGACAGTTTCTCGCATGAGGTGATAATGCCCTGCCATTGCTTCGCCGGAGATTCGTCCGAACCGGCTGAAAAGGCGGCGGCCACTTCGGACAATACGGCCTCCTGCGGACGGATTTCAAACGTTGCGCGCTGGTTGAGGTAGGAGAGAGAGGCAGTGAGGAATCGGTGGAGGTGGCGGTGATTTCGACGCGGTAGGCGGTGTTGGCGGCTTCGGAGGCGGTGAAGGAGCGGACTGAAAGTGATGGGGAGAATCGGGCGAAGGTGAGGTGGTAGGATTGGCGGGCGGTCATGGTCGGGTATTTCCAAGATGACGATGGGGAATGGGCATGGTAGTTTGAACGGGGGCGGTCAAGCTGGGGAGGATTGGTGGTGGAAAGGCCGTCTGAATAGTAGTGAAGTACACCTCAAAAAATTGAGCATTCTTCCAACCGCCAAGGTCAAGGTGTGGTTTTTATGGCCAAATATGCATTGAATTTCAAATATCAAACCTTACTCCACTACCTGCGTATAAGCAGCCAATGGCATACTGTTCAGACGGCTTTTCGAGCTTAATCCCACCAATTCCACCAGTGGCGGGCGGTTTTCTTTTGGGACTGTACTAGATTAGCCCTAAATTCTACACCAATCCCGCAGGATTTTAGCTGTTGAGACGGTGTGCCGAAGTTAAACCGAAATTCGCATTCTTTCAAGAACAGCGGGAAGGATTTGCGATCAATTCCGTTGTATTAGCGCAAGACGCGTTTTGCCTGATTCCAAAAATTCCCAATGCCGTTAATGTGGTTCCGGCGGTCGGCAAATTCCTTGGGAATGGTTGATGCGGTAATGGATGAAACCGCTCACGTCCAACTTGTCGTAGCTGCCCAGGCTATCGGTATAAACAATACTGTCCGGCATGATTTTCTGTTTTGACAACAGTCATCAAAGTATCAGACTTGGCATTATCTACGACAACGATATAAACCCGTCCGTTGCGTTTCAGAATGCGGAAGACAACCACTTTTCCTGCCGCACCGCGACCACGTCTGCCTTTACACCATCCACCGAAATAGCTTTCGTCCAATTCAATAGAGCCCTCAAAAACCTCATCGGCAGCCAAGGCCAAATGATGGTTGATGACCATGCGGATTTTGCGGTAGAACAGAATGGCGGAGTTGGTACGTGTCAGCCCTTGCATTCCGTACCGTTGTCGGAGTAAACGCACTCAATCAGGTATGGGCGGGGATTAATCAGGTGTACGGTAAATGGTGACACGGCTGACTTGGTAGCGGTGTACCAGAGAGGTGACGCTTTCCTTCTCCTGTGTATAGGCCAGCCAAATAGCTTGGTGGTGGTGCGAGGTGAGGCGGGTGTTTTTGTGCATGTTCATGTTTCAGTATTCTCCTGGAAATACTGTAGACAACGCTACTGGTTTCTACATACAACAGCAGCCCGCATTGTGAACGGTAGTGGAGGAGTGTAGCTGCTGCTGAATTACATTTTCAAGAAACATTTAGATTGGAATAAAACTCAGGTTTTCGTGGTTAAAAAGTCCTAGGTATAGCTCGAAACAGATACTTTCCAATTTTCAATTGAGTCAGTCATTTCAATAAATTCACATATGAATTCCAAGGCATATAAACCCTAAAAAGAAACCATAAAAATAGGGATGTGAAACGAATACTTTCCCTAAGATTTTCTTTCTCAAATTTAATCCTTTTGGCAAATAAAACGACTATTAATCCTAAGAAAAATATGAGAAATAATACCCCTTATAGTATGCCTGTTTTAAAAATATAGGGAAGCAATATAGCAATCCGATATACCCTGCTTTCAGAAAAAAAGATACATGGTGTCTCCGAGTGCCAAATATATAATCAAATAGGGAAAAGAAGTGCCAATAGCCAATAAAAATAAGTTTTTCATTTGTTGTTCTTTCTTGTGGCGTTAAGATTCTTTATAGGCAGTAATCTGGACAATTAGCCACATCTTTGCTTTTCAGTGTCAGAGAATGTATTTTAGGTCGTCTGAAAGTTTTTTTCAGACGACCTCTGTGAATGTTATTTTTAATCTAACCGACAGATCGCTGTGTATAATACGAGAGCTAGCTTTATAATTAATGTTGAGTTAGATTGATGAATAATTTATCTATTGTGATTTTTATTCCTAGGCATAAAAATCCTAATAAAAACCATAAATATATTGCAGAAGAAATCAAGATTTTTCCCTAGAGTTCTATTTTTCCAATAGAGCCCAAGTAAAAATAATAAAAAAATAGAGGGAAGTCCAATATAAATATAATATTTAAGCCAACCTAATTGATTAAATTTGGTTATAATGGAGTAGAGACCAATAAATCCTCCTGCCCAAAAATAATTATCGTAGGTCCTAAAAATAACTGTTATTATATGAGGGAGAAGTATACATTTCATCCATTTTTGTATTTATTATTCATTTTATTTCCTAATTACTAAGATGGTATCGTATTGATTCAAGTAGAGCAGGAGCTCCTTGCTCCACAATGCCTCCAGGATCAACAAAAGTATGCTTGATAGGATCAGTTTCGCCACTATACATATCTGGAGTTCCACCACATTTTTGAAAAACTTATGATTTTGATCAACTAAGTTACCATTCTTATCATAGAAACATTCGTTCATTAATCTAGCCGGTGAGGCTGTTACATTTTCTAAATAACCATCAAATCCACAGTGAAAAACCTTACTATTACCAAAATAGGGTTTCCAATTATTGAGTTCATGTTTAGGAGCTTTCTTGGGGCAAGGTCTCATAGCCCTGATTTGATACTTTTGTCGCCTCTCAATTACTGATTTTGTAAAAACCAATATAATCACCATACTCATCTATATCATTATCAGGAGATAAACCTAGCCAATCTAGCCAATTTTTGAACATTGAGGGCATAAGCATACAAACTTTCCCTCCTGTTAGCTTAATCGGATCCTGCTGCGTAAAACCGCCCAATCTCCGGATCATAGTAGCTGAAGAAGTTGTAATGCAGCCCTGTCTCTTCATCATAATGCTGATTCTGCAGACGGAAGGGTTGATGTATATCCAGTTTCAGACGACCTTCTTGGGTCAGTTTGCCCCAGCCGCTGTAGTCGCCGCTCCAAACAATATTGCCTTCTTCATCGGTCATCTCGCATGGGATGCCGGGTTCTCTGTATCTGACCTAAAGTTTCATAGGAAGTAATCTGGACATTTCGTTACCTCTTTAATCTTCGGTGCCGATGCAGCTTGGGCTTCTTTTGCGGTATTTTTGTGACAGGGACAGCCATCTTGTAGAGACTAACTTTTGTTATCGCCTGACAAGGATGTAGTTTTGGGTCGTCTGAAAACTTTTTCAGACGACCTTTGAGAAAGTTGGGTTTTCAACTCATATGATTACTGAATTTATTTTATTTTAATTTTTCTTAAAATTTTAGTGATTAGCCATCCTAGTAAGAACCACCATATTGTATTCAGAAATATAAATACAAAAATTGGCTAATGGCCCATTTAAATAGCTGGATAAAAATAAGGATAAAATGGAAAATGGTAAAGGCTGAGGCAAAAAAGAAAAACCTCCCCAACTACCCTCTATATTAATAAAATAAAATAATAATTGATGTTGTTAAATATAGTGATGCAAAGCAAAGTGCCTAATCTATTCTTCAAGAAAAAACATATACTACCTCCTCTTATCTTCTTATCAACATATTGAAAAACTCATCAGCAGAAGGGGCTCTATTAGGTACATGTGTTAATCCATCATAACAAGAAACTGCATTATCTCCAGCATCTGGGAAATTATTCTGATTCATCCAAAGTTCTAAGCTAAATTTTTAGCATAAGAATTTTTGACTTGATATTTTTGTATTTTCAGAAGCTCTACCTAACTCCCTATCACATTGGGTCATACATTGTCCTCGTAACTGTTTGTTACATGGAAAAGCCTCACGACATTGTGCATAACATTTATCATGGTTCTGACAGGCCTTATCTATCATATCTATAGGCTGTTTGTAGTAGCCATTTTGATCATTCTGTGATGAGTAAGATTCCCAGTGTCCCCCTGTCCAGCCAGAATCACACCAATTACCATGATATTTGAAGTTCGTAAGGCCTAATACATCGACTGAATTAGTCGTACTTGCGGCAAAAATTATAGAAATTTGTTCCGCCTTCTAACCCAATCGGATCCTGCTGCGTAAACCGCCCAATCTCCGGATCATAGTAGCGGAAGAAGTTGTAATGCAGCCCAGTTTCTTCATCATAATACTGATTCTGCAGACGGAAGGGTTGGTGTATATCCAGTTTCAGACGACTTTCTTGGGTCAGTTTGCCCCAGCCGCTATAGTCGCCGCTCCAAACAACATTGCCTCCCGCATTCGTCAGCCAAACCCCGGTGCAATTTCAGGTACAGGCTGTTGACACTTCTGATGCTGACACCCGTCAGTTCTCGCGGTATCAGAGGCAGTTAAATCCAAAGCAAACAGCCGCAGGAGCTGGCGAAATTTGGGCTCGTTAATTTTACTGAACTTTTTGGTACTTGTTTTTAAATTCATTTCAGAAGCTTATCACTATATTGAGTAATTTTGCTTCCTAAGCCTCAATTAAAAATTTAAGTATAAGTATTAAAGGTATTGTAAAAGAGCACCATATTTTACAAAATAGAAATTAAAAATTTTTAGGAATATGATTCATGGATGGTTTACCTAATATAATAGCCCAAAAGTAATTTATTACTTTCTAAGTTCTTTGTAATGAGCATTTCCCAGATAGAGTTTATTTTTCTGATATTTTTTTGCATATTTTATATGCAAAATACCAATATGTAAAAACCCAAAAATAGAGTAAGTAATATAAATAATAATTCTGATATATTCATTTTTTTAATCTTAAAATCTCATATTGTTAAATATTTGATCGGGATGCATTTTATTTGGTTCCATTCCTGGGGGTAATTCTATTTTCCTGGGTAAGTATTGTGGTTGTGCTTTTAGGGAGAAGGGCTAGTAAATCAATTGTTTTTGATATCCTATGTTTGCAGTTACTCCTGCACCTTAATAGCCTTTATTTAAACTGGGAGCAATACATTAGTTGCAAACGACCAGTAGCAGAGGTCCCAGCATTAGCTCCGACTGCAGGCCCTGCAGAAATTGTTTGTGTACCTAAATCTATAGCTTTATTAGTAGATGAAAGACTTTGACATATGGCACTAGTGCCGCTAACTCCTCGAGAGACAGTTGCATTACCGCACCCCGGAAACAGAGCCAGTCCATCCAGGGGAGAGGATTGAGAGCTATACACAATCTGTCCTGAAGCTGCTGCTCCTGCTTTTAGTCCTCCGCCTCCTCCAAACACTAAATATATAATTAGATAAGGGAAAAAGAAGTGCCAAAGAGGCTGTATTTTTAGGTCGTCTGAAAGTTTTTCAGACGACCTTTGTGCTATATTATGTTTTCAACTCATCCTGTACTTACTATTCAAGAAAGTTAATCAGTTACTTCTTCTAATGACCATTTGTCGTTAATAATTAGAAACTCTCGTTTGCGATATTCCCCGTTCAGTTCGGTATTTTCATTTATACTTATGTATCTAACACTGTTGTCATCCCTATTAAAATTGAATACCTATACGGGTTTTTAGGATTCGAGTGCCATTATCAATGCCAATCGCACTCAATCCATTTTTCAGTTCTGAGCATTCCTATATAAGAATTGCTGTGTTTGTTTTCAATTACTATATGGGCGTGCTTATCTGTGGGTCCCTCTTCTTCATGTTGACTCAATTAGTAAATTGGTTTTTCCTGAATGGCAAGCCGAGAGGAAAAGTAAAAATATTAGCATTAGTCTATTATTTTTCATGTGATTTCCTTTGAATTTGATTGATAAATCATTTTTCCTTTAATTCGATTCAATTCTGCCCAAGCATCTCTAGGACAATTGTTGTACATTTCTTTTAACTTTAGATATTGATCATCATTGCATTTTGCCAATATTATGACATTTTGTCACTTCGAGATGAAAAATCGATATTTACCACACTTTCTGCTGTTACAGGATCTGCAAGAGCTGTTTCTAATCCAAATATAGTACCGAAAAATCTACTCACGGTACCCCATCCCCCGGTTATACGAGGCGTCCCAGGAGCATGTTTAACAGTTTGGGTAATGCCTCCAGCAGCTGAAATAGCATTACCAGACTGTCCCACAGCATAACCAGCTGCGGTTGGAACCCCTTTACTAGTTACGGGTTGGCAAGCCAAGCTCTAAGTGATCAAACCATTCCTGAATATTAAATCCAAATGCATAAAAATTTTAATCCCCCAGTAACCCAATCGGATCCTGCTGCGTAAAACCGCCCAATCTCCGGATCATAGTAGCGGAAGAAGTTGTAATGCAGCCCAGTTTCTTCATCATAATGCTGATTCTGCAGACGGAAGAGTTGATGTATATCCAGTTTCAGACGACTTTCTTGGGTCAGTTTACCCCAGCCGCTATAGTCACCGCTCCAAACAATATTGTCTTCCTCATCGGCCATTTCACGCAGGATGCTGATTAGGTTGAGACCTTTGCAAAATTCCCCAAAAATCCCCTAAATTCCCACCAAGACATTTAGGGGATTTTCTGCATGAGCACCTTCTTCCAGCAAACCGCACAAGTCATGATTGCCAAACACATCGACCGCTTCCCACTATTGAAGTTGGATCAGGGTGATTGATTGGCAACCGATCGAGCAGTACCTGAATCGTCAAAGAACCCGTTACCTTAGAGAGCACCGCGGCCGTCCCGCCTATCCACTGTTGTCCATGTTCAAAGCCGTCCTGCTCGGACAATGGCACAGCCTCTCCGATCCCGAACTCGAACACAGTCTCATCACCCGCATCGACTTCAACCTGTTTTGCCGTTTTGACGAACTGAGCATCCCCGATTACAGCACCTTATGCCGCTACCGCAACTGGCTGGCGCAAGACGACACCCTGTCCGAATTGCTGGAACTGATTAACCGACAACTGGCCGAAAAAAACCTAAAAGTAGAGAAAGCATCCGCCGCCGTCATTGATGCCACCATTATTCAGACTGCCGGCAGCAAACAGCGTCAGGCCATAGAAGTCGACGAGGAAGGACAAGTCAGCGGCCAAACCACACCGAGTAAGGACAAAGATGCCCGTTGGACAAAAGAAAAAAACGGCCTCTACAAACTCGGTTACAAACAACATACCCGTACCGATGAGGAAAGGCTATATCGAGAAACTGCACATCACTCCTGCCAATACCCATGAGTGCAACCATCTGTCCCCTTTGTTGGAAGGCATTGCCGAAGGTACGACCGTCTATGCCGACAAAGGCTACGACAGTGCGGAAAACCGGCAACATCTGAAAGAGCATCAGTTGTTAGACGGCATTATGCGCAAAGCCTGCCGCAACCGTCCGCTGACGGAAGCGCAAACCAAAACGTAACCGATATTTGTCGAAGACCCGTTATGTGGTCGAACAAAGCTTTCGGTACGCTGCACCGTAAATTCCGCTACGCCCGGGCAGCCTATTTCGGGCTGATTAAAGTGAGTGCGCAAAGCCATCTGAAGGCGATGTGTTTAAACCTGTTGAAAGCGGCTAACAGGCTAAAGTGTGCCTGCTGCCGCCTAGAAAGCGGCCCGGATGCCTGATTATCGGGTATCCGGGAAGGATTAAGGGGTATTTGGGTAGAATTAGGAGTGATTGGGGGAAATAGCCGAAAACCTGTGTTTGGGCTTCGGCTGTTGGAGGAAAGGCTTTTTTTGCAAAGGTCTCAGGTTACAGGTTTTCTTGTTTCGCACCTAAAATTGTATAGATTAGTAATCTGGACACTTAGTTACTTTTTAATCTTCCGTGCCTATGCAGCTTGGGCTTCTTCGCGTATTTTTGTGGCAGGGACAGCCGTCTTGTAGAGACTAACTTTTGTTATCGCCTGATAAGGATGTATTTTTGGGTCGTCTGAAAACTTTTTCAGACGACCTTTATGAAAGTTGGGTTTTCAACCCAACCTACGCTTTGCTTGCTTATTTAGATTATGCTTGTTATTTAGTGGATTATTTCAAAAATATATTTTAACAAATAAACACATGTAATATCCATAAAAAGAATCGCAAGTATACCGAGTTAAGGTATATGCACTAAATAACAATGTAAATATACTTATGACTACAGAAATCAGTAGGGGTTTTCATATCTCTTATAAAAAAGTAAATTTATCAGAGTGGCTACTGAGAATAGACTTGCAATATAGCTTGATAATCTAATGAATGTAAGTAAATATGAAAATAATTCTGCATCCATCACTATTGATATTTTTCATAATCCATAAGATCATCATAGATCAGTGATGGAAGATTTAGCAAAATTTGAGCAATCAGTAGAAGTAATTTTTTTGCTTCATTTTTATTCCATATTTTTAAGTTGATCATGAATATCTTTAGTTGACCCCCAACTATCCCACCAGCCTAGGGCACCACTTGTATCTATATTGAAAGGAACGTAACGTAGAAAATGGGGAACTGTCGCCACCCCGGTTAGGGAGACTGGGAACTGTTCCTACCTCTGCGCCTCTACAAAAACGAGAACCTTCTGCTTCCATATCTGAATTAGATAACACACTAAACGTTTTTCGTAGCTACATTGGTGCAGCTGTAGGTACATAGCTTTCTGCCATCCCCTGTAGCCTCTTCCTCCTCCTCCCTCTTTTTCGTCTGCGATACAGTTGTATTTTTGCCAGTCCCAAAGTATCGAGCCATACAAAAACATTTTGGGAGCGAGCGCATACAGACTCTCTCCACCTGCTAGCTTAATCGGATCCTGTTGCGTAAACCGTCCAATCTCCGGACCATAGTAGCGGAGGAAGTTGTAATGCAGCCCTGTCTCTTCATCATAATACTGATTCTGCAGGCGGAAGGGTTGGTATACATCCAGTTTCAGACGACCTTCTTGGGTCAGTTTGCCCCAGCCGCTATAGTCACCGCTCCAAACAATATTGCCTTTCTTCATCGGTCATCTCTCGCGGGATGCCGATTTGGTCGTTAGTGGTAATACAAGGATTTCTCGTGCCTTATCTGAGCCATTGTAGGTGGTGATTTGGGCAAGGGGTTCATAGTTTCGGTCTTCGGTATAAATGTAGGTGTAGGTGCGGTCTTTACGGTACTCCTGTAATAAGCGGCTGCCGTCCCACAGGTATTGGATTTCGTTGCCGTCTGGATGGACTTTGGCTATGCGGCGACCTATGGGGTCGTAGCGGTAGCGGTATAAGACAGCGTTTTGTCCGGGGCGATGGATTTCGGCTTCCGCCAGTTGGTTATCAGCATTATAGCGGTAATGTTGGATTTCGCCGTCATGCTGCTGTTTCTCGATCAGGTTGCCCCAATGGGTCGTAGCGGTAACTGGTGCCTTTGTATTGGGTAAGGCGGTTGCCACTGATTCTAGCTTCCGTCGGTGAAGGTTGTGGGCGGGGTCGTAGCGATAGTGTTCGTCCGCGCTTTGGGTAATTCTGCCCAGTGCGTCATAAGTGTAATCCCTGCTGCCGTTGGTTTGGTCGTCGGTACGGGACGAGGTTGCTCGATAGTGTCGTATTGGTAACGGCGACCGATAAGGACGGCAGGGGTCTGCTTTTGTTGTGGCTGCTCGGTTGGGCAATTTGTTGTTTCAGACGACTCTAATGGGTCCAAGTTGAAATTGGGTATTCAACTGCCGATAGTCCGCTCGACTGGGCGATGCAGAGCATCACGCTCGATGTCGGCAAGGGGCCGCCATCGAGGTTAATGTGGTGCGGGTGTCCGCTGCCGTAATACAGGCGGTTTAAAACTTCACCCTGTAGGCAGGATGGTTTTCGGTGCGGTTGCCCAGTACGTCGTAACGGTGTTCGGTAATCTGTGCAGCGACATCTTTGTGGATTGTAAACGGCTGGTACCAGACGAAGAGGTTTATCCAAGTGGATAAGCTGTTCTTTAACCAGTCTGTTGTGCTCATAGCCGAAGCGAAGCTCGCTAGTGGGCGTTGTGTGCTTGGATTAGACGGTTAAGTTTATCGTAGCGGTAGTGGGTGCTGAGGATTTCTCCGCCATCCAGATGACTGTCTTGCTGACGGATGCGATCACTGATACGATCGCGGTGGTAGATGGTTGTCCGTGAGCGGGCGGGTGCGCACGTCGATGTTCCCCAGACGCGAATTGTTCTTCACGTATGAGTTCGCCGGCAGGGTTGTAGGTGTAACGTGTCATTTTTGCCGTCAAAGCCGGTCTCGCGGATTAGACGGTCGCGTTCATCGTATTCGAAGGTATAGCTGTCGCCGTTTTCGTTGACGAGGGTTTTTCAGACGACCTCACGGAATCGTAACGGTATTGGAATGCATCACCCAGCGCGTTGTAGCGGATAGTTGGTTTGTTGTCATTGTCGTAATCGTAGGCGGTACGGGCGTTGCCTTTTGGCATCAGTCAGAACACTCAGTCGACCAGCGTGATCGTAGCTGAAGTGTTCGCTACCGCCATCCGGATAGTCGGTACGCAATGGCTTTCTATTTTGGTAATGGTAGCGCGTGGTGTGACCAGCTGCATCGGTAATACTTTGCTGAGTTTGCCCTCATCGTTATAGGTATAGCGGCTTTGCTGACCGGAACAGTCGGTTTGAGTGCTCAGGCGGTGGTGTTGGTCATATTCGAAAGTATAAGTAGAGACCTTTGCAAAAAGCCTTTCCTCCAACAGCCGAAGCCCAAACACAGGTTTTCGGCTATTTCCAATCACTCCTAATTCCCACCCAAATACCCCTCTAATCCTTCCCGGATACCCGATAATCAGGCATCCAGCCGCCTTTTTAGGGCGGCAGCAGGCACACTCAGCCTGTTAGCCGCTTTCAACAGGTTTAAACACATCGCCTTCAGATGGCTTTGCGCACTCACTTTAATCAGCCCGAAATAGGCTGCCCGGGCGTAGCGGAATTTACGGTGCAGCGTACCGAAGCTTTTGTTCGACCACATAACGGGTCTTCGACAAATATCGGTTACGTTTGGTTTGCGCTTCCGTCAGCGGACGGTTGCGGCAGGCTTTGCGCATAATGCCGTCTCAACAACTGATGCTCTTCAGATGTTGCCGGTTTTCCGCACTGTCGCAGCTCTTTGTCGGCATAGACGGTCGTACCTTCGGCAACGCCTTCCAACAAAGGGGACAGATGGTTGCACTCATGGGTACTGGCAGGAGTGATGTGCGTTTCTCGATATAGCCTTCCTCATCGGTACGGGTATGTTGTTTGTAAACTCGAGTTTGTAGAGGCCGTTTTTCTTTGTCCAACGGGCATCTTTTGTCCTTACTCGGTGTGGTTTGGCCGCTGACTTGTCCTTCCTCGTCGACTTCTGTCGGCCTGACGCTGTTTGCTGCCGGCAGTCTGAATAATGGTGGCATCAATGACGGCGGCGGATGCTTTCTCTACTTTTTAGGTTTTTCGGCCAGTTGTCGGTTAATCAGTTCCAGCACTCGGACAGGGTGTCGTCTTGCGCCAGCCAGTTGCGGTAGCGGCATAAGCAGTGCTGTAATCGGGGATGCTCAGTTCGTCAAAACGGCAAAACAGGTTGAAAGTCGATGCGGGTGATGAGACTGTGTTCGAGTTCGGGATCGGAGAGGCTGTGCCATTGTCCGAGCAGGACGGCTTTGAACATGGACAACAGTGGATAGGCGGGACGAGCGCGGTGCTCTCTAAGGTAACGGGTTCTTTGACGATTCAGGTACTGTCGATCGGTTGCCAATCAATCACCTGATCCAACTTCAATAGTGGGAAGCGGTCGATGTGTTTGGCAATCATGGCTTGTGCGGTTTGCTGGAAGAAGGTGCTTTATGAGAAATCCCCATGTCTTGGTGGGAATTTAGGGGATTTTGGGAAATTTGCAAAGGTCTCAAGTATTGTTTTTGCATCGGTAATTTGGGTAATTTGCCCATTTTCGTTGTAACGGTAACGGGTTGTACTGCCTTTGCTATCGCTTTGGGTCGCAGGTAATCCTTGTTCGTTGTACTCAATCAGGGTCTTTTGATTGTGCGGGAGGGCAATCTCTACCGGTCGGCGTTCTGGTCGTAACGGATGTGCTGGTTTTGTCCGCCTTCTCCGCCAACAAAGGTCAGCAGCCCGCATTCGTTATAACGGTAGCGGGTTTCACGTCCCATTTCATCAGTAATTTTAATGGGGCGGCCTAAAGCATCGCGTTCTGTCAAGACACTACTGCCATCTGCAAAGACTTTTTGACGACTTCGCCATGATGGTCGTAATAAAGGTGTTCACTACGCCCTAATGCGTCAGTGATTTGGGTATCGTCCGTCGGCATAGGCAAAACGCCACTCTTCACCGTTGTCGGTATGGCTGCGCACTACCCGGCCTTGGGGTGTACATGGTCGTATTGATAGTAGGTATTTAATCCGTACCGTAGTCTGGTGACGAATCATCATGTGACGGCGGTAGCCGAAACGTCGGTGAACGAAACCTTCGGCATCTTCTACTGCGACAAGATCGCCGTTGTCGTCATAACGGTAACGAACAAGAAGTTCCCGACCTTCAGGTAGATTATCGTTATAGCTACCCATACTGGTAAGGCGGTAAACGGGGATCTGCGTTAAAGGGCTGAGATTGTCAAATTCAAACCATATCTTCCGGCCCAGTTCGTCAATAACAGTATGAGGCAAACCGGTATCTTCATTATAAACAATACGGTAGCCATTCCCATGACGGTCGCTAACACGCGTAAGAACATAATCGCCATCACCACTGCCGATACGGTTTGTTCCATTCAGATGTAACGGAGAGAATCTCTGTCTACTATCCCCATCCAAACTGCTAATTTGATAGCTGCCATTATCGATTCGTTCGAAGATGATTTGTTCTGCTTCAAACAGAACCCTGTCCTTCATCTTCCTCCAGTTCTGGCAGTTCAAATGTACGCCCTTGGTTATCGGTATAGGTAAAACGACCGTCTTTACGCCCAATTTTGCGCTTAATGTGGTGCGCCAGCCGCTACTCTAGCCAACTTTCTTTCCAGATCAGAAAAAATAGCTGCGGCTCCATACAAAACGGCACCAATCCATCAAAAAGCAAAAATCAGTTTCATCTGGTAAAACTTTTATGCCTGAAACAGGATTGACAGGACGACCACCAATCGGCAATCTTACAAGGGATACAGGTTTTTATCGGTTTTTGCAAAACCATTAAAGAAAAAGCTATCAGAACCGCCCACCGGCATTGCTGGTGCTTTGACGCGAACGATTTTAGGGAGGCAAGGATGATTTCACCGTTTTTCAATTTAATGTAGCTGCCACCGCCACCGCTAATCATCACTTCGTCCTTACCGACGATCATTACTTTGGCAGTACTACTGGTCAGCTCAAGGTCTTTTTGCATCAATTTGCATCTTGTTATTTTTGCCTGTATTTCAATCTTGCTTGGGCTGCATGGATTTTAACGGCTTTATTTTGTGCAAAACAGGTTGATGCTTTTCAGTGCGTGTGCAGTAAAGTTCTTGCCGGCGCTGATATTACTGTCCCTGCATGCTGACCCAGTGGATATGTCCTTGAGCTGTATTCAATATGCTTTTGTTTGGTACTGGCGGCCAGACCGTCAGGGAGCGGAAATGACGATTCCCGATCAGTTTCTTTTAAGTTGTTGTTGATGTGGTTTTGCTTGGGCAATGCTTTCGTTGCAGTATTGCCCGCACGTTTTGGCAGCAGTATCTAGTAATTTGGCAGCAATCAATGCTTTTTCGCATGCGTCGTATCGCTTTGCCCATCTCTAGAACTTCGCCTTTTGCACCTCCCTGAGCATCCGAGCTGACGAGTATGCCTTTACCCTGCCCGCTACGGCACCCCAGCCGTCGGTTCTGAGTTCGAAGCCTTCGCCGTTCTTCCGCGTTTTTGTCCTACCGCCGTCGACGATGTGGCCGAGGTTGAGTTGGGATTTCTGATAGTCGGTGGCGAGTTTGATGTGTTCCTGACCTTTTTGGTCTTCCATCCTGAGTTTTGTTGTTCGCCCAGGTACGGATGACGTTCCTTGTGTTCCAGTCGGCAGGGATGTGGTCGGGATGGGCGCTGTCGTGCATGACGCCGGAGATATACGGGCGGTCAGGATTACCTTGGACGAAAGACAAGCATGACTTCGGTGCCTTCGTGCAGGGGAAGTGGATGCCGTATTCGGGACCGGCATAGGGTTTGGCGTAGTCGGACGGGACGGCTTTCGCCGCCGGGGCTCCATTCGTCCAAATCAAACGGCAGTTTGACGCGGTAGCGCCCCATGTCGTCGATGTAGGCGTAGGTGCAGTTCTCCGCCGCGGTTACCCGTGCGGGCAGTGTGCCGGCGATATGGGGCGCGGGTGGTGCGTTCTGGGACGGAAGGTGTATTTGGGCGGGTATGGCGGTAAAGGTATGGGGTGTAGGGCGCTATCGCGGCTGCCGCTGTGTTCCATGGAAAGTACCAGCCAGCCGTCGGGTGCTTCGGGGAAGGCGGTATCGGTTTGGAACACTTTCATCGGGGAAAGGGCACGACACTGCCGCCGCCGTTGGCAACGGTTTGGCGGCAGAGGACGGCTTCGTTCAGCAGGGTCGTCTGAACTTCGGGCTTCGTCGGGGGTTTTGGGATGGAGTCCCCAGTGTTGTTGTTGTTTGCCCAGTAAGACAGTGTTGTCGGCGGACTCTTCGGATTGTTTGTTGTCGGTTTCGGCAAAGAGGTCGGTATCGGCGCTGCGGTAGTTGTAGCTCGGCACTGCGTATGCCTTCGACGACGGGGTTGTGGCGGATGCTTGTTGAACAGCGCTTCGGTACCGACGCTTCCAGTCCGGCATGGGGACGGTAGGAAACGGGCAGGCTTTGGTCGCGGAAGTAGTGTTCGGGACTGTCGCCGAAGACGACCACATCGCCATGTTGTTTCATTCTGTTCGAAGGCATACCAGATGCCTTCTTCCTCACACAGACGGTTGATAAAGGCGAAGTCGCTTTCGAGATACTGGGTCACATACTCGCGTACGGTGTAGCTGCGGCTTTTTGAAAACGGTAGTCGACACCGGAGAAGCCGTGGTGCTTGAAGACGGCGGCAACTGATGTCGGGGACGGTTTTGGTTTTTGAAACAGTCGGGAGGATTGAAGTGCTTTTAGATGCGAAGCGCGGCTCTAAATACGAAGCGGTAAACGGTTTCATCCTTGAAACCGACAGTTTCTCGCATGAGGTGATAATGCCCTCGCCATTGCTTCGCCGGAGATTCGTCCGAACCGGCTGAAAAGGCGGCGGCCACTTCGGACAATACGGCCTCCTGCGGACGGATTTCAAACGTTGCGCGCTGGTTGAGGTAGGAAGAGAGGCAGTGAGGAATCGGTGAGGTGGCGGTGATTTCGACGCGGTAGGCGGTGTTGGCGGCTTCGGAGGCGGTGAAGGAGCGGACTGAAAGTGATGGGGAGAATCAGGGCGAAGGTGAGGGTGGTAGGATTAGCGGGCGGTCATGGCGAGACAATTTCAGAATGACAATGAATTTGATATGTTAACTTGGATTATGCCGATGGTAAAAGCGAATGGGATGAGTGGAAAAAGGCCGTCTGAACGGTGAACTGCCCCCAAATCTTGGACCCTCATAAAAAGCCTATTCAGGCGCTCTGTGCAAGCTAGGTTCTGTATGCGACAGGACTCAGCTTTTTCAATTTCAAACTGCAACGCTCCCGGTTGTATAGTCAATTAAAAACAAAAATAGTACAATACTCAACTTTGAAGGTCTAACCATGGCATACTCTGCGGACTTAAGAAACAAAGCTTTTAAACTATTACGAACAATGCAAGAACATCAGCCAAACCGCAGCAACGTTTAACTTGTCAAGAAACACGCTTTGAGACCTTTGCAAAATTCTCAAAAATCCCCTAAATTCCCACCAAGACATTTAGGGATTTTCCATGAGCACCTTCTTCCAGCAAAACCGCATGAGCCATGATTGCCAAACACATCGACCGCTTCCACTATTGAAGTTGGATCAGGTGATTGATTGGCAACCGATCGAACAGTACCTGAATCGTCAAAGAACCCGTTACCTCCAAGACCACCGCACTGTCCCGTCTATCTCTCATAGCTATCCGAGACCTTTTGCAAAAAGCTTTTCCTTCGACAGCCGAAACCCTAAACACAGGTTTTCGGCTGTTTTTCGCCTCAATCACGCCCTACTTTACCCAAATCTCCCTTAATCCTCCCCGGATACCTGATTATCAGGCATCTGAAAGAACATCGGTTGTTGGACGGCATTATGCGCAAAGCCCACCGTAACCGTCCGCTGACGGAAAATCAAACGAAGCGTAACCGGTATTTATCGAAAACCCGTTATGTGGTCGAACAGAGCTTCGGGACGTTACACCGTAAATTCCGCATGCCCGGGCAGCCTATTTTGGTCTGCTCAAAGTGAGTGCACAAAGCCATCTGAAGGCGATGTGTTTGAACCTGTTGAAAGCGGCTAACAGGCTGAGTGCGCTGTTGCCGCCTAGCAGCGGCCCGGATGCCTGATTATCAGGTATCCGTGGAGGATTAAGGGAGATTTGGGTAAAATTAGGAGGTATTGGGGAAACAGCTGAAAACCTGTTTTTGGGGTTTCGGTTGTCGGGGAAGGGCTTTTGCAAAGGTCTCGATCTGTCTGCTGTCCCCCAAAGCAACCTGTCCGGTGGTGTGACAAAAACATGGTCAGCCGTTGTTGCTGCCGTATTTGCCGCCGGGAATGACTCGCCAGCCCATTTCTTTTTGCCCATGCGTTAACCACTTGCTCGGTCAGCTTTCCGTCTTTATCCAAACCTTGCTTTGATCTTATCCACATTTTTGCTGTGATTTGGTGCATCTAATGAACCTGTTTCCAATGAGTTTGCTGCCCTATACGGCCCTCGATTAGTAGGGGTTGCAGTAGTTGGGGGTGGGATATTTTTGAGTCTGTTAACTTTATCTAGTTCTGCCCGAAGATTTTTATAATTTCGTTCGGTATCTTGACGTATGACCCCTCACTCATTGACATTTTTCCATTACTTTATCAATGGAACATTGATACCATGTTCTTTAAGCAGGTATTTGCGGGCTTCTTCATTCCAATGTAGTTGAGGCCTTTGTTCGATGTTCTGGCCGGCGGTTTGGGACGCACGGCATGAAGGCGCTTTGATTGAAGCCGTCGCTTCCTTTCAGGCTGCCGCCACAACCGGCACCGATACCCATGCTGCTGGCGCTGTAGCTGCTTTCGTTGCGGAGGTCTTCGAAGCTGAAACTGCGGGCGGTGAGTTCGTTGTGATCTTGTCTGCGGCAGAAGCGATGGCGCTGCCTTGAGCCGGACACCGTCGGCTGTGATGTGGTAGCCGCCTTCGCCGGTAAAGAAACCGCTCTGGCTGCGCGACGTTAAAAAGACAGCCTGAATATTTTTCAGACTGTCTTTTGAAGAGATGGAAGTTATTTGTTTCTCAATATCTCAATATGGGGCGGCTTTGGACTGGTAGAAGTCCAAATCAAATAATGACAAATGCCTAAATGTTTGCAATATTCTTCGATCATCTCCACAGTCAGCCTGTTTTTGAGTCTTTCGGTATATTTTTCTGTCTGTTCAAACGGCAGCGGCGTGCCATATTCCATAAACTCGACACGACTGGTTTCTTTATGCAGCATAATATTTCTGGTTTCGCAGTCATGACGGAAACCTGTTTGCTGCCCTCATACAGGGTAAATGAGACCGCACCGGATTCGTCTTTGCCAAAATATGGGCGTAAATACATAGTCAATAATCTGATTTTTCCACATGCAGTACTTCATGCGGCACACTTGAAAAGTCTGTGCCGTTCCGATTATTGTCTATTAGCAATGACCAATCAGACTGCGTTTCCAACAATAAATATTTGATGATCCGGTAATCTCAAGCGGATTCAAGAAACTCCAATTTCTGACTGAGGGTATATTCCTCATCCAAATACGATAGTTTCGGTTTTTAAATTCTGATAAAAGTCGCTTAAATCCATTAATCTTTTCAAAGAGAACCAGTGCTTTTTCAAATGGCGCGCCAAATAAAATAAAACTGTTTCGAGGCTCGGATGGCCGTCTCTTGCAAGAAAAATCTTTGTTTACATCTCATAATTTAATCCACGGTTCTTAAAAATTACAGCATCCGGATCATTACTCAATGCCTCGATGCATGTCCGGCTCCACGGTTCCGAACTGGCGCGATCGTATTCGATATAAATTCGTTTGATTGAATCACGCGCAGGTGTGCTGGACATCCGGGCGGCAGATCCCCTACCCGGCACATTTGGTTGTTTACCTGCTGCTGGTTGATCCTAATATCTTTTGCACCCATTGAGCGCAAGTAAAGCCACATCGTCCTGCATAATTTGGTTTTTGAGACTTGCTCTACCAATGGTTCTTCCACTATCATTTAAGGGAGATGGCGGAGTTGGTTTGACATTAACATCCTGCGGAAGCCGATTGACAGGAATTTGTTCGCCGCTAACAATAATTTTACCATTATCTCTAGCTAAATATCTGATTACTTTTTGTTCTTTGCTGGTTGTTGGCTATATGATGATAGAGAAGGTTTCGGCAATGCCTTCTGTTCCCAATCCCGGCTGTTAAACACCCGTTTGCTTCCTGTCGGGCCGTACCACTTTCACCGCATTGTCCGACCACGTTACCACAGAGCCTTTCGGTATCAGCTCTCCGTTGGCCAGGCGTTGTTCCTAAACCAAGGTAACGGTTGTTCCTTTCGAACCAAATCCAGTTGAAACGTTACGCCGAGTTGTCAGGCTATACAGAAAAAGGCCTGAGGGACAAAAATTAGCACCGGCGTTTGGATGAGAGGGACTCCACTCTACCGTGCACCCGACCGCCACATCTTAATCAACGTAAAGAGGTAGAAAAATGGCAACGAAACGAATGCCAACCGGCTGAGTTATCCGCGACCGTAGTATCAAAATATGGTTCATGTATCGGGGTAAACGATGTTGGGAAAGCCTGCCGCTCAAGCCTCACCACCGCCAACATCCGACACGCCACCAAACTCCTGGAAGAAATATGTACCCGAATCGCCATCGGCATATTCGACTACGCTGAATTCTTCCCCCACTCCAAACGTGCGGGAAGAAACGGAAAGCAGCCCCGCACTTTCCGTGAGATGGCCGAAACCTGGCTGTCCACCGTTAACCAGCTATCCCACTCCACCCTATCCCGCTATCGCGGCATGCTCAACAGCCACGTCCTGCCTCTAAAAATTGGCGACATACCGATAGACCGTATCCAGTACAGTACCCTAGCCGGGCTGCTGGCTACCTTGAGACTGTAGCGCAAAAACCGCAACAACATCGCCACCGTTATTCGGCAGCCGTTTGTTCTTGAGGCCCGCGACGGTAGGATAAAAAGACAATCCCGCCCAGCATCAGCCAACGCCAGTGCAGAAAGAGCCGCCTGATCCGTTCACGCTCGAAGAGGCCGTAGCCATCCTAGGCTACCTGAGAAAATGAACCTGTGTTTCACAATTACTGAACTGGCCTTCTTCAGCGGTATGCGTACCAGCGAGCTCATCGCTCACTTGGCGGGACATCGACTTCAGAGGCAGTGCGTGCGCGTAAACAAAGCATCCGTGGCTGGCAAGCTGAAAGCACAAAACCCACAGCTATCGAGGACATCGAGCTCAATAGCCGCGCCTGGAAGCCTTACGCAGACAATGGCAAAGAACAGGACTAGCAAGCGGATACGGGCTTTTTCATCAATCCGAAAACCGGCAGCCCATTTGAGAACGACAAAGTGCCGCTGGAGATCGTGGCAGCACGCCATAAAAAATAGCGGGGGTAAAGGGTACAGGAAACCCTACAACACCCGCTATACATTTGCCACTCTAACCTCATGGCCGGAGCCAACCCCATGTGGGTAGCTCCGTCAGATGGGACACAGCACCATGAAAAATGCTATTGCGAAAACTATTCGCTGGATTGACTTGGCCGACAAGCAGCGGGGAAAAATCAAAATTGAGCAGCTTTTTGATGGAAATGTGCCAGTAGTAAACGCCGAAAAACACAGAAATGAAGATAAGTACAGGATACTTATCGGATATCTTGGTGGAGGCGGGGGAATTGAACCCCCGTCCGAAAGTCCCTACAGAGCGTTCGCATATACTTAGTCGTGCTATTTAAAATCTCGTTCCTATCATGCCGACCGACAGGCCTTCTAGGAACCAGTTACCTTAATCTGCATTTCCGCCAAGTAACCCGGCGGAAAACCAGTCAATGTAGAATGACGTTGCGGTAGCTTGCGCTCACAGCCCATTGACCAACTGTTGCAACGGCAGGCCTTAAGCGGCCAGTGCGTAAGTTTCGTCGTTTTGCGACTATTTAGATTCAGTGTTTTTACGGAAATCTGAGACGGTATGCCCGCATCTCGCTTCGCAACCCCTGTCGAAACCAAGATCGCCCCCAGATAAAGAGAGACGGATTATAGTGGAATTTTTAAGAATCTGCCACCTCCGCCGCAACAAGCAGGATTTACGCTGCAATCTTGCCCAACTCAAAATATAAAACCGCTTGGATTCGGATTTCAAGTGCAACACTAGTGTATCAGTGGTTTGAACAGATTCAAGAAAAACACTTGGCGTTTCGTAGCCAAGTGTTTTTCTTTGGCCGGTGGTTCAACTCATCTTGAACTCCTGCGTATCTCGATCGCTGATGTTCGGAATCTGGTTTGTTTGGGGAAATATTGTCGGATGAGTCCGTTGGTGTTCTCATTCAGCCCTTTTTCCCAAGAATGGTAAGGGCGGCAAAAATAGTTTTCCGCCTTCAATGCTTTGGCTATTTTGGTGTGTTGATAGAACTCTTTGCCGTTATCCAGTGGTGATGGTGTGCACTCTGACTTTATGAGACCTTTGCAAAGTTTCCCCAAAAATCCCTAAATTCTCACCAAGACATTTAGGGATTTCATGAGCACCTTCTTCCAGCAAACCGCACAAGCCATGATTGCCAAACACATCGACCGCTTCCCACTGATTGAAGTTGGATCAGGTGATTGATTGGCAAACTGATCGAGCAGTCACCTGAATCGTCAAAGAACCCGTTACCTCAGAGAGCACCGCAGTACCGTCCCGCCTATCCACTGTTGTCCATGTTCAAAAGCCGTCCTGCTCGGACAATGGCGCAGCCTCTCCGATCCGAACTCGAACACAGTCTCATCACCCGCATCGACTTCAACCTGTTTTTGCCGTTTTTGACGAACTGAGCATCCCCGATTACAGCACTTATGCCGCTACCGCAACTGGCTGGCGCAAGACGACACCCTGTCCGAATTGCTGAACTGATTAACCGACAACTGGCCGAAAAAAACCTAAAAAGTAGAGAAAGCATCCGCCGCCGTCATTGATGCCACCATTATTCAGACTGCCGGCAGCAAAACAGCGTCGAGCCATAGAAGTCGACGAGGAAGGACAAGTCAGCGGCCAAACCACACCGAGTGAGGACAAAAGATGCCCGTTGGACAAAGAAAAAGCGGCCTCTACAAACTCGAGTTACAAAACAACATACCCGTACCGATGAGGAAGGCTATATCGAGAAACTGCACATCACTCCTGCCAATACCCATGAGGTGCAACCATCTGTCCCCTTTGTTGGAAGGCATTGCCGAAGGTACGACCGTCTATGCCGACAAAGGCTACGACAGTGCGGAAAACCGGCAACATCTGAAAGAGCATCAGTTGTTAGACGGCATTATGCGCAAAAGCCTGCCGCAACCGTCCGCTGACGGAAGCGCAAACCAAACGTAACCGATATTTGTCGAAGACCCGTTAGTGGTCGAACAAAGCTTCGGTACGCTGCACCGTAAATTCCGCTACGCCCGGGCAGCCTATTTCGGGCTGATTAAAGTGAGTGCGCAAAGCCATCTGAAGGCGATGTGTTTAAACCTGTTGAAAGCGGCTAACAGGCTAAGTGTGCCTGCTGCCGCCTAAAAAGGCGGCCCGGATGCCTGATTATCGGGTATCCGGGAAGGATTATGGGTATTTGGGTAGAATTAGGAGTGATTGGGGAAATAGCCGAAAAACCTGTGTTTTGGGCTTCGGCTGTTGGAGGAAAAGGCTTTTTGCAAAGGTCTCTTTATGTACCTTTTAATGCCTTAATGGCTACTTGAGCAGTGTCTTCGGCTTTTAAATTCTTCAATTTGCAGATGATGGTGTAGTGGGTAACACGTTCGACTAAGGTCAATAACGCGCTTTTTCTGATCCTTGCCGATGATGGTGTCGGCCTCCCAATCGCCGATGCGGGTTTTCTGGTCGACGATAGCAGGTCGGTTTTCTATGCCGACGCGGTTGGGTACTTGCCTCTGGTCCATGTGCTGCCGTAGCGTTTGCGGTAGGGTTTGCTGCATATTCTGAGATGTTGCCACAAAGTGCCGCCGTTGCTTTTTGTCTTGGCAGAGGTAGCGGTAAACGGTGCTGTGGTGGAGCGTGATTTGGTGGTGTTTGCACAAGTAGGCGCATACTTGTTCGGGACTGAGTTTGCGGCGGATAAGGGTGTCGATGTGTTGAATCAGCTGCGAATCGAGCTTATGGGGCTTTCGCTTACGCTGTTTGATAGTCCGGCTTTGCCGCTGTGCTTTTTCGGCACTGTATTGCTGCCCTTGAGTGCGGTGCCGTTTGATTTCGCGGCTGAAAGGTGCTTTTGTGGCGGTTAAGCTGTTTGGCTATTTCGGCGATGGTGCAGTGGCGGGACAGGTATTGGATGTGGCATCGTTCGTCTTGGGTCAGTTGCGTAGCTCATGGCAATCTTTCTTGCAGGGAAAGGCCGTATGCTACCGCATACTGGCCTTTTCTATTATGGAAAGTTGCACTTCAAATGCGAATCCGCTCCGTCTGAAAGAAGGCCGTCTGAAACTTTTCAGACGGCCTCCTCACTACTACTCTGCTGCCGGTTTGTCCAACAGGGCTTTCATCGACAAACGAGACCCGACCGCGGTCGTCCACCGCCAAAGCTTTCCACATTAACCGTTTGGCCGACCTGCGAAATAATCGCCGACGTTTTTACGTTCATGAGCGATTTCGCTAATGTGTACCAAAACCGTCTTTGCCCGGCATCACTGTTACGATTGCACCGACATTGTTGTCGAGGATTTTTCACCACAGTACCTTCGTACACCTTGCCCACTTCCACTTCGGCGGTAATTTCTTCGATGCGTTTTCTCGCTCGCTTCGCCCGCTTCTGATGTAGTGGCGGCAATTGTTACTGTACCGTCGTCTTCGATATTGATTTCGGTACCAGTCTCGGCAGTAATGGCGCGAATGGTTTCGCCGCCTTTACCAATGACTTCGCGAATTTTATCGGGGTTGATTTTCATGGTGAAAGGCGCGGGGCATGCTGCGACAATTCCTGCGGGGCCATCAACGGCTTCTTTCATCTGCGCCAGGATGTGCAGGCGGGCTTTTAGCCTGCTCCAACGCAATCTCGCATGATTTCTTTGGTGATGCCTTGGATTTTTGATGTCCATTTGCAGTGCGGTAACGCCTTCGGTCGTACCGGCCACTTTGAAAGTCCATATCGCCCAAGTGGTCTTCATCGCCCAAAAATATCGGTTAAGACGGCAAACTTTGTTGTTTTCCAGAAATCAAGCCCATCGCGATACCGGCCACGTGGGCTTTCAACGGCACACCGGCAGACAGCAGAGCTCAAGCAGCCGCCGCAGACGGAGGCCATGGAAGAAGAACCGTTGGATTCGGTGATTTCGGATACGACACGCATGGTGTAGCTGAAATCTTCCGGCTCGGGCAAGACGGCAATCAATGCGCTGTTTCGCCAGGCGGCCGTGGCCGATTTCGCGGCGTTTGGGCGCACCCATGCGGCCTACTTCGCCGGTGGAATACGGCGGGAAGCTGTAATGCAGCATGAAGCGGTCGGTGTATTCGCCGGAGAGCGCGTCAATGATTTGCTCATCGCGCGAAGTACCCAAAGTGGCTACGGCCAGGGGCTTGGGTTTCACCGCGCGTAAACAGTGCGGAACCGTGGGTACGCGGCAGTACGCCGGTTTGAATGATTGATCGGGCGGACGGTGCGGGTATCGCGACCATCGATGCGCGGTTGTCCGTCAAGAATCTGACCGCGGACCACATCGGCTTCCAGGTGTTTGAAGATGCCTTTGATTTTCGTTGGCCGCCAACGTATCGGTGTCTTCGTTGATCAGCGCAGCCTCAACGCACGACCATGCTTCGGCGATTTCGCGCTGCGTGCCTGTTTGGAGCGGATTTTTGAAGGCTTCTGCAATGGTTTGCGCCTGCGATTTCACGCACTTTGGCCACCAATTCTTCATTGGTTTCGGGTGCTTTCAATCCCACACTTCGGGATTGACTTCGTCGTGCCAATTCGTTGATGGCGGCAATGACGGCCTGCATTTGCTCATGGCCGTACACCACTGCGCCGAGCATCACGTCTTCAGGCAGGGATTTGCGCTTCGGTTCCACCATCAGAACTGCTTTGTTTGCCGTACCGGCCACCACTAAATCCAACTGGGATTTTTCCAGCTCGGACTTGGTCGGGTTCAACAGATATGCGCCGTCTGCATAACTGACGCGTGCCGCACCGATGGGGCCGGCAAACGGTACGCCGCTCAATACCAATGCAGCGGACGCGCCGATCATGCGCGGGAATGTCGGAATCGATTTCGGGATCAAGCGAAACCACCATGGCTACCGATTTGAATGTCGTGATAGAAGCCTTCGGGAACAACGGACGGATGGGGCGGTCGATCAGGCGGCTGGTGAGATTTCTTTTCTCGCTCTGTTTGCCCTCACGCTTGAAAAAGCCGCCGGGGATTTTACCTGCAGCATAGGTGCGCTCAAGATAATCGACTGTCAGCGGGAAGAAGTCCTGCCCTGCTTTTACTTCTTTGTTGGCGGTAACGGCCACCAAGACAACGGTGTCGCCCATAGACACTTTTAACCGCTGCAGCAGCTTGACGGGCGATTTCGCCTGTTTTCCAGCGTAACGGTATGTTCTGCCGTATTGGAAGGTTTTGATATGTTTATCGAACATGTAAAGTCCTTTCGGTTTAAGCCGCAAGCTAAAAACACTAACACTGCACACTCCGTAGGGCGGTAATGCGCAGTGTTAGGGTTTCAGACTATGCGGCGGTTGGGAAATAATGCGGCAGTTGCCGACTTGTTTTCAGACGGCCTTTTTGAAGAATGAAAGGCCGTCTGAAAACCGATGGATTATGCCATAAAAGGCTGTTCAAGCGTAAGGCCGTCTGAAACTCAACGGTTTTCTCAGACGACCTGCCGTTCATATGCTATCTCTGATTTCGGTCTATACAGGCATTGCAGGCTTTTTCGGAAATATAGCAGACCCGCAAGCCGTTCGGCTGCATATTCTCTGCCCTTGATGTTGCCGCAATGCTGCTCAACGATATGTTTGGCCAAGAGCCAGCCTCTAAACCCGTTCCCGGCTTGTTGCCGCTGCTGTCTGCACGGTAAAAAGCGGTAAAAATATGCGGCAACTGGTTTTCAGCCACACCGGGGCCGTTATCGGTAACATCCATCAGCCAATTTTTCGCATCCTGCCGCATATGGACTTTGATGGTGCTGCCTTCAGGGGCTGTAATTCATGGCATTGCGGATTACGTTGTCAAATGCGCGGTAGAGGTAGCTTTCATTGGCCAATATTTCGGCATCTTCGGGCATTTTTCTATCACTAGATCGACGATTTGGCCGTTTTTCCGCCAAAGTCTGACTGTCTTCCACCAGGTTCCGCATAAACGGCACCAGTTTCAAAGGCTCTTTTTCAAGTTTGACGTTGGCCGTTTCCAAACGCGACAAGGTCAGCAGTTCGCCCACCAGCGTGTCCATCCGCACCAGTTCGCTTTCCAAACGCTGCAAATATTGCTCCTGCTTCTGCGGCTGCGACTGTATCAGGCCGACAATCGCCTGCATACGCGCCAGCGGCGAACGCATTTCGTGCGAAACATGGTGCAATAAATGCCGCTCTTTGGCCACCAGCTGTTGCAATTGCTGCGCCATTTTGTCGAACTGGATGGCCAGCTGGGAGAGCTCGTCGTCGCGGTTATCCATCAGCTGGGTAATGCGCGTTTCCAATTCCCCGGCCGCCAAACGCTTCATCCCTTGCCCGAGAATGCGTATGGGGCGCGTGATATTATTGGCCAGAATGTAGCCAAAGCCAAGCCGACCAGGAAAAATAAATCCCAAAATGATGATTTCATGCCACGTCTGCTCCAAAAGGCAGGCCGGGGATATACAGCGGACTCGGACGACGCTGGATTTCCGTGCTGTCCCAATTGCGGATGAAAAACAGATATTCTTCGCCCAGCAGTACGTATTCAAATGAACGCTTTTTACTGTCCGGATTTTCCAACGCATACTCCGCGCTTTCTCAATCCGCTTGGCATCTACTTTCCGCCCGAGCAAGTCGCTCTGTTCGTCGCCGTGATGATGAGGATTTTTCCGGACCCTGCCCCTCATGCCAGCCCTGCAGCATTTCGCGCGCACCCGCCTCGCCGCGCACACGGAAAGCGGATACCGCATTGGCCAACAGGATTTCGTCAATCGCACGCTGTTGGTTGAAATGGTTTTCGGCCTGCGACTGTTGAACCAGCCAGAATGAAAAACTCGCCACGAATATCGCGCAGATAATCACGGCGCAAAACGTAGCGAAGATACGTTGGAACAGCTTCATCTGAGCATCGGCTTTCTAATCAGTTTTTGACAAACAGATGGCCCAAACCGCGCACGGTTTGGATCAGTGAAAGCGTCGCCCAATTTGTGGCGGATACTGGAAATATGCACATCGATGCTGCGGTCGAATTTGGCCAGCTTGCGATCCAGCGCTTCAATGGAAAGGGTTTCCTTGCTGACAACTTGTCCGGCATGGCGCATCAGTACTTCCAGCAGATTGAATTCGGTGCTGGTCAATTCCAACGGGCCGTCGCCGATGGTGGCCTGCCGCTTTCGACGGATAAAGGGTAACATTGCTGACCGACAGGCTGTTGGAGAGCATTGCCCTGATCGTGCTGGTTTTGCGCCCGACGCAAAATGGCGTTGATACGCGCCAATAATTCGCGCAGGGGTGCTCGGTTTCGGCACATAATCGTCGCACCCATCTCAAGCCGATATGCGGTCTATATCATCGCCTTTGGCCGTCAGCATGATAATCAGGGATGCTGCTTTGCGCCCGCACGGTTTTCAATACGTCCAAGCCGTTCATTTTTCGGCATCATGGGTCGAGAACCACCACGTCGTACTGCCCGGACAAGATTTCCTGCACACCGGCCTCGCCGTCCGGCACGCTGCGCACTTCAAAGCCTTCCGCGGTCAGGTATTCGGTCAAGTTCGGTCAACAAGGCATCATCGTCTACATAATACTCGGCTCATGGTTTTAATCCTTTTGCGGTTGGTGGATTCAAAATCTTTACATTTCCCATCTTAACATACCGACTTCGGTTTTTAGATAGCATATCAGCCACCTGGTTTGCGCTTTTTGCAATAATGCAAGCACCTTAACATTTATTTTTCATGCCGTTCCGCGATAAGGCATTGTTGGAATATAGGAATATCAATTATTTAAATACCCTGAGGTAAACCTCAAACGATGCAGGCAGCATAGAAGCATCCAACGGATACGGTATTTAAACGGCCTTTCCGGCCTTTCTTGGCCCTGACTGTCCCGCCTCGAAAACGCTCCTGTACTGATGCTTTCAGACGGCCTCAACCCGCCTGTATCACCTGTTTAAATTTGTCCGTCCCGTCGGCACGGCAGTATAATGCCTGCTGCACGCCGAGCGCCGCCTGAAAGGTTTTTCAGACGGCCTCAGCTCAATCACAGACAATAAGGCGCTTCAATTATGGACGCATCGCAACTCATCGCGAAACCTAGCCGGCATCGTCGGCGAAAAAATACATCATCACCGACCCCGCGAAAACTGAACAATACCGCCAAGGCTACCGTTTCGGCGAGGGCAGGGCGTTGGCGGTGGTGCGCCCAGGAACCATTCTGGAAATGTGGAAAATTTTGCAGGCCTGTGTTGAAGCGGACGTGATTGTGATTACGCAGGCGGCGAATGCCGGTTTGACAGGCGGCTCGACCCCCGACGGCAACGATTACGACCGCGACATCGTGATTGTGCAGACGCCATGCGGATAGAACATCATCCGAACCATCAACAACAACGAACAAGTCGATTTGCCTGCCGGTTCGACGCCTAGAACCAGCTCGAATTGCTGCTGAAACTCTTTGGGGCGCGAACCGCATTCGGTCATCAGTTCATCCTGCATCGGCGCGTCCGTCTTGGGCGGCGTGTGCAACAACTCCGGCGGCGCATTGGTGCAGCGCGGCCCGGCCTACACAGAAATGGCGCTGTTGCCCAAATCAACGAAGAGGGCAAACTGGGCTGAGTCAACCATTTAGGCATAGATTTGGGCGACACGCCCGAAGAAATCCTGACCAACCTTCAAGGCCATCATTATCAGAGAAAGACATACACACGCAAGACGCGGGCAAAGGACGACCACGCCTCTATGCGACCATGTGCGCCAAGTTGACGAGCCGACCGCCGCGCGTTTCAATGTACGACCCGGCGCGTCATTACGAAGCGTCCGGCTGTGCGGGCAAAGCTGATGGTTTTCGCCGTCCGCTTGGATACCTTCCCGCAAAGAAAAGCAAACCGCTGTGTTCTACATCGGCACCAACGATATTAATGAAACCGACCGACATCCGCCGCGCCGCCTGGGCAAAATTTGAAAACCTGCCTGTTTTCCGGCGAATACATCCCACCGTCATGCTTTTCGATATTGCCGACGTGTACAGAAAGATACGTTCGACGTCATCATTCGGTAGCACCAACTGCGGAAATATTTGATTTGAAGGCACGCGTGGATAGATTCGGCGAAAAGGTCAGCTTCCTGCCCAAACATTTTTCCGACAAGTTCATGCAGTTCGTCAGCAAACTCCTGCCCGATCACCTGCCTAAATCGCGCGCGATTACCGCGACAAATACGAACACCATCTGATTCTAAAAATGGGCGGAAAAGGCGTTGATGAAGCGCGCGCGTTCCTGAAAGAATATTTTGCCCACCACGGCGGCGTTTTTCAGATGCAACGCCGAAGAACCCAAGCCGCCATGCTGCACCGTTTTGCGTCGCTTCCGCCGCCGTCGCACCGCGCCGTACATGACGACGAAGTGGAAGACTTGGTCGCGCTGGACATCGCCCCTGCGCCGCGACGACCGCGACTGGTTTGAAAAACTGCCTTCGGAAATCGACAATAAAATCATCCATAAACTCTACTACGGACATTTCATGTGCCACGTTTTCCATCAGGATTACATCATCAAAAAGGTAACGACTTGCATGGCATTTGGAACACGAAACTTGCATCTCTTAGACCAACGCGGCGCTAGTCCCGCCGAGCACAACGTCGGCCATTTATACGAAGCGAAACCCGCGCTCAGCTAGTTCTACCGCAAAGCTCGACCCGACCAACAGTTTTCAATCCGGGTATAGGTAAAACCAGTAAGAAGAAAAACTGGGCCGAGGTAAAACAATGAGGCCGTCTGAAAAAGCCGAAAACCATCTTCAGACGGCCTCAATCTCCTCAAAGCGGAACGCTGAACAGAAAGAAAGGAAACACGCATGAGCACCCCGCAATCCGCCATCATCCCGAAACCATTACCGCCGCCATCTGATGGAAGCCGACGTACGCGATGCGGCGAAATCAAAACCGCCTGCCGCAAGCCCTCGCCGCACTGACCGACTGTCAAAACCCGTTTTCCCGGACACGAACTGGGCATGACCATCGCCTTCGGTGCGGATTTTTCTAGCGCAGCCTGAACCACAGCGGCGAAAGGCGAAGAAATCCGCCGTTCGTGCCGCTGGGCGACGGCCTGTGCCCGCCACCCAATGCGATTTGATGATACGCATCCAATCCACCCATACCGGCCTGAACTCTACTGCTGGCGGAAAAAGTGCATGGCGCCTTCGGCGAATCGGTTGAAATGAAAAACGAAACCCACGGCTTCCGTATGCCGGAAGAACGCGGCCTGGACGGCTTTGTAGACGGCACGGAAAACCCGCACGGCGAAGAAAGAATCGCTTCCGTCGGCATCATTGCCGAAGGGAAAAGCGCGGGACGGCAACTGCATATGGTGCTGAGCAATACCCATGATCTGAAAATGGGACAGCATCAGGCGTGGCCAAGCAGAACAGGTCGTCAGTAGCAGCAAAGAAGACAACATCGAATTTCCCACGCGAAGAGCGCCATGCCCGATTCGCACCTGAACCGCACCAACATCAAAGAAAACGGCGTCGGCCTGAAAATCGTCGCGCCGCAGCCTGCCCTTTCGGCCAAGTCGGCGGCGAACACGGCCTGCAATTCATCGCCTACTGCGCCAGCCTGCACAACATCGACGAACAGCTGAAATTCATGTTCGGCGAAAAAGACGGCAAAATCGACCTGCTGCATGAAACATATGTCCACCGCCAAACGCAGTGCCCTATTACTATGCGCCGAGTGTCGAGCGTCTGGCCGATTTGTAGAGGCTCGAAACGTTGAGGCCGTCTGAACGGCAATAAAAATCAGGACAACGCGGCTTTGCATTGTCACAGATTTTGTTTAGTCCGGCCTTTTCAGACGGCCTTTGTCAACCCGCCACAAACCGCCCAGACCGTTGAGCCGATAGCGTATCGCGCACGGCAGTTACAGCTACATCGCTATGGTTGTACTGCCAAACCGCATAAAAATTATTCAGGCCGATATAGTATTTCGTAAAAGGCCGGGCGATACTTCCAGCTTGAATAAAACCGCGCGCTCGTGATCAGCCACCGGCTCTTGATTTCAACCCCATCCGCAAACGCAAGCCCGGCGGTGTATTTCAACTCGGTTTTTCCTCGATAACCGCCTCGAGCTTCGGAGTCAGCGTAGCTATACCGGAATCACTGTTTTCCCGCCCGTCTTCCAACCGTGCGATTTCGGGTAATTCGCCACAGATGCAGCCCATCGGGCACGCCGCAAATGTCTTATGCCCGTCGCGGTCGTAATCCACCGCCCATTTGCGGTAACTCAGAAGCAGAATGTGCGGCATACCCATCGCGCCGGCATAACTGCCGGTAAACCAGACGATCCTGATTTTTCCTCTTTGCTTATCAGCAAGAGTTCGTGCAGCTCTTTTTCGGAAGAAGTCCGCACGACGCGGATAATCGAAAGCCGCAGCGTAAGCGAATCGAACGGAAACTGCCCATGTGCGGTCGTAATTGGTTTCGATGCCGACGATGGCGACAATGACTTCCGCCGGCACGCCGTATTCTCGCGCCAACTTGGTCGATGACCTGGCGGTTTTTCATATAGAAATTGCGGTACGGTGCGCCGCCCCGCATTGCCTTTTTGGAATTCATACCACGGTAGCGACGTACCCGGCTTATTCACGATATTGATAATATTGGGTTTATACCGCGCCATTGAAAAGGCGGGTTCGGCTGTTAGAGCGGTGGTTTGCCCGCTTCAAAATCGATAAACCGTACATGTCGTTGCCGTTGACGGCGACGACGGCAGACTCATCGAATCTCGGCATTTGCTGCACGTAACGGTTGTTTGCTGCACCACAGGCTCGGAAGCAGTCGCTTGAGCTGCAAGCCGCCAGAATCAGTGCGGCGGCGAATAAAGGAAATGTTTTTCATAATCCGTCCTTATGTTTGGGTTGGCCGTAGCGTGCCCATATTGTCAGGCGGCGGTGAGCCTGCTGTCCGGCGGCATCCGCAGGCAGGCACTGGCGGATAACCCGCCCGCCCACGCGCCAGTGTAAAAAGAAACAAACCGCGCGGTGAACCATGCTGCCCGGCAGCAGCACGGCCTCAAAAAGCCGTTTGGTTCCGTCGCATCAGCAATACCGCCCTGCCCTTGGCATCGATGCTGATGCGGGCAACGAATCGCACTGAAACCGCAGCCGGCATATAAGGCGTAGAGAAGCGAAAACGCCAAAGCGGCCAAACCTGCGCGCCATCCGCCATCCTTCGAAATACAGCCCAGACGGCGATGGCGGCAACATGCAACGCAACGGGTACCGACGCAATCAGCATCCGCGAAGGCCTGACTTCGGCAATAAACGGCTGACGGCGTTACATCATGTTGCCGAATACGGGCTCGATTTTGATGTCGGCATCGTCCATATCCAGCACCATATCGTGGATTTTCGACATCGAAAAACGCCCAAAAGCCTCTAAGCCCTATATCTTGCGGCCAATGTTCCTGCGGAGCACTTCCCATGAAGAGACTTCCGCTTCGATTTGGCGGTAACGTTCGTCGAAATAGCCGACCACCGCTTCCGGCGTATCGAACTCGGGCACCAAAACACCGAGCAGTTGCTGCGTATCTGCTCCAACGTCAATTCGGGCATATTTTCATCGGTGGACTTCAGCCAATCGAGGAATTTTCTGCGTCAGTTTCAGCACCACGGCACTTCGGTCTACAACATATCGTTCCCTACGACAAAGGCGGGGGTTGTACTGGATAACAGGCCGTCTGAAAACAGAAGCTTCCGCCGGAAGCGGAGTTTCTGCGACTCAAAACGAAGCTTCCATCGGCAGCAGGTTTCTGCGGAGTTAAACGAAGCCGCAGCGCAATCAGTTCGCCAAACAGCCGCCCACACACGCTCCAAACTTTCAGACGGCCTACCTGCGCTTGCCTCTATAATCCCCGTTTCAGCCGTTTTCAGACGGCCTCTTTACCTAACCAGCCGCGAAAGCACACAACCGAGAGCTTTTAGGGTCGGCCTGGATGATGCCGCCCTGTCACCTGATGAACCTCTGCATCAACAAAGCCGCCCATCGAATTTCGGTATGGGCGGCGGCGAGCTCGGATTTTTCTGGCGCATCGCTGTTTGCCGCCGTGGTGCTGGGCGGGCTGGCCAAATAGCAGGGAGAAAACCTTTTCCACGCCGAACTCTGCCGCGCCCTCAGCCTGCAGCATCGTCGCACAGTGGCCATGATGTGCAACTTCTATGCCGTGATGCACCTGTCGCTAGCCACCGGCGCGCTTCTCTCCCACACCTCCTCGATTTTCCTCGCCGTGTTGTCGTTTATCGTGCTGCGCGAACGGATTTCACCTACATGCAGGGCGTACTGCTGCTGGGCTTTGCCGGCGTGGTCCTGCTGCACCCGTCGGTGGGCGGCGGACATTTTCGCGCATCCGTCGGCCTGCTGCGGCAGCCTGCTGTCGAGGATGGGCGTAGTTGCAGGTGCGCGAACTTTCCCTGGCGGGCGAACCGGCCTGGCGGGTGGTGTTCTACTCTCGCTGGTCGGCATGATAATGGGCGCAGTGCCGGGCCACGTTTAACGGCTGGCACCGCCCTTCCCCGCAATCGCTGCCCTGCCCGGCTCGGCATCGGCGCGTCCGCCATGCTGGCGCAACTGACCATGCACGCCCTACGCCGTCAGGATTTACCGTTGCACGCTGGCTTATCTGACCGTCGTCTTTTTCCACACTGTCCGGCATTATCCCTGTTTAATGAGCAAACTCGGCTGGCGGGAATGGCTGGGTATCGGTATATGATCGCCGGCGGCATTTTACGGCTTGAAAAATAACCCCCATAACAGAAAGGCTGAATCGCGGTTTCCATCAAGGAACAAAGCTACGGCTTAAACGTCGCGCTCTACAACGAGATTCACCATCGAAGACTTCCGCGAGCTGGAACAGGCCATACTTAAGCCGTCGACGAGCGCGTCCACCGCCCCGACCTGCTGCTGGATTTGAGCATGTTAAAAGACTTCACCATCGATGACAGGCTGGGGACGGTGAAATTCGTCAGCGCGACGACAAGACTTCAGCCGCATCGCTATCGTGGTGGACGACATCTGGATCAAGTTTGCCTCCGCATCTCAGACCTGCTGGCCCGCACCCACCTGAAATATTTCGACACCGCCGCCGAAGCGCGGAAGCGGCTGTTGGGCGAATAGGTCCGGATAAAACCATGCCAAGGCCGTCTGAAAACGCTTTTTGCCGCGAAGCGTTTTTCGAGCGGTCTCTCTTCATTGCCCGCCGGCAAAACATTCCTATAATCCGCATCTTTAAACAACACGATAGGAACACAACCATGACCGACTTGAGCATCTGGCAAAACGCCCCGCTGAACAACATCACCGCCCACATCGTCCCCCGTTGTCACGACCACCGCAGCGCAAATGGCCGAGAATGCTGGAGCTGGGGCGAAAAAGTGGCCGAAGTGCACGCCGGCAGCTTTCCGAAGATTTCGTTCCACTGGTCGGGCAGGCAATTCAAAACGTGCTGAGCCGCATGATGAAAGAAGAACGCATCCTGTTCCCCGTGATGGAGCCAAAGGCGCGGGCAGCGGTGCGACCATGCCCATCCGCATGATGATGCTCGAACACGACGACCATCAGGGCGATCGCTCAACTGCGCAGCCTGACCAACGACTTCACCCCGCCGGAAAACGCCTGCGGCTCTGGCGGCGACGACCGCCCTGGCCAGAAGATTCACCGACGATTTGGCCAGAAGCACGTCGAACTGGAAAAGCAACATCCTCTTCGCCCCGCCCGCACCTGAACGGACTGAGCCCTACCCCCAAGGCCGTCTGAAGAACACCACCCGCCGTCAGGCGCATATAGTTTCGGGCGTTTGCACCACCTGCAAAACGCCCGGATTTCGATCTCCGCCTTTTCAGACGGCCTCACAGATCCAGCATCGCAACAAGGAGGAGCAGCGGCGCAGAACTGGGCGACAACACCCTGTTTGAAAACCGAGATGCCTGATTGACGGCACATGGCGGCGTGCCGAAAAGCGGTAACACCCTGTCCGTGCTGGCAACCCCGCCGCAGGCCGGGCGCTTGGCAAACGTACCCGATATGGGCGAAAGCGAAACCCGCGCCGCGGTTACCGCCGCGACGCCGCCGCAGAAAGACTGGGCGGCACGCCCACGCCGCCGGGCTGCAGCCGCATCCTGCGCCGCTGGATTTCGACCTGATGACGGCGCACCGAGAAGATCTGAGTCCGCGTCCTGACCTCGCCGCCGGGTATAGAGCCCAGCCGCGGCCCGAGGCGCGCGGCGAAATCGCGCAGCGCATCCTGCATGTCGAGATGGTTTGCCGGAAGCCGAAGCGCGTTTACGGCGACACCATCCCGCCCGGCGTGCCGATCGGCGCATCAGCGTCCGCCGCCAACCCGTCGGCGTGTGCGCCGCACCATCACGCTTTCGTTTATAAGTAAGAACTTCGAGCGCCATGATTACCCGCAAAGCCGCGCCCGCCCGCACTGGCGGCGGGCTGCGCTACATCGTCCGCCCCGCATCAGAAAACGCCGCTGTCCGCGCTGGCGGTTGCCGAACTCGCCCAACGGGCCAGCGATCCGCAGGCGTGTTCGACGTCATCACCGGCTCGATCGCTGCCATCGGCGGCGTGCTGACCGGCGACGAACGGGTACGCAGTTCGGCTGCACCGAAGCTCGACCGAGTCGGCATGAACTGACTATTTAATGTGCCGCCACGGTGATCTGGCTGGAACTGGAAGCGGCTGGCGCGCGTTTCATCGTTTTCAGGCGACTTTACCGACATCGACGCCGCCGTACAGGTGGCGCGTGGCGCAAAGTTTCCGCAGCGCGAGGCAACCCTGCGTCTGCGCCAGCCAACCGCCCTACGTCCAAAGCGGCGTGTATGACGAGTTTGCCGCCAAACTCACGGCGGAGGTGGAAAAACTGAAAGTCGGCAACGGCAGGTTGACAGGCACGGACATCAGCCCGCTGATTGACAAGCCGCCGTCTCGCATGTGGAACGCCTGTTGGACGACGCGCGCGCCAAAAGGCGGCAAAATCTTATGCGGCAGTTTTTCAGACGGCCTGTTCGATCCGACGACCGCCGTCATCCGGGTGCAGCGCGTGAAATGGCGGTGGCGGAAGAAGAAATCTTCGGCCCGTCGTGCTGCTGCGCTTCGGGGAACGAAGAAGAAGCCGTTCGGCTGGCCAACGACACCGAATACGGCCTGGCATCGTAACCACAGCCGCGACATCGGTAGCATCACCCGCGTATCGAAAGCCTTGGGACATCGGCATGGTGGCGAGTAAACACGGGCATGCTGTCCAACGCGGCAGCCCCCTTCGGCGGCGTGAAGCAGTCGGGCATGGGCCGAGAAGGCTCGCGCTACGGCATGGACGAATATCTGGAAATGAAATACATCGTTACCGCAGGCATTTAGGCCGTCTGAAAGGCAGTTTGAGGGCAAAAGGCATGTCTGATACACTCAGACGGCCTGTTCGCATTATCCGGCAAATTCAAATAAAAACGCTCTATACCGTCATTCCGTGCGGATGGAGCTTCAAATTGTCAGGTCGGCAATCCTTAAAAACCAAAGCCCGGGGTTCCCGCCTGCATGGGAATTGTGCCGCGTAAAATCCAAAACAAAATCGAGCATTGCGTTCTTGCAGCACGGCAAAGCAGGCGGAAATTTTTCTGACGAGGCCTGCTTGCCCTATCCCCCGCACACCGGTTCATTTTTCCCGGGCTTGGCCGTTATGGTTTCGGATGTGAGGGCGGGCAATCGACAGCGGGCCTGGTTGATAGGGGCTGCAGCCTTGATGCAGCCCTGCGTGTTGGGAAACATGCGAAACTCCTTTCCAGGTGGAAAATGCAGCCGCAACGGTTCAATTATCCAGTTCCTTTGACGGTACTTCGGACGGTACCGCCAGCCCCAAACGATTTCGTCATCGGTTTTCGCCGAGGTTGCCCAGTGTTCATCACTCAAGGGCGGGCTAGCCCAATACAGGCTACCTAAATAGTAACGGTGAACACACCGTCGCCGTTAAAGGCGACCGGCATCAGGTCGGTGCGTACTGCGCCAAAACTGGTAGGCAAAATAAAACGATACGACTTCTGCGGGGCAAAATAGCCAAAAATCCCGCCCTTTGCCCAATATGCCACCGCTGAGCGGAATAGCGCCAAAGCTGCTCCAATTCGCAGGAATGGAAAAACGGGACGGCAGGCAGAATGCGATGGCTTGCAGTTGCGCGAGTATATGCCTCAGACAGCGCAGTGCATCCACCCCTATCGGCTTCGGGCAGCGGGGCGCGAAATGCAGCCATATCGTCCGCAGTGGCGGGGTTGATCGTAAAATTCAAAATGCTTGATACCACATGGTTTTGCCTTTTTCGGTGATCGGTGAGCAGCCTAAACGTATCGTGGATTGATTTTAAACCAGTCGCATTGCCCCGCCTTGCTCTAATTTTGAGAAATCCAGCCCACTATATCTTTCCGCCGCCTGCTGGCGGAGGCGGATTATTCCAGCATTGTTCAGTTGTTTTTCCAGCATATCCGCGTCGGATCTGGCAATCAGTTCAACGCGGCTGCCGCACCGCCAGGCTACTTGCGCACTCCCATTTGCCATCCGTCCAATCGAGCCATACTCAAGTATCCAATACTTGAAATACGATATGGAGGATTTCTACTCGACTTGCCGCAGCATTCCTTCATGCCGTTTTCGCAGCGCACGGTTCCGGGAGTCGAGGTCTGCCGCAACAGCAAATCGTTTTCGGCAAAGAGCGCGCTCTTCTTCCCGATGCCAAAGATGATAGGCCAGTCCGCCGAATTTCAGGTTGGTGCGGTAGAGGCCAGGATGATAAAGGCGGGCGGCAAACTCGCTGTCTTCCTGCCCCAGCCGACAAAGCGAGTTGTCGAAGCCGTTTACGGCTGCCGCATCCTTCAGGAAAAACCCATGTTGCAGCTTTTAATCGATTTGCTGCTGCCTGCCGGACAAAGCCGTCAGCAGCATCAGGCTGCGGCAGCGGATGGCGGCGTGTTTCTTCATGATGTCCTGCAGACAGAAAGGCGGCTTGAACGGCACAGGCAGGGGCGAAGAGGCAACGCGGCGGTGGCGGCCTCAGTCAGTAGCACGCGGCTGCCTGAACCCAACGCCCTTCCCGCGCCACGGTCAGGTGGTCGGCGATAAACTCGGGATGCAGCACCATGTCCCCGTCGATGAGCACGATGTACGGCCCTGTGCGCCGCCGCCAGTGCGCAGTTGCGCGATTGTGCCGCGCGGAAGCCTTGGTCTTCCTGCACAAACGTGTTTGCACCGGTATCGGGAGGTTTTTGCAAACCGCCCGACCGTTTCCGCAGTGTCCGCGCCCGAGCCGTCGTCGGCGACGATGATTTCCGCCGGCGGTACGGTTTGCTGCAAAAACGGACTGTAAAACCAGATGCAGTGCGTCGGGGCGGTTGTAGGTGGTAACAATCAGGCTGGCGCGCATTTTAGAGTTTTCCGTCGGATTTATAGAGGGTGTAGAGTTTGACGTATTTGGTCGATGTAGAAATAGTGGTTGACCGACGTATCCATCCCATTTTTGCCGTCCAGAAAACCGCGGTCGAAATATAGACTTTTGATAAATGCCCAAATCGACTGCACTGCGATGTCTTTCAAGCCGACCGGTTTGCCCGCGTCTTTGTATTTCTCTGCCGACAGTTTGGTGTATTTGTTGAATTTGTTGAAATACTGGTCCCAGTTGTCGTAGGTGGTGGAGCAGGAAGTGTTGCAGTTTTTGTCCGCGTAGGGATGTAGGATGGCGGGATGGACGTAGCCTTCGACCCGCACACCCTCCGCCGGCATCAGGCGGCAGACGTAATCGATCGCAACACGCCGTGTACGGCTTTGTTGTAGCGGAGCGGTTTTGCCGTCTGAGCCAATAGGCGGCTTTTTCGCCTTTTTCCACCGTTCGGGCGATTTCTTCCGTACCTCGGGCGTGCAGCGTTCGTCGGCATCGATGAAGAAAATCCAGCCGCAGCGCGCCTGTTCGACGGCGAAGGTCTGCTGTCCGCGGTCGCCGTCCATGGCGCGGCGTAGCCATCGCGCCGCATGCTTCGGCGATTTTTCGGTGTCGTCGGTGCTGAAGTCGTCGATAACGATGACTTCTCCGGCAAAAGTGCAGCTTTCAGACATTCGCGGATGTTTTGCTCTTCGTTTCTGGCCAAAATCAGTACGCTGATGTCGCTCGCCATGGGTCTGCCCTCGTTCGTCGTCCGTTGGAAGGCCGTCTGAAAAATACGGTGGTGCGGTGTTGCCGAACCGTGCCCCGTATTTTCGACGGCCTGCTCGATCTAATGGTTGATGCGGTTCGCGCTCTTCGCGCCCTTCTTTAATCCGCACCGATCAAGAAATAAATACCGTAGCGCGATGAAGGCGGCCACGGTAACAGCGGTAAAGATAAAGAGAAAATTCTGCATGATGGAATCCTGACATTTTCGGCAGGCGCGAGTGTACCCGCTTGACGCGGGCGAAACAACCGCCGCCCGCGCCGCCATCCCCGCTAACGGATGACTTGCCTTGATCGCGTTCAGAATAATTGACCAGCATTTGGTTGTTCAGATAATTCGCCTCCACCAGTACACGCGCCACTATCGGGCGGGAAGTCGAGACATTTCGGCAGCGGTTTTCCCGTTCAGATAGCGGGTGGGGACGGAGAACGCGGCGGGAACGAGGGGAAGCGGTTTTTCACGGTAAGCCAGCACAAAGCCCCATTCGCCGAACGAAGGGACGTAAACGTGATACGGCGCGGTATGCAGCCCTGCGGCCTCCAGCGTGAGCCACCACGCGACCAATAGGCGTTGAGCGCGAAATAGGGGCGAGTAAGGACTGGACGACGATTTTGCTCTGCGGCGCAAGCCGGCGGGCAACCAGGCGGTACATCGGTACGGAATGCAGTTGCCGAGCGAAGTTGGAGGGGTCGGGCGAGGTCGATGATGATGACGTCGAAACGGCCTTCGTTTTCCTCCAGCCATTTTGCCGCGTCGTCATTGACGACTTTGGTTTTCGGGTGCGACAGCGAACCTTGGTTCAGGCTGCTCAGTTTGGCCGAAGTGCGGAAGGTTTTGGTCATTTCGGGATCCAAATCCACCAGCGTCAGCTGTTTTACCTGCGGGTATTTCAACACTTCCCGCGCAGCCAGTCCGTCGCCGCCGCCCAAAATCAACGCGTTTTCCGCCTGTGCACCATCTGCATGGCGGGCAGCACCAGGGCTTCGTGGTAACGCGCCTCGTCGCGCGGAGTGCAGGTTGCCGTTGATGTAGGGCCGCGTATCGTTTTTCCACTGCGTTACCACCAGCCGCTGGTAAGGGGCGAATGGCTTTCAAACACCACCGGATCGCCGAAATAACTCTGTTCGGCGCGGAAGGTAATCCGGTTGGCGTAGGCAAGGCCAGCAGCGAACTATCAACACCGTCCATCCGCGGATTTGCAGCCCCGGTAATCTTTCAGACGGCCTTTGAAGATGCGGGCGGTCAGCAGCGCGACGGCGGCATTCATATATGCCGGAACAGCAGGGGCCGAACGCGCCATGCCCAGCCGCGGGGGCGAGCACCAGCGGGAACAGCAACGAAACCGCCAGCGCGCCGAGATAGTCGAAAGTCAGCACCTTGGACACCAGCTCTTTGAAATCCGCCTCTTCGCGGTTCAACACCCGCATCACCAGCGGGAATTTCCATGCCCACCACCGTGCCGACCACCAGCACTAGCGCGTACAGCAGCGTGCGGAACGGCGCGGCAGCCAGCCCGAAGGCCACAAACAAGGCCAAGGCCGATATGCCGCCGATAACGCCCACCAGCAGCTCGATTTCGATAAAGCGGCGCAGGGTATCTGCGTCTTTGATGTATTTGGTCAGATGCGCCCCGATGCCCGCGCGCGAACAGATAAAGGCCGATAATCGAGGAAAACTGCAAAAATACTGTCGCCGAGCAGGTAGCTGGCCAGCGCGGCCATAATCAGCTCGTAAAGCCAAACCGCAGCTTGCGACGACGAGAAACGGAAACAATCAGCGTGCGGTTGAGTTTCATGTCTTTCAGACGGCCTGTCAGGAAAAGCGGCGATTATATGGCGGATAACGCCGTTTTTCGACACTACCGTAAAGCGGGGAAATTCCCGACCCTGCGGGCAAATGGGTTAAAATGCCGCCCTTACGCAACCTGATTCCGAATTTATGGCCCGCCATCCCTACCACCGCCTACGCCCCGCGCGCCCCGCCATGCCCGAAGTCGGCATTTCCGAAACCGGCAACATCCGTTCCTCCATCTGGGCAGCGACACCATCAAAGTTCGATGAACCTCGACAATCCGACCGAGCTGGTTTTATCGTACAGCCGCGCTGATGATGGCCTGGCTGCTGTTTGCCGACCCGCCCGTCCACATCACGCAAATCGGGCTGGGCGGCGGTTCGTTCGCCCGCTGGATAGACGCCTGCCTGCCTGACTGCCCGCCAGACCGCGGTGGAAATCAACCCGAACGCTCATCGCCGTGGCGCTTGCGGCCTGTTCGAGCTGCCGTTTGAGGAAACATTCGAAATCGTCGAGGGCCGACGGCGCGCAATACGTCAAAACCCTGCGCGGCGGTACCGACATCATTCGTGACCGACGGTTTCGACGGCGAACAGATTATCGACGATTTGGTCAGCGGATTTTTGCCGACTGCGGGCAGGCGTTGTCGGACAAAGGCATTTTCGCGGCCAACTGGTGGAGCGGCGACAAACGCTATCCGCTTTGTTGCCGATTTGAAGAAGCGTTTGATGGAAAAGTATTGGAAGTCCGCGGAAAGCCACGGCAACATTGCCGTGATGGCCTTCCGGCAAACTCCGGCGGAACTGAATCTCGACTCGCTGACGGGCGGAACTGAGTTGGCGCGGCAATATCCGCTCGACTTCCGCGCCCTGTTCTCCGCCCTCAAATCCGCCAATCCGCACAACGGCAAACACCTGCATTTCTGATTTTTCCGCCCGATGCCCGTGCGACGGGCAGAAGGCGTCTGAAAACTCCGCTTCCTGGCGGAAGCTGCGTTTTCAGACGGCCATTCCTTATGCGGCGTGCGGACACGCCATCGTGCCGTGCCGTCCATCAGCTTTTGCAAACCGCCGTCATTTCCGTACTGTACCAGCAACTGCTTCGTGTATTCGTGTTGAGGGCCGTCTGAAAACCGTTTCGCAATCACCCTGCTCTACAATTTTTCCGTTCCGTATCCACCATCACGCGGTGCGACGGGGCGTTAATAACCGCCAAATCGTGGCTGACGATGACCATGCTCAAACCGTATTCCCGCTGCAAATCGGCCAGCAGTTTCAGGATTTGCCGCTGCCATTGCACGTCCAACGCGCTGGTGGGTTCGTCAACACCAGCACCGAGGTTTTGACAATCAGGGCGCGGGCGACGGCAAGCCGCTGCCTCTGGCCGCCTGAAAACTCGTGCGGATAGCGTTCGGAAGCGTCTTCGGGCAGGCCGACCTGCCGCAACACTTCGGCCACGCGCTGCCGCACGGTTTCCTTGTCCAAAGCGGGGTTCGTGCACGCGCAAGCCTTCGGATACGATGTCCGACACCTTCATGCGCGGGTTGAACGCGCCGAACAGGTCTTGGAACACCATCTGTATTTCCCGCCGCATTTCGCGCCGCCATTCCCGCCCGCGTATTTTCAGACGGCCTTCCGCTTCAATCAGCCGCATCAGTGCTTTGGCCAGCGTGGTTTTGCCGCTGCCGCTCTCGCCGATGATGCCCAGCGTTTCGCCCGCCTTCAGTTGAAGCGACAGCAGCTCAACAGCGTTTTCCGCCTACTGGAAAACCAGCCGCTTTTTCGCGCACGGAGACGGCAATCCCGTCGGCCTCGACGACAAACAGGCTGTCCCCGGCCACAGGGCGCACGTCGCGCCGAGGCGGCATCGAGCAGCAGCTGGGTGTAGTCGCTGACGCGGGGCGGCAAACACTTCACTGCCGCACCCTGCTCCACCACGCGACCCTGCTTCATGACGATGATGTCGTCGGCAAAACGGCGTACGAGGTTCAAATCGTGCGTGATGTACAGCAGGGTCATGTTGCGGGTTTGCTGCAGGCGGGAAAGCAGGTCGAGTATCTGCGCCTGCACGGCAAACATCCAGCGCGGTGGTCGGTTCGTCGGCAATCAGGAGTTCCGGCTCATGCCACGGCCATCGCTATCATCGCCCTCTGCCTCTGGCCGCCTGAAAGCTGAAACGGATACGCAGCCGCCTTTTGCTCCCGGTTCGCCGATGCCGGTTTCAGCCAACAGCCCGACCGCCTTCGCCCAAGCCTGTTTTTATCCAAACCCAGGTGCAGGGTCAGCACTTCGGCAATCTGCGCGCCGACGGTCATCACCGGATTGAGCGCGGTCATCGGCTCTTGGAACACCATGCCGATTTTTGCTGCCGCGCAACTGCCGCAAACGGCGCGGCGCGGCCTGCAAAACGTCTTCGCCGTCGAAATTCAGACGGCCTTTCAAAGGCAAGGTCGGGATTGAGCCGCATGATGCTTTGCGCGAAACACGGTTTTTACCACTGCCGCTTTCGCCTACAACGGCGGTTTTGCGCCCGCGACGGATTTTGCAGCCGATGCCGGACAACACTTCCGGCTGCCGAAGGCGGCAGTCAGGTTTTTCAACTTCAGGATATACGGTTCCATCAGCCCCTCCTTGCCCGCACATCGAAAGCATGGCGCAGCCCCTCGCCTATCATCACCAGCGGTAACAACATGACCGTCAGTGTGCCGAAGGCCGACAAGCCTATCCACCAGGCATTCAGGGTTGTCCTTACCCTGTGCCAGCAGTTCGCCCAAGCTGGCCTGCGAGGCAGGAACGCCCAGGCCGAGAAAGTCGAGGCTGGTCAAAGCCAGCACCGCGCCGGAAATACGGAAAGGCAGGAACGCCAATACAGGCGTGAGGCTGTTGGGCAGGATGTGCCGCCACTAATCGCACCGCCGCCCACGCCCATCGCGCGCGCCGCCAGCACATAATCGGCCTGCCTGTTTTTCAAAAACTCGGCGCGCATAATCCGACAACCCCATCCAGCCGAACAGCGACAGCAAGGTCAGTAAGACCAACAGGCCGGGATTGAAAAACGACGACAGGATAATCAGCAGGTAAAGTTCCGGCATCCCGCCCCAGATTTCGATAAACCGCTGCATCACAAGGTCGGTCTTACCGCCGAAATAACCCTGCACCGCGCCGACAGCCACACCGATAACCGTCGTAACCGCCGTCAAAACCAGCGCAAACAGCAGCGAATCGCGGAAACCGTACACCAAACGCCAACACATCCCGCCCCTGTCGTCCGTGCCGAGCAAATGCCTTTCCGACGGCGCGGCGGGGTCGGGTACAGTATCGAAATCGTTCAGCGTATCGGCGGCATAAGGATTGGGCGGATAAAACCGCGCGGTTGCCGTCGAAGAAAGATTGCGCCTGATTAAGGGGTCGAGGTAATCGGCGGGCGTGTCGAAATCGCCGCCGAAATCGCGGTCGTGGTAAGTGTGCAGCAACGGGAAATAACTTTCGCCGCGATACGGCAGCCACAAAAGGTTTATCGTTGCTCCACAAAGGCGCAAAGCAGCGATACCGAAAACAAAAAGCCAGCAGCAGCAGGCTGAAATAGCCGCGCCTGTGCCGTTTGAACGCCCGCCACGCGCCGCGTTCCGAGATAGGTTCCATAGACATTCAAAGGCCGTCTGAAAAACTGCCGCCGCAAAAGCAGCAGCACGGTTTGAACGGATAAATTTTTCCGGGCGGCAAAGATAACAGTTTTCAGACGGCCTTTCCATGCCCGCATACTTGCCAAAGCATTCCGCAACGTTTATAATGTTACGATATAACAAATAAGGAGTATTTCCATGAAACCGAATATCCATCCGAAAACTACCGCACCGTATTGTTTTTCGACAGCGGTGCCAACGAAGGCTGGCTCATCCGTTCCTGCGCCGACACCCACGGCAAGACCATGGTTTGGCACGACGGCAACGAATATCCCGTATTCATGCTCGACACCTCGTCAGCGTCCCATCCGGTTTATACCGGCAAACGCCGCGAATTCAGCAGCGAAGGCCGCGCCAGCAAATTCCAGCAACGTTTCCAAGGCATGATGAACTCTTTAAGGAAGGACAAATAATGCAAGTTTTATCCTCACTCAAAACCGCGAAAACCCGCCACCGCGACTGCCAAATCGTCCGCCGCAAAGGCCGCGTTTACGTTATCTGCAAAAAGCAACCCGCGCTTCAAGGCACGCCAACGCTGAACAAGCCGCCAATCTATTCGAAGGCCGTCTGAAACCGTTTTTCAGACGGCGCTTTGTATCTTCCGCCGCTTTCGCGCTACAATCGCCGCCGTCCGACACACGTGGAAAACCACGTGACCGCCCGAGAACTGCAAGCCTTCCTCCACGCCAACATTCCCGCAACAGTGCACTGTCGCTGTCTGTCGTCGATATCACGCCCGACAGCCTTATCCTCTCCGCCCCGCACGCGCCGAACCGCAACCATAAAAACACCGTTTTCGGCGGCAGCATCGCCCTTGCCGCCACGGTCGGCGGCTGGGCGATGGTACCAGCCGGTTTCCCGAAGCCGCAGGCAACATCGTCATCCAACAAGGCGAAACCCGCTACCCTGCATCCGGCAAACGGCGACCTGACCGTCATCACCCGCGCCGCTGCAGAAGAAGACTGGCGCAAGATGAAGGAAATGTTCGAACAGCAGGGGCAAAGGCAAAATCGTGCTGGAAACGGAAATATTTTTCCGACGGCGTAAAAGCCGCCGTATTCAGTGGAAAAATTTGTCGCCTTGAAGGGGCTGAACGGCTGCCCGCCAAATACGGGAGGCCGCCGAATCGCTGGGCCGAAACGGAAAAATTTCAGGCGGTTTTTCAAATATAGTGGATTAAATTTAAACCAGTACGGCGTTGCCTCGCCTTGCCGTACTATTTGTACTATCTGCGGCTTCGTCGCCTTGTCCTGATTTTTGTTAATCCACTATAACCGCCGCTTCCGCACGGAGTATGGCTTCAGTTGCAAAAAGGCCGTCTGAAAACTTTTGCTTCGGGAAAGCTTCAGTTTTCAGACGGCCTTTTCTCAATATGCCGATTATTTCTTTCTCACTGCCGCAGGCTTGGATACCTTTTTATCTTTCACGGCAGGCCGGCCCGATTCCGGCAACGGCACGCCCAAAGCGGCGTACGGTGTTTTTGCAGGACGCGGATGTTGCCGCCCGCTTTCCGGCCTTTTTCAAACGTTTCGACCGCCTGCTCTTTTTGCCCAAATGCCACAAAACTTCGCCCAAATGCGCGGACACTTCGGCATCGCCTTGCATCTTAAAGGCATATTGCAGGTACGGCAAAGCCGTTTCCGCATCGCCTTTCGAAATAAAGCCCAACCGAGGGCTGTCGTTGATGGCGGGCTCTTCGGGCTCCCTGCTCGTAGGCGGCGCGTATCAGTTCGAGATGCCTCGTCCACTTTCGGATTCGAGCATGGTCAGCATGGTGTAGCCGAGGGCGTTTTGCCCGTTCGGGATTATCGAGGGTTCAATTCAAGTAACGGCGCGGGTCGGCAATCGCCTTTTTCCGGTAGGTTCAATTTATCGACGTACACCAGCGCGCGCTGATAAAGGACGGCACTCAAGTTCTCGGCATTATTGGGCCGGCGGGCGATTTGGTCGTGGAGGAGGTTCAATTCCTGCAAAGCCTGTTGCGGATTGTCATATCAGTGATTACCAGCAGTTGGACTTGCAACAGGTGGTTTTCGTCGAAGAAACGGCCTTGGCGCGAAGTCGTGGCGCGGGCGCGTTTGATTTCAGTAGCCGCCTGCCGCCATTTGCCCTCTTCCAGATTCAGCGAAGCCATCAAAACGGTTTTTGTCGAAACGGAAGTCCGGTGGCTTGATTTTTGTTCGCCCATTCGCGCGCTTCGGCAAATTTTTGTTATCGCCGTTGCGGAGGGTGGCGATAACGGTAGCCCTGCTCTGCTGTTCCTGCGTGCCATACCGGTGGGCTTTGGTCAGATAGTCCATTGTTTCTTCAAGCGGTGCCTTGCGGCTGCTGGATAATAAGGCCGCCTGAATGTAAAGGTCGGCATTAGGGCTGTTTTTCCAGCAATTTTTGCAGAAAAAGCCTGTGCTTCATCTTTTTGTCGGCATAAATCAATGCTTCAATCTGCAATTCCTGCCATACGGGCGACAGTTTGGACGTATCCGTTTCGGCGAAGAAGCGGTTGATGATTTCCAGCGCCGCTGGCCGATTAAGCGCAGGGGTCAGATGGGTAGGAGCGGCGATTTCGCTGTCCAGCTGCGCCAGTTTCTGCAATGCCTGAACCGAATCAGCAGCCTTGTCGTTCAGCGCGCTTAAATCGCATCGGCAATCACGGCTTCCGGCAATTCGGGATAGCTTTTGGCACGTTTGTGCACCGTGTCGTCCATCAGTTGGGCGACGGCGGGGGTTCTGCGCGGCAATCTGCGCCACCAGTAGGAAAAATTCGGCTGCGCTGTTCTTCATTCGCACCTTCCAGCGCGGCATCGAAAGCCGTTGCGTGCATCGCTGTATTCCCCGCGCACCATATCGCGCATCCAACTGATGCGTTTCAAAAGGCCGGTCCGGGCGTCGGCTCGAGTTTTACCCATCGTTGGTACACCGCCTCCGCATATTCGTATGCACCCAGATTAACCGCCATATCCATGGCGCGTTCGGCTACTTCGGAATCGCGCGTGCGGTCGAGCATGGCCATGTAAGTGGCCAATGCCGAGGCGAGGGTCGCCTTTATGCAATGCCAGCTCCGCACCCAGCAGGGAAAAAGTATCGTTGGCGCGGTTTATAATGTTTTCCGACGCTGATGCTCGTCTGCCTGCTGATTGCGGCTGAAGTTGCGGCCTGCTTCGATTTTTCGCTTTTAACCTGTTCCTTGGACGGGGCATCGTTTTTATCCTCGGCATACAGCGCGGGGGCGCACAGCAGCATCAAGGCGCATACGATGGTTTTTAAGCGGGATTTGCGGGCAAACATATTCTTTCCTCCAAATAGGGCGTACCCTGTTTTCAGACGGCCTGAAACAAAGGGGCTTACTTTATCACCAGAGCCACTCGCCGCGCTTGGCTTTTGTCTGTCTTTCCTATCAGGAAACGGTGCTTTTCCCCCTTTCCGCTTGCCGATATGTAAAATTCTTGTTACAATGCCTTTTCTTTCAATCAAACCTTTGCAAACGGAGGAATCATGCAAAAAATCCTGCTTGCCGCCGCCCTGGCCGCCGCAGCTGCCGGCGCATCAGTGCTACTAATACGAAATCGACCCGTTCCATTCCAACGCCCGCTTCGAAATCGACCATTTCGGCACCAGCACCAACGTCGGCGGCATTTACAAAGTTACCGGCAATGTCCATTTCGATCCCGCGAAAAACCGGTTCCGTCGAAGCCGTACTACCGTTGGCCAACCTGCAATCGAGCAGCGACGAATTTACCAAACACCTGAAATCGGTAGATATTTTTCCAACGCCGAGAAATATCCCGAAATCCGTTTTGCCTCCACCAAATTCATCTTTGACGGCAAAAAAGTAAGCGCAGTTCAAGGCAACCTGACCCTGCTCGGACAAACCCATCCGGTTGTCCTCAAAGCCAACAAATTCAACTGCTACCAAAAACCCGATGAAGAAAGTGGAAGTCTGCGGCGGCGATTTTGCCGCCACCATCGACCGCACCCAATGGGGGAGCGGATTACCTGATTTCCGCAGGCATGGCGAAAAACGTGAAGTTGAACATCAAATCGAGGCGGCGAAAAATAAGGCCGTCTGAAAAAAACAGGCACGCGGTTTGAGGGCCCGTCTGAAAATCCGTTTTCAGACGGCCTTTCGGCTATAAGCTAATACACATGAAATGGATACGTTGCAGGGGTAAGCCTCTTCCCGCTATCATGTATTACAGTTCCTTACCGGGAAGCTGGCTCAGACTGCCAGAAACGAGTTTTGGGCGGACTCACTCAGCGGTCTCTGCCGCAGTCGTGAAAGCCACGGCATCTCCCCGGTAGCCGCCTTTTGTTTCCCGCCTGCAGGGTGAGTCCACGCGCCGGCATTTGGCCAGCAGGGGGCTGTCAGATTCGACCATCTGAATCACAACGGGAAGGCAACCCTTTTTGTCGTATGAGGGTAATCGGGCCGAACGGCTCAAAAAGCAACAGTACGGAGGATTCCACGATAACTGCGCCTTCAGACGGAAGCCCGTACCTTTCAAATCAGTTTCGTTGAAATTGCCGTCATGGCTGAAACAGCAGGGGATCGTTTCGGGTTTGGTAGCCGTGCCCCGCCGTACTGCAGCAGATGAAACAGTTGAAAACTTTTGTCGCGGTCGATTTCCCAATAATAGGGCTGCCCCCTGACGGCGACGTAGGGTTCGGGCAGCGGGTAGCGGAGTTGGGCACGGGCGGCGAGTACGGCGCAGAAGAGGGCAAGGGAGTAGTATTTTGGCGGCGTTCATGTCGGCTTCCTTTTTGATTGGCGGCAGTTTTCAGACGGCTGGGCGCGCTCTCGAAAGGTGGCGGTTATTTTAACTCTGTCGCGAAAGTTTTACCTATCCCAAACATAAGCCGCAGATTGGTTTTCGGGCACTTTCTGCTTCGCGGGAAAAAGTATTATCCTTGCGGCAATATTTCTCGTTGAAACCGCCGCCATGCCCTCCGTCTATTTCGTTTATGCCGCATGGGCGGCCGCCTGCGCCGCCTTTGCCTATGCCGCTGTCCGCCACCCAGTTCCGTCTGCTGCCAAATACGCGGACTATTTCTCCCTCGCCTTTTTCGGCGTTACCCTGCTGCTATTCGGCTGGCTGTTTGCCGTACAGGGCACCACGCCCTTCGTGCAGGGGCAACGCGGGCAGCAGGCATGGTTATCACTATTGGCATCTTTGGTTTTTAGCTTTCCCCTATCTGTATATCGGGCACATCTTGCTGCTGGTGTCCAACACCGTCCGCCTGCTGCTGCCGCCCTATCCACCGCGTGCCGTCCATTATACCGCCCTGCCGCTGGCTTTGTTGGGCGGCTGGCATATCGGCGAATTTATGCCGACCGCTTAGCGGGCGGCAATTTCTGTTTTTCAGGCAGCCTGCCGTTCCGCATTGGGCGGCAGCTTTCAGACGGCCTGAAACCGTACAAAATACATTTTCAGGCTGCCTGTGTCGTTGTGGGAAATGCTAAAAATGCGCGGTTCTTCAATTATTTTTCAGACGGCCTCAAAAACCATGTGCAACCACCATCATCAAAAACGACAGCAAAACTCCCCGCTCAGAAGCCCGCGACAACGACACCATCCGCATCCGCGGCGCGCCGCATAATTTGAAAAACGTCGATTTGGACATTCCGCGCCACAAGCTGGTGGTGGTAACGGGGCTGTCGGGCAGCGGCAAGTCGTCGCTGGCGTTTGACACGTTGTATGCCGAAGGGCAGCGGCGTTATGTCGAAAGCCTTTCGGCGTATGCGCGGCAGTTTTTACAGATGATGGACAAACCTGATGTCGATTTGATCGAAGGCCTGTCGCCCGCGATTTCCATCGAGCGAAATCCACCAGCCACAACCCGCGTTCCACCGTCGGCACGGTTGCGGAAATCCATGATTACCTGCGCCTTTTGTACGCCCGCGTCGGTACGTATTGCCCTGAACACAATCTGCCGCTATCCAGCCAAACCGTGTCGCAGATGGTCGATGCCGTGTTGAAGTTGCCGGAAGACACACGCGTGATGATTTTTGGCGCCGGCGGTGCGCGAGCGTAAGGGCGAATTTGTCGATTTCTTTGCCGACTTACAGGGCGCAGGGCTTTGCGCGTGTACGCGTGGACGGCGAAGTCTATCAGCTTGACGAAGTACCGAAGCTGGAAAAAAACATCAAACACAATATCGACGTGGTCATTGACCGCGTGAAAGTGAAGGCGGACATCAAGCAGCGGTTGGCAGAAAGCTTTGAAACCGCGCTGCGCCACGGCAACGAGCGCGCGCTGGCGATGGAAAATGGACAGCGGCGAAGAACGATTGGTTTTCCGCGCGGTTTTGCCTGCCCCGTGTGTTCGTACAGCCTGCCCGAATTGGAGCCGCGCCTGTTTTTCGTTCAACAACCCGATGGGGTCCTGCCCGACTTGCGACGGCGGGCAACACCAATTTCTTCGACCCCGAAAAAGTGGTCGCCCATCCCGATGTCGTTGGCAACGGGCGCGATTGACGGTTGGGACAAGCGCAACCAGTTCTATTTCCAAATGATTCAGTCGCTGGCGCGGCATTACGGTTTCGATGTGCAGGCTGCTTGGGAAACGCTACCTGAAAAAGTGAAAAAAGTCGTGTTGCACGGTTCGGGTAAAGAAATCATTGATTTCACTTACCTGTCTGAACGCGGCACCACCTTCAACCGCAGCCACGCCTTCGAAGGCATCATTCCCAATCTCGAACGCCGCTACCGCGAAACCGACAGCGAAACCGTGCGCGAAAAACTGCGCGAATACCAAAACCACCGCGCCTGCCCAAGCTGCGGCGGCGCACGTTTGCGCAAAGAAGCCCGCTACGTTTACGTCAGCGGCGAACCTTTGCACGAAGTTTCCGCCTGGCCGCTGACCAAAAACCCACCAATTCTTTGAAACGCTGGATTTGGATGGCAACAAAAAACAAATCGCCGAAAAAATCCTCAAAGAAATTACCGAGCGGCTCGGCTTTTTGATTAACGTCGGGCTGGATTACCTGAATTTAAGCCGCTCCGCCGAAACCCTCTCCGGCGGCGAAGCCCAGCGCATCCGCCTCGCCAGCCAAATCGGCAGCAGCCTGACCGGCGTGATGTACGTTTTGGACGAACCTTCCATCGGCCTGCACCAGCGCGACAACGACCGCCTGCTCGCCACCCTCAAACGCCTGCGCGACTTGGGCAACAGCGTGATTGTGGTCGAACACGACGAAGACGCCATCCGCGAAGCCGATTTCGTGGTCGATATGGGCCCCGGCGCGGGCGAACACGGCGGCAACGTATTGATTGCCGACACGCCCGAAAACGTCGCCCAATGCAAAAACTCCGTTACCGGACAATACCTCAGCGGCAAAAATCCATTGCCGTGCCGTCTGAACACGCCCGTCAATCCCGAGCGGATGCTCGTCCTCAAAACGCGCGCGGCAACAACCTCAAAAACGTTACCCTCGAACTGCCGCTCGGTTTGATTACCTGCATCACCGGCGTATCCGGCAGCGGCAAATCCACCCTGATTAACGACACCCTCGCCAAAATCACCGCCCGCGAACTCAACCGCGCCCAAGAAGAACCCGCCCATACGACGACATCCACGGCCTCGAACATCTCGACAAAGTCATCAACGTCGACCAATCCCCATCAGTGCACCCCGCGCTCAACCGCCACCTACACCGGCCTGTTCACCCCCATCCGCGAGACTCTTCGCCGGCGTGCCCCTTTCGCGCGAACGCGGCTACAATGTCGGCAGATTCTCCTTCAACGTCAAAGGCGAGTAGCTGCGAAAGCCTGCCAAAGGCGACGGCGTGATTAAAGTTGAAAATGCACTTCCTGCCCGACGTGTACGTCCCCTGCGAAGTCTGCCACGGCAAACGCTACAACCGCGAAACCCTCGAAATCCAATACAAAGGCAAAAACATCAGCCAAGTCCTCGACATGACCGTCGAAGAAGCCCGCGAATTTTTCGACGCCGTCCCCACCGTATCGCGCAAACTGCAAACCCTGATGGATGTCGGCCTCGGCTACATCCGCCTCGGCCAATCCGCCACCACCCTCTCCGGCGGCGAAGCCCAGCGCGTCAAACTCGCCTTGGAACTCTCCAAACGCGACACCGGCAGAACGCTCTACATCCTCGACGAACCCACCACCGGCCTGCACTTCGCCGACATCGCCCTATTGCTGGAAGTCATAGGCCGTCTGAAAAGGCAAAAGGCAACTCGATTGTGATTATCGAGCATAATCTTGACGTGATTAAAAACTGCGGATTGGATTATGGACTTAGGGCCGGAAGGCGGCGATGGCAGGGGGCAGGATTATTGCGCAGGTAGCCCTGAGCATGTGGCGAAGGTGAAGGGGAGTTATACTGGGAAGTATTTGAAGGATATTTTAGAATAACCAAATTTCTTAAAAATCTTAAACCATTATTATGTAAGGATTCTATTATGAACACCAAAAAATAAATTTATATTTACAGATTTTATTTCAAACCAATATTGATGATTTCTCTAATTTTTAACTCATCTCGCGTTAATGAAAATCTAATATCAGGAAGTTTTGATTTTTAATGGGCTATCTTATATTTTTGCAGAAAATATAAAGGAAAACTTAATATTATTTACCATTACTCTAATAATAGAAACAAATACACAATAAGCAAAAATAAAAATCTATCCAAGAGGCAAATAAACTCTATATAAATGTGAAAAATATCTTTGGATGATTTAAACAATAAAAAGATAAAAACAGCAATATTTAGATTAAGTTGTAGCTGCTTTGGTTGAGAGCTCTATTGGTAATCCTGGGGCTATTGTCAAACCTGCTGTAAATTCATTACCAATAATATTCATGTCAATTAAAGAAGAAATCTAAAAGGGTTTCTAATGAAAACATGCTACTTTAATTATAATTTCATTAGTCAGCTCTATCATTTCCAATAGTAAATATAGATGATATTAATGATATTATTAAAAACTCTTAAGCTTGAAGATAAATATTCTTCCTTTATTACTTTTTATTGTATACCATTATAATTTATTTACTCGGACTAATCGTAAATTATATTATAGATTATGTGGAAAATTACACATACAACAAGAAACTAGAAGAGCAAAAGAGTAATCTCGAGATCGCAAATAGAAAAAAATTATCTTTAGAAAATAAAAGAATTAAAAAGACATTTAACACAAAAATAGCATAATCTCAATTTTTCTTAACCCTAATGATAATGAGTCTATAAGTAACTTTAATAAGCATATGAAAAATTTTATAGACAATCATAGTGATTATATGACGGTTGATTTTGCTGAAATATATCCACAATCCAGCTTACTGAGAAAAAAACAAAAGAAAATAGCAAAGTGAACAAAAATATAACGAGTAAGCAAGCAAGCCGTAGCCTGAATACCCAACCAACCGCGTGCGTGGCTGCGCCTCACACCTACCTGTGAATCACACGAAACTTCAAAACCACCGTGTGGGGTGTGTGCAGTACACACGCACGCGGTTGCTTGATTGACGGTTTGCCATTTCAACTTTTAACTTCGTTGAAGCTAGCGCTTTCAGACGGCCTCCAATGTCGTCTGAAAACATCAGCTCCAACAAAGTTAAAACCTTAAACAACAAACCATTCCTTCTCTAACGTTCAAACCAAAAACAAAAATCCTATGGCGCGTTATCGCAGAAACTTCATTGCCGGCGGCACATTCTTTTTCACCGTCAAACTCGCCGACCCGAAATCGCGCCTGCTTGTCGAACATATCGACCTATTGCGTGCGGCTTATATGGATGTGCAAAAACAATATCTATTTGAAACCGTCGCCGTATGCGTGCTGCCGAACCATATTCACGCCATCTGGACGCTGCCGCCCGATGATGCGGATTATTCCCTGCGCTGGCGGCTGATTAAAACCAAATTCTCCGCACATTTCCCTCATGCTGAAAACCTGTCTGCAAGCAAACAGCGGCGGCACGAACGCGGTATTTGGCAACGGCGTTTTTATGAACACACCGTGCGTGATGAAACGGATTTGCAACGTTGCGCGGACTACCTCCATTTCAATCCCGTCAAACATGGATTGTGCGGCAATGTCCGCGATTGGGCGTTTTCGTCGTTCCACCGTTATGTGCGAGATGGATGGCTGCCATTAGATTGGGGCGGAACGAAAGAAACGGCAGTAATGAGTTTGGTGGAGTGAGATGTAATAATAAAACTACCCTATTTCTCTTTAAATGATATTTGGATTTAAAAAATATCATCATATTTCCCAAATTCGGGAAACAGTATGATTTTATCTTTTTGTGAATAATGTTCTTTTTCATACCTTTGATTGGTTGTGAAGTCTTCTTTCAAAACATAGCATTCATCATTTTTCGGCATTAAAAAAGTAAGCCGTGCCTTCAGCCATTTCATGAGAATCCAAACTCATATATTCCCGCCAAACTGCCATAGAAAAGGTAATATCTTTCTGAATCGGGATATTTCTGAAACTGGTGGGTAAAGATAGCCTCGTCCCCAGTTGTCAAAAAATTTACTGAGAAAAAATCGTTACTCTCATTTAGTGTAATGACATAGGTAGGCTTTTTCAATGAAAGATCCAATGATTACCGCATATAACATTTTTGTCATGCAGTTTTTGCTTCTTCTTGAGTAAAGAGGACTGCAGGCTCCTTGGTCTTCTCCCCATAACCATTCTTGACAATAAAAAAATTCCGAAATGAGTGTGTATTCATTTTATACCTTTCCTGTGTGATCTCTAATTGTAACGTTATGCTGTCGTGCAGCAAGCTGTAGCCTGCACACCTAGCCGACCGCGTGCGTACCGCACACGCGGTTACTGATTAACGGTTTGAGACCTTTTGCAAAAATCCCCAAAAATCCCTAAAGTCCCACCAAGACATTTTAGGGGATTTCCCATAAAGCACCTTCTTCCAGCAAACCGCACAAGCCATGATTGCCAAACACATCGACCGCTTCCCGCTATTGAAGTTGGATCAGGTGATTGATTGGCAGCCGATCGAACAGTACCTGAATCGTCAAAGAACCCGTTACCTTAGAGACCACCGCGGTCGTCCCGCCTATCCCCTGTTGTCCATGTTTAAAGCCGTCCTGCTCGGACAATGGCACAGCCTCTCCGATCGAACTCGAACACAGCCTCATCACCCGCATCGATTTCAACCTGTTTTGCCGTTTTGACGAGTTGAGCATCCCCGATTACAGCACCTTATGCCGCTACCGCAACTGGCTGGCGCAAGACGACACCCTGTCAGGGATTGCTGGAACTGATTAACCGCCAACTGACCGAAAAACCTAAAAATAGAAAGCATCCGCCGCCGTCATTGACGCCACCATTATTCAAACTGCCGGCGGCAAACAGCGTCAGGCCATAGAAGTCGATGAAGAAGGACAAGTCAGCGGCCAAACCACACCGAGTAAGGACAAAGATGCCCGTTGGACAAAGAAAAAAACGGCCTCTACAAACTCGGTTACAAACAACATACCCGTACCGATGCGGAAGGCTATATCGAGAAACTGTACATCACTCCCGCCAATACCCATGAGTGCAACCACCTGTTGCCTTTGCTGGAAGGTATAGCCAAAGATACGACCGTCTATGCCGACAAAGGCTACGACAGTAAGGAAAACCGGCAACACCTGAAAGAACATCGGTTGCTGGACGGCATTATGCGCAAAGCCCAGCGTAACCGTCCGCTGACGGAAAGCGCAAACCAAACGTAACCGATGTTGTCGAAAACCCGTTATGTGGTCGAACAAAGCTTTCGGTACGCTGCACCGTAAATTCCGCTACGCCCGGGCAGCCTATTTCGGGCTGATTAAAGTGAGTGCGCAAAAGCCATCTGAAGGCGATGTGTTTAAACCTGTTGAAAGCGGCTAACAGGCTAAGTGTGCCTGCTGCCGCCTAAAAGGCAGCCCGGATGCCTGATTATCGGGTATCCGGGGAAGGATTAAGGGGTATTTGGGTAGAATTAGGAGTGATTGGGGGAAATAGCCGAAAACCTGTGTTTGGGCTTCGGCTGTTGGAGGAAAGAGCTTTTTGCAAAGGTCTCGGTTTACCATTTTCAAATTTGCTTTTCGTTGAAGCTGCTACTTTTCAGACGGCCTCAAATACCCATACAGCCTATCCGTCAATCCCAAAACTACCCACCCACCTAAAAACAAACCAATGTGCAGGCTGCTTTTCAACTCGGTTGGAGCTTAATGTTCGGCAAGCTGCCATTCAAATATTCCATCAATAAAGGCTACCTGAAAGCGTGAGCTTCAACGAGTTAAAACTCACTTCGTTCGTTTTTAGCTGCGCAGAAACTCACTTCGTTCGTTTTCAGGTAGCCTTTTCTAACTTCGCGGCAGCCGCAGTTTTCAAAAATCAGAAACCGCCGTTATCCGCCGAACAATACCACCTTGCCTTCCGCGCCGGAAACATCCAGCACTTCAATTCCTTCCCCGTCCAACACCGCCTGCGTCAGCATAGCCACGCCGCCGGAGGGCCGATTTCCAAAATCCGCCGCACACCCAGCGCGGCCATGCTGCAGCATTCGGCCACCCAGTCCACGGGATTGACCAACACATTTTGCGCGATGCTGCGCGCCTGTTCCGCATCCAAACCGCAGGCTGCCGCCCATTCGGCCACTTGCGCTACGGCGGGCAGCATGGCGGGGTGGTGGAAACCGACTTCCACGTCCAACCGCCACAGCAGGTTTTCGGGCGTTTGGCCGTTTTCGTCTTTAACCGTGTCCGACAACACGCCGCACACGCGCGCCACCGATTCGGGCTTGCCGCTGACGACAAAACCGTCCGCGCTGTTCTGCAAGCCGATACACGGGCGGTCGGTCGAATCTGCGAGGGAACAGGTCGTCAATCACGGCGGCAAGCTGCCCGCGGCTCACACCCCTGCACCATCACCATCGGATGCAAGCCGTCGTGCAGATACATGCCCGTTGCGCGCCCTTGCAGCGTGGCCGCCGCGCCAATCAATTCGGCCAAAGCCAGCAGTTCGGCGGCGTGCTGCGGCTCGCGCATTAGATAACGCCCGAGTATGCCTTGCGAATGCCCGATAACGCCCGCCGCCTTGCCGCTGTCCAGCCCGCGGGTTTCCAGCGTGTGCAGATTGGCGATTTGCGACAGGAAAATACCGGGCGCGCTCACGGCGGCACGCACCAAATCGATGCCGTCCGCGCCTTCTTCCGCCCATTTTATCGGCTCGAAACCCTGCGGGCGGGCTGCCGCAATCTGCCCGGCCACAGGCTTCAAGATTCGGGCGGCAGCGGCAGTCACTTCGTTTGCCCTGTCCCGCGCCCCTTCGGCCAAAGCCTCGTGCAGGCTGCTTATCCAATCAAAGCCCTGTCCAGAGAAGCAAAGGGCGAACGGTTCATCATAAAAATGTTCCGGCAGGCGGTTTTGTTGGCAATTGGCTCATGGTTTCACTCCCTCCGTAATCGGTGTTGAACGGTTTGCAAAACTTAATACGATGATTGTATGACGAATAACGCGCTTGTGCCACGCATTCAAATCAAACATAGTTTTCAGACGGCCTTATCGATTTCGCGTTATCATTCCGTTTTATTGTTGAAAGAAAACGCCATGCCCGCCGTGATTACATCCCCCGAAAAACTCGCCGCCGCACAAGCCCTGTTTGCCGAAACCCTGCTGGCCGCGCTGCCGCAAAAAGCAGCCTGCACCGTATCGGGCGCGGGCGGCGGCTTTGAAGCTCGAAGTGGCTTATTCGCCCGAACTGGATTTGTGGTACGCCATGCAGCCGCAGGGCAAAAATGCTGGAACGGCTTTCGGTATCGGCCAGCCTGTGGCCGGCAAAAAGTATCAGTGCGGCGAAATCAATTTCCCCGCCGAAGGCTAGAACCGCGCCGTTTCCGGCGTGTTCGCGGAAAGATGGCGACGGCGGCATTTGGGTGCTGCACCGCGGCAAAAATCCGCGGCGGCAAGGAATTGTTTTTCCGCCATTTTGACGGCGAAACGCTGACGGCGGACGACGGCGGCAAAGAGGAAAACATTTGCACTGGTCGGACGGCTGGGCAGTACGGGATTTTGCGGCCAAACTGGCGGCGTTTGTGAAGAAATCCTGCGGATTAAGGCGGCGGCAAAGCATGCGGATAATCAGAATCCAACTTAAAAATCAATGTAAAGAAGATTGAGTTTTTGGATAGATTACAGAAAAAATCAATCCGTCTTTTTATCAATGCCTTTTAAGCAAAAACGGTATTCTTTGCCAAAATCCCATATCAATTTTGATGCAGGCATCGTTCTGCCTGCATCGAATGTCACTCATCTTGATAGAGGCCGTCTGAAAAATAGTAGCCGCAATATTTTCAGACGGCCTGCCCGTCTTCTGATATGGCTTTTTCTGCTTTGTTTGGCTTCGCCGCGTTTTAAAGCTGCTGAAATAAGGACGGTTTGTCTGCCGCCGGTGCTTCGGCTAGAATGCCCGTCCACACCTGCTCCGATATTTCTAAGAAAAATACCATGTCCGCACCATCCAATCATTATGCTGCCCCTTTGCTGGTGGTCGGCTGTGTCGTCTTCGGCCTCGGCAGCCTGATTGTCAAATTCGTCCCCGTCGGTGCTTATGCCATCGCGTGGTGGCGGTTGCTGATTTCCGGCTTGGTCTTTTTGGTTTCTGGCACGGCGTTTCGGCCAGAAACTGCCGCGAACAAAACAGCCCTTGCCTATGCCCTGCTATCGGGTGCCGCGCTCGGCATCGATTTGGCTTTAGTACTGAAAGCATTTACAGCGTCGGCCCGGGCATTTCCACCCTGCTCAACAGTTTGCAGATTTTTCCTTGCCGCCATCGGCTTTTCCTGTTTGACGAGAGGCTGAACAAGCTGCAAATCTTCAGCCTGATTATGGCTGTCGGCGGCGTAGCGATGATTGCATTCCCGAGTTCGGCCATAACGGCAAATGCGGTTTGGGGTTTTCGTCAGCGGCATTATTTCGGGCGGGATGCTGGCGTTGTCGATGACGTTTATCCGCAAAACGCATCAGGCCGAACCGACCGCGCTGTTTCCCATGATGCTGCTGGTCAGCATCGGTGGTGTATTGGCGTTGCTGTTGCCGACTTTGGTTTTCGACTGGGGCCGGCTGTATCCCGCAACGGCGCGCGACATCAGGCTGGTTTTGGTTTACGGTGCGGTCATGCAGTGTTTCGCCTGGGGGTTGATTGCCTACGCCATACCGCTGTTGTCGTTGTCGCTGACCGGCCTTCTGCTGCTGAGCGAACCCGTTGCCGCCTTGTTAATCGATTATTTCTGGCTGGACAAACCGATTAACGCCGTACAATGGGGCGGTGCCGCGCTGACCTTGCTGGCGATTTACTTAGGGTTCGCTGAAAACAAAGGCGCATTGAGCCGCCGAATCTCCCTATCCGGCCTGCCTTTCGTGTGAGAATCACACCCTTATCCCACAGGCCGTCTGAAAACCGATGAATAAGTTTGCCCAAGCCCTTTCCGCCGCACTCGACCTCTGCGTCGCCACCAAAGAAATCAGCGTTTCTGGCCGCCCCGTCGGCTTTATGTACCGCGAAGAGCCGGTTTTCGACAACGACAGCGGCTGGCGTTTTTCAGCGGCGACGAAAGCGACGGCTACACCGACAATCCGACAACTTCACCGTGTGCGGCATCGGAAAAATCACCGCATCCAATCCCGACATCCTGCCGCTGCTTCAGGAAAAGGCAGGCGCGTGGGAGTGGACGGAAGAAGGATTTCAAGCCGTCGGCGACTGGCAGCCGAAAAAGAATAAAAACCGTTTTTCAGACGGCCTCAGGCCGTCTGAACGTATTTGAACGCACGCCGCAGCGCGTCAAACGGAACATCCGCCCGCGTATTCGGTCAGGGGCACCAACCCGAAAAGGAAATCATCATGAACATCATAGAACCGAACCTGAACGGTGAACATCTGCGCATCGGCATCGTCCAAGCGCGCTTTACCAACGAAGTGGGCTCGGCCATACTCAAAGCCGCCGTAGAAAAGCTGCACGAACTGGGCGTGAAGGACGACAACATCACCGTAACCACCGTACCCGGCGCATTGGAAGTACCGCTGGTGCTGCAATCGATGGCCGGCACACAACGCTTTGACGCACTGATTGCCATCGGTTGCGTTATCCGCGGCGAAACCTATCATTTTCGAATTGGTCTCAAACGAATCAGTATCGGCATCACCCGCATGACCCTGGATTACAGCATCCCCGTCGCCAATGCCATCCTGACCACCGAAAACGACGAACAGGCGCATGCCCGCATCGTTGAAAAAGCGCAGGATGCCGCAGTCGTGGCCGTGGGTGCGGCAATTTGATCAACTTCTTCCTCGGTGAACAAGAAGACTGAGGCCGTCTGAAAGGAACCCGATATGAAAAACCAGCCCCCGCCGCCGCGCTCGCAAATTCACCGTCCAAGCCCTCTATCAGGCGGCCTTGAACCAGGCCTCCGCACCCGAAGTGGCGAAAAACATCCGCGAAGCCGCCGACTTCAAACGTGCAGATGCCGAGTTTGTTCACCGCACTGTTTTTCGGCGCGCACGGCAACAGCGCGGAATACGTGCAAATCATCCGCCCCCTGCTCGACCGCGATGAAAAAGACATCAACCCGATTGAGCGCGGCATCCTGCTGATGGCCTGCCACGAACTGAGTGCGATGCCCGAAACGCCGTATCCGGTCATCATCAACGAAGCGATCGAAGTCACCAAAACCTTCGGCGGCACCGACAGCCACAAATTCATTAACGGCATTTTGGACAAACTGTCGGTACAACTGCGTCAAACGATCCGAAACGCGCGCCATAAACAAAACGGCATCTGCATATATAGTGGATTAAATTTAAATCAGGACAAGGCGACGAAGCCGCAGACGAGTACAGATAGTACGGCAAGGCGAGGCAACGCCGTACTGGTTTATATTTAATCCACTATGCGAAATCAGGCCGTCTGAAAACACCCGCTATCGCAGCGGCATTTTTCAGACGGCCTGTTTTAATCGAACAGCTTAACGGGAGCGTTTGTGAGGTGCCATATTCTGCTCTAGCGCATCCTGCGCCAAATCACGGTTTTGGCGGTAAATGTCTTTGTATTTTTCCTGAATCTGCGCGTCGGTCAAACCTTTGCCCTGCTCTTTGATTTGGATGTTGAACAATTCGATGTCGGTCTCGAATTTTTAATCCACAAATCGCGCAGTCCGACCACATCCTGATCTTTTTACCTGCAAAGGTTTTCAATTTTTCCACCGCATCACGGTAGAGATTGATATTGCTTTGGTAAATTTCGACGGCCAGTTTGTTTTCTGCGCCTCGTCTTTAGACTTGCCGAATTCGGCAACCTTCTGCCTCATTTCGTCGGAATCCAGATAAGTGGAACTCTGTACGCCGATTTCTTCAGTGCTTTCAACAACACCAAGGCATCGGCTTTGAACGCCGGATCTTCGTTGTTGTTGCCTGCTGCGGGAACGGGGGCATGAGTCCCGCTTGCGGCAGCGGCTTCTGGATCTACCGAAGAAGCGGAAACAGCTGAAGAAGCAACGGGTTGGGCATCGGACGCGGCAGGTTTGGTGCTGTTTTTCCGGCTGACAAGCAGTCAGAGCCAATGCAGACAATAGGGCGGTGAAGCGTAGGGTTTGTTTCATCATTATGCTTTCAATTCAAACAGATAAAAAAATAAAAATAAAAATGGAAATTTAAACTGCGGGGGTTTCAGACGGCCTATTCTTCGTTGCCGTTTTCCACCCGCACGCAATGATCAATCAGGCCGGGCTGCACAAAGGCTGCCGCGCCCGACGATTTGCTGGCCGACAGGCGTTGCAGATAGTTCTCATCGATGTCGCCGGTCAGATAGAGGCCGCTGAAGCGAGGAATCGTCAAAAGCTTCGATTTTCGGATTCATCTCGCGGATAACGGCTTTCAATTCGTCCAAATTCTGAAACACGCAGCCGTCGGCACTGATTTCCGCCGCAACTTCCGTACCGTGCGTCCGTTGGCAATCAGCTCTTCCCGGGTCGGCATATCGATGCCGTAAACATTCAGGGTAGCGCACTTCCGGCGCGGCGGAGGGCAAAAACACTTTTTCCGCGCCGGAGGCTTTTGCCATTCGACGATTTCCCGGCTGGTGGTTCCGCGCACGATGGAGTCATCCACCAGCAGGATGTTTTTGCCTTTAAACTCGCTGTCCATCGGATTCAGCTTCTGCCGCACGGATTTTTACGCGTCGCCTGTCCGGGCATGATGAGAAGGTACGGTACGATGTAGCGGTTTTCGATGAACCCTTCGCGATACGGTTTGCCCAAATATGCAGCCAGCTCCATCGCGCTGGGGCGGCTGGTATCGGAATCGGCATCACGACGTCGATTTGGCTCAAGTCCAACTCGCTTTTGACTTTTTCCGCCAGTTTAACATATTGACGCGTGCCTGATAAACGGACACGCCGTCGATAACGGAATCCGGGCGGGCAAAATAAACATATTCGAACAGGCAGGGCGCAGAGTTTGCTTTGACGGGCGCATTGGCGGCTGTACAGTTTGCCGTCAAGGGTGATGAATACGGCCTCGCCCGGCGCGATGTCGCGCTCCAATTCGAAAGCCAAGCTATTGAAAACGACGGATTCGGAGGCCACACCCCAATCGGTTTCGCCTTTATCGTTGGTTTGTTTGCCCAACACCAGCGGACGGATGCCGTACGGGTCGCGGAAGGCCAACAGGCCGTAGCCCGCAATCAAAGGCCACCACGCCGTACGCGCCGCGTACCCGGCGGTGCAGTTCGCCGACTGCGTTAAAAATATGGTCGAGTTCCAACTTATGGCCGTCTGAAGCGGCAACCTCGCGGTGCAGTTCGTGCGCCAAAACGTTCAGCAGCACTTCGGAATCTGAACCGGTATTCACATGGCGCAGGTGTTTGTCGCACACGCTTTGGTACAGCTCGTCGGTATTGGTCAGGTTGCCGTTGTGCGCCAGCACGATGCCGAACGGGAGCTGACATAAAAGGCTGCGCCTCGGTAGTGCTGCCCGCATTGCCCGCCGTCGGATAGCGGACATGGCCGATGCCGACATGGCCGATCAGCTCGCGCATATTGCGGGTGCGGAACACTTCGCGCACCATGCCCTTTCCTTTGTGCATATGGAAGAGTGGAACCTTCCAATGTGGCAATACCGGTCGCATCCTGCCCCCTGTGCTGCAACATTTGCAGACCGTCATACAACAACTGGTTTACCGGTTCGTGTGCCACAAGGCCGAAAACACCACATTGAATTTCTCCCCAACAGTTAAAGACGGATAACTGAGCTTTTTCGCCAGATATTCCGGTAAGTACGGCACGGCCACCGAAGCCGCTCCTTCAAAAATGGCGAACTGTCAGGCATTCTGCCATTCATCGCTCTTTGGCAAATCGGTAAAGCGCAAACCAAAACGGGCCAACGTGACCACGGCAAAACCGCGCAGCAGGCCGAACACCGCGCCGAGAAAACGGTTCACGCCCCCAAACCGATTTGCGCGATTGCCAGTCAGCAGGGGAGCGTAAAAACAGCAGCAGCAAAGCGGCGGCAAACGCCGCAATAAAGCCCGCCACGGTAGCCAAAGCAGACGGTCGGATAAAGCTGAAACCGTCTCGGCCAAGGCTGGGCCGCCATTTTGGCCGCAATCAGACTCAGCACCCAACTGACCAAAGACAACACTTCTCCAACCAGGCCGCGCATCATGGCCAGCACCACGGAGAGGCCGATGGCACATAAAAAGCAAATATATCGAATAAGGTCATTTCGTTATCAAGGGGCAGCCATTATGGTGGCCGTCTGAAAAATCCTGCTTCGGGCAAAATACGTCAGGCCGTCTGAAAATACCGTATGCAGCAGCACTTTCGAGACGGCCTTTTCAGGCTATTTACTCAAAATCACCACGCCGTCGACACCTTGCAGGCGGATTTTCGCCAAAAGCATTCTGTGCCGCTTCCTGGCTGCTGAAACTACCGGTGCGTACGCGGTAGACCTTGCCTTTGGCTGTGTCTACTTCGTTGATGGAGGCACTGTATCCGGCATCCGCCAAACGTTGCTGGACTTTTTTTGGCCTGCGCCTGCGAATTATAAGCACCTGCCTGTATCATCGCACGCCGGCCTTTCTGGTTTATTCAATATTTCCTTCGGATCAGCCTTGGTGGGCTTGGTTTGTTTTCCAATGCCTGCTGGGCTTTGTTGCCGGCGGTTTTCGCGTCGTCGCGTTTTTCTGTTCGGCCAACCGCTTATCTTCTTCAGCCTTTTTCGCTTCGGCCTGTTTGCGCTCTTCCAAACGTTTTTCCGCTCGGCCAAACGTTTTTCTTCTTCCGCTACTTTTGCTTCGGCCTGTTTGAGTTCTTCCAGCCGTTTCTTGCGTTCGGCCAGACGTTTTTCCTCATCCGCTATTTTTCGCTTCGGTCTGTTTGCGTTCTTCCAAACGTTTTTCTGCTCGGCCAAGCGTTTTTCCTCGGCTGCTTTTTCGCGTCGTCGCGTTTTTCTGTTCAGCCAGACGCTTCTCTTCTTCAGCCTTTTTCATTTCGGCCTGTTTGCGCTCTTCAAACGCTTTTTCTGTTCGGCAGACGTTTTTCTTCCCTCAGCCTTTTTCATTTCAGCTTGTTTCGCTCTTCCAAACGTTTTTCTGTTCGGCCAGGCGTTTTTCTTCCTCAGCCTTTTTTCATTTCAGCTTGTTTGCGCTCTTCCAAACGCTTTTTCTGTTCGGCTAGACGTTTTTCTTCCTCAGCCTTTTCATTTCAGCTTGTTTGCGCTCTTCCAAACGTTTTTCTGCTCGGCCAAGCGTTTTTCTTCCTCAGCCTTTTTCATTTCGGCCTGCTTGCGTTCTTCACGCTGTTGTTTCAATTCGGCCAGGCGTTCTTCTTCTTTTCAAACGCTTTTTCTTCGCGCGCTGTTTCGCTTCCAGCCTTTTTGTTCTTTAGCCTGTCTTTCGGCGAGGCGTTTTTCCTCAACTTCCTGTTTTTGTTTTGGCCAAGCAGGCTTCTTCTTCCGTTTGGCGCGTTCATGCTGCCTCTTCTGCCGCCAAACGATCGGCTTCGGCTTTCCGTTCCGCTATTTCCTGGCTTTTTCTTCAGCCTGGCGTTTGGCCTCGGCTGCTTTTTGCGCTGCTTTGCGCTCGGCTTTTTCTGCTGCCTGTTTGTTGCTGTTGTTGATGGTTGTGGCGGGAAGCGGCTGCCGGTCGTAATCATTGTTGGGTTCGGCTTTTTACCACGGTGTCACGTTGCCGTCGTCGCCTTGCGCTTCTACTGTTTCCTGGCCTTCCTTCAATTCATATACGGGCGGCACTTCCTTGGCCTTTTCAGACGGCATCTCGAAGGGTGTCGTTGGCGGCTTCATCCTGAGTCGAACTGCCGCCGGCAAGCAGCGGATTTTTCCAATTCGTCTTGTCTGGTTTTGCCGCCCGCAGGCTCGATTGGCTGGGGGGTCAATATTTCGGGCTGCCCGCCGTCTTTATTGATGTTGATGTTCTGGGCGGCATTGCCGCCTTCGTCGCTCGCCGTTTACCGCGACGCCGAATACGATGCCCGCCACCAGTACCATGGCCGAAGCCCCTACCAGGCGGCGGCGGTTTTTCCGTTTTAATTGCTCGTATTCGTTCATCGAATCCAATCGTTTGTCTGCCATTTTTGAACCTTGTCTGTCTTACCCGGCGGCGTGGTGTCCGGTAGGTTTGTCTTGATGTTCCATCACTTCCGCTACGGTATGGAAGGAACCGAAGGCCATAATTCTATCATTTTTCCGTACTGTCGGCAAAAGCGGCGTGATACGCCGAGGCAATGTCGCCGAACATTCGGATATTGGCGATTCCGTGCGCTTCCAGTTTGGCCTGCAGTGCGGCGGCATCCATGCCCCGCGGCAGATGGAGCGGGGCGACGTACCAAACGTCGAACTGGTCTTTCACGATTTCAAGCACGCCGTCTATGTCTTTTGTCGGTAACATGCTGAATACGGTACCGTCCGTTTTTGCGCGAAAGGCAGGCCGATGAGGCTTTTAGCGCATGGCGCGGGCGGCGTGCGGGTTGCACCGACATCCCAAACGGTCAGCGGTACGTCCGGCAACGCAGAAGCGGTAGGGGTTTTCCGCCGACAGCAGGCCGCGTTTGATTGCCCCACGTCAATCGGCAGGCGGTCGCCTGGGCATTCGACAACGGCCAGGGCGACTGAGGGCATTGCCCAATTGATAGCCGCCGCGCAAGGCCGGCGTGGGCGAGGGCGTTTGCGGTTGCGTTTGAGGCCGTCTGAGCGTGCCGCGTTCGGGATGGAAACGGAACGACCATTGTTGGTTTTTCCAATTTGCCGAAACTGAAATCGCGTTTTGGCCAGCAGCAGCTGCGCGCCGATGTCGGCGGCATGTGCGGCCAACGACTGCGGCGGCGGATTTTTGCCCGCAGACGGTACGGTCTGCCCGCGCGGAAAAATCCCGGCCTTTTTCAAAACCGACTTGTTCGACCGTATCGCCCAAAAACGCCTGATGGTCCAAATCGATGCTGGTTACCGCCGCGACGTCGCCGTCAAATACGTTTACCGCATCCAAACGCCCGCCGAGGCCGACTTCAATATCATCACGTCCACACGTTCGCGTAGGAAAAATATCCACTGCGGCCAGGTATTGAACTCGAAATAAGTCAGCGAAATATCGCCGCGCGCCTGCGATGCGCTCAAATGAGGCGGTTATGGCTTGTCAGATACGGGCACGCCGTTTACGGCAATCCGATTCGCTGTAGCGCAAAAGGTGCGGGCTGGTCAGCGTGCCGGTTTTGAAACCGGCCTCTTTGTAGATATGGGTCAGGAAGGCGCAGACCGAACCTTTGCCGTTGGTGCCGCCCACTACATTGACGGGGCATTCCGGCTGCAATGCCATCCGCCGGCGCGCTTCGCCGACGCGTTCCAAACCATGTCGATTACGCCGTTGCTGTGTGCAGTTTCAGATGGGAAAGCCATTCGCCAAGAGATTTCATTTGTTTGCCTTCTGTTTTGCTGTTTGATATAGGAGGCCGTCTGAAAAACCTGTTTTTGCGTCGCACGGCGGCTTTCAGACGGCCTCAATTCCTTAGCCGGCGGATTTGGCCAATTCGGCACGCATCTGCCCGATAACCGCTTTGTAATCGGGCTGCCCGAAAATCGCCGATCCTGCCACAAAGGTATCCGCTCGGCAGCCGCCACTTCGGCAATATTGCCGACTTTGATGCCGCCGTCCACCTCCAAAAGCAATCCGTCTGCCCGCAACCGCCTGATATTCGTCCAATAAAGCGCGGGTACGGCGGATTTTTCAAAGTATGCGGAATAAAGCCCTGCCCGCCGAATCCCGGATTGACCGACATCAGCAGCACCATGTCCAAACGGTCGAGCACGTTTTCCAAAACCGACACCGAAGTCGCCGGATTCAACACCAATCCGGCCTGACAGCCGTGTTCGCGAATCAGGCTCAAACTGCGGTCCACATGGCGACTGGCTTCGGGATGGAAGGTAATGATGTCCGCCCCCGCTTTGGCAAAGGCAACAATCAAATCGTCCACGGCTCCACCATCAGGTGGACGTCTACCAACACCGAAGCGCATAAGGTTTCAGCGCGCCGCACACCATGGGGCCGAAAAAGTCAGATTGGGCACATAATGATTGTCCATCACATCGAAATGAATCAAATCCGCCCCGGCCTCGACAACGCTGCCGACTTCCTCGCCCAATCTGGCAAAATCGGCAGATAAAATGCTGGGGCAATACGGAATTTCTGCATAGCGGCCCTTTTTCCTGAAAATGGCGTACAACCGGTTCGTTCTTTTTGCCTGACGGGCCGCTGCGTACTCAACGGTATCTGCATTTTCATTCAATATAAATGAAATTGTATTTTCACAACAAAAACGGCACGGTAAACCGTTAAAACCGGCCAGAACGCATAATATTTAATCAATCGTTATTTGTTTTACCCAGTTTCGGCTATTATACCGTGTTTGACACGTCGCCCCCGTATATTTCCGCCTTAATTTCGAAGCCCGAACAGAAGATAAGAAGGTCATGCCGTGCTTACTCCATCCGAACGCCGAATCCTGGGTATCCTCGCCGTCAGCGCGCGCCTTAGCTGCCTGTCCCTCTCCGCTTCGGCCCTGACCATTCAGGATTTTTCATCCGAACTGCGACATCCGCCAACTGAACCTGAGCCGCGATCAATACGAATCCTTGCGCGGCCTGCGCGGCGAATACAAGCAGGCTGTGGAAAGCTGAACCTGCAAAACGGGGGAGCGAACGCCCGCTTCAGGGACAACCTGCTGCGCGTATTGTCAATCCGCACTTCGACGAAAGGCAGGCCCAGCGTTATGTCAGCGAACGGTACGGCTACGGCCTGCAATTCGCGGTGGACGAATTGTCCGTTCAGCATAAATTTTTATCATTCGCTGACACCCGCCCAGCAGCGGATTTGGCTGCAAAAAGTGCCTGTATTGAACCGCCGCAAAAATATCAAACCCGACCGGTTGCCGCATCAACGGCATCGATGGTCGGGTTTGTCTGATCAGGCAAACGCCATGTTTTCAGACGACTGACGAAACACGATTCAGGCCGTCTGAAATCCCTGCCCTATTCCGCCTCCTCAAAGCCCGTTACCTGCAGCCCGAAACCGTTCAAGCCGTTCATCGAGAAGGCTTGCCCATCACCGCATTTTTCTGCACGCCCAGTCCGGCCAGAATCTGCGCACCGATGCGTAGGTTTTCCTGTCCCATTTTTCACTTGGAAACTGTTTTTCAGCAGGGTGCGCTCCAGCAGCGCGGAACCGTCCTCCGTGCGGTGCAACGGATGGCCACCCGCTTTCCGGCCTGACTGAGGCGCGACAGTGCAGCGTAGGCAGCAGCCAAGAATGGTTGGGGTCGATTTGCAGGAAGTCCATCGCGCTGAACGGCTCGTGCACGCGCACCAGCGTTTCCCTGTCGGCGAAATTTCGCCTTTCACCAATGCCAGATGGGTTTCACCGACAGCTTATCCCACATAAACGTGCTGTCGGAACTCGCCCCTAAGGCGTATGAACCAGCGTATCGCCCATCTCCTCAACAGGCTTTCCGTGCGGCTGCGGTATTCGATTAAGTCGGCAATCGTGCCGATTTTGATGCCGTGTTCTTCGGCAAACTTCATCAGTTCGGGCATGCGCGCCATCGTGCCGTCGTCGTTCAAAAATCTCGCAAATCACGCCGGCGGGCATCAGGCCGCTCATCTGCGCCAAAATCCACCGCCGCCTCAGTGTGCCCGGCGCGCACCAACACGCCGCCCTTTTGCGAACGCAGCGGGAAAATATGTCCGGGCTGGACGATGTCTTCCGGTACCGTACTTCGGGCGAAACGGTATCTGAATCAGTATGCGCGCGGATCGGCGGCGGAAATACCCGTGCTGATGCCTTCTGCGGCTTCGATGGAAACGGTGAAATTGGTGCCGTATTGCGCGCCGTTTTTCTGCGTCATCTGCGGCAGGCGCAGGCGGTCCACCAATTCGTCGTTCATCGGCAGGCAAAACCAGCCCGCGCGCGTGTTTAATCATAAAGTTAATCGCCTGCGGGGTAACGACTGCGCGGCCATCACCAAATCGCCTTCGTTTTTCGCGATCTTCGGCGTCGGTGATGATGACCATTTTGCCGGCCTTGATGTCGGCCAGATTTCGGGAATGGTGGAAACGGCTGTCATGGTGTGTTTACCTTCTTGTAAATTTTGGGACGGGGCGTGGACGGTATCCGAGCCACATGGCGGGCATCGCGGCGGCCTGTTCGATTTGCGGGCCTTCTTTTTCGCCGAAAGATTTGTTTTTCAACAGGGCGGAAAGCTCGCCGGGATCGACGGCGGCGGTTTGGGCGAAAGAGTGCCTGCCTGCCGCCGCAGCGTTCGTCTATCCACTGCCGCAGGTTGGCGCGGCGCAGTTCGGTGATGTTCTGCGAGTTTACTGAATAGTATGGAAGCGGCATTGTATGCCTTTATTTACCATCAAGTAAACATTTTTACCCTATTTGCAGTCGGAAAAACGTTTTTCAGACGGCCTCATCCTCGCGGATGATGCTCGGAGACGATATTTTTCAGCCGTTCGTTGGCGACATGGGTGTAGATTTGGGTGGTGCTGATGTCGGCATGGCTGAGCAGGCTTTTGAACGACGCGTAAATCCGCGCCGTGATTGACCAGATGGGTGGCAAAGGCATGGCGCAGGCTGTGCGGGCTGAGATGGCGGATTCCGGTACCGCTTCGGCATACTTGTCGACAATCATCCATGCCAGCTGGCGGCTGATGCCGTTGCGCTTCTGTCCGACGAACAATTCGTCGCAGCGGGCGTTTTTCAGCAAAACGGGACGAGCCTGCACCAGATAACGTTCTATCCAATGAGGCTTCTTCGCCCATCGGCACCAAACGCTGTTTACCGCCTTTGCCGATGGTAACGACCAGGCCGCGCTGCAAATCGATTTCACCCAACGTCAGCTTGACCGCCTCGCTGACGCGCAGCCCGGAGGCATACATCAATTCCAACAAAGCCTTGTCGCGCAGGCCGTGCGGGCTGTCGGTCATCGGGGCGGCCAGCAGCATTTCGATTTGGCTTTCGCTCACGATGGCGGGCAGGGTGCGCGTTCCCTGCTTGAGCGCGGACAGATATTCGGTCGGGTCGTTGGAAAGCTGTTCCGTTTCCAGCAGCCAGCCGTAAAACCGTTTGCAGGCCGACAATACCCGCGCGCCTGCGAAAACGCGTCTTTCGTCGGGATGGTAAACGGCGGCAGCCAAACCGCTGCCGTCAGTGAGCAGCCAGTCTTCGCCCTGCCCCGCCAAACGGACGGCGATTTTGGTTTCAAATCGCGCCGGTAGGCCGCCAGCGTATTCGCGCTCAAACGTTCCTGAAGCCAAAGGTGGTCGAGAAAACGGTCGGGTCAAAATCACTCATGGTTTTCAGACGGCTTCTAAAGCATCCAACACTTCCTGCGCATGTCCGGCCACTGACTTTACGCCATTCGTGGGAAATTTCGCCGTTTTCGTCCAGCACGAACGTGCTGCGCCTCGATACCCAGCGATTCCTTGCCGTAGAGTTTTCAGCTTGATAACGTCAAACTGCTTACAGACGGCTTCATCTTTTGTCGCTCAATAATTCAAATCGGAAGCCCTGTTTGGCGCAAAAATTTCTGATGCGATTTCACGCCGTCGCGCGAAATACCCACCACCGTATAACCGAGCCTGAAATTCCGGCAGCAGGCGGTTTGAAATCAAACCCTCGGTGGTACAGCCAGGCGTGCTGTCTTTTTCGGATAGAAATAAACCACCAGCGGCAGATGGCCGGCAGAATCGGGAAATCGCTGCCGGACGATGACGGCAGTAAATTGATACGGCATTTTGCACTCTGAAAAAGCGCGATGGTAGGCCGTCTGAAAACAATAGGGCAAGGCTGGAAAACATCTTCTTTCAGACGGCCTACCTATCCACAGTTTACCTATCTTAACTATTGACTTATCCACAGGCGGCTCATATGGCCCGCCAGAGAAACTAAAACCGAGCAGGGAGTCGTTATGAGATTCGATCAAATTAACCGCCAAATTCCAACAAGCCTTTTGCAGAAGCTCGAGTTTGGCGTTGGCTGCGGACAGCAGCTATCTGGAAAGCGGGCTTTTGTACTGAAAGCCCCTGCTTGACGACCAAAACAGCGGAGCCGCCGCGCTCTTGGCTCATGCGGGCGTAGAATGTGCCGCAGGTGAAACAGCGTTTGCAACAACATTTTAAACAGCCTGCCGAAAGTGTCCGGTCAGGCGGAGATTCTCTGCCCAGCCGCGAATTGCAGGCGGTGTTGGACCTGATGGATAAAGCTGCAACCAAGCGCGGTGATGCCTATATCGCCAGCGAACTTTTCCTGCTCGCCTTGGTGCAGCAGAATGATGCGACCGGCAAAATCCTGAAAGAAGCCGGCGCGACCGAACAAAACATCAATGCCGCGATTGACGCGGTACGAGGAGGACAAAACGTGAACGATGCCAATGCCGAAGACCAACGTGACGCGCTGAAAAATACACGCTCGACCTGACCCAGCGCGCCCGCGACGGCAAACTTGACCCCGTAATCCCGCGACGACGAAATCCGCCGCGCAATTCAGGTGTTGCAACGCCGTACTAAACAACCCGTGCTCATCGGCGAGCCGGGCGTAGGCAAAACCGCAATGTGGAAGGCCTGGCGCAGCGTATTGTGAACGGCGAAGTACCCGAAAGCCTGCGCAACAAACGCCTGCTGGTACTCGATTTGGCCGCGCTGATTGCGGGTGCAAAATATCGCGGCGAGTTTGAAGAACGCCTTAAAGCCGTGTTGAACGACTTGGCCAAAGATGACGGCAACACGCTGATTTTCATCGATGAAATCCACACCCTCGTGGGCGCTGGCAAAACCGACGGCGCGATGGATGCGGGCAATATGCTCAAACCTGCGCTGGCGCGCGGCGAACTGCACTGCATCGGCGCGACCACTGGACGAATACCGCCAATACATCGAAAAAGACGCGGCACTCGAACGCCGCTTCCAAAAAGTATTGGTCGGTGAACCCAGCGTGGAAGACACCATCGCCATCTTGCGCGGTTTGCAGGGAGCGTTATGAAATCCACCACGGCATCGACATCACCGACCCCGCCATTGTTGCCGCCGCAGAATTGAGCGACCGCTACATTACCGACCGCTTCCTGCCCGACAAGGCGATTGATTTGATTGACGAAGCCGCCAGCCGCATCAAAATGGAGTTGGACAGCAAACCCGAGCAGATGGATAAACTTGACCGCCGCATCATCCAGCTCAAAATGGAAAAAATGCACGTTGCCAAAGAAAGCGACGAGGCCAGCAAAAAACGTTTGGAGTTGATAGACGAAGAAATCGACGGTCTGCAAAAAGAATACGCCGATTTGGACGAAATCTGGAAAGCCGAAAAAGCCGCGTCTTCCAGCACCGCCGACATTAAGAAACAGATGGACGACATCAAAGTCAAAATCGAACAGGCCAAACGTCAAGGCGATTTTGCCCGCGCGTCCGAACTCGAATACGGCGAGTTGCCTAAATTGGGTGCGCAATTGCAAGCAGCAGAAAGCAATCCTGAGGGCAAAAAACAAAACAAACTCTTCCGCACCGAAGTTGGCGCGGACGAAGTAGCCGAAATCGTATCGCGCATGACCGGTATCCCTGTGTCCAAAATGATGGAAGGCGAACGCGACAAGCTGCTGAAAATGGAAGAAGTATTGCACCGCCGTGTGGTCGGCCAAGACGAAGCCGTGCGCGCCGTGTCCGACGCCATCCGCCGCAGCCGCTCCGGCCTTGCCGATCCGAACAAGCCTTACGGCAGCTTCCTGTTCCTAGGGCCCGACCGGCGTGGGTAAAAACCGAGTTGTGCAAAGCCCTGGCAGAGCTTCCTGTTCGACAGCGAAGACCACCTCATCCGTATCGACATGTCCGAATACATGGAAAAACATGCTGTTGCCCGCTTAATCGGCGCGCCTCCGGGCTATGTCGGCTACGAAGAAGGCGGCTACCTGACCGAACAAGTCCGCCGCAAACCGTACAGCGTGATTCTTTTGGACGAAGTGGAAAAAGCCCATCCGACGTGTTCAACATCCTGCTGCAAGTGTTGGATGACGGTCGTTTGACCGACGGACAAGAGCCGCACTGTGGACTTCAAAAACACCGTCATCGTCATGACTTTGCAACATCGGCAGCCAGCACATCCAGCAAATGGGTACGCAGGATTACGAAGCCGTGAAAGAAGCGGTGATGGAAGAAGTGAAAAGCCTACTTCCGTCCGAAATGATCAACCGTATCGACGAAGTGGTCGTGTTCCACGGACTGAATCAGGAGAATATCCGCAACATCGCGAAAATCCAGCTCAAAGGTTTGGAAAAACGTTTGGAAGCGCAGCACCTGCACCTGAAAGTGGACGATGCCGCCTTGGATTTGATTGCCGAAGCCGGTTTCGATCCCGTGTACGGCGCACGCCCGCTCAAACGCGCCATCCAATCGAAAATCGAAAACCCGCTTTCCAAAGCACTGCTCGAGGCAAATACGCGCCCGAGCACTGATTCATGTGAAAGAAAGAGGGCGGCGAGCTGGTGTTTGCCTGATTTGAATGCAGATATAAAATAGAAGCCGTCTGAAAATCCCGCAACGGGGTTTTCAGACGGCCTCTTCATTGCAATTAAATAATCTCGATACAAAACATTCGGCAGATGCTTTAGTCCTTCGTTATAATATACGTCGTATGCACTTTCGCATATTTTTAAAGTTAGGACAAACAAATGAAAATGAAATAAGTCGCCCTAGTAACGGCTGCCGCATTGCGGGTTTAACCGCTTGCGGAAACAAAGACAAACAGAGACCTTTTGCAAAAAGCCTTTCCTCCAACAGCCAGAAGCCCAAACACAGGTTTTCGGCTATTTCCCCCAATCACTCCTAATTCTACCCAAATACCCCTTAATCCTTCCCGGATACCCGATAATCAGGGCATCCGGGCCGCCTTTTTAGGCGGCAGCGAGCACACTCTAGCCTGTTAGCCGCTTTCAACAGGTTTAAACACATCGCCTTCAGATGGCTTTGCGCACTCCTCTTAATCAGCCCGAAATAGGCTGCCCGGGCGTAGTGGATTTACGGTGCAGCGTACCAAAAGCTTTGTTCGACCACATAACGGGTTTTCGACAAATATCGGTTACGTTTGGTTTGCGCTTCCGTCAGCGGACGGTTACGCTGGGCTTTGCGCATAATGCCGTCCAGCAACCGATATTCTTTCAGATGTTGCCGGTTTTCCTTACTGTCGCTGCTTTGTCGGCATAGACGGTCGTATCTTCGGCTATACCTTCCAGCAAAGGCAACAGGTGGTTGCACTCATGGGTATTGGCGGGAGTGATGTACAGTTTTCTCGATATAGCCTTCCGCATCGGTACGGGTATGTTGTTTGTAACCGAGTTTGTAGAGGCCGTTTTCTTTGTCCAACGGGCATCTTTTGTCCCTACTCGGTGTGGTTTGTGCCATGACATCGCTTCTTCATCGACTTCTATGGCCTGACGCTGTTTGCTGCCGGCAGTTTGAATAATGGTGGCGCTCAATGACGGCGGCGGATACTTTCTCTATTTTTAGGTTTTTCGGTCAGTTGGCGGTTAATCGGTTCCACAATTCTGACAGGGGTGTCGTCTTGCGCCAGCCAGTTGCGGTAGCGGCATAAGGTGCTGTGACCGGGGATGCTCAACTCGTCAAAACGGCAAAACAGGTTGAAATCGATGCGGGTGATGGCTGTGTTCGAGTTCGGGATCGGAAGGCTGTGCCATTGTCCACGGGACGGCTAAACATGAGCAACAGGGGATAGGCAGGACAGTACGCGGTGGTCTCTGGAGTAACGGGTTCTTTTGACGATTCAGGTACTGTTCGATCGGCGCCAATCAATCACCTGATCCAACTTCAATAGCGGGAAGCGGTCGATGTGTTTGGCAATCATGGCTTAGTGCGGTTTTGCTGGAAGAAGCTGCTCATGAAATCCCTAAATGTCTTTGGTGGGACTTTAGGATTTTGAGGAGGACCTGCAAAGGTCTCAAACAGGCATCCGCACCGGCACGACGCGCAACTGAAAACCGCCTCCGGCAATGCGGCAGGGCACTCGCACCTGCCGCAAACAGGCCGAAGAAGCCAAACCCGTGGTTTCTTCAGGCACCTCCTGGCTGATGCCGCTGCCCTGCAAGCTGCAGAGCTGCGTCGAAAAGCGGGCTGCACCTCGGCGGAAAACCGGCGAACATTTTCCAAAATATCCATTTCTGTGGCGGCGAGCGTCCCGCATCATTTGCGGACCAAGACCCCAGTTAATCCGGACGACAATGTCGACCACCGCGAATCGAGGGCGGCAAATCGGAGCGATCGCAGCCAGCCCGCATTTCGCGGCGGCACAGGAAAGATACCGTCTTGTATTCCCGTTGGCTGAAACTCAAGCTTTTGCTGCTGATACAGCGAAAATCACTCAGGTTTTCAAACGAGACAAACCCAGAAAGTGAACGGAAGGTGCGGGTTGGATCAGTGTTTACTTACTCTTTTGTTTGTGCCGTGAGCAGGCAAACCAAATGGTATACCGGCAATCTCAACCGACCGTGTTACGGAATGCGAGGTTTGAGTTTAACAAAGAGACAGCGGTTCTCAGAAAAAGCTTTTACGTTAATCGTTGAAGTGCCGTGCCTTTTCGAACGGCGGCACTGTCTGTATGCGCGCCAGAGTCGAGGCTCGCCGCTCAGTCAGGCTCAATTTAGAGGCCGTACTCTGACATCCCGCAACGCTTTCAGACGGCTCGCATATTTCCGCCAACATTGCGGCTCAGGAGGAGTCTGCAGTCGCTGGAGGCCTGCCTTCGACGTTTCCTTTTCAGTAGCTGCGCCTGCGCAGCGGCGGAATTCTTTTGACTGCAGCGCCACGCCGTCTGAAAGGCGGTTTCCTTTCTTCGCCACCGTCTTCAGCCGTCATCCAAAACCTCGCCACGGCTTTGATAAATCCCGCTGCAATACGTGCCGTGTCGAGCCGCGGAAGTGTTCCCAAATGCGTGCATGGTCGGGCGGTGCTGCGGAGAGGACGACGGTCGGCGATGCTGGCGGCAGGCCGGCGGTATCGCCTTCGAGGACGTGATCGTATTCCGGGCAGGCGGACGTGAACTCGCCCAGTTGGGATCGACAGCAGGCTGCGGATTCGCGTGACAGCGAGGGTCAGCATGGCACGGCTGGCGGCGGGCCTCAGCGCCAGTCGGTTGTAGCACGGCCCGTACGCGGCGCGGCGGGAGTCTTGCCCGAGCAGGGACGGCAGGTCTGCGGGGCCGATGCCGACGAGGTCGGCCAGCCGTTGTTTGAGCAGTGAAGCCGAGGGCGGGAGCGGTAATTGTGCCAGAAGCGGCGCGGCGTGTTTCAACAGGCGCGATTTGGCCTTCCTTGCGTCGCCAGGTTGAGGCCGTTCTGAGCGCTCTGCCAGAAATATTCGGACAGTTTGCTCCTGATGGATGAGGTGCGTCTACTTCTGAATCGCGCCTGCCGTGGGCGCGGACGAAGCGACGGGTCGTGTTCGCGGCAGCAGGAGGAAATTGAGTGGAGTTTCGCGTCTCCTGAGCTGCAGCGCGGCTCAAGCGCACGCCAGGCGGCTTTTCCGCTCGCATCACCGTCGAAAGCAAAATAGATTTTCGTCGACCTGGCGTGCATCAGGATTTTGACGTGTTCGCCCGTGGTGGAAGTGCGAGGTGAGGCGACGGCGTGAGCCCGCCAGCGGTGCGCCACGCCACCACGTCCACACGCAGCGCTCCACGACGAGTATCCGCCCTGCATCGCGCATCGGCGTTGCGGGCTTCGTAGAGCCATGTGCAGAGTTGCCAGGCCTTTGTCGAACAGCGGGGTGTCGAGGCGAATTGAGGTATTTGGGCTTGCTGCCGCCCAAAACGCTGCGCCAGAAACCGACGACGCGCCTCGCTGGCCGCGGATGGCGAGCTGCATGATGCGGTGGCGGAAACGGTCCGTAGTATCGGTTTTGCTCTTCGTTGCGGATGATCTGCCCACATTCCAGTCAGCGTCGTTGGGATAGGGCGAAGACTTTGCGCCAGCGGCTGCCAACCACGTCGGGGCGTAGCCCAATCCGCGTAATCACGCTGATGGATTTCGGCATTCAGGCCGCGATCCATCGAGGTACCGCGCGCGGGCGGCTGATTTCGGAGCCGGTGGCGGCATCGGCATGCAGGCTTGCAGTCTCTTCCATGCGTTTTGCTGGTCTCTGCGTTCGGCACCAGGATTTTCCGGTAGCTTCCATGCGCCCTTTTTCGTGCGGGAACCGTCATGCCCGGCGCGGTCAGCGCCGCACGGGATTTGCATCGGGAAACTCGCGCCCTGCTGTTCCATCAGCCAGCCTATCGCGCCAGCCGTACGCTCCTGGCTACGAGCAGTGGTAAGAACCGTTTGCTCGGGGCTGACGGAGACGACGGCGTTTTCTGTGTGGGAAACGAGCAGCAGGCCCGTGAAAGTTCGGCAAACAGCAGCTTTCCAGTCTGCAACGGCACGCGTTCGGGCCATGACGCCCCAATCGTCGCCCAGCCAAGCGACGTCGATAAAGTCGGAAGGAATCATGGCGCGCCGGTGCAGGATGATGAACACAGGACGCGGAAACGGCAGCAGCAAGCGGGCATCGCCGCCGCCGCGCAGGAGGAAGAGACTTGCCGCGCCGATACGGTCGCGTGACGCAGATAACTCGAACCACATGCGGCGGCAAGCGTCACAAATCACCGTCATGGTAAAGGGTTTTGGATTTAGATCGCGCTTCGCAGTCGGGCGCCACCGAAACCGAAGCGATACCGAAAAGTTTAGCCGCCGCATGCCATTTGACACGCTCCAGAGGCTCGTCTGACCTCCGGCGCGCCTTTTCTCAGACGGCCTTCGGCATAAACCAGCTTCTTTTCGGTGGAAACCCGATGACAACAGCCCGCCCCATTCTGCAACAACTCGACGACAAAACCGCCCTGCTCACCGCCGTCCGGCATCTCCATGCCCGAATGGCGGCAGGTTTTCCCTTTCACCCAGAACAGCATTACCGGATTGCGTGCCGAATCTCCACGCATGGCGACAGAAAGGCGACGCGTCGGCACGCCATGTCTCGAGCGGCGCGGGCCGCGCACGGCTAGCTGATCCCGCCTCGATTTCCCGCCGCATCTGCGCATCAACCGCCTGATGTCGCCGCTTTGACCTGGTACAGACCGTCCGCCGACCGTTGTTTGAAAAACCGCCTCTACCAACGCGAATTTCCTCAGCACCTTGAGCGGCAGAAATGCTGGTCAGCCTGATTTTACCACCGCAAACTCGACGACGGCTGGAAACACCGCTCTCCGCACCTGGGACTCGGCAGAGTCACCAGTAGGGCCGCAGCAAAGGGCAGAAACGTGCTGGCGCCGATTTCGTTACGAGTACGCTGACGATGAAGCAGCCCGAAACCTTCCGCTACCGCGAACGGAAGAGCGGCTTCACCCAACCGAATGCTGCAGTATGCGCAAACGTCTGGAATGGGCATGCGATTGTGCCCAAACGCCAAAACGGCGACCTGCTCGAACTCGTGCGGCAGTAGTAACTCTCGCTGCTGCTCCCGCCGCTTCCAGCTGGTTTTGGCCAAGTTTCCGAAGCACGTCGTCAGGCGGCACAATGGAACATTTGAGCAAACGGCGCAGACAACATCCGCATCGCCAGACTGTCGGCAGAAAGGACCCACCAAGGTGAACGGCGTGATTCCGCCGTCTGCAGAGGCAGCAAATCGACTTGGCCGAATACGGCTTTTCCACCGTCTTTCGCCGACCAGCCGCGCGCGAGCACGTGGACGATGACATCTTAAAACTTGCTGGCGCGTTTCGGACCGCATCATCTACATCCCCGCAACTCGGGAAACTTACGGCACAACCTGGACGCGCTGCTGCAAACGCACACCGTGGAACGCGCCGTCTATTCGACCACCCGTTCACCGCCACATCAGCAAAGCGGGCTGCTGTTAACAAAAGGCCCTCTGAAAACGGCAAACGGCAACCAAAATAGGTTAAAATCCGCCGTCTGTCATTTTCGTTCCATTCGAGCATTTATGGACCACCTGAACCCTCTTCCTTCCAACCCCGAACTGCGCACCTGCTCAGCAACCTGGCAGCAACCAGCTGCCGCGCCTATTTTGCTCGAGCTGCGCAAAGTTCCTGCCGGCGAAGGTGCGGCGTGGATAGGCGATGCCTGGCGATGTTTCAAAAACGCCCGGGCACATGGGTGCTGATGGTGTCATCGCGCTTCGATTAGTGTTCGTCCGATCGTTTGTACCCGGCGTCGGCATGTCATCAACCTGTTACGATATTCCACTGGCGGCTTTGAGGCTTTCCTGCGACGCGCTGGAAGAAGGCGGCGAACTGAAATCGGCTACCTCTTTTCCGGTTTCCAAATACAAATTCGAAGAACTGGTCATCCCTGGCCCTGTCGGTATCGTGGCAATCCTATTCGCATTGTGCTCATCGCCGGCATCCTGCTCGCCGCTTTTATCGGCTTCACCTCAGCAGCGACTTCAAGCCGCTGCGGGCGGCAATGTTTCGCAGAAGACTTTAATGGTTATATTGCTGTTTTGATGCTGCTGTTTATCATTCCGTCCAGATGACCATTGCTACTTCTCCCGCCCTGGTCGTCCTGCACTGACGTGCAGCTGTTTGAGAGGCAATGAAGATGAGCTTTCAAAAGGCTACCTGCAGGAATTTGTGGGCGTTTTTGTCAACGGATTGGCATGAGCGGGTATCGGTCGATTTGCTTCTGGCATCTTCTTTGCTATTATTGCTTTATCCGCCGGCGTATCCAGTATGAGCAGCGGCGATATCGGCGGGCAACCCCGCCATCGCCATGTTCCTGCTGTTCATCCCGATATATTTTGTACTCGCCAGCCTGACCAACCTTTACCTCTTACACCTGCTACCGCAGCATCTGGACCGATCGCCGCTGCGCCGCAACGACGAAATTAAGCTTAATCCGAAGGCCGTCTCGAAAGCCCGCACAAGCGGTTTTCGACGCAACCTTTCGCCTGTTTATTGCGGGTGATGTTTAGTAACGGTCGGCAATCAAGCCGTTTTCGTCCCAGAAAGTGCGGCTGATCAATTCGTCGTCCCGATAGACGGTTTCCGATTTCGCACCGTTGTCGTACCATTCCAGAGTAAAGCCGCTGCGTTTTTGTTGGCGAAATTCAGTTCGGCGGTGATGCGTCCTGATTGTCCCAGCTGACCATTTCACAGGCTGGTCTGTTCTTCATCAGCACTTCGCTTTTCGGGCTGCCGTCAGGATACCATTGCCGCCATTTGCCTTCGGCTTTTGTCGTTGTGGAATTCGATTTCGCTTTCTTTGCGCCCGTTTTGGTAAGTGACGCCCGTCCCTTCCGTTTGGCCGTTTTATACGGCATTACGGCGGATTTGTTGCCGTTGTTGTGCCAGTTGGTCCATTCGCCGTGCGGCTTGCCGTTTTGAAACGGGGCGGACATTGCTTTGCCGTTGAAATGCCACAGGGTAAGCGCTGCCGTTTTCCAATTGCCGGCACGAATTGGCGGATTTGCTTCAACGGCGCGCGGTAGGGTCGGAGATATTTTTGCGCGACGGATAATAAAAATCCTGCACCGCCGCATTATTGCCCTGACGGGGTGTATTCGCGCACATAGCGATGGCAGCCGGTTTGTCGGTCGGCCTGCCCTGCTGGTCGAAACAGATTTTTCTGCGGAGCCGCCCAGGCGGCGGAGGCATCAAGCGGCAAGCATGGCCGCAAACAGGGTTTTATTCATTATTTCTGCCAATAGGTTTTGATGTTGACGAATTCATATAAACCGAATTCGGATAGTTCGCGCCCGTAGCCCGAAGCTTTCACGCCGCCGAAGGGGCAGGCGCAGGTCGCTGCTGGTGTGGCGGTTGATGCATACCGCGCCGGTGTGCAGTTTTTCGGCGTAACGCCAGGCAGTACGCTTCGTCCGCCGCTGTAAATGCTCGCGCCCAGGCCGTAAGGGGGTTGTCGTTGGCCAGCTCTACCGCATGTTCGGCATCGCGGGCGCGCAGGATGGCGGCAACGGGGCCGAAGACTTCTTCGCGGTAGGCGCGGGCAGGCGGGATTGACTTTGTCCACCACGGTGGCGGGATAGAACCAACCTTGTCCGGTAGAGGTTTCCGCCGCCACAGGAGTTTGCGCGCCGTTTCCACGGCATCAGAGTACTTTGTGCGATGGACGCGCTCGCGCAAATCGGCGCGGTGCAGCGAAGCGAGCGTGGTTTGTCACGTCGAGCGGGTCGCCGGTCGAAGTTTGCGTATCCCGTCCAGAAACAGGCGGATAAAGGGCTTCGGCCACGGCTTCGGTAACGATAATGCGCTTGGCGGCGTTGCACGACTGCCCGCGTCGCGGAAACGGGAATAGCACGCGTCTTTGGCCGCCTGCCGCAAGTCGGCATCGGGCAGGACGATGAAGGCGTTGCTGCCGCCCAGTTCGAGTACGGTTTTTCAGACGGCCTCCCGCTTCGGCAGCCAGTATGAAGTACGGTGTCGCTACGAACCGGTAAAAGGCCAGCGCGTCGGTGTCGGCGATTGCCTGCGGGATGTCGGCGTGTTCCAACCATGCCGGCATCAGCGGGATGTCGCCGACCAATTCAAACAGTGCGTTGCTGACGCGGGCGACGCTTTTAGCGCGGGTTTGACGGCACAGGCGTTGCCGGTGCACAGGGCGAGGGACGGCAAAACGCAGCACCTGCCAAACAGGGCTAGTTCCACGGCATGACGGCCAGCACCACGCCCAAAGGTTCTGAAACGCACCTGGCTCCAGGCTGGCCTGTGTGGCGATGGTTTTGTGTGCCAGCAGTTCGGGGGCGAGGCGGGTGCATAGCGGATGAGAGTTCGACCGATTTGTCGAGTTCGGCGCGGCATTCGGTCAGACAGCGCACTGACTTCTTCGCTGACCATGCGCGCCAGCCTGCCGCCGCTCGGCATCCAGGCGTTGGGCGAAGGCGGACAGTAGCGCGGTGCGCGCGGTAACGGGCTGTGCGGAAAAATGCCGCTGCCGCTGGCGGAGCGCGCTTAAGGCCGTCTGAAATTCGGCCTGACTCTGCGGCGGCGTTCAGCAGAGGGTTTCGCCTGTCAGGGATGTGGATGCTGCCGGAACAATCTGAACTCCGTGGGGTTGGGGCGGTTTGTCGTCATTTGTTTTCAGACGGCCTTTTTGCTTGATGGGGAGGTTGTCTGAAAAAGCGTAATCATACGCTGTTTATGACGGAAAGTTTGATATTTTATGGTTATTTGCCTGTCTTGGGACGGGTATAAACGGGAAGTGGCTGGCAGATTGCCGCGCACCCCTCGCAGCACAGCCGTCCGCCAAGTTATAACCATTCTGTCTTAACATACAACCACACAGTCTTTTTATTTTCAGACGGCCTGAATTACATTGTCGGCCTGTAACCATAACCAACCGACCATGCGCCTGTTAAAGACTCCCAGCGTACTGCCCGGCTTCAACATCAGCCTGGGGATTACCGTCCTGTGCCTGTCGCTGCTGGTGGTGCTGCCGTTTGCCACTGATGGCCGTTACCGCCGCCGGCATGGGCTTTTTCTTCGTTTTTGGCAGACCATCGCCGAGCCGCGCGTACTGTCCGCCGTGTGGCTGACGCTGAAAATGTCGTTTTTCGCCATGCTGACCAACATCGTTTTCGGCACGCTGACGGCATGGGTGCTGGTTCGTTATGAATTTCCCGGGCAGGGGTTTGGTGAATGCGCTGGTGGATTTGCCTTCGCGCTGCCCACGGCGGTAACCGGCATCGCGCTGGCCACGCTGTACGCGCCCTAACGGCTGGCTCGGGGCGATTTTTCCCGTTCAAAATCGCCTTCACGCCGACAGGCATTTGGATTGTCCTAGTGTTTGTCAGCCTGCCCTTTATCGTCCGCGCCGTGCAGCCCGTGCTGGAAGAATTGTCGGGCGAATACGGAAGAAGCCGCCGCCACATTGGCGCGCGGGCCGTTTCACCACGTTCCGCCGCGTGCTGCTGCCTGAAATCGCCCCCGCACTGCTCACGGGGGCGGGCATGATGTTCGCGCGCGCGACGGGCGAATTCAGTTCGGTCATCTTCATCGCGGGCAATGTGCCGATGGTGTCGAAATCCTGCCGCTGATTATCACCGGCAAGCTGGAACAGTATGACGTGCAGGGCGCGTCTGCCGTCGCGCTGTTTATGCTGTTGATTTCCTTCTCTATCCTGTTTGCGCTCAATATCGCCCAATGGGCTTTGGGCAAAACGCGCCGGAGCGAGAGCATGAAAACCAATCCGAATATTACCGAACCGCGCCCGCTGCAATGGCTGCTTATCGGCATCGCGCTGCTGTTTCTTGCCGTGATGCTGGTCATCCCGCTGGCGGCCGTGTTTGCCGAAGCCTTGAAGGGCGGCTGGCAGCTGTATCTGGCTTCGCTTTCCGACCCCGAAGCCTTATCGGCTATCAAATTAACCCTGCTGACCGCCGCGATTGTCGTTCCCGTTAATGCGGTTTTGGGCGTGGCGATGGCATGGCTTTTGACCCGCTTCGACTTCCGCGGCAAGCAATTGCTGACCACGCTGCTCGATTTGCCGTTTTCCGTATCGCCCGTGGTGGCCGGTCTGATGTTCGTTTTGTTATTCGGCGCGCACACGGCATTGGGCGGTTGGCTGGAAGCGCACAGCATCCAAATCATTTTCGCCGTTCCGGGCATTATTCTGGCAACCCTGTTCGTTACCTTCCCCTTTGTCGCGCGCGAAATCATCCCGCTGATGCAGGCGCAGGGCGACAGCGAAGAACGAGGCCGCGCTGATTCTCGGCGCGAACGGCTGGCAGAATGTTTTTGGCGCGTTACCCTGCCCAACATCAAATGGGCGCTGCTCTACGGCGTGATTCTCACCAACGCCCGCGCGATGGGCGAGTTCGGCGCGGTCAGCGTGGTATCGGGACACATACGCGGCGAAACCAACACCATCCCGCTGCTGGTCGAAATCTTCTACAACGAATACAACTTTGTCGGCGCGTTCGCCCTGTCCAGCATTCTGGCCCTGCTGTGCCATCGCCACGCTGGCAATACAGGATATCCTCAGCAAAATCCAGCGGAAAACACCGCGCCGCCGAAAGGGAAGCGGCATGAGCATCACCATCGAAAAATCTGAACAAACACTTCGGCGCGTTTCACGCCCTGAAAAAAACATCAACCTTGACCGCGCCGACCGGCAAGCTCACTCGCTGCTCGGCCCTTCCGGGCTGCGGCAAAACCACGCTGCTGCGGATTATCGCCGGATTGGAAAACGCCGACGACGGCAAAATCCTGATCTGACGGGCGGGACGTTACCGCCAAACACGTCCGCGAACGCAAAGTCGGCTTCGTTTTCCAGCATTACGCCCTATTCCGCCACGCGAATATTTTTCGACAACGTGGCTTTCGGACTGACCGTACCGCCGCGCAGTCAAAAGGCCGTCTGAAAAACAAATCCGCAGCAAGGTCGAAGAACTGCTGAAACTGGTACAACTTCCCCCACCTCGCCAAATCCTACCCGCACCAGCTTTCCGGGCGGCCAACGCCAACGCATCGCCCTCGCCCGCGCCCTTGCGGTCGAACCCAAACTGCTGCTTTTGGACGAACCCTTTGGCGCACTCGATGCCAAAGTGCGCAAAGAACTGCGTACCTGGCTGCGAGACATCCACCACGAATTGGGCATCACCAGCATTTTGGTCACGCACGACCAGGAAGAAGCCTTGAAGTCTCCGACCAAATCGTCGTCATGAACCACGGCAAAATCGAACAGGTCGGCAACGCCGGCACACTCTACCGCCAGCCGAACAACGCCTTCGTAACCGAATTCTTAGGCAATACCGATGCCTTTGAAGGCCGCATCGAAAAAGGCGAATAGCGTTATGGCGAATTGCCTGGCGCTCGGACGAGGCAATACCGCTGGCGGGAGCAGCACGCGGTCGGCTACATCCGCCCGCACGAATGGGAAAACCAACGCCCAAAAACCCCATGCTGGCGGGCACAATCGCCAACATCCACGTTTCCGGCGCGCTCACCCACCTGACACTCGCTCTGCCCGAAGGCCGCCAATTTCACGTCGATTTTCGCCACATCCGAAAACCGTAGCCTGAACCTGCACATCGGCTGTGAACTCAAACTCTCTCTCGGCAAGTGTATGTTTTCGGCCAAAGCGAACTGATTGATTACGCAATCTAGGAATTGGATGCAAAGAGGCCGTCTGAAACACAAGGCAGGTGAGGTTCCGGCCCCTCTTTCTTTTTCAGACGGCCTGATTGATAATCAGCCAAGCAGCCGCTTTGTCGGAAACAACAAATAGATGGAAACAACCAATTTAAACGAGATGTCTCCTTTACTTTTGCACTGACAGGAAAAACGGCTTCGATCCCGATAAAATCAGCACTGCCCTCAACCTGAAGGCCACTAAATCATGCGTGAAGGCAGCCGTATTCCCGGAAAAATACCGGCATGCCCAAGCTGGAAATACGGCACACCCCTTTTAAGAAATGGCGACGTTTTCCGTTTGGGAGAAATTGCAGAAGAATTCATCATTCCTTTATTACCATTACAGGAAAAATAACATAACTGATTAAAATCCATAACCCGTCGGCAATTTTTCCTATGGTTGTCCCTAACCATCAGCACCGATGAACAAGATTCCACCCTACCCTATGTTTCTCACCCGCCGTTATCGAATTTTGCCATTCGGTCGGCGCAAGCATCAGTGGATTTGCTACTCGCAGTTAGCCCGAAAACAAACATTGCATACCGACGAGCCGTACTCATCGCAGATAGCTGCTTTTCAAAGCAATCTACGGTTTCTTTCCTACACCGCATCAAAAGCATGTATTCATTTCACGAGAGACCTTTTGCAAAATCCCCAAAATCCCTAAAGTCCCACCAAGACGTTGAGATTTCCACAACACCTTCTTCCAGCAAACCGCACAAGCGCATGATTGCCAAACACGATCGACCCTTCCCGCTATTGAAGTTGGATCGGGTGATTGATTGGCAGCCGATCGAACAGTACCTGAATCGTCAAAGAACCCGTTACCTTAGAGACCACCGCGGTAGTCCCGCCTATCCCCTGTTGTCCATGTTTAAAGCCGTCCTGCTCCGGACAATGGCAGCAGCCTCTCCGATCCCGAACTCGAACACAGCCTCATCACCCGCATCGATTTCAACCTGTTTCGGCCGTTTTGACGGGGCTGAGCATCCCCCGATTACAGCACCTTATGCCGCTACCGCAACTGGCTGGCGCAAGACGACACCCTGTCAGGAATTGCTGGAACTGATTAACCGCCAACTGACCGAAAAACTAAAATAGAGAAAGCATCCGCCGCCGTCATTGACGCCACCATTATTCAAACTGCCGGCAGCAAACAGCGTCAGGCCACAGAAGTCGATGAAGAAGCATGACAGAGTCAGCGGCCAACCACACCGAGTAAGGCGACAAAGATGCCCGTTGGACAAAGAAAAACGGCCTCTCAAACTCGGTTACAAACAACACACCCGTACCGATGCGGAAGGCTATATCGAGAAACTGTACATCACTCCCGCCAATACCCGGCATGAGTGCAACCACCTGTTGCCTTTTGCTGGAAGGTATAGCTAAAGATACGACCGTCTATGCCGACAAAAGGCTACGACAGTAAGGGGAAAACCGGCAACACCTGAAAAGAACATCGGTTGCTGGACGGCATTATGCGCAAAGCCCAGCGTAACCGTCCGCTGACGGAAGCGCAAACCAAACGTAACCGATATTTGTCGAAAACCCGTTATGTGGTCGAACAAAGCTTTGGTACGCTGCACTGTAAATTCCGCTACGCCCGGGCAGCCTATTTTCGGGCTAGATTAGAAGTGAGTGCAAAGCCATCTGAAGGCGATGTGTTTAAACCTGTTGAAAGCGGCTAACAGGCTAAGTGTGCCGCTGCCGCCCAAAGAGCAGCCCGGATGTCCCCTGATTATCGGGTATCCGGGAAGGATTAAGGGGTATTTGGGTAGAATTAGGAGTGATTGGGGAAATAGCTGAAACCCTGTGTTTGGGCTTCGGCTGTTGGAGGAAAGGCTTTTTGCAAAGGTCTCAGAATAAATTTATACAAATCAATATCTCGAAAAAGTTTGAATTTCCCAATATAGTGGAGTTAAATTTAAATCAGGACAAGGCGACGAAGCCGCAGATCGGGTACAGATAGTACGGCAAGGCGAGGCAGCGCCGTACTGGTTTAAATTTAATCACTATCTAAAAACCTGCCGTTTGAACGGCGGGTTTTTGCAGATATCTTAACCTTTACGGTAGGCACGGTTTTTCTCTAATACGGGCTGCTTTTACCAGTCAGGCCGCGCAGGTAGTACAGTTTCGCACGGCGTACATCACCGCGGCGTTTCACTCGATTTTTCCACAGCTGGAGAATACAGTTGGAAAGTACGTTCACACCTTCGCCGCTGGAAATTTTTGCGCACGATAAAGTTACTGTTCAAACCACGGTTGCGGCGGGAGATGACTATACCCTTCATAAGCCTGCAAACGGCTGCGGTTGCCCTCAACTACGCGGACATGCACAGACAACGGTGTCGCCGGGCGCGAATTCAGGGATGGTTTTGACCCAAAGCGGGCAATTTCTTCTTGTTCCAATTGTTGAATCAAATTCATTGTTTATTTCCTAAGTCTAATGGGATTGCCTGTTGCTCTTGCTCTATCTCCCTGCAGAGCGGGCTTCCTTTGGGATTAAACTGCGCCTGGCCAGCAAATCGGGCCGGCGCGCCAAAAGTGCGCTGCAACGACTGTTTCAGCCGCCACCGCGCAATCAAACCATGATTTCCGGAACGTACACACCTCCGGCACAACCATGCCTATGAAATTCCAATGGTTTGGTGTAGTGGGGACAATCCAGCAGGCCGTCTGAAAAAGAATCCTGCTCGGCAGACTGCATATCGCCTAATACACCTGGAACCAATCTTAATACTGCATCCATCAGCATCATTGCAGGCACTCGCCGCCGGATACGACAAAATCACCGATGCTGATTTCTTCGTCTACACTGCTTTGCAGCAAACGTCTCGTCTATACCTTCACAACAGTACTGCACAACAAATCAAATCATCCAGACGAGCCAGTTCGGATACTTTGCCATGCGTCAGCGGGCTACCTTGCGGACTGAGATAAAATTACCCTGCGCGGCCTGATATAGTTTCAGCCCGAGCGGCATCAATCGCTGCCTTTAAGGGCGGCGCCATCATAATCATTCCGGGCCCGCCGCCAAAAAGGCCGGTCGTCTATGTAGCCGAGTTTTATTATCTGCGAAAACGGCGAGGATTGATGGCGGAAAATTGCATAATCTCTGCTTGGCCGCCCCTGCCGGTTACACGCATAACCGATAATGCTGTCGAACATTTCAGGAACAGGGTAATCGCTTGGATTTTCATCAATAATCCAAGCCCCAATCGGCAATAATCGTTTTACTTTCCCGATTGACATCGTCAATAAACTGCCGACGAAGGGAATCAGTTTCTGACCGTATTCACCCCGCACCACCAAAATATCGTGGCACCGGTTTCCATCATATTATCGACAACGCCGAGGACGTTGCCTTCACGGTTGGTTACGGTCACGCCGACCAAATCGGCCCAGTAATATTCGTCTTCATCGGCGGGGGCAAAATCTTCCGGCTGATTTCCACCGTGTAGCCGCGCAACAGATGCGCCGCATCACGATCGTCTATTCCTCAAATGACTGAGCCCGTCGCGTTCAGTTTGCCGCCTCGACGGCAGCGGTACTGACATCTTGTCTTTACGCAAACGCCACTCCGGGTAGTCCAGCAGGCTGTCGCCGTATTCGGTATCTGCGGCTACTTTTTACCCAGCCTTTTACGCCGAATGCGCCTTTGATGTAGCCCGGCGGCTACCCATTGAGTTCGGGTTTTCATAGGGAATTAAGCGGCTGCCTGTTGCTCTTTAACCAGTTTGGCAACGGATTCGTCTCAACCGCGCCCTGCGCGATCCAGTGGTTCAGACGCTCCGGTATCCAAGCGCACACGTTCCTGTTTTTCGTTTGCAACAGGATTGTAAAAACCTACGCGCCTCGATGAAACGGTACGTCGCGGCGGTTGCGGCGGTCAGTTGCCACAATGTTGTAAAAGGACGTTTTTGAGCGCCACGGGCCAAACGGATAACTACCATGTTCGATTTCCTTGATTAAAATTCGGATATACAGAAAACGGGCGATTTTAGGCCATTTTTCCGCTACGGATGCGAAGTATTTATTTCGGCAGCCTGCGACGGCTTTCTTTTGCCATGTCAGCACGGAGTAAAAAGTTGATTGTCTTCCGCGGAAGGTTCAGACTGAGCCCAATTTGGCTACTCAAACCGAGCATGGCCGTGTTTTCTACAAGTTTCGGCACATTGACCGGTAGCCTGCTTTTTAGCGCAGGCAATCAATTCTTCCATCAGATGTGCACCGCCAACCCTGCCCTTTTCATGCTGTCCGACACGGTAATCGAAAAATTCGCACGCATCAGAAACGGAGGCAGCCGTACTGCGCCCAGCCGACGATTTCCCGCCCGAACAGGCGGCCGACGGTTTCCCGCGCGTAATCCGTCCGGCTGAACTGCGCCAGTTGGGCGGCGGACAATTCCTTTAACCGCATTCATAAACCGGCTTTTGTCCGATCCGCATCGCTCGGGCTGCGGACAAATTGCTGCAATGCATCGGCATCTTCCGGCAGCAAGTGGCGGATCAGGAGGATTTCGCCGTTGCGCGCCTGAAAAGAAACGTAGTCTGAAAAGCGGTGCTGGGCGCAGCGCAGCGGGGATTGGAGCGGCAGCGCCTTCATCCTCATTCCAAACGTGAAATCCCTGGTTTTGTATTACCGCATTTTTCGGAATCGACGCCGATACGCACCGCCCGCAAAGCAGCAACCGATAAGCGGTGTGGTTAAAGGAATCGCGCACCTGTTCAACGCCGCCGCCAATTTGCGCTGCCCGAACAGGCGGCACAAGCGGCGTGCGTCGGCGGTATCGAAAGGCGGTAACAGTACCGTCTGCCTGCTTCCGCATTCGGCATGCAATACCGCGCCGTAATGCGGTTCGACGGTGTAAGTCAGCAGGCCGTCTGAAAAAGGTTTTGCCCTTCTTGCGGCGGCAGGTGCAGTACGGCAGGGAAGTCGCGGTAGTTGCCGCATGACTGCCGCGCCTGCAGTGGGATTCGACAGGCGGAGAATGGGGCGGTTTGGCTGCGGTTTGCTGCCGCCGCCTCAACTGTTGCCAACTGCTTTTGCGCCGCAAACGGCGGCAAGGCCTGTTGGGTTTGAAAGCCGATAGGCCGTCTGAAAACGGGGAAACCAGATACAGCGGTGTTTCGCCCTGCTGCAACTGCATCAGCTGGGGAAACGGTATCGCCCGCAGTCGGTCTGTACCAACAAGGTGCGGCAATTTTCCTGCTGCAACGCGGCGGCGGCGTGTCGCGCCACACCAAAGAGCGTTGGAGTGTCGGTAGAGCGGCGGCAGGCGGTGCACCTTCAGGCCGCTTTCCTCAGCCGCATCGCACAGCCAGCCTGCCTCGCTGTCCGACAGCACATGCAGGCTGCGGAACAGAGTTTGCGCGGCATTTGCGCCGCCCAAACGGCTACGCATGGAGTTCGTCGAGGCAAAACGCAGGCAAAGGCGCCGCTGCGCTCGGCCAAGTGGCGCGCAATCATCTCGCGCCACATGCTCCGCCCGTGTACAGAATGACGTTTTCCGTTGCGCCGCCTGCCGCAGGGTGCTGAGGCGGCATCAGTTGGGCCGGGTATTGGACCAAATCACATGGCTGCCCGCATCTTCCGCGAAACCAGTCCAGCCACGGCAACGGCGTTGCTAAGCTGCCCAGTCAGGTTGCAATAAAAACTGTACAGTGAGCGAATCGCGAAGATATGCATCACATCGCTGCAAAAGCCCGCTGTGAAACCGACGACGGCGATTTTCCCCGCCTCGGGAGCGTGTAATATGCGTTCGCCATAGATTTTGCGCGGGCAGGCTGAAGCCGTCGGCACCGCACAGCGTAATCTGCGTCCTGCCCGAGCGGGCAGCCTTCTGCAGGCGTGCCAGCGATTCTCGTCGTAACCGCCGTCGTCCGCATGCACAATAAATGCGGGATACGCAGGCGGATGCAGGCGGCGGCAATACCGTGGTGAGCGCATGGCAGACTGCAATCGCCGCATCGAAAACGTCTCGTCAATCTGGCTGATTGGGCATAGGGCCTGCAAACCGGCCACCGTCGGATGGCGCAAATTCCACCGGCGTCAGCCGCCCGCCGAAAGGGTGGTTCAGCATGGAGGCGAAACGCGCGTACGCCTAAAGTTTCGGAACGCTGGCTGGCTCCGATAACGGCGATATGCCGTGCGGCAAACAGGGAATGCAGCGGATGCGGGGGCAGCATGACAGACTCCTTTGCGTGTCGGGTTTGAGGGCTTTTCAGACGGCTCATCGGGATTCGGGCCGTTCTGAAAGCGCGGGTTTAGCAAAACTGCAACTGTCAGGAAAAGGACGGATGCCGTCGAAATATATATTCTGCGAAACAGGCGAAACAATCGCTAATCAGTTTTGCCCGCCGGGCAGCCGCCTGAATTTCCTTGTCGCGCAGCCAGAGGCGGTAAACCGGCGGTATCAGGGTCAGCAGCAGGGCGATCACGGCACAGCTCAATCCGGTAGCCATACGTGCAAAAACCGAATCGGCGGTATAGGCCAAGGTTTGGGGGCGGACATTTTCAGCGCGGTAGCGGCTGATCTGCGTGCCGACAGGGTCCGTACGAACCAATTCGTACTCGTCCGCACCGACCTTATCCATACGGCAGATAACTTTCAATCGCTCGCAATAATCGCTCTCCAAAGTTTCCGTCCATACCCTGTCCCGGACGGCGTCGAATTCTTCCCACCGTTTTGACTGCCCAGCCGCTATCGTTATCGCTGCGGACGATGATGATGTGAAGGAAAAGTTTACATTGTCGCCACACCGCCGTACTGCTCCTTCAAAGGCGGCAGCAGGTAAAACGCCGCCAGCCCGACCAGTGCGGACGCGGCCAACCGCCAGACAAGAAACCATATAACCCGCAGTATCAATCGGAATCGATGAGACATTTTACGCCATCCTTTTTTTCAGACGGCCTCCGCCGCAGCTGAAGGCCGTCTGAAAGTTGCTCTGCGTGCAAACTAAGGCTGTAATACGCGGCGCAGATTTTCCATATCGCCGACGGCGGTACTATTAGCGCGGTAAAGGTTTGTCCAAACCGACAAAACCGCATCACACCGTCGCGACCTGTCGTGGCGTCTGCTGCAATCCAACGTTCACAAAAGGAAAGCGCGGCGGTTCGGCGGGCAAACCGGCCTGTTGCAGCGACGGCGAGTCGGGCGGTATCGGTAGCTACCAGACAACCTTCCTGTTCCGCCAAACGGCGAGCCAGCACCATGCCCGCCGCCACCGCTTCGCCGTGCAGCCACGCGCCGCGCATTTCCCGCTTCGATGGCATGGCCGAACGTATGCGGTACAACTAGCCAGGCGCGGATGCCGCGTTCGGTTTCGTCGGCAGCGACGATTTCCGGCCTTCATCTTGCAGCGAGTGCAAATGCACCGCCTGCGCCAGCCGTCGGGCTGTTGCGCCCATCGGCCCGGCCATATTGCCTTCCAGCGTCCAAAATTCCGCATCGCCCAACACGCCGTATTTGACCGCTTCGGCACCATGCCGGCGGTGGCAAACTCGCGCGCGCGGCAGCGTCGAGCAAAACATCCAAATCGGCAAACACCGCCTGCGGCTGGTAAAACGCACCGATCCTGGCAATATTCTTGCCCAACGCGGATGATTGACGGCGGTTTTGCCCGCCCACAGACGAATCGACCTGGCTCAACAATGTGGTCGGTATCTCTGGATAAGGGCGCACCGCGCTGGTAGGTGGCGGCGGCAAACGCCGTATCGCCGGTGTGCACCGCCGCCGAGCGCAATCAGCGTCGTGCCGCGTTCCGGCGTTTTCCAGCAATTTGTCGTAAATATGATTGAGCGACTGCCAGTACGTTGCTCGCCGTCAGCGGGCGAGGATGACGGCGAAATGTTTCCCGTCCCCAACTCGTCCAAAGGCCGTCTGAACGGCGGCCAGACTGGCACAACGCCCAGCAGCGACGGTTGGTAATCACGGCGGCGGCTGCCGATATACGGGCGGATGTGCGCCAATCCGGCCCAGCGGGTTTTCAGCCGATGAGATGGGATAGCTGTGCGACGGGTGCGGCAACGGTGAGCGTGTGCATGATTCAGTCCTGCCAGCATGTGCAAAATGGCGGCGAGCGTTTTTCTGACAATTGCCGCCGCCGGCTTCGATTCTAACCAGATGGCGCGGTGGCGGTAAAGCGGATCGCGGGCGGCGTAGAGTGCTTCCAGTTTCGCCAGCGGATCGGCCACTTGCAGCGGCAGCGGTAGGGTTTTATCGTAGCGCGCGTGCGTTCAGGCACGCTTGCTTCCGGCTTGGCATGAAGGTGAAACCACTGCATGCCGCGCCCGCGCAGGCGGCGGCGGTTTTTCATCGCGGTACCGCGCCGCCGCCGGTAGCCAACACGATGCCCGACAAGGCGGTCATCTCGTCGATAACGGCGGTTTCGCGCGGTCTGAACCCCTCTTCGCCTTCCATTTTCCCGAAAATGGTGGGTATCCGATACGCCGGTGCACGTTCGCAAATGAATTTGATCGCTGTCCGTGAGACGGTGGCTCCAGCTGTCGCCAACTGCCGTCCCAGGGTGGTTTTGCCCGCGCATCAGGCCGACGAAAAGATATTATGGGTTTGGTGTGCCATCAGGTTTTGCCAAATCGGTCGAAACCCGCCCTTCCGCGGGCGGAAGCATCGTGATTCTTCGGGAAACGCTGCTTCCCGGCCTGCTGCGGCACGGCAGCTCAATTTTAACTAGAAAATACACACGGCATTTCTGCCACCATGCGGGCCAGCGACCGCACGGGAGGTTTCAGACTGGTAGTCAGAGAAACCTGCCCACATGCCGCTTACCTGCCCGCCGTTTGACAAGGCCGGCGGAATAACTGCGTTGAAGTGCCTTCGGCGCGGTTACGTGTAAACCAGCCGGAAATCGCCGTTGGCCAGAAAACTAGCTCTCCCTGATAATCGGGCGTGGAAAGCGGCGTGGCGGGTACGCAGCATCTCATGTCTTTCGGTGGGGCACTCAGGCGGACCGGTATTTTCAGGGTCGAACCGCCGCAGTTTGGCGAAAGCCAGCCGGCCTTTGTCATCCGTGCAAATAGCGGCCGTCGGCTACATTTCTAAAACAGCCAAATTGGAGGCGGTATAACGGCGGCGGTAGTCGGTGAGTCGTCTATCGAAGAATCGCTGCCGCCCGTAACTGTGCGCAACGCGCTATTTGCCGTGCCATTTGATTTCAGGCTCGCGGGGCGTGCCCGTCGCATTCTGCAGACGGCCTGCACGGTAGCGCGTATAAAGCACATAACTGCCATCGGATTGTTTTGCAGGATTTCCAAATTACCGTCGCGGGATCGGGCGATTTTGGCCGGTTCCGGACGCTGCAGCAACCGTGGCAGCAGAAGGATGAAGAACGGTTTGTGCATCATATTCGGGTTTTCTCTCGCGAGTGTGTATCATGGATAAACGATGTTCATGGACGGACGGTCGATCAAGCCGCCGAACACCGGCCAATCGCCATAAATCATAAAAAGCTTGGCCAGACACGGACATTCAGGCCTTTGCGCATATAAACTTTGTGCGTGCCACTTTTGCCACGCGCCGCCTCGCGGACTTCGGCAATTTTTGGCGGAAAAAGCGGCTGCGCGTGCGTTTACGCCACAGAACCAGCCCAATATCACCTGCACTGATGCCGATCAGGGCGGGCGTCGTGCTGGGGCTGATGCACGGTCTTCATCAGCCATTCGCGGTTGGAGCGCCGTAATCGCCCGACAAACCCACACGGCACGGAAATCAGCGCAGCCAGCCCGTCCATCACGATGAAGCGCAACACCGACACTTTGCGGCTGATGCCGGCGGTCATGAAAATCGGCGTGCGCAAGCCAGGCAGGAAGCGGGCGACAAAGCAACGCCCAGTTGCCGTATTTTTCAATTTCTGCTCCACCTGTGTAGTAACGTTTCGGCGTCATCACGCGGGCAATGGGGCGGAATTTAAGGATATTGTCGCCCCAGATGCGGCCTGCGGCAAATACCAAACCGTCGCCGGCCAGCACTCCGAGCATGCCGACGACCACCATGATGTGCACGTCGGTATAACCCAAGCCCGAAATGATGCCGCTGGTAACCGAGGTAATGTCTTCGGGAATCGGAACGCCGAAACCGCAGGCAATCAATACCGCGAATACGGCCGTGCACACCCGTATTGAGGAAAAACTTTCTAACAGCGCGGCCATAAGCCCTGCCCTCTTCCGTGGTTTTGGTCAAATAAAAACACGCGGCTTGGATACCGCTCCGTCCAGGCCGTCTGAAAAACATGTTTCAGCCGTCTGAAAGCAGGCGGATTATACCTCATCCCGCAGCGTTTCAGACGGCCTGAGACTATTCTGCCGGATTTTGATGGCGGCGGCAATCCGTTCCGCTCATGGCGCGCCCAATCCAGCTGGCGCGCTTCCACCATCACGCGGACGACGGTTCGCGTGCCCGAAGCGCGCAGCACCACGCGCCCTTGCCTTCCAATTCTTTTTCCACTTCGGCCAACACGGCAGCCGATGCCGCCTGCCAATCTTGGCCTTTCTGGATACGCGACGTTGATCATGGTTTGCGGAAAGGCTTTCCAATCCACCGCCGTTTCCAAATCCTGACCCAACACTTTGCAGCGCGGCAAAACACTTGAAGAGGGCGGAAGTGATGCCGTCGCCGGTATTGTGTTTGTCCATGCGAGGATGTGGCCGGAAGCCTCGCCACCAATCTGCCAGCCGCGCTCGTTTGAATTGCTCCAACACATAGCGGTCGCCGACTTTGGCACGGGCGAAGGGGATGTTTTTCTCCGCCAAAGCCAGTTCCACTGCCATATTGGTCATCACGAGCTGACTACGCCGCCGAAGGGCTGCCCTTCTTCTCGCCCGTGCTTTGGCAATCACGCAACATCAGTCTTGTCGCCGTCGTAAACTTTGCCGTTTTTATCCACCATCATCAGGCGGTCGCCGTGCCGTCCAGTGCCACGCCAGTTCGCTTTGCAGCACTGCCGCCTGCAAAGTTTTCGGATGAGTTGCACCGCATTTGTCGTTGATGTTGTAGCCGTTGGGTTCGTCGCCGATGCTACGACTTCCGCCCCAGCTCGTGAAACACTTTGGGCGCGACGCCGTAGCCTGCGCCGTTGGCAGTATCCACCACCAATTTTCAGGCGCGCAGGTCGAACTGGCCGTGGATTTGCAAAACTCGATGTAGCGGTCGTCGGCACCGCTGATCCTGCGCGCCCGATCCCAGTGTCTTAGTAGGTTTCGGTCCGCATTTCTTTTTCCAACTCGGCTTCGATTTCCAATTCCTATTTTGTCGCTCAATTTCACGCCGGCCGGCGAAGAATTTGATGCCGTTGTCGGCGATACGCATTATGCGAGGCGAAATCATCACGCCTGCCGCCAGACGCAGCGCACGGGTCAGATAGGCACGCCGGGCGTGGGCAGCGGCCGGTTTGGATGACGTTCACCTGCCGCGGTAAACCCGCCACCAGCGCGGCTTCCAGCATAGCTAGCTGAATTCTGGGTGTCTTTGCTGATAAGCACCGTAGGACGGCCTTTACCGTCGTGATGCACCGCAGCACCCGCCCGGCGGCAGCCCAGTTCAATACAAATTCAGGCGTAATCGAACTGCCCTACTTCGCCGCGCACGCCGTCGGTGCCGAAATATTTTTGCCATTAACGTTCTCCAAGCCTTGAAGGCTTATTTTTCCAATCTTCCGTTTTCAGACGGCCCCCATCGTTTGAGGCCGTCTGAAAACCTAATATCCGTTTACTCAATCTCTCCGCCCAAAGCCTGCCAGACTTTCAGTGCGTCGGCAGTCGCCCTGACATCATGTACCCGCAGGATTTCGCACCGCGCGCCGCAGCTGCCAAAGCAGCGGCCACGCTTCCAGCCACCCTTTCAGACGGCCTCTCACGCCGCTCAATTCCCCTATCATCCGTTTGCGCGACACGCCGGCCAGCAGCGGCAGGCCGCACTGTCTGCCAATCCGCGCAGATGGCGCATCAACAGGGTGTTGTGTTCCCAGTGTTTTACCGAAGCCGAGCTAGATCCAAACCAAACGCTGCCGCGCAATCGTAGCCATACACACTTCGACGCGGTAGATTTCAGATAAGCCGCCACTTCCGCCACCACATCGTGATAGCTCGGATTATCCTGCATCGATTGCGGCAAAACCTTGCATATGCATCGGGCGAGATACCGACAGAGGGATGCTGCGCCAGCACTCGGGCGCGCCGTCGTCTTCCAAAGCCTGCATCGTTGATGATGTCGGCCCAGCCATTTTCCAATAGGCGGCGCATAATGACCGTCCGCCTGGTATCGATGCTGAGCGGGACATTCCAAGCAACCAATTCCGGGCAATACTGCGGCCAAACGCCGCCATTCCTCTTCCGGCGGCACAAAATCCGCTCCCCGGGCGCGTGGACTCTCCGCCCAAATCCAAAATATCGGCACCCTGCCGCAGCAACGTTTCGGCATGGCGCAGGGCATCCTGCCGGTTCGCGGAATAAGTCCCGCCGTCTGAAAAACGAATCCGGCGTTAGATTGACTATGCCCATTATTTTGGGCTGCCGCAAATCAATGCAAACCGCCCCGCCTGCCATACCGTATTGTCCGTCATTGCACACGCCGTCTGAAAAACGGACATTATATAGCGAAGGCCGTCTGAAAGCACGAAACAGGCGGAAGCTGTGTATTCGGTTTTGAACATTCGGTCGCGCGCCATCATTGTTTCGACAGGGTTTTGACAAACCTTCCGCTTTCGCAAAACCGCCGAATAAAAACAGCCTGCATCGGCAGGCTGTTCGGCATAAAGATACGGCTGTTAGGATTTGTTTTCCGGCTGATCGGCAGAAGACTCTTGTCCTTTACCGCCATTCTCGGAATCGGACGCAACCTCACCGCTTGAACGATCAGAAGACTGCTCGGTCCGGCCTTCGGCAGGCTGTTCCGCCTGTTCCTGTTCCGGCAGGCTCTGCCGCTTCTTCCCCATCTTTGCGGATGTTGTGGCTGTAATCCTTGGGCGGGCTGGGTTGTTTGCCTTCCATAATTTCCAGCACCTGATCGCGTTCTATGGTTTCCCATTCAATCAGGGCGCGGGTCATGGTTTCCATCTTGTCGCGGTTTTCATCCAAGATTTTGTAGGCAATCGCATATTGCTCGTCCAAAATCCGACGGTTTCGGCATCCACATCCTGCTGGGTTTTTCTCGAAATATTTTTGCGAACGTGTCACGCTGCGGCCCAAAAACACCTCGCCCTCGTTTTCGGCATACACCATCACACCCATTTTCTCGCTCATGCCGTAGCGGGTAACCATTTCCCGGGCAATTTGGGTGGCACGTTCAAAGTCGTTGGACGCGCCGGTGGAAATGCGGCCAGCAAACAAGTCTTCGGCAATGCGCCCGCCGAACAGAATCGAAATCTGGTTCAGCATTTGGTCTTTATACATGCTGATGCGGTCGCGTTCCGGCAACTGCCATGTCAGACCCAAAGCGCGGTAGCGCGGCATAATGGTTACCTTGTGCACCGGATCGGTACCTTCCAGGCTTTCCGCCACAATCGCATGGCCGGATTCGCGATGAGGCAGTGGCGCGTTTTCGTCCTCGTGCGCATAACCATGCTGCGCCGTTCGGGACCCATGTAGTTTTGTCTTTGGCATCCTCAAAATCACTCAGTCCACTTTCAGCTTGTTGCGGCGGTGGCAAACAAGGCAGCCTCATTGACCAAGTTGGCCAAGTCCGCACCGGAAAAACCCGGTGCCGCGCGCCAACGAAGTCAAATCACTGATTCGTCCAACGGCACTTTTTCGCATGCACTTTCAAAATTTGTTCGCGTATGCCAGATATCGAGCAACAGCACCACCACTTGGCGGTCAAAACGGCCCGGGCGCAACAGCGCGGGATCGAGTACGTCCGGACGGTTGGTCGCGGCAATCACAATCACGGTTTGATTGCTTTCGACCGTCCATTTCCACCAAAAGCTGGTTCAAAGTCTGTTCGCGTTCGTCGTTACTGCCGCCCAAACCGGCACCGCGCTGGCGGCTAGACGGCATCGATTTCGTCAATAAAGATGATGCACGGCGCATTTTTCTTTGCCTGCTCGAACATATCGCGCACACGGCTGGCACCTACGCCGACGAACATTTCGACAAAATCGAACCGGAAATGCTGAAAACGGCACACCAGCTTCACCGGCAATCGCTTTGGCCAAAAGGGTTTTACCCGTACCCGGGCTGCCCGCCAGCAAAAATGCCGCGCGGCATCCGCCCGCCTAAACTCTGATAGCGGTTCGGCGCTTTGAGATGAGTCGACGATTTCCTGTACTTCTTCTTTGGACTCATCACAGCCAGCCACATCGTCAAAGGTTACTTTATTGGAATCGCTTTCCAACAATTTGGCGCGGCTCTTGCCGAGCGAGAACGCACCGCCTTTGCCGCCCCCGCCAGTCTGCATCCGCATAAGAGTAGAACCATGCGCCAATCAGCAGCAGACGGGCAGCAGGCTGAGGAACAGGCTACTCAAAAACACCCTGACGTTCTTCCGGCGTTACCTGGACACGGATGTTTTTCGCCAGAAGCCTGTCGGCCAGCTGGTAATCCATGGGCGCATTGGTGGAAAACTTAGTTTTGTCCGTGCGCTCGCCTTTAAGCGTATAGCCCGCCAGTGCGGAACCTTCTATCGTTACACTGGCAATTTCGCCTTTATTGACCTGTTGGACAAATTGGGAATACTCAATCTGCCGTGCCTCTTCCCGCTTTGCGTCTGACGGCATTGAAAAGCCGCCATCAACCCGACTATCAACGTGCAGACCAAATCAACAGGTTTTTACAATGCTCCTCACAAAAACGGACTCCCAAAAATAAATAAAAGAAACAGGGGCGGCATTCTAATTCACCCCGATAGCTTGTCAGCGTTTATTTCTGCCCTGGCAGAGTAAATCTCGCTGGAACGGTTGCGCGAAGCACCGGGCTTACGCGTCTGCACCGAAGAAAAGGCGGCACATCTCCGCCAAAAATTCCGTGTAACCCACCTGGAAGACTTTCGCAGTGGCCGTTCGTCTTCAAATGGTTGCGTGCGAAATCCAGTGCCAACTCGCATAAACTGAAAGCTTTTGGCCCTGATCGGTTACCAACGTGGCCGCCTCATGTGGGTGCCATATCACGCAGATGACAAGGTCCAGCAGCTTTCTGTCGCCGAGCACGAGGATTCGAGTGCGCCAAAACTTCATCTTCGCGGAAATCGCCCTGAATCAAAGGAAAACGCCCGCAATCGGCTCCATGGGCGAATATCGAGGTGCGAACACCGCACCTGCACTGCCGCCAGCTCCGCGGCCACCTGCGACCAGCTTCCCGCGCACACTGCCCAAATCGGCCGACACCGTCCCGGCTGAATCAAACGGTCTTTCTCGTTTTATCTCCAGGAGAAGCTTGCTAAGCAGCACGCGCACGATAGCCGACATGCTGCGCCTTCTGATGGACGTAATGGTCGTTGACGTGTTCGTTCAACCATGCTTTACGAAGGTTTCGAGGCGTGCCGCCGTTCAGGTACCCACCGGTATTTTGAATTCGTGAAAGCGGGCTATTACTCTACCGATTCAGGACAGCCTCGAATGACGGAACCGATGCTTTCGCGTGGGAATGCCGCTTTCCGACAAACATGCCGACATGGGCAACAAAGCCAGACAGCAAACAGCTACTCGAACTGAAGGCGCGCGCCCATCATCTCAATCAGTGGTCGCGGTCGGTCAGCAAGGCTGACCGAATCCGTTATCAAAGAAACCGACGCCCGCCCTGACGGCGCACGATGTGATTAAGGTGCGCGTTTTTGGGCGACGACCGCGCCGAGCGCATCGCGATGTGCGAAGCCTTGTGCGCCGCCACAGACGCGCAACTGGTGCAGCATATCGGCAATTGTTGGTTTTGTGGCGGGAAAATCCGGAAGAAGCCTGATTTTATTCCGATTACAGGATAAAGGCCGTCTGAAACTGTTTTCAGACGGCCTTTATCACTATCCGGCCAATATAGGGACGCCCCCTTCAAACCGGCCACCAGCATCTGCCATGCCGATGACGGTAATATCAAACCCATCATCCGCGCGGCCACGTTCATCGTTTTTCCCCAGCAGGCGCGTGATTTGCGCACCGAAGAGAAACAGCGTGTAAGTGATTAAACACGAGAGGAAAATGCGCCGACCACAATCAGATTCCGGTCAGCGAATCGCCGGCGAGACAAGTTCATCGCCGTGGCAATCGTACCCGGCCCGGCGAGCAGCAGCGTACCCAACGGCGAAATGGCCACATTCATCCTGATACAGCGTTTCTGTCTTCCTGCGGTTCGGCGGAGGCAGGGGTGCGGTGCATAGGTGAACGGTTGCCCACCACCATACGAAAGCCGATCAGGAATACCAAAATCCGCCCGCTATCACCAATGCGGGCAAAGTGATACCGAACATTTCCAAAAGATAAAGCGGTAAGCGAGCAAACACCATCACGATAATAAAGGCTATGATCAAACCTTTACGCGCCACCGCCCGCGCCATTTTCTATCGTCGCCGTCAGGTGGGGCTGAGATGAGACAGGCAGGCTGGAATGGGGTTCATAATGGCGAAAAAGGCCATGAACGCGCTAAGCCGAACTGAGTGCAGGTAAAATTCAACATTCTTTTCAAACCAAGATAAAAACGACCGATTATACCTTCTGCCGGTTGCTAATCAAAAAGGCCGTCTGACTTGCTCAGACGAGCTCTCTATCGCAGGCCTGTAGGCTGCTTCACCGCCTCGCGTTTCAACAAACCGCGATGCCGACAAAGCCTCGCTCAGCAAATGCGGCGTATGCGTGCCCTGCTCCGCACGGGCATAGTGGTCGCGCAATTGGTCGCGATAGTCGGGGTGCAACAGTTTTCGATAATCAGTTTTGGCACGTTCGCGCCGAGTTTGCCGCGCAAGTCGGTAAGCCCTGCTGTTACTAACGCCATCGTCGTGCTCTGTGTGGTCGTGGTGGGAAACCATGGGCACGATACGGAAATCGCGCCGCCTTTGGCCACTGACGGCGAAACGAAGACGACAGATAGGAATTGCGCGAAATACCCGAACCGCCGATACCGTTCATCATCTTCGTACCCATGATATGGGTGCATTTACGTTACCGTAAATGTCGGCTGTCAATCATGGCGTTCATACCGATAATGCCGAGGCGGCGGATCAATTCAGGATTATTGGTGATTTCCTGCGACCGCAGGATGATTTTGCTGCGTAAAAATCAGATGTTTTCATTGAAACGGTCGAGTGCGTCCGGGCTGAACGACAATGCGGTTGCCGAGGCGGACAACATTTTTCCGCTCGGAATCAAATCCAACATCCGTCTTGCAGCGCACTTCGGTAAAACCGGTCAGATTGTCGAACGGGCCGTCTGCAAATGACCGGCCAGCAACGTTGCCACGTTGCCGACTTTACCCGGACTGCAAGGTAGCAGGTTTTTCGGCAGCCTGCCCGTTTCTGACTTCGTGCGAGAAGAAATCGATGATTTGCGCGGCAATGCTTTTCGACATCTCGTCCGGCTCGGCAAACTTGCTGTTGCGGTCGGGCGCATCCGATCAGAACGATACCGGCGATTTTTCCAAATCGCAGTAGCAGATAAAGGCGTGGCGATACGGTAGCCGCCTCAGTCAGCAGGATAGGTTTGCGGAACGGAGGCCAAACCGACGCTGTCGTAAATATCAGCCATCCTCAATTTTTCATTTTTGGCGGACCACTTCCAAAATAACTTTTTCGCTTTCTGCAACCAAAGTTACATTGGTTCCGACGCCGAGGAGAATCAGCTTGCCGTCTTCGGTAATGCCGGCCACTTCGATAAGGGCCACGTCCATTTCGCCGAAAAAGCCCGCGCGAACCTGTTGTTCGATATGCGACAGATGGACATCCCTATAGGCGGCATCGCCCGCATTGATTTGATTACGCAAAGTGGGGTCGGATTGGAACGGGCTGCGGAATTCGATGGCGTTTGCACGCGCCAGCACACCGTCGCACTCGTCCGCGGTAGACGCACCGGTAATCATACAGTTTTGAAAGCCTCTCCTTTGGCGTGCGCGGCTTCCGCTTTGGCCGCTACCGCACCGGCACGGCTTTGGGATAACCCGCCCGGTAAAACCGCTGATGCCGACGGTCATCCCGTTTTGAATAAATTCAGTAGCCTGCTCGGCGGAAATGATTTTTGGCGCAAACCCTCGTGGCGTACGCGTCCTGCCGCATCGCTCATGTGATTCTCCTTCGAATAAAATACCTTACAAAAAGGCTGCAATTGAACAGTCCGTGTAGAAACCCCAGCCGGTCGGACGGAATATATAGCTAAAGCCCGTATAGTGTAAAGTTTCCTCCCTGCCTGGCGAAATTCCGCATCCGTACATCAAACGCAAAAAAATATGCCGAACGGCAAAACAACATTTTTCAGACGGCCTTCCCTTTGCCTCCCAAAGCTTGTATAATCCGCCCCTTGTTTTACCGTTCCTTACGAGAGCCATTATGAAACAAATTTTGAAACTCAGCCTGACCGCACTGGCCGCCGCACGCGCTCTGGCCGCCTGCAAAGCAGAAACCTCCACATCGGCGACATCCGCCACTTCGAGACTCGACCGTCAACACCGCCGCTTCTGCCGCCGCCAAAGACGCTTCGGCATTGGGCACGCCCGAACAGCAGGCCAGCTACGCGATGGGTATCGACATCAGTAGCAGCTTCAAGAAAATGAAAGAGCAAGGCACGACCATCGACGTCAAACTCTTCACGCAAAGCCATCGAAGACGTTGTGTCCGGCAGAAACCCGCATCAGCGAGCAGCGGCCAACGAAATCATGATGGCCTTCCTGCAGAAAAAGAACAAAGCCAAAGGCACAGGCCGCCGCCGATAAAGATGCGCAAGCCGAATTGGCCAAAAGCACAAGCCTTCCTGAAGAAAACGCCACCAAAGAAGGCGTGAAAACCACCGCCTCCGGCCTGCAATACAAAGTCATCAAAGAAGGTACCGGCAAAAATCCGAAACCCGATTCGATGGTGAGCGTAACCTACACCGGCAAACTGACCGACGGCACCGTATTCGACAGCAATGCCGAAGCCAAAGAACCGATGGCGCTTCCGCTGCCCGTCGCTGATCAAAGGCTGGCAGGAAGCGCTTGCCGATGATGAAGGAAGGTGCGGAATACACCCTCTACATCCCGCCCGAACTGGGTTATGGTAACGAACCTCCACGCAACTCAAAAATCCCGAAAAACGCCGTGCTGATTTTTGAGCGTCAAACTAGCTTCCACGGGCGAAATGCCGAAAGACGCCAGTGGTCGGCCTGCCGCAAGGTCAATAATCAGGCCGTCTGAAACGGTTCAGGCAATCGCAGGCAATCAGCGATACCCTACCGCCTTTCCGTTTCAAACATTTACGGCATTGATAAGGCCGTCTGAAAACCACCGCTTCCCTGAGCGAAACTTTTCAGACGGCCTCAACACCTACTAAACCAGCAACGCCAGAAACACACAGATGACCCTATCGCCCGACAGCGAAAGCCTTTGAAGCCGACGACGGCGAAAGCATCTTAGCCGCCGCGCTCACGAGATTCAACCTGCCCCACTCCTGCCAAAAACGGCATCTGCAGCCCAGTGCAAAGCCGAAATCGCCGCCGGAGAAATTCGAACAGGGCGAACACGCGGAACAAGCCCTTCCCGCCGAAGAGACTGGCGCAAAACAAAATCCTGATGTGCTGCTGCTATCCGCGCGGCGACATCCGGCTCAACGTTCGAGTTACAACAGCAGCAAAAATGCCGCCCGTCAAAACCCTGCCCGCACGCGTCGCTTCAGTGGAATACCTGCACGACACCGCCATCTCAAACTCGACATGCCGACCGCCGTTCGTCTTCCTCGCCGGCCAATACATGAGCATCCTGTTGAAAGACGGACACACCCGCAGCTACTCCCTCGCCGGCGGCCCGCGCGAGCCGGAAAGCTCGAACTGCATCCGCAAACGCGAAGGCGGCCTGTTCAGCGGCATATTGTTTGGCAACGACCCGCTGATTAAAGAGAAAATCATCATGCCGCGTACGCGGCCCGATGGGGACGTTTACCTGAACGAAGAAGAGACGCAGCCGATTGTCCTGTTGATTACCGGCACCGGTTTCGCCCCCATCAAGCATCCTGCTCCGCTTCAATCGAACAACAATCGCAGCGGCGGGTTCACGCTTTATTGGGGCGGTATGCAACGAAGCCGAACTGTATGTACGCCGAACAACCGCGCGCCGAACTGACAGGCCGTCTGAAAAACGGCTACTTCACGCCCGTACTCTCGCGTGCGGACGAAAACTGGAACGGCGCGCGCGGGGTTATGTCCAGCAACAGGTATTGCGCGACCATCCCGACCTGTCCGCCCATCAGGTATGCGCCTGCGGCTCGCCGGCCATGATTACCGATGCGCGGGAAATACTGACAGGGCAAGGCCGTCTGAAAAACGACGCTTTCTTCTCCGACGCTTTTCCCCTGCCCAGCGTAGGCACGAACGGAAAATAAAAATCGGCACCGCCGTGCCGACCGCGCTGTTTGCGGAAGCGACAGCCTTACGTCGCCGACGATGCAGCTGAAACGCCAGTTATGGACTGCAGGGGCGGGTAAAATCCGCTTCCGCAAACAGCGCGGAATGAAAATGTATAAACCTACAATCACGGGCCGTCTGAAAAGACGGTTTTGTTTTCGAGACGGCCTGACGGTTTCGGATTAGAACTGCATCTGCAAACGCAACCAAGCCGTGCGGTAAGGCTCGTTTACGCGCATGGTCTGCGTTCCGGCAGAAGGATCGCCGCCTTTGCTGACAAATTCGGCGCCGGTTTTTGTTGAACACGTTGTCCACGCCGCCTTGCAGGGTGGCGAATTTGGCGATGCGCCAGCCGCGATTGAGCGACAGTATGCGAGATCCGGCGGATGCGCCGACGTCTTGGCCGACAATGCTAGCCCGGCGCCGACGGCATGGCGTTTTTGCGCTGCCGCCACGCGCCAGAGTGCGCCCGCGCTGGATTGCCGTTATCCACGCCGAGAATTGTTCCATTCCAGAGGCGGGGTTTGCGCCAACGGACGGTAATCGGTGCAGTTTTTGCCGCGCGTGTAGAGCCAGGTTGCTGCCGATTTCCCAGTTGGGGGCGAATTTCCATTTGATTTCGGCTTCGCCGCCGACGCAGTTGGCATCGATAGTGCGGACGCTGGCCATCATGCCGCGTCTTTCGAGCAGGATGAAGTCATTGATGCGGCTGCCGAATACGGATACGGAAGCCTGTACGTTTTCGTTTTTCAAATAATGCCCGCATCAAGCTGGCGGTTTTGCTCGGGACGAACGATTTTGTTTCGGAATGCAGGCGTTCCCAGTAGTCCGGCCGCGCTCTGCAATGCCGAATCCGGCGTAATATTTCAGGTTGCCGGCGGTTTGTTCCCAACGCAGGAAGCCGGAATTCAGATTGTATTTCTGATGTTTCAATACGAGGTCGGTAACGCGGTTGGTATCGTAATGCGCTGACGGCGGTCGTGGCGCAGGCCAGCGCTACCATTTTTGGTTTTTCGTTACGCTGCCATGCGGCTTCGGCAAACATACCCCATTGTTTGAAGCTTTGATTTGCGCATGAACGGTTTGTGGCGGTAACCGTCTCCGCCGCGTTCCATACGCGCAACGTGCACATCATCCAGATAATCTATGCCTGTTTGCAGATTAACCGTATCCCAATCGAAGGTGGCTTTCAGACGGCCTGTATCGGTGTTGCGTTTGGGGTTGTTGGCGTTTTTAATCTGCATGCCGTGCGGATTGCGGATGGTGCGCAGGCTGTAGGTGTCCCATAACGTGGTCGATTTCGCTTTGACCATGGCGCAGTTTCGAGTTCGCTGAACCAGGCATGATGCTGCGTTGGCTGAAGCGGATGTTCCAAGCGTCGCGGTCGAGTTTGCTGCCGTCCATCATACGGTCGGCGTAAGCGACTTTCGCGCGGCTGCGTTCGTATGTGCCGGCGATGGTGGTGTTTTCGGTCGGAGTGATGCCGACTTGCGGCATTGGCTGTCGCGTTTGAAGTTGGAATGAACGTGGTGACCGGCACCGTCTTTATAGTCGTCCGCTTCGTTGTGCGAAATATTGGTGCGGACGTAAGCGTATTTTGCCGCCGAATTCCGCTTCGAGCGAACCGTCGCGGCAGTAGTAGCTGCCGACTGTGGCGGACGTGTTTATATTGTAGGGTTTTCAGTAAAATCAAGGATTCTTGCGGACAGATTGAACGGAACCGCTCACCAAGCCCATGCCCTGCGCTAACGGTTTGCGGGCCTTTGGTTTACATCACTTCGTCAAAACTGTTGGGATGGATGTAAGCGGTCGGCGGGTCCGCAGCATACCGCAGCCGCCGTAAAATAAACTGGTCGTCCGCATTGACGGACGGGCGCGAACTCGCCAAGCCGCGGAACAGCGGGTCGCCAGAGCTGCCGCCTTGCGGATGATGCTCATATTGGGCACGGACTGAAGCAAGTCCGCACCATCACCGAGTAAGCATGGGCTGGATGGTGGCTTTCAGGGTTGAATTTGACCGTATTGGCCTTTTGCTGCTGCGTGCCGGTAACGACCACGGGCGCAAGTGCGGAATTTTTGTTCGACAGGTTCATCAGCTGCCCAAACTTGGGTTAGGGCCAGCGTCAATGGCAGGGTAAGAGTGTTGGCGTTTCATAAAATTAACTCCATTGTGATTTGTTATATTGAAATAATTCGGGTCTAAATCGCAAATTAAGTTTTTGCAATCAGTATGATTGTATCAATCAACGATACGGAATAACATACAGGGAATTTCCTGTTTTTAAATTCTTTTTGCCTATTTTTGATTTAACTCAATATTTCTTAACACCCAAATCCGTCATCAGGCCGTCTGAAAACATCGAAATATTTTCAGACGGCCTGATCGCATCTAAAAACGTTTCCTTCCCCGAATACCGCAGGCAAATTCCGTGTCCGGCCCGATATGCCGTTTGACAAACTATGGCCTGAAATTGAAAAGCCGTCTGAAAAAGCAGCATGACTCCCGGCTTCCCTTTTCAGACGGTAGTGTGTGTTATTTGAAAGATGCCAAAAAGCAGGTATACCGTTAAAATGCCGTCTGTCTTTGATCCGCTGCGGAAGTTTGATTTTATGACTACTCTCACCATCGCCTTGAGCGGCGGCGACCGCCAACCTTTGGAACTTATCGGCAAAATGGCCAACCGGCACGGCAGATTGCCGGCGCGACCGGCCTACGGGCAAAAACGGTTACGCTGCGCAAAATGGCGAGAGTTTCAGCAATATCGGCGTGCCTGTGTTTCTGGTTGACGTAAAGGCGATTTGTCCGGCATCTGCCGTGCGGGGGACGGTGCGGGCAAGGTCGGCGAACGGATGGCGGAATTCGGTTTGGACGGCGCAGACTATCTGCAAAGGCTTTCCCGTACGCTTTTGGGACGTATTCAGCGAAACGGGCATCCCCGTGCGCGTTACCGTATCAGAAATGGGGCCGATGCTGCTCTCGCGCCTGATGAATTTGAACGACACGCAGGAAGGCCTGCTCAACCTGGTATTCAAAGGTTGCCGACGACAAGGCTGGCATCTGATTGATTTGAAAGACCTGCGCGGGGATGCTGCAATATGTGGCCGACCACGCCAAAGAATACCGCAGCCAATGCGGCAACGTTTCCGCCGCCAGCGTCGGCGCGATTCAGCGGCAGTTGCTGGTATTGGAGAAAGAAGGTGCGGAACAGTTTTTCGGCGAACCCGAACTGAACCTGCAGGACTGGCTGCAAAGCGAGGGCGGGAAAAGCGTCATCAACATCCTGAATTCGGAAAAACTAATGCGCTCCCCCGCGCATGTACAGCGCGTTTTTGCTGTGGTTTCTGGCCGAACTGTTTGAAACCCTGCCCGAAGTCGGCGATGCCGACAAACCCAAATTCGTCATGTTCTTCGACGAAGCGCATTTAATGTTCGACAACGCCGCACCGGCCTTGGTAGAACAAGTCGAACAAGTGGTACGCCTCATCCGCTCCAAAGGCGTGGGCGTATATTTCGTTGCAAAACCCGCTCGACCTGCCCGACAGCATCCTCGGCCAGCTCGGCAGCCGCGTGCAGCACGCCCTGCGCGCCTTTCACGCGCGACCAAAAAGCGGTAAAGGCCGCCGCCAGAAACCTTCCGCAGCAATCCTAAGCTGAACGTGGCCGAAGCCATTATCGAACTGGGCGTGGGCGAAGCATTGGTCTCCTTCCTCGATGAAAAAGGCATGCCCGGCATCGTGGAACGCGCCTTCGTCCTGCCGCCGCAATCGCGGCTTGCCCCACTCTCGGTAGAAGGCGCGGCAGCCTGTTCCCAAAAACGACATCCTCTACCGCCACTATAAAGACGCAGTGGACAACTTCTCCGCCTACGAGCCCTGCAGCAGCTTGCGGCGGAACAAACGCAGGCGGAACAGGCCGCCGGCGCGGAAAAAAGCCGCACAACAGGCGCAGGCACAGGCCGAAGCGGCGCAACCAGCCAAACCGGACTGGTGGAGGCTTCCTCGGCGGACTGTTCGGCCGGGCGGAAAAAGGCCAACCAAGGGCTGGGCTACAACGTTTGCCGACAGCATCGGCAGCCATCAACCGCCAAGTCACCAACGCCATTTCGCGCAGTGTGATGGACGTAATCAAAAACATGTTGAAATAAACGGCGGGCCGTCTCGAAAACCCGTTCACCGGTTTTCAGACGGCCTCAAATCAGATATGAGAAACGACGACTTCAATACCCTCTTCGACGGCGAAGACTTCCATGCTGGCACTGATGAGCGAGGGAAGAACGTGCCGAATTCAAACGAGAATCGCAGCAACTGTTTGCCGAAGTATCCGAAATGTTCGCCGCCTTCGACAACCGCACCATCCATGAAAAACTGACCGCCGCCATCTTGGCTCAAACGCCCGACGAAGAGCTGCGTACTGACCGTGTTCGACACCCTGGCCCGTACCAGGCACCCGAAGCATGGGCGAAGAAGCATACCTGCAAACGCTCTCCCCCGCCCGCCGCGCGCCGTTTACGCGCTGTATATTCTGGCCGGAGAAGTGGACAGCGGCGGTTTCAGCCAATATTACTACAACACCGGCGCCGAAGCCGCCGCCTACCTGCCCGAAGCCTGCGAACTCGTCGGCGCGCCCAAAGTATGCCGACCTCGTACGCCGCGCCAACGCCTGTACGAACGCGAAAAACTGGCCGACCGCCAAGACGGTTCGCTGGAAGGTTTCTGCGCCTCGTATGAAAACAACCCGCTCAGAAGCCTACGACGACGAATTCTACCTGCTGGAAAACTGCCAACCTCTGGACGGCCTGCTGGTACATTCATCCGCGAAAATCCCGAAGCGGTTTACCGACTGACGAAAAACGCCGCCCAAGGCCGGAGTTTCGTGAACGTACAACCCCGCCGCATTTTTCAGACGGCCTTTTGCAGCAAGAGCCGTCTGAAAACACAACCGCCCAACCCAACCGAGGAAAAATCCCCATGCCGCACCATTTGGTTTTACAGCGCCCCTAACATCGGGCGTTGCGACCTGTCCTTTTTCCCCCTTTGCCGACAAGGCCGTCTGAAAAAGCAAACGGCAGCATCCTGCGCTTTGAGTACCGGAAAACTTCGCCCCTGCCGCCCGAAGCCGCCGCCGAACTGGACAAGCTGAAAATCGACCACGCCGTATTGCCCGCCATCCCGTTCTCCGACCTCGGACTGATTGTCAGCGACATGGACTCGACACTGATTACCATAGAATGCGTGGACGAAATTGCCGCCGGGTCGGACTGAAAGAACAAGTGGCGGCGATTACCGAACAATCCATGCGCGGCGAGTGGACTTCGAACAATCGCTGCGCAAACGTGTCGGCCTGTTGGCCGGATTGCCGGAAAGCGTGCTGCAAAAGTGTACGACCAAGTTCTGAAAACTGTCGCCCGGCGCGGAGTACCTCTTGAGCGAATGCACACGGCGTGAAATTCATGCTGGTATCGGGCGGCTTCACCTTTTTCACCGACCGCCTGCAAACCCGTCTCGGCCTCGACTACACCATGCCAACCTGCTCGACACACACGACGGTCGCCTGACAGGCCGTCTGAACGATGCGCATTATCGACACTCTGTAAAGCCAAAGCCGACCTGCTGCGCGAATACCGCGCCAAACTCGGTTTGCACCACGGGCGAGGTTCTAGCCGTGGGCGACAGGGGCTAACGACATCCCATGCTGACGAAGCGAGGGGTTCGGCATCGCCTACCATGCCAAACCGAGCCCGGCAGGCTGCCGACATATGCATCAACCACAACGGCCTGGAAGCCATACGCGGCTGTATGAGGATTCCGTTCAAACCGACGCGGGAACACACCTTGCCCGCCGGAACGGAAACCGGCATCATCGACCGCCCCCAAACCCTTCCTGCCGCCTTTCGGCGGGCGGGGATTCAGTATAATCCCTTTTTGCCGACGAGGGCTTGCTTTTTCCCATTAGGCGGCACTGTTGGCGAAAATCCGATTTCGAGCTACGAAAGCCGAAGTGCTATTGCAGGCTGTTTCCAAACGGCGGGCGCACCACGCTGCAAGACGGGCAGAATTCCGAATATCCGTCCGCCGCCGCATTATCCGAAAAATACCGAGACCACAATGAGTGATCCGCAAGACTACGAAGAACAAAGAAGACGACAACCGCCCGCTAACCGCGAGGAACAGCGCGCGCGCCTGCGCCAGCTGATTTCTGCACGGGGCAAGACCGCGGCTACATCACTTACGCCGAAATCAGCGATGCCCTGCCGGACGACATGTCCGACGCCGAACAGATTGACAACATCGTCAACGCATGATCCAGGGTTTGGGTATTCAGGGTAACCGAAGAAGCCCCCGATGCCGACAGCCTGCTGATGAACGACAGCGGCACCGGCATGACCGACGACGACGCGGTAGAAGAAGCGGGCCGCCGCTTTCCAACGCCGACTCCAGTTCAGTAGCACCACCGACCCCGATGCGCATGTATGTCGCGAAATGGGGAACGGAGTGGAACTCCTGACGCGCGAGACGAAATCATCATCGCCAAAAATCGAAAACGCCCTGAAAAACATGATTCAGGCCATTTCAGCCTGCCGGGTTCGATTGCGGAAATCCTCGAATTGATTGATCCGCAACGACGAAATCAAAAGTGAGACGAAGTGGTCGAAGCGATTATCGACCCGAACGAAGTGCTGCTTAACGAACTGGGCCTGGGCCATTTTGGAAACCATGCCGCCCGGCGCACGTCCGGCGACAACGCCGAAGAAGAGTCCGAGGGACGACGAAGATGAAGACGGCGAAGGCGATGCCGCCGATATGGGAAGCGTCAATCTGGAAGAATTGAAACGCGAAGTGCTGGAGCATTTGCCGTTATCAAAGACAGCTACGGCCTGATGGTCCGAGGCTTTGAATGCCAACAGCAGCAACCATCAGAATACCTGAAACACCGCGACGCGATTGCCCTACAAACTGCTGGAAGTCCGCTTTGCCACCCGTCAGATTGAAAGTCAGGCGGCAGCCTGCGGCGAAAGTGAGACAACATCCGCAAACTGGGCGCGAAATCCGAGACATCTGCCTCGACCGCGTCCAAATGGACCGCGACTACTTCATCCAGCCAATTCCTGCCGAACATCACCGATTTGACTTGGCTGGAAAACGAGGAGTGCCAAACGCCGCGTATGGGCGAACGCCTTGGGCGTTTCAACACGCCATCCTGGAAAAACGGTCGAAGTGGCGGAAATGGACAGCGCGAATTTCCATCGAAGAACTGAAGGAAATCAATAAAAACATGCACAGCAGCGAACGGGAAACCGCGCGTGCGAAAGGAAATGATACAGGCCAACCTGCGCCTGGTGATTTCCATCGCGCAAAAATACACCAACCGCGGCACAATTTCGCCGGTTTTGATTCAGGAAGGCAACATCGGCCTGATGAAGGCGGTCGATAAATTCGAATACCGCCGCGGCTACAAAATTCTCCACCTACGCGACATGGTGGATCCGTCAGGCAATCACCCGCTCGATTGCCGACCAGGCGCGCACCATCCGCATCCCGGTTCACATGAGTTGAAACCATCAACAAAATGAACCGCATCTCCCGCCAATACCTGCAGGAAACCGGAGAGACCCCGATTCCGCCAAACTGGCCGAGCTGATGCGATGCCGGAAGACAAAATCCGCAAAATCCTGAAAATCGCCAAAGGCCGATTTCGATGGAAACCCCGATCGGCGACGACGACGATTCGCGCGGGCGACTTCATCGAAGACGTGAACAACGTCGCACCGGCGGATGCCGCGCCATGATTCCAGCCTGCGCGAAGTTACCGCCGACGTGCTGGAAAGCCTGACCCCGCGCGAGAGCCAGGTGCTGCGCTATGCGTTTCGGCATCGACATGAACACCGACCACACGCTGGAAGAAGTCGGCAAGCAGTTTGACGTAACCCGCGAACGTATCCGCCAAATCGAAGCCAAAAGCCCTGCGCAAACTGCGTCATCCGACCCGTAGCGACAGATTGAAAAGCTTCCTGGACAGCGAGAGACAACAAATAGCCGTTTCACAGCAAGAGGCCGTCTGAAAAACCATTTTCAGACGGCCTCTTTCTATCGGAACATCAAACACCATCCAAAGTCCAAAACACACAGCCGCAATTTGTATGGCCAGCCGCGCATTGCCGTTCGATTGAGCGTCGGACTGCCAACCGATCGCAAAACTGCAACAAATCATCCTGACACGAAACACTTTTCAGACGGCCTCTTTGCCGCCACGGTAAACTTATCCTTACCCTCCTGCGATAGAGGCTTGGAATGGCGGCATTCGGTTCTCGGCACAGTAAATTTAAATAAGAACGCACCATATCGTTAATTCCCACGCGAGGCGGGAATCCGGGCATTAGTTTTTAGGAATGCGCAGGCTGGCTCAAACCCAAATTTTTGGATTACTGTCTTATTGGAAATGACGATGGTCGGTATCAATGGGGCGGTTCCGATTATTCGGACAGCCCCAAAAACTAATATCGCCCACCAGGAAGAAATGCCCGCTTTATCCCAAAGGCGGCATATCGGTACTGTCTTGCAGATTGGTTTTGAATCGCCACCCTCACTGGCCGCGCAAAAACAGCGCGTCCAATTCTTTCAGTGTGAGTTTGACATATGGGACGGTAGTGGTTGCACTGATTGCTGCGCGGGGGTTTTGTTCCATATCGCGCAGGAGGGCGTTCATTTCCGGCAGGGTGAGTTTCCGTCCGGCGCGTATCGAACCGTGGCAGGACATGGTGGCGGGGATGCGGTTTTCCCGCGCTTCCACCGCCTGCGACGCGCCGACTTCGGCAAATTCGCGCAACATATCCCGCGCCAGTTGTTCCACGTCGGATTTGCCCAGCATTTGCGGTACGGCGCGCACGGCGATGCGGTTTTCACCGATGGGCGATAGGTCCAGGCCGAAACGGCGCAGTTCGTCGCCGAAATCGGCCAGGGCGGCCATTTCGCCGTGCCCTGCGGCAAAGGTAACGGGGATGAGCAGCGACTGGCTGTTCAGACGGCCTTGTTCGCCGCGCTGGCGTTTCATCGTAGTTCACGCGTTCGGCGGCGGCGTGCATGTCCACCAAAAGCAGGCTGTCTTCCGCTTGGGCAGGATGTAGATGCCGAGCGGTTGGGCGATGGCGAAGCCCAGCGGGTAGGCGTTTCCGCCGCCTCCGCCGTGCGTTTCGTCGGTAGTCTGAAACGGCGGTTTGCGCTATTGCGCTGCCGAAACGTTCGTGTTCGAGCTGTGCCAGTTCGTCGTCGCGCCGGTAGAGTTCGGCATAGGTATCGATGGCGCGGCGGTTTTCGTTCAGGCTCAAACTGCGCTGTTGCGGCACCCGGGCGGCAGAATAGGAAACGGGGCGGTTTTGCCTGCTTGGAGGCCGTCTGAAAACGGCGCATGGCTGCCGCCGTGGTTTTTCAGACGGCCTTTCTTCAACTAAGCCCATCATTTTTGTGCAGTACTTCGCCCGCATTGCCGACGCTCTCCGTCCGGTCGGCACGCGTGCCCGGCCAATGCCCTGTCGAGGGGGTGTGGAAAACAGGTTGGTGTACGGCCTGGCTGTCGCGGAAACGGATTTCGGTTTTGGTGGGATGGACGTTCGTCCACGGCTTCAGGCGGCAGTTCGAGAAGAGGACGAAGGCGGGTGCGAGGGCTTGGTGGAGCACGTCGCGGTAGGCCTGTGACGGCGTGCAGCGCGGCTGTCGCGCACGAAGCGGCGGTTGACGAAGCAATATTGTGTGGCCGGTTTTGCCTTTGGCGAAGGTGGGTTTGGCAATCAGGCCGTAGGGGCCGCATGCCGCCGCCCGCCTTCCACGGGCAATGAGGGCCGTCTGAAAATCGCTGCCGAGTATAGCGGGCCACGCGTTCTTCGAACTTTGCGGCGGGTGTTGAAAACAGGTTTGCCGTCGCGTTTGAGGCTGAAGGCGGTTTTCAGGATGGGCGAGCGCGAGGCGTTCGAGCATGGTGGCGCAGTGGGCGTATTCGAGTGTTTTTCGGTTTGAGGAATTTGCGCCGTGCGGTGTTGGAAAAACAGGTCTCGGCACTTCCACGGTGGTGCCTTCGGGATGGGCAGCGGCGGCGACGGGCGACAGGATGCCGTCTTCGGCGCGGATTTCGTGGCCGTGCGCGCCTGCCGAGTGCGGCTGGTGAGTGTGAGCCGGCTGACGGAGGCGATGCTGGCCAGCCCTTCGCCGCGGAAACCCATGCTGGAAACGTGTTCCAAATCGGTCAGGCTGGCGATTTTGCTGGGCTGGCGTGCCGGGAGAGCGCGAGCGGCAGGTCGTCTGCATGGATGCCGCCGCCGTTGTCGCCGCACGAGCAGGCGTTTGATGCCGCCGCCGTCCAGTTCCACCTCGATTTCGGTACGCGTCTATGCTGTTTTCGACGATTTCCTTCAGGGGCATTGGCGGGCGTTCCACCACCTCCGGCGGCGATTTGGTTGACTAAATGATCGGGCAGTGCGGCGATACGGGGCATGGCTTCGGACTCGTTTGAGGCTGTCTGTAAATGAGGCGGGCATGTAACGAGGCCGTCTGATCGTTTCAGACGGCTCGCGCTTGTCAGCGTTTGATTAGTTTGGTGCCGAAGATTTTATCGCCCGCGTCGCCCAAGCCCGGGATGATGTAGCCGTTTTCGTCAAAACTGGCTGTCGGGTGCGGCGGTGTAAATTTTCACGTCAGGATGCGCTCGCTCACCCGTTTCCGCCTTCGGGCGCGGCTGCAACACCAAAGGCCTTGATGTTGGTGCGGCACTTTACGCTTTTCAGCAAGGTCAGTGGTGGCGAGGCCATCGAGCCGCCGTGGCCAACGCGTAAGGGTCAGATGATGAGTGCCGGGACGCTGGTCCATTTTGCTGCCGAATCGAAATACGAGCACCGGTTCGAGTGTTTCCTCGGTTTGCGCTGCGGAGCCGTACCGCTGATTTTCGCCGTCGGAGATCAGATCCAGCACGCCAGTCAGGCGTGCAAACCCGCGCAGGATGGGGACGACGGTCGGGGTTTTGCCGCTGATGCGTTCGCCTTCCATTTCGCCGCACCAGCCCGCGAAAGAAAAGGTTTTCGGTTTCGAAATCGGCTGGCTTCATATGCCGCAGCCGCGCCAGTTCGTTGGTGAGCGTGCGGAATTTGTAGGTGCTGCAATCGGCTCGCGCATCAGGGCAGTTTGTGTTTGACTAAGGGGTGGTCGATGATATGAGGTTCATGAAATATCTCTGCTTTTTCAGACAGTACGCAATTATGGGCGAATCATGAATTTCTGTCGTGACGGAAATAATAGAAATAACCATAATAAACTGTATGAAACTGAATCCGACCAGCTCATTCGTGCTCACTGGGGCGAAATGGGCTCGAAATGGGGCGTCAAACCGCACGGTGGCGCAAATCCACGCTACTCTACATCATCGGCAAACCGATGAACTGAAGAAATCAGCGAAACACTGGCCGCAGCGCGTTCCAACGTCAGCAACAGCATCCGCGAGCTGCAAGGCTTGAAAACTGGTGCAAACCGTGCACCAGCTCGGCGACCGGCGCGATTATTTTCACCACCTCCGACGATGTTTTGGGTCTTGGTGAAAACCATCGTCGAACAACGCAACAGCGCGAAATCGAACCGACGCTGCACTTTCTCAACGAACTGATTGCCACGCCCGAATTCGAACAGGAAAACGAACAGGTGCAAAAACGCATCCGCGACACACAGCGGTTTATGGACATTGCCACTAGCTGGACGAGAAATGCTCAAACTGCCCACCGGCACACTGGCGCAGGTTTTAAAACTCGGCACCAAAATCCAGCGTTTCCTGACCGGCGGCAAAAAGACTGAATCCGCCGCACAATATCGAAAAAGCCGCACGAGGCGTCTGAAAACAGGCTTTCAGACGGCCTCTCCTCTCTTTTGACTGCCGGATGGCATATAATCCGCCCACTCGGAACACTCTGCGGAAACTGCTGGAAAAACGGTGCACAACCCCATGCGCCGCCGTCTGATACTGGCCGGCGGCGCGCTGCTTTTAGTCTTCCCGCCCGATCTTTGGCCGGGCCTAGCGCGAAGAAACCCTGTCGGACGACGTGGCTTCCGTCATGCGGACATCGGTAAACAACGTCAACCCCGCCCGTTTGGTTTTCACCAACCCGCGCGACGGCGAACGCTGGCTGCGCGACGTGTCCGCACGGCTCAGCCGTTTTGTGCCCGACGAACCGCCGCGCCGCCGCTCACATCAATATCAATACGAAACCACCCGCGCAGGCCTCGATACCCAGCTGATACTCGGCCTGATCGAGTAGAAAGCGCGTTCGCCAATACGCCATCAGCAACGCTCGGTGCAAAAGGCCTGATGCAGGTCGCGCCGTTCTGGCAGCGCTACACGGCAAAACCCGACCACAACCTGTTCGACATCCGCACCAACCTGCGCTACGGCTGCACCATCCTGCGACACTACCTTAATGTCGAAAACGGCAGCATCGTCCGCGCCTCGCCCGCTTCAACGGCAGCCTCGGCAGCAACAAATACCCCAACGCCGTCATCGGTGCCTGGCGCAACCGTTGGCAATGGAATTAACCAACCTTGTTCATAGATAAACCATGCAAAACAACAGAACAATTGTTATCAACATCACGCACCGTCAAACAACGTAATACTACCAACAGCAGCCCTAACCGGTACAAGGCACCAATGCCTTGGCCATCTCAGCCTGGTTTGCATCATCGGCTGGATAATCCCGATACTCTTCGCGCTGCTGGCCATTATTTTTCGGCCACGTCGCCCGCAGTCAGATTAAACGCAACGGCCAGGGCGGCGCAGGTTTGGCTACCGGCCTGATTTTTGGGGTATATCCAGTTCGTCATCAGCTCTCGGCCTGCTTTCGCCGCCATTGTCCTGCCCGCCTACCAAGACTGCGTTATCCGTTCCAAATGGGTGGAAGCCGACGTTTATCTGGTGCAGGCGCGCGACAAACTGGCCAAACACATCGCCGCCGATAAAGGCAACGCCGCCATCATCAACATTCCCGCCGAAAATGAACATTCCCGGCATGGAAAGCACTGGAGCGAATTTACGGTGGAGAACGGCGTACTGCATGCCCAGCTCAATCCGAAAAAGCCAACTGTACCCTTTTGATTAAAAGCACAAACTTGAGCGTTCACCGCAAGTAATGAAAGACAGCATCGTTTGGGAGTGCCAATTCGAACAACGGATGAGACAAAGCCAGATGCCGAAATCATGCACAACCGACGGCAACATCACCTCTTTGTAAGCCGTCTGAAAACACCATTTCAGCAACACAACTCAACCGTAAAAAGGCCGTCTGAAAAGCTTTCAGACGGCCTTTTCATCCTGCCAAACTATGACAAACCGGGCATCCTTCCCGGATTCAGAATATTGTGCGGATCAAACAATCAGCCGACGCTGGATACGAAGCACATTTTCCTGCGGCAGGGTAAACGCGGTTTCGCCGGCCCGCAGCGCACCCCCGGAACAATGTGGCATGCCCGCCGGCTTCGGATGCGGCGGCACGGATTTCGTCTGCGGGCGACGGGTTTGGTACCAACGCAGGCGCCGCCCCATTCCATACAAAATGTTCCGTCAATTCCAACTCCGGGCGCGGTATCGGGCACGGATACGCGCCACAACCGTACATCTTCGTTTTCAGACGGCCTGAAGGCAGGCAGGAGCTGTTCGCGCACCGCCAGCCACAAAGTCGGCATTTATCCGCCTGTCCAAACGTTCCCCCACCCAGGCGGATTGCTGCCGCCTCTACACCCGCCGCACTGCCGCCGGGCGGACGAACAGCACACCGTTGTCCCAAAAACCGGTAGTCAGCGGCAGCAGCTGCCCCCATCCGGGCGTGAAGCATCCGCAGGCAGCGCGTAGAACGATCAAACTGCAAAGTGATTTCCACGTTCGGGCGCGGGCAGCACTTTTAGCGACATTCCGCTAACACCCCAAAGTCCCCATTGCTCCTGCCATGGTTTTATGGATGTCGTAACCGCGACGTTTTTCACCACCCGTACTGCCGAAATCAAGCACCGGCCGCAGCCGTCTATCAAACGGCAGCCGAGGACGAAAATCGCGCACCGCGCCGAAATGCCGCCCGCCCCGGCCCGGCCAAACCGCAGGCCACCGCGCCGCCATGTCGCACCCGCACCGAAATGCGGCGGCTCAAACGGCAGGATTTGGCGGCGTTCGGCCAAAGCCGCTTCGATTTCCGCGAGCGTACCCGCTTTGGCGGTGATGACCAACTCGTCGGGATCGTAGGCGGTGATGCCGCTGTGGATGCGGGTATCGAGGATGGTGGCCGGACGCGCGGATTCGCCGTAAAATCCTTGCTGCCGCCGCCCCGTACGGTCAGCGCGTATCCCTCGTCCGTAGCCTGTCGGATTTGTTGCCGCAAATATTGCAATGAAGTATCCATATCCTGCTTTCAGACGGCCTTGCCTGTATTTTTCAGACAGCCTTAGGGTTGTTCGGTCTTTTGATATGCCGATAGTGTGTTTGACGTGCCGCATCGGTACGGGTTTTCCGCCCATCTGAATAAAAAGCCGGTTCCTGCAACGGCGGGCGGGAAAAAGATTATTGGGTGCACACGTGCGTAAGACGTGAGAAAAAGGCAGCCGGTTCGGGCCGAAGACAGAAACAACGGCTGTGCCATCTAAAGGCAGTTTGCACGCTGGCGAACCGGTGATTAAACAGATGCGTAATCAGATTAAGGATTAGGAAAAGGGCGGTAGGGAGAATCCGTTTTCAGACGGCATCTTATCTGCTTCTCGGCCTTCCCCGCCTTATCCGTCCAAATGGCTGCTGTCGCGTGCCAACACGGTGCGTTTGCCGCCCGCATCGGCGGCGGAAATGATACCGTCGGCCTCCATCTGTTCGATGAGGTTGGCGGCGCGGTTGTAGCCGATTTTCAGGTAACGCCTGCACGGAGGAAATGGTGGCTTTGTTGGTTTTTAATCACGCAGGACACGGCCTCGTCGTACAGCGGGATCGCTGCCGCCTTCGTTGCTGCGGCCTTCGTTGGCATTGCTGAAGATGTCGTCACCGCCGACGCCGCCGGTGAGCAGGTCTTCGACGTAATCGGGTTCGCCGAACTGTTTGAGGTATTCCACCACGCCGTGTACTTCTTCGTCGAGCGAACGCGCCGTGTACGCGTTGCGGATAGCCGGTGCCCGGCGGCAGGAACAGCATGTCGCCCTGACCGAGCAGGTTTTCCGCACCCATTTGGTCGAGGATGGTGCGGCTGTCGACTTTTGCTCGACGCTGGAAGGCAATGCGGGTCGGATATTGGCTTTAATCAGGCCGGTAATCACGTCCACGCTCGGGGCGCTGGGTGGCCAAAATCAGGTGGATGCCCGCCGCGCGCGCTTTCTTTGTGATGCGGGCGATCAGTTCTTCGATTTTTGCCGCCGTCATCATCAGGTCCGGCAAACTCGTCCACCACCACGACGATAAACGGCAGTTTTTCCAGCGGTTCGGGGATTGTCGGGCGTGAGGCTGAAGGGTTTGCCGATTTTGCGGTAAGCTGCGGCCTCTTCGCGTATTTTCTGGTTATAGCCCGCGAGGTTGCGTACGCCCAAATGGCTCATCAGGCGGTAGCGTTTTTCCATTTCGTTCACACACCAAGTCAGCGCGTTGGCGGCCAGGCGCATGTCGGTTACCACCGGCGTGCGAGCAGGTGCGGGATGCCTTCGTCAAATACTCGAGTTCCAGCATTTTCGGGTCGATCGGCAATCATGCGCACGTCGTCCGGGCGTGGCCTTGAACAGCATGGACAGAATCATGGCGTTCACGCCTACGGATTTGCCCGAACCGGTCGTACCCGGCCACCAGGAGGTGCGGGCGCGCGGGCAAGGTCGGTGACGACAGGCTGGCCGGTGATGTCCCTGCCCCAACGCGAGCGTGAGCTTGGAGAGTGATTCGGCGAACGCGGGCGAATCGAAAATTTCGCTCAGGCGGATCATCTGACGTTTCGGATTGGGCGGTTCCAAGCCCATGCAGGGTTTTGCCGGGGATGGTTTCCACCACGCGGATGGAGGCGACGCCGAGCGAGCGGGCAAGGTCTTTTCCAGATTCAACACGGCATTGCCGCGCACGCCGACATCGGGTTCGATTTCGTAGCGGTAATCACCGGCCCGGCATACGCTTCAACACTTTGACTTTGACGCTGAACTCGGCCAGTTTTTCTTCGATGGTGATGCTGTTTTCCAGCAATGCTTCCTCACTCTACGTCGCATCGATTGTAGCTGGCGGGTTTCCAGCAGGTTGAGGCCGGGCAGCGGGTAGAGACCGTCTGAAAAGCAGCGCGGGTTCGGAAAAACCGCTTCGCTGCCATATACCAAATCACTGTTTTCAGACGGTTCGTCATGTTCAGACGGCTTGTCGGCATAACCGCCGTATTCCGCTTGTTCGGGTTCCGGACGGTGCAAATACGTCGTCCAGCCATTCCTGCGCGTCCGCCGCATCGGAATCAAATGTCGCCGACGCTTCTTCGCCGGCAAACGGATATTCCGCTGCCCCATAGCCTTCATCCCACGGCTGGATCATTTCGGCTGAAAAACGCCACTGATGCAGGCGGCGGAACATCCACGCTCAAAGGCGGTGTCGGCGGCACGGTAAGCGGTTCGACCACCGTGGCATCGGGGCGGCGCTCGGTAAAGCTTGCTGTACGGATAGGGGCGAAACGGTTGGCCAAGGCACTGTCTGCACGAAGCGGCTTGGCGGTAATTTCGGCTTGACCGCTACTCCGCCGTAATTGGAAATCCGCGCGGAAGCAGGCAGGATGCTGGCATTGTCCACCGTACCGATGCGGCGCAGGCGGCGGGACGGGCGTTCCGTCCGGGCCAGGTTGGAGATGACTTCGTCGGCAGGAATGATGCGCGGGGCAGAGATGTCGCTGCGGCGCGCACTGCCGCTGCCGCGCCATGCGCCGCATCATCAGATTGGCGCGAATGTCGCTTTCCTCTATGGTTTCGGCGCGTTGAAGCCTTTTTCAGACAGCCTCACTGCCTCTTTGCGGCGGGTCTTGCGGCAGGAGCGTTGAATTTTGGTTTTTCCCGTTCGAGGCGGCGTTGTGCCGCGCGTTCTTCCACGCGCAAAACGGAAGGGTCGCTGTAACCGATGACGGGCAGGCCGAGACGGTGTATGCGGCGGCCTGCTGCCGAACCGTTGCTCTTCATAACGGTAAGGGGCGGGTTTGATTTCACTGGGCACGGCTGCCTGCCGCCAAGTTGCGGGTAGCATCGGCCAAAGTGATGATTTCCGCGTCGGGCGGCAGGACGTGTTCTTGTACTTCGGGCTGAATTTTTCGATTAGGGCGAGCAGCGGGCTCGCGGCGGAAACGCCCGACTTCGGCTTCGGTAATCACTTCCGCATCGGCAGCCGGTTTGGACGGCGGCCCTTCCATTTCGGTACTTCATCCGCGGGGTCGCCACGGTGGGTGTATTCGAACTCCTCCGCCATGATTTCCTGCACGCTCTTGCGTTTTGGAAATGGCCGATTTCGTCGGCGGTAATCGCACTTCGGCATCGGGCGGCGGTGCGGTTTTGTGCACCTCGGCATCCGGCTCCGGATTCGATTCGGCGTTTTCGATATCCGTTTCGGCATCCGCCGCATCATCCGCTGCTGCGGAATACACGCGAACGGCCTCGGCGGGCGGCTGCAACGCTACTTCCTGTTCCGCTTCGGATTCTGCCTCGGGCGTTTTGGACCGTTTCCCAGTTTCCGCTTGCGAGGCCGTCTCCGAACAATTTTTCTTCGGCAGGCGGATTTTTGCCTCTTCTCCTCTTCCGCCTTCTGCGGCTGCGAGGGCGGCAAAAATCGGCAGGTCGTGGAAATGTTCGGTCTGCGGCGAACCTGCCGCGTCGGCGGCATTCAGTTTGCGGTAGCGTTTGGGCGCGACTTCGCGCAGCTTTTCCACCGATGCGCTCGTAAACGGCACGGCTTTCGTCGGCATCGCGCCTGTTGTGCCGACTGTTGTTCAGGTTCGGCTTTGGTACCGTAAACGGCTTTGGCCTCACCGCCGCCTTTCCGGTGGCGGGGCGTTTTCGTGACGGTTGAAATAGCGCAGTTCGCGCTGCCATTGGCGGTCGAGATAAAACCGCCAGCCGACCAAGGCAGCTACGGCAATCAACAACAAAATGCTGACGATAATCAAAACATAAATTTCCGGACGGCTTTTCCGTAAGAATGCATAAAGCCGCCATTTTCAGCATGTTTCGACGGCAAACAGAAACTTCCGCCGTTTGCCATATAATGTCGGCTTTCGTCTGAAACATTGCGGATTATGGATTTCTTCACCACATGGTTTGAAACGCCGTGGCTCACGCCGCCTATATTGTTTTGCCCGCCTGCCTGCTGTTGTGCGCCAAACCCGCACTGAGCATGGCGGCAAAATCCACAGGCGTTCGGTGTTTTGCTGTGTGCCGTCTTTTTGGACATTGGGGGCAGGCTTGGACGGCGGACAGCTCGGCGGTTTGCGCTACCACCTGCTCGGCGTGACACTGGGCAGCCTGATGATAGGTTCGGCAGCGGCATTCTGGCTGGCCGCCCTGTTTTATGCTGCCGCATATGCTGCTGACGGTCGGCGCGCAGAATCTGGCAGTACGCCCCGCTCAATGTCCTCGCCGTCACCCTGCCCGCATTGGCGGTGGCGGAATTGCTGCGTTACGCCGTACGCCGTTTTCCTTCCGCCGAATCTCGTTCCTGTATATCTTTATCAACGGTTTCTTTTGCGCCGCCGCAGGTATGATGGCCACCGGCGCGGCAATTACCGCCCTGCTCTCGCAGCACTGTTCTTTGCCGCCGTGGTTATGGCGGCAGGCATTTTCCCCGTTTTCTTCCTCATCAGCTGGGAGAAAGCCTTCCTGACCGGCATGTTTACCGCCATTTTCGTCGCCCTCAAACCCCAATTCCTGCTGACTTTCGACGGCGATTTCTACCATGAGCCGTCAAAACACCATGTTGGCCGTCTAGCAGATCCCTTGGAAACTTCCCTTTTTCGCCTCATTGTCGGCGGTGGTTTGCGGCGCGGCATTCGGTGCCACAGCACGCTGGCTGCTCGCCGCTGGCTCGACACGCCCGACCAGCCGTTTTCCCGCGCCACACTGGCCGGCCAACTGGATGAGCGCGCTGCTTAGTGGTTTGGCGTAGAAAGCTTGGCCGACAGCCTGCCAGACCTACTGCCGCCGTATTGGGTGTGGCTGATCACCGGCCTGCTCGGCTGCTGGCCGCTTTTACAGTTTTCGCTCGAAATCGTTGCCGTGCTGCAACAACAACGCTATTCCGCCGCCGTACTGACCATCCTGCTGCACCTTGCCCGCTCGCTGCTTTTCACTGCGGGCGGGCTGTTTCCTCGTCCGCCTGCTCCACCACCTAGTAGCCTGAAAACAGCCCATTGCCTGCGCTCTGTATTTTTGCGCTTGCTTGCATTGCGAAGCATTTGCGTTATATTATGTTTGCGAACGCTATTGAATCCTATTTAACGAAACCTCTCCAGGAAGGAATTACGATCATGTTTGTAGCCATCTGCAACGCGATTACCGATCACCAAATCAAAGAAACCGTATCGGTACGGCGCTTCCACCTTGAGCGACCTGCAGGCACAGCTGGGCGTTGCCACATGCTGCGGCTGCTGCAAAGATGGCCTCCTCGCTTCCTGACTGCGGCAACAATCAGCAAAACAGCTCCGTAACCGCCGGCATCAACATCGGCAACTAACATCCACGACACCCCCGGGCCGTCTGAAAACCAAAAATGTTTTCAGACGGCGCATTTTCATCTTTCAGACGGCCACTGTTGCAAAACAGGTGCGGCTATATAATGCGCCCGTCCGAACAGCACCCTCCGCACATGATCTATCCCTGGCATCAATCCGACTGGCACGGCAGCTTGCCGCCCACTGGCGGCAGCTACTCCCACGCCCTGCTCTTTTCCGGCAGGGAAAAATACCGGCAAAACCGCCTTCGCCCGCCACTTTGGCGCCACACTGCTGTGCGAACAAGCAACGGCAGACCGCCAACCCTGCGGGCAATGCCCCTCCTGCCACCTGTTCGCCCAAAACAGCCACCGACTTCACGAACTCACCCCCTGAAATACCCGAAGGCGAAACCGTCTGTACCGCAAACTGCTGCAAATCAAAATCGATGCCGTACGCGGCCTGATCGAACACATTCAACTGACCTCCGTGCGCGGCGGCAAACGCGTCGTCCCTCATCCATCCGGCTGAAAGCATGAACACCCAGGCAGCCAACGGCCTACTGAAAATACTGGAAGAACCGCCCGCCGATGTCGCCTTCCTGCTGGTTTCCCACGACCGCGACCGCCTGCTGCCCACCATCAAAAGCCGCTGCCGCCAAATGGTGCTTTCCGCCCCCGACCGGCAAAACCGCACTGGAATACGTCCGCAAACAGCACCCGGCCCACGCCGAAGAACTGCTGGCCTTCCACAGCGGCGCGCCGCTCTTGACGAAGACCCGGCCAAACCGCCCTGCGCGGGGAACTGCTACAACTTTTGGCCGCCCCCGCCTGCTGGCCGTACTCGATACGCCACCGCTTCGACAAACAAAAACAGCCGCTGGCCGTTTTTCTCGACTGGCTGCAAAAATGGCTGCTCGACATCGGATTGGCACAACAAAAACATGCCGCCGCTCTACTATCCCGCCAGCCGCGAACAATCTACTGCAGTCGCCGGACGCACCACACCCTGCCGCCCTATTCCGGCTAAACGGCACGTCTGAACGAACTCATCCCTTACGGTAGCCATACATTAAGTGTTAAAATGCAACTCGAATACCTGCTCACCGAATACCTGCACTTCTGGCAGAACAAATAGGAAACCGACATATGTCTTCAGCCATTGATTACGACTTCAACAAACCCGCTGACATCCCGATTCCGGCAAAAATGATGAACCTCCACATCCCCGACCGGCAATCGCTTTTACAACTGTTACATGCCCTTCCTCGAACACGGCGGTCTCTTCATTGCCACCAACGACAAATTCTCCCTCGGAGACGAAGTCCTGTTGGCGCTTTCCTTTGGGCAACAGCCAAGAAAAATTCCTGCGCACCAACGTCGCTCTGGATTAACTTTCGCCATATCCACCGCCGTGCGGCCCAAAGGCATAGGCGTGGCATTCGGCAAAGACGAAATCTGCATCAACACCAAAAACATGATTGAAAAACAACTGGGCACCGCCCTAAAAAGCGAGCGCGCCACATTCACACTTTAACCGATCGGCGATGAGGCCGTCTGAAAACTGTTTTCAGACGGCCTCACCCCTTACAAAAACCACACATGCAACTGATAGACTCACATCGCCACCTCAACTTCGACGGCCTGGCCGACCGCCTGCCCGAAGTATTCGCCAACATGGCCGCCAACCAAGTTTCGCACGCCCTCGCCGTCAGCGTCAGCAGGCAAAGCTTCGACCAAGTTTTTGGCCATCGCCCGAACAACACGCTCACATCTACGCCAGCGTCGGCATCCACCCCGACGACCCTGAAGCGGAAGAATTCGGCACGGACGAACTCACGGCACACGCCCGCCATCCCAAAGTCGTCGCCATCGGCGAAACCGGCCTCGACTACCACTGGTGCAAAGGCGATTTGGCCTGGCAGCACCGCCGCTTCGCCAACCACATCCTCGCCGCCAACGAAAGCCGCCTGCCGCTCATCATCCACACCCGCGACGCAGCCGACGACACCATGCGGATGCTGCGCGAACACCGCGCGCACGGCGGCGTCATCCACTGTTTCACCGAAGACGTGCGCGTGGCCAAAACTGGCCTTGGATTTGGGCTTCTACATCTCCTTCTCCGGCATCGTTACCTTCAAAAACGCCCAAAAGCATTCAGGAAGCCGCACAATACGTCCTGCTCGACAGAATGCTGGTGGAAACCGACGCCCCTTCCTCGCCCCCTGTTCCGAAACGCGGCAAACCGAACGAACCGGCCTACGTCCGCCACACAGCAGAATTTATTGCCCAACTGCGCGGCGACAGCTTGGAAAACATCGCCGCCGCCACCACCGACAATTTCTTCAAACTATTCGACAAAAATCCCCCGCCCGCAATAACCGGCAGTCGAACAGGCAAATTCAGAGGCCGTCTGAAACTTTCAGACGGCCTCTCTTGATTCAAGCGAAGCGGTAATGGAAAACGACTACCGGCAATCCGTTGTGAAGCCAAACACCGCATCCATGCCATCCGACTACCCTGCCAATCCGCCGCCGCAGCCATTGTCCCGCATTGCCACCAAACCTACTTCGGCTGACTGCCTCCGCCGGCTTTGGCATCCCAATAGTCGGCCTGCCGTTTATTCTCGGGCGTTTGTTCCGCAGAGAATCTGTAATATCGCCACAGCCGTTCGGCGGCGGTCGTGTCGCCGTTTTCCGCTTTCTCCCGCAGCAGGTCGATTTGCTGCGGTACGGAGATAGTAGATACTGCCGGTGGACACGGGGGCATCGGGATCGTAACGTTCTTCGTCCAATACTTGTTGCAGAGCGGGGCGGGAGGGTGATGCCCCGCCGTTTTCAGTTCGTATGCCCACGCGGCGGCATCGTGATAACGGTAGGCAGCCAAGTGTCTCTTCGGCATAGGCCAACAATTCTTCATTGGTCGGCGGCATCGGAAGCCGTTGTCGGATGTTCTTGGGAGGCGGGTCGGTTATCGAGCATGGCGGGAATTTTCCCGGCAGGGTAGGAGCAATAAGGCGGCAAAGATGGCGGCAGGCGTTTCATGTTTTTCACTCCGATAAAGGTTTGAAAAAGACGGCAGGCGGAAAGGAAGCCGATAAACGGAGGCCGTCTGAAAAACAGTTTTCAGACGGCTTTTCATTTACATCACATCCACACATCAATACCCAGCAAATCAAGCCTTGTTTCAGCGTGTCGCCGGTGAGTTTTGCCAGTTGCAGGCGGCTGCTGCGGGTTGCGCCTTCGGCTTTGAGTATCGGGCAGGCTTCGTAGAAGACTGGCTGAACAGGGTGGCAATTTGGTAAAGATAGTTTGCCAGATGGTGCGGATACGCCGTGTCCGCCACGCTTTGCAATACGTCTTCAAATTTCAGAAGCTCGGCGGCAAGCTGTTTTTCCAGCGGTTCGGTCAAAACGGTTGGCGCGATTGCGTCCCATTCGCCTGCCTTGCGGAACACGCTTTGCACGCGGGTGTGGGCGTATTGCAGATAGGGAGCAGTGTTGCCTTCAAACGAGAGCATGGCGTCCCAGTCAAACACATAATCGCTGGTGCGGTTTTTGCTCAAATCAGCGTATTTGACTGCGCCGATGCCGACGGTTTTGCCGATTTTAGCGGCTTCGTCCGCGCCCAATTCGGGGTCTCTTTCACCAAAAGCCGTGGCGCGCCTCGACGGCTTCGGTCAGCAGGTCAACCAATTTTACGGTGTCGCCGCTGCGCGTTTTGAACGGTTTGCCGTCTTTGCCCATCATGGTGCCGAAGCCGATAAACTCGGCTTTTGCATCTTCCGGCAGATAGCCTGCTTTGCGGGAAGTGGTGAAAAGTTGTTCGAAGTGCAGGGCTTGGCGGTGATCGACGACGTAGAGCAGGCGGTCGGCTTTCAGACGACCTATGCGGTAGCGCAGGCACGCCAAATCGGTAGAGGCGTAAAGGAAGCCGCCGCCTTGTTTCTGCACGATAAACGCGGCGGGTTCGCCTTCTTTGTTTTTGAACTCGTCCAAGAACACGACTTTCGCGCCGTCGTCTTCGACCGCCAGACCTTTTTGAACCAAATCATCGACCACGGGCTGCAAATCGTCGTTGTATTTCGATTCGCCCGCCACATCTTCTGGGCGCAGTTTCAAGCCCAACGTGTCATAAACGGCTTGGGCGTGCGAGAGCGAAATATCGACAAACTGTTTCCACAACGCCAACACAGTTTCATCGCCGCCTTGCAGCTTCACAACGTATTCGCGCGCGGTGTCGGCAAAGGCAGGGTCTTCGTCAAAGCGCACTTTGGCGGCGCGGTAAAACTGCTCCAAATCCGCCAACTCAAACGCGGCATTATCTTTTTGCTGCTCAACCAAATAAGCGACCAACATGCCGAACTGCGCACCCCAGTCGCCGACGTGGTTTTTGGCGGACGACGGTGTTGCCCATAAATTCCAACACGCGCGAAATGCTGTCGCCGATGATGCTGGAGCGCAGATGACCGACGTGCATTTCTTTTGCCAGATTGGGCGAAGAAGAGTCGATGACGACGGTTTGCGGTTTGTCGGTTTTGCGGATGCCCAAATGGCCGCTGTGCAGCGCGTGGGAAAGGTTTTTGCGCCAAAAAGTCGGCGCGCAGGCGCAGGTTGATGAAACCGGGCCGGCCACTTCCGCGCTTTCAATCACATGATTGCCCTGACGGTTTATCGGCCACTTGTTGCGCCAGCTCGCGCGGATTGCGGTTGTGGCGTTTGGCGGCGGCCATCACGCCGTTGATTTGATAGTCGCCGTGCTCGGCGTTTTTTTGGTCGGCTGCAAAACAATCGGACTGGAAGCCAGCCCGCAGGCAGCAAAGGCGGCTTCCTACTTCGACGGCACAACGGCTTGGGAGACTTTCATAATGTTCGGCTTTCTTGTTTTGAGGCCGTCTGAAAAACAGTTTTCAGACGGCATCTTTATCGTGTAGGTATATAAAGAAGGGAAACCCGCATTCTACCGCAGAGGCCTCATACGATAAACCGTTTCCCGCCGCTTTAGGCCGTCTGAAAAAGCGTTATACTGTCGGCCATCGATATGACATCATCAGGAGAGAAAATGGATACTTTGGACGTTTTTGGCGGTATTGCGGCAGTTGCAGGACAACTGTTGCGCCGCATTGGAAGCGGAGGAAGACGGCGCGGCATTCGTTGCCGACCATTGGCAGAGCCATTTGGGAAGCGGGCGAAAGCCGCGTATTGGAAACAGGGCGCGGTGTTCGAACAGGCGGGCGTGAATTTTTCGCATGTGAAAGGTACGGCTACGCCCGCCGCCGCCACGGCACACACGCCCCGAGCTGGCCGGAGCGGCCTTTGAAGCGATGGGCGTGTCGCTGGTCATCCATCCGCGCAACCCTTGTAAAAGCCGACCAGCCACGCCAATGTGCGCTGTTTCATTGCCTATCCCAAAGATGCCGAGCCGGTGTGGTGGTTCGGCGGCGGCCTCGACCCGACGCCGTTTTATCCTTTCGACGAAGACATCGTGCACTGGCATCAAACGGCAAAACCTGTGCGACCGTTTCTTTCAGACGGCCCCTACGACGAATATAAAGACTGGTGCGACCGCTATTTCTATCTCAAACACCGCGAAGAAACGCGCGGGTCGGCGGCTTGTTTTTCGACGATTTGAACCGCTGGGATTTCGCCACCTGCCTGAACTTTATCCGCGAAACGGGCGAAGCCTATGTCGAAGCCTACCACCCCATCGTCGCCCGCCGCAAACACGCCCTACGGCGAACGCGAACGGCAGTTCCAGCTTTACCGCCGCGGTACGTTATGTCGAATTCAACCTGGTATTCGACCGCGGCACGCACTTCGGCCTGCAAAGCGCGCAGCCGCACGGAAAGCATCCCCTGATGTCCATGCCGCTGGTACGCTTCGAATACGGCTACCGTCCCGAAAGAAGGCAGCGACGAAGCAGGCTGCGGATTATCTGAAACCGCGCGACTGGCTGGAGCAAATCAGAGAAAACCCTGAGCCCGTTTAACAGACAAAAGCAATGCGCTTGATATGCCGCCATCTCGGAGAACAGCATCCTTCCGGCAAGGCTCCGCATCGGCGCGGCAAAGCGAAACCATCCGTTGCCCGGCTTCATGGCTGCTCCGCGTTTTTCAGACGGCCTCTACGGCGACAAAGAAAAAGGCGAGGCCTGACCAGGTCTGCCTTTTTCTTTGCCTCGCTCAACTACGGTACGCACCCTCGTCGTCAAACTCAGGCTCGGCTTCGGATTCGAACACCTTGCCGTTCAGCTTCAACTGCCCTTTGGGCAATTTCCACCCGCGTGGCGACATTGTCGTCTTTCGAGGTCAGATAACCGTTGTCGGCCATCATATTGACCGTACTCTACCCATCAGGCGCAAGGTTTCGTTGATGTCTTCCATACTCGCCGTACGTACCTCGTCTTCAGGATTGACGGTAAACAGGCTGCGCGCCTGGCTGACAGCCATGTCTTCAAGCAAAGGCTCGGGCAGGTCGAATTTGAAATCGGCACGGGTTTTCAACATCAGGGAGACATCGTCCAAATCGAGCTTTGCTCAGGCCGTTGAAAGAAAGTTGGCCGTCGGCATGGTTTTCCCCTTCGGCGGGGTGAAAATCGATGCGCGGACTTTTGATAATCGGATTGCCGGTAAACAAACCCGAAGCCTCGTTGCGCGCGGTATGGAGCAAAGGCCTTTTGAATTTCGTCCTCGCTCATGTTTTTCGAAGACTTCGCCATCGTCCGCTTGATCGCCAACAGGTTCGCTTCAGATGTTCGCTGCGACATCGATGTCCAGCGGGCCGTAGTTTTCATCGCCGTAAACTGAGGCGGTCGAAACGGAAGCGGCCTTCGGTATTCGCCCAGCCGCCCTCTTCGTTCATGCGCGTGTCGAATTGCAGCTGTCGACGGTGATTTTAGACGGCGGCACGGTGCCGGTGGGGTTGATGAACGCGCCGATTTGCCATCGGTTACCAAATTCACCAATTCGTTCAATTTGATGTTGTAATCGATGCCTTCCCTGCCATTGGAGCGACAGTTTGTCCAATTTGAAACTGCTGCTGCCGACGGGCAGCTTGCTCGGGCTGTCGTAGGTATCGCTGCCGATTTGCAGGTTTTCCCATCCGGATGTCGCCCTTGTCGGCAAGCTTGATGTGCAGCAGCGGGGCTTAGTAATTGCTTTTAAGTAAGCCGGCCCATCCGGAGGTGGGAAGTTTCCCGCTCAAGCCTTTCCATTCAGGGGCGATGCCCGACAGTTCCTCATTTAATCAAACGCGGGCACGGACAGGTTCAGACGGCCTCCGCCGCCCAAACCGATGGTATTGGTCAGCGTTACCAGCGCTTGTTCGCCGAAAAGCGTTTTCAACACTTTTCCCCGCCTCGGGGCTGTGGCAGGAATCGCTTTCAACCCGTGCGGCGGCAGGCTGCAAGCCGTCGGCAAACAGGCCGTGTTTGACATGGTTGATGACGGTAACCGGCTCGGACGGCACGGTTTTCAGATTATCGGGCGATCATTGCCCGCATTGTTCAGCAACGACGGCTTCAGCCTGACTTCAAAGTTTCCGTCGATTCGAACCAGCCGCGCTCGTCTTGGCGCGATTCGACGGTGAGGAAACCGTTTTTCCTGCAGCGGCGGTATTGGTCTGCCAACACCTGCTCGGCCTGCCCGCCGAAATAATAAGGCACACCTCCGAAAAACAAGGCACCCGAAGCCACCACGCCCGCAAATGCGGCAATCAGCTTTTTCTTCATCGTATTTCGCAACGCTTGGAATTCAAAGCGGCAAGCAGCATCATTTACCCTCTTTGTCTTTTTCAGACGGCCTTTTTGCCGCATGAGGCGTTTCCGCCACATGTTATCCGCTATAATAAACACCTTCACGAAAGGAGCGACAACATGTACGACTACCATACGACGCCACCAAATTCCTCAACGAATACATCGAAAAACACCCCGAAGAAGCCGAACGCCGTCTGAAAAACCGCGAGCTGCTTTGGGATGTCGAACTCAAAGCCGAAGAGCAGGCCGCCTTTGCCGCCGCCAAAGTGGCCAAAAAACCCTCACACGCCTACTACTCCTACGACGACTAAACCGCCCAGATGAGCACCCGCGCCACCGTCTTCACGCCCGAACTTTTAGACTACCTGCGCCTCGCATAGCAGGAAAGCCGAACCGCCCGTCTTGCAGCGTCTGCGGGAGCGTACCGCCGGCACCGCATGGGCAAAAATGGCCGTCGCGCCCGAACAGGCCGCCGTACTCCTGGCAAATCGTCCGCCTGACAGGGGCGGAAAAATATCTCGAAATCGGCGTATTTACCGGCTACAGCAGCACCGCCGTGGCCCTTGCGCTGCCCGACCACGACCGCATCACCGCCTGCGACATCAACGCCAGCTTTACCGAACACGCGCAACAGGCGTGGCGCGAAGCGGGCGTGGCGCATGCAAAATCAGCCTCACCTCCAGCCCGCCCTGTTCACCCTCGACGAATTGCTGGAAAACGGCGAAGCGAGCTACGACTTATCGCCTTTATCGATGCCGACAAACCCGCCCACCCTGCAATACTACGAACGCTGTCTGCAACTGGTGCGCAAAGGCGGCATCATCGCCATAGACAACCTCCTGCTCGGCGTACCGCATCCTGTCCGAAAACGATGCCGACGCCCCGCCGTCATTGGCTGTTTTGCGGGCATTCAACGCCTCCCTGCCCGGCGACCCGCGCGTGAACGCCATCACCCTTCCGTCGGCGACGGGCTGACACTCCTCATCAAACAATAAGGCCGTCTGAAAACGCCGCCGCATCCGCTGCATGACCATGAAACACCTCGCCTCCGCCACTTTCCGTCCTGCTACTGGCCGCCTGCACCGCCGTTCCCCAGTGCAAGCTGCCGCCGGAACAGCTGCAGCCGCCTTCCGCCGCAGAAAACGTCCCTACCCCGTCCCCGACCCGCAAAGCCAGATCGAACACACATGGGCATCAATCGCCCAGCTCAGAATCAAACTCGACACCCTGCAAACCCGTATCCGGCAGCTCCGAACGCAACCGTCCGGCGCGTACCGCCGTAACCGTCCGCGACAATACCCGGCACAGCGGTGAAAAACCGTCCCCAGCCCTGCCGACAGCCCGCTTGAGTCCGCGCGCAAACAATACCGCAGCGGCAACTTCGCCGCCGCCGCCAAACTGCTGCAGGCCAGCGAAAGCGGCAGCAGCGGCAGCTGAACACGACTTGAAAGCATGTACCTGCTCATGCAGAGCCACCACAACGCTCGGCAACTGCGAATCCGTCATCAACATCGGCAGCCGTTACATCTCGCGTTTTCACAACAGCTCCGAAAGCCGCCGATGCTATGTTCTCCATCGGCCAATGCCAGTGGAACATGCAGCAGCGCGACGTTGCCAGGAACACTTGGCGCAAGCTGATGCTCATTTACCCCGACAGTGCGGCGGCAGCCGCGAAACACGCGGACAAATATTGATGCCCTCCTGAAAACGGCGAGGCCGTCTGAAAATAAAACGGCGCGGATTTTCCGCGCCGTTTCGCTATCAACCGTTGCAAAAATCAGCCGCCGCACGCCGCAGCAGCCGCTTTCGGTGGTTTCGCCTTTGTTGTCGTCGATCACCGGCAGCTCGATTTCTTCTTTCGGCTGCTGGTTTTGTTCGTTGTCATAAAGTGTCTACTTTGATTTTGTTTTTCTTCCTGGCTCATGATTCTGCCTTTCTTTAGGGGTTGTAAAGGGCGTATTGTAAAGCAAAGCGGTCTTTTTACCCACTATCGGCATCCGTTTCGGATAGCCTGCCTCAAACACGCCACGCATTGTTTTCAGACGGCCTCATCACCTTGTGCTTTGCCGCCGCGCACGCAATTCCGCTTTCCTTTTCCGCCGTGCCCGCCATGCCAGCCGATATTCCCGCCCTCGCCCGCCGCCTGCAGCAACAAGAAACAGCAGGCCGCCGAACGCTATCTCGCCAACCGCCGCCCCAACCTCTTTTTCCAACAATACTGCCGGACAATCGACCGCTCGCTGGCCGAATTATGGCCGTCGCTTTTTCGATGACGTAGCTTCTGCCTGCTGGCCGTCGGCGGCTACAGGCGCGGCGAAGTGTATCCTATTCCGATACCGATTTGACGACTGGTATCCGCCGCCCGCTCGATGCCGGTGAAGAAGAGCTGATGGCCGGGCTGGTGCAAAACCCTGTGGGACCTTGGCCTTGCGCCGTCCCTGAAAGCAGGCACGGCGGCGGAACTGTGCAGCGCGCGCCAGAGACCTGACGGTAGAGCACTGCCTTTCTCGAGGCCGTTTTTATGCGCAACGCCGGTTTTGGCCGGACAATTCATCAAACTTTAAACGCCCAACGCCACCCCGCCGCCTTTATCGAAGGCAAACTGCTCGAAAATGCAGCAGCGGCACGATAAACAGCAAAGGCTCCGGCGCACTGCTCGAACCGAACGTCAAAACCTGTCCCGGCGGCCTGCGCGACATCCACACTATGCTCTGGCTGGCCAAGGCGCAAGGCATCGATGCCGGTTTTTGACGCACTCATCCGCCAACGCATCCTCACCCGCGCCGAAGCCGGCATCCTCGCCAACAGCCACCGCGAACTGGCCGCCATCCGCATCGACCTGCACCTGGCCGCCGGTACGCGAAGACCGCCTGATATTCGACCTGCAAAACCGTTTGGCGGAAAGACATCCTGCCCGACGGCGAAGGAGGCCGTCTGAAAAGCGAAAACAGCGTGATGCACCGCTTTTACCGCGCCGCCAAGGCGGTCAAACAGCTCAACGGCATCATCCTGCCGATGCTGAGCGGGCGCGTGTACACGCCGCTGCCGCGCGTGAACGGGCCATCGACCGCCACTATTACCAAATCGGCAACCAGTCGCCGTGCGCGACAAAAACCTGTTCAAGCAGCAGCGAGCACATTTTCATCATCATCGAACTGCTGCAGCGGCACAGCGACCTGACCGCCATCGCGCCGAAAAACCCTGCGCGCCTGGTGGGCGGCAGCGCGGAAAATCAACCGCGCCTTCTGCGAAAAGCGAAGCCAACCGCCGCCGCTTTATCGGCTTTTTCCCGACACGGGCGCGGCCTGACCCGCACCATGCGCTTTCTCAACCTCTACGGCGTACTCGGTCGCTATCTGCCCGAATGGAGACAAAATCGTCGGCCTGCTGCAGCACGACCTGTTCCATATCTACCCCGTGGACGACCACATCCTCACCGTCCTGCGGAACATGCGCCGCCTGGCAATGGAACAGCACGTACACGAACTGCCCTTCGCCTCCGCCGTCATGAACGCCTTCGACAAAAAATACCTGCTCTACCTTGCCGCCCCTCTTCCACGACATCGCCAAAGGGCGCGGCGGCGGCTCATGCCGTACAAGGCGTGGCCGACGCACGCCGCTTCGCCGCCGACCACTTCCTGCCCGAAGAAGACGGCGAAATGCTCTGCTGGCTGGTGGAAAACCACCTGCTGATGTCTATGACCGCGCAAAAGGAAGACATCCAAGACCCCGACGTCGTCGCCCGCTTCTGCCGCCGCGTCGGCAACGCCGGAACGCCTGTCCGCCCTCTACCTCCTCACCGTCGCCGACATACGCGGCACCAACCCGAAAATCTGGAATTCTATGGAAAGCCGGCCTGCTGGAAAACCTCTTTCAGACGGCCTCCCGCCGTTTCAACGGCAACTCCGATAGCCGCGCCGCCGTTACCGGCCGCCGACAGAGCCGCCGCCATCGCCGCCCTCACCACCGCCGGCATCGGCGAAAACGAACAGCGCAAACTGTGGCGGGCACTCGGCGCGGCCTATCTCGTCCACCATCAGGAAAGCGAAATCCTCTGGCACACCGCCCATCTGGTTCACCATCCCGAACAGGCCCTGCGCCCGCATCCGCCCGCATCCGGCCAACGGCAGCATGCTGCAAGTCATGGTTTACCTACAATGCCGACCGCCTGTTTGCCAACCTCTGCCGCATTTTCAGCCGCCACAACCTCGACATCGCCGCTGCCCGCGCCTTCATCACCGCCCACGACTACGTCCTCGACACCTTCGCCGTCCGACCGCCCGAAGGCAGCACCGACGACGACCGGCAGCGGATAGAAAAGCCGCCCTGTCGGCGGAATTGCAAGACTTCCTGCACGGCAAAATCCGCAACAGCTCGTCTTTCGGACGGCATCCCGCAGCCACCGACGCGCCCGCCACCACGCCGATTGTGCCGGTTGTCGAAATCCGTGCCGAAGAAGAACAGCCCGGCTGGTTTTACCCTGAGCCTGATTGCGGTCCGCACCTGCTCGCCAATGCCGCCGGAAGTGTTCAACCGCCGGCATCAGCCTGCGCTATGCCCATCAGCACCACGGACGAGCGCGTGGAAGACGGCTAACCTTTACAGCCCCGGCCTGGCCGACCCCAACCGCCAGTCGCCCTGAAAAAGACCTGTCCGCCGTATTGGCCGTCTGAAAACACCGTACGGCACCGATACAAATACAAAACAATACGGCAAACCGACGTTTCCAACCCCGCCCTACCCGATACAAAACATGTCCGCAAAAACCACCGCCAACACACACTGTCCGTATAACCAAGCTTCTACCTGGCACTTTCGATGCTGGAGCGACGCAAACCGCCGCCAACGACAATTCGCCGAACTGGCTAGCGCATCCCGGCGATGCCCAATACCGCTACACGCTCGGACTCTGCCGCCGACACCCGCATGGACTGGGCATTGTCGCTGCAAAGCCAACCTCACGCCGCCATCGCCTTCTGCCCCGAGTTTTGACGAGAGGCCGCCCATTGGAATGCTGCCATCGCCGCCACCGCCCCTGCACGACTGGCAGACGGCGCGGCAACGTGGGCGGGCCTGCGGCATCCCTGCCCGAAAGGCGAAGGGCGTGAAATCGAAACTCGATTTCGGCAACGCCGTATTACGGCTGAATCCTTGAGGCAGGCGGCGAGCGCGTCTATGCCCGCCGGAATAGACCCCCGCCGCTCGCATCGTCAACGTCACTGCCCGAAAGCGCTACCGCACGGGCGACATCGTAAGCTACGACGGCGCATCTCACCGGCAGGCGCGCCGACGGCCAAGGCGGCGAAGTGCGTATTCAACGCATTGGAACGTTGGCGGCAGTCGCCCCGCCAAACCTACGCCGCTGCTTTCGCACAACGCCCGTCTGAAGCCGACTCTCACGCACTGTCCGAACAATCGCTGCACACCGACACCTACGCCGAAGATTGGACAGCAGCATCAGGCTTCATCTGCTCTGCAGCCGCGTAGCTGCGGCACGCCGCACGATCACGAACATCACGTATCTGCTGAACCGGGCGCGCGGGCGGGCAGCACGCAGCTTCAGCATCGCCGCCCGAAGTTTGGCTACGCCGACGGCCGCAAGCACTGCTGAACGATCATGGGCAGCACAGGCAGACGGTACCAGGCGGTTTGGGAAATCTTCCCGCAGGATTACGCCTCGGCATCCCGAAAGCGGCATCTGGTGGAAAAACTACGATGAGAGATCGACGAATAGGCGCACGCGAAACGCCACGGCATACCGCCGTCCGCTTAAACCCGAGATCCCAAAGTTTTCAGACGGCCTCCGCAGACCGAGGCCGTCTGAAAAGACATCAGCCGCCGAATCAAACCATGCGGGCAAAACAGTCTCGCACGGCTGCCGGACGAAACGCATAAACAGCAGCTCATTTGCCGAAGGGAACTTCCGCCCTGTCCGCATAAAAGACCGACCCGCCGCAACATCCAGCCGCATCGCGCCGTCCGCTCGCCCAAACTGCTCTAATCCCGCCGGGCTACTTTCCAGACGGCCTTGGTAACAATATTGAGGCCGTCTGAAAACCGAATAACGCATATCCGCTTCACATTCCATCCGAGCTATTGGGCGGGATATATACACCGACTCTGAAAACCGTGAGGCCGTCTGAAAAATCATCCTGCCCCACCAAAGATAAAAACAATGAGCGATATTTCCAATTTTGAACGTCACAATGCCGTGAGTGTGGTTGAATTTGCCGACTACCTGCGCGAGTGCCTGCCGCCCGTACAATGGCCCGAAGCGGAAGCAGAACGGGATACATGGCGGCAGCGGCTGCCTTACAGTCTGGTGGTAAGCTGTTCTACCCGCAGCTCGATTTTGCCGAACGCTGGTGCTGGCGTGACATTTGGCGAGTGTTTCGGCGATGCCTCCAGCAGCAATCTGAATATCCCTCTTGCTTCGAACCGCTGCCGCATTGCCATAACGGACGTTGGCGCGCCCGCTGGCTGGCGAAAACCAGTTACGATTTCGGCTGTGCGAATGGCTGTTTGCCGAGGAAGAGGCTTTTTCGCCGGTTTGCAGCCTTCATACCGGAAATCGGATTCGGCGAACATTACGGCTGAAAAGGCCGTCTGAAATACCGCTTTCACCCGATGCGCAATCACCGCCCAGCCGCCGTTTTCAGACGGCCAAACAGCGGGAAACACGGCGTTCTATGATAAAATCCGTCGGTTTTTCCGTATCTTCCATCATCCATTTTTAAGAAAGCCAGTAGCTTTGGACCTCGCTCAATGCTTTCTTCCTCATTATCGCCCTGCTGTTGTTCATCAGCGTCGTCGCATCGCGTGTTCCTCGCGTTTCGGCATGCCCCTGTTGCTGGTTTTCCTCGTCGTCGGCATGTTGGCGGGGCGAGGAAGGTTTAGGCGGCATCAAATTCGGCAACTTCGCCTTCGCCAACATGGTCGAGCCAGCTCGCTTTGGCCCATCATCCTGCTCGACGGCGGCCTGCGTAAGATTCGACGGTTTCCGCCTCGCCCTCAAGCCTGCCGCCGTTTTGGCCGCAGGGCGTGATTGCCACCATCGCCCTGCTCGGCATCTTCGCCACCTTTTTCTCAATATCGACTGGAAATTGGGCGTATTGATGGCCGCCATTGTCGGCTCGACCGATGCGGCAGCGCGTTTTCTCACTGTTGCGCAGCAACGGCGTGCGCCTCAATTCGCGTATTTCCGCCACCTTGGGTTGGAGAGCGGCTGCAACGACCCGATGGCCATTCTGCTGGTCAGTGCGCTATCGGCCTCATCGCGAACCCTGCCGAAACCGGCTCCGCCTCCATGACTGAGCACTGCTGGCCACCCAGCTCCGGACTGGGGCTGTTTTTCCGGTTATGCGGCGGGTAAATTACTGGCGAAAAGTATTGGAACGCATCGAAAGCGCGGCCGAAGGGCCGTATGCCATTTTAATCGCCTCCGGGCGGCCTGCTGGTGTTCGCCGTTACCAACCTGCTCGGCGGCAGCGGCTTTCTGGCGGTCCATGGCAGGCGTGTTCATCGGCAATTCGCGCAACAGCTCCACTGAACACGTTTTGGAATGTGATGGACGGCCTGGCCTGGCTGGCTGAGCATCGATGTTCATCGTCCTCGGCCTGCTGGTCAGCCCCGCCAGACTGATTGAGCCGGCCCCAAAGCCCGTCGTCATGCGCCGCCCTTCCTCATCTTCGCCGCCCGCCCGCTGGCCGTCTGGACCTCGCTCAAGTTTTTCAGCTACCGTTCGCGCGAAGTCGCCCTACATCAGCTGGGTCCGGGCTGCGCGGCGCCGTACCGATTACCCTTGCCATCACGCCCGTGATGATGGACGTTCAGACTCCTGATGCTGTTCGACGTTGCCTTCGCCGTCGTCATCCTCTCACTGCTGATTCAAAGGTGCAACCATCCCGTTTTTCGCCCGCCTGCTGCGAAAGTCGATTTACCGCGCCAAAGCCGGAACCGCTGTCGCAACGAAAATTTGGTTGGCCGACAAACTGGCCGTATCCCTGCAATCGTTCAAGTCGAGGCAAATTCCGGCACGCGGAAGACAGCCACCCGTCCGCCATGACGCGCACGGGTTTTCAGACAGTACATCTTTGCCCTGCTCCCCAACGGCGAAAACATAGCCGTCCTGCCCAGCGCAAATGAAGGCTGGCGACATCGTATGGTTCATCCTCGACGAACAACTGGGCGATGACTTTTGCCCAGCAATTTGCCGGCAACAACCATGGCGAACAAACCTTCTTCGGCGCATTCAACCTGAATCCCGAAGCCATTGTCAACGACCTTGCCGAGCCTACGGCCTGCCCGTGGACGAACACGAACGCAATCTCCGCCTGGACGAACTGTTCAGACGGCGTTTCGGCGATATGCCCGTCGCAGGCGACTGCATCAATTTGAACGGCTTTAAAATCACGGTGAAAAGAATTAGACAATAAAGCCCAGATTCGCCAGCTGAAGCTTGAAAATTCCAGATTGAGGCATTGTCATACCGTGAGTTGGCCAGAACCGGCAAGGTATCAATCAAACAGATGAAAAATATAAATTTGGGAAAAACATGAATTTGGGAAAAATCATTTATTTGAACCATTATGTTCTCAATAAGGCAGAAATTCAACGTAAACATTTAAACAGCCTATTTATCCATAACCATCAGCCATCAAAAAGCCAAATTCCTCCACACAACAGGTCTGCCCAATCTTACGAAATTGCGGTTTTGTGATGTTTTATGATTTCAACAACATCGGAATCAAGCCGGTTTACTACAGTAAAAATCCAAACCCAATCCTGCAATTTCAAATTCTAAAGACTGAAAATACCGCATCATAATTTGATGCGGTTTTCTTCTAATCACAAAGCATTACTCAGCGGCAGCAACTACTGCTACGTACTTTTGCTACTGCATCGCTGTGCAATGCAATTTCCACTTCGTATTCACCGATGGCTTTAAACGGGCCTTCCGGCAAGCGAACATTGGCTTTCTCCGCTTTGATGCCCGCTTGCTACAATGGCTGAAGCAATGTCGGCATTGGTCACAGAACCGAACAGACGGGCCATCCACGCCGGCTTTTTGGGCCACAGTGATGACTTGTCCGTCCAATTTCTCTTTGCGGGCCAAAGCATCGGCGGAAAATTTCAGCCTGACGGGCTTCCAATTCGGTACGGCGTGCTTTCGAATTCGGCTTTATTGGCCCTCTGTTGCGCGTTTGGCTTTACCTTGCGGGATGAGGAAGTTGCGGGCATAGCCGTTTTTCACGGTTACGATATCGCCCAAGTTGCCCAAACCACCGATTTTTTCTAACAGAATAATTTGCATGATCTACGCTCCAAAAATTATTTGTGTTGGTCGGTATAAGGCAGCAACGCCAAGAAACGGGCGCGTTTTACGGCAACAGCCAGCTGGCGTTGGTAGTGCGCTGGTTCCGGTGATGCGGGCGGGAATGATTTTGCCGTTTTCAGTAATGAAATCTTTTCAGCAAATCAACTTGTTTGTAATCCACTTCTTGGATCAGCCGTAAAAACGGCAGAATTTTCTACGTTTGAATGTTTGACGAGCCATGTCGTTTAACCTTTATATTCTTGAATGTCTCTGTATCCGCAGTATCGGCTTCGATAATGCAGGCTGGCTGCGGCTAAAAACCGCTTACCTGTACGGCCCAATCTCTGCCGACCTGCCAAACCAAAGCCTCCTTACCGACTCATCCTGGCCGCCATTTCAAGCTTTGCCAGACATTTTTCACCGTCTCTCATTTTGCCCAAGATTCATGCGTTTCCAGCATTACATCCATCAGCAGGCACGCCTGCGGGCGTATAACGGATGATGCCATTTCTTCGATACGGGCGGTAAGTGGTCAGGAGTTGTCAACTATGCTTCGGGCAGTTTCTTGCTGTTGTTTCAACAGGTTTTTGGACTTCTCTTCTTTCATCATCGGAGAAGCGTCGGTAACTGCGATGTTTGGTCTGAATAGTCAGATGACGCAGTACGGCATCGTTGAAACGGAAACCGGTCTCCACCTTCTTCAATAATTACGGTAGGGTACTTCAATGTTCATCAGAACATAATGTGCTTGTGAATTTTGTTGATAGGGTATGCCAACTGGCGGCGGCCCCAGTCTTCCAAACGGTGGATTTTACCGTTGTTTTCGGTTACCAGTGCTTTGTAGCGTTCAACCATGCGGGTACTTGCTCGCTTTTGATCAGGTGAACGATAACACGATCGACGCGTAATAGTTATCTCCTTTACGGTTTTAAAGACAGCCTGCCGCCATGCGATTGCGGCGAGACAAGGTTGAAAAACGCGGCATTAGTAGCTGCCGTTTGACGTGGTTTCGCGCAAGGCTAACTGCCTATATTGCCGAACAAATCGCCTGCAAACGAAATCCGGTTCGCTCATCCTCGCGCGGCAATCGACCTTAATGTCTTCATTCACCCGACAGCAACACGGCAGAATTTCACCGGGCGCGACACAACGCCAGCGGAAATCGTCGTAGGACACCCTGCCGTCCAATATTTTGACGCGGCAGGAACCGCAACAGCGCCGCTGGCACTGGTATTCGACCTCGTGGGCGGTGCGCTCCAAGCCCTCAATAAGGTTTCGCCCTCTTGAAGCTCGAAGGTTTGTCGTGTCGTGCTGATGAGTGCCATATCGCTATTTGAGCAAAAGGCCGCCTGAAAGTTTTCAGACGGCCTCAAAGACCGTGAAACCACAGAAAAGCCGCTAAGCCTCGATTACAGTTCGAAATCGCCCAAATCGTCCGCGCTGACTTCGAATCGATCTGACCGATTAAGTGAAGAAATTTCACTTTCTGCGGCGCGACCTGTACGTTGTCGGACGACAGCCACGCGTTAATCCACGGAATCGGGTTTTGGGTAGCACCTTCGAATCCGGCAGGTAGATCGACCGCCTGCATACGCAGGTTAGTGATGTATTCGACGTATTGCGCCAGAATTTCCTTTTGTTCAGACCGATCATTGAACCGTCTTTAAACAGATAGGCAGCCCATTCCTTTTCCTGCTCCGCCGCTTTTTGAAGAGTTTGAAAACATTCGTCCTGTAATTCGACGGCGATTTCCGCTATTTCAGGCGTCATCGGTACCGGCGCGCATCAGGTTGAGCATATGTTGAGTACTGGTCAGGTGCAGTGCTTCGTCGCGGGCAATCAGTTTGATGATTTTGGCGTTGCCTTCCATCAACTCGCGCTCGGCAAAAGCAAACGAACAGGCGAATGAAACGTAAAAACGGATGGCTTCCAACACGTTGACGCACATCAGGGCAGAGATAGAGTTTTTCTTCAACTCACGCAAAGACACGTTAACGAGCTTGCCGCCGACATTGTGCGTCCCTCACCCAACAGGTTGTAATACTGGGTGCATTCCGATTAAGTCATCGCTAATAGCAGGCGATGTCTTCGGCGCGGGCGATGATGTATTCGTTCTGCACGATGTCGTCGAACACGACTGACGGATCATTCACGATATTGCGAATGATGTGAGTGTAACTGCGTGAGTGGATGGTTTCGCTGAAGCTCCACGTTTCAATCCAAGTTTCCAGTTCGGGAATCGACACCAAGGGCAACAAGGCAACGTTCGGACTGCGGCCTTGATGGAATCGAGCAAGGTTTGGTATTTCAGATTGCTGATAAAAATGTGTTTTTCGTGTTCGGGCAGGTTCGCGTAGTCGATACGGTCGCGCGACACGTCGATTTCTTCCTACCGCCAGAAAAACGACAGTTGTTTTTTTCAATCAGTTTTTCAAATACTTCGTATTTCTGCTGGTCATAGCGGGCAACATTTACCGGCTGACCGAAAACATAGGCTCTTTAAGCGCGTCGTTTTTGGTTTTGGAAAAAGGTGCTGCATGACATGGTCAGGTGTTCGCAGGACATAGCAGAATTCCTCTGTAAGACGGTTTTGTCAGACGGCCTTCAACATCAAGGCCGTCTGAACGGATTAACGATTGCGGCTTCAAGCCAAACGGTCGGACGGTTTTTCAACAGCCAAAAACAGCACGGCCAACACAACGCCGGTCGCGGCAAATCCCAGCAGCGGCTGGCGGCTGAAACCAGCACCAGATAGCCGGTGCTCACCGCCCGGCAACCGCCAATGCATACGGCAGCTGGGTGGTAACGTGATCCATATGGTTACACTGCGCACCGGTGGACGACAAGATGGTGGTATCCGAAATCGGCGAACAGTGGTCGCCGCACACCGCACCCGCCATCACTACCGACATGCACGGCACAATTAACGCAGCATCGACTTTTACCGCCATTGCAACCGCAATCGGCAGCATGATGCCAAACGTACTCCCAACTTGTGCCGGTGGCAAAGGCCATAATGCAGCCAAGTGCAAACAAAATCAGCGGCAGCAGGCCGGGATGGATGTTGCCGGCAACCAGCGTAGACAAATAATCGCCGGTATGCATTTGGCCGACCACGATACTGATCAACCACGCCAAAATCAGAATGGTGATGGCACCGAACATTGATTTCAGGCCTCGCCACACCGCCGTGCCGTAATCACTTTTGCGTATCGTGCCGACGGTGCAAAAGCAATACCGCCAACACACCTGAACTGCCGCCGACTACCAGCGACGTATTGACATCGGTTTTCTCAAACGCACCCAGCAGGCTGAAGGTTTCTAATTCGCGGCTGCCGGTGTAAAGCATGGCAGAAACCGTGGCGCAAATCAGCACCAAAACCGGCACAATCAGGGGCATAAACACGGCCTGCCTGCCTGTTTGCAGACGGCGCATGGGTATGCGCCTCCTCTTTAAAGCATTGCGCTCGAAACGGGCCATCGAACCGATGTCATAAGAGAACCACGCCGTAACAAACACCATCAGCAACGCAAACAGGGGCGTAATAATTCATCAGGCTCATCGCGGTGAAAAATACCCATCGGCGTATATCCGTCGATATTGTACATCACCAGCAATCCCGACAAAGTGGCGATAATCGACGCCCCCAACCTGAAACCGGCATCAGTACGCACATCGGTGCGGCAGTAGAATCGAGAATATAGGCCAGTTTTTGCGCGGGAAACGCGGAATTTGTCGGTAACGGGCGCGCAATCGCGCCGACGGCCAAAACCATGGAAGTAGTCGTCAATAAAGGTAACGAATACCAAACAGCGGTCAGCATTTTTGGCACCGCGCCGCGATTTGATACGCTGTTGCGCCCACTCGGCAAAAGCCTGATTGCTGCCGGAAAAGGTCAACAACGACGTAAATACGCCGAGCAAGAGCAAAAACAGCAGGATTTTCGTTTTTACCCCAGTCAAACGCGCCATCGGCATATACCAACGACACCGTAATGTCTTTCAGGTGCAACAGGCCGTCAAACGGATTGCCGCCCGTCAGCATCAACGCACCAACGATAATGCCTATGCCCAACGACAACAATACGCGGCGGGTAATCACGGCCAATGCCAACGCAAGAAACGGCGGCACGACCGACCAATAGGAGTGTGTGTAGTCCAGGAGTTGTATGATGATTCTCCCAAAAAATTGGTTAATCGGACGGCGGCGCAAACTCAGCTGCAGCAGTCGGTACGGAGCCGCACCGTTTAGGGTGGCTGAAAGGCCGCCATTGTATCGTTAATTGCCGTTTATGTAAAGAAGAGTTAAAGCGGAGAAATTTTCAGGCGGCCTTTACGAGCAGTAAGGCCGTCTGAAAAACTCCCCTTCATCAAATCTTACAAGCCCCGCCCGCGCAGCCGTCATCCTGAATATCGGTCTGCGTATCGTCCGCGCCGTCGCGGGTGTTGTGGTAGTACAGGGTTTTGACGCCGTATTTGTAGGCGGTCAGCAGGTCTTTGAGCATTTGCTTCATGGAAACTTTGTTGCCTTCGAATTTGCCCGGGTCGTAGGCGGTATTGGCAGAAATCGCCCTGATCGACGAATTTTTGCATCACGCCGACAAGTTTCAGGTAGCCTTCGTTGCCCGGAAGCTGCCACAGGGTTTCGTAGGCGTCTTTCAGGTTTCAAATTCCGGCACGACTTGTTTCAGGATACCGTCTTTCGATGCTTTGACCGTTACCAATCCGCGCGGCGGTTCGATGCCGTTGGTGGCATTGGCGATTTGCGAGCTGGTTTCCGACGGCATGAGTGCGGTCAGGGTGGAGTTGCGCAGGCCGTATTTGACGATGTCGGCGCGCAGGCTTTCCCCAGTCGCACAACAGCGGTTCGCTGCATACGGCATCCAAGTCTTTTTTTGTAGGTGTCGATGGGCAGTTTGCCCTTGCGAATAAACGGTTTGGTTGAACAGCGGGCACGCGCCGTATTCTTTGGCAAGGTTTACTGATGCTTTGAGCAGGTAATACTGCATGGCTTCAGCGTTCGGTGGGTCAGACCGAGCGCGGAATCGTCGCTGTAACGGACGCCGTTTTTCGCCAGATAGTAGGCGTAGTTGATGACGCCGATGCCGAGCGTGCGGCGGTTCATGGTCGCGGTGCGGGCGGCTTCGACCGATAGTCTTGGTAATCCAGCAAAGCATCGAGTGCGCGCACGGTCAAATCGGCAAGCCCTTCCAGCTCGTCCAAGCTGTTTAATGCGCCCAGTTGAAGGCAGACAGGGTACACAGGGCGATTTCGCCGTTCGGGTCGTTGATGTTGTCCAGCGGTTTGGTCGGCAGGGCGATTTCCATGCACAGGTTGGACTGGTGCACGGGCGCGACGCGCGGGTCAAACGGGCTGTGCGTGTTGCAGTGGTCAACGTTTTGATGTAGATGCGTCCTGTTCCGGCGCGTTCCTGCATCAGCGTGGAGAACAAATCGGTAGCCGACAAGGTGCGTTTGCGGATGGTCGGGTCTTGCTCGTATTTCGTGTAGAGACGCTCGAATTCGTCTTGATCGGCAAAGAACGCGTCATACAGGCCGGGGACTTCGTTGGGTGAAAACAGCGTGATGTTGCCGCCCTTAATCAGGCGGGTGTACAGCAGGCGGTTGATTTGCACGCCATAATCAAGCTGGCGGATGCGGTTGTCTTCCACGCCGCGGTTGTTTTTCAACACCAACAGGCTTTCGGCTTCGATGTGCCACAAGGGGTAGAACAAGGTTGCCGCGCCGCCGCGCACGCCGCCTTGCGAGCAGGATTTAACCGCCGCTTGAACATTTTAAAAACGGGATGCAGCCGGTGTGTTGCGCTTCGCCGCCGCGGATTTCGCTGCCCAAACCGCGGATACGACCAGCGTTGATGCCAATGCCCGCGCGTTGGGAAACGTATTTCACAATCGCGCTGGTGGTGGCATTGATGGAATCCAGACTGTCGTCGCATTCAATCAATACGCAGCTTGAGAATTGGCGCGTAGGCGTGCGCACGCCGCTCATAATCGGGGTCGGCAGCGATACTTTGAATGTGGAAACGGCGTCGTAAAAGCGTTTGACGTAATCCAAACGGGTCTCTTTCGGATATTTGCTGAAGAGACACATCGCTACCAAAATATATAAGAACTGCGGCGTTTCATAAATCTGGCGGGTCACGCGGTTCTGCACCAGATATTTGCCTTCGAGCTGTTTCACGGCGGCATACGAGAAGGTCATGTCGCGGCTGTGGTCGATATAGGCATTCAGCTCGTCAAACTCTTCGCGGCTGTAATCTTCGATGATGTGGCGGTCGTATTTGCCCGCATCGGTGAGTTTTTTAACATGGTCGAAGAGATGCGGCGGTTCGAACTCGCCGTAAGCGATTTTGCGCAGGTGGAAAATCGCCAGACGCGCGGCGAGATATTGATAGTCGGGCGTATCTTGCGAAATCAGGTCAGCAGCCGCCTTGATGATGGTTTCGTGGATGTCGTCGGTGCGGATGCCGTTGTAAAACTGATGTGCGGATTTAAGCTCGACCTGCGATACGGAGACGTTTTTTTCAAGCCTTCCGCCGCCCAAGTAACGACGCGGTGGATTTTGTCTAAGTCGATATTTTTCCAAACGTCCGTCGCGCTTGGTTACTTTTAATGCTTGCAGCGGCATTCATGCGTTACCCTTCCAACAATCAAAAATACTAGATGTAGTAGTGGTTTATTCTCTCAAACTATAATATATCGTATTTTTGCAACACAGCCGACAGCTTGACAAAATACCGGCATACGGCTTAGAGAAGCCCCTCCGAACGGCGTAGATTTCGTCTAATCGACGCTGCACATGAATGCATGCCTCCGCCTTGCCTGCCCAACCGAACATGTTAAAATTTGTAATGACTGCATAATGCAGGGGCATATGTGCAACAGCAACGCCATAAAATAATAAAAAGTATTCTTTTCAGACGGCCTTAATCCATGAAAAATCATTGAATTCAAATATATCGGCCCACCACCCCTATTTCTTTCCCATTCCCATCCAATCTGGCTTACCGCTCTACACGACAGTGTAAAAACATTAAAAATACCGTCCGAAAACCGAAACGGACTACCAAATCCGTAATAATGGCGGCACACAAGCAAGTGCCTGTGTATTCTGTTTAACCCTCGCCAAACTAAAGGAAACAATTATGAAAAACTACTTTATCCTGACTGCCGCACTAACATTGGCCGCCTGTTCCAGCACTTGGAGCGGCGTCGAGGAAGACACCTCCACAACATGAGCCGCACGAAAGAAGCTGTAAAGAAGGCGGTAATGCTGCCTACCGCGGGCATTACCCACGTTGGTGAAAAATTGAAAACGCCACCGAATATCTATCTCGAGGCGTCTCTGAAAAACCGACACCGAAGTTTTCAGACGGCCTTTCCCAACCCCTCAACCACAATACAAAACCGCTATGAAACTTTTACCCAGCTTATCGCCCTTGTCGCCCCTCGACCGCGTGAATGTCGATACTGACGCCATCATTCCCAAAACAATTTTTAAAAATCCATCAAACGAAGCGGCTTCGGCCCCAACGCCTTTGACGAATGGCGTTATCTCGACCACGGCGAGCCGGGCATGGATAACAGCAAGCGCCCGCTCAATCCCGATTTTTCGCTGAACCAGCCGCGCTACCAAGGCGCGCAAATCCTGCTCACGCGCAAAAACTTCGGATGCGGCTCTCGCGCGAGCACGCCCCTTGGGCATTGGACGACTACGGTTTCCGTGCCGTCATCGCCCCCAGCTTCGCCGACATCTTCTTCAACAACTGCTACAAAAACGGCCTGCTGCCGATTGTGCTGACTGAAGAACAGGTGGAGCGGCTGTTCCAAGAAGTATATGCTACCGAGGGCTATCAGTTAGCCACTGATTTGGAACAACAAACCGTTACCACACCGAGCGGCGAAACTTTTGCGTTCGACATCACCGAACACCGCAAACACTGCCTGCTTAATGGTTTTGGATGAAATCGGCCTGACTTTGCAGCACGCGGACGACATCAAAACGTTTTGAGGCGCAGCGCCGTCAAAGCCAACCTGGCTGTTCAACAGTTAAAACCGGCAGATACGCGGGGTAGGCATGATGTGGAAAAACTTTTGCAAACAGGCCTTTTGTTTCGTACTGTTTTTCCTAAGTATGGCTTTTGCCCAATTGCTGCGCGACGGCTACATTTCTCCCCGTGAATGGGCGGCGGCAGGCGCAATGTCCGTGTTGCTGCAACTATTGGCACTGTCCCGAAAAGCGGCAGTCCAAAATATGAGTTGTGTTGCCGACGGCGGCAGGAATGGTCATGTATATCGCAATCCTAATGATATTCGAACGCCAAACTCTGTTGCCCGAATTGCCTTTCAAGCTGGTAACACTGTTCATCTTGTCTGCTTTTGTTGGTAGCAGTAACGGTTTTGTATCGTGCTTTGTATCGTGCCGATACAGATTGAATTGAGATGAATATGATGAAAAACATTTCCACCATCCTAACCTTCTTTTGCATTTGCCGCCCTGCCAGCCGCCGCCTGGGGATAAAGGCTGCAGACCAAGCCGTATCCCAAGTCATCCAATCGGTTGAAAGGGCACAAACTCACAACGCTGAAGCCCGAATGCCTGATGTTTATGGGCCGAGAAAAACCAGAACCGGCTACAGGGTGGACGTGCGTGAAAAACACGATGCCCAATGTGGCGGCGACCCGGCAACCGCTCCGCGTCTGTTCAGTTATGAAATCGACCGGCGCAGCGGCAAAATGAAAAACCGATGCCGCCGCGCCCAATGGCGAATGGACGGGCGAATACCGCGCCATCGATTGAAAATACGTGCAGGCTGCTTTCCCATTGCCAAAAAGCAGCCTGCACTTTTACGGAAGCCCGATTGATTCTGGAACACGATGATGATTATCCCGCTGGTTCAGGTTTTGTATTTATGATGGCATTGTCAAAACCAATATGATTGGTTTTTGGATGAAGCAGTGTCGTTCAGCCGGATAAAAGATAGCAAAGTTGGGTGACACAGGCCGTCTGAAAAAGCAGTACACATAACAGGCAAACTCGGGATGGCGGCATTCCTGTTTTTCAGACACTGAATCCGCTTTACAGATAGAATGCTTCCAAAATTCCATACCCGCTTTGCTGCTGTCTTTTTATGTTCCCACGCTGAAGAGCGTAAAGATAGAGATGATGAAACGACCATTTTTACCGTTGCTGGTTCTTTTTCCTCATTGGCAGGCTGCCAACGGGACGCTGTCGTTTCCGAGCCAACCGCACTGTCCAGTGCTGTTTCCTCACCCGCCGTTCCGTGTGGCAAACTGAGCAAGCCCGCCGACATCGACGACCTGTTGCAACAAATCCGCTCGGAACTCGGTAGCACCTGCCTGTTTGATTTGAGTGCACAGCAGCTGGAAACAGCATGGGGCATAAAAGTGTTTGATTTTTCGAGACCTGAACCGGGAACAGATCAGGGAGCTGGATATTCAGGCCAATGCCTTCCGCAAAACGGAAAAACGCCTTCTACATCCTCCGCCTGCCGCCCAACCCCGACCACAACACCGCCGGCTACCCCTACACCTACACCGATGAAATCCATATTGAAGCTGGTAACAAACGATGGCAGAAAAAGGATTCGGTATCTACCGCGACAGCACACGCCAACGTTTTTCCTACCTCGTTTCCACCGCCGGACTACATTGGGATACCGATGGAAATCAATGGAGCTCAATCCCGCTTTCAGTAAAAAGACGCCCATGCCCAGCGATTTCGATTGGTTCGCCGCGCACGTCTGGTCCAACCTGGATAAGAAGCCGGAATTGCCGCACCTGATGATTTTTGCCGACATGGGCGGTATACCGAATGAAATTGTTGTCTCACCGTCAGGCGCTTTCGGTAAGCTATCCTTTTACTGCAACAATTTGGAAAGATGCGGCGGGAGGTATCGGCAATGGTATGAGCAGTATCAGAGCGATAAGGCGGCGCAGTAAAACGAATCGACAAGAATTCGGATAGGGCAAGCCCTGAGCTACCCATTCCGTGAAAAATCCTGCCGCGCGGCCTCGGCAGCTGGAATCTCTTACCGCACCCAATCCGAACCTGCCGCGCCCGCGCCCTATTACCTGATTGCCGATGACGCCGCAGGCGGCTACTTTGCCATCAATGGCGGCGGATTGACGGCGCACCCGGCAATGTTTTCACCTCCCGCCGGATACCCTCGAATGGGAAGATTGCGAAAAAGGCTATGGCGATTTTTGCATTGGGCATTAGTAGGCGACCTGCAGATGTATTATGAAAACCTGCGCTGGCAAAATTGGCGCGAAGAAATCCGCAATTTGAGTGGCGACAGCGTTTATACGTTCTTTCCATTTTTATGTACCGAAGAAGGTGGCGGCATCAACCAAGTCAGCCGCAAGCCTATCCCCATTGCCGAACATTATGCTTCCACTTTAGATTTACAAAAATCTATCCTGTAAGGAATGCTTTTTCAGACGACTTTTTATCAAAGCCAAATTTGGCGGGAAATATAACTGAGATATATAAAACCATTCACTCACGACCACCATGAAAAAATTATCCTGCTCCTATACTTTTTATCAGCCTCGCTCGTACATGCGGAATTCTCAGAAATTCAAGATCCTGACGGATACAGCAACTTACGCGAAAAACCGAACGCCCAAAGCCGAATCCTGACCAAAAATTCCAAACGGTACCCATGTTTATACCCCGAGATGGAGGGAAAGCTTCATTTTAGAACACGGTTGGCAGATGACCTACGATTTGCGCGGCAAAAAGCCTGGATGGTTGGTGCATACTTCGCGACTGATTCCGTTGTCGCGTTATGAAAGCATCCCCGTTACGGCTACTGCCGACGGCTTTACCTGCCAAAAACGGCATGGGCGTGCGCATTAAATCGGAACGTTTCAACTATAAGAAAGAAAACATCTGTTTCACACGATCAATACGGACTTTCCCATTATCGCGGAAAAGAAATGTTCGGCACTGACGGTACAATTCCATTCAGCCACTATCGTGAAATTGCCTTTTTCCGCAACGGTAAAACACGAAATCGCTCCCCGAGCCCAATATGACCACCTGTTCGACCCATATTTTGAAAAAGGCAGGGCGATAATACGCAACTGAGCCACTGTTACCTACCGCGCTAAAGACGACACCCTTTTCTTAACGACCGTCATCGGAGATGGTGCCGCCTATACCGAAGTCTTATTTGTCTTCCGGCAAGGCATCTTGAAGAACGTATTGGCTTCGCTACACCCTGAGGTTTAATTTTTCAGACGGCCTTTTTATCTCTTTTCTGCAAAACATGATTACCGACACCATCACCAACGCCGCCCGCTACGCCGCGCTGCACCCCGACTTTTGCCGAAGCCTTCCGCCTGCTGCAAAGCCTGGATTTGGCTGCCCTGCCCGACGGTCAAGTACCGTGCGCAAACCCCAATATCCGCCTCTTTGTCGGCAGGAACCGATGAGGAGGCAAAGCCGAAGCCAAGCCCGAAGCACATTTGAAAACCACATCGATATCCAAGTTCCTATCAGCGGGGAAGAAACCTACGGCTGGATAGACAGGGGTCGTCTGAAAAACGGTTTGGGCTGACGACGAAAGCGCGACATCGAATTTTTCGACTGCAAACCGGAAACCTGGCTCACGCTCCAACCGGGCGAATTCCGCCCCTCTTCTTTCCCACGACGCGCACGCCCCGCTGGTGGGCGGAGAAAACCATACGCAAAGCCGTTTTTAAAATCCGTGTTGCAGAATAAGGAGCCTGAGATGTCATTTTGGAAAAACTGTTCGGCGGCAAGCTCCAAACTCATGGATGGCGCGACTTCGCCAATATTTCGCCGATGCGGCAAACCGCGAACCGGGCGTGTCGGCGGTCATCGAGTGGGCGGACACGCTGCGCGATACCTATATCGCGATTACCGCCCGCGACAGCCCGAATCGGGCAGGCTGTACGTCGCCAACGCCTACGCGCACTACAGCCAAGATCCCGAAGGCTTGACGGGCTGCTGGCCGCCCATCTGACCGTTATGCGGCAAATGGCATCAACAATACAGGAGTCTGCCGCCATTGAAAGCGGGCAAATCCGCATCACGCTGAAAAATGCGTCCTGGCTGGACGAAATGCGGGAATTAAACGGCCCGTCAACCGAAGAATTGCCGCTTTGCGAACCGCTGGCCGGCGACATCCCTGCTGGTGTACATGCTGGATTTGAGTACCGCCATGCGCTCGATGACGCAGGCCGATGCCGACAAATTGGGCTTGTCCGACCGTACCAAACTGCGCGAAACCGCATTGGACAACATCCGCCGCCTGATCAGGCAGGACGGTGTCGAAACCGACCGCGCCGAAGGGCACAGCCTGTGCCAAATCCGCTTGACGGCTTTTTACGATACCGCGCTGGTGCTGCTGCTGGACGAAATCCCTGCATGACGATGCCGTTTTGGCCGCCAACCCCGTCTTCTCGTTCCCGCCCGCGACGCGCTTTGCTGTGCAACCCCGCCGATGAAGAGAGCCTGTACGCGCTGGCCGATTTGACACGGCAGGCATATAGCGAATCGGCTTATACCGTATCCGACATCCTGTATCAGTATCACAAAGGCAGCATCAGCATTTTCCAGAGCCATTGAACGGCAAAAAGGCCGTCTGAAAGAAATTTTTCAGACGGCCTTCCGTTATAATCCGCATTTCAGACGGCCTGCCGTCGGAAACTCCCCAACCAAACAAGGAAACCCGAAATGACCAAACAAATCGCCATCCTGCCCGGAGACGGCATCGGCCCCGAAATTACCGCCTAAAGCCGTGCGCGTACTCGACAAACTGATTTCAGACGGCCTGGACGCACGTTACGAATACGCCCCTGGCGGTGCGGCTACGATCAATACGGCCACCCCTATCCCGAATTTACGCAAAACCTGTGCCGTGCCGCCGACGCCGTGCTGCTCGGCGCGGTCGGCAGGGCCGCGATACGACACACTTGAACGCCCGCGCTGCGCCCCGAACGCGGCCTCTTGGCCATCCGCAAGACCTGGGCTTGTTTGCCAACTTGCGTCCCGCCGTTTTTATACAAAAGAACTTGCCGACGCCTCCACATTAAAAACCGGAAGTTGTGGCCGGATTGGACATCCTCATCGTGCGCGAACTCACCGGCGACATCTACTTCGGCGAACCGCGCGGCATCCGCACACTGGAAAACGGCGAGCGCGAAGGCTACAACACACATGAAATACAGCGAGTCCGAAATCCGCCGCATTGCCAAAATCGCCTTCGAAGCGGCGCAAAAGCGCAACAAAAAAACTCTGCTCCGTCAGATAAGGCCAACGTACTGAAACCACCGAACTGTGGAAAGAGATTTTTCACCGAAGTGGGCCGAGACTACCCCGAGGTTACCCTTTCCCATATGTATGTGGACAACGCCGCCATGCAGCTCGTGCGCGCGCCCAAACAGTTTGACGTGATTGCAACCGGCAACATCTTCGGCGACATTCTGAGCGACCAGGCCTCCATGCTCACCGGCTCCATCGGCATGCTGCCCTCCGCCTCCTTGAACGAAAGCGGCAAAGGCCTGTACGAACCGTCGCACGGTTCCGCTCCGACATCGCCGGGCAAAACAAAGCCAACCCGCTGGCCACCATCCTCTCGCTGGCCATGCTGCTGCGCTACAGCCTGAACGACGAAGCCCGCGCCCAACAAGTCGAAAAACGCCGTGCAAAAAGTGTTGGAACAAGGCCTGCGTACCGCCGACATCATGCAGGACGGAGGCAAACCTGTCTCCTGCTCCGAAATGGGCAGCGCAGTCGTCGCCGCACTTTAAAAACCCCAAAAGAGGCTGTCTGAAAAACACCGTTTTACCAAACCAACGCCGCATCCCCTGTTTTCAGACGGCCCACAACTTGCCCTACCGACAAAGAGGCTGAACATGAACATCAAAAATCCTGCTTCCCCAGCCCTTGGCCGCCGCCTTCCTTCTGAGGTGCCTGCGGCAGCGTCCCGAAAACCGCAAAGCAACCCGCTGACGATTGCCGAATTCGAAAGTGACAACAGCATCGTCAGCCAAACTCAGCAAACCCGAACAACGGATTATCGCCCTACTACGACGGCGGAATTCCGAAAAAGGCCAAGCCTGCCAAAGGCGGCTACTACCGCATGCTGCTGGGCCGCATCAGCCGAAGGCAGGCCGTTGTCCAAGATTTTATCAAGACAACGGCGCACGCCAAAGTTCCCCTTCATCATTACCGACGATAAAAATTGAAGCTGGCCGATCCGTTCGACATCGGCTTGAACGGCAAAATGGCCTTTACAGCCGCGAAGGCCGTCTGCAACGCATAAAACCGCTATAAAACGGCCTTGCCGTCGAAGAATGGCGATACGACCTCAAAAACCGCCTGATCAACCACACTTCCACCACTCCATCGGGCGATAGCAGCATCCTCACCTACGGTGAAAACGGCAAAGCTGCTCCACAGCTTCACATTTCAAGAAGATACCGGTTCTTCAGCGTATTATCGCCCCGACGGCAGCCTGATATGCACCATCAGATACGACGTGGGTGAAGACAGCACGGTCATCTTGGATGCCCGCGGTCGGCCCGCTTCGCAAGAATTGCAAGACGAAGCCGAACGCTTCCTCAGGCCGCGCATGGATGAATTGGACGAATTGGAAAAATTGACAACTAAACCCATCCACCAATCGAGGCCGTCTGAAAACAAAACCGTGAAAGAAAACGCTGCCCTCCCGTTTTCAAACGGCCTGCACCTCACCCGAAACCTAACGACGAAAAAGGCTAAACATGAACATCAAAACCCTGCTTCCCGCCCTACTGCCGCAGTTCTTCTGGTGCCTGCGGCAGCATCGTACCGAAACCTCAAACCGATCTGTTTACGATTGCCAAATTTGAAAGCGACAACAGCATCGTCAGCCAAATCAGCAATCCCGAGCGGCAAATTATCGCCTACTACGACAATCAATCACCGAGAGAGCGCCAAGCCTGCAAGGGCGGCTACTACCGCATGCTGCTGGGGCGCACCGCCGAAGGCCGGGCCGTTATCCAAGACTTTTACCAAGACAACGGCGCACGCCAAATTTCCCGCGTCATCATTCCTGACGATCAAAATTGAAGCTGTCCACCTGCTCGAAATCGGGCTGAACGGCAAAATGGCCTTTACAGCCGTAAAGGCCGTCTGCAAAGCATAGGGCTCTATGAAAAACGCTACCGCGTCGTCGAAGAATGGACAGCGACCTCAAAGACCGTCTGATCAGCCATAACTACGGCACTCAAGCAGCAGCAGCCACGCCGTCTACGGAGAAAACGGCAAGCTGCTCCACCACTTCAAATATCAGCAAAAATACCGGTATCGAATCCAAGTTTTACCGCCCCGACGGCAGCCTGATGTATACCTTCCGCCATGATAGGCAACAGGCAAAACAACTGTCGTGGACGCCCACGGCAACCCCGCATCGCAAGAATTGCAAGATGAGGGCAAACGCCTCGTCGAGCCGCGCGTATGGACGAATTGGACAAATTGGCAGAATCGGACGGAATAAACCCATCCGCCAATCGAGGCCGTCTGAAAACCCGCCTCCGAACCGCCGCTGCAGGATTTTTCAGACGGCCTCCTTCCCCGTCCCGCAGCATTTCTTATCATGCTGCATTTCATATAAAAACTACCGACCGCAAAGGCCGTCTGCAAAAACCAAGTGTTGCACCAACCGAGACCTTTTCAGACGGCCTTCTCAAACACCAGCCAATCAAAGGAATATAAAAATGCCAGAATACCGCTCCAAAACCTCCACCCACGGTACCGCACTATGGCGGGTGCACGCGCATTGTGGCGCGCCACCGGCGTGATGGAAAACCGACTTCGGCAAGCCCATCATCGCCGCTGCCAACCTCGTTCACCCAATTCGTTCCCGGCCATGTCCACCTGCACAATATAGGGTCAACTGGTTGCCCGCGAAATTGAAAAAGCGCAATCGCCAAGAATTCAACACCATCGCCATCGACGACGGCATCGCCATGGGACACAGCGGCATGTTGTACTCCCTGCCCAGCCGCGATTTGATTGCCGACTCCATCGAATACATGGTCAACGCCCACTGCGCCGACGCGCTGGTGTGCATTTCCAACTGCGACAAAATCACCCCCGGAATGCCGATTGCAGCCATGCGCCTGAACATCCGACCATCTTCGTTTCCGGCGGTCCGATGAAGCGGGCAAAAGTCATCGGCGTGGCAAACATCCAGCCCGAACGCCGCTTGGATTTGATTGACGCCATGATTGAATCGGCGACGACAATACTCAGCAACCAGCAAGTCGAAGAAGTCGAACAAACGCCTCGCCCGACCTGCGGCTCCTGCTCCGGCATAAAGTTCACCGCCAACTCCATGAACTGCCTGACCGAAGCGCTCGGCCTGTCCCTCGCCCGGTAACGGTTCCTCACCTCGCCACCCATGCCTACCGCAAAGAATTGTTCCTCGAAGCTTACCGCGCATGATTGTCGAAATCACCAAACGCTATTATGAACAAAAACGACGAAACCGTGCTACCGCGCAGCATCGCCACCAAAAAGCGTTTGAAAACGCCATGACCATGGACATCGCCATGGGCGGTTCCACCAATACTATTTTGCACCTCTTAGCTGTTGCCAACGAAGCCGGTGTGGATTTCAAAATGGCCGACATCGACCGCTTGCCGCGTCGTGCCCTGCATCTGCAAAACCGCGCCCAACAACCACGACTACTACATGGAAGACGTGCACCGCGCCGGCGGCATCTTCGCTATCCCGAAAGAATTGGACAAAGCGGGCAACCGCACACCGACGTGTACACCATCCACGCGCCGACGCTGAAAGACGCGATTGAGAAATGGGACGTGACCAATCCCGAAAAACACCCACGCCATCGAACGCTTCAAAGCTGCGCCCGGCGGCGTACGCACCACCCAGAGCGTTCTCGCAAAACCGCATGTGGAAAACCTCGACCTCGACCGCGAAAAAGGCTGTATCCGCAACGTCGAACACGCCCTACTCGCAAGACGGCGGTCTGGCGGTCTTGTTCGGCAACATCGCCGAGCGTGGCTGCGTGGTGAAAACCGCAGGCGTGGACGAGAGCATTCTCAAATTCACCGTACCGCGCCCGCGTGTTTGAAAGCCAGCCGCAGTAGAAGGCATTTTGGCAACCAAATTGTCGCCGGCGACATCGTCATCATCCGCTAGCCGAAGGCCCAAAAAGGCGGCCCGGCATGCAGGAAATGCTGTATCCGACTTCCTACCTGAAACCAAAGCGCTTGGGCAAAGCCTGTGCTTTGTTGACAGATGGACGCTTCTCCGGCGGCACATCAGGCCTCCATCGGCCACGCTTCGCCCGGAAGCGGCGGAAGGCGGCGCCATCGGCTTGCGCGACGAAGGCGACACGATTGAAATCGACATCCCCAACCGCAGCATCAACCTGAAAGTGTCCGACGAAGAACTCGCCGCCCGCCGTGCCGAAATGGAAGCGCGAGGCAGCAAAGCGTGGAAACCGGAAAACCGCGACCGCTACGTCTCCCGCCGCCCTGCGTGCCTACGGCGCCATGGCGACTTCCGCCGACAAAGGCGCGGTACGCGATGTCGCAAATCGAACGGTAAAAACAGTGCGGCATTAAAGGTTTTCAGACGGCCTACGGTATCGGAGGCCGTCTGAAAACCTCAAAAAGCAGCTGCCACCGCACTAAATATTCCACAAAAGGTATGCACTATGTTTTTATCTCATCGTTTCCCTCAAACTCATCCTCGGCCTGCTGGCGCTGGTGCTGATCATCAACCTGACCGGTAAGGGCAACCTCGCCCCCGCTTCCGCCACCGACCAGGTGCAGAACTATGTGCTCGGCGGGATTGTCGGCGGCGTTATCTACAATTCCGATATTTCCGTGCCTGTGTTCATGCTGATTTTGGCGATTTGGTTTTGCGGTGGTGCGAAACGCTGCGCTGGCTGAAAAAGCACAACAGCCTGGTCAAACGGCTGGTGGACGGCGGCCCGTGATGCTGATTTCGCGTAGCAAAATCGATGCGGCGGCGGCGCGTAAAATAGGCCTTTCGGCCAACGATTTGGCGTCTCGTTGCGGATGCAGGGCATTTATACGGTGAAAGATGTCAAACAGGCCATCCTTGAGCAGGACGGCCAGCTCATCGTAACCTCATTCGGTGAAGAAAACCGAAATATCCGCTGGTGACAGACGGTATTGTCCAACACACCACGCTGGAAATGATTGACAAAGACGAAGACGCTGCTGGCGGAAACTTGAAAGCGCAGGGCATTGAAGAGGTCGGCGCAGTGTTTTTGGGCGGAATACGACGACGGCAAAATCTCGATAACGAAACACGAAGGCTGAAATCCCTATACGGGCGGATAAAAAGCAGCCTGCACCGCAAGATTTCAAAAATTTTCAATACATATCAATGGAGTAACAATATATTATGCGGGCAATATGGACATCAACCTTGACCAACTCTCTTCCCTTTCCGGCTGGCAGCGTCTGGCCGAAACAGGTATGTCGTTTGGCACCAACTTGCTGGCCGCGCTGGCGATTTTCCTTATCGGCAAATGGATCGTTACCCGCCTCGTCATCCTGATGAAGGCTGCGCTGACCCGCGCTGAAAAGTGGACAGGACGCTGGTCAGCTTCCTCGGCAACGTGGCTAATGTCGGCCTGCTTATCTTGGTTATCATCGCCGCGCTGGGCAAACTCGGCATCCCCACCACATCGGTGACCGCCTCTAATCGGCGGCGCGGGCTTGGCGGTTGCCCTGTCGCCGAAAGACCAACTGTCGAACTTCGCCGCCGCGCGTTGATTATCTTGTTCCGCCCGTTCAAAGTGGGCGACTTCATCAAAGTGAACGGCTTTTGAAGGCACGGTGAGCGAAATCAAAATGGTACAGACATCATTGCACACGCCGGACAACGAAGAAGTCATCCTCCCCAACAGCGTGGTGATGAGCAACAGCATCGTGAACCGCTCTTCCGATCCGTTGTGCCGCGCCCAAGTGGTGGTGGGTGTGGATTACGCCTGCGATTTGAAGGCCGCCAAAGCTGCTAGTGCTGAAAAGCCGCCACCGAACACCCGTTGTGCGTGCAGACGGCTGGCCGGGAAGCCGTGGCACACGTAACCAATCTGGGCGACAGCGCCATTGAAATCACGCTGTGGGCATGGACAAACGAAGCCAATTTGGGCGCGTTCCGCTTCGGGCTGAACGAGCAGGTGGTGGAAAACCTGCGCGCCGCCAAAATCAACGCTATTCCGTTCCCGCAGCGCGATGTGCATATCATCGGGCAGCAGGGATAAATAGCATTGCTCGCAGCTACCGCAAAATCTTTTCAAGCCATTGCCGTTGCATCCATATTCAGACAGATAAGGCCGTCTGAAATTTTTCAGACGTACCGCAAAAGAACACCGAACACGGAAGTGTTCAGCTGCTATCAGGCGGCGAGCCCAACCCCGGCACTGACTCATCAGAGTGGGCTGCTGGCTTCCGCCCCTGACCCGTTGCTCCAACTCACCATGCGGGGAGACCCGCCATAAGAAGGCGCGGATTATAAACCGTATTGCGGCAAAACACCAAGCAGAAATTTCCCGGCACGGCATCATCTCCGGCAGAAGGATTGTCTACATTTTGTGCTTGAAATAACATTGAAGTTACATTACATTACAAACTATCACAAATCCGACGCGGGCTTTCAGACGGCCTCAATAACAAAAACGACGGCAAATGCCGCAACACGGACACCAAACCATGACGACTCGCCACGCAACAACGCATCCGCGAAATCCCCTACAACTACACTTCTTATTCCGACCGAGAAATCGTCGGCAGGCGATTGGGCGAAAAAGGCTTGGCAGACGCTGGAAGATTTGCGCGGACGGCGCAAAACGGGGCGTTCGGCGCGGATGCTGTTTGAAGTGTTGGGCGATATTTGGGCGGTGGTGCGCAATCCTTATCTGGTGGACGACCTGCTCGAACATACCCACCGCCGCGAAGCCCTGGTGCGCGAAATGCGCCACCGTTTGAACGAACCAAAAAGCGGCGCGACGACGACCCGCAGGTGGGCAGAGCTTTTGCAGGGTGGCGGAAAAACGCCGTGTCCGCGTTCGACGGCAGTTTCGAAGCCACGCGCAAAACGGGCGCAGATTTTGGCCAGGCTGTCCAAACATACGAAAAACACAATATTATGTTTGACGGGCTGGCGCGGGTAACTCACGTTACCGACGCGACCGACTGGCGCGTCGAATATCCGTTTGTCGTCGTCAATCCCGACACGGGCAGAAATCGCGCCCTTGGTGCGCGCGCTGATTGAGTTGGATTTGACGATTATCCGGCGCGGCGGCGGCACGGGTTATACTGGCGGCGCCGTGCCTTTGGATGCCATGAGCGCGGTCATCAATACGGAAAAAGCTGGACAAGCATCGCGGCGTCGAATTTGTCGAACTGGCAGGCTTGGACGGCAAACATCCGATTATCCATTGCGGCGCGGGCGTGGTAACGAGGCGTGTGGAAGAAACCGCGCATCAGGCGGGTCTGGTGTTCGCCGTCGATCCGACTTCCGCCGACGCGTCCTGCGTGGGCGGTAATGTGGCGATGAACGCAGGCGGTAAAAAGCCGTGCTGTGGGGGACGGCGTTGGACAACCTCGCCACTGCAGATGGTCAACCCACAGGGGCGAATGGCTGCGCATCGAGCGCGTGAGCCACATTTCGGCAAAATCCACGACGAAGAAACCGCTGTCTTTGACGTTCACACGCTGGATTCAGACGGCCTCAATATCGTTAAAAACCGAACGCTTGGAAATTCCCGGCCACAAATTCCGCAGTCGGTTTGGGCAAAGACGTTACCGACAAATTTGCTAGAGCGGCTTGCCCGGCGTGCAGAAAGAAGCACGGACGGCATCATCACCAGCGTCGCCTTCTGTGCTGCACAAAATGCCGAAATACACGCGCACCGTGTGTGAATTTTTCGGCATCGGCTGCCACCGCCACGCCTTCTGCATCGTCGAAATCCGCGACTTCCTGCTCGCCCACGACAGCGTGCGGCTGGCGGCTGGGAGCATTTGGACTGGCGTGTTATGTCCGCGCTGTCGGCTATGCCACCAAAGCGGCAGGCAGGCGACGTACCGAAAATGGTCTTGCTGGCGGACGTGGTTTCCGACGACGAAGCAGCCGTAGAGGCAGCCGCCGAACACATCTGCGAACTCGCCCGCGCCCGCGACGGCGAAGGTTTTATCGCCGTATCGCCCGAAGCGCGCAAAACCTTCTGGCTCGACCGTAGCCGCACCGCCGCCATCGCCAAACACACCAACGCCTTTAAAATCAACGAAGACGTGGTGATTCCGCTGGAGCGGCTGGGCGAGTATTCGACGGTATCGAACGCATCAACATCGAGCTTTCCATCCAAAAACAAACTCACCCTGTGCGCCGCATTGGAGCAATATCTTTCGGGCAAACTCCCCATCGACAAAATGGGCACGGACCTGCCGACCGCCGAACTTTTAGGTGAACGCGGCAAACACGCCCTTGCCCACGTTTCCGCCGTCAAAGAGCGTTGGGACTGGTTGCTCGCCCATCTGGACACGCCGCTTGCCGACTACAAAGCCCGCTACGGCGCAGCCGTCCATGCCGCGCCCGAGGCCAAAGACGACGAGAGCTGTTTCACCGCTTTCCGAGATTTCCGCCTGCGCGTGTCCGTGAAATCCGACGTGATGAAGCCTTGGTCGAAATCTTCAGCGGCAAAACCGACACCAAAATCATCGAAGGCTTTGGGCAAAAATCCACGCCAAAACCGTGCGCGGCAGAGTCTTCGTCGCCCTGCATATGCACGCCGGCGACGGCAACGTCCACACCAACATCCCCGTCAATTCCGACGACTACGAAATGCTGCAAACCGCGCATAAGGCCGTGGCGCGGATTATGAACATCGCCCGCAGCTTGAACGGCGTGATTTCAGGGCGAACACGGCATCGGCATCACCAAACTCGAATTCCTGTCGGACGAAGAAATGCAGCCCTTCTGGGACCATGCAAGGCCAAAGTCGATCCGCACGTACCGCTTCAACCGCCACAAACTGATGAAAGGCTCCGACCTGCGCCGCGCCCACACGCCGTCGTTTGAGCTGCTCGCGCGGAATCGCTGATTATGGAAAAGTCCGAACTCGGCACCATCGCCGAATCGGTGAAGACTGCCTGCGCTGCGGCAAAATGCAAACCCGTCTGCTCCACCCACGTCCCGCGCGCCAACCTGCTGTACAGCCCGCGCAACAAAATCCTCGGCGTAGGGCTTTGACCCGAAGCCTTCCTGTACGAAGAACAAACCCGCCGCGGCGTATCGCTGAAACACTTCGACGAACTCAACGACGTGGCCGACCACTGCACCGTGTGCCACCGCTGCGTGAAACCCTGCCCCGTCAATATCGACTTCGGCGACGTTACCGTGGCCATCCGCAACCTGTTGAGAAAGGCGGGCAAACGCCACTTCAACCCCGCCGTATCGGTACCGGACTGGCCTTTTTGAACGCCAGAAGACCCGCGCGCCATCAACCTGATGCGCAAAGGCGTGGTTCAAGCAGGCTTCAAAATGCAGACCATGGGCTACGATTTGGCGAAAAACCCGTTTGGGCGTGCAGACAGCCTGAAGAACGCGCCGAAAAACCACAGTCGGCAAACCGTCCGTCAAAGAACAAGTCATCCACTTTGTGAACCGCCCGCTGCCGCGCTATGTGCCGCTGCAAACCGCCCGCGCCATGCTCGGCATCGAAGGCGACAAACATATCCCCATCATCCGCAACCCTGAACTGCCGGAAGATACCGAGGCCGTGTTCTACTTCCCGGCTGCGGCTCGGAAACGCCTGTTCTCCCAAGTCGGCTGGCCACGCAGGCCATGCTCTGGCACGTCGGCGTACAAACCGTATGCGCTCGGCTACCGTGCTGCGGTTACCCGCAAAACGCCCACGGCGATGCCGACAAAGCGGACAAAAATGGTTACCGACAACCGCGTCCTGTTCCACCGCATGGCCAACACCCTGAATTATCTCGACATCAAAACCGTCGTCGTCTCCTGCGGAACCTGTTACGACGCACTGGCCGAATACCGCTTTGAAGAAATCTTCCCCGAGCTGCCGCATCATCGACATCCATGAATCTTTTGCTGGAAAAAGGCGTGAACCGCAAAGGCACAAGCAGGCGCAATACCTGTATCGACGACCCCGCCACACGCCGATAGAGACCATGAACCCGACCAAACTGGCGGGCGAACTCGGGCAAAGATGTGGTATTGAGCGACCGCTGCGCCGTGGCGAATCGGGCATGTTCGCCACCAAACGCCCCGACATCGCCAGCCAGGTAAAATTCCGCAAACAGGAAGAAACAGAAAAACTCGCGTAGCTTCCGCCCGCCGAACAGGTGAAAATCATCACCACCTGCCCGGCCTGTATGCAGGGTTTGAGCCACTGAAGAAGACAACAACATCAAAGCCGACTACATCGTCATCGAAATGGCGCGCGGCATCTCAGGGCGAAACCTGGCAGGACGATTTCGTGCAAAAAGCCAAAAACGGCGGTGTGAACAAGTGTTGCTGTAAGGTTGGAAAAGGTTTTCAGACGGTCTCTGAGGCCGTCTGAAAAATACCGCATCCGACAAACATGCCGGCCAACCGCCGATAGGCGAAACTGAACCTCCCGCCGAATGTCCGCATCTTCCGACCGATTTCGCAACAGCAATCCGCCTATCCAGCCAAAACTCATAAACGTACAACAACAGGAAACATCCCACTGCCGCCTTCCGTACCAACCTAAAACATCGGTGCGTTGCGGCAGATTTCCTGCCAGCGGCAATGTGGCAAAACCTGTGTTCAAACCGAAGCACCATTCATCACCCCGGCCAAACACGATCGACCGACCTTTCAGACGGCCCCTCCGTTACAAGCAACATAAAACCGTTCCTTCTGCCGGCAGCGCAATCGACGGGACAATGTCGGCTATCCTGAAAACAATAATACCGCCGCCATGAAAACCGAAATTTTGGCAAATGCCGCCGCCCGACCTAAACCGCACCGGCCCGATTGCCCGAAAAATCCGCCTGCTCGACCAACGCCTCGGACAAATCGCGCAACGCTTCAAGCCGTTTTCGCCTCCAGCCTGGCGGCGGAAGACATGATAGTCACCCACCGAATCGCCGCCGCCGACCTGCTGATTGCCGTCATCACCCTCGACACCGGCTGCCTCAACGCCGAAAACGCGGGCACTGATCGCACAAGTCCGCCTCCGCTATCCGAACATCCGCTTCACCGTCTTTCATCCGCAGCCCGAAGAGGCCGCACGCTTCGTTGCCGAATACGGTGCGGGCGCGATGTACGAAAGCATAGAATTGCGCAAGCAATGCCGCCACATCCGAAAAGTCTGCCGCTCAACCGCGCCCTCGCCGCCGCCCCCGCCTGGCTGACTCAGCAGCGGCGCAGCCAATCGGTTACGCGCGGAGACTCCGCCGTTTGAGGAAACTGACCACGCCCGCGGCATCGCCAAATTCAACCCGATTTTTCGACCGGCAGGACGACGACGTTTGGGCCTATGCGCAAACCGCCAACCCGCCGTTAAACGCCCTCTACAACCAAGGCTACCCCAGCGATAGGCTGGCGAGCCCTGCACCCGTCCGGTGAAATGGGACGAAGACATCCGCGCCGGACGCTGGTGGTGGGAAAGCAAAGACAGCAAGGAATGCGGCCTGCACAAATAAAGCCGCCCCGCCCTTCCGTCCGAACAGGCAAAGGCGTTTATCATGCCGCCGTTTTCCTTATCCGTTCAGACGGCCCTCATCATGCCCCGCAGCCGACGACTCCCTCACCCTCACTCGACCTGCTCCGCCGTCGGCACATGGTCCCGTTACCGCCGAAACGCTGGCGCAGCAGTTATCGGTGAGCACCCGCACGGTATACCGCGACATTGCCCAATTATGCGCGGCAAGGCGCCGACATACGCGGCGAGGCTGGCTGGGCTTCGTATTGCATACTGATTTGGGCTGCCGCCGCTGATGTTCGACAAACCGGAAATCGAAGCGCTGGTATTCGGAATGCGCTGGTGCGGCTGCAACGGAGACGACGACCAGCCCCGCCGACGCCAACCTGTGCTGGCGAAAATCGATGCCATGCTGCCCGGCCATTTAAAGGAACACCCTCAACACGCAGGTCACTTTATCCCCCGCCCGGTGCCAAACCCGTCCGTTTACGCCGCGGAAAGCGAAACGCTGTCCGCCATTGCACTCGCCTGCGCGGCAACCGCGATCCTTTTCGTTCGACTATACCGATGCCTGGCCGCCCTACCCGCCGCAGCGTCAGACCGCTGGCTGTCGGCTATTTCCCGAAGCTCTGCCTGCTGGCGGCATGGTATGCGAGAAAAGCGGCGGGGATTTCCGCCACTTCCGTACCGACCGCATGTCAAACCTGAGCATCGGCGACACCTTCCCCGTTCCGCGCATGGTGCTGCTGCGCGAATGGCAGCGGCAGGAAGATTTAGACTTGTCGGTATTTGAGATTTAGAAACCTATTTTTCAGACGGCCTCAAAGCCGTAACAGGCCGTCTGAAAATCTGGAAAACCGGGGCCTGTATTGACTTTTCGACCGCCGAGTCCCCGTCATTCCTGCGCAGGCGGGAATCCAGGATGTGGAATTTGGGAAACTTTTTCTCTCAGCAGGTTTCCGTACGGGCAGGCCTCAATTCCCGCCTACATGGAAATGGCGAAAAACGAAACATCAAAACAGGCCGTCTGAAAAGCCTGCTGACAAAAATTGACGCGCCCTGCCTGTATCATAGGTCTTTTCAACCCCGCAGGAGAAAACTATGCACCGTTTCGCCCTACACCCCACCCTTGATTCCCGCGGCACCAACGTAGTCTGATGCTGAAAGAATGCGGCGCGCAATACGACGTCAAACTGATTCCGTTCGGCGAAGCCATGAAATCCGCCAACTATCTGGCAGCTCAATCCGATGGGCAAAGTTCCCGCACTCAGCAGACGACACTGTGTTGACCGAAAACCGCCGCCATCATCACCTTTCTGGCCGAGCAGTTTCGACAAACACCTGATTCCGGCTGCCGATTCGTTGGCGCGCGGCGAGTTCTACCGCTGGCTGTGTTTCGCCATCCACCTCGAATACGCCGGATTCGACAAAAATCAACCGCGTGCCGGATCAGCAGCGAGCGGCGCAGCCATAGGCTACGGGCGATTTCGACACCGCCTTCGCCACCCTTTGCGCGACCATCTGGCCAAACACGACTTTATCGTCGGCGACCGCTTCTCCGCACTCGACGTATATTTCACCGGCCTGCTGAACCACTTTATCCGCGTCGATGCCGATGCGCGGGCATACCCCGGTTTTCACTGCGGACGAACCGGTCTTCTCCCGCCTATATCGACCGCCACACCGCCCGCCCCGCCTTTGCCGAAACGATGGCTTGGGCGCAACAGGCCACAGCGGAATTGGAAAAATAGGCTTGAGGCCGTCTGAAAACAATTTTTCGCCACACTTATCCGATATATAGTGGATTAAATTTAAATCAGGACAAGGCGGCGAGCCGCAGACAGTACAAATAGTACGGTAGGGCGAGCCAACGCTGTACTGGTTTAAATTTCACACGATCGTAAAACGGGGTTTCCAAACAGAAAACCCCCTGCTCTCATATCGGCATCGCCATGAATCCGTATGCGGCGGAACTCACTTCTGCCGCGGCCCGAAACAACGTTTTTCAGACGGCCTGTCCGCATTTAAAATGGCGTTTTTCTCCGGCAGCCATCCATGACAGCACAAATCGGCATCGACTTGGGCACCACCAACAGCCTGATTGCCCAATTCACCAACGGCGAAACCCGCCTGATCCCCAACCGGCTCGGCCGTTCTGATTCCCTCCGTCGTCAGCATAGGCGACGACGGAAAAATCCTGGTCGGCCTCGCTGCACGCGAACGCCTGCGCACCGCCCCAGTCCACCGCCTCGGCCTTCAAACGCTTTATGGGCACGGACAAAACCTTCAAGCTCGGCAATAAAACCTTCCGCGCCGAAGCAGCCGCCCTCCTGCTGCGCAGCCTGAAGGAAGACGTGGAAGCGTTTTTGCGAAGCCGTGGACGAAGCCGTCATCACCGTGCCGGCCTATTTCAACGCCATCCAACGGCAGGCCACGCGCACGTGGCGCAAATGGCCGGGCTGAACGTCCTGCGCTTGCTGAACGAACCGACTGCCGCCGGTCTCGCCTGCGGCCCTGCAGGAAAAGCCCGACGACACCCGTTTCCTGATTTACGACTCGGCGGCACGTTCGACGTATCCGTTTTGGACTATTTCGACGGCGTGGTGCAAGTATCCGCCAGTGCGGGCGACAACCATTTGGGCGGCGAAGACTTCTGTACAGATATTGCGCCACGCTTCCTGCGCCAATGCAAAGAACTGAGCGATGCCGAACGCGCCAAAGCTGAGGCGACAGCAGCGAACTGTCGGGCACTGGAAAACCGCAAAACGGAAACTGGGCGAAGAAATGCAGGCCGAAATCGCAGTTAATGTCGTAGCTGCATCGTTTTCCGCCGTCATTACCCGCAACGAATTTTACGAAGCCGCCAAGCCCTTGCCGACCCGCCTGCGCCAGCCGCTCGAACGCGCCCTGCGCGATGCCAGGCTGCACCCCGACCAAATCGATAGCATCATCCTGGTCGGCGGTGCCACACGCATGCCGCTCATCCGCCAAACCATCGCCCAACTGTTCCGCCGCATCGCCAACGTTTCCGTCAACCCGACGAAGCCTATCGCGCGTGGGGCGGCGGTTCAGGCGGCCTTAATCGCACGCGACGAAAGCGTGGACGAAGTCGTTTTAACCGACGTCATGCCCTTCCGCTCGGCATCGAAACCAGCACCACCTGGGCAACGGCGAACGCGCCTACGGCATTTTCAGCCCGATTATCGAACGCAACATGCCTGTACCGTATCGCGCGAAGAACGCTACAGCACGGCATCGGACAACCAGACCGAAATCGAACTGCGCGTCTTGCAGGGGCGAATCGGTTGCCGCCAAAGACAACTCTCGAACTCGGTCGCCTGACCGTCAAAATCCCCCGCGCCCCGAAGGCGAAGTGTATATCGATGTGCGCTTCAGCTACGACATCAACGGCCTGCTGGATGTGGATGTCCGCAACAGCGAGTTCGACATCTCGCCAACCAAACCTTCCGCCACAACAGCGTAAACCTTTCCGAAGAGGAAATCCAAGCTCGTTGACTGCCGCACTGAAAATCCATCCCGCGCGACCAGCAGGAAAAACATCTACCTGCTGGAAAAAGGCAAACGCCTGTATGAAGCAACACTCGGCGACCAACGGCAAATCATCGGCCACCGCATCGCGATATTCGAACGCATCCTGAATCGCAGGACCACGCCCAACCGCTGCGCGCAAAGCGAATTTGCTGAATTCCTCAGCGCCACTACGACGGCGGCTGGCTGCTGTAACCGCCTGCACGCCGACAGCAAAACAGGCCGTCTGGAAACCCGGCCCGTTTTACCTCCACCTCAACCGAAAGAAAGTACCGCCATGAAACTCTTGAAAACCGTCCCCCTGCTGTTAAGCCTGGCCGTTGCCACCGCGCAAGCTGCCGACGTCAATCCGCATCCGCAAAGCTTCGCGCACCTGGCACGATGTGGACGGCGGAAACTTCGTCATCAACAAAAACGGCTGAAGAATTTTGCCCATGTATCCGCCGAATGCGGCAAAAAGCAAAGGTTATGTGCATGAAAGCTCTGGATAAGCGGGCAAAGAACTGGCCAGCATCCGCGAAAGCATCGAAATCGAAGACTCGGACAATAAAGCATACGGCAGCGAAATGAACGCGGTGCTGAAAACCATCCGCCCCAATAAAAATACCTGCGCATCGACGTGGCACCATATTTGCAGCGACGGCGTGGAATCCTTCATCCAGCTCGACAAAACAACGCGCTGCAGCATCACCACGCGCCCGACGAATTTTTCCGTCGCGCCAAACGGGTAAAATAAACCGAAAGGCCAGTCTGAAAGATTGCGAATATCCGCAGCCCGCCGTCTCATTCCGGACGGCGGCCGCCCGGATGTTTTCAGACGGCCAACCACAGCGCAACGCCGCCAACAGCAGCGACACTAAACGCAAACCCAGGCCGCGGTTTTCGCCGCCCTCGTGCACCGCCTGCCGGTAACCGTCTCGGCAACAGCCGCACAACCGCCAAAGCGGCCAAAGCGGCAAACAAAAAGAACTTCAATAAAAAGAAACATGCATCCGGCAAGAAAGGCCGTCTGAAGCACAGCCATGCTAAAAACAAAAGCCGTTATAGCTACGGCCTTTTCCCTCCTCGCGCACACGTTATGACGACTGCCGACAGCAGACAGTGCGTAACGCCCGAAAAAATCCCGTTCGAACAGCCGCTTGTCCTGCAAAACGGCCAAACCCTGCCCGCGCCTGATTTGGATGGTGGAAACCTACGGCACACTCAACGCCGACGAAATCCAACGCCGTACTGGTCTGCCACGCCCTCTCCGGCGACCACCACGTCGCCGGCCGCCACCACCCCGACGACAAACACCCCGGCTGGTGGGACAGCATGGTCGGGCCCCGGCAAACCCGTGGACACCCGACCGCTTCTTCGTTATCGGCCTCAACAACCTCGAGCGGCTGCGCCGGCAGCACCGGCCCGTCGAGCACCAACCCCGAAAACGGACAGGAATACGGCGCGACTTCCCGTCGTTACCGTCAAAAGACTGGATCAACAGCCAAGCCCCTGCTGCGCCGACCGTTTCGGCATCCGCCAAATGGGCGGCCGTCATCGGCGGCAGCTCGGCGGCATGCAGGCACCGCAATGGGCGATCGACTTATCCCCGACCGCGTGCGGCACGCGCTGGTGATTGCCTCCGCCACCCGCCTCGTCGGCGCAAAACATCGCCTTCAACGACGTCTGCCCGCCAGGCCATCATCACCGACCCCGACTTCCACGACGGCCACTACCGCCGCTTCAACACCATCCCGACGCCGCGGGCTGCGCATCGCCCGCATGATGGGGCACATCACCTACCTCGCCGAAGAAGGGCCTGGGCAGGAAAATTCAGCCAGCAGCCCGCACGACGGCATACGCTACGGCTACGGCGTGGAGTTCGAAATCGAACTCTACCTGCGCTTATCAGGGCGACAAATTTCGCCGAACGCTTCGATGCCAACACCTCACCTGCGCATGACCAAAGTGCTGGACTACTTTCAGCCCCTGCCGCCGCCTTCGGCAACGACCTCGCTGCCGCACCCTGCGGCAGACACAGCCAAATTCTTCGTTGCTTCAGCTTCACCACCGACTGGCGTTTCGCCCCTGCACGCTCGCGCGCGCACTCGTCAAACACCTCATCAAAGCCGGGCGCGACGTCACAATACATCGAGGTCGAATCCAACCACGGCCACGATGCCTTCCTGATGACCGACCGCCCTACATCGCCGCCGTGGCTGCTATATGGACAACGTTTACAAGGAGTTGCAGGCATGAACGAACTGCGCGACGACTTACGGCTGATTTACGACTGGATACCGGCGGGCAGCCGCGCGTACTCGACCTCGGCTGCACGCGCGGCGAACTGCTCGTCCGCACTGGTGCGGGAAAAACAATGCACCGGCTACGGCGTGGAAATCGACACCGAAGGCGTGCTGGCTTCCATCGCCGCCGGCATCAACGTCATACAGGCCGACTCTGGAACAAGGCCTGCAGGATTTCGACGACGACAGCTTCGACATCATCGTCTTGAGCCAAACCATACAGGCGATGCAGAACACCGAAAACATCCTGCGCGACCTGACCCTGCGTCGCCAAACAAGCCGTCGTCTCCTTCCCCAACTTCGGCTACTGGCGCAACCGCCTGCAAATCGCGCTCGGCGGCCACATGCCCGTCAGCGAGCGCATGCCCTACCAGTGGTACAACACCCCAACATCCACTGGTGCACCCTGCACGACTTCGACGCACTGTGCGCAAAAACAACATCCGCGTCTCGAACGCGCCGTCATGACCGCCGGCAAACGAATCGAAACCCCGCTCAACCTCATGCGGCAGCTGGCATTTTCACCGCGTCGGCCAAACCGCCCTGCCGCCCCATCCATGTCCGGAGAGCTCGTCTGAAAGAGCTAATGGAAACGCCTTTTTCAGACGGCCTCGGAGATTTTTATGCGTATACCAAGTACTCGCCCGCAAATGGCGACCCGAAAACCTTCGCCGACCTGCGTCGGACAGGAACACGTCGTCAAAAGCCCCTGCGCAAACGCCCTCGACAAAAGGCCGCCTGCACCACGCCTACCTGCTCACCGGGCACGCGCGGGCGTGGGCAAAACCACCATCGCCCGCATCCTCGCCAAAAGCCTCAACTGCGAAACACCCGCAAAGAAGGCGAACCCTGCGGCCAATGCCAATCCTGCCGCGACATCGACGCAGGGCGGTTTGTGGACCTGCTCGAAATCGACGCCGCTCCAACACCGGCATCGACAACATCCGCGAAGTGCTGAAAACGCCCAATACGCCCCGACCGCCGGCAAATACAAAGTCATATCATCGACGAAGTGCACATGCTCTCAAAACCGCGTTCAACGCCATGCTCAAAACGCTGGAAGAGCCGCCCGAGCACGTCAAATTCATCCTCGCCACCACCGACCCGCACAAAGTCCCCGTTACCGTACTCAGCCGCTGCCTGCAATTCGTCCTGCGCAACATGACCGCCCAACAAGTGGCCGACCACCCGCGCACGTCCTCGACAGCGAACAAAAATCCCCTACGAAACCCCCGCCCTCGCCCTGTTTCGTACGCGCCGCCGCAGAGCTCCATGCGCGACGCACTCAGCCTGCTCGACCAAGCCATCGCCATGGGGTCGGGCAAGTAACCGGAAGCAGAAGTGCGCCAAATGATAGGCGCGGTGGACAAACGCTACCTCTACGAACTGCTGCAAAGCATCGCCGGCCAAAACGGCGAGGCCCTGATGAACCAGCGCGCGAAATGGCCGAACGCGCCGTCGGCTTCGACAACGCCCTGAGCGAACTCGCCCTCCTGCTGCAACGCATCGCCCTGCTGCAAACCTACCCGCCGCCACCCGCGACGACGAATCGCCAAACACCTGGCGGCACCCGGGCGGCGAACAAATCCAGCTCTACTGCAATGCGCCATCCACGGCAAAACAAGACCTCGGCCTCGCTGACGAATACGCAGGCTTCGTCATGACCCTCCTGCGCATGCTGGCCTTCGCACCCTTGGCCGCCCCGCCGCAGCACACTGGCGCGCAAATCGACGGCAGCGGGCTGCACACCCGTCCGCAGCCCCCGCAAAGCAAACGCCGTCTGAAAACCTGCCCGCCTTTCAGACGGCCTCCCCGACACAGCACCCGACCAAACGGCAGCCGCTACAGCGATGACGGACACCCCGCCGTGGCAGGAATCCGCCGCAAAACACGCCGCAAACACGCTTTTCAGACGGCCTCCACCCGTCAGAAGAAAAACAGGCCGTCCGAACACAGCCCGCCAGTCCCTAGCCTGGCAGTTGGAAGAAAGCACGCCCTTCGACGACATCCCGCCCGCCGACGAATACGCTTACTACGGCGACGACATCCTCCCGCCCCCGCCGCAGCACGATTGCGCATGGAAACAGGAGAAACCGGACATGAAGAAGGCGAAGACGAGGGCGAACGCGGACGACTTCGCCCCCTCGCCCGAACTGAACGCCGCCAACTGGCACGCCGTCATCAAACGCCTCGGCAAACGGCTGGGGGCCGCGCAAATGTTGGCGACCACATGGCCTGGACGGAAGACGACACCGCCGCCAACCGCATCCTGTTCGCCCTCAACGAGCAACAGCCAGACCACCACCACCAAAGAATATTTTCGACAAAATCAGCTAAACGCTGGCCGATGCCTACAACCGACCCGGCCTGAGCATCCAAACCCGCCTGGCAGGACGGCGGCTGGGAAACCCCAGCCATGCGCCGCGTCCGCTCCTGCAACACGAAGGCCGCGAGGAAGCACGAGGCCGGCTGGAAAACGATCTCGCCTGCCGCCGCCTGATGGCCCGGACCCGAGAGCAGCGGGCTGAGGCGGAAAGCCTGCAACTGGCTGAAAAACCTCGAAAACTGATTTCCCGTCCGCCGCCCACCCGCAGCGGACAACCCTTTATCTTTCAACCCTCAACACACGGGAGCATAAAACCATGTTTGGAAAAAAGCAGGACTGGGCGGCCTCTATGCAGCAAGCCCAAAAATGCAGGAAAATATGAAAAGCCCAAAGCCGAGCTGGCCGTTACCGAAGTAAACGGCGAAGCGGGCAACAGCCTGGTCGAAAGTCGTCATGACCTGCAACCACGAAGTCAAAGCATCAGCATCAGCCCGACCTGATTGCCGAAGCGCTAGAAGACAAAGAAATGCTGGAAGATTTGGCTGGCTGCGGTAAACGCCGCCCACGAAGCCGCCGAAGACCTCACCTCGTCCACCATGGGCAAATTCACCCAAAGGCCTGCCCAGCGGCATCGGCGACTTCTTCAAATAATTTTCAAGATGGCCTCCATGCCGCCTGAGATAGGCCGTCTGAAACTTTTCAGACGGCCTTTCCTTTAATTTAACTTCAACAAAAACAAAAACTTGATTAAATGCATATCCCAACCTGTCCTGGGAAATATTGCCACGTAGCCCTCTTGGCATTGCAGGGGATTCTGCCGACTGAAATAGAATGCACCTGTTTTAGAGTTTAGTCTCTAAACTCAACCCCCGACTGATCATATCAGGATTTATCAAAGCGACAACCATGACCACTCCCATCTCGTTCAGCAAAACAGCTACACCAAAGAAGAACTCTTTAGCCTGCGGGCGCGGCGAACTTTTTCGGCGCGGGCAGTACCAACTGCTGATGCCCAACATGCTGATGATAGACCGCATCCTCGACATCAACAGCACCGGCGGCAAATACGGCAAAGGCGAAATCGTCGCCGAGCTGGACATCAACCCTGACTTATGGTTCTTCGGCTGCCATTTCGAGGGCGACCCTGTCATGCCCGGCTGCCTGGGCTTGGACGCCATGTGGCAATTAGTGGGCTTCTATCTGGCTGGACGGGCGCGCTGGACGCGACTGCGCATTGAGCTGCGCCGAAGTGAAATTCAGCGGCCAAGTATTGCCGAAACACATCACCTACCACATCCACATCAAACGCGTTATGAACGAGCAAACTGGTGCTGGGGATCGCCGATGCCGAAATGAGCGTGGACGGTACCCAAAATCTATGAAGGCAACGGCCTGCGCGTACGGCCTGTTCACATCTACCGACGACTTCTAACCATTTGGCGAGCAAAAGGCCGTCTGAAAAAGCGTTCAGACGGTACCGCCATTAAAGGAGCATCCACTATGAAACGAGTAGTCGTAACCGGTATCGGCATCGTATCCAGCTTGGGCAACAACTGCCGCGAAGTGCTCGAATCGCTGAAAAACCTGAAATCCGGCATTTCCTTTGACGAAAGCTACCGCGAAATGGGGCTGCGTTCAAACGTGGCGGGCAACATCAAAATCGACACGAAAGAACACATCGACCGCAAAATCCTGCGCTTTATGGGCGACGCGGCGGCCCTACGCCTACATCGCCATGAAAGAAGCCATCGCCAACGCCGGCCTCACTCAAGAGCAGGTTTCCAAACATCCGCACCGGCATCGTAACCGGCAGCGGCGGCGCATCTCCGCCTCGCAAGTGGAAGCCGCCGACACCCTGCGTGCCAGCGGCGTGAAGCGCATCGGCCCTCTACGGCGTAACCAAAACCATGGCCTCCACCGTAGCCGCCTGCTTGGCTACCCGTTTAAAATCAAAGGCGTAACTATCTCCATCAGCTCCGCCTGCTCCACTTCCGCCCACTGCATCGGCCACGCCGCCGAGCTGATCCAGCTTGGCAAACAAGACATCGTGTTTGCCGGCGGCGGCGAAGAAGCGTCTTGGCATATGAGTTCCCTGTTCTGACGCGATGGGTGCGTTATCGAGCAAATACAACGACACGCCCGGACCAGGCCAGCCGCGCCTACGATACCGACCGCGACGGCTTCGTGATTTCCGGCGGCGGCAGCATTTTGGTGATGGAAGAATATGAACACGCCAAAGCGCGCGGCGCGAACATCCTGTGCGAACTGACCGGCTATGGTGCGACTTCCGACGGCTACGACATGGTGCAGCCTTCCGGCGAAGGCGCGGTGCGCTGTATGCAGATGGCACTGGCGCAGCACGGCGGCAAAGTCGATTACATCAACGCCCACGGCACTTCCACGCCGGTTGGCGACACCAAAGAACTGGGTGCCATCCGCGAAGTATTTGCCGGACAGGAAATCCCGCTCATCAGCTCCACCAAATCGCTTTCCGGCCACGCCCTCGGCGCGGCAGGTTCGAACGAAGCGATTTACTCGATTCTGATGATGCAGAACGATTTTTGCCTGCGCCAGCGCGAACATCCGAAACTTGGACGAACAAGCGGAAGGCCTGCCGATTCTGCGCGAAAACCGCGGATGAAGCTCAACGCCGTGATGTCCAACAGCTTCGGCTTCGGCGGCACCAATGCCACGCTGATTTTTCAGCCGTGTCGATTAACCGTTGGCCCCGCTTGGTTTGAAATAAAAAGAAAAGCCTGCACGCGATGCAGGCTTTTTCACTTTCGAGGCCGTCTGAAAACCGTCTGCCTGCGCGGGCAACGTTTTTCAGACGGCCTCGTCTGCCGTTCGGCATCATTCACGAAAAATCAAACAAATCCGGCTGCGCCTGTTCGCCCGTCACCCGAACGTCGGCCTCGCCTTCAAAAAGGTGATGTGCAGCTTTTGCCCTGCTTCAACAAGGCGGCGTCGCGTATCACCCTGCCCTCGGCTGTTTTTCACCACCGAAAAACCGCGCGCCAAAATATGCTGCGGCGACACGGCCTGCAACAGGTCGGCCTGTTTTTCAAGCAGTTGCACCTTATCGGACATTATCCGCCGCCTGCCGCGCGCAAATCCGCCTGCAACTGCGCCAATCGTGCATCCGCCTGCCGCGTGTCCGGTAGCAAATGCCGCAGAAGCTGGCTTTGCCGCGCCACATTCTGCCTTTGGAAGCGGCAGACGGTTTGCAGCGCGTGGCGCAACTGACGCGACAGCGTTTCGGCTTACGCGCGCTGCGCGTCGAGCTTTGGCGCGGATGGCGGATTTGCCGCGACAGCCAGTCTCACCCTGGCTGGCATCGTAATAACGCTGCCGCAAGGCTTCTTTCAGACGGCCTTCCGCCTGCCGCAGGGATTGCAGCGATTCGGCACGGTTCGGGCTGACGGAGTTCTGCCGCGCCTGTGGGTGTCGCGCGCGCACGTCGGCGGGCAAAATCGGCCAACGTGAAATCAGTTTCGTGCCCCACACCGCTGACGACGGGAATGCGGCAGGGCGGCTATTGCGCGCGCAACCGGTTCTTCGTTGAACGACCATAGCAGTCTTCGATGCCGCCCCCGCCGCGGCACACAATCAGCACGTCGCACTCCGCCCGTTCGGAGGCCGTCTGAACCGCACGGGCAATCTGTGCCGCGCTGTCCGCCCCTGCACGGCGGCGGGATACACGATGACGGGTATTTCGGGCGCGCGCCGCTTCAGGGTGGAAACCACGTCGCGCAGCTGGCGGCGGCCAAACTGGTTACCGCGCCGATGCGTTCGGGCCGTTCGGGCAGCGGGCGTTTGCGTTCGAGGCAAACAGCCCCTCGGCCTGCAATACGGCCTTCAGCCTCGTATGCTTCGTAAAGCCGCCCCAAACCCTTCAGCCGCACTCGGATACCGTAATCTGAAATTCGCCCCGTGCCTCATAGATGCCGATGCGATGCACACTTCGATATGGTCGCCCTCCTTCAGGCGCGAAACCGTTGAGCCGTGCGCTTTAAAACATCGCGCAGCGCACTTGAGCGAGGCTGTCTTTCAGCGAAAAATAATAATGCCGCTGGCGGCGCGGGTCAGGTTGGAAACCTCGCCCGCAATCCACAGCCCAGCCAGATTGTCTTCCAACAGGTTTTTGGCTAGGCGGTTGAGTTCGGAAACGGATAAGGCGGCGGAGGCGAAGAGGTCGGACATGGCGGAATCAGGCAAAAAGCGCGATTATAAGGGAATTGATGCCTCAAAATGTATCAGGCCGTCTGAAAACCTGCCTTTTGCCCGAACCCATGCTTTTTCAGACGGCCTCCGAACTGCCTTGAATGATAATTCTTGTGAAATACATGACGTATTTTTGTTATAATGCGACACTCTGCTCATATAAACCTTTTTGGAGAGAAAAAATGTCTGAGAATATCCCGCAACAACCTGCTCCAACCCCTGCAACCAGCGACAAACGCATTATTGCCGCCGTTTTGGCGTTTTTCCTGGGTGGCTTTGGCGTACATAAGTTCTACTTGGGCGTAAACAAAGTCGGTGTGATTTACCTGCTGATTTGGGTTCGTTCATCTTCGTCGGCCCGTTACGTTACCTTCATCTTCTGCATCATCGACATCGTCAAATATCTGAAATGCACACCCGAAGAATTTTGAGCAAACTTACGTCATCGGTAAAAAGAGTGGTTCCTAAGCCCCCGCCGATACCGCTGAAAACCGCCCTGCCGGGGCAGTTTTTCACCCGTTCCGATACCCCATCCGCCATGCCGCTGACCCGCCGCCAATTCCTCTACAGCTCCGCCGCACTTGCCGCCGCGTCCGCCGCCTCATGGCAACTGTGGCGCGGCCTCAATGCCCTGCCGCCCATCCATGTAAACCGCGTCGGCCTGCCGCTCGGCCATGCCCTGCGCGACAATGCCCTGTCGCCACAGGCAAAAATCCGAACACCGCTGCGACATCCTGATTCTGGGCGGCGGCGCGCTGGTTTGAGCACGCTGTGGTATCTGGCCAAACACGGTCGGCGCGCGACATCCTGTTGGCCGAAGGCTTCGAACGCAACGGCAACAATGCCGGCCTACCGCCACCAAAACCTCGCTGCCCCGTCCGCGCGCACTCACCTCGCCCTGCCTTCCGAAGAAAGCGTTTACGTCCGCGAAATGCTGCACGATTTGGGCATCATGGCGAGACGGCCACTTCAACGAAACCGATTTGGTTTACGCTCCGCAGGAAAGGCTGCTGTACCAGGTAGCTGGCGCGACCATCTCGCCCCGCAGGATGCCGACGGCAAACGCTTCTTCGCCCTCACAGGCCGTCTGAAAAACCGCCTATGGCCGCGACGGGCGCAAAATCTTCGCCATCCCGATAGACCTCTCCTCGCAAGACGAAGAATGGCGGCGGCTCGATACACTGACTTTCGCCCAATGGCTGCAACGTCAAAAACTACCGCTCCGCCGAACTGCTCTGGTATCTCGACTACTGCTGCCGCGACGACTACGGCGCAGGCATCGCCGAAATATCCGCCTTTGCGGGGCTGCACTACTTCTGCGCGCGCGCGGCGACCATGCCGACACCGTGCTCACTTGGCCGGAAGGGGCTGGCTCACCCTCCGAAGCCCTGCGCCGCCGCAGCGGCCTGCAAACCCCGCCCCACCTGCCCGAACAGCCGCAATGGCGTTTCGACCCGCCCGCTTCCTGCGACGTTTCCGCAGTCAAAATCGAAGAGCTTCCAAACGGCGTAAACGTTTTGGCTGAGGCACAATGTCAGCGGCGAAACCGTATCCGTCCTCGCCAACCGCGTCATCTGCGCCATGCCGCTGATGGTGGCCGCCCGCATCACTTCCCGCCCCGAATATTACGGCCTGCACACGCCCGACTATGCACCTTGGCTGGTCGGCACTCGTCATAAACCGTTTCCCCGCCGAAATCGGTACCGCAGCGAAACCGCCTGGGACAACGTCGTCGTTACGGAAGCCCGCACCTGGGCTACGTTTCCGCCGCCAACCAATTCATCCGCACCACCAAGCCCGAACGTGCCGTTTTCACCTCATACACCGCTTTCGGTGGCAGAAGGCAGGCGAATCGCGCCGGATGCTGCTGCACGCGCCGTCTGAAGAACTGCTGCCGCATGCCGCACACACGATTTGTGCAGGCGTACGGCAACCGCTTTTCGGGCATGTCGAACAAATCGACCTGACCGTGCGCGGCCACGGCATGAGCATCCCCTACCCCGGCTACCTGAACCGCCCGCAACTTTTTGCAACTGCGGCGGCTGACTCCACCGCTGCTGTTTGCCCACAGCGATTTGAGCGGTTATTCGGTATTTGAAGAGGCCGTTTATTGGGGCGTGGAGGCGGCAAAAAACATTGGATGCCGTCTGAAAAACCATGGCAATCCGTATCGATTTAACGTAAGCTAATAACATATCTTGTACTGCGTATTGACCACTATGTCATATCAAACCCTATGCTGCCGCCTATACCGCTTTCAAAGACTTTTATCAGGAAGAATTGGGAGGCCAACCCGCTTTACCGACACCTTATCGAAGCTTTGAAACATGCCTCTTCCATGCCTGCCGGGGCAATATAAGGAGGCCATTGCGGATTTACATGAATTCGAACGGAAGTGCTTTCAAAAATGCCTACAGCTGGCTGAACCAACTGTCTTACAGGCATGCGGTGGAGATTATCCGGCCAAACGATTTTTCTTTTTTTCCGCAGCCAGTTTAAAACCGACAGCTTCATCGGAGAACGATGACGGCTAGTTTCAGACGGCTCTATCCGCCGGCCATTCCTTCCCGTTGCGGGTTTTTATGGCAGACAAACCGGTTCTGCCGTATCGTTACCGTGCTGACGCCCAAAAACTTGGCCGAACCTTTGATACAAAGCCAACATCGGTTTTTAGCTGCCCACGCCTTTCCGCACGATAGCGGCAGTACGCTTCATCTACCGTAGCGACTTGCGCTTGCCGTCGGAAATAATCAGAGACCGTCTGAAAAATATTCTTTCAGACGGCCTCTTCACGGTTACGGCTTATTTACGCGCTTTCCGGCACGCGCTTTTCGCTTTTTGGTTTTCGGCTTTGGCCTTCCGGCTTGTTTTCTCTGCCTTGGCCTGCTTTTTGCTTATCCGCCACCAACGTGATTTTTCCGTTTACCGTCCGCAAAGAACGTGCGGCTTTCTTTTCCGCCTTCAATGTTCTTTCCTTTTTCAGACGGCCTCTGTTCCGACTTCACCCCTGCCGCCGGCCTTTTCGGTTTTTCCTTTTCGGCAGCCCGTTCCGACACGGCGCGCTTGCGGCCTTTGCTGCCGCCGCTGATGAGTGTCAAATCGATTTTGCTGGTATCCAAATCGGCACGCGCCACTTTGACTACCACACGGTCGCCCATCTCAAAACGTATGCCGCTGCGTTCGCCTTCTATCCGCATCACTCAGGGCGGTAGTTGAAATAATCCTCGCCCAGATCGCTGATGTGCACCAGTCCTTCGATATAGATGTCGTCCAAAGTAACGAAGAGGCCGAAATTGGCCATAGCCGCTGATTCTGCCGCCAAACACCTCGCCTACTTTGTCGCGCATATAGTAGGTTTTCAGCCAGTTTTCGACATCGCGGCTTGCCTCGTCGGCACGGCGTTCGCATGCGGAAGTATGAACGCCCGCTTCGTTCCAAGACTGCGGCGCATAGGCTCCGCCCTCAATACCGCCTTAATCGCACGGTGTACCATCAAATCGGGATAACGGCGGATAGGCGAGGTGAAGTGGGCGTAATGTTCGTATGCCAGGCCGAAATGCCCTTCATTCCGCGCTTCGTATATACGGCCTGCTGCATAGAGCGCAACAACATGGTCTGGTATCAGCTCGCGGTCGGGCCGGTCGGCAATCTTGTCCGCAAGTTGAGCATAATGTTTGGGCATCGGCTTATCGCCGCCACCCAGGCTCAATCCCAACAGTGCCAGCTGTTCGCGCAAAGGCAGTCAGCTTTTTCCGGCGTCGGGCCCAAATGGTTGCGAAACAAACCGTGGTGTTTGTGTTTCGAGCAGGAAATCGGTACTGCGCAGACATTCGCCGCCAGCATACATTCCTCAATCAGCTTGTGCGCATCGTTACGCACCACGGGGATTATCCGTTCGATTTTGCCCTTATCGTCGAAAACAACATCTGCGTTTCGACGGTTTCAAACTCCATCGCACCGCGTTTATGCCGTTTGCTTTGCAGGATGTGGAACAGCTTGCAGGGTTTCTAACTGCTCCTTATGCGGATATTCGCCGCCCCTTCCAGCCACTCGCCATACTTGGGTATAGGGTCAGCCGCGCATGGGAGCGCATCACGGCGGGATCAAAAACGGTATTCTTTAACATTGCCCGCATAAGTAATGGTCATGTCGCAAACCATGCACAAGCGTTCGACATCGGGATTCAGCGAACAAATGCCGTTGGACAAACTCTCCGGCAGCATGGGAATCACGCGGCGCGGGAAATACACGCTGGTGGCGCGCTGATAGGCATCCTTATCTATCGCATCATCCGGTAGGACATAATGGCTGACATCGGCAATCGCCACCACAAGGCGGTAATTGCAGTACGATTTTTCGGCAAATACGGCATCGTCAAAATCGCGTGCCGTTTCGCCGTCTATCGTCAGCAGCGGCAAATCGCGCAAATCCTCCCTGCCCTTCCTGTCCGACGGGCGCACGTTTTCCGGAATCTTGGCGGCAGCGCGAAGGCAGCCGTCGGAAAACTCGTGCGGCAGCCGGTGTTTGCGGACGGCGATTTCGATTTCCATCCGCTGTCGGCATAATCGCCCAAAAACCTCCGACAATCTGGCCACGGCAGGCTGATGATTGTGCGGATAACTTTCAATCTTCGCCGATCACCACCTGGCGGACTTCGCGCTGCAATTCGGCAACTGAATCGGTTCCAGCAAAATCGGCTGCACCAGCCGCTTATCCTCCGGCTCCGCAATCGCCACGCCGCGCTCGATGTAAAACTAGTGACCACATCGGTTTGCGCGCGCTCGATAATGTCCAGCACCTGCCCTTCGCGCCGCCCCCTTCTGTCTACGGTACGTACGGACGGTAACGATGTCGCCATGCATCAAATCGCGCATCTGACGCTCATACAATACAAAATCGGCCTGCTTGGGCTGCTTGTCCAGCGGCACGGCAAATCCGAAGCCGTCTTTATGCGCCTCCACACGGCATTTCACCAACTCCAACTTTTCCGCCACGCACACCGCGCCGCGGCGGTTAATCAACACTTGCCCGTCGCGCCACGGCTTTTCAGGCGGCGTTCGAAAAATTCATACTCATCTGCACGGATGACAACTTTTCCGCCAGCATGGCGATACTCAGCGGCACACCTTCCGCTTCCAAAAATTTCAATCACCCATTCGCGGCTGGGCAGAGGGAATTCATAACGCTGCTGCTCGCGCGCTAAAAACGGGTCTTTTCCCCGCAAACTTAATACCTGTAACCTTTTTCTTCATTTTTACCTCGTTTTTATCATTGACATTCTTTCGCGAGGATATATAATGCCCGCTTCTGTTTTCCGTTACTTTAACGCAAGACGGTTATTAAAGCAAAGCCCAGGTGGCGGAATTGGTAGACGCGCCAGCTTCAGGTGCTAGTGTCCTTACGGGCGTGGAAGTTCAGAGTCTTCTCCTGGGCACCATCAAATACTTTGCTTTTCATTCTCATATTGCCCAGGTGGCGGAATTGGTAGACGCGCTAGCTCAGGTGCTAGTATCCTCACGGGTGTGGAAGTTCGAGTCTTCTCCTGGGCACCAAAAACAAATACTGCCGTTAAGGCAGTATTTCCGCTTTCGAATTTGCATTGAGGCCGTCTGAAAAACTTTTTCAGACGGCCTTTCTTTTCCGTTCAATCCGATTATTCCATCGGCGGATACAGCCTATCTGCCACAACAAAGACAAATTATCAAACTGGTTAAATTCGCTTAACCACCTTTCCGCTTTTTCAGGCGGTAAAGGTTCATGGCAGAAAATCCTTACCTCCTTTGCCGCCTGGCTTGATTCCTTGAAACTCACCCAAGTGTGTCCCCAGAAATATTGAAACAGGGCGGCCACCACATTGCCTTCCCGACCAACTCCTGCAATTCCCAGCGCACATCGGGAAAACCTGCTTTCAAAGCAGCCAAAATCTCAAATATCCCGACGGCCCCGTATGCTCCCTGCCGGTAATGACCGAATTGAAAACGGCATCCGGAGCAATCAATTCCACCGCTAATTTAGGCGACGCACTATTTAGCTAACTCGACAAATTTCTGCATAAATGCATGATTACCGATTTGGCTCATAAAAATTTCCACACCTTTGTTTGCAGCAAGGGCCGCATCATACCCTGAAAGTAAAATTTATGTAATTGCATGTAGTCAAAATAACAGCCTTTAGTCAGAACAAGGGAAAACCAACCGCTCCAATAAAAACCCACGAAGCATCCAGCAACCTGCATCAAAGCCAATGAAAAGGATTCGCTTATAATCGCCCCCGCTTGACAACGGGATTCTATGTAATCGGTCGATAAAAATCGAGTGAAATTTTGCAGAATCTCCATAGCGGCAGGCAAGTTTTCTTTCCTTTCCTCTTGATGTGTGTGGTTTGGGTGTGGCAGTAATACCGCCACACCATTTTTACGCCCAATTTTCCCGCTGCCGAATTTTTCAGACGGCCTACACTAGTCCTTCCTTCTATTGCATACAGCCGATATGTCGTGATACCGTTCGCAAACTGATAACCACCTGGAGCCACCATGCAGGAACAGCAAAAACACTTCGCCACCCAAGACGGCGCACCAAACTTTTCTACCGCGCTATCGCCCCGCCGCCGACAGCTCTTCCGATAAAGCTATCGTGCTGTTCCACCGCGGTCATGAACATTCCACTAGGATGATGTTTGTTGCCGACGAACTCGGTTTCGACGATTTTGCCTATTTCGCATGGGACGCGCGCGGTCATGGCCACAGCCCCGGCGAACGCGGCGACAGCCCCAGCATCGGTACTTTCCGTTGCCGATGTGGACGACTTCATCCGCCACATCCAAAACGAATACGGTATCAAGCCCGAAAACATCTGCGTGATCGCGCAAAGCGTCGGCGCGGTATTGGTGTCCACTTGGCTGCACGACTACGCGCCGAAAAATCCGCTGCGCCGTATTGGCATCACCCGCATTCAAAGTCAAACTCTACGTCCTTTTGCCCGCACCGGTCTGAAAAATCATGCAGAAATGGCGCGGCAATTTTCTTCTGTCAACAGCTACGTCAAAGCCCATTACCTGACGCACGACCAAGAACGCCAAACCAGCTACGACAACGATTCGCTGATTACCCGCGCCATTTCCGTGCGCATCCTGCTCGGTTTGTATGAAGCCGCCGAACGCGTTGTCGCCGACGCGCAGGCGATTACCACGCCACTGCAGCTTTTGATTTCCGGCAGCGACTGGGTTGTTCTACAAACCGCAACACGATTTCTACAACCGCTTGGGCAGCCGCATCAGAGAACGCCATATTCTGCCCGGCTTCTATCACGACACATTAGGCGAGCAAAACCGAGAAATCGCCTTTGTCGAAATGCGCCGCTTTATCCGCGAACGTTTCAATCGGCCTTTATATCAAAGTCGATTTGACCTAAGCCCACTTACACGGGCGAGAGCCGCCGCAGAAGCCGACGAACTGGCCACGCCTTTGCCCATTTGTGTCGCCGCGCGCGGCGCATTTTGGGCGGTTTACCGTGCCTCCTAGACCTCGGCGCACGTTGGAGCCGAAAGGGTTTGAAAATCGGCAAAGGAAACCGGCTACGACTCAGGCAGCACGCTGGATTATGTGTACCGCAACCAGCCACAGGGGCAGTAACGCCTTTGGTGTGGCGGTGGACAAACACTATCTCAACGCCATCGGCTGGCGCGGCATCCGCCAACGCAAAACCAATATCGGCAAAGCGATTCAGACGGCCTCTGCCAAGTTGCGCGAAGCAGGGCAAACCCGTACACGTTCTCGATATTGCCTCGGGGGCACGCTACCGCTATGTACTCGATGCGTTGACTGTCGACACGCTGCCCGATTCCGTGCGCCTGCGCGATTACAGTCCGATTAATGTTGAAGCTTACCGCAAGCTGATTGCCGAACGCGGCCTGCAAGACTACGGTTACCTTCGACGAAGTCAATGCCTACGACCGCGCCAATTATCGGGATTTGCAGCCCCTGCCCCACGCTGGGCATCGTTTCCGGTCTGTACGAATTGTTTGCCGACAACGATTTGATTTTGAACTCGCTCTGCGGCTTCGGCGATGCGATTGAAACGGGCGGCTACCGATTTACACCGGACAGCCGTGGCATCCGCAGCTCGAAATGATTGCGCGCGCGCTGACCAGCCACAAAGCAGGCAGTCCGAACTGCGTAATGCGCCGCCAGCAGCCAGCAGGAAATGGATCAATTGGTTGAGAAAGCCGGTTTTGAAAAATCCATCAGTGGATAGACGAAGACGGCATTTTCACCGTGAGCCTGGCTGTGAAGAAATAAACCTTTTCGCTCTCTCACCGCATCGACCGCCTGTCCGAAATATATTCACAAATCATAAAAGGCCGTCTGAAAAACCACATTTCGCGTTTCAGACGGCCTTTATAGCCTGAACTATCTTCCCGTACGGCGACCCACATCACATATATGAAACGGTATTGACTCGGAAATCCGAACAGTGCTTATTCACAAAGAATGCCGATTTGGTCGGTATGGTAGTAGGACAGGTAGAGTTTCTCGTCCTTTTTGTTCAGGAATACATACGCCAGGGGTTCGTAGCTGTCCTGAGTCGAGTGGAGTGCAGGCTGCTTTTTAGGGCTTTCGAAGCCGTTAAAAAGCAGCCTGCACCCTCAGGTAGCCTTTGTCTCCTTAAAGGCTACCTGAAGGCTGAAACTCGCGTGCGTGCGTTCCGCACACACCCTACCGCGCAGGGCTACGCATGCTAGAAAGTGTTGAGTTTACCAATCCAACCTACGAGTTTATTAATATGAAAAAAACAGTTATTTTCTAAATAAAAAATTTACTTCTTTAATCATCTTATCAACATTATTATTTTTCAATTTTTAATATCTCTTTAATTGGATATATTGTTATTAATGATTCTAAATTCATATTTTGGACACAGCGGGGCATTTCCATATCATCTTCATCAAGATATATATCATTATCGTTTAAAGAATTTATATATTCCTCTGGTATATAAAAATAGTGTCGCTTCTTTTTGGGTTGTTTATCCACTCATCTTTATTCACATAAATCCATTCAGAAGGATCTAAAAATCTAATTGATTAATTAAGTCAAAAATGGATGAAAATTCTTTCATATACAAACTCCTATCTGTTTCTTCAGTCTACCGCCACCCCAATTTTTACTACCTCCCGAGCGATTGGGGTGATAATTGCCTGACTTGTGTAAGTGATCTTCTTCATCAACAAGTTGCATTAATCCTGCTATTACTGGATGATGATGCCATGTCAAAGAATTTGGACATTTACCCGGAAATCTTCCACGCTTTCCTGGAGAAACATCTTTATAAAATATTTGGATATATTTTTCTAATTTGGCTCTAAATTTTTGGGTCATTATTCATTTTGTTGTACAGTTGACGATTAGCTTTTTGAAATTGTCGGCGGTCAGAAGCTTTGAATAAGCTATTTGGTAAAAAGCTTCTGCAAATACTTTATATTCACCTGGTGCTGGGATATATATGCTAACCCTAATGGATCAATCCAAACTATGCATTCGGCGCGAACACATACAAGTGTTCCCACCCAACAACCCAATCGGATCTTGGTTAATAAACCTACCACAATTCGGGTCGTAATAGCGCATCAGGTTGTAATGCAAACCCCGTCTCTGCGTCAAAGTACTGGTTCTGCAACCTGAACGGCTGATGCGCGTTCGGGTATATCTTGTTCTCTGCGGTCAGTTTTCCCCACGCATCATACTCCCCCGTCCACAGCAGGTTGCCGAACTGGTCCGTCTGTTCTCTCGGAATGCCGATTTGGTCGGTATGGTAGTAGGACAGGTAGAGTTTCTCGTCCTTCTTGTTCAGGAACACATGCGCCAGGGGTTCGTAGCTGTCCTGGTCGGTGTAGATAGTAGGTGTAGGTGCCTTTGTAGTTGTACTCTGTACGATTCTTGAGCCGTCCCAGATGAAGACGGTGCGTTTGGAGTCGGTGCTGTGCAGGCTGCCTTTCGTCGATCCGTTCCTTTGCTGATTCGGCGGCCGAAGGGGTCGTAGGCGTATTGCCATTGTTGCACTTCGCCATCGGGTTTGTACAGTTTGGCGCCGATGAGTTGGTTTTCGGTGTCGTATTCGAACAGTTGACTTTCGCCGTCGGGCAGTTCGCGGTAGGGATAAGGTTGCCCAGGGGCGTCGTAATGGTATCGGGTGCCCGTCGATATCTCGGCGATCCTGTTGCCGCTGCGGGCGGTGTAGGCTGCCTTCGCGGGCGTTTCGGGCCAGCTCGTCGAGGATGTTGCCTGCGGGGTTGAAGGCGAACTTTCTCTTTGGTGTTCCTGCCTGCGTTGGCGGCTTCGAGAATCCTGCCCAGTTGGTCGTAGGTGTAATGGGTGGTGCCGCTTCTGAGGTCGGCGCTGCCGATGAGGTTGCCGGCTTTGTCGTAGCGGTAGCGGCGTTCGACGAGGGGGCCGGGATGGGGGTGTCTTGGCGCTCGGCGCTTTGGCGTCTGTCTATTCGTCAATTTTTGCGTGCCGACTGTCGCAAAGTCAATCCGCAATGGTTCATGGCATATGAAAAGGCCGTCTGAAAACACGAAACATGGCTTTTCAGACGGCCTTTTATAGGTCAGGCACAGTATGGCGGATTGCCTGCATCTCTACATTGCCTGCCTTGCCGTTCGGCATGCGCCTTCGCTTTATCCTGAATTTATCTCTTCAACGGACGGTACGCCAAAAATGGGCGACCGGCCCCGCACCTGCTCTCCCAAACGCCAGCTCCGCCCCGCATCTATCGCGCCGTGCAGGTAACTTTTTGGCGGCGGCAACAGCCAAAGGCAACTGTCGGCGGTGCGGGTAAAGCGCGGCAATCGCGCTGGACAAAGTACAACCCGTGCCGTGCGTATGAGCGGGTATCGATGCGGCTGTTGATGAAGCATTGCGGATCGGCATCCGGTGACACCAGCCAATCGCGGGCGAACTCCCGCTCCAATGGCCGCCTTTTGAGCAATACGGCTTTCGCGCCCCGTTTCAGCAACATTTCCCCTGCTCCAACATTTCTGTTTCATCTTGCGGCAGCGTTTTTCCGGTCAGTTGCGCGAGTTCGTTCAGGTTCGGTGTCAGCAGGGTCGGCCAGAGGCATCAACTCGGACAAAATGGTTTCGACTGTATTTTTTCCAATGCCAGTCTGTCGCCCGAAGTGGCCACCAGCACGGGATCGGCAACGACAAACGGCGCGGGATGACGGCGCAACACGTCGGCTACGGTGCGGATGGTTTCCGTATCGGGCAACATGCCGATTTTTACCGCGTCGATACGGATGTCGGAAAAACACCGATTCGCACTGCTGCCGTACCATTTCGGCGAGGAACGGTATGCACGCCCTGCACGCCTTTGCGTGTTTTTGGGCGGTAACGGCGGTAATGATGCTTGCGCCGTATGCGCCCAACGCGCCGAAGGTTTTCAAATCGGCCTGTATGCCCGCGCCGCCGCCGGAATCGGAGCCGGCAATGGTCAAAACGCGCGGGAAAGGCTTGTCTGCATAAATCATGTCGCTCTCCTTGCAAATATGCTTGTTTTCCCGTTTTACGGGGCGAGACGTTCTTTCAACCAAAGGCCGTCTGAAAGCCTGTATCGGATGCGGTCGTGCAGCCTGCTCAGTAAACCCTGCCAGAATTCGACGAGGTCAGGGGATAACGATGTAGCCGCCCCAATGCGGCGGGCGCGGCACGTTCAGCGGATGTTTCAAACCGATGGCGGCGGCGCGTTTGACCAGCACGCTTTTTGTCGGCAATCACGCTGCTCTGCTCGCTCGCCCACGCCCCGATGCGGCTGGTATAGGGACGGCTGGCGAAATATTCGTCGGACGCGGCGGCATCCAATTTTTCCACCCTACCCTCAACGCGCACCTGCCGTTCCAGCTCGGGCCAGAAAAACGTCAGCGCAGCAAACGGGTGTGCGGCTAAAGACTGCCCCTTCCGGCTTTGGTAGTTGGTGAAAAACACAAAACCGCGCGGATTGACTTCTTTCAATAAAACCATGCGGCTGTTCAGTGGTAGTCGGTGCCGACGGCGGCCACGATTGACAGCGGTCGGCTCATTTACCTGCGCCGTTATGGCTTCGTTCAGCCATTGTTCGAATTGAACGAGCGGGTCGTACCGCGCAATCTTCCTCCGACAACCGCCGCTTGCTGTAATCTTCGCGTATGCCGTGCAAATCCATAATGACTCCTCAAATTAGCCCTGCCGTTCCGATTAGTACGCCGCAGGCCGTCTGAAAAACCTTTCAGACGGCCTGCCGATTGATAAAAAGCTATTTCCAATAACGCCACCACGGCGCATCGTCGCTCCTCCATTCCTGCTGCAAATAAGGGCTTTGCGGGAAGTTTTGCTGCAAAATGCGGCGGGTATCGTCCGCCAACTGCTGGCGGTTCATCTTGCGGTAGGACACCTCCATAATCGCCAGGCCTCTTCCGTGAAGCGGGTATTCTGGAAGCCGGTAATGATATTCTGCGCACGGTTGGCCGCGGCCAGATGCGCGCCGCGTTTGGCGTAATAACGGGCGACGGAAATTTCGTTACCCGCCAGCGCATCCACCAGTTTTTCCATCTGCTTGGACGCTTCTTCGACATATTTACTCTGAGGATAGCGTTGAACCAGCTCGGCAAACGCCTGATAAGCCTCACGGTTGGCTTTCGGGTCGCGGTCGGACCAGTCTTGGGAAGCCAGCTTGTTCAAGAACGATTTGTCTTCGTTAAACAAAATCAAAACCCTTCAGGATAAAGGGCATAATCCATATTCGGATGCTGCGGATGCAGGCGTCGGAAACGCTCGACTGCCGCCAATGCTTTTTCGCGTTCCTCGTCCTTGTAGTAGGCATAGGCTGTATCCAACTGAGCCTGCTGCGCATAACGCCCTGAGGGGAAACGCGATTCAAAAGTTCATATAACTTGACAGCCCGCGTATAATTGCTGCTGTTTAACTCATCTTGCGCCTCGGCATACAGCTTCTCGACCGGCCAATCCTGGGTAATCTGCGCATCTTTGTCGGAAGTTCCCTTTGTTGGCGGCACAACCGCCCAGCGCGATACCCAAAGCTACTACTAAAAGAATTTTTCATGCAGAACTCTTCCTTTGAAAAATGCCGCCGATTATAACGACGATTTCGATTTTGGTGCAGCCCCCGCTGCGGAAAGTTGTCTAAATTTAACCGTCCCTCTCGAATATGCCGGCCTGCGGCTCGATGCCGCGCTGGCCAAACTGCTGCCCGACTACTCTCGCTCGCGGCTGGCCGACTGGATTAAAAGAAGGCGCGGTATCGGTAAACGGCAAACCGGCCAAGCCGAAAGACAAACTCATCGGCGGCGAGAAGCTGGCCGTGCAAATCCGCGAAAGCAACGAAACCCTGGCCTTCACCCCCGAAGCCATGGATTTGGACATCATATACGAAGACGACAGCGTCATCGTCTTAAACAAACCCGCCGGACTGGTCGTCCACCCGGCGGCGGGCAACTGGTCCGGTACGCTGCTCAACGGCCTCTTGGCGCACCGCCCCGCGCTGCAAAAACATCCCGCGCGCAGGCATCGTCCACCGCTTGGACAAAGACACCAGCGGACTGATGGTCGTGGCCAAAACCCCTGCCCGCACAAAAACCACCTGGTGCAGCAGCTGCAAGACCGCACCGTCAAAACGCATCTACCGTGCCGTTGCCGACGGCATCGTGCCGTTCGACGGCAAAAATCGAAACTCGAAATCGGACGCGACCCGCACAACCGCGTCAAAATGGCGGTGGTAAAATTCGGCGGCAAAGAAGCCGTTACCCACGTCAAAGTCTTGGAACGCTACCAGGCGCACAGCTACATCGAATGCGCGCTGGAAACCGACCGCACCCACCAAATCCGCGTCCACATGCGCGAAGCTAAGCATCCGCTGGCGGGCGACCCCGTTTACGGCAACCCGCGCCACCCCTGCTCCGACATAGTAAAAACCGAAATCAAGGCATTGGCCAGGCAGGCGTTGCACGCCTACCGCCTGAGTTTCATCCACCCGCAAAGCGGCGGGGAAATGCAGTTTGAAGCCCCGCTGCCGCAGGATATTTACCGCCTGCTGTCCGTATTGCGGCTGGAAAGCGGCCTCGACTCCCGCTCAGCCGCGAGGAAGAATGGCGCGACAAACTTGACGACGATGACGACGATTGGAACGAAGACGACTACGATGTCGAAATCGTTTATGTCAAAGAATAAGTTTTTCAGACGGCCTTTCAGGTTTGAGGCCGTCTGAACCCTTTTCAGACGGCCTCCTCTTATCTAAAAATCCTATTTAAACAGCAAAATCAACACCAAAGCCACGGCAATCACCGCCAGCCACAAGCTCTGCCGCTGCTGGATTTTCACCAAATGGACATAGGCGTCGCGCATTTTCCTTCTGCCGCGCCTCGTCCACCAGCGCATTCAGCTTACGCGGCAGGGCGGGCAGCATTTCCGCCCAATCCGGCGCTTCGTTCTTCAAATTGCGCCAAAAGGCTTTCGGCCCGACCTGCTCGTTCATCCATCTCACCAAAAACGGTTTGGCCGTCGCCCACAAATCCAAATCAGGCTCCAACTGCCGACCCAGCCCTCGATGTTCAACAGCGTTTTTCTGCAGCAACACCAGCTGCGGCTGGATTTCGACATTAAACCGCCGGCTCACTTCAAACAGCCGCATCAAAAACCAAACCGAAGGAAAATTTCGGAAATCGGCTTTGTTGAACACCGGCTCGCACACTGCGCGTACCGCCGCTTCCAACTCCTCCGCCCGCGTTTCGGGCGGCACCCAGCCCGACTCGATGTGCGCCGTGGCGACACGGTGGTAGTCGCGGTTGAAGAAAAGCCAGAAAGTTAATCGCCAAATAACGCTTGTCGTAATCCGTCAGGCTGCCGACGATGCCGAACTCAACGCGATATAGCGGTTGTCACGGGTACACCAAAATATTACCCGGATGCATATCGGCATGGAAGAAGCCGTCGCGGAACACCTGTGTGAAAAAGTTTCCACGCCGTATTCCGCCAACCTGTACAAAATCCTGTCCCTGCGCCCGCAAGGCGGCAATATCGGAAACCGGCGTGCCGTCCATCCATTCGATGGTCAGCACGTCGCGGCTGCAATAATCGTAAAAACACCTTCGGCACAATCAGCATTTCGCTGTCTTTGAAATTGCGGGTAGCGAGCTGGCTGCAATTGGCCGCTTCGCGCATCAAATCCAACTCGTCGTGCAAATACTTTGTCGAATTCGTCCACCACTTCGCGCATTGCAGTCGTTTGCCGTCGGCAAACAACCGCTCCACCCTAACCCGCACCGAAACGCAGCAGGGGCCAAATCCTGCTCGATAACCGGCAGGATGTCCGTACGCAACACTTTTACCGCCACACGTTCGCCGCCGTGCAGCCGCGCGTATGCACCTGCGCCACCGACGCGCTGGCTACCGGCTGCATTTCAAACTCGGCATACAGTTCCGCAATCGGCTTGCCGAAGGCCTCTTTCAATCTGACGGCGCGACAAATCCGCATCGAAAGGCGGTACTTTGTCCTGCAATTTGGCCAATTCCACCGCATAATCGTGCGGAATCAGGTCAGGGGCGGGTGGAAAGGACCTGTCCGAATTTCACAAACACCGGCCCCAGGCTTTCCAAAGCCAGCCGCAGCCGCACAGGCAGGGGTTCCGCTGTCGAATCGCGCGATTGCGGCAGGGCGGCCAGCAACCTGCGCTGCCAACCCTTTTTTCGCCAACGGGACAAACAGTTCGGCCAAGCCGTAGCGGCGGACGGTTTTTCCAAAAGGGTATTGCTGCGTTTCAACCATTTCATACGTTATCTCAGGGAGCATCGGACACAAAGAAGCGCGATTATAAAAACACGTCGGCAAGAACAGTTTGAAATGTTGCTTTTTCCAATCAATTTACTGAATGAGGCAAATAAATAATCGCAAAAATCTTGACGAACGAAAGAAATATCATAACAATCCAAGTTCTTTTCAACAACAAACCAAAGAGAGATACAAATGAAAACATCCGCTTTACTGGCATCCCCTGTTGGCTGCATTGGCATTGTCCGCTTGTGGCGGGAGACTCTGGTTCCACAAATTCTGCCAGCGCTACCAGTGGCGACGCAGCTACCAGCGGTTCAGTTTGTGATGAGTATGAAAAAGCATTTGCTGCCTCTATTGCAAATGTCGATGCTGCTACTAAAGAAGCAATGCAAAAAGCATCTCGATCAAAGCAAAGAAGGACTGAAAAACCTGCCTGCAGATCAAAAAAGAAGCCGCTTGTAAGGTTTCTTTAGATGCTTTGAACGGTAAAAGCACCGGCTAAGCGTACCTACTTCAGCCGAAGATGCTAAAGCCGCTTCCGAAGCTGCCGAAGAAGCCAAAGAAGCCGCTGCAGATGCTAAAGAAGCCGCTTCCGAAGCCGCTGAAGAAGCCAAAGAAGCTGCTGCAGAAGCTAAAGAAGCCGCTTCTAAATAATCCGCGCAGATTTGTCTGTCCAGGCCGTCTGAAACCCCTTTTTCGAAACAGGGTTTCAGACGGCCTCTTTCCATCGAGTTGCCATATCGGGAGAACATTATGCAGGGCGACCTCCTTCCCATTGTTATCGGCTCGATTGTCGGCGGACTGTTCGGCGGGATTTTATCAATCGTTATATTGTGGGTAATGTCAAACAAAGCGCAACGCACCTATCCCGCACTCTCCGTCCCCGTACCCAACGGCGCGCGTTACAGCCCCTGATTTCGAACTGTGGGCGCAGTTGAACAAATACCGTCGCACGGAAGAAAACTGTTACACCAAAGGCCGCGGCCTGCTGACCAGCTCCACCGAAATCCGCTTTCACGGCAACGAAATGGAAATCGTGGAAGTCGTCAACTTCCTGTTTGCCAAGCGGCGTTTCGCCATCAACGCCCCTGTGATGTTCGGGCAAACCCGTGCGCCGGCACAAAATCAAACAAATCAACAAACTGCTGGAACACTGGCAATGCCCGCCCATCGAATTCGGCAAACCGTCGGACGGTTTGCGCTTCAACTCGCTAAACCGCCCGCACCGCAGGCCGTCCGAACATATTTTTCAGACGGCCTGCGGTATAATCACGCCTGAATAAAACCAAGGAACACACAAACATGGAACAAACCATCGAACGCGAAAGTATGCAGTACGATGCCGTGATTGTCGGCGCGGGGCCTGCTGGGCTGAGCGCGGCCATCCGCCTGAAGCAACTGGCTGATGAAAAAGACGGGCGCGAAATCAGTGTCTGCGTCGTGGAAAAGGTTCGGAGGTCGGCGCGCACATTCTAGCCGGCGCAGTCATCGACCCGAAAGCCTTAAACGAACTGCTGCCCGGCTGGCGCGAAAACGGCGCACCGCTCAACTGCCCCGTCAGCGAAGACCGCGTACTTTTTCTTACCCCAAAAACGGACGTTCAAACTGCCCGTTACCCCCTGCTTCCAAAACCACGGCAACTATCGTCATCAGCCTCGGGCTGCTGACCCGCTGGCTGGCCGAACAGGCGGAAAACCTCGGCGTGGAAATCTATCCCGGCTTTGCCGCCGCCGAAATCCTGTATCACGCCGACGGCTCGGTCAGAGGCATTGCCACCGGCAACATGGGCGTGGGCAAGGACGGCGAAGCGACCGAAATGTTTCAAGCAGGCATGGAACTGCACGCCAAACAAACCCTGTTTGCCGAAGGCTGCCGCGTTCGTTGAGCAAAACAGCTTATCCGCCGTTTCGAGTTGGATAAGCACAGCCAGCCGCAGACCTACGGCATCGGCATCAAGGAAATCTGGGAAATCCCCGCCGAAAAATCACAGCCGGGGCTGGTAATGCACAGCACGGGCTGGCCGCTCGACAGCAAAAACCTACGGCGGCGCGCGTTCCTATACCATCTGAACGACAACCAGGTAGCCGTCGGCTTCGTCGTCGGACCTCGACTATCAAAAACCCCTATCTGTCGCCATTTGAAGAATTCCAACGTTTCAAAACCCACCCCGAAATCCGCAAAAACCTTCGAAGGCGGGCGGCGTATCGCCTACGGTGCGCGCAGCCTGAGCGAAGGCGGCCTGCAAAGCCTGCCGAAACTCACCGCCCCAGGCGCGTTGTTAATCGGCGATGCGGCGGGCTTTTGAACGTGCCGCGTATCAAAGGCATACACACCGCCATGAAATCGGGCATGTTGGCCGCCGAAGCCGTGCTGGCCGTGTTGGACGAAAACGACCATGCCGAAAGTACCGCGAAGCCGCAAGTTACCAAACCCTGTTTGAACAAAGCTGGCTCTACCGCGAACTGCACGAAGTCCGCAACGTCCGCCCGTCCTTCAAATGGGGCATGTGGGCGGCCTTCGCCTACACCGGTTTGGAACAATACCTGTTCAAAGGCCGCACGCCGTGGACCATCAGCCACCACGGCACCGACCACGGCAGCCTGAAAAGCCGCCGACTGCACGCCGATAGACTATCCCAAACCTGACGGCGTGCTGACTTTCGACCGTTTGAGCAGCGTCTTCCTCGCCAACGTCAGCTACTGAGGAAAACCAACCCGTCCACCCTGCTACTTGCCGACCCGCAGGCCGCGATAGGCATCAACCTACGCGAATACGCCTCGCCCGAAACGCGGTACTGTCCCACTGGCGTGTACGAAATCGTGCAGGAAAAACGGCAGCCCGAAATTGCAGATTAACGCCGCCAACTGCGTACATTGCAAAAACCTGCGACATCAAAGACCCGACGCAGAACATCACTTGGGTTTGCCCCGAAGGCGGCAGCGGGCCCAACTACGGCGCATGTGAAAGAGGCCGTCTGAAAACCGTTTTCCGGCGTTTCAGACGGCCTCTTCCTTTTCAAACCGCTATTTTAATCAATGTGAAATACGCAATCACCAGCAAACCCAGCACAATCCGATACCAGCCGAACACCTTGAAAGTCATGGCGTTTGATATACGACATCAAAAACTCTGATCGCCAGGATACTGACGGTAAAACTCACCAGCATCCCGCTACCCATCACCGCCAACTCATGACCGCTGAACGACAAAACCGTGTTTCGCGATTTTCAGCAGGCTGGCACTCGAACATCACCGGCACGGCCAGGAAAAACGTAAACCCGCCGCCACCGCGCGGTTTTCAGGCCGACGGCGATGCCGCCCAAAATCGTCGCCCCCGAACGGCTGGTTCCGGGGAAACACGGCGGCAATCACCTGAAACATCCCCACCCAAAAAGCCTGCTCATAGGAAATCGCCGCCAGCTCGACCGTATGCGTACTGATGAGCTTTGATTGCGGTTTTCCACCGCGATAAAGGCAACGCCGAACGTAATCAAAGCCAGCGCAACCGTCCACGGATTGTAGAAATGCTCGTCTATCCAATCGTTCAAAGCCAAACCGATGACCGCCGCCGGCACACAGGCCAGCATGATTTTGCTCCACAGCGGCACGGCATGAGGCTTCAGGCGCAGACCGCCGGCAAAACGGCCAAAGCTTGTCGAAATACAACACCACCACCGCCATAATCGACCCCAGCTGGATCACGACCAAAAACATCTTCCAAAACTCGGGCGTCTGTCCAACGACACAAACTCGTTCAACAAAAATCATATGCTCTGTCGAACTGACGGGCAGCCACTCGGTGATGCCCTCCACAATGCCGGAAACAACGCGGCCTTCAATATTTCCAACATAACTTAATTCTGCAACTTCAAAACAAAAAGTGCGGATTCTACCCGATTTCGCCGCCGAATGTTTTTCAGACGGCCTTTGACGCGGCGCAAAAGCGTCTGAAACAGCACTGTTAAAAAGATTAAATCCGTTTAAGATAGCCTTTTTGAAACGGCTTTGCAAAAAAGGCCGTCTGAAAACAAGGAGACGACAATGACCGTGCGGCAGCAACATTTCCTCAAACTCACCGACTACACTCCCGAAGAAATCGGTGCCCTGCTCGACTTGGCCGCCGAACTGAAGGCCGACAAAAAGCCGGACGCGAAAAACCGCGCCTGTGCGGCAAAAACATCGCCCTGATTTTTCGAAAAAGCCTCCACCCGCACACGCTGCGCCTTCGAAGTGGCCGCGCGCGACCAAGGCGCGGGCGTTACCTACCTCGAACCGAGCGGCAGCCAAATCGGCCACAAAGAAAGCATCAAAGACACCGCCCGCGTGTTGGGCAGAATGTTCGACGGCATCGAATACAGGGGCTACGGACAAGAAGTCGTGGAAGAACTGGCGCGCTACGCCGGCGTGCCGGTATTCAACGGCCTGACCGACGAATTCCACCCCACCCAAATCCTGGCCGACCTCCTTACCATGCGCGAACACAGCGGCAAACCCCTGCAACAGACCGCCTACACCTACGTCGGCGACGCGCGCTACAACATGGGCAATTCCCTGCTGCTGATCGGCGCGCTGCTGGGCATGGATACGCGCATCGGCGCACCCAAAGCCCTGTGGCCGTCTGAAAACATCATCGCGCAGGCACACAGCCTGGCCGAAAAAAAGCGCGCGCGCCTGCTGCTGACGGACAACCCGCAAGAAGCCGTGCGCGGCACAGACTTCATCCACACCGACGTATGGGTCAGCATGGGCGAACTGAAAGAAGTCTGGCAGGAACGCATCGACCTGCTGCGCGGCTACCGCGTTACCGCCGACCTGATGGCCGCCGCCGCGCAACCCGCAAGTTAAATTCATGCACTGCCTGCCCGCCTTCCACAACCGCGAAACCAAAGTCGGCGAATGGATATACAAAACCTTCGGCCTCGACGGCGTGGAAGTGACGGAAGAGGTATTTGAAAAGCCCGGCCAGCATCGTTTTCGACCAAGCCGAAAACCGGATGCACACCATCAAGGCCGTACTCGTCGCCCTGTTGGACAAATAAACCGCAACACAAACATAAAAAAGGCCGTCTGAAACAGATTGTTCAGACGGAGACCTTTGCAAAAAGCTCTTCTCGACAGCCGAAACCCAAACACAGGTTTTCGGCTATTTCCTCCCAATACTCCTAATTCTACCCAAATACCCCTTAATCCTCCCCGGATACCTGATAATCAGGCATCCGAGCCGCCTTTTAGGCGGCAACAGGCAGCACTTAGCCTGTTGGCCGCTTTCAACAGGTTTAAACACATTGCCTTCAGATGGCTTTGCGCACTCACTCTAACCAGTCCGAAATAGGCTGCCCGGGCGTAGCGAAATTTACGGTGCAGCGTACCGAAGCTTTGTTCGACCACATAACGGGTCTTCGACAAATATCGGTTACGTTTGGTTTGCGCCTCCGTCAGCGGACGGTTGCGGTGGGCTTTTGCGCATAATCGCCGTCCCTGCAGCCGATGCTCTTCCAGATGTTGCCGGTTTTCCTTACTGTCATAGCCTTTATCGGCATAGACGGTCGTATCTTCGGCTATCCTTCCAGCAAAGGCAACAGGTGGTTGCACTCATGGGTATTGGCGGGGGTAATGTGCAGTTTCTCGATATAGCCTTCCTCATCGGTGCGGGTATAGTTGTTTGTAACCGAGTCTGTATAAACCGTTTTTTTCTTTGTCCAACGGGCATCTTTATCTTTACTCGGTGTGGTTTTGGCCGCTGACTTGTCCTTCTTCATCGACTTCTATGGCCTGACGCTGTTTGCTGCCGGCGGTTTGAATAATGGTGGCGTCAATGACGGCGGCGGATGCTTTCTCTACTTTTTAGGCCTTTTTCGGTCAGTTGGCAGTTAATCAGTTTTAGCAGTTCGGACAGGGTGTCATCTTGCGCCAGCCAGTTGCGGTAGCGGCATAAGGTGCTGTAATCGGGGATGCTCAGTTCGTCAAAACGACAAAACAGGTTGAAGTCGATGCGGGTGATAAGGCTGTGTTCGAGTTCGATCGGAGAGGCTGTGCCATTGTCCGAGCAGGACGGCTTTGAACATGGACAACAGTGGATAGGCGGGACTACCGCGGTGGTCTCGGAGGTAACGGGTTCTTTTGACGATTCAGGTACTGTTCGATCGGCTGCCAATCAATCACCTGATCCAACTTCAATAGCAGGGGAAGCGGTCGATGTGTTTGGCAATCATGGCATTGTGCGGTTTGCTGGAAGAAGGTGCTCATGGGAAATCCCCCTAAATGTCTTGGTGGAATTTAGGGGATTTTGGGGGATTTTGCAAAGGTCTCAGACGGCCTTTCCAACGGCAACTCAAACAAAAACACACGGCGGCGGTCATTCCCTACCGTCGAAAAACTCAACCGCCCCGCCGGCAAAAAGCCCTGCAAAATGGCCTCGTGCCGCCACACTGTCCGACACCGCCTTCTGTTTGCGTACTGAACACCTGCGCCTCGCCCAACAGGCTTTCGGCATCAGCGAAGTCAGCCGTTCGTCCGCCCAATACACGGCAGGCCGAAGTACCGTGAAGGCGGCGACCGAATTTCCTTGCCAACCGCGTCAGCTCGTGCTCCGTGCCGTCACTGTGGACGGGCAGGCCGACCACCAGATAATCGGGCCGCCATTCTTCAATCAGGCGGGCAATCGCGGCAAATTTGCGTTCGTTGCCCTCGCCGGAAACGGTTTGCAGCGGATGGGCGATGCCGACTTCCGCGCCGCCCTGCGCCACGCCGATGCGCGCCTCGCCGAAATCGAAGGCCAGGGCACGTCCCGTACCGGTGCGGAATATAGGGGCTTCAGGCATGTCCCGCCTCCCTCATCAGCATCACCGGCTCGATGCCGAGCTTGGCCAGTGCCGCGCGATAACGTTCGTGAAACGGCAAGTCAAACAGAATATTGCCGTCGGCAGGCACGGCCAACCACGAATTTTCTTCCACCCGCGTTCCAACTGCCCCGCATCCCAACTGGCGCAGCCTATGGTCAAAATCGCCTTGCCGACGGCATCGTTTTCCGCCAGCCGTTCGATGATGTCGCGCGACGTGGTCAGCGCGGTATCGGCATTGACGGCGATGCTGCTCTGCCATTGCCCGCAGGGCGAATGGACGACGAAGCCGCGGTCTATCTGCACCGGCCCGCCCATCATCACGAGGCTGCTGCGGGAAATTGTTCGGGCACGGGCTTGTCGATGGCGGAAAAATACCGCATCCATCGGTATCGGCGAAGGTTTGTTGATGACCAGCCCCAAAGCGCCGTCCCGTCGTGGCGGCAGCATATAGACCACGCTGCCGCCGAAAAACGGGTCTTCCAGCGAGGGCGTGGCAATCAGGAAATGGTCGGTCAGATTATCCATGGTTTGATTGTTCCTTTTCGATGGGCGGCAATATTTAGGGCCGCAGGGCGAAATTGCAAGCCCGGCGGGCAAAGTGTTTTTCAGACGGCGGGTATGATAAAATCGCGCCTTTCTTTTTCAATGCGGCAGGCGGTGCCGTTTGGCAGGCCGTCTGAAACCGCCTCCTCGAAAACAGCAATAAAAAGGACAAAATATATGGCAGGCCACAGCAAGTGGGCAAACATCCAGCACAAAAAGCCTGAGCCGACGCACAGCGCGGCAAAATCTTCACCCGTCTGATTAAAGAAATCACCGTCGCCGCGCGCTGGGCGGCGGCGATCCCAGCGCAAACCCGCGCCTGCGCCTGGCTCATGGACAAGGCCGCAGCCAGCAACATGCCGAAAGACAACGTCCAGCGCGCCATCGACAAAGGCACGGGCAATCTGGAAGGCGTGGAATACATCGAACTGCGCTACGAAGGCTACGGCATCGGCGGCGCGGCCCTGATGGTAGACTGCATGACCGACAACAAAACGCACCGTCGCCGACGTGCGCCACGCCTTCAATAAAAACGGCGGCAATCTGGGCACCGACGGCTGCGTGGCCTTCAACTTCGTCCATCAGGGCTACCTGGTCTTCACCGGCGTCGATGAAGACGCACTGATGGAAGCCGCGCTGAAGCCGGTGCGGAAGACGTGATTGCCGACGACGAAGCGCATCATCGAAGTCATCACCGCCCCCGCCGATTGGGCCGAAGTCAAAGCCAAGCTCGAAGCGGCAGGCTTCAAATCGGAAGACGGGGACGTTACCATGCGCGCACAGAACGAAACCGTCTTGAGCGGCGACGATGCCGTCAAAATGCAGAAACTCATCGACGCGCTCGAAGCCTTGGACGACGTGCAAAACGTTTACACTTCCGCCGTCCTGGAGCTTGAATAAAACCCGGCGGCAACACTTTTTCAGACGGCCTCTACCGCAGTGTAAGGCCGTCTGAAAAATATCCGCCCGCAGGAAAGGACATCCGAAATGCAAAACAAGCCCGCCCTACTCCTGAGCCTGATGCTGGCCTGTACCGCCGCCGGTGCCGAACCGCTGAACTACAACATCGTCGAATTTGACGAAAGCGTTTCCGCCACCGTGCCGCGCGACACCATGACCGCCTCCTTCGTCATCCGTGCCGAAGGCTGCGACCGTTCGGCGGTAAACCGCGCCTTTACTGCCAAACTCCGGTCTTTTTCCGCCGTGCCGAAGGCAAAACCTTCGAAACCGCACAGTTCGTACCTGCACCGCCGTCCCGACCTACGAATACCGCAACAACAAACGCATCCCTGACCGGCTGGCAGGGAATCGGTGGAATTTTCGGTGGAAAGCAAGGATTTCGCCGCGCTCAACCGCCTGATTGCCGACTCGCAGGCCGAAGCCGAAGTGCAAAACACCTCTTTCTCCCTGTCCAAACAAAAACAAAAAGAAACCTTGGACGAACTGAGCCGCACCGCCCCTGCACCGTTTCCAAGAACGCGCCGCCGATTTGGGCAAAGCACTGGGCTCTCCGGCTATAAAATCGTCAAACCCGCATCAACGAATCCGGCAGCCCGTCCGCCGTACTGGAAAAATCCCTGGTCGAAGCGACGATACGCCGCCGCGCCGGAAGCACTGTCCGAGCCCGCCGCACCCGACCTGCCCGTTTCGCCCGGCAGCGAAGAAATCAGTAATCGTGAGCGGTTCGATACAAATGTAACCGAATCGCACAGGCCGTCTGAAAAAGCTGCCCTGCACTTTTTCAGACGGCCTCGAGATATGCGACAGCACAAAGGAACAGCATGAGCCGCGAATCCGCCGTTACCACCAACAGCCTGATCGAACAACTGGTCTCCCGCGCCTCCGGTGCGGAGGCCGGTTCGGGACAACCGCATCGAAATCCTGCTCGACAGTACGGAAAAAACTTCCCCGCCTGGGAAGCAGCCATGCTGGCGGTACGAAGAGAGCATCTGCATCGAAATGTACATCTTCGCCGACAACGCCTTCTACCGCCGCGTCCGCGACATCCTGTTGGAAAAACTGTCGCATGGCGTAACCGTCGTCTTGGCTTACGACTGGCTGGGCTGCCCGCACACCTTACCGGCTTTTTCCGCCCTCTGCGCGAGGGCAGGCGCGACATCACGGCCTACAACCCGCCCGGTCTCCTCGCTCGGACTCGGCATGGTCTCGCGCAACCACCGCAAATCCATCATCATCGACGAGCAGACCGCCTTCGTCGGTGGCTTATGCGTCTCTTCGGCCTGGGAAGGCGACCCGAACCGCGGCATTGCCCCGTGGCGCGACACCGGCCTGCGCATCGACGGCCCGGCGGTGCACGACATCATGGCCGCCTTTGCCGACACCTTGGCCTCTCAGGGCAAATCCCTGCCCGCCACGCTGAAAAACTACGAACGCGGCACACTTGACCCCTGCGGCGACATTCAGGCTCGCGTGCTGGCCACCACACCCGACAACACCAACACCGTAAAGGCTGGATTTGAACCCTTATCGGCCTGGCGCGGGACAACCTGTGGATTACCGATGCCTACGTCATGCCCACCCGCATGTACACGCAGGCACTGATAAAACGCCGCAGCCGCCGGCGTGGACGTGCGGATACTCGTCCCGCGCACCTCCGACATCAAATGGATAGGCACCGTGTCGCGCACGCAATACCGCCAGCTGCTGGACGCGGGCGTGCGCGTATTCGAGTGGGACGGCACCATGCTGCACGCCAAATCCGCCCTCATCGACGGCACATGGGCGCGGGTCGGCAGCACCAACCTGAACCTGTCGAGCTGGTATGCCAACCGCGAACTGGACATCTCCATCGAAGATTCCGACACCGTGGCCGAACTGGAAAAATCTTTTGGACGATTTGCAACACGCCACCGAAGTCGTACTTGACGAACAATCCCACACGCAACTGCTGCGGCGGCGCGCCGGTGCATGGAAGCGGCCAGTATCGTCGTGGCCGCGTAAACGGCATGGTACGGCGTGCACTGCAACTAGCGGCCATGCTGGACGGCCAGCTCGGCAAAATCGCCCCGTCGCGCCCTCCGAAGCATGGGCGCAACTAAGTATCGGCGCAGCATTCCTGCTCGCCGCCCTGCTGCTGTGGCTGCTGCCGCAACTGGTCGTGTGGCCGCTGCTGTTCCTGCTGGCCGCCGCAGGCATCGGCACCGTGGTTCGCCGCCCGCCGCCTATACCGCCTGCCCTAAAAATAAAACCGATTATCCGTAAAGCTTGTGTAAAAATCCTGTTCGATTACCATGCCGCACATTCCTTCCCACGATTCAAATCAAAAACAACAGCCGTCAGGCAACCACAGGAGAGTGCAAATGAAAGTCAGCGTTTTCGTTATCGCCGCAGCTGTTTTCGGCGGCATGTATTTTTGTCAAAAACCATGTCGATACTTCAGCCTTCAACAAAGACCATTTGTTGAAACCCACCGTGCAGTCTGCACAACGCTAATTCGGCAAGATATGAAAAACCGCCCCTCCTCGGGCGGTTTTCTTTTCAGACGGCCTCCGTCCTTATCCTCATCCTCGGTATTCCAATACGAAACGCGCACCCGCATCCTGCGCCAGCAGCTTGGTCAGAACCGGCAGACTGTCGCGCAACTGTTCCGCCAGCAGATAAGGCGGGTTGATGACGAACATCCCGCTGCCGTGCATACCGAAACCGTCTCGGGCAGGCTGTTTGACGTACAACTCGGCCTGCAAGAAATTGTCGGGCGAGCTTTTGCAGTTGTTCGGGCAGTTTGCGGCTCTCCTCGCGGCTCAGGCAGGGATACCAAACAAGATAGCAGCCCTGTTCGAAACGTTTGCGCGCCTCTTTCAATGTGTGGGCGACGCGGGCGTAATCTTGTTTTTGTTCGTACGGCGGATCGATTAAAACCACGGCGCGGCGGGTCGGCGGCGGCAGCAGGGCAATCAGGCCTTGGAAGCCGTCTTCCTGCCTGATGATGCCGCGCCGTTTCAAGCCCGCCGTTTCCATATTGTTTTGCAGATGCCGGTAATCCGCCGGATGCAGTTCGAACAGGCGCAGTTTGTCGGTTTCCCGCGTTTCCGCCTGCGCCAGCCAAAGGCGAGCCGCAATAGGCCGGCCTGCGGCAGTATGGCCTGCAGGCGTGTGCGGAAGGCCGAAAGCGTGTCGGGCAGTTTTTCCGCCGCTATCAGGCGGGCAATGCCGTCGCGGTATTCGCCCACTTTTTGCGCTTCGCCGCCCGACAGGTCGTACAAACCCGCACCGGCGTGGGTGTCGATGTACCAATAGGGTTTGTCTTTGCGGTTGAAGTAATCCAACACCAGCCAAAGGACGAAATGTTTGAGCATGTCGGCATGATTGCCGGCGTGAAAGGCGTGTCGGTAGCTGAGCATGGCGAAAAAGGCCGTCTGAAAAAAGAAACGCGCATTTTACGGGATTGCGCTGCAAAAGATAAGGCGGGATAGGCTTTTAGGGGAAGTGCTATAAAATGCACGGCTTTGATTTATTCTGTTTAGCACACTTTTTCAGACGGCCTTTCCTGTCCGAATCAGGCCGTCTGAAAACCGTTTTGAAAGACCACAATGAAAACCTCCGAACTACGCCAAAAATTCCTAAAAATTCTTCGAATCCAAAGGCCACACCATCGTCCGCTCTTCCTCGCTCGTGCCGCACGACGACCCGACGCTGCTGTTTACCAACGCCGGTATGAACCAGTTTAAAGATGTATTCCTCGGCTTCGACAAACGCGCCTACAGCCGCGCCACCACCGCGCAAAAAATGCGTACGCGCCGGCGGTAAACACAACGACTTGGAAAAACGTCGGCTACACCGCTCGCCACCATACCTTCTTTGAAATGATGGGCAACTTCTCTTTCGGCGACTACTTTAAACGCGACGCCATCCACTTCGCTTGGGGAATTCCTCACTTCCCCGAATGGCTGAACATCCCCAAAGAAAAAACTCTTGGCGACTGTGTATGCCGAAGACGACGAAGCCTACAACATCTGGCTGAACGAAATCGGTATGCCTGCCGAGCGCATCGTCCGCATCGGCGACAACAAAGGCGCGAAATACGCGTCCGACAACTTCTGGCAGATGGGCGACACCGGCCCCTTGCGGCCCGTGTTCCGAAATTTTCTACGACCACGGCGAAGAAATCTGGGGCGGCATTCCCGGCAGCCCTGAAGAAGACGGCGACCGCTGGATTGAAATTTGGAACTGCGTGTTCATGCAGTTCAACCGTGACGAGCAAGGCAATATGAATCCGCTGCCCAAACCGTCCGTCGATACCGGCATGGGCTTGGAGCGCATGGCGGCTGTGATGCAACACGTCCACAGCAACTACGAAATCGACCTGTTCCAAGACTTGCTCAAAAGCCGTTGCCCGCGAAACCGGCGCGCCATTCAGCATGGACGAGCCCAGCCTGAAAGTGATTGCCGACCACATCCGTTCCTGCTCCTTCCTGATTGCCGACGGCGTGATGCCTTCTAACGAAGGACGAGGCTATGTACTGCGCCGCATCATCCGCCGCGCCGTGCGCCACGGTTACAAACTCGGTCAGAAACAAGCGTTTTTTTCTACAAACTCGTGCCCGATTTGGTGAAAGCGATGGGCGACGCGTATCCTGAGTTGAAAGAGAAACAAGCCCAAATCGAAGAAGCCCTGAAAAACGAAGAAAAGCCGCTTCGCCCAAACTTTGGAAACCGGCATGGCTTTTGCTGGAAAACGCCTTGACCAAAGGCAGCAACAAATTGGACGGCGAAATCATCTTCAAACTCTACGATACTTACGGCTTCCCATACGATTTGACCGCCGACATCTGCCGAGAACGCAATATTGATTTGGACGAAGACGGCTTCAACCGCGAAATGGAAGCCCAACGCGCCCGCGCCCGCGCCGCGCAAAACTTTCAAAGCCAACGCGCAACTGGATTACACAGGCGCGGACACCGAGTTCACCGGCTATGAAAAACGCAGCCAAGAGACCAAAAATCATCGCCTTATACAAAGGCAGCGAAGCCGTGGACGAACTGCAAGCAGGCGAAGCAGGCGTAGTCGTTTTGGAACAAACCCCGTTCTACGCCGAAAGCGGCGGCCAAGTCGGCGACGTGGGCTTTATCTTCGCAGGCGAAAACCGTTTCCGCGTCGAAGACACTCAGAAAAATCAAAGCCGCCGTACACGGACAATTCGGCGCAGTCGTATCAGGCCGTCTGAAAGTGGGTGATACCGTATCCGCCGAAATCGACAACGACATCCGCGACAGCATCATGCGCAACCACAGCGTTACCCATCTGATGCACAAAGCCCTGCGCGATGTTTTGGGCGCACACGTCGAACAAAAAGGCAGCCTGCAAAACGCCGAGCTGACCCGCTTCGACATCTCTCATCCGCAAGGCATCAGCGCGGAAGAAATCGCCGAAGTCGAACGCCGCGTCAACGCCGCGATTATCGCCAACGTGCCCGTCAAAGTGGAAACCATGTCCATTGAAGACGCGCAAAAATCTGGCGCAGTCATGCTCTTCGGCGAAAAATACGGCGACTTCGTCCGCGTCATTACCATGGGCGACTACTCTACCGAACTGTGCGGCGGCACCCACGTCGCCCGCACCGGCGACATCGGTTTCTTCAAAATCATCAGCGAAGGCGGCATCGCCGCAGGCATCCGCCGCGTAGAAGCCATCACCGGCCTTGCCGCGCTGGCATGGGCGCAAAACCAAGAAAGCCTGATGAAAAACATCATCGCCGAAGTCAAAGCCCAAACCGAAAAAGACGTACTCACCAAAATCCAAGCCAACGCCGCAAACGCCAAAGCCTTGGAAAAAGAGTTGGCAAAAGCCAAAAGCCGAACTCGCCGTCCACGCAGGCGCCAAACTCTTGGACAACGCAAAAGACTTGGGCGCAGCCAAACTCGTCGCCGCCCAAATCGAAGCCGACGCAGCCGCCCTGCGCGAGATCGTTACCGATTTAACCGGTAAATCCGACAACGCCGTGATTCTTTTAGCGGCAGTAAACGACGGCAAAAGTCTCCTGTGTGCCGGCGTATCCAAAAGCCCTGACCGGAAAAAGTGAAAGCCGGCGACTTTGGTCAAATTCGCAGCCGAACAAGTCGGCGGCAAAGGCGGCGGAAGACCGGATTTAGCACAGGCTGGGGGTACGGATGCTTCCCAAGTCGGCGCAATGCTGGATTCGGCGAAGGCTGGGTTAGAGAGAAGCTGTAATTAGAAAAGTGCAGGCTGCCTGAAAGTGGGTTTTCAGGTAGCCTGCTAGATAAGCATGAGGTAAAAAGTATGTTGAAAATGATAGATTTATTTTCAGGTGCAGGCGGTTTGTCGGAAGGGTTGAGGCAGGCTGGATTTCATTCACTTTATGCAAATGAAGTAATAAAAACCTATTCGGAAACTTATGCGTGAAATCATCCTGATACATTGGTAGACCAACGTGACATACGTTCTGTTGATGCAAAAGAGTATCCGCCAAAAACTTAAACTGGAACAGGGGGATTTAGATTTGCTTGCAGGAGGTCCGCCTTGCCAAGGCTTTTTCCATTAATGCCCCTATACGTTCAAACGATGACTCAAGAAACCATTTGTTCCGTGAGTTCATACGTTTTGTAGATGAGTTTCAACCCAAAGCTGTTTTTGATTGAAAAATGTGCCTGGTTTGGTATCTTTTGAAAATGGCATGACTTTGCAGGCAATTTTGGATGAATTGACCAATCATGGTTATTATGCTGATGTGCGCATTCTCTACGCCCCTCACTATGGTGTCCCACAAACCCGATGGCGAACAATTATCATCGGTATGAAATACCAAAAAGATATTCAGGCTGCTTTCCCACAACCTGAATATGATGCACCTTTTGCGTGTTAATTTCACATCTCGATTTGACGGGAGGGAACATTATAGGGTTTCCGCAAAAATAATTTTGCAACCGTATATTTCCGTAAAAGATGCCTTATCGGATCTGCCTGTTTTTAAATAATGGCGAATCAGGCTTGGAATGTAAGAATTATCGTTCCTTACCTCAAAAACCGTTTCCAATATTTGATGCGGGAGTTCTCAAACGGAGTATTCAACCATGAGGCTCCACGCCTATCAAAAAAATTAATTTGGAACGTTTAAAAATATATTCCGGCAGGTGGAAATTGGACAAACATTCCTGACAATCTTCTACCCAAAGGAATGCAGCGTGCTAGAAAATCTGATCATACTAAACGTTGTGGCAGAGTAAATCCTGATGGGTTGGCATCGACTATCTTAACGAAGTGCGATCCACACTGGGGAGCATATTTCCATTATGACCAAGACAGAGTTTTTTTAGCGTAAAGGAAGCCGCACGTATCCAGACCTTTCCTGATCATTTTATTTTTACTGGGTCAAAAGCAGAACAGTATGAACAGGTAGGCAACGCAGTCCCGCCCTTATAGCTGCTGCCATCGGCCACTCACTTGCCAAGTTGTTGGAAGTTAGGGGACAAGGCAAAAAGTTATGGGAATGTGAATGGCTAGTTATATTTTTTTGAATTTTTCGGTTATCGTTCTGAAGACCAATCTAGTCAGGCTTTAAGTGCTTCTGCCAATGAAAAGTGTCCTTTTATCCAAGATATATGTGAGAAAACATTTAGTGATGGCACAATTTCAGGTGTTTGCTCAATCAGACAGGCTACTTCGAAAGATGCCGTTGTCTGTTGTCCCATCAGACTGTATGCTGATGATTACCAAATTTTTAAAGAATGTTTCTGATAGAGCATTCAAACAAAATCTTCCACTAGTTCCAGGAAAAAGACGCGATTGCATTTGCGCAAGAACATAGCCAAGAATGTGTTGCTGTATTTGGCAAACGCGTTGGGGTGGGAATTGCGCCTGCCTCAGAAATCAGGTAAAGGCGGTTATTTCGTCGACTGGGTCTTAGCTTGGCTAGATCAGCAGGGAGACTTACTGGAATTTACGCAGTCGAAGTTCAAAACCATCGATACAACGGGTAATTACAGAAATGGATTTACCACACTTAAATCAGAGCGAAACTGGAAAAACTACGGCTGGTTTAAATTGGGAAAATGTATCGAAAAGAATACTGCCACAGCTTATTTACAAAGGGCAGGGTTCTACAGCGAGAAGAATTATGCAAAAAGGATTGTTTTTGTTTGCCCGAAACCTGTTTTTAACCGAATTGTAGAAAGATTGGGGGAGAATCAAAATTATTGCGGTATACATTACAACCTGCTGCGATTACTTTTTATTGCACGATTTTTGCACCAAATACCCAGCCGACCGATGGGGTAATGTTACCATTGAAAGAAGTGAGTTCTCTGACAACAACCGTTTACCAAGTACAGGAAGCATTCAATCATGTAGCTACTCCGAAGAAAATGTTTATAAAGGCAGCTATTCTAAATGCACTTGGAAAGAAGGATTTATAGCAAGTCTAGCAAGCTGTAGTCTGATCCCTGCCATCCCAACTCCATCAATCCAAATCGAGAAAGCCCAAACTCTTGCCCCCAACTGCCAAAAAAATGGAAAACGCCCTACTTGCCTTAATCGGTGCATTGGAATTTGAAGACAGTCGTTTTTGGAAAAGGCTACGATTTTTGACCTGCTCAATAATAGCCTGCACGAACAGGTCTAATCAGCCAGCTATGGAGCAAAGCCAAATCTGCCTATCTCACCTCTGAAGATTTGGAAAGAAGAGATGTTTTGACTGGAAGTCAGATTCGTAATTGGGCTATGCCGTTCATCATTTCTCAGACGGCACTTAAAACGAAATGGCCGTAATGTAGTAACCAAAAAGCAGCCTGCACTTTCAAAAATCGAAGTGCAGGCTGCTTTTATACAATTAGAAAACGCGCAATATTTTTATACTGTACATCATGTAGCAGGCCGTACCTGCTCCCTGCCAACTTATTTTACTGAACGAACAGGAATAACATGCAGAGCCTCCCTTCAGAAAAACCGACAGCCGGTTATTCGCATCCCGTGGCAATACTCTCTGCTGGTGTACGCTTTGAGCGCGCCGTTTTTGCTGCTGTCTTGTTTCTCAAACACAGTCCTCTCGCCTGATAATCTGCCGTTGACCGACATCGGCGCGGCACTCACTCCGACGATTGCCGCTGCGTTGCTGCGTTATCGCGAGGGCAGGGAATGGCGGCGGTGCGTGGACTGTTTGGCCGTGTGTTTGATTACGGCGGATAAAGCATTCTGCCTATTTTTGGACGGCAGTACTGATTTTTCCCCTGCTTTATCTGCTGACTTATGCCGCGATACGCCAAACAGGATCAAAACCATACCTGCGCTTATCCTGTATCGTTTGCGCCGCTTGCCGGGCGTTCGTCATGTTCTTTTATCGCGGCAGTTGCCGAGGAATTGGGCTATGCCGCCTACGCATGGAAAAGTCTGCAACGGCGTTTTACCCCGCTTGTTACGGCGCTGATTATCGGGGTACAGTGGGCATTAGTGGCATTTGCCATCCGCGATTGCCGTGGGGGCAGTCTGCCGAACTGATCGCATGGGGGCTGGCAGGGACGGCTGCCGTGAGGATTATCTATGTATGGCTGCATAACGGCAGCGGCGGCTCGGTATTTGTATTGATTGCGTGCCATACAGGTTGCCACACGCGCGCACGGGCTTTCCGGCGGACGGGCGGCATATGAAAACGGCGACGGCATGATTCGCATACGGAATTATCATCATCGCGGCGGTAATTGTGATGGTGTTTTGGCGTAGGCGATGTGTTCATTTAATGGCAAGCAAACGGAGCTGGTCATGTACCAAACGGGACTGAATATCAAAGGTCGTCTGAAAAATAGTTCAGATGACCTCTTTCTATAAAAGCAGCCTGCATGTTCAAAAATTGAAGTGCAGGCTGCTTTTGTGATGATTGAAAAACGCACATATTTTTATACTGTATATTGTGCAGGCACAATGCAAAAGCATATATAGTGGATTAATTTAAACCAGTACGGCGTTGCCTCGCCTTGCCGTACTATTTGTACTGATCTGCGAGCTTCGTCGCCTTGTCCTGATTTAAAATTTAGTCCACCATACTCAAAGGAACTCCATGTTTAAGAGACGCTCAAAAAGCATTTTGGCAGGGACTTACGCAAAAGGCAAAATCTTCCCGCATCAGCTTGCATTCACGCTACTGATCCCTTTGCGCAACTGGGCGCTTTCGCCGCAACAAATCGTGCAACGGCTGCACCTTGCGCCACACCACAGCATTTTGGAAGTGGGCTGCGGGGCGGGTTATTTCAGCGACACTGGCGCAGCTCAGTTCCGCAAGGACGATTGGTGGCGGCGGATAGACAACAGGAAATGTTGGCTTATACCGAAAAACGTTTGCGTCGTCGGCATATCGAAAACGTCGATTATTATCTGTGCGACGGCACGCATTTTTGATTTTCCTGATCAATCGTTTGACCGCATTGTGCTGATTACCGTATTGGGCGAAGTCGCCAGCAGCCGAAGATTTGGCAGAGTTCCGCAGGCTGCTTCGTCCCGACGGGCTGCTGTCGGTTTCGAAACGGCAGGCGACCCCGACAAACCGAGCTGATGCCGAATTACGCGTTTAATGCAGCAAAACGGGTTTGAGATAGCAGACAAATATGGCGGCAAACGCAATTTCACGTTGAATTTCAGTGCGCTTGTACTGAGAGGTGGTGCAGCAAACCACAACCTGCATACCCATGAACCATGAGCATGGTTTTTGCCACACATTCTATTTTTGGTGATTTCCTAAATAAACACGGAGTAATATAGGCTGGAATGATGAACCGACCAAGCCTTTATATCGCTCTGTAATATCAAAGGCCGTCTGAAGATGATTTTCAGATGGCCTTTCACTATCAAAAACAGCCTGCACTCGTTAAACCGGAGTGCAGGCTGTTTCTGATATTTGAACTCTATCAGCCAATCAGGCATATCAGGGAAGTATGCCGGCTTAGCGGACAGGCAAGGCGGACAATCAAAAAGCTGGTTACTGCTTTGCTTCCAAACACCCTATTTCCGCGCTTTTAACCGTCCATGCAACTCCTGCACGCTATACACGCCCATGTTGTTCAGGCTTTTGGCGCCTTCGCTCATGGCTTCGCCGCCGGCGACGGTGGTGTATTGCGGCACGCGCTGGGTGAGGGCGCTGCGGCGGATGCTGTGGCTGTCGGCGATTTCCTGCGGGTTGCTGGCGGTGGTGTTCACCACTAGGGCAATTTCGCCGTTTTTAATCGCATCGACAATGTGCGGGCGGCCTTCGGGCACTTTGTTGACGGTTTTGCACCACCACGCCGTGTTCGGTGAGATAAGCCGCCGTGCCGCGTGTGGCGCACACGCCGTAGCCTAAGGTTTGAAGTTTTTGGCCGTCTGAACAATCAGCGGCTTGTCTTCTTCGCGCACGGAAAGGAAGATTTTGCCGGTGGCGGGCATGCGTTCGCCTGCGCCGAGCTGGGCTTTGAGATAGGCTTCGGAGAAGGTTTCGCCCACGCCCATCACTTCGCCGGTGGAGCGCATTTCGGGGCCGAGGATGGTGTCCACGCCGGGGAATTTGATGAAGGGAACACGGCTTCTTTCACGGCATAGAAATCGGGGACGATTTCGTTTCCACGCCTTGCTCTTTGCAGGGCGATGCCTGCCATGCAGCGTGCGCCGACTTTTGGCAGAGCGGCACGCCGGTGGCTTTGGAGACGAACGGAACGGTGCGGCTGGCGCGCGGGTTCACTTCCAACACGAAACACCACGCCGTCTTGCACGGCAAACTGTACGTTCATCAGGCCGACCACGCCCAGCGCGTATGCCATGGCTTTGGTTTGGCGGCGGATTTCGTCTTGGATTTCTTCGCTGAGCGAGTAGGGCGGCGAGCGAGCAGCCGGAGTCGCCGGAGTGGATGCCTGCCTGCTCGACGTGCTGCATGATGCCGCCGATAACGACGTCTTTGCCGTCTGAAACGCAGTCCACATCGACTTCAATCGCGTTGTTCAGGAAGAAGTCCGAGCAACACGGGACTGTCTTCGGATACCTGCACGGCTTCGCGCATGTATTTTTTTGCAGCTCTTCGGCGGAGTGGACGACCTGCATGGCGCAGTAGCCGAGGACGTAAGACGGGCGCACGACCAGCGGATAGCCGATTTCTTCGGCTTTGACGAGCGCTTCTTCTTCGTTGTGGGCGATGCGGTTGGGCGGTTGGCGCAGGCCTAAGTCGTTCAACACTTTTTGGAAGCGTTCGCGGTCTTCGGCGGCGTCGATGCTGTCGGCGGACGTGCCGATGATGTTCACGCCGTTTTTCAACCAGCGCGTTGGCGAGTTTGATGCGGGTTTTGACCGCCGTAATGCACAATCACGCCCCACGGGTTTTCGGTGCGGACGATTTCCAACACGTCTTCCAGCGTCAGCGGCTCGAAATAGAGGCGGTCGCTGGTGTCGAAGTCGGTGGACACGGTTTCGGGTTGCAGTTGACCATAATCGTTTCAAAGCCCGATTCGCGCAGGGGCGAGCGCGGCGTGAACGCAGCAGTAGTCAAACTCGATGCCCTGACCGATACGGTTCGGGCCGCCGCCGAGAATCATCACTTTTTACGGTCGGAAGGACGCGCTTCGCATTCTTCTTCGTAAGTGGAATAGAGGTAGGCGGTTTCGGTGGCGAACTCGGCAGCGCAGGTATCGACGCGTTTATAGACGGGATGCAGCTTCAGCGCGTAGCGGTGTTCGCGCACTTCTTTTTTTCTTTTACGCCCAAAAGCTGCGCGATGCGTTTGTCGGAGAAGCCTTTGCGTTTCAGACGACGTAAGGGCGGCGAAATCCAAATCTTGCAGGCAGCCTGCACTTACCTGCTGCTCTTCTTTCACCAAGTCTGCGATTTGCGCCAAGAACCAGGGGATCGATGGCGCAGATTTCGTGAATTTCTTCCAGCGTGAAGCCCTGCGCGGAACGCATCTGCCTAAACAGCATACGCTCAGGGCCTGGGTTCGCCAGTTCGCGGCGGATTTCCGCTTTGTCGGAGCTTCTCGGATTGAAGCCGCATAAGCCGGTTTCCAAGCCGCGCAGGGCTTTTGGAAACTTTCCTGAGATGGTGCGGCCCATCGCCATCACTTCGCCCACCGATTTTCATCTGCGTGGTCAGGCGGTCGTCTGCGGCAGGGGAATTTTTCAAACGCGAAACGCGGGATTTTTGGTAACGACATAGTCGATGGAAGGCTCGAACGATGCAGGCGTACGACCGCCGGTAATGTCGTTGCGCAACTCGTCCAGCGTAAAGCCGACCGCCAGTTTCGCCGCCACCTTCGCAATCGGAAGCCTGTCGCTTTTGGAAGCCAGCGCGGACGAACGGCTCACGCGCGGGTTCATCTCAATCACAATCATCTCGCCATTTTCAGGGTTCACCGCAAACTGCACGTTCGAGCCGCCCGTGTCCACGCCGATTTCGCGCAATACCGCCAACGAAGCGTTGCGCATGATTTGGTATTCCTTGTCCGTCAGCGTTTGCGCCGGCGCAACCGTAATCGAGTCGCCCGTATGCACGCCCATCGGGTCGAAGTTTTCAATCGAACAGATGATGATGCAGTTGTCCGCCTTGTCGCGCACCACTTCCATCTCGTACTCTTTCCAGCCGAGAACGGACTGCTCAATCAGCAGCTCATGCGTGGGCGACGCATCGAAACCGCGTTCGCAAATCGCCAGAAACTCGTCTTTATTGTAGGCAATACCGCCGCCCGAACCGCCCATCGTGAAAGACGGGCGAATCAGCGTCGGGAAGCCGACCTGCTCCTGCGCCGCCAAGGCTTCGTTCATCGTGTGGCAGACAAAGGATTTCGGGCAGGAAAGGCCGATTTTTTCCATCGCTTCCTTAAAGCGGCCGCGGTCTTCCGCCTTGTCGATCGCGTCTTCTGTCGCGCCGATCAGCTCGACATTGTATTTCGCCAGCACGCCGTTGCGCGCCAAATCTAGCGCACAGTTCAGCGCGGTCTGGCCGCCCATGGTAGGCAGAATCGCATCAGGACGCTCTTTGGCGATAATCTTCTCCACCGTCTGCCACATAATCGGCTCGATGTAGGTAACATCCGCCATTTCAGGGTCGGTCATGCGATGGTGGCGGGGTTGGGAATTCACCAGAATGACTTTATAGCCTTCTTCACGCAAAGCTTTGCAGGCCTGTGCGCCCGAATAGTCAAATTCGCAGGCCTGACCGATAACGATAGGGCCGGCGCCGATGATAAGGATGGATTTTAGGTCGGTACGTTTGGGCATGGGTGGGTCTTTCTATTCATTACGATTTAATTTCGGGATGATTTTTGTTTTATATAATTTATATAAAGCTTGGTATCTTTCAAAAATAAAATTTCCTTGTCTTCAGTAAAGAATATAGGTCGTTCAGTGCATCATCTGATACATACTTTTATTTATACGAGCTTCTGGATAATTGCTTGTAATAAAAATTATATTGTGGGGGAGGTTTTTCATATCAGTGTTTTAGGTTATCGTTTTTTCCATTAAGAACTATCACATAATTCGCATTATGCAGAATCATAAAATCTTTTCAAAATAACTTTCTAGTTCAAAATCATAGAAAGGTAATGCGCTAGGAATGTCTGAAAAAGTAAATCATCTATGAAAGATGGTAAAATTTACAAAAGAGTATCAAGATGAATTCGGAAGGAAACGAATATATCCTGACTAAGTATTCAAGTCTCCACATTCAATAGGTTACGAATACAAAATACATCAGAATTCCTGCGGGCAGATTTTTGGGTCGAGTTGGTCATCTATATAACTGATATGTCTCTGCTTTTGATTAATTAAGAAATCAGCAGTGAACTTATCAGGGTCGGCATCAACTCTCTATGGCAGAGTAGGGCAAAGCAAAATAAGATTTTCTATGAATTAATGAAATTCAGCATCGCATGCTGTATCGCCTCTTGGTCCATGTGGGCTGTAAGCAATATGAGCAACTACATTTTAATTCGTTGACTCTCTTTTTACATAAATTGCACATTCCAGCAGATTCTGAGATATAATGAATTGACAATGAAATAGGTGTTCGTCCATAATTTTGAATCCGAATATAAACGTGAGATTAGGTTAAAAACCAATACAAACCACTAATTATCTAAAACGTTGGGCTTTGCCAACTCAACCCTACTTGCGGCACAACCCATTTTCCAGCAAGTCTATGGCGTGTGCGGTACGCACGCACGCGCTCTCCATTTTCCCTGCAACCCCAACCCACCGCGTGCGTGCCTTGCGGTACACGCCCTACCGATGGGTTCAAAGGCCGTCTGAAAAACGCTCGCGGTGTTTGTTCCATCTGCCTTGCGATAAAGGCTACCTGAAAAATTCCTGCTGTTGATATTTCGGGCATTCTTTTTCAGACGACCTGTAACGCCTGCATCCGCTGCAACCCGCTCCCTCCCCCGTGGGGGAGGGTTGGGGAGAGGGTATTCTTCCAAATCGCGGCAATCTTTCCCAATACCCTAACCGCCCCAATACAAGCCTTGCGGTTTGTTGCCCTCTCTCTAACTCTCTCCCACGGGAGAGAGCAAGCCATAGCCTGCATGTAGGGGTGTGCGATGCGACACGCACGCGTTCTCATTTTTCACTGAAACCCCAACCCACCGCGTGCGTACCTTGCGGCACACACCCTACCGATGGTTCAAAGGTCGTCTGAAAAATCTCGCGATGTTTATTCCATCTGCCTTGCGATAGGTGCAGGAAATCGTCGCGTTGTTTACACAGAGCTACCTGAAAAATTCCTGCCACTGATATTTCAGGAATTCTTTTCAGACGGCCTTTGTAAACGCTCAGTTCAGGCAGTCTGCACTCTATGATTTTTCAAAAACAATCAAAATCAGCCGTCTGCTAATGTGCAGGCTGCTTATCATTCCTGCCGCCGCACTCCGCCATTATACGCCGCCCAACGCCGCCTGTTCCGGTAAAGTCTGAAACAGGTTTACACTTCCAAATCGTCGCTGAGATAAACGCGGCTTGCGTTGTCGGTAAGCATCACGAGGTTCATCAACAGCGCGGCCAGCCCGCCCATGCAGATGGGGTTTTGGAACAGCTCTTTCAGCGGCAGCTGGCCGAACACTTCTGGGTTTGAAGCTCACGCCCGAGGCCGAGGCCGATGGAGGTGGCGGCAATCACCATTCATGGCGGTTGATGCCGCTGGCTCATCGAGGATGCGCACGCCGGCCACGGTAATCAGGCCGAACATCAGCACCATTGCGCCGCCGATAACGGGGCTGGGATGGTGGTGAAGGCACAGTGACGACGGAAACAGCCCCAATAGCACCAAAAATGGCGGCGATGAAGCGCCGACGTGGCGGGAGGCGACGCCGGTCATCTGAATCACGCCGTTGTTCTGCGCGAAGGTAGTCAGCGGCAACGAGCCCGAGTGCGGTGGCAATCACGGACACCAGCCCGTCGGCCAGCACGCCGCCGCGCAAACGCCGTCTGAACGCTTCGCCTCCGCTAGTCTTCGCCCCGACACCATGGCGGTAGCGGTCAAATCGCCCACCGCTTCGAAAATGCTGAGCAGGTACACCAGTCCGGCCACGAAAAACGCCGTCGTGGAAATTCAGCCGTATTTGAACGGGCACGGGCAACGTGAATGCGGCGAGGTTTTGCAACACGGAAAAATCGACCACTGCCCAGTACCAGCGCGGCAATATAGCCCGCCACCATGCCCGACGGCGATGCCGCTCATCCGCAGCAGCGGGATTTCTCAGGCAGTTGAACACCAGCACCACGAGCAGCACAAACGCCGCCAGCCCGATGTTTTGCATTGAGCCGAAGGTGCCGTTGCCCAACGCGAAAATCCGCCGCCAAATTCGGTAATCGCCACGCTAATCGAAAGGCTCAGGCCAATCATCATCACCACCACGCCGCTGACGGTGGGCGTAATCACTTTTTCAGATACGGTAGCAGCCAGGCCGAACCGGCCACAGAAATGCACCGACAAAAGCCACGCCCAAAAGCGCGGACATCATGGCGTTGGTGTCCATGCCCTGCTCTTTCATGCCGCTGCCCAGCGCAATCATCACGCCGACAAAAGGAAAAGTTCACCGACTGGATGGACAGCAGCCCCCGAACCGACCGGCCCGAAGCGGTTCACCTGCAAATAAGTGCCGACGCCGGAAGCGACCATCGCCATCGACACCAGATAGGCGGTCATTTCAGACAGCAGTTTCAATGCGCCGCCGACAATCAGGGCGGGGGTAATCATGGGGACGAAAAATCGCCAGCAGGTGCGTTACCGCGCTGAGCAGCGCATTGGCAAACAGTGGTTTGTCTTCGAGGGCGGTAAACCAAATCGGTGGTGGGGGATTTTCCGGTGCGGACATTCGGATTGCATGTGTGTGTAGATATGGCCAAAAGCCGCTGCCGTAAATCCGGTGCGGCTTGCTGTGAGATTTGCAGAGGCGGCATTACTGGGCCGTTTTGCCGGCGGCGGGCAATTCTCTGCTGCTGCCGATGAGCCAGCTGTTTTGTTTTCAGACGGCCTGAAGTGTTGCCGCCGCCATCCATATGATTAGAGCCGTCGAAAACGGCTTACGACCGATTGCGGCAGGTTTCTGCAAATCTAAAAAGGCCGTCTGAGCGTCGTTCCGTTTTTCAGACGGCCTCTGCATCGTCAGTCGGCAACAAGCGGACGGAGCCGCAGTTTCAAACCTTCGTTTTTCACTTTGAACAGCAGGTCGATGTTCGGATGTTTGCCGGATTGGCCTGCGCGTCGGCAACTGCTCGGCAAACCATTCCAAGCCCTGTTCCACCGCTTCGCCGTCAATATGCCGCCGCAAGCGTTCGATCAGCGTTATACAGCTTCAGCGAACCGAGTTTGCCCGGCGCGGTAGGATGTAGTGGAGGACGCCGCCGTTTTTCACCGCATACGTCCAGCCCGCTCAGGCGGGAAATGTCGAGGCATGACAGCCAGATTGTCTTGAAAAAGCCATTTTTGTTTCCTTTAAACAGATATGATTCGGAGGGGCTGGTAACAAGTAATTGTTGCGCGCGCCCTAGCAAAAAGTTTACCGAAATCAAGCATAATCGCACGGCACGCGTATCCGTGCCGATATGCATTCAAAAGAAAATGATCAACTGTTTTAGGAGACACCATGAGTCGATATCAAAGTACCGGCGGAAGGCATCATTCCGAGGCCAAGCCGTTCCCAACAATCCGATTATCCCCTTCATCGAGGGGCGACGGCATCGGCGTGGACATCACGCCCGTCATGATCGACGTGATCGACGCGGCGGTTGCTCAGGCTTATGGTGGCGAGATCCACTGGATGGAAGTGTATGCCGGCGAGAGCCACCAAAGTGTACGGCGACAACGTTTGGCTGCCGCAAAGAAACCTTTGGACACACTGAAAGAGTATTCCGTATCCATCAAAGGCCCGATGACCACGCCCGTGGCGGCGGCATCCTCGCTCAACGTCGCGCTGCGCCAAGAACTCGACCTCTACCAATACGTGCGCCCCGTGCGCGCTACTTCAACAGCGTGCCCTCGCCGCTGAAAGACCGAGCAAAACCGATACGGTAATCTTCCGTGAAAACACCGAAGACAGTTTACGCCGGCATCGAATGGGAAGCCGAAAGCGAAAACTGCAAAAGTCATCGACTTCCTGCAAAACGAAATGGGCGTGAAGAAAATCCGCTTCCCCGAAACCTCGAGCATCGGCATCAAACCCGTTTCCAAACAAGGTACGCAACGCCTGGTCCGCCGCCATCCGCTACGCCATCGACAACGACAAACCGAGCGTTACCCTGGTGCACAAAGGCAACATCATGAAATTCACCGAGCGGCTTCCGCGACTGGGGCTATGAACTGGCGCAAAAAGAATTCGGCGCAGAGCCGATCGACGGCGGCCCGTGGTGCAAATTCAAAAACCCGAAAACCGGCAGAGACATCATCGTTAAAGATGCGATTGCCGACGCCTTCCTGCAGCAAATCCTGCTGCGTCCCGCCGAATACAGCGTCATCGCCACCCTCAACCTGAACGGCGACTACATTTCCGACGCGCTGGCGGCACAAGTCGGCGGCATCGGCATCGCCCCGGGCGCGAACATTTCCGACGAATACGCCATCTTCGAAGCCACCCACGGCACCGCGCCGAAGTATGCCGGACAAGACAAAAGTGAACCCCTGAGTTCGCTGATCCTGTCGGCAGAAATGATGCTGCGCCACTTGGGCTGGAAAGAAGCGGTGACTTGGTAATCGAAGCGATGGAAAAAGCCATCGGCGACAAACAGGTAACCTACGACTTTGCCCGCCTGATGGACGGTGCCAACGAAGTTTCCTGTTCCGCCTTCGGCAAAGCAATGATTGAGCGTATGTAAGAATCCGTTCGGCCAATAATAAAGGCCGTCTGAAACCCGTTGCAAGATTGAACTGCACCCTAAAGGCCAAATACGCACTCCGGTAGGTTTAGGGTACAGTTTTTATGATTCGATCCATGCGAGGAGCAATGGCATGAAAAATCCCGCAAATTATCCGTTTCACTGATACAACAAAACCCCACCGAAGCCGTGCGCACCGTGCTGCATCAAGACAAGATGACAACATGGTGCTTTGGCAGATTCCACCACAAACCATGCTGCCCGCCCACCGTCATCCGCGCGGTACGGACATCTGGATTGTATTGCGGGGCGAAGCCGCGCTGGTGGACGACGCACAAAGCGGTACGCATCATCCGCGCAGGTGAGCGTGATAGTCGGCAACCACCAAATCCACGGTGCGCGCAACAACGGCAAAGGAGACTGCATTTTGATTTCGGTTATCAGCCCGAAAGCAGGATTTGAACAGGTATAACCTTTTTCAGACGGCACCAATCTATCGGAGGCCGTCTGAAAACAGATCAACCCATAAGATTGCAACATCCCAAAAATGAAAACCCCATCAGACTGTGCCGCCATTTTCTCATCCTTATCGACAAGGAAACGGGCAAAGTGATGGGGTTCGGCCTGAAGGCGGACAGGAAAATTTGAAAAATTCCATCAAAGGGAGCAGACTCAACGACTGACAAACTGCCGTCTAAAAGGGCTTTTATCGGTTGCCTATATTTGGAGCCGTTCATGCTCCCCAATCCCACACCCTTATACACCGTCAGCATACGGGAAAACGCGGACTTGCACCCGCTGATGACGGCACGAGCATGTCGATTTGAATCAGTGGAACGGCAGGTGCAGCGAAGCCGGTTCATCCACCGCACGCCTTACAGCCAGCCGGCGGCCTCTTCCCTAACCAAAGTTTCCAAAGCGTCTATCCACGCCGGATTGTCGTTCAGACAGGGAATGTAGCGGATTCGCGCCCGCCTGCGGCATGAAAAAGTTTCACGTCCGTCAATGGCGATTTTCCTCCATGGTTTCCAAACAGTCGCTGACGAAGGCGGGACAGATGACATCAACCGGTCGGTACCGTTTCGCGGCAGGCTGATGAAAAGGTCTTGCAGTGCTCGGTTCGAGCCAGCGTCCGCGCCCGAAGCGGCTTTGGAAGGAGACGGTGTATTCTTGCTTGTCCAAACCGAGTGCGGCGGCCAGCGAGGCGGGCGGTTTCGTGGCATTCGTCGGGATAGGGGTCGCCCGCATCGTGATGCGCCTGCGGGATGCCGTGAAAACTCATCATCAAGTGCCCTCCCTGCCGTGCTGCTGCCAATAGGCGGAAACCTGTTGGCGCAGGGGCCTCGATATATGCGGGATGGTTATACCCGAAGCTGCGGACGGTACGCAGCCCGACTTGGTTGCGCTGGCGCAACATGGCGCGGAACACTTGATCCAATGCTGCACCGCTGCTGGAGGAAGCGTATTGCGGATAAAGCGGATGGCTAAAAACCCGGGTAACGCCCTGCGCTTTGAGTTCGGCTATGGTGTCGGCCACGCCGGAGCAGGCCGTATGTCATGGCCGGACGCACCAACACGCCGGGCAGGCGTTGCGCCAGAGCATCAGCCTGGCGGCGGCTGTAAATGTAGAGCGGCGAGCCTTCCTTCAGCCAGATTTTTATAGTTTGCCGCGCTGCTTTTGGCGCGGAAAGGCAAAATTGCGCCGCGCAATATGGGCTGCCACAGGGCGGGTTTAAGTTCGACGACGCGCTGGTCGGACAGGAAATCGCGCAGGAAGGGCGGACGGCTTCCGCAGTGGGATGCGGACGGTGTGCCGAGGTTGATGAGGAGGACGGCGGTTTGCGGCTGCCGGTCGTGCGGCAGGGCGGGTTCGATCTGGAAACGGGTCACGTTTTTCCTTTCAGACGGCCTGTTATGCGGCGAGGCGGACGTTGGGTTTAGGGTTGGCCTTCCGACGATGCGGCGGAAGCGGCAGAAGCGGAGGTTGCCTGTTCGGTGATGCGGCAGACGCATCTTCGGGCACATCAGTGGCGCAGTATAGTCTTTGCCGCCTTCTTCGATAACGGTGGCCGCTTCCTGCGCCCGGATTTCGGACGCACTCAGTTCGGGCTGGGGTTTGTCCGTTGCAGGCAACCAGCACCAGCATTATCGCTATCAGGCAGACAGATCGGGCGGTTTTCGGATTGCTCATGTTTATCGCTCAGAGCTATGGTTTCAGACGGCCTCCCTATTATAGGCCGTCTGAAAAGCCTGATTCGGGTTTAACGGGTTTGCAAGGCCTGCACGCTGTCCAGCAGCCATTGCTGTGTTTCTTTGATTTTTGCTTTGGCGGCATCGCTGCAACCGCCCGTTTCGGCAAACAGGCGTTCTTTCTTGCCTTTGCCTTGCGCGTAGGCGCGGGCGGTGATGATTTGATGTCGTTGTCGTTCATATCGAGTTTGAGTTTGGCCGCCGTCTGTTTGATGCCTTTCAGCAAGGCGGTGGCGGTTTCCCGCCGGTGCGTAGAAGGGGTCGTCCCGACGGCTGATGCCGCATTCCATCGCCTCTTTGTGCAGAATACCGCTCAATTCGGCCATGTCGAACAGGTTAATCAGCCGTGCCTGATCTGCCGCTTCGCCTGCGGCGGGGTGCGAGCGCGGCAGAGAGTGTCAGCGGCAGCGAGGATCAGGGCGGCAAGCAGGTGTTTTTCATCTTTCGTCCTCCGGTTGGTCGGCCACGGGCTCTCCGTTGTCTTCGAGCCAGCGGCGGTGTTGGAAATCGTATTGGTAGTGCTCGGACAGCAAGAGCGGGTCTTTGCACAACAACAGCGGTTTGCCGTCTGATCCAATGATAACGCAGGCGGATATTTTTCCCGCCCAAACCCGCTGCGGCCAAAGTTTCGGGATAACGTCCGTGCCGTGCATAATATTGCCCGAAAGCGGCGGTAAAACGGCCATTTCGTGCCGCGCATGGTAATAGTTGAAGATATTTATCCCCACCGACAAAAGCAGCCGCGATTATCCACACAATGTTTCTGAGCCGTTCTTTCCGTGCCGCCTCCGGTAGATTTGCCGGGCCGACCTTGATGCGGTCAGGCGGACGGCGAACAACAGGGGCAAGGCGAAAAACCAGCATGTAGGCCGAACCCGGCGTCGCGGTTATGCTGAGGGAAGAAAGCAATGCCTGCCAAAGTGGCGGAACAGGAAATGACCGTCATTACAACAGACTTCAAGCTGTTTCTTTCCATCGCCTCTCCGTATCCGCTTTTCAGACGGCCTCAAGCATCGGAGGCCGTCTGAAAACTATAAATCATCTTTCCGCGCCAGCGCACCTTGCGGCTGCCGCCGACATCGGCGGGCGACACCACGCCCGCTTCTTCCAAGAGCATCCATCATATTGGCGGCGCGGTTGGCAGCCGATTTTTCAGGTGGCGTTGCGGCGAGGAAATCGAGGTTTTTGCGCGTTTTCGATGACAAAAAGCGACGGCCTGATCGAACAGTTCGTCCGCACCCGCGTTCGGATTGACCGCATTAACGGTTTCCATGGCCGCTTCGCCCGACAGCAGGCCTTCGACATAATCTGCCGGAGCCTGCCGTTTGATGTGGAGACGACTTCATGCCACTTCGTGGTCGGATACAAACGCACCCTGCAGACGGGTCGGCCTCGGCATTGCCGGGCTGGAGGAACAGCAGGTCGCCGTATTTCAACAGGTCTTCCGCGCCCATTTGGTCGAGGATGGTGCGGCTGTCGATTTTGCTCTGCACGGTAAAGGCCATGCGCGTCGGGATGTTGGCCTTAATCAGGCCGGTAATCACGTCCACACTCAGTACGCTGGGTGGCGATAATCAGGTGGATGCCGGCGGCGCGGGCTTTTTGCGCCAGGCGGGCAATCTGTTGTTCGACCGCCTTTTGCGCTCGGTCATCATCAGGTCGGCCAATTCGTCAATCACCACCACAATCAGCGGCAGTTTTTCCAGCGGTTCCGGCTCGTCGGGGTTCAGGCTGAACGGATCGGGGATTTTTCTGCCCTTCTTCAGCCGCTTTGGCGATTTTTCGTTGTAACCGTCCAGATTGCGCACGCCCAGATGCGACGAGCAGGCGGTAGCGTTTTTCCATTTCGGCCCACACACCAGTTCAAGGCCTGCCCGCTTCGCGCATATCGGGTTACTACCGGGCAAAAGCAGGTGCGGAATACCGTCGTATACCGACAATTCCAGCATTTTCGGGTCGATCATGATAAAGCGCACTTCGTCGGGCGCGGCTTTGTAAAGCATGGACATAATCATGCCGTTTACGCCCACCGACTCGCCCGACGGTCATACCGCCACCAGCAGATGCGGCATTTTTGGCCAAATCGCCCACCACCGGCACGCCTGCGATGTCTTTGCCCAGGGCGACGGTGAGCTTGGATTTTGAGCTTCTGCAAACACGGGGCGAGCCAGGATTTCGCGTGAGGTCACTTCCTGTCGGCGGTCGTTCGGCAACTCGATGCCCATGGTGTTTTTGCCCGCAATGGTCTCGACAATACGCACCGACTGCAACGACATCGAACGTGCCAAATCTTTGGCCAGATTCACAATCTGACTGCCCTTCACGCCCTGCGCAGGCTCGATTTCGTAGCGCGTGATGACCGGACCGGAAGTGGCGGAAACCACCTGCACTTCAATACCGAACTCGGCCAATTTGCTTTCGATGCGTTCGTCGTTTGTTGCAGTTTGTCGGGATCAATCGGCAGTGCCTCGCCTTTCGGATTGCTCAACAAGCCGAGCGCGGGTTTGACATATTCGCCCGTCGGCGGCACTTCTACCGCTTCGCCCTTGCTGTCGAACAAGGCCGTCTGAACGGGAACGGGCGGGGTTACTTCCAACGCCACGGTTTTTACGGTTGCTGCTGGCGGCAACGTGCTTGTCCAATGGTTCGGCCATGATGGTTTCCGCTTCTTTCACCATGCGCCGCGTGGTTTTTGCATCAGGCGGGTCTTTGATGTATGGCGAATGGCGGCGGGTGATTTTTCCCACAGCCATTCCAGCCTGCTGCCGATGTTTTCCAGCATATCCAGCCAGGAAATCTGCGCGACAAAGGGAAAAAGCCAGCAATACGATGACCAGCATCACCAGGAAACTGCCGCCGTTGCCGAGCAGATGACTGAATATGCTGCCAATCAGCAAACCTGCCAGACCGCCCGCCCCGGTGGGCAGGAATCGCCGAGCTGCTGCTGCCACAAGGCATATTCCAAAAACCGGACTGCCCAAAAGCAACACCGTCAACCCGCTACGGCCAGTTTTCACACTGTACGGACGACTGTCGGGCGAACGCAGCGGGCGGAAACTTTTTCCACAGCCACACCAGCGCGGCCAACACCAGCCACCACACCGACAATCCGAACAGGTAATAACCGACGTCGGCAAAATACGCGCCAAACAGGCCGCCGAGATTGTGGATGGACTCGTCGGCAATCACGCTGCGCGACCATGCGGGGTCGTTCATATCGAAACTGGCCAGCGTGATGGCGAAATAGATGGTTACCATCAGGCCGAACAGCCAAAAAGGTATCGCCGATTAAATTGGCATAACTGCTCGGAACGGCGGCGCAGGGTTTCGTTGCTGTACTACGCCCGTGCCGCGCCCGCTTTTTCCGTCGTCCTGCTTTTTCTTTTCTGCCGGCGTCCGGCGGCGCGTGCCTGTGGTTTTGCGTGTGCTTTTGGGGGTTCGGGTTTGCTGCTCATAAAAACTTCAAGATTATTCGAATAAGCCGTCTGAAAACAGGGACGGCGGTAAAAACGCGGGAATTATATAGTATTTTCAGACGGCCTGAATGACGGGTCAGGCAAAATGGCCGCAACCGAGGATGACAGTCGCGCCGCGCACCTGTGGCACGGCGCGGGTTGGACGAGGATGCGGTTGACCCAGCAGGCGGCCAGCCAGCCGAAGGCGGCGGCCTCCACCCACTGTGGATCAAGATTGAGTGCCGCCGTACTGAGTATTTCGCATTGCGGCAGGCGTTCCGCCAAATCCGCCGTCAGCAGGGGGTTTGCGGATGCCGCCGCCGCAAAACGTAAACCCGTCGGCACTCCGGCGCGGCGCGGCGGATTTCGGCGGCGGCGGTTTCGGCGGTAAAGGCGGTCAGTGTGCGCAAAAACATCGTGCGGATTTTCCCCGCCGGAAAGCCGGTCGAGCCAAATACGGCAGGGCGAACAATTCGCGGTAGTACTTTTGGGCTGCGGTCGGGAAAAATAGTCATGGCAAAAGCAGGTTTTTCCAGTAATGACGGCAGCACCCTGCCCTGCGCGTGCCATCGGTAACGTCTTCGTCGTACGGCTTCTGCCAAACTTTTTCTGCGTCCATGCGTCCATCAGCATATTGCCCGGCCCGGTATCGAAACCGAAAGCCGGCGCGTCCGGCGGCAGTACGCTGATGTTGGCGATACCGCCGATATTGAGCAGCACGCGGGTTTCGTCGGGCGCGGCAAATAATGCCTGATGAAACGCCGGCACCAGCGGCGCACCCTGCCCTCCCGCCGCCAAATCGCGGCTGCGGAAGTCGCCGACGGTAAAAATCCCCGTCAGCTCGGCCAGCAACGGCAAGTCGGCAAGCTGGATGCTGTAACAGTGCTCCGGCGCATGGCGTACGGTTTGCCCGTGGCAGCCGACTGCGGCAATATCAGACGACCGCAAGCCTTGCCGTTCCAACAGTTGCTCCACGGTATCGGCATACGGGCGGCTTTAACTGTTGCGCCAATATCCTGCTGCGGTGCAATTCGTCCCCGCCGCTGTCCTGCAAGGCCAGCAGTTCGCTTTTCAGACGGCCCGAATACGGTAAAAACTGTGCGCTTCCGCACCCAGCCAGCGACCGCCGTCCATACGGATTAACACGGCATCCGCGCCGTCCATGCTGGTGCCGGACATAATGCCGATATAGAGTTGGCTGCTCGATACCGAATCGGTTTGACTTGTAGAAGTGTGTGTCGCGATTGAGGCCGTCTGAAAAATAATGATGGGCTGCCGATTAAGGACAGCCCGTATTGTAACGCGCTTTGCCGCCTGCGGCAGAATCGGCAAACGAAGGAAAGGCCGTCTGAAAAACCAGATTCGGCATTCAGACGGCCTTTCCATAATCATATATAGTGGATTAAATTTAAATCAGGACAAGGCGACGAAGCCGCAGACAGTACAGATAGTACGGCAAGGCAAGGCAACGCCGTACTGGTTTAAAGTTAATCCACTATAAAACTGGAACTTTGAAAATTTTTCCGACCCCAATATGAATCGCAGGGCATCAAATCCTAATGCAATATGTGCCGGTCGACAAAAAAGGGCATGCAGTTTTTGCACACCCTTTTTATTATCGCATTTTTAGAATTTGCCGCCGGATTCGTTCACCATATAAACAACGGCCGCTTTCACTTCGTCGTCGCTCAATTCGGTGTTTCCACCTTTGGCCGGCATCATGCCTTTATCTTGGAAAACCTTCGAGAGCATGTTTAAACAAGGTATCTTTGCCTTTTTGATACCGCGGAGCCCATTCGTCTTTATGGAGTGACACGCGGCGCTATCCGGTATGGCGGAATTGGCACCATGGCAGCCGAGCTACAAGCCGTCAAACACTTTTTACCGGTTGCCATCACATCGCCGTTTCCACCTTCGGCAGGAGCGGCAGCTTCGGATTTTCCGGCAGCCGGCGCAGTACCGGATGCGGCGGCCTCGGACGCGGCACCTGAAGCAGCCGATTCGGTTGGGGCAGGCGCTTTGTCAGGATCAGGCAGATTACCGCCGGATTGATTAGCCATATAAACAATCGCGCGCTTCAACTCCAGTTCGGTCAGGTCGGATTGACCGCCTTTGCCGGCATGGCGTTAAAAGCCGTTCAAAGCATGATTGAACAAGGTATCGAAACCTTGGGCCAGGCGGGGAGCCCAATCGGCATTGTGCGTGATTTTTCGGGGAACCTGCCGTCGAACTGTCGGCAGCATGGCACTGGTAACAAACTTTGAGCGTAGATTTTGTCGCTTTTGCGCTCACCGACGGGAACACCGTCTCCCTCAACAACGGAACCTTGCGGCTGAATCCGCGTTTGCGTGGCGGCATCGGTGGTTTCTTCAACCGTTCCGTGATAGCCGCTGCTGCCAATTTGACCAAAAATAAAGGGTAGCCAACAGAATGACGATGCCGCCGATCAGTGTGGTTAGGGGCGGAACCGCGGGCATTTTGGTTGGTAGGATGGTTCATATTTATAAGCCTCGCCGTTTTTTTGTTTAGTGATGAGGAAATTGAATTTTATGTGGCGTTAATATCAATTAACAATAATTTGCGGATTATACTGAATCCGTTCCGTCTTTCCAATCTTTTAAATTTTGGCCTATCTCAAAAATAGAAAAATACCCCGCAGGCCATACGGAATAAAGCGGATTAAATTCCGATGCTTCTGACAACAAGTTGCCGAAACCATAAAGATTGATTTTTGTAGAAACAGCCGAAATGTGGGATAATGCCGAGACTTTTGTACCCGTAGCTCAGTTGGAAGAGTGTCAGCCTCCGAAGCTGAAGGTCGCTGGTTCGATCCCAGTCGGGTGCGCCAATTCCCTAACAGGCCGTCTGAATTTTTCAGACGGCCTGTTGTTTTCCCTATTATTTCAAGACAGCCTCCGCCGCGCAATCAGTGCTTGCCTGTTACCCAAGTTTGCGTTATCTTATGCGCTCTTTACTTTTTAAACACTTTTGCGCTCTAAGCGCGATTCTGAAACCCGCAAAGCTGTCGCCGGCTCATCCGTTCACGTACCATAAACCGCCGTCCGGAAAACCGGCATTACCGTTGCATCGCGAAGCACGGGTTTATTATCGCCCTTACAGGCAGAATTAAAGAGGCAATCATGCAACTATCCGGTGCACAAATTCTTGTGCAAAAGTCTGAAGGCGGAGAACGTCGAATACGTTTTCGGCTATCCCGGCGGCGCGGTACTCGGAAAATCTACGACGCGCTTTTTCCAACTCAACAAATTCAAACATATCCTGGTAAGGCACGAGCAAGCTGCGGTACATGCCGCCGATGCCTATGCCCGTGTCAGCGGCAAGATCGGCGTGGCTTTGGTGACTTCGGGTCCCGGCGCGACCAACGCGCTCACCGGTATCGCCACGGCCTATTCCGATTCGATTCCGCTGGTGGTGATTTTCCCGGCCAGGTCGGCTCGCCCGCCATCGGCACAGATGCGTTTCAGGAAATCGATATGGTCGGCGTATCGCGGCCATGTGTGAGCATAATTTCCTGGTCAAGAATATCGATGATTTGACCACTACGGTAAAAAGCCTTCAAATTGCCCGCAGCGGCTAGTCCGGCCCTGTGGTTATCGACATCGCCAAAGACGTTACCCAGTCTATGGCCAAGTTCAGCTATCCCCAGGAAGACATTTTTATCCGCTCCTACCAGCCGGTTCTCAACGGACATCGGTCAGATTAAGAAGGCCGTACAAATGCTGGCGGCAGCGAAACGGCCTTTGGTGTATTTCGGCGGCGGCGTGGTTTTGGGTAATGCTGCCGACGAGCTGACGGAGTTTGTCAAACTCGCCGGCCTGCCCTGTACCGCGACGCTGATGGGTTTGGGCGCGTATCCGTCCGATGACAGACAGTATTTGGGCATGTTGGGCATGCACGGCACCTACGAAGCCAATCTGGCCATGCACAATGCCGATGTGGTTTTTGGCAGTCGGGGGCGCGTTTTGACGACCGTGTGGTTTCCGTTCCGCCAAGTTTTTGGAAAAGCCGAAAAAAATCATTCATATCGACATCGACCCGTCCAGTATTTCGAAACGTGTCCGCGCGATGATGCCCATCGTAGGCGACGTGAAGAATGTTTTACGCGAGATGGCGGCGATTTGGAAAAAGCCAAAATCTTCAGGTAAACAGCCAGCATTTGGAAAAATGGTGGCGGAATTTGGAAGAGCTGGCGCGCGCGCGACTGCCTGCGCCTGCCGGAAACGGACGGTAATGTCATCCTGCCGCAGATGGTGGTCAAAACTTTGGCCGAATTGACGGACAATGATGCGATTATCACGTCCGACGTCGGCCAGCATCAAATGTTTGCCGCACAGTTTTATCCGTTCAGACGGTAGCGCCAGTGGCTCAATTCGGGCGGTCAGGGCACGATGGGCGTGGGCCTGCCCTATGCGATGGGCGCGTATTTGGCCGACCCGTCCAAAGATGTGTGCTGCATTACCGGCGAAGGCTCGATTCAGATGAATATCCAGGAATTGAGTACCTGCTTCCAATACCGCCTGCCGGTAAAAATCATCTGTCTGAACAACGGTTATTTGGGCATGGTGCGCCAGTGGCAGGAGCTTTATTACGGCGAACGCGAATCAGAAACCTATTTCGATTCGCTGCCTGATTTTGTGAAACTGGCCGAAGCCTACGGCCATGTCGGCATGCGTATCGAGAAGCCGTCCGACGTGGAAGGTGTGCTGCGCGAAGCCTTGGCCGATGAAAGACCGCTGTGTGTTCTTGGACTTCATCACGGACAAAAACAAAATGTTTTCCCGATGGTCGGCAACGGCAAGGGTTTGGACGAGATGGTGCTGCCGCTGCACATGCGCGAAACCAAAGCCGACAGCGATGTCAATGATGTGAACGACCGCGATTACGATACAAGGGAGCGTGCCATGAGACATATCCTATCCGTTTTGATGGAAAAACGAATCGGGCGCGATGAGCCGCGTGGTCGGCCTGTTTTTCGGCGCGCGGCTACAATATCGATTCGCTGTCGGTATCGGCCACCGAAGACAAAACGCTCTCGCGTATGACCATCGTTACCCACGGCGACGATGTGGTTATCGAGCAAATCACCAAACAACTCAACAAATTGATTGAAGTGGTCAAAGTGGTCGATTTGAACGAAAGCCGCTTTTGTCGAACGCGAACTGATGCTGGTAAAAGTCCGCGCCGTAGGCAAGACCGCGACGAAATCCCTGCGCCCTGACCGATATTTACCGCGGCCAAGTGGTCGATGTTACCGACAAGAGTTATACCGTCGAAGTAACCGGCACGACCGACAAACTCGATTCTTTCTTGGAAACCGTTGGCAAGCCGCTGATTTTTGGAAACGGTGCGCACCGGCGCGAGCAGGCATCGGGCGCGGCGAGAGGATTTTGAAAATTTGAGTTTTTGGGCTTTCAGACGGCCTTCAACACTTCAAAGGCCGTCTGAAAAGCCAAACCGAAAGGAAAACACGCATGAGCAACATCAAAATTACCGCAATCGTTGCCGTCAAGGCCGAACACAGAGCCGAACTGCTGGACGTATTCACCGCACTGGTAGAGCGAAAGCCGCAAGGAAGGCGGCAACCTGCGCTACGATTTTACCCAAGACCTGCAAAACCCGAACCGCTTCGTTTTTCTTTGAAAACTGGAAGACCAGGCCGCAGTGGACAGCCACAACGCCAGCGTCCATTTCCAAAACTTCCTGAAAGCCATCGACGGCAAAAACCGAAGCCGTAGACATCGTCCTGATGAAAGACGTGTCCGACAACGGCAACTGATTCACCCTCCAACCGATTTACTTTTTAATCAAATTAAGGAAAAACAATGCAAGTTTATTACGATAAAGACGCCGACCTGTCTCCTGATCAAAGGCAAAAACCATGTTGCCATCATCGGCTACGGCTCACAAAGGCCACGCCCAGCGGCCAACCTGAAAGATTCAGGCGTAAACGTAGTCGTCGGCCTGCGCCAAGGCGGTTCTTGGAAAAAGCAGAAGCAGCCGGTTTTGAAGTATTGTCCGTAGCCGATGCCACCAAAAAGCAGACGTAGTAATGATTCTGCTGCCCGACGAAAAACCAACCCGTCGTGTACAAAAACGAAATCGAGCCCAACCTAAAACAAGGCGCCGCACTCGCTTTCGCACACGGCTTCAACGTCCACTACAACCAAATCGTACCGCGTGCCGACTTGGACGTGATTATGGTCGCCCCAAAAGGCCCGGGCCACACCGTGCGCAGCGAATTCCTGAAAGGTGGCGGCGTACCCTCGCTGATCGCCGTTTACCAAGATAAAAAGCGGCAAAGCACGCGACATCGCCCTGTCTTACGCAGCGCCAATGGCGGCACCAAAGGCGGCGCTGATTGAAACCAACTTCCGCATGAAGAGCCGAAACCGACCTCTTCGGCGAACAAGCCGTATTGTGCGGCGGCGCGGTCGAGCTGGTGAAATGCGGCTTTGAAACCTTGGTTGAAGCCGGTTACGCACCTGAGATGAGCTTTTACTTTCGAATGCCTGCACGAACTGAAACTGATCGTGGACTTGATGTACGAGGCGGCATTGCCAACATGAACTACTCCATTTCCAACAACGCGGAATACGGCGAATACGTTACCGGCCCCAGAAGTCATCACGCCTGCTACCAAAGAAGCGATGAAAAAGCCCTGTACCGTATCCAAAGCGGCGAATACGCCAAAATGTTGCATCGAAGGCGCAACCAACTGACGCCAGTGATGACCGCACGCCGCCGCTTGAATGCCGACCACCAAATCGAAAAAGTCGGTGCGCAACGCGACCGTTCCATGATGCCTTGGATTGCCAAAAACAAACTGGTCGATCTGGATAAAAACTAAACGCCTGCGTTAAAAAGCATAAGGCCGTCTGAAAACCGGAAAACAGGTTTTCAGACGGCCTAATAATTTCGATTTACACACAGATTGCCGTTTTCCATTTCGCGGTACAATGCCGTCTGAAAAACACCCTGCCCGTACCGCCCAACCTCATTCTCGATACAAAACAGCAAACCGTAGGCACGCATACAAAAACCGATTTTCCTGCCGTCCCGATGCCTTTAAACCAAAAGGCAACAGCGGCACAACAAAAGCCGAACCCGCCAACCGCCTCAGGACAAAACCATGAAAAAACTCATCCTCACCCTCTGCCTAACCGCCGCTGCCGCCACATCCGCGGTACTGCATCCGACGAAGGCGCATCGCCGTATTGAAGCCCGAATCGCCGATTTGGAATACCGCATCGCCGTATTGGAGCGCAACGGCAACACGGCATACCGCCCGAACCGTTCGGTTTACGTATGCAGTGTTACCCCTTCCAAAAACCCTTGAAGCAGCTGACAACAACGAGGCCTGGCACGCGGCAAAGTCCGCCGCGCCTGCAATGCCGAAAACCTCGGCCATGTTCTGCGAAGACCGCGACATCCGCTGCAAACGCTTCGATTAAACGGCTCGCGCTTGCAGCGGCAGACTGCGCTCGGTTAAGATTCAGGCCGTCTGAAAAACACGCCCGCCGTATTTTTCAGACGGCCTCTCCACACTTTTACATCAGCTTATGAACCCGCCCATCCTCAACCAGATCACCCTGATCGGCGTCGGCCTGATCGGCGGCTCGTTCGTCCTCGACCTGAAACGGCTGGGCTTGGTGCGCCACGTAACCGGCATCGATGTAAACGAAAGCAACCTCGAACGCGCACTGGAACGGAAAGTCATCGACAGCGCAGCCATCGGCATCCGGGCCGAAACACATCGCGGAGGCCGATTTTGGTGCTGATTGCCACGCCGGTTTCCACGCTCGGCGACATCTGCCGCACCATCGCGCCGTTTTTTGACGCCCGATACCGTCGTCAGCGACGTCGGCAGCGCAAAACAATCCGCACTGGCCGCCTTCGCCCGACACCTGCCGCAACACCTGCCGCAATGCGTGGCCGCCCACCCTGATTGCCGGTTCCGACCGCAGCGGCGCGCTGGCGGCGCACTCGGCCTCTATCAAGACAAAAACTGATTCTCTGCCCGCACGAAACGCAAAAATCCGGAAGCGGAGGCACTCGTCGGCAGATTATGCAGCAAGCGGTCGGCGCACAAATCTTCCGCATGAGCGCGCACGACACGATGCCGTCTTCGCCGCCGTATCCCACCTGCCGCACACTACTGGCCTTTGCCTACGTCCACCAAATCCTCGACCATGCCGACGGCGCAACCTATCTCGATTTCGCCGCTACCGGCTTCCGCGACTTCACCCGCATCGCCTCCAGCCACCCCGCCATCTGGACGGACATCTGCTTTGCCAACCGCGACAGCCTGCTGAAACTTCTCGAAGGCCAACAACGCCAGCTGGAAAAAATCGCAGGCCTGCTCCGCAACGGCGATTCAGACGGCCTCTACCGCTATTTCGCCGAAGCGAACAAACGCGGGACGACTGGCTGGAACGGCAATAACCCGTCATCGCAAAAGGCCGTCTGAAAACATTCCGACAAAACCGAAACGTCTTCAGACGGCCTGACCGCCACCCGATTAGTGCATCACTTGCGCGAGGAACTGCTTCGCCCGCTCGCTTTTCACTGGGTAAAAACTCTTCCGGTGGCGCATCTTCGACAATTTGGCCGTGATCGACAAAAATCACCCTGTCGGCCACCTCGCGGGCAAAACCCATTTCGTGGGTTACGCACATCATGGTCATCCCGCTTTGCGCCAAATCCTTCATCACCTTCAACACTTCGCCGACCATTTCTGGGTCGAGTGCGGAAAGTCGGCTCGTCAAACAGCATCACGCGCGGCTCCATCGCCAGCCCGCGCGCAATCGCCACGCTGCTGCTGCCCGCCGGACAACTCGGCAGGGCATCTTTTCTTATGGGACAAACCGACGCGCTCCAACAGGTGACATCGCCTCGAATCACATCCTCCCTGCCGCTGCTTTTTCACCACCACGGGCGACAGGATGATGTTTTCCAACACGCTCAAATGCGGATAAAGGTTGAAATGCTGAAACACGAAACCGACTTCGGTGCGCACCTTTGTTCAAATCGGTCTGCGGGTCGGCCACATTGATACCGTCCACCCAAATTTCGCCGCTTTGAATGCTTTTCAAGCTGGTTTACCGTGCGGATTAAAGTCGATTTGCCGCTGCCCGAAGGCCGCAAATCACCACCACTTCGCCCCTGCCCGATTTCCAAATTGACATTATTGACCACGTGCAGGTCTTTAAAGAATTTATTGACGTTTTTGAATTTAATCATGTTTATTTCTTTCAGACGGCCTTACGGACCAAATAATTGCTCAGTTCCACATATTTTTCCGGCGCGATATGTTCGGCGCGGTCTTGCGGATTGATGCCGGCTGCCTGCAAATCCTCGTCGCCGGCCAGTTCTTTCAGATTGTTGCGTATGGTTTTGCGGCGTTGGTGGAAGGCGAGTTTCACCAGTTTGGCGAAATGCTCGAAATCGTCCGCCTTGCCGATGCGGTGTTTCACCGGAATCATGCGCACCACCGCCGAATCCACTTTCGGCGCGGGGTCGAACGATTCGGGCGGCACGTCAATCAGCAGCTCCATATCGAAAAATATTGCAGCATCACGCCCAACCTACCGTAGTCGTTGCTTTTTCGGTGCGGCAACCATGCGCTCGACCACTTCTTTTTGCAGCATAAAGTGCATATCGACGACATCGTCCGCCACTTCCGCCAGCTTGAACAAAAGCGGCGTGGAAATATTGTACGGCAGGTTGCCGACGATTTTTCTTTTTGCCCGCTATGCCGTTGAAATCAAACTGCAACACATCGCCTTCGTGAATCACCAGTTTGTCGGCAAACGGCAGCGTTTTCAGACGGCCAACAATGTCGCGGTCGATTTTCGATAACGTGCAGGCGGTTCAGCTTTTTTTCGCCAAAGGTTCGGTTATCGCCGCCAAACCCGGACCGATTTCAATCACGACATCTTCGGCCTGCGGGCGCACGGCATTGACGATATCGGCAATGATGCGCGTATCCTGCAAAAATTCTGCCCGAAGCGTTTTCTGGCTTTGTGTTCTTTCATGATGCTGACAGGTGGGGAAAACCGCGTATTGTAGCCCAAACCGCATCAGGCCGTCTGAAAAATCCGCCGTAACGGCGGTTTTCGATATAATGCGGCGGCTGACGGGCCGAAATACCCAAAGGCCGTCTGAAAACCCAAGCCATCCAAGGGATTCATATGAAAAAGATTGTTCTCGCGATTGCCGCTGCCGCCATATTGGCCGCCTGCGCCGCCCATCATTCCAACGGCGGCAATGAGGTTATACGGCGAAATCAAAGGCGGCGTCAGCGTCGGCCATACCCACACCCGTTAGGCAAACGCCTGCCGCGCCGCAAAAGCAGACCGCCCGTTATGAAGCATCCGCATCCGAATGATTCGCCGCCGTTGTTTGCCTGGCTGTCCGAGCATGGCCGTTCGGCTTTGCCCGCATTGGCCGCATTATCGTTGGACGAAAAAGTGCGGGTGCAGAATTTTGCGGCATTAAAAACGGTATTCGAACAGCAAAACGCCCGTCTGCTTCCCGCACAAATGGATTTCGGCCTGACCGAGCTGCTGGATTACGCCATGTTCGAACCGCACTACGCCCGCATGCCTATACGTACCGCCGTTCTGCTAAACCTGCAATACGGCATCGAACACAAACGCCCGAGCATGGATTTGGTACTCTGCCGCGATGCCTATACCCGCCCGCATCCGCGCTACGCTGCCGCAGGATATGCAGACCGCGCTGGACGGTGCGTTTGCCCTTGCGGCAGAACATGGGATACTTTGACCGACTATTCCGATGCGCAAGATAGATAATGAGAAACAGGCCGTCTGAACTTTTCAGACGGCCTGTTTGTCTGCAGATAGTGTTTAGCGGTCGATTTGGCTGCCGATTACGCCACCCAGGGCAGCACCGCCCAAAGTCGCGCCGGTTGTACCGCCGATCAGATTCCCGGCCACACCGCCGATGGCTGCACCGGCGGCAGTATTGCGCTGGGTGCGGGTCATGCCGTTACAAGCAGTCAGGGAAACGGCTAAAGCGGCTAATACGGCGGTTTTCAAGAATAAAGATTTCATTGTGAAACTCCTTGTTTTTATGGGAATGAGAAACACCATTTGCTAAAATGGCGTTGTGAGATACACGTCTGTCGTGCGTATTGCCGTCTATTTAAGTTAAATTCTCCAAAGGTTCGTTAGCTATGCCGGGATTATGCCTGGGCGCATCTTGCCCATTTGTTTTTCGCCGTGATTTTTGTCGGCGGCGTTTTCGAGGCCTTGGTTTTGAGCGTGATGCACACCTCGGCTGTTTCGCGCGAATCGCGCCGCGAAGTCGAACGTGCTTGTCCCGACGCGCCGTAAAGGTGATGCCTTGGGTGGTGGCGGTACGTATTTTTGTCCGGCCCTGACCATGGCTTACCTGCGCTATCTGCCGAACTTGGCCGCGCCCTTCGCTTCTTCCTTCAACCTGCAACTGACGCTGAAAGTGATTATTGCGGCAAGCATCCTGCTGCATTTTGTCGTGGCCGTTACGAAAATGCGGCGGCACACGCTGACCAAAAGCCTGGTCGCGCTATATCCATACCGCCGTGCTGTTGCACATGACGCTGATTGTGATACTGGCGAAAACCATGTTTTTATTTTTGTGTGGTAACCCCGCCATACATCCCAACTTCCGCGCCAATAGCGGCGGCAAATATCGCAGCCGTCTTTTTCCGAATGGCTGACACTTTGGAATGGAAGCCGAACAGATGGCGGATTTTCCCCGCCTCAAACCGTTTTATTGACTGTCGCATCGCGCCGCCCTCCCGACAGGGGAAACCGCCATATCGTTCGGGTGCACTTCTCCCTCCGTCGGCAGTCTTTGCGGGTATTTTCCGCCTGCTTGCTTTGAACGCGGGTCGGGACGTATAGTGAATTAAATTTAAACCAGTACAGCGTTGCCCTCGCCTTGCCGTACTATCTGTACTATCTGCGGCTCGTCGCCTTGTCCTGATTTAAATTTAATTCACTAAAAAGGCCGTCTGAAAAACATCTTTCAGACGGCCTTTTCGCTCAAACTATATCCGACGGGTTTATTTGTCTTCTTTAGTTGTTTCTTTTTATCTTTTTGCCGGTTTTTGGCGGCCAAACCGAGCGATTCACGCCATTTGGCCGGGTCTTTCACCAAATCACAGCGCGGCTTTCAGTTGGGCATCTTTCGCAGGGTCGGGATTGTGGCGCGAAGAGAGTTCTTCTTCCGCCTCTTTCTCTTTGTCCTTACCTTTTGTTTTTGCCTTTGGCGGCCTCTTTGTCGGCTTGGGATGCGGCTTTTTCTTCAACGGCATCATCATGCACCGCGCCGTTTACTTCTTCCCCGCCCAACGGATTGCCGATGTGTCCGGCCAAATCGGCCTCCGCGGCTTTCGTAGGTCTCGGTTTTTATCTTTGACTCCACGTCCGGCACGATGCCTTGCGCCTGAATCGAGCGGTCGTTCGGCGTGTAGTAGGGCGAAGTAGGTCAGCTTGATGGCGCTGCCGTTGGATAGCGGCAGAACGGTCTGCACCGAGCCTTTGCCGAAACTCTGCGTGCCGACGATAACGGCGCGTTTAGATCCTGCAGGGCACCGGCGACAATCTCCGAAGCGGAGGCCGAACCGGAATTGATCATACGGTAAGCGGGATGTTTTTGATTTCGGACGGCAGGCCTTTGAGCGGGTCGGCATGGCCGAGAAGATGTAATCTTTCGGCAGGGCGGACAGGCTCATGCCGTCTTGCCGTCGCGGCCTTTGGTGCTGACCACTTTGGCACCTTCGGGCAGGAAGGCGGCAGACACGCCCACCGCGCCGTTAAGCAGGCCGCCAGGGTCGTCGCGCAAGTCCAAAAATCAAGCCTTGTAGCGGGGCTTTGTTTTCTTTGGTCAGCTTTTGCACTGCTTCGCGCAACGAGGCGACGGTGCGTTCCTGGAACTGGCTGATGCGGATGTAGCCGCAGCCCGGCTCGATCAGTTTGGAGCGCACGCTCTGCACTTTTGATGATGGCGCGGGTGAGCTTGAAGGTCAGCGGTTTTGGAAGAGTCTTTGCGCGAAATGGTCAGTCTCGATGTTGGTGCCAGGTTTGCCGCGCATCTTTTTCACCGCTTCGCTCACGCTCATGCCGCGTGTCGAAACGCCGTCGATTTTTCGCGATGTAGTCGCCGCTTTTGATGCCGGCACGTTCGTACGGGGGTGTCTTCAATCGGAGCGATGATTTTGACAAAGCCGTCTTCGGAGCCGATTTCCATCCCCAGCCGCCGAATTCGCCGCTGGTGCTTTCCTTCAGGTCGGCATAGTCTTTTTGTTCATGTATTCGGAATGCGGGTCGAGATCGGCCACCATGCCTTTCGCGGCGCTTTCGAGCAGGACGTCGTCGGTTTTGTCTTCGTAGTAGTTGGCTTTAATCTGACTGTAAACCTCTGCCAGCGTACGGATGGACTGTACCGGCAGCGCGTCCTGTTTTTTGCCCTCGGAGGCGGCGAAACCCTGTACGCCGATGGTCAGCAATGCGCCGCTGAACGCGCCCAATGTAGAGTGCGACTTTTTTTCAAAGTGGAATTTGCCATGTTTGTATATTCTCGTTTGTTTCTGAATGCCGACCTGCGGCAAAGATGCGAACTGTATTGGATTTGATGTTGTCCATCAACTGCTTTTATCAAAAAAATACAATAGTTGGAAAAAAACGCAAAGGCTGTCTGAAAACGGGCGGTAGGACTTTCAGACGGCCTCATAGCTTCCGCCTCCCGCCCTAAGCGCAGCCAGGCGGCGGGATTCATTGCCGCAAGCCGGTAACGGATTTCGAAATACAAGCCTTGCTCGCCCGACGGCAGGCTGCCGCTGGTACCGATTGTCGCGCCCGTTTTCACGCTGCCGCCGCTGCCGACGGCGATAGACGACAGGCCGGTATAAACGCCGGTGTAGCCGTCGCCGTAGTCGATGACGACGGTATTGCCGTAGCCGTTCAGCGCTCCTGCGTAAGCCACGGTGCCGTCGGCCACGCTGCGGACGGGCGACGGGGCCGTGACGAAAAACAGGCCGTGCCAAACGCCGCCGTCCGGCTTCGGTTTGCCGAAACGGCCGGTGATGCTGCCGCCGACCGGATGCGGCAGGCGGCCTTGGAGGCGGCTGAAGGTGTTTTCGGCCTGCGCGGCATATTCGCCCTGCAAGGCGCGGTCTTCTTCCGTCAGGGTGGAAACGGGCGGTTTTGGCCGAGCGCGGACGCGGCCTTGTCTTCGGCGTTGTCAGGTTTTGCCGGACGGTTTTTCGCTTTTTCCGCCGCCAGCCGCTCGCGGGCGGCTTTGGTGCGGCAACGGCTTCCTGTTTGCGTTTGGCCGCATTGCGGCGGGCGATGTCGGTAAGGATTTGGTTTTAATTTCGATTCGTCGGCACGCAGTTTGTTCAGGTTTTGGTTTTGCTTGTCGATTTCGGCATTCAGACGGCTGTTTTTCGCGCTGTGCGGTAGAATTGTGTTTGCCCAGCCTGCTCAACGCGGCTTCTTTTTTTCCGCTTTCAGTTTGGCCAGCTTCGCCAGTTCGGCATCGATTTCCTGTTCGCGCCGGTGCAGTTCCTGCTGCTGGACGACCAGTTCGGAGACCACGTTGCGGTTTGCACTGCCGATGCGGCGGGCGTATTCGAGATAACGCGATTTCCGCCCCGGTTCGGCGTTTTTCAGAAACAGGATGACGGCGTTGTTTTGGCGGTTTTTATAGTGGCCGGTCAACAGGGCGGGCAACTTGCGCTTTGCGTCCCGCGATTTCGGTTTTTCAGCCCTTCGAGTTCGTTTTGCAGCGTTTGTAGCTTCTGCCGCGAGTCTTGCTGGCGGCGGGTGATGCCGGCCAGTTCGCGCTGCGCCTTTTCCAGTGCGGCACGGGTTTTGGCCAGCGTCTGCTGCGCCTGCCGCTGCGCCTGCTGTTTTTGCTGCAATTCCGACTGCGCCTCGTCGATGGCGTGGCGGATGCTGTTCAAATCGCCTCGTCCGGCGTTTCGGGGGCGGCGGACAAAAGGCAGGCGGCAAGCAGTACGGTCAATATCAGCGGGCGCGGGGACATAGCGTAAAACGGGTCATCAAAACGGCGAATTATAGCGGGAATTTGGCGGCTTCGGCTTTTTCAGACGGCCTCCTCCGCCACGCCGCACGCTATCGGGACGTACCGTTTCACCATATAATCACACCGTCCAATGTTTTTCAGACGGCCCCTATGCCACGCCTCATCTTCTCCCTCGCCACGCCCGACGACGACGACGCCCTGCGCTGCCTGTTGCGGGAAAACGTTATGGAAGGCGGCATCAGCGTCAGCTTCCGCCGCGAACCGTCTTACTTCCTCACCTCGTCGATTCAGGGCGAACAGGCGGAAATTTACAAAAGGCTGCAATGTCGAAACGGGCGAAATCGCGGTATTGGGCAGCCGTTTCCGCCGTGCCGCCTATTTCAATGGCAAACGGGAAACGCTGGGCTATCTGGCCGACCTGCGTCTCAAACCGCCGCTACCGCTCGGGCTTCCACCTTTTGAGCACCTATAAGGAACTGTGCCGCATTATGGCTGCCGACCCGCTGCCGCTGCACACCAGCATGATTCTGCACGACAACGCCGCCGCCCTCTCCACCATCGCCGCCAACCGGTACGGGTATGCCGTGCTACATCCCGCAAGGCCTGGTGTACACCGTTCATCCGCCTTGCCCGCCCGCGCCGCCCGATTGCGCCGGAGGGGTGGAACTCCGCTTCTACCGTGCGGGTGAAGAAGGCGAACTGACCGATTTTCTCAACCGCGAAGCCGTCCGCCGCCAATTTGCGCCGCATTATCGAACCGGTACGGACTGGCACAACGGGCGGCTGCGCGGGCTGTCCGTCGGCGACGTCTGCATCGCGCGGCGGGACGGCAGGATTGTCGGCGCGCTGGCCGGCTGGGACCAGCACGGCTTTCGCCAAATCCATGTCGAACGGTACAACGGCCTGTGGCGTTTTGGGCAAACTGTTGTACAACGCCGCCGCCCGCCTGCTGCGCCTGCCGCTGCTGCCCGACGAGGGCGGGACGATACGCTACGGCTATCTGGCTTTGACCGCCGTCGAAAAAGACGATGCCGACGTTTACCGCGCCCTCCTGCGCGCGCAATACATCCGCTGCCGCAAACTCGGCTGGCACTACATGGTCGGCAGCATGCACGAAAACGACCCGCTGCTGCCCGTCATGAACGAATATCCGCATCTGGCGGCGGGCGGCAGGCTGTTCGTCGTCGCCTTCGATACGCCGCCCGAACCCGATGGCCGCGTGCCCTATGTCGAAGCGGCCACGCTTTTAAGGCGGGCGCGTTTGGAACAGCAAGAGGCCGTCTGAAAACCGGTTTCCCGTTTTTCAGACGGCCTCTACATCATGGCTTCGCCGCGAAACACCTGCCGCTAGAAAATATAGTGGATTAAATTTAAACCAGTACGGCGTTGCCTCGCCTTGCCGTACTATCTGTACCGTCTGCGGCTTCGTCGCCTTGTCCTAATTTAAATTTAATCCACTATACCGCCTTCGGAACCGGCGGCATATATGGCGGATTCACTTTAAACCAGCTCGATACAGCCCTGCCTTGCCGTACTGTTTGTACTGCCTGCGGCTTCGCCACCGCGTCCTGATTTAAACTTAACCCGCTATAATTTCGAGTTTTTTTCAGACGGCCACGGCGGCTTTGATGTGCGGGTGCGGGTCGTAATCCGCCAGTTCGAAATCTTCGAATTTGAAGTCGAACAGGTCGGTTACGGCGGGGTTGAGCTTCATCTTCGGCAGCGCGCGCGGTTCGCGGGCCAGCTGCAATTCGGTTTGCTCGAAGTGGTTGCTGTAAATATGCGCGTCGCCCAGCGTGTGGACGAATTCGCCCGGCTGCAAACCGCACACTTGGGCAATCATCATGGTCAAAAGCGCGTAGCTGGCGATGTTGAACGGCACGCCGAGGAAGATGTCCGCGCTGCGCTGGTAGAGCTGGCAGGACAGTTTGCCGTCGGCAACGTAAAACTGAAACAGCGCGTGGCAGGGCGGCAAGCGCCATTTCGTCCACCAGCGCGGGATTCCAGGCCGATACAATCAGGCGGCGGGAATCGGGGTTTTCTTGATTTGCTCCATCACGTTGGCAATTTGGTCGATGTGGCGCTCGTCGGGCGCGGGGCCAGCTGCGCCACTGGTAGCCGTAAAACCGGGCCCCAAGTTGCCGTTTTCGTCCGCCCATTCGTCCCAGATGGAAACGTTGTTGTCTTTCAGGTATTTGATGTTGGTATCGCCTTTGAGGAACCACAGCAGCTCGTGGATAATCGAGCGCAGGTGGAGTTTTTGGTGGTTAAAAGCGGGAAACCCTGCGCCAAATCGAAAGCGCATCTGGTAGCCGAACACGGAGCGCGTGCCGGTGCCGGTGCGGTCGGATTTGTCGTGGCCGTTTTGCATGACGTGGCGCATCAGGCCGAGATATTGTTTCATGTGTATGTCCCTTTTCGAGTTGAGGCCGTCTGAAAAATCCCGCTTCGCGCAAGATTGGTTTTCAGACGGCCTGAATGATGTCGTACGGCGGTTTAGCCGCCGATGCAGATATTGTGGTTGTGCGGCAGCAGAATATAAAACACCAGCCAGGCCAGCAATACGGCGGCGGCTGGCAGCAGCGTTTTGGCGCGGACGAGCAGGCGGGCAGGCAGCCAGCACAGGACGCTGAATAGAATCAAACTCAACCAGCATCAACGGGTAAAACGCCGTACCCGCGATATTTTCGTAGCGATGGTCGTAGCATCTCGAAGCTGCCGCCCATATAGGCCGCGCCCAATATCAGCCAACCGGCGAAGTGCGCCGCCCATACGCCGGCCATGACGGCGGCCCTGATGAATATAAGACCCAAATGGGATGTTTTATGTTCGGACATTCGGTTTCCTTTTTAAACAAAGCTATCGGCAGGCCGTCTGAAAATACGGATTCCGCTTCAGACGGCCTTTCCTTCAGGCAGGAACAGCGACATCGGCAGGCCGGTAAAGGCGAAGGTGGCGGCAATGGGCAACAGCGTATCCCACGGGATATAGCCTGGAAACAAAAAAATCCGACCAAGGCGACAACCGACACCGCCAGCCCGCCGAGCAGTACGGCGGAAACACCCGCCCCCGCCCAACCGCGCCGTACCTTCAGGATGGAAAGCAGTGCGGCGTAAGGTACGGTAATCGGCAGGCAGTAGAGTATCGAAGCCACCAGCAGCCCCAAAACGGCCAAAGTGCCGATACCTAAAAATAAAAATCGGGAAATCGCCGCCCAATAAAAATAACTAACAGCACAAATCCCTGCCACCTGCGGCGGCAGCGCGATTAAAGCCAAATTCCGAGCCAACGGCGACATATCGATTCCTTTCCAAGCCGTCTGAAAATACGGATGCCGTTTTCAGACGGCCTTTTCATCTTACCAATAGCTGACGAAGCGTTCCAAATCGGTATTTTTCTTCTTTCGGGAAAATCAGTGCTGCGCCGTGCCGACCATGATAAAGCCGATGATGCGGTCTTTTTCGCCGCAGTTCATGGCTTCGCGCAATACGGGGCTGCCGCACCACAGGCCGGTAATCCACACGTTGTCGTAACCCAGCGCGTTGGTGGCAAGCTGGACGGCATAAGCCGCCGCGCCCGCGCTCATCAGCTGCTCCCATTCGGGCTTCGGTTTTTCGGCAGCGGTGTTCGGCGCGGCAATCACAGCGATAATCATGGGGGCGAAGTTGGCGACTTTTTCCGCCTTTCTCATCGCGTCCTCACCCAATTTCATCACTTCCACCGTTTCTTCCAACGCGCGGCGGAATTTCTGTTTCGCCTCGCTGCCCGTGATAACGACGAAACGCCACGGTGTCAGGTTGCCGTGGTCGGGCACTGGGTGGCCGCCTGAAAAACGGTTTCCAGCTCGAGTTCGTCGGGGGCGGGTTCGACCAGTTCGCGCACCGAGCGGCGGGTGGTCAGCAAATCTAATGCGTCCATTTTGTTTCTTTCGTTTACTCTTTATCCATAGGGAGGCCGTCTGAAAAATCATTCGCCCGTTCCACCCTGTTCCCAGGCGCGCAAAAATCAAATCGGGGTCGTTCGGTTTCAGCAGTTCGGCATCCGACAACATGCGCCGCCAATGGCGCGCGCCGTTCAGACCGTGCATCAGGCCGAGGTAATGGCGCGCCATGTGCCGCAAAATCGTGCCGCGTCCGGCGGCCAGTTGCGCGGCGGCATAATCTTTCAGACGGCCTGCCAGTTCGGCGTAGGAGACGGGCGCGTGGTCGTCGCCGTAAAAAAGCCTGTCCCAGTCGCGCATCAGCATCGGATTGTGATAGCACTCGCGCCTGACCATCACGCCGTCCACATGTTGCAGGTGCGCGGCGATTTTCGTCATTGGTTTTGATGCCGCCGTTGATGATGATTTCCAGCGGGAAACTCGCGCTTCAGACGGTAGACATAATCGTAGCGCAGCGGCGGCACGTCGCGGTTTTCGCTGGCGAGAGGCCTTCCAGCCAGGCATTGCGGGCGTGGACGATGAAGGTTGTGCAATCGGTTTTTCCGCCAATGTGCCGACAAAATCGGCCAGCGGCTGATAATCGGTTTCGCGGTCGAGGCCGATGCGGTGCTTGACGGTAACGGCACAGTCGGGTGCGGCTTCCTGCATCGCGTTCAGGCAGTCAGCCACCAAATCCGCCTCCTTCATCAAGCACGCACCGAACGCGCCTTTCTGCACGCGCGGGCTGGGGCAGCCGCAGTTGAGGTTGATTTCGTCGTAGCCGTAAGCGGCGGCTTTGCTACGCTTTGGCCAAATCCTGCGGCTCGCTGCCGCCCAGTTGCAGCGCGACGGGGTTTTTCGCCGTCGTTTTTCAGCAGGAAGCGGTCGGGGTCGCCGTAAATCACCGCGCCCGCGTTAATCATTTCGGTGTAAAGCCAGGTATGGCGGGTGATTTGGCGCGCCATATGGCGATAGTGCCGATCAGTCCAGTCCAGCATGGGGGCTGCAGGATAGGCGGCGAGGTGGCAATGTATTGTTTTTTTCACTGTCTTCTCAAGCCAGGAATTGCGCTTCGGAATCGGCGGCACGGCTGTTGAGCACGCGGTTGCCGTCGATTTTTCAGACGGCCTGCGGCAAAATCGGCCACAGCCTGCGGCGGCAGTTGGTGCTCCACTTTCAAGACGCGCGCGGCGATGTCGTCGTACCGTATCGCCGTCGAGAATCGGCACCACGCCCTGCGCAATCACGGGCCCGCAATCGAGTTCGGGCGTAACGAAATGCACCGTGCAGCCGGCCACGCGGCAGCCGGCGGCCAATGCGCGTTCGTGGGTGTGTAGGCCGGTGAAGGCGGGCAGCAGCGAGGGATGAATGTTGATCAGGCGGCCTTCGTAATGGGCGCAGAAGGCGGGCGTAAGAATGCGCATAAATCCGGCCAGCACGACCAAATCGGGCTGATGGCGGTCAATCAATTCCATCATGGCGCGGTCGAAGGATTCGCGGTCGGGGAAGTTTTTATGGTTCAGCGCGGCGGTGGCGATGCCGCGCGATGCCGCCCACGCCAGTCCGGCGGCGTTTTCGTTGTTGCTCAATACGGCGCGGATGTCCGCATTCGAACGGCGGCCTCGACGACGGCCTCGCATATTGCTGCCGCGTCCGGAAATCAGGATGACGATGTTTTTCATAACGGGGAAATCGGATTGGGAAAGATGATTCATGGCTCTAGGGCGGCGTATTTTAGCCGAAAGGCCGTCTGAAAACACCTTTAAATCGCGCAACCTGCTGTTCAGACGGCCTCCTTCCGCATCAGGCCGTCTGAAAACGGCAGCCGCTTCGCCATAATCCGCCCGTCCCTTTCTTTAAAATTGCCGCCGCCATGAATGACGACGAATTCCAAAACCGCAGCCGCCGATGCCGCAGTCGAACTGCTCCGCCGCCTTTATCCTGCCGCCGCCGAGGTGTGCGCCCCGTTTTTACACCGACTTTTCGCCGCGCTGGAAGACGGCCACAGCTTTATTTGGCTGACCGACGAAGAAGCTGAAACACTGGCGCAGGCCGCGCCGCTGACCGATTCGAAAGGCCTTGCACCGCTGGTTGTGCGCGGGCGGAGGCTGTTCCTCACTGCTTCTACCGGCTCGAACGCGACTTGGCCGGCGAAATCTGCCGCCTGGCCGTCCCGCCTACCGAAATCCCCTGAAACCGCCCGCGCCGCCGAGTTGCTGGCGGAATGGTTTGCCCAAGCCGGCAGCGAAGGCCAGCAGGCCGCCGCCGCGCTGGCCCTGCTGCAAAACTTCATCTTAATTTCCGGCGGCCCCGGCACGGGCAAAACCACCACCGTCGCCAAACTGCTCGCCCTGCTCTGCCAAGGCCGCGAACGCCTGCCGCGCATCGCGCTGGCCGCGCCGACGGGCAAAAGCGGCTGCACACATGGCGCGCGCCCTGCACAAAGCTCTGGCCGGCCTTTCCCTTTCAAACGGCCTCAAGCGGCACCTCTCGGCACTCGAAGGCCAAACCGTCCACCGCCTCGTTGAAAACTGCGCCCGCCGCAAATGCAGCCGCAGTTTGATGCCGACAACCCGCTGCCGCTCGACATCCTGATTATCGACGAAGCCTCGATGCTCGACCTCGCCCTGATGCTCAACCTCCTGCGCGCCGTGCCCGACGGCTGCCGCGTCATCCTGTTGGGCGACGAAAACCAGCTCCCTTCCGTCGGCGCGGGCGCGGTATTGGCCTCTTTGGCACAAAACCACCATCTTGGACGGCGAAACGGCAGGGCCGTCTGAAAACCCTGCTGCCGCAACGCGAAAATCCTTTTCAGACGGCCTCAAACCCGCCCGCGCTTTCGGCCAACACCGCCCGCCTGACCGTCAGCCACCGTTTCGGCGAACACAGCGGGCTGGGTTGTCTGGCGCGCGCAGTGTGCGCCGGAGACGCGGAAACTGCTTTGGGCGCAGTTCGACCGTTTCCCCGACCAACTGTCCGTCCGCACAGCCTCCGTCGAACAACTGGCCGCCGACTTCGCCGCCAGCAGGCAGACTACTGGCAGGCCGCCGACCATGCCGACATCGCGGTACGCCTTCGACTGCCAAAACCATCTGGCCGTATTGGCGGCAAGGCGCGACGATGCCGCCCGCTTCAACCTCGCCTGCCGCAACCACCTGCAACGGCACGGGCGCATACCGGCGGATGCACAATGGTTTGCCGGACAAGTCATCACGATAGAACGCAACGACTACCCGCTCGGCCTCTTCAACGGCGACATCGGCCTGATCCTGCGCGATACCGATGGCGGCGACGGCGCGCTGGCGGCCTATTTCCCGACGGCGGCACATACCGCAAAATCCCCTCAGCCGCCTGCCCGCCTACGAAACCGCCTTCGCCATGACCGTACACAAAAGCCAAGGCTCCGAATACCGCGACGTTTGGCTGCTGCCGCCCGCCGATGCCGAAGGCCCTCAACCGCGCCCCTGCTCTACACCGCCATCACCCGCGCCCGCGAAAAATTTACCTTTTGTCGGCGGCAGGCATGCCTTGCCGCCGCCTGCAACCCTGCAACGAAACCCGCCGCAGCGGCCTGCGCGACATGCTGGCGGATGAAACGGAACGGATATAGGTAAAAGGCCGTCTGAAAAACGCCTGCCGCCGTATGCGGTTGAGTGTAAAAAAACGGCCCCACAGCCTGTATAATCCACATAAACCTTACCGGACAAAAATAACCATGAAACGAATATTGTGTTTGATTTTGCTGGCCTTATCCGGCACTGCGGCAGCGCAGTCGTGCGAAGCGGAAGTGGCGCGCGCCGATTTGAGAGGCTTGAAATTGGGCGAACCTTTGGCGCAGTTCAAAAACGAGTTTCCCCAAGCGCACGACACGACGTACCGCGCTTGAAAAACGCGAAACGGAAGAAGGTGGGATTCATCTTTTCGCGAACGAACACCCGTTGGGCAAAGATATAAATTCTGCCTTCCTGATTTATCAGGACAGAAAAAAATCAGCGACATCAACCTGTTCATCCACTACAACAAGCGAAAACCCTTTGCCGCGCGGGTGGAACAGGCGAAAAAGCAGTTCAGGCTGCCCGAAAAAGGATGGCAGGGCATTTGACAATGGGCAGCAGTTTTACCGCTGCCAAGATTACGAATGGATACTGACGGAACAGTTTGAATCCGACGGTACGCAGATTTTGAGCATCTCGTTGAATAAGGTTGCGGGAAAATAGGCCGGTTAATGGCTGAAAGGCCGTCTGAAATATGTGCAGTACGACCGCCAACCCTGCAAACATTGCCCGCACCGTCCTTGCCCGAAACTACCGCCCAAACTTTTACACAGCCAAAAAAACATTAAATATCCGTACTGTATAAGCAACGCATCATCCATACCGTCCCGTTTCCATCGCGAGCCGCACCATGCCCAGAGCCACCTTCTACGTCCACATAACCGACCCCGCCGCCTTTGCCTGCAAACTCACCCGCCGGGCCTGCGGCCAAAAACGAACGCCTGCTGATTTGGTGCGGCAGCGAAGCAGAAATGCGCCGCTTGACAAAGAGTTGTGGCAAGACCCGCCCGAAAGCTTCCTGCCACACGAAATATGGTTTGAAGGACACCCTTTATCCGCAAGATGCCGCCGCCGTTTTTGGTCTGCGGCAACCACCCTGCCGCCCCTGCCCGAAGGCACCGTCGTCCTCAACCTGACCGACGACTTTTTGGCACACGGCACAACCGCTGCCGCAACGCGTACTCGAAATCGTCGGCAACAGCTCGGACGAACTGGCCGGAGCAGGGAACGCTTCCGCGCCTACCGCGACGCGGGTTTCACCGTCGAACACCACAACATGCAGGGAAAAGGCCGTCTGAAAACATGGAACAGCCCGACTTCTTCGCCATCCCCAGCCCCTGCATCGGCGTCTGCCGCGCCAACAACAAAGGTTACTGCATCGGCTGCCTGCGCAGCCGGGAAGAACGTCTCTACTGGCAGCAAATGAACGATGACCAAAAACACCAAGTCATGCGCCTGCTGGCCGTACGGCGTAAAAAAATCGAACAGGCCAAATGGGAAAAAGGACGGGATTTCGGCACGACGCCCGAACAGGAAAAACTTCGAATTCGATTAGCCCCGACCGTCAGCCCGATTGAGGCCGTCTGAAAACCACTTCCCAATCTTTCCGACAGGAAACATTCATCAAGGAAACCACCATGAAATATCTGACCCTTCTGTTACTCTCTGCCGCCGCACCCGTCTTTTGCCGGCTCATCCAGCATCTATTTAAACGATGACTACCAACACGTTTTCGCCACCCCCAGCGGCAATATCCTATGCGGCGGCAACAGCCATAAACACGCCAAGGCCGACAAACGCTATACCAACGATTTATATTGCTTCATCGGCCTGAACAAAGCCATGCCGAAACACTGTAAAAAACAAGGCGAAGGCTTGGACTTCATGCTTAACGCCAAAGGTAAAGCCTCTATGAGCTGCGCGGGTTTCGAATTTGTTCCCTACAACGAAGGCTATGAAAAAACACGCGTACTGAAATATGGAGAAACCATCAGCGGCAACGGTTGGAGTTGCCGCAGCGAAACATCGGGCTTAAGCTGTAAAAACAACGACGGCCACGGCTTTTCAATCAACCGCCAAGAATACCGCCTGTTTTAACCATTCAGGCTGCGCTCCCGCTTTGCCGAAGGCCGTTTTCAGACGGCCTTAATTTGAAAAGGGTATGCTTTTGCGACTATAAGAAGCATTATTGAAAAACAAAAACGGCTGTCGATAACCGACAGCCGTTTTTGCTTCATTTGTCCAAATGGTTTAGAACCATGCTTTGATGGCGGCAGCCGTACCGGCAATACCGCCGATCAAGCCAACCGCACCTGCGGCAGTACCCATTGCACCATTGATTTGATCACGTTTTGTTGGCGCGTTTCTCGCGTTCCAATGCCAATTCTTCGGAAACGTTTTGACGCTGACGTCTGTGTTGTTCCAGTTCGGCACGGGACAACTGGGCAGAAGCACGGTTACTACCGGCTTTGATGGCAGCAGAATCATCACCCTACAGCCAAATCGCCGACAGAGCTTCCCTGGGCGGCACAGCCGGTTACAATGATTGAAGTCAGAAGGATAAGCGCTAGTTTATTTTTCATAATAAATACCTGAAATACGAAAAATCGAATAAATCTAAAGATTAATGAAGGATATAGACTTTTCTGTTGCCATAAGCACGGTTGATGGCATCGGCCTCATCCATCATTTTCTTCACGGCGTTCCCTACGGCGCTCTGCACGCTCCGCACGCTCATCGTTCTGAACACGGCGCGAATCAGCCTGCATTGCGGCCTCTTGCTCAGGGGAAGGAATGAAACGCTGACCGCCGTAAGTAACGCAACCTGTCAGTGACAATAAAACAGCACATACCAAAACAGTCTGTTTGACCATAGTTTAAAAACCTCACATTTAAAAAGCTTACATTACCATTCTGCATTAAAGATTTGTAAATTTCAAATTTAAATAAAGCATTAAAGCATGATGTTTAATAAAAATATTTAATTAATATAGGATATTGGATAGCATTAAATAATTGAATATATATTATTTTTAACGTCCAAGTCCCTGCTTATCCAATTTGACCGCGAAAAATAGACATACTGTTTTACCTTCAAGTACAACACATATAACAACAGGGAAACCGACCATTGTGCCGACTTCTGTTTGCCCGATACTTTATCGGTCTGAATTATGCAACGATTTCCACCGGGCCGTGGTCATCGCAATGATCGCCGTGCTGGTGATGCAGACGTACCGTTGACCAAGTAATCGATATGGTCGCCGTGAGGGACAGCCCTCATGTCCGCAACCTTCTCCATGAACATGGCCCGCACAGGTATCGAGCGGGATGCAGGCATCGGGGTTGGTTTCATTTACCGGCAGGGTGTGCTCGTCGTAATGGCCGTTGTGCTCGTGGTGCAAATGGCCGTCGTGCAGGTAGTCGATATGGCCGTCATGTTTGATGGCGGTATGACCGCAGCCGCTGCCGTGAACATGGGCGTGGTCGTGATGAATGGTGCAGTGTGTCATGATGCTTCCTTCGATTTGATTAAGGTCGGGCATGGTCTTACCCAGTTTTAGGGAAACGCGATAATAGTCTCCCAAAACGAAAAAGTAAATACCTAAGCATATGTTTTTTTATGAAAAATTTTTGTTATAGTATATCAACCGCTGCCATTATTCTCCAATAACCGCCTGCCCAAGTCCGACTTCATGCGGGTTGAGCCGTGCCCGCTCTTCCTGACCTAACCCGATGGCTTTTCTCAAGCGGGTCATGTAGGCGTTTACGTCCAATCCTACCGTAACGTTGCGCTTCCCAAATGGTTTCGGCCAATGCTTCCATCATGTGGTGCTCCGCCCGCACCCAGTCGCCGTTATGGCGGGCGCACAGGGTTTGATGGATGGCGCGGATGCCGGGCGGCTGGTCGATGGCGGCCTGTTCCTGTATCGAGAGGTGCAACGAAAGGTGGAGGAAGGGGTTTTCCCTGCCGCCTTCCGGTTTTCCATTCCGTGTCTAAATAGTCCTCGATGTTTTCCAGATAATCGGCATATTCCTGATGTGCTTCGAGAATCCGCAATGCTTTTTGCTGCAATGCGTCCAGTTGCAGCGGGTAAACCGCTGCCGCCAAACGTCGGCGAAGAAGCGGCGCACATCGTGGGTGTTTACGTCATACATGGTTTTGCTTTTTCCGTAAAGAGGGCTGTCTGAAAATGGTTTTGACCCGGCAAAACATTTTTCAGACGGCGTGTATCGTTATTCGGCATTTCAGCGGAATCCGCCCTTGCCTTTTCCTTTGCCTTTGCGCTGCTGAGCCTGCATTTCCTGCATGGCTTTCATCTGCGCCTGACGGGCGTTCGGGTTGAACATCGACATTTCTTTAAAAGGCTTTGTGCGCATCGGCTTCGGGGCAGTTGTTGTTCGCCATGCAGTAAATCATCACTGCATCTTTTTGCGCCTGGCCGCCGCTGTTGTACATGCGGCGCAGGTCGGCCGGATTGATGCGCCCGCTCGGGGTCGATGTTGAATGCTTTGAGGCGTTCGGTAAACTGGCGGCGTTGGCGTTTGATGACCCACACGGCCAAGAGTGCGATAACGGCAATGATGCCCAGTACGCTGAGCAATGCCACCCACCATCTGACGCCGAACAGCATCAGGATACCGATGATGACGGCGGCGATAACTGAGATGCGGATGGCGGGTTGGATAAACATTTTTCGGGTTCATGTCTGTCTCTTAAATTTGTGTTTGGTTCGAAGTGCGGATTGTAAACCGAATTAACCTTTTCGGCATCTTTTCAGACGGCCTCAACGGCAGGTTCACATATTTCGATATTGCCGTACGGTTCACTTCATTGACGGCAACGGCAACGCTAAACTGCCAAGCCGTAAACCATTTTGGCGGAAGGCCGCCCAAGCATCGCCGTCCTCCGCGCCCTTTTATCATCCGGTCGATACGGGCGCACTCCTGCAATGCACCGATCAGGCGGCTGACGGACAGCCGCTTGACGGCCAACGGGGCGAGTGTCTGTTTATCGCCCCACAGGCGCAGGCTGTTGCGCACAGACTGTACGCCTGCCCCTGCTTGAATGCGGCGGCCAGCCTCAATCAGGGTACGGATGTCTTCGGCCACCGCCCACAGCAGCAGCACGGGTTCCTCCCCTTCGGCCTCCAAGCCTTCCAGCAGATGCAAAGTCCGTACGGCATCACCCTTCATCCAGGCCGACGCCAGTTGAATACGTCAAACCGCGCCACATTCGCCACGGCCAGCTCGGCATCCGCCACGCTGATGATGCTTCCGCTCGGGTGCAGCAAAGCCAATTTGTCGATTTCTGTTTGGCCGCCAGCAGGGTTGCCTTCCACCCGCTCGGCAAACAGTGTCAAGGCATCTGCCTCGATGTCTAATCCCGCGTTTTTCAGACGGCCTTTAATCCAAGCAGGCAGTGCGTTGCCTGAAACGGCTTTGGCTTCCAACACCACGCCCTGCCGTGCCATCGCCGCAAACCATTTGGCCTGTGTCTGCGCCTTTTCCAGTTTGGGCAGCATGACGACGGTTACAGTATCGTCGGGCAGGTTTTCCGCCAGGCTCAGCAATGCCTCGCCGCCGTTTTTTTCCCCGGCTTGCCATTCGGAATATGAATCTCCATCAGCTTTAAGTCTGCAAACAAACCCATGCTGTTGGCAGATGCGAGCATTTCGTTCCAGTCGAAGGTGTTGTCCGCAGTGTACACCTCGCGGTTCAAATAGCCCTGTTGCTTGGCGGCGGCACGCAGTTTGTCCAACGCTTCCACGCGCAACAGGTCTTCTTCGCCGTGGATGACGTAAAGCGGTTGCAGCTTGTCGGCGGCGGATATGTGTTCGATGTTTTTGGACGGCCAGTGATGAAAAACCGGTTCGGGCATTGCGTAAAATGATATGAAACCGCCGGAAAGCAATCCGGCGTTGATTTATTGGTCGACGGTTATTTTTTTCCGATGCCTCGCGATCCAGTTTTTGCTGCAACGTATCGCACGGCGTTTCGCAATCGCACATTTTTCATGCCCAGCGCGGTAATGCCGCCGCAACTGCCCTTAATCGAGCGTTTGGAAAAAAATATAACCGACCGACATGCCCAATATAATCAATAAAAACAGACCGAAAGTCAGGAGGATGGTGCTCATGATTTATCCTTGTCGCGTAGCAGTTGTTTGAATGCGGAAGACATTTCCGTGCGGTAGCCGCTGCCGTCGCGGATAATCAAGAATACCGCCAAACCCCTGCTGTTCGGCAAGCTGCAGGGCGCGCTGCTCGCCCAATACGAACAAGGTGGTGAAAGGCCGTCGGCGGTGGTTGCGCTGTCGGCAAATCACGCTGACGGAGGCGAGGTTGTGGCTGATAGGGGCGTGTTTTTGCGGGTCGATGATGTGCGACAACCGCCTGCCGTGCGCATCGACATGGAAATTGCGGTAGTCGCCCGAAGTGGCCAGCGAATGATTGGCCAACGGAACGACGATTTGCGTATTGCCGCCTTGCAGGATTTGCGGCTGCTCGATGCCGATGCGCCAAGTTTCGCCGCGTTCGTTCTTGCCGCGCCCGCGCAATTCGCCGCCGATTTCCACCAAATAGTTTTTCAATACCCAGGCCTTCCAGATGGATGGCCAGTTTGTCCACGCCGAATCCTTTCGCAATCGAGGAAAGGTCGAGATATGTGCCGGCGACTTTTTTGGCCAGCGTCTGTTTTCCACTCCCGCCGGCCAGGATGATTTTATCCGTACCGACCACGGCGGAAGCCTGCCGGATTTGCTCTTACCGTCGGTTCGCGGGTAACGGTTTTGTCAGGCCCGAAGCCCCACAGATTCACCAACGGTCCGACGGTAACGTCCAACGCGCCGTGGGTGAGGCCGTTCAAACGGAAGGCTTCGGCGGTAACGAAGGCAAAATCAGCGGAAATTTCCATCGGCTCGCCGACAGCCTGCAACTGATTGAAGCGGCTGATTTCGGACGACGAGTCGTAAGTGGACATTTGGCGGTTTACTTCAACCAGCAATTTGTCCAAATCGGCTTGCACCTGTTCGGGAGGCGGCAAATCTTTGAGGCCGTCTGAAAGATATTTGACGGTATAGGTCGTGCCCATGGTCTTGCCCCTGCAAAACCACGGCCTGCCGCTCGGCGGATGGGCTGCAGGCGGCAAGCAAGACGATGAAGAAAAATGAAAAAGAAAAGACGGATGGCGGACATAAATCGAAATACGGCGGTAGGGTAAAGCAAAAACCCTGAATAACTCAGGGGTTTTGCAAAAGATTGGCGGAGTAAGAGGGATTCGAACCCTCGATGCAGGTTGACCCCACATGCCTCCTTAGCAGGGAGGTGCCTTCAGCCTCTCAGCCATTACTCCGTGTTCAGAACCGCGGACTATACGGAATTTGCCCGCCGCTGTCAATCGCCGCAGCCGTTTTTCAGACGGCCTGGATTTCAAGCGAATGAAATGTTAAGGGAATTAAGGCATTGTCAAATCGTCCGCATACGGCAAACCCGCTTAGCGGCTGATCTGTCCGCCGATATAGTAGCCGCCGCCTTCATAGGGTTTGCCCTATGCTGCCGCTTTGGCCTTCCACGCGGTACACCTGTCTCGGCGGCGGATTGTGGCGCGGATAGCAGCGGCGGCGGTTGCCCCTGTCGTAATAACAGTCGTAACTGCCCTGATAGGCGGAGGCAGGGGTGGCGTCGCCGTAAACGACGGTGGTGACCCGGCGGGGCGTTGATGGTCACGGTTTTGTTGATGGTGGTGCGGCTTTCCACGGGCAGGTCGATGGCGGCATAACGACTCGTACGGCGTTTCGCTGTACACGCAGCCCGCCAACAGCAGGGCGGATACGGCGGCCAGATATTTGGTTTTCATCATTTACTACTCCTTTTTCAGACGGCCTTCCGTTGCCGTAACAAGGGGTTATCGCGGCAGACGGTAATGACCGGTAATTTTGTAGCGTCGGAGGATGTTTTTCTACGGGTCCCACGTCCGATGTTGTGCAAAATAAGCGGCTCTCCTCCCGCGCTTTTTGCGGTCGGAAACGATGCCTATGTGGGTGAGGCCGCGACCCAAATCCCAGGTAACGATGTCTCCGGCTAGGGAATTTTTCGTCATGGGTTTGATAGCCTTTGCGTTGGAAATAGGTGGCGATGTTGGGTACGCGGCGGTGGTCGATGTTGCGGTCGGGATGGGTCAGGCCCCATTTTTTCGGGTAGGCGGCAAAATTCTTGCTCATGTCTTCGTGTATCAATCGCTGCAAATCGATTTTCTGCCGCCGCAGCGAACGGATGACGACATCAGTACACACGCCTTTTGTGCACGGGCACATCCCCATCGGATAGCCGATATTGCTGTAGGCGGGATCGTAGGCGGTGGTGCAGTAGATTTGCTGGCGCGCCTCCCACACCAGCTTTTGTGCCGAAACGGCATGCGCCTGGACGGCAGCCATCGAAAGAGCCAGTGCGAATATTTTCATCCGTATCGCCCTACTTTTTGCCTTCATTCCTTCCCCCTGCGCGGTACCGTCCGTTTTCAGACGGCCTGAAAATATTCGGAGCCGCCGTAAAGCCGGCAGCTCCGTTTTGTTTATTGACTCAACACGTCCACACCTTTTGGGCGGCACGAATTTGAAAATTGCCGCGCGATAAGTTGGGATGGGTGTTCACATTGCTGAATTTGATGCTGGTCTGATTGCCGAAACCGTCTTTCAACTCCATTGCCGCCAGCGTGTCGCCCTTGAAACCGATGCGGATAAACTGATATCCGGCATTGTTTTTCTTCGGCGTGGCAAGCACATAATCAATGCCGTCGCCGGAGCCGTCTTCCTTCAGGCTGTAACTGGAATCCAAAGCGTTTTTGTCCGACAGGATGAGGCGGGGCTGTCGCCGATGGCCTGCGACTGGTCGGATTTGGTTACCTGTTTCAAATCGACATCGTACAGCCAAATATGCTGGCCGTCGCCGACTATCGTTTGTTTGTAGGGCTTGCTGTATTCCCAGCGGAAGAGGCCGGGACGCATGATTTGGAACGTACCGCCGGAAGTTTGCGTTTTCTTTTTGTTTTTTTCACGGTTTGGCTGAACGAGCCGCTTTAACCCGTCGGCATCGGCATTGAATTTTTTTCGAGGCGTCGATTCCGCCCGCCTGCGCCACACCGATTGCCAGGCCCAACATAGCGGCAGCGAAGAATTTCGAATAAGTCGTCTGTTTCATTAAACATTTCCTTACGGCTGGATTGCAACAAAGCGGCAGTATAAAGCCTCATCTTCAAACGGGCAAGTGCTTCGGAACGGGTTTAATTTTTTTGTAAAGCCCTTAAGGATATGTATTGACTGCCGTTTTTATTTTCAGACGGCCTCAAGCTTTGACATTTATTTAATTCTCGTCCGGGCCGGATACGGCCTTTGCGGGGTTTGACCTTATAATAGCCGTTTTTTTCGCCGTCGGGAAACTTTATGCACTCCCTTTATTCACTGCTCGAACAGGCACTCTTGTCCCGCGACCCGGAACAAAAATGCCGGCTGGTGCGCGAACTGGCCAACCGTTCGGCACAACGCCCGCCTTTGGAGAAGAATGCCGCGCCGCCGTTGATTTCCGCGAAGCCTACTTTACCGGACAAACCCAATCTGGTTCCGCCTTTCAGCCGTTACGCCGCGCAAAAATGAATACGCCGGAAGGTTATGCCGCGATGCTGCACGCCATCTGCCACATCGAATTCAACGCCATCAATCTCGCGCTCGATGCGGCCTACCGTTTCCGCCTGATGCCCGACGAATTTGTGTACGACTGGATACAGGTGGCTTGCGAAGAGGAATACCATTTCCGCCTGATGTCGGGCCGTCTGAAAGCCTTTCGGCTATGCCTACGGCGATTTCGACGCGCACAACCACTTATGGGACATGGCCTACAAAAACGGCTTTCGACCCCCTGCTGCGGATGGCGTTGGTACCCAGGGTGCTGGAAGCGCGCGGCTTGGACGTTACGCCCGGCATACGCGCCAAAGTGGCGCAACGCGGCGATACGGAAACATGCGGTGTTTTGGACATCATTTACCGCGACGAAGTCGGCCATGTGAAAATCGGCAATTACTGGTATCAGCATTTGTGCCGCCAGCGCGGCTTGGAACCGATGGCCTTGTTCCGCAACCTGTTGTCGCGTTACGACATGTTCGTCTTTCGGGGATATGTGAATCTGGATGCGCGGGAGAAAGCCGGCTTCAGCCGGTTTGAACTGGAGCTGCTGCACGATTTCGAACAAAGCATGAAGACGGGCAACCCGCCCGAAGGGAAGCGGGCCGTCTGAAAAGACACGGCGGAAGCGGGATAGGATTAGCGGGCGCGGTCGAAATAATGACGGCATTTCGCGCCGCAACGTTCGAACAACTTGCGGCAGAAAGGCAGCAGCGGTGAAGCAAACAATACCGATGCCGCCAAAGCAACCGTCATCACGACTGCCTGCGGCTTGGCAAACACAGTAAACCGGAACACCTGCTCGGCAATATAATTGACGGCACAAGTAAACAGCACGATATAAATCAGCCCGACAGCGGCCAGCAGCATCGGACAGAGGACGGAGCGTTTCACAGTCCAAAACCAAACACAGCGAAGACGTTATTATGGGCAGCCGAACCGCCAAGTAAAAGCAATGGCGGCATTAAATCGGGTAAAGATTAACGGCATATCACGCCGACAAACGGCAAATTATTATCATATCGAACACACCGCCGCCCCTGCAGGCAAAAAGGCCGTCTGAAACACCGCCCCGCTTTCAGACGGCCTCCAAAGCACTTGCCCAACCCCGGGCGGTTTCAAACCAACGGAAACACACCATGAACAACACAACAGCCGAACGCCTGAAAAATCTACGGACAACTGATGCGCGCAGACAAACCCATCGGCACCATGCTGCTGCTGTGGCCGACCCTGTGGGCATTGTGGATTGCGGCACAAGGCATGCCGGACTTGACCATCCTCTTAGCCTTCGTCATCGGCACCTTCCTGATGCGCAGCGCGGGCTGCGTCATCAACGACTTTGCCGACCGCAACTTCGACGGCGCGGTCGAGCGCACCAAAAACCGTACTGTTCGCACGCGGCGCAGTCGGCAAAAAGAAGCCCTGCTGCTGACCGCCGCGCTCTGCCTCGCCGCCGCGCTCTGCCTGCTGCCGCTGAACCGCCTGACCTGGCTGATGAGCCTGCCCGCACTATTTTTTTAGCCATGAGCTACCCGTTCACCAAACGCTTCTTCCCCTGCCCCAACTCTACCTCGGCCTGGCCTTCTCCTTCGGCATCCCGATGGCTTTTTGCCGCCGTTACCGGCCACGTCCCGCCCACCGCCTGGCTGCTCTTTTTGCCGCCAACGTCCTGTGGACGCTGGCCCACGACACCGCCTACGCCATGGCCGACAAAGAAGACGACCTCAAAATCGGCATCAAAACCTCGGCCATCACCTTCTACCGCCGCGATGCCGAAGCCGTACTCGCCTCGCCACCTCGGCTTCACCGCCCCTGCATGATCTGGCTGGGCCTGACGATTTCCGCCGCCTGGCCGTATTGGCCCGCCGTACCCCTGGCCCTCTACTGGCAAATCAAACAATACCGCGCCATCCGGCAGCGCGACCGCAACGCCTGTTTCCGCGAATTCCTGGCCAACAAACCGATTGAGTGCACTCTGGTTTGCCGCCCTGCTGGCCAACTACCTCTATTTCAAAATCGCCGCCTTTACCTTCTGACAATAAAACCGCCGCATCACCCTAAAGGCCGTCTGAAAAACTGCCGGACAACCTTTCAGACGGCCTATCGATGCCGCACCCCTCAGGCAAAAATTGTTAATTTATTACCCCGTTCAGTAAAAACAAAACCGCCCCCTGCCCTGCTGCTACAATCGGGCTGTCTGAAAACGGCGTGACCGCCGAAACGCACCACCATGAAGCACAAGAAAAAAACTCGCCACCCTCACCGCCGCCTGCGCCTTATCGGCCTATGGCCTGTATCCCGACCGCCATCCCGTTTACCCCGCAAGCGACCACTACGACCCGGAAACGCAAACCTTCTTCAATCCCTGAACTGCAGCAAAAGCCGACCGGCCTGGCCGGCGCGTTTTTGGAAAAATCCTGACCGACCCGCAGGCAACCCGCCCGCCCAAACCCCTGCCCACCGTCAAACCCGACTGGCCCGCCTTCCTCGCCGCCCCCGAAGGCAAAAAGCCGCTTTGTCTGGTTCGGCCATTCCACCCCTGCTGATGCAGCATCGGCGGGCAAACCGTCATCACCGATCCCGTATTCGGCGATTCCGTTTCACCCGTCCCCCGTCATGATGAAACGCTTTCAGCCCGCCCCCGCCGAAATCGGCGAACTGCCGCCCGTCGATGTCGTCCTGATTTCCCACAGCCACCACGACCACCTCGAAAAAGACAGCGTGCAGGCACTCAACCTCAAAAAGGCAGCCACTTCGTTGTCTCGCTCGGCATGGGCGTACTGCTGGAAAAATGGGGCGCCGCGCGAACGCATCACCGAACTCGACTGGTGGCAGCATACCGAACGCAACGGCATCCGCTACACCGCGCTGCCCTCCCGCCACGACTCCTCCCGAACCCCTGACCGACCGCAACCAAAACCCTGTGGTCGAGCTTCGCCATCGAACACGGCAACGAAAAAATTCTATTTTTCACGGCGACTCCGCCCACGGCAGCCATTTCTGACAAAATTGCCGAAAAATTCAACGGCTTCGACATCGCCTTTATTGAAAACGGCCAATACAGTGAACATTGGCCCAACAACCACCTCTTCCCCGAACAAACCGCCCGCTATGCCGCACAGCTCTCGCCCAAACGTTTCATGCCCATCCACTGGGGCGCGTATTCGATGGCCTTGCACGCTTGAACGAACCCCTATTGCAAAGCCTCCCGCTGGCGCGCAGCCTGGGCGTGAACCCGCTGACCCCGCTGATGGGGCAGGGTATTCGATGCCGACACCGCCACGCAAGATTGGTTTGCCGAACCCGACAACGAATAAAGCTAATCCCTGCTAGGCCGTCTGAAAACCATCCCTGTTTTTTTCAGACGGCCTTTCCGATAGTTCCCCGTCTGCAGCCCTTCCGTATCAAAGCGTCGTGCCCGACAAACAGCCGATAATGGAGGGCGCAGGAAACGGCAGACTTCCGCCGCTTCAATCAGATGCCGGAATCCCAAAATGCTGCCGGTATGGATACCCGCATCCTTCAAACCCGTTGTACAATCCGCCGTCAAAAACTTTCAGACGGCATCACGGATACGCACGTCAGTCGGCAGCACATTTTTAACCGCTGATGAAACGCCCCAAACCGCCTCGTCCCATCCAACTGCAACCCAAACCCGAAACCATGCCCATACTCCCGCTTTTAAAACCGCTCCCCCGATTCCCTGTTGGCCGAAGGCTGGACAGCCTCGCAGTTTTCCGCCGCCACGCTCTCGCTGGCCGCGCGTTTGCGTGCACACAAAGTGCAGGCCGCCGCGCTGTGGTTCGACGATGCGGCGCGGTTTTGCCTCCGCGCTGCTGGCCGCTTGGCTGGCGGGGGCGGAGGTGTATCTGCCGCCGAATCTGGCGGAGGAAAACCGCCGTTGGGCGGAAGCGGGCGGGCGGTGTGGTTGAGCGACGTGCCGGAAGTTTCAGACGGCCTCTGGCTGTACGACGGGGCGGCGGAGCAGGCTGCCGCACCTGCGGAGGCGTTCGAATGGCCGTCTGAAAACGTGCTGTATCTGAAAACTTCCGGCTCTTCGGGCGAGGCGAAGGTGGAAACCAAAAACGCGCACGCAGATGCTGGCCGAAGCGGCAGCGCTGGCCGAAAGGCTACCTGAAAGCTGGCGCGGCCTGGCCGCCGTGGGCAGTGTGAGCCCGCAGCATTTATACGGGCTGACCTTCCGCGTGTTCGTGTCGCTGGCGGCGGGCTGTGAAATCGGGCGGCGGCAGTGCGTGTATCCCGAATTGCTGCTGGCCGATTCGCGCCGCGAGTGCGTGTGGATTGCCAGCCCCGCGCTGTTGAACCGTTTGGGCGAGGGGCGCGATTGGCGCGGCTGCGGCAAAATGTGCGCGGCATCATCAGCGCGGGCGGAATGCTGCCGGAGGCCACCACCGCGCTGCTGCAAGAGAAGCTGGGCTTTGCCCGCACGATGTGTACGGCAGCACGGAAACCGGCGTCATCGCGTTGCGGCAGGGGCGGTGCGTGGGAACTGCTGCCCGAAGTGGAGGCTTCGGTAAACACAGAAAACATTTTTCAGGGTAGCCTCGCCGTGGAGCGGCGGGTGCGTCAAACCGCCGATGCGGTGCGGCTGGACTACCGCCGATTGGAGCTGCTCTACCGCCAAGACCGCATCATCAAGCTGGAAGACAAGCGCGTGTCGCTGGCACAGCTGGAGCACGATTTGCTCGCCCACGCCTGCGGTGGCCGACGCGCATTGCGCCCGCCATCCGCAGCATCGTACCGGATTGCCGCCTGGGCGGCACTTTCCGCCGAGGGTATCTGCCAGCTGCGCGAGCAGGGGCGTGCCGCCGTGGTGCAAACCTTGAAACAGCATCTGGCCAAAACGCAAGACACCGCCGCGCTGCCGCGCTATTATGTTTCGCCGCCGCCCTGCCGCGCAACCCGCAGGCGAAAAATCACGAACAGGATTTTTCAGACGGCCTTTTCACTGTGCCGCAAAACCGCGCCGCAATGGACTTTGCTGCACGAAAAACGCAGAAGCGCGCGAATATGCGTTTGAAGGCACGGTGCCGCTGGATTTGGCTTGGTTCGGCGGCCATTTCGCCGATTTCCCGCTGGTGCCCGGCGTGATTGAAGTGCAGTGGGCGATGGATTTGGCGGCACGCTTCGACTGGGGCAGAAAGGCGGTGCAACACATCGAAAAACCTGAAATACCAACACTTTGTGCGCCCGCACGACACCGTGCAGCTCACGCTGCGGCACGACGCGGCGAAAAACAAAATCCATTTCGCCATCAGGCAGGGCGACACGCCTTGCGCTTCGGGCAGGGTGGCGCTGCATGACCAGGCTCGCGTGGCTGTATGCCCTGTTGCTGGCCTTTGCCGCCGCGTGGCTGGGCTGGGGATAGCGCAGGAGGCCGTCTGCAAACCGACCTCACCGCGCTGTTGCCCGCCGACGCGCAGGTGGACGCGGTGTGGCGCGCGGCAGACGAAGCGGGCGAAAAACAGCTCAACGGCCAAATCCTGCTCTTGGTGGGCGCGAAGATGCCGACCGCGCCTTCGCCGCCGCCGAACAAGTGGCCGTACTGCTGGCAGCAAAGCGGCCTGTTCGCCGCGGTGGACAGCCGCCTAAACCCCGATTTGGCGCAACTGCGGCAGGAAATCCGCCGCCTCGGCGTGAACGCCCCTGCCGCGCGAACAGCAACAGCTGCTCTTGCACGACCCCGCCGCCTATTTCCAACAACGCGCCGAAGACGCGGCCAATCCGTTTGCCGCGCAAATCGTGCCGCTGGAAGACGACTGGCTCGGCTTCGCCCGCTTCGTGCAGCAAAACAGCTTCCAGCCGCCTGCAATGGCACAGCGGCAACGGCATGATGTATAGCGAACAAGACGGCATCACTTGGGTGGCTGCGCGCCAGGGCTACCTGAAAAAAGCCGCCGCCGATCAGGGCCGAACGCCTGCTGCCGCTTCTGGCCGGTTCCCGCGCCTGCCGAGCGCGGCGGCTACCGCCTCGTTGCCGCCGGCGGCGCATTGTTTGCCGCCGAAGCCAAAACCCAATCCGAACGCGAAAGCGGCCTGATGTCCGCCATCGGCCTCACGCTCACCATCGCCCCGCTGCTGGCCGTGTTCCGCAGCCCGCGCGTGTTTGCGCTGGTGTTGCCGCTGAGCGCGGGCATGCTGCTCGGCGCGGCGACCGTGGTGGGCGCGTTCGGGCAGATTCACATCCTCACCGTCGTGATCGGCACCAGCCTGGTGGGGATGCTGGTGGACTTCCCGCTGCACTGGCTCACGCCCTCGGTGTTTTCGCCCGACTGGGCGGCCAAAGAAGCCATGCGCCGCGTCCTGCCCGCCTTCCTCGCCGGGCTGGGCATCACCGCCACCGGCTACCTGCTGCTCGCCTTCACCCCGCTGCCCGTGCTGCGCCAAACCGCCGTGTTTTCCCGTGGCCGCGCTCGGCGGCGCGTTTGCCGCCACCGTGCTCCTGCTGCCGCCGCTGTTTCACGGTTACCGCCCCCGCGCCGCCCGGTTTGCCGCCGCCATGCACAAACCGCCGCCGCCCGCCTGCACTGGCTGCTCCTGCCCATCCTGCCGCCGGCCGCCGCAGGCTACCTGAAAACCGATTGGCGCGATGACATCCGCGACTGGGCGGCCTTATCACCCCAACTCATCGCCGAAATGCGCCAAGTGGCCGACATCAGCGGCAACGACACCGGCTACCGCAGCATCCTCGTGCAGGCCGGCAACGCAAACGAACTCTTGCGCCGCAGCGCGCAAGTGGAAGCCGCCCTGCAACCCTTGGTCGGCAAAGGCGAACTCGGCGGCGTGCAGTCGCTCAACCAATGGCTGCCGCCCGCCGAAGAGCAGCAAGCCCTGCTCGCCCAACTGCGCCGCCTGGCCGAACAGCCCGCCCCGTCGGCCAACCCCATGCTCCAGCTCGGCCTGAAGCCCGACACCATCCAAACCGCCCCTGCAGCAGGCCGCCCGCGCAGCCCGTCGTCCCGCTTGATCGCTTTTAAGCGGGCAAACCGCCGAAGCCTGGCGCACCCTCTATCTGGGCAACATCCAAGGCCAGGAAGCCGCCCTCGTGCGCGTGCAAGGCCTGAACGATGCCGCCGCCGTGCAAACCACGCTTTCCGCCCCTGCCCTGCAACCAAGGCGGCACCTGCGCCCGGCTGGTGGACAAACGCGCCCGGCTGAACGAACTCTTCCGCCACACCCGCAACCACGCCGCCTGGCTCAAACCTCGCCTCCTTCGCCCCTGGCCTGGCTCGTGCTGTGGCGCATCTTCGGCGCACGGCGCGGCAGCCCCTCATCCTCGCCATGCCGCTGATTTCCGCCGCCGCCACCGTCGGTATGCTCGGCTGGCCTCGGCCTGCCGGTGAGCCCTGTTTGCCATGTTCGGCCTGCTGCTGGTAGCCGCCATCGGCGCCGACTACGCCGTTTACGCGCTCACCGCCCGCGAAAGCGCCCCGCCAAGCTCGGCGGCATCCTGCTCGCCGCGCTCACCACCGCCGTCTCTTCTGTGCTGCTCGGCTTGAGCAGCACCCCCGCCGTCGCCGTTTTCGGCATCACCGTGTCGCTGGGCGTGGCGTTTAACGTGCTGCTCTCGGCCTGGCTGCTGAAGAAAGAAGGCGCGGGCGGAGGCCGTCTGAAAGCGTGGCAAAACATGGGAGTCTACGTCCAACGGGCGAGAAGGCTTTCGGCACGCTATTTCTGCGGTGTGGTTTTGCCACCTCTCTTTCAGACCAACACCGCCTTTCCACCATTTAGCCGAAAAAGCAGCCTGCACCCCAATCCAACCTCAAACAAAGGAAACCCCACCATGAAAAACGCCTCTTCCCCTCCTGCTTGCCGCCGCCATGCTGCCCGCCCGCCGCCGACTACTTCCCTGCCGGATATCGACTGCGACGGTAGCGCTAACGTCCGCACTGCGCCCGACACGCGCAGCAAAAATCCTCACCGTACTGAATTACCGTAGTACACAGCACAAAAATCCTCGGCAGACAAGGCAAATGGTTGCGTATCCAACTAAACGGCAGCCGCACGGGCTACGTCCACCAAAAACCAGGGCTATATCGTACAGAACTACATCGTTGCCAGCCCCGACGGCTCGGCCAACGTCCGCCACAACGTAATAGATGAAGGCCAGCCGATTACAGGGCAGTCCGAAATCCTCACCACCCTGCCCAACGGCACGCGCGTGCAGATTATTCCGAAATTGAACAGGGGCGACTGGCTGTATTACACCAATCAGGGTGCCTATACCGAAAAAGACGAGTACGGCGATAACAAACTGATTTACGGCTATATCCACAAAAAGCCAGCTGCGCCGCGCTGATTAGGCAGCCTGAAAGAAACAAAAATTTAAACTGTCGTCATTCCCGCCTACGCGGGCTGAAACCATACACCGAAGCCGAGAGCCATGAGCAAAAAGAAAACCATCCGCCACATCTTCCGCGACATCGTCGGCGGCAGCCAAGTCGACGAAGCCGAAATCCGCCGCCTCGTTCGCCGTCGGCTACGTACAGAAAGTGGACGGCAAAACGCTGGATCTCTGGACGGTTTTATCGCCCATATGCGCGCTCAAAAACAGCACATCGCCGAAGCAGAAAACCGAGTTTCTTGCCCTGGCCGAAGACGGCGGCACCGTGTTCAGCAACCACATCGTCCGCGCCAAAAAGCCGACGGCAGCCGCATCGCCGTGCAGGTGCTGGCACACCTCGAGTTCGACGAAAAACGGCCAAATCGCCCTGTGCGACGAACTCACCCGCCTGCTTGAAGGCGGTAGTGAAGACGCCGACATCGGCTCGCGCCGCTAAGGCAGCCTGAAACGCCAAAAAGCAGCCTGCACCCTAATCCATCCCCAGAGGAAACCCCTGCCGTCGCCGCCTTCGGCATCACCGTATCGCTCGGCGTGGGGCTGAACGTACTGCTCTCGGCCTGGCTGCTGAAGAAGGAAGGCGCGGGGCGGGAGGCCGTCTGAAAAAAGGCTACCTGAAAACGTGAGCTTCAACTAATGAATCGACATCTTGGCAAAGCTAAGGTTGGACTTCTGCAAAACTAAAATATAGCTTCTTAATAAAAAGTGTGCCGCCTATCCTTGATCACAATTGTGAGGTGGCATTCAAAACAATCGTTAAAAATTTGAGGATAAGAAAATGCAAGAACAGGAAAAATAGTAAAAAAATCAGGAAGTACAAGACAATCACACAATGACCAAACTGCAAGATGTATTCAACCTTGCACATGACCAAGCTCATCCTGACAAAATCGATGCCGCCATCCGTGCCAATACGCGGGTATCTGGAACTAACATGTGGGTATTGATGTTTGCCATTGCCGTGGCGAGTATCGGTTTGAATGTAAACAGCACGGCGGTAGTGATTGGGGCGATGTTGATTTCTCCGTTGATGGGGCCGATCGTCGGTATGGGTTACGGTGCCGCGGTAGGCGATACTGCACTGATCCGCCAAGCAGCACGCAATATTATTGTGTTCATCGCCATCAGTTTGGTTACCGCTACACTGTATTTCCTGCTAACCCCGCTGAAAGAGGCACAAAGCGAGCTTTTTGGCACGTACCCAGCCAACTCTATGGGACGTGTTAACTGCCTTCTTCGGCGGTAGTGCAGGCATTGTGGCATTAACGCGCAAAGAAGGAGGCAATGCCATCCCAGGTGTGGCAATTGCCACTGCACTGATGCCGCCCCCTGTGCACGGCGGGCTATGGACTAGCACACGGTAACTGGCACCATTTTTCGGTGCTTTTTATCTGTTTGCCATCAACTGCGTGTTCATCGCTTTTTCCACCCTACCGTTTTCCAAACTACTTGCTGCCGCGCAGGGGCTGGTAAGTGAGACCAAACGCAGACTGCACTGTATTATTATCACAGCCGTAGTGTTGGCAGTGATGATTCCGAGCGGATATATGGCATCGGACCAGTGCGTCAGGAGCTGTTTAATACCAAAAGCCAACACGCCATCGCCGCTGCACAACAGCAGGAAGGTTTTTTTCGTGCTGCGTAAAATGGTGAACTACAAAGAACGTGCAGTCGGGCTGATTGTCAACGGAACAGGGAATGCCGAGAAAAATTACCACTCTGCTGGTCACAAATCTGAAAGCGGCAGGTATAAAAGAACCGCAAGTGAAAGTAGTCTATGCGGGGGCAGTGACACCAGAATTGAAGAACTGCTGGCAAGCCATAACAACTCGGTGCAGTTACAGAACAAGCTGGAAGAGCAGCAGGCCTACATCGATACCGTGCTGGCGGGCAAAAACCACCAGTCCCGAAGACGTAGCAGTACTGAGGGAAATCAAAGCCCAATATCCGGAAGCCGAAAAATCGTTGTTGGGCGCGGTTTGGTTTTGGGAAAAAGCACAAACTGCACCCGCTACGCAGGAGCAGCCTGAGAGAGTTCAAAGCGAAGAAGCGGACGCAAGTAACAATATTGTTGTCTCCCTCGAATTCGACCAACCTCTGCTCCGCCAAAGACCGCGAACGGTTACAGGCGTGGTTGAACCAGCGTTATGAAGGTACAGCGGTGCGTTTGTTGATCAATACCAAAAATGTTAGACCAATAGGTCATTCCACAAAAATATTTCGCCTGAACCCCGGAGGTTAGCTAGAACTTTTCAGGTAGCCTCCCTTAGTGTGAATTATGAATGACGAATCCCTGACCGCTACTACAAAAAGGCTACCTGAAAATAAAGGAGTGGAGCAATGGATAAACCCGTGCTGAAAAACGACATCATGGCCGACGGCTCGCGCCTGTTCCTGCAACTGCCGCAAACCTGCCCGCCCTCGCGCCTAATGTGGCGGATTATCCGTTTCGGCGGCCTGCCCACCGCCTTTCACCCCGATTTGGTTACAGATGAAGCGTGGATGGATTTCCGCCACAAAGGCTGGAAATTCAGTATTCACAATCCATATGGCGAATATTGGTTCTTTGCCGAAAACAGCGAATGCCCTGAAGACATATTGCACCGCTTGGCAGAATATTTTATCCGCCTGTCCGGCCAAGACAGTGGTTGATACGGCGCATCTGTTTTAGCTTCGCAGAAACTCAGCTTCCTTCGTAAACCTGTTTTAGACAGCAGGCGTGGTTGAACCAGCGTTATGAAGGTACAGCGGTGCGTTTGTTGATCAATACCAAAATGTTAGACCAATAGGTCATTCCACAAAAATATTTCGCCTGAACCCCGGAGGCTAGCTAGAACTTTTCAGGTAGCCTCCCTAGTGTGAATTATGAATGACGAAACCCGCCCGCTACTACAAAAAGGCCGTCTGAAAACTTAAACCCATACGGTTTTATATATTGATGCCGCGCAAACCTTATCCCACGATTTTCAGGTAGCCTTCCAAGCCGTCTGAAAGGCTACCTGAAGCCTACCCCGCACCCCCATCTTTTTAAGGAGACCAAACATGACCCAATCCTGCGATATCGCCATCATCGGCGCCGGCCCTTCCGGCGCAGTCGCCGCAGCCCTGCTGCTCAAACACGGCTTTTTCCGTGTGCGTGCTCGAAAAACAGCATTTCCCCGCTTCGTGATCGGCGAAAGCCCTGTTGCCGCACTGCATGGAATTCATCGAAGATAGCCGGCTTCCTGCCCGCCGTCGAAGCCGAAAAGCGCTTCCAGTTTAAAAACGGCGCCGCCTTCACCTGGGGCAGCTGCTACACCTATTTCGACTTCACCGACAAATTCAGCCCCGGCCCCGGCACCACCTTCCAGGTACGCCGCGAGATTTTCGACAAGATCCTGATCGACGAAGCCGCCAAGCAGGGCGCCGACGTGCGCTTCGGCCACGCCGTTGCCGCCTTCGCCGACACCGATAGCGGCGCCCGTCTCACCGTGCAGCCTGAAAACGGCACCGAATACGTGCTGGAAGCCAAATTCGTGCTCGATGCCAGCGGTTACTACTGCGTGCTGCCGCGCCTGTTGGACTTGGACACCCCTGTCCCATCTGCCCGTGCGCGAAGCCCATTTCACCCATATCGACGACAACATCAGCGACCCAGAGTTCGACCGCAACAAAATCCTGATTTCCACCCACCCCGAACACCGCGACGTGTGGCTGTGGCTGATTCCCTTCGGCGACAACCGCTGCTCCATCGGCGTGGTCGGCCTGCCCGAGCGCTTTGCCGGGCTGGGCGATTCCGAAGCCATCCTGCGCCGCTACGCCGACGAAGTCCCCATGCTCAAGCGCGTGCTGGCCAACGCCCAATGGCACAACGACTTCCCTTTCCGCAAAAATCAGCGGCTACTCGGCCAACGTCAAAGCGCTCTACGGCAAACACTTCGCGCTGTTGGGCAACGCCGCCGAGTTTTCTCGATCCGGTATTCTCATCCGGCGTAACCATCGCCATGCACTCGGCCAAACTCGCCGCCGACCTGCTCTTGCCGCGCGCTCAAAGGCGAAACCGTCGATTGGCAAAGCGGCTTTGTCGAACCTTTGATGGTGGGCGTCGATGCCTTCCGCACCTATGTTGAAGGTTGGTACGACGGCAGCTTCCAAGACGCCATCTACGCCCCCGAGCGCAACCCCGAAATCAGCCGCATGATCAGCTCGATCCTTGCCGGCTACGCCTGGGACACCGCCAACCCCTTCGTTGAAAAAAATCCAAACGCCGCCTCGAAGCGCTCGCCGAAACCGTGGGCGTGCAGCAGTATCAATAAAAAACCTTATTCTGGCAGGCATCAGGCGGCACTGCCGCACGGCCCGATAGCCCGCATTTTTGTTTCAAACCCGTTCGGGTAGTCTTTCAGGCGGCCTCAAAGGCCGTCTGCCCCCAGAAAGGCAAAAACCATGAAACCTAAATCCCTCTACCGCGCCGCCCTGCTCGAATACCTCTATTGTGCCTCTTTTACCGCCGATCCTGCCGAAGCCAGCGCCGCCTACCGCAGCTACCGCCAACTGGCCGAAAAAGGCTGTCCCTGACGGCTGGTTCGGTCTCTACCGCGCCCGCCAGTACGGCTACGGTGTCAAGCCAAACCCCGAAAAAAAGCTGAAAAATATTACCGCCGTGCCGCCAAACTCGGCCACGCCGAAGCATCAGGGAATCCCTCGGCTGCCTATACGAATTTGCAGAAAAAGCCCGACTACCGCCGCGCCCGCAAATGGTATACACGCGCCCTTAAGCAACATAGCAGCGACACCCCTCGACGCAGCCTACCGCCTCGGCTGGCTGTACGAGCGCGGACTCGGTGGCAAAAAGACATTCAGAAGGCCTATCAGCTCTACCGCAAAGCAGCCAAAGCGGGTTGCGCCGAAGCCCAACGCGCCCTCGGCTACCCTATACGATAAAGGTCTCGGTCTGCCTCGAAGCTATGCCAGCCTACAAATGGTACGCCCGCGCCGCCCTACAAGCAGATGAAACCTCCTGCAATAACATAGGCGTCCTCTACCACGACGGCAAAGGCGTGCGCCACAGCAAAAAGCCTAGCGAAAAATGGTACAAACTCGCCGCCCGCGCGGGCAGCATCCGTGCATTATCCAACCTCGGCGATCTCTATGAAGACGCAGGCCGTCTGAAAAAGCCGTCCGCTACTACCGCCGTGCCGCCGAGGCAGGCAACAAATATGCCGCCAAACAATTGAAGCGGATGGATAAGTAATCACCGTACGTTTTTCAGACGGCCTTTTTGTAGAAGGCCGTCTGAAAGCCCGCCATCAAGACATTCTTCCCCGACAATCCACTCCCGCCCCGCTTCGTCTATAATCCCACCCCATTCCCATTCAGCAAAAGGCTGCCTAAAATGACCTTCCCCAAGCTCCTCGTCCCCATCGTTGCCACGCTGCTGCTTGCCGCCTGCGGTGCCACTTTCGCGCCGCGGGATTTTGCCGCATTTGGCGGCGGGCGAGAGCCGCCGTTTCAAGCTGGAGCAGCTGGATGAAACCGGCGCGGCGGAGCAGGTGTCGCTGTTGGTGGTGCAGGGCGAGGCGGGCGGGCAGTCTCGCTGGATTCAGACGGATGCGTTCGGTGCGTCGCTGGCGCGCTTGCTGGCCACACAGAGCGGCTGGCGGCGCGACGGTTTTGTGCCGCCGAACCATGCCGCGCAGGCGGTGTTCACGGCGATGTTCCCGCTGTTGGAAAAACGGTTTTTCAGACGGTACGCACGCGCGAATTGGAGGGTGGCGGGGCGAAATGGCGGCTGACGCCTTTGGGAGAGAATGATGAATAAGGCACGGGCATACCTCTACTAGTACGGGTTTGGTGTCGGCTTTGGGCAGCGGTTTGGCGGAGCATTTGGCCCGGCCTGTTGAGGCCGTCTGAAAACAGCCCGCTCACGTTTTCCACTGAATGGGTGAAGGGTAAAAACCGTGCTTTTCGGCGCGGTAAACCGGCTGTTGCGGGCGTTTCCCGACAATCTGCCCGCCGAACACCGCAGCCGCAACAATCAATTGCTGTGGGACGCTTTGGCGCAAATCGAGCCGCAGATTCAGGCAGCCCTCGTCCCGCTACGGCGCGGACAGAATCGGCGTGGTCATCGGCACGTCGGTGGGCGGCGCGGATGAAAAATATCCCGCTGTTCCAACACGTTGCCAACGGCGGCGGCTGGGCGGACATTCCGTTCAAACAGCAGGCGCAACTGCTTTCCTCGCCCACCGATTTCGCCGCAGCGGCGTACGGCCTGCAGGGCGCGTGCTACGGCGTATCCACCGCCTGTACCTCCGGCGCGCGGGCGCTCATCAGTGCGGCACGGCTGCTGCGGCTGGGCGTGTGCGATGCTGTGTTGTGCGGCGGCGTGGACACGCTCTCGCCGCTCACTATCAACGGTTTCGCCTCGCTGGAAGTACTTTCAGACGGCATTGCCAACCCGTTTTCGCGCAACCGCAACGGCATCAACATCGGCGAAGCCGCCGCCGTGTTCGTGATGACCCGCGAAGACGACGGCGAGAGCCTGCCGCTCTTGGGCTACGGCGCCAGCAGCGACGCCCATCATATGTCGTCCCCGCGCCCCGACGGACTCGGCGCGACGCAGGCTTTTCAGGCTGCCTTAAAACACGCCGCCCTTGCGCCCGCACAAATCGGCTGGATCAACCTGCACGGCACCGGCACCAAGCTCAACGACGGCATGGAAAGCCGCGCCGTGGCCGAAGTGTTCGGCTGCGCCACCGCCGCCACGTCCACCAAGCCGCTCACCGGCCACACCCTCGGCGCAGCCGGTGCGCTTGAAGCCGCCTTCGTATGGGGCATCGCCAGCCGCCGCGACAACCCCGACGGCAGCCTGCCTCCCCAACTGTGGGACGGCCAAACCGACCCCGAACTGCCGCCTATCGCGCTCACCGTTTCAGGCAGCCGGTGGCCGCAAGGGCGGCGCATCGGCGCGAGTTCGTCGTTTGCCTTCGGCGGCAACAACAGCGTCCTCATCATCGGAGAAGAACATGCCCCAATGCCCGATTAAAGCAACCCTGCCGCCCTCCTGCCGCACAGCGTACCGCATGGTGCTGCTGGACGAAGTTTTTATCCTACGACGACAACAACCTGCACGCCGTCTGCACCATCCGGCCCGACTGCATCCTGCTCCCCGACGGCACAAAACGCCCTGCCCGGCTGGCTCGGCCTCGAAATCATGGCGCAAGGCGTGGGCGCATGGGCAGGCGCGCACGCGCTGGATGCCTACTGCCCCGTGCAACTCGAGCTTCCTGCTCGGCACGCGCAAGCTCCACTTTGCCCGCCCCGAAATCCCCGTCGGCACCGTACTCGACGTCACAAATCACCCTTTCCTGGCAAGACAACGCCACCAATATGGGCGTGTTCGACTGCACCCTCGCCTGCCGCACCCCGCCCCCTACTGCGACGACCCCGCCCCCGGCACACTGCTCCTCCGGCGCGCTCAACGTATTCAGCCCCACCAGCCGCGAGGCTTTGGACGCGATTTTAGGCAGATAAGTTTCAGGCAGCCTTGAGGCCGTCTGAAAGGCTACCTGAAAAACATGGTTTTGCTACGAAGCTAAACAATGAATGAAGCAAAGCGGGCTTGAAGCCTGCCGTTTGCACTGCCGCATCCCGTTTTCAGACGGCCTCAAACCTCTCCCAGGCTACCTGAAACCCACGCTTGCCAGCATGCCTACTCCCGCATCGGAGCACGCCCATGGAAACGTATTTCTACAATAAAAACATCAACCTCATCGAAGTCCAGCCCGCATTTATCCGCACCGCCATGCGGCAGGCCAAGCGTTACCGTTGCGGCATTCGGATTTTTGAGCCTACTGAGCGGTTGCCATCAACCCGCCACCCGCGCCGAAACACGCCGTGGTGGATTTTGCCGATTTGGCCGCTTATCCTGAACTGCCGCATCTCCAAATCGAACACGATCTCGAGTCGTCCGAATTCATCAATATGGATACTCTATACCGCTTAGAGCAATTGGATACCCTGGTCATCGGACAGCCAATCGACATCGACCTCTCCCAACTGCCCGCGCTCAAAGACTTAAGGCTGGACTACCACAAAAAAATCCGAAATATCGGGCAATGCACCCGCTTGGAGCGTTTATACCTATGGTCTTACAAAGGCAAAGACTTAACTGAATTCCAAAACCTGGTGCGGCTGAAAGATTTATTACTGGTGCGCCCCTCCGTGTGTACATTAAACGGCATCGAAAACCTCACCGCCTTGGAAACAATCGACATCAGCTATGCCCGCAGCCTGAACGACATATCGGCCCTGCATCGGCTGCAAAGCAATACACCAAGTCAGAAATATTGGGCTGCCGGAAAAATTTCATGACGAGGTGTTTGGGCAGAAATAGAAAGTAAAAAAACGGCGGCATGGTGATACGGATAATCGGCTTTCAGACGGCCTCAAGCCACCACAGGCTACCTGAAAAACAGGATTTCAATGCCATCCAAATATGAAACGGCAACGAAAATGCCAAAACAGCCGCCTAGCCATTCCGACAAATCCGGTTCGCAGGTACAATCCATGTGCTGCGCATCCCATCCAAACACAGCCCAAAACTTCAGCTTGGTGGAAACTTTGCCGCGCTTTGTTTTCAGGCCGCCGCCAACCCATATCAAAGGAACCCCATCATGACCCAAACCATCCTCATCACCGGCTCCACCCTGCGGCATCACGTAGTGCGGCAGCATTGGCCTTTAGCGCAAGACGGCTTCGACATTGTGGTACACTACCGCAGCCGTATGGCGGATGCCGAGGCGGTGGCGGAACAAATCCGTTCATTAGGGGCGGCAGGCGCGGGTGTTGCAGTTTGACGTGGCCGACCGCGCCGAATGCCGCCGCGTGTTGGAAGCGGATATTGAAGCGCATGGTGCGTATTACGGCGTGGTGCTGAATGCGGGGCTGACGCGCGACAATGCCTTCCCCGCGCTGGAAGACGAGGATTGGGACCGCGTGTTACGAACCAATCTGGACGGCTTCTACAACGTGCTGCACCCGCTCATCATGCCGATGATCCGCCGCCGCGCGCCGGGGCGGATTGTGTGCATGGCCTCCGTGTCCGGCCTGATCGGCAACCGCGGGCAGGTGAACTACAGCGCGTCGAAAGCGGGGCTGATTGGCGCAGCCAAGGCTTTGGCGGTGGAACTGGCCAAACGCAAGATTACGGTCAACTGCGTTGCCCCCGGCCTGATTGATACGGAAATTTTGGATGAAAACGTGCCGGTGGAAGAAATTTTGAAAGCCATTCCGGCGCAGCGCATGGGGCTGCCTGAAGAAGTAGCGCATGCCGTGCGCTTTTTAATGAGCGAACACGCCGCCTACATCACGCGGCAGGTGATTGCGGTAAACGGAGGATTGTGTTGATGAAAAACAAAACGGGTGGTGATTACCGGCGTGGGCGCGGTGTGCGCCTTCGTACCGCGAGTGGCACGAAATCGAAGCCGCTTTCCGTGCAGGCAAAACCGCCGTGCGCCGCATGGAAGCGTGGGATGCCTTCCCGAAATGGAAACCCGCCTCGGCGCGCCGCTGCCCGCCTATGCGCCGCCCGCACATTGGACGCGCAAACAGTTGCGCAGCATGGGCCCCGCTGGCGCAATACTGCACCGATGCCGCCGAACAAGCACTGAAACAGGCAGGCTTGCTCGATGATCCCATTATCCGCAACGGCAGCATGGGCGTGGCCGCCGGCTCTTCCAGCGGCAGCACCGCCGACGTGCTCGACATCGGCCTGCTGCTCGCCCACCAGCCCAACAATTTCAACGCCAACACCTATGTGCGCATGATGCCGCACACCACCGCCGCCAACGTGGCCATCTTCTTCGGCCTCACCGGTACGCCTGATTCCCACCTCCAGCGCCTGCACCTCCGGCAGCCAAGGCATAGGCTACGCCTACGAAGCCGTCAAATACGGCAAAATCCCCATGATGCTGGCCGGCGGCGCCGACCAGCTCTGCCCTTCCGAAGCCTACGTGTTCGACAGCCTCTACGCCGCCAGCCGCCGCAACCACGAGCCCGAACTCACCCCCCGCCCCTACGACAGCGCGCGCGACGGCCTCGTGCTCGGCGAAGGCGGCTGCATGATGGTGCTGGAAGAATTGGAACACGCTCAGGCACGCGGCGCACACATCATCGCCGAAATCGTCGGCTACGGCGCCAACTGCGACGGCAGCCACATCACCCGCCCCGAAATGCGCACCATGCAAAGCTGCATGGAGCTTGCCCTGAAGACGCCGCCCTGCCGCCTTCCGCCGTCGGCTATGTCAGCGGCCACGGCACGGCCACCGAACAGGGCGACATCGCCGAAACCCAAGCCACCGCTGCCGTATTCGGCCACATCCCGATCAGTTCGCAAAAAGCTACCTCGGCCACACGCTGGGCGCTTGCGGCTCGCTCGAATCCTGGTTTGCCATCGAAATGATGCGCAGCGGCTGGTTCGCTCCCCACGCTGAACTTGGACAACATCGACCCCCGCTGCGGCGAAGCCGACTCACCTCACCGGCTCCAGCGCCACATCGACACCGAATACGTGATGAACAACAACTTCGCCTTCGGCGGCGTAAATACCTCGCTGATATTCAAGCGTTGGTAGACGGCATAAAGGCCGTCTGAAAGCCGACCCGGACAAACAGCGGAACACGGCACCGGCCCAAAGGCTTCCCGACTGCATCGAAGAGCGTACTTTCAGACGGTCTACCGTATGAAACACGGTAAAAACCGCCTACCGACCGCACAAATCACAGTATAATCGCCATCTTTCAGGCCGTCTGAAAAAAACAGGCGGATTATCGGACGGAAAACCAATTATTACAGGGAATACATCATGCAAACTCAAAAACCAACCGAGCCGCTGAGCATCAAAGAAACCATCTTCAACTGGCTGCGCTATATGTACGAACAAAAAGCGTCAGACCTCTTCATCACGGTAGAAATTTCCGCCTGCCATCAAACTCGACGGCAAGCTGACCCCCATCAGCGACCGCCCGCTGACGGCTAGGTACCTGCGGCGCGATTTCTCAGGCCATCATGACCGAAAAAAACAGCGCGAAGAATTCGAAAACACCAAAGAATGCAACTTCGCCATCAGCCTCGACGGCGTGGCGCGTTTCCGTGTCAACGCCATGATTCAGCGCGGCGCGGTGGCACTCGTCATCCGCATCATCAACAGCGTGATTCCGAAAATGGACGACCTGAAACTGCCCGAAGTGCTGAAAAAAGTCTCCATGCAAAAACGCGGGCTGGTGATTTTCGTCGGCGGCACAGGCTCGGGCAAATCCACTTCGCTGGCTGCCATGATCGACTACCGCAACGAAAAACAGCTACGGCCACATCATCACCATTGAAGACCCGATCGAATTCGTCCATCCGCACAAAAAAACTGCATCGTTACCCAGCGCGAAGTCGGCGTGGACACCGACAACTGGTTCGCCGCCCTGAAAAACACCCTGCGCCAAGCGCCCGACGTCATCCTCATCGGCGAGATTCGCGATCAGGAAACCATGGAATACGCCCTTGCCTTCGCCGAGACCGGCCACCTCTGCATGGCCACGCTGCACGCCAACAGTTCAAACCAGGCACTCGACCGCATCATCAACTTCTTCCCGAAGAACGCCGCACCCAGCTTCTGACCGACCTCTCGCTCAACCTGCAAGCCTTTGTTTCGCAACGTCTGGTTCCGAAAGAAAACGGCAAAGGCCGCGTGGCCGCAGTGGAGGTGCTGTTACAGTCGCCGCTGATTTCCGACCTCATCCTGCGCGGCGAGGTGCACGGCATCAAAGACATCATGAAAAAATCCACCGATATCGGTATGCAGACCTTCGACCAAGCCTTATACGAACTGTTCGAAAGCGGCCAAATTTCCTACGCCGAAGCGATTAAAAAATGCCGATTCCGCCAACGATTTGCGTTTGGCCATCCAACTGAAGAGCCGGCGCGGACAAAAATGCCGGCATCGACTTCGAACTGCTGTAACCGCGATTGAGGCCGTCTGAAAAACACTTTTCTACTTTTTTTCAGACGGCCTCTTTCCTTTCTCACCACGTTTATCCGCCATGCATTATTTCAGCCTCCACACCGACAACGGCAGCCACATCGGCTTCCTGATTATGACCGCCGACGACGAAAGCGAACAGCCGCCGCAATCGGGGCAGTTCCTCGTCAAACTGCAAAGCGAAACACCGCCGCCCGCCGACATCGCCCGCCTGCTCGAACCGTTTACCGACAACGAGTCGGCCTGCCGCTGGCAAACGGAAAAAGACCATGTCGCACTTTATGGCGGCGATGGCGGCATCGAAGGCAGAATCCGCAACGAATACCTTACCTTGTCTGGAAAAACCTTCCTGCTCAACGATTTGACCGGATTGATTTGATTATGGAAAGCATGTACATCCTGGTGCCCATCAGCCTGATTCTCGGTGCCGTCATCATCTACTTCTTCTGGTGGTCGGGCAAAACCGGCCAGTTCGACGACCTCGAAGGCCCAGCCCACCGTATCCTGATGGACGACGACAACTACCACGAACCGGCAGGACAAACACAGGCGGATACGGTACGAATCAGACGACTAAAAACCAAGGGAACAACCATGAAACCAAACGATTTTTCCTTTTGCCAAAAAGCCGCCGCTTCGCCCCGCTGTTCGGCACACAGTTCCAAGGCGCGCTGAACGACAACCTGTTCAAAACCGCCCTGTTCGTCATGATCAGCTATCACGGCCTGGGAAAAAACAGCATCCTGCCGCCCGCGCAAATGCTGAATCTCGGCGCGCTGCTGTTCATCCTGCCCTATTTCTCTTTTCCTCCATCTCCGGCCAACTCAGCACCCGTTACGACAAAGCGCGTTTCGCCCGCATCATCAAAAATATTGGAAATCGTCATCATGGGCGTGGCGGCCTACGGTTTTTATATCCAGTCGTCCGTATTGCTTTTGGCCATGCTGTTCTGCATGGGCGCGCAGTCCACGCTGTTCGGCCCGTTGAAATACGCCATCCCTGCCCGACTACCTCGAAGAAGGCGAACTGATGATGGGCAACAGCCTGATCGAGTCGGGTACCTTCATCGCCATCCTGTTCAGCCAAATCATCGGCACCGTCGTTGCCGGCGCGCCGCATTGGGTTGTCATGTCCCTCGTCATCCTGATAGCCGTCGGCGGCACGCTGACTTCCTTCTTCATGCCCTATGTCGGCGCGAAAAAACCCGCACCAGCCGATAGACCTCAACATCTTCCGCAGCACCAAGCAGCTTTTGAAAGACACTTTCGCCCAACGCGAACTCTACACCGCCATCATCGGCATTTCATGGTTTTGGCTGATTGGCGCGGTTTATACCACCCAACTGCCCACCTTTACGCAAAAAACACCTCGGCGGCAACGACAATGTCTACAACCTGATGCTTGCCCTGTTTTCCATCGGCATTGCCGCAGGCTCGATATTGTGCAGCAAACTCAGCCGCCACCGCCTGCACCTCAGGCTGGTCAGCGTCGGCACCCTCGGCCTGACCGCCTCCGGCATCCTGCTGGTATGGCTCACCACGGCAACCACTACCAAGCCGGACAATTCCAAGACATATTCGGCTTTCTGTCCAACGGTTATGCCTATCCCGTTATGGCCTCGCATGATTGCCATCGGCTTCTTCGGCGGCTTTTTTTCTCCGTACCGCTCTACACTTGGCTGCAAACCGCCAGCAGCGACGAATTCCGCGCCAACGCCATCGCCGCCAACAACATCATCAACGGCCTGTTTATGGTGGCCGCCGCCATCATCAGCGCGGTTTTTGCTGTTCCTGTCAGACAGCATCACCCTGCTTTCTACCTCGCCGTTGCCGTCGGCAACCCGCTCCCTGCTGGCTTATTTGATCAGGCTCGACAAACGCTTCATCCGCCGCGCGCCCCTAACCTGATTTTGCATAAAGGGGTATTGAGATAAGGCCGTCTGAAAACCATATAGCGGGTGTTTTCCGGTATTCGACACCACGGAAACGCCCGTTTGTTTTTCAAGAAGAAAGGCCGTCTGAAATGAACCAATCCGCACCAGAAGACTACATCCCCTCCTTCCGCCGCCGCAAACTGAACGAACCCGGCCTGCTGCGCAAAATCGCCCGCTACGCCGCCCGCCTCGGCGCGCCGGTGGTCAAGCAGCTCTACGCGCTCTACTACCTCTATCGCTCCCCGCCACGCCGTCCAAGGCGAAAATGGATTATTGCCGGCGCGCTGATTTACTTCCTCAGCCCGATAGACAGCATTCCCGATATTCTGGTTCCCTTGGGCTTTACCGACGACATCGCCGTACTGGCTTTTGGCCTACGCCCAAATCAAAGCCTACCTCACCGCAGACATCCTCGACCGCGCCCAAGCCGCTACCGACGAACTGCTGCAACGCTGAACCTTCCAGTGCCGACGGAGACCATCAGGCCGTCTGAAAAACCCGTAATCAGGTTTTTTCAGACGGCCTTCGATTTACTTTCTGCAACCAAGCGGTATGGCGGGATTTTTACCGCCGCATGATAGATGAACCGGCAGCAATCATGTGTCTGTTATTCATCAACAGCCCTTCCGTTCAAAAACATCATCAGGCCGTCTGAAACACATTGTATTTGTTACGGCAGGCAACGAACCGACGCCGTACCGCTTAGCAGGCTGCCCGCTTCCGATTTACAACCTGCAGCATTTAAGCCAATCCATCAGTGATTGCCACAAATACAAACAAAGGCCGTCTGAAAACCGGTTTTCCGGCTTTCAGACGGCCTCAACGTATCAAAACACGACTTATTAGTCGCCGACACATTCCTTGCATTCGCTATGCATTTCGCCGCCGATTTTCAGCTTGGCCATCACGTCGCGCAGGGCGGTTCTCAGGCCTTCTTCGATAACGGGATGATAGAACGGCATATCCAGCATCTGCGGAACGGTCATACCCGCCTGATGCGCCCAAGCCAGCAGGTGCGCCAAATGTTCGGCGGCAGGGCCGAAGATTTCCGCGCCGATGAAGCGTACGCCGCCCTGTTCGGCATACACGCGCATATGGCCTTTGTTTACCAGCATCACGCGGCTGCGCCCTGGTTGCGGAAGGAAACTTCGCCGATGGCGACGCATTCGGGATTTTTGTAGCGTTGGCGCACCTGGGCGTAACGCAGGCCGACGCTGGCAATCTGCGGATTGGTAAACACCACGCCGATGGTGCTGCGGCGCAGGCCGTTTGCGATATTCGGATAGCGTCCGGCATTGTCGCCCGCGATTTTGCCTTGGTCGCTGGCTTCGTGCAGCAACGGCAGCTGGTTGGATGCGTCGCCGGCGATGAAGATGTGCGGGATGCTGGTCTGCATGGTCAGCGGGTGGGCTTTCGGCACGCCGCGTTCGTCCAATTCGATATTCAGGGTTTTCCAAACCGATGTTGTCGGTATTCGGACGGCGTACCGAGCGGCGGCCAGCAGGTATTGCGCGGTGAATGTGCCGCTTTGTCCGTCTTCATGCCATTTGACTTCCACATTGCCTTCGCCGTTCAGGCCGACTTCGGTGTCGGCGTTCAAGTGCAGGGTCAGTTCTTCGCCGAACACGGTTTTGGCTTCTTCCAGCACCACGGGGTCGGTAATGCCGCCGAGCGAACCGCCGCGCCCGAAGATTTCGACTTTCACGCCCAATCGGGAAAGTGCCTGTCCGAGTTCCAAACCAATGACTCCCGGGCCGAATACGGCGACGCTTTCAGGCAGGGTATCCCATGAAAACACGTCGTCGTTGATGATCAAGCGGTCGCCCAAAGCCTGCCATTGCGGCAAAACAATCAGGGCGCGAACCGGTGGCGATGACGATGCGGTCAGCGCGGATTTGGGTATGGTCGTCGATTTGTACGGTGTGCTCGTCGATGAATTTGGCCGAACCCATGATGCGTTTTTTTCAGACGGCCACGCTTCCACGTCTTCCACCACAAACCCGACGAAGCGGTCGCGCTCGGATTTGACGCGGTTCATCACTTCTTCGCCGTTCACTGTGATGCTGTCTTTTATCCAGATGAATGCCGAAGGGGTCGGTATGCAGGGGCGTGATGGCGTGTCTTCGACTGCGGCAATCAACAGCTTGACGGCATACAGCCGACGCGGGCGCAGGTTGTGCCGAAAGCATGGTTTTCGATTAGGTAAACATTGTCGGTGTATTGGCGGGCATTGCGGAATGCGCCCATGCCGGCTGTACCGCCGCCGATGACGACGACGTCTGCTTGCAGTTGTTTCATTGCGTTTCCTTCCATATTGGTTGGCGGATTGGCCGTCGATATGGCGGCTTAATGTTTTTGGGGCTGCGTTTTTGGCGATATTGTCGAGGCCGCATGTTTTTCAGACGGCCTTTTGTGATATGTGTGTGTTTGGGTGGTGTATTTGCGTCTTGCGCAGCCCGATAAAGATGCCGTAAGGACGGCATGATATTGAGGGTTATTCGGCAACACGGCACGGCGGGTCGGGTTACCCGAATAACTCTTGGGTTATCCGTCGGGCGGTGGTTAAACCGCCCGTTTACAGCGGAAAACTTAGTTTTTAGCCGTAAGCTTCCAAGTCTTCGCTGCCGCCGATGTATTGGCCGCCGATGAATACTTGCGGTGCAGTCGCTTTTGCCTGTAATCGCGCGCACGGCAGTAGTAGTCGCATCTTTGCCCAAAACGATTTCTTCGTAAGCCAAGCCTTTGTCTTGCAGGGCTTTTCTTTGCTTTAGCGCAGAACGGGCAGCCCGGTTTGGTGAATACGGCAACCGAAGGCTGTTCTTTCCAAGAAGGGTCGATGGATTTCAGCATGGTGTCCGCATCGGATACTTCAAACGGATCGCCGTCTTTTACCGGCTCTACGAAAGCTTTTTCAATCACGCCGTCTTTAACCAGCATGGAGTAACGCCAAGAACGGTCGCCGAAGCCCAGTTGGTCTTTAGAAACCAGCATGCCCATGCCGCGTGTAAATTCGCCATTGCCGTCCGGTACGACGGTGATATTTTCAGCTTCCTGATCGGCCAACCATGCGTTCATCACAAAAGTGTCGTTTACAGATACGCACAAAAATGCTGTCCACGCCGCGTTTGAAGAATTCTTTGGCCAGCTCGTTGTAGCGCGGCAGGTGGGTGGAAGAGCAAGTCGGGGTAAATGCACCGGGCAGGGAGAATACGGCCACGGTTTTTACCTTTGAACAGGTCGTCGGTAGAAACGTCTACCCAAGCGTCGCCTTGGCGGGTGTGGAATACGACTGAGGGGACTTTGGTGCCGACCAGCTGTTCTGAAGTTTTAATGTTGATGCTCATATCAATCTCCTAACTTAAATGGTTCAAGGGTAAATGGAATACGGGAAATGCGTCTGACCCGTGGAATTTCAATAGGTGCATTCTAAAACACCTTGCATGATTTGTATAATTTATTGTTCAAATTTTTAATTGTTTTATGCTATTTATGAGAATTTATTCTGCCAAAACTTCATAAATTTTACCGACTTCCTGCCAATAGCGGCTTCAATTTTATCCTTTACCTCATACCTGTCGCCCTGCGGTTTTTTTCAAGCGGCAAAAAGTCCACATGCACTTCTATTTCTTGCATGGAAACAATGCGCCACAATGAAACGAATAAATTGACTTCACTGAATGAAGGCTGCGTGGTCCGCCGTTTTTGGCTGTCGAAATATCGCAAGGCCAAAGGCTGGATTTCGGAACCGGCATCAATTGCGGATTGGAATAAAGCCGCTTTGAACGGCAGGATGCCGTTACCGCTGGAAAGTACGCGCTTCAGGGAAAAAAACAGACGTTCTTTCCCTCAGTCAGCGAACGGCAAATCGCTTCATTGATGATATTGATGTCTTTACGGTTGCTCCGGTCGATAAATACCGTATCCGCATTGCGCGCCACCCGCCCGATTACCGGCCAACGGCTCAATTCCTTCATGGCGATAAAACTGCTCGGGCAGAGTGCGGTAATTGCAAAAATATCCAGCAACGATACGTGGTTGGCCACCACCAATACGCCCTTCAAACTTTCAGACGGCCTGTTACCCGCAATCAGACGAACATTCAATATGGAAAGTGCTTCGGCACAAATAGCCGAAAATTCGGCATTCCGTTGTTCGACAGAAGCTTTGTCCAACCGCCTGATCCGCCGTACTGTTGAAAACAGCCAAAGAAGCATTTTAAACAGTCGGGAAAAAGCGGGTTAAAAATGGCGTGGAATAGTCTTTCATACAAAAATGAACAATCAATAAAATACAAAACGGGTGCGATACTAAATTCAGACGGTCTATCAAGCCAGATGTTTTTTTCGGTTTTTGCATAAACTACTGTACCCGAATCCATACCTCTGCCGCTGAAGAAATAAAACCCCTCAATCATTAGGATTGAGGGGTTTGACTTTCAGCTATTAACCGAGGAATTCAACATGTTTTTGCAATACGCTATCCAATGTTTCACCACTGGACAAACCGTTGAATGTAACGCTGTTGTTGTAAGTATGACCATCTTTACCTACACCGCTGAAGCTCAGTGTATGAGAAGCATCATCCCAAACTGCGTTGGAGAGTTTGTCCGCACTGACCACATCTGCGAAGATAACCTTATCCGAACCTGCTTGGAAATCAGTAATGACATCCTGACCACTGTTGCTGTTGGCCAAGAAGACGAATTTATCATTACCTTCTCCACCGGTTAAGGTATCGTTACCTGCACCTCCAAACAATACGTCGTTACCTGTTCCTCCATTCAAGGTATCGTTACCACCGGTAGCGCGACCATCCAAGAGCGAGCTCCAATTGCTCTGTACATAATCAAGAATCTGTTGATCGCCGACATCACTTCCACCGTTTACAGACCATTTTCAGATACTCTTTCAGAGCATTCATACCTTTCACCTTCATGGTTGGCTGCAGTATAAGCAACTCCTGTATTACCGTTGACCCAAGTCAGGTTGTCAGTGTAGATGCTGTCGCCGAAGATGACATCATCACCCGCACCACCATTGATGGTGTCGTCGGACACAGCAACATTTACTGTTTTGAGCGTACCCGATTTCAGTGCGACATCAAACTCGTTCTTATTATTCACTACCTCTGCATCACCCGTAGCACCGCTATAGGTAACGTCATTCCAACCCGTACCTGTATATGTATTATACGAGTAGGAACCGTCAGTAATAGAACCGCCATTTTCCATGGTGTTATCAAAGTGATTTAACACATTTTCCTGGATACCTTTAGCCAGCCCGATTGCATGAACCGAAGAAACTTTGGCCAAGTCTTTAAAGCTAGCCTGAGCTGCGTCAATGACTGTCTGATTAACGTAACCACCACCAACAGTGATACCTTGTTGAGTATAAGCTGTAGGTTGACCGTCGGTAATGAAATAAGTCACATTCTGGTAACCATTATTCGATACCGAATTAAACCATGCTGTTACATCTTGGAAGATATCATCATAGTTGGTCAGACCGCTGGCTCTAAAGCTCATGATGCTACGAACCAGTTGATCAACATTCTCTTCAGTCAAATCGGCAATATGAACTTCTAATGTTGCTAACGTATTGAACGTAAAGAATGAAACATTTACCTTACCATCATGCCCTGCCAAATCATGTGCCAGTTTCAACAAAGCATGTTTCGCCATATTGAAATAACTTTGCCCATCACTTGACTTCAGGGTATTCATACTATTGGATTTATCCAACACAATAACAACATTATAGTTTGCACCGGAAGTGATGACCGTTTCAATACCGCCTTTATCACCAACTAGTACATCATCTAATTTGCCACCATTCAAATGACCATTTGCAGTATTGCCATCCACAATGATTTGGCTCTGAGGAGCACCTTCACAGTAATTGCCAACTGGGCGGTAGAAGTGTCGCCATCAGCATCAGTAATTGTATAAGTAAAGGTATCTTGAACCGTTTCATTCTCAGATAATGCCTTAACCGCAGGATTACTATTATCCAAGGTATAGGTATAGGTACCATCAGCATTCAGTTTCAATTGACCAAATTGGCCATCTTGAACTGTTTGAGTAACTAAAGTAGGAGCATCTACACCCAAGGTATCGTTAGTTAATACATTCCCTGTTACTGAAGCATCACCTTCCATAATGGTATTAGCGTCATTAGCCGCCACTGGTGCCGTATCAGTAATACGTACAGTTAATAGATTCTGAGCAGTATGACCAGCCAAATCAGTTACAAATACAGTAAAGCTATCACGAATCATATTATCTGCTTTTGCCAGTATGATCTTTTAGCCTGACCATTTTCGCTATAGCGATACATAATCGTACCAGAAACTGCATCATAACCTGTTACTGTTAACGTACCATTTGTAGTTGCAATTACAACAGGGTTAGTTTCTGTTGCTGTAATTACTTCTCGTCCATTAATTTCAATAGAACGGAGCCCGCCAGCTTCAGTCACCTTTAATCTGTCCATTTACTGTTGCTGCAGATGCTTCTTCAACCGTTTCTACTTTAGATTCAACTACTGGAGCTAAAGTATCGATTACACTACTATCACTATTACGACCAATATTTCCAGCCTTATCACGAACAGAAGCATTAACAGTATATTTACCATCTGCCAACTCTTTCAGCACATCAATTTGGTAGTCACCTATCTCATCTGTCTGAGTCGTCACGGT